>SCPN01000212.1_pt1 | contig 244719 bp, 267 predicted proteins | sample 6106831 | NCBI WGS metagenome assembly SCPN01 (sample SAMN10720447, study PRJNA508395) | human gut metagenome | isolation source: Participant 1, 0 month
ACAATGACAAAACCATACGTTCTGCATGCGGAAGCGAACGCCATTACAAAAATAGCACGTTCAAATAACAGCAGCGACGGAGCCACGATGTATGTCACGGCTTCACCCTGCATTGAATGTGCAAGTTAATCATACAGGCAGGAATCAAACGGGTAGTTTATTCCGAACATTATCGCCTGGAAGATGGAATAGAATTATTAAAACGGGCAGGAATTGAAGTCATCTATACAGAACCGGATAACAATTCTGCTTCGGACAAATAGTAAAACGAACGTTTTAAAAAAGGAATAGACATGAGTACAAAGAACTCTTCACGTTTCACACCTGTCATCATAGCTGTCAGCGTGGTAATCGGAATTCTTATCGGCACATTTTATGCCAAGCATTTCGCCGGCAACCGCCTGGGTATCATAAACGGTTCTTCCAACAAGCTGAATGCATTGTTGCGAATCGTAGATGACCAGTATGTAGACACAGTTAATATGACCGACCTCGTAGAAAAAGCAATGCCGCAAATTCTGGCCGAGCTCGATCCACATTCAACTTATATTCCGGCTCAGAATCTCGAAGAAGTCAACTCTGAACTGGAAGGTAGCTTTAGCGGAATCGGTATCCAGTTTACTATACAGAACGACACAATTCATGTGAATGCAGTCATTCAAGGCGGTCCTTCTGAAAAAGTAGGTCTGATGGCGGGCGACCGTATCGTCATGGTAGACGACAGTCTGTTCGTCGGCAAAAAAGTGACCAACGAGCGAGCCATGCGCACTCTCAAAGGGCCTAAAGGTTCTCAAGTGAAGTTGGGAGTCAAGCGTATGGGAGAAAAAGACTTACTGAATTTCAGCATTACCCGTGGTGATATTCCACAAAACACAGTGGATGCAGCCTATATGGTGAATGATGACATCGGTTACGTGAAGGTCAGCAAGTTCGGCCGTACCACCCATGTAGAATTGCTCAATGCACTGGCGCAACTTAACCATAAGAAATGTAAAGGACTGATTATCGACCTGCGCGGCAACACCGGCGGATATATGGAAGCCGCTATCCGTATGGTAAATGAATTCCTGCCCGAAGGCAAACTTATCGTATATACCCAAGGCCGCAAATATCCGCGTGCAGAAGAATTTGCCAACGGCACAGGTAGTTGCCAGAAGATGCCGCTCGTCGTATTGATTGACGAAGGTTCTGCCTCAGCCAGTGAAATCTTTACCGGAGCTATCCAGGATAATGACCGGGGTACGGTAGTAGGACGCCGTTCTTTTGGCAAGGGACTAGTCCAGCAGCCTATCGATTTCAGTGACGGTTCGGCTATCCGCCTGACGATTGCCCGCTATTACACTCCGTCCGGACGCTGCATCCAACGACCTTACGAAAGTGGTAAAGACCGCAACTACGAACTGGACTTATACAACCGTTACGAACACGGAGAGTTCTTCTCACGCGACAGCATCAAGCAAAATGAGAATGAACGCTATAACACCAGCCTGGGACGTACTGTATACGGCGGTGGCGGTATCATGCCCGATATATTTGTGCCACAGGATACGACAGGAGTCACTTCCTATCTTTCTACAGTCATCAACCGTGGACTGACTATCCAGTTTACATTCCAATACACGGACAACAACCGGAAAAAGCTCAGTCAATATGAAACGGAAGAAGAACTGCTGAACTATCTACGCCACCAAGGCCTGGTTGAACAGTTTGTTCGTTTTGCCGAAAGCAAGGGAGTGAAAAGAAGAAATATCCTTATCCAGAAATCATATAAACTGCTGGAAAAGAATATCTATGGCAACATCATCTACAATATGCTGGGACTGGAAGCCTATCTCCAATACTTCAATAAGACAGATGCTACTGTCAATAAAGGAATCGAGATACTCGAAAAAGGAGAAGCTTTTCCTAAAGCTCCGGTAGCAGTCGAAGAGGAAGAAGTGACAAAGGACAAAAAAGATGGAAAGAAAAAAAGAACTGCGCAAGTATATAGCATCACTGAAGACCCGTCACGAGGATTCAGCTATGCGGAAGTTGCAATCAGCTAAAGTACTTGCCGCCCTCGAAGCCCATCCGGCTTTCAGGGCGGCAAATACTATATTACTTTATCATTCGCTAAAAGACGAAGTAGACACGCACTCGTTTATCCGGAAATGGAGCAATAAAAAGCGGATCGTGCTTCCGGTAGTTGTAGGTGACGACTTGGAATTACGTATATATAGCGGCCCTGAAGATATGGCAACCGGCAGTTATGGTATAGAGGAACCGACCGGTGAACTATTCACAGACTATACCGCCATAGACTTCATTGCCGTTCCCGGAGTCGCTTTTGACTCAAAAGGCAACCGGCTGGGACGGGGAAAGGGCTATTACGACCGTCTTCTGCCACGCATTCCGTCTGCTTTCAAGGCAGGTATTTGTTTTCCGTTTCAATTAGTAGAAGAAGTTCCTGCGGAATCATATGACATTCGCATGGACATAATCATAACAAGCAATGAGGACGAATTATCACACCCATACCACCCGCTGCCATCATGCGACAGGGAGTGACGAAGAATTTGTTTTAAGCGCCATCAAAGGCGGTTATCAAGAATTAGGTTTCTCAGACCATACCCCGTGGAAATACCGCACCGACTATATATCGGACATCCGCATGACTCCCGAAGAATTGCCGGAATATGTAGAAAGCCTCCGTTCGTTACGGGAAAAGTACAAAGACCAAATCAGTCTGAGAATTGGACTGGAATGTGAGTATTTCCCGGATTACCTGCATTGGCTGAAAGGCATCATCAAGGAATACCAGTTGGATTACGTCATTTTCGGGAATCACCATTTTCACACGGACGAAAAGTTCCCCTACTTCGGCAGGCATACAGATACGGTGGATATGCTCGAACTTTACGAAGAGAGCTCCATCGAAGGGATGGAAAGCGGATTATTCGCTTATCTGGCACATCCTGATTTATTCATGCGCTCCTACCCCCGATTCGACCGTCACTGCAAACTAGTCAGCAGACATATCTGCCGGACAGCGGCACGGTTAAATCTGCCGTTGGAGTATAACCTCGGCTATGAAGAGTACAATGACACTCATGGAATTACAACTATTCCCTACCCCGATTTTTGGGAAATAGCAGCCCACGAAGGTTGTACTGCCATTATCGGAGTGGATGCACATAATAACCAATATTTGGAAACGCCTTTCTATTATGACCGCGCCACCAAGATTCTGAAAGAACTGGGAATAAAAACAATAGACCGGATTCCTTTCCTTAACGGAAAATGATATTTGTAATTACCGTAGCTCCTACTTTCTCATTGAGTGCACGTATCAGCATTTCGCGCCCCATCAACAGCTCCTGACGTAGAGCGGCAGAAGTAAGATGCACATATAAAGTCTGGTTACGAATATAAAGATTGCTGGTATAGGTTGCCGCAGGTCCCAGTATTTTGGGCCAGGCATCCAGCAATCTTTGTTCGTTCAACGGAGACTCCAGACTCTCCTGGCGAAGAAACTGCTGAATCAGTTTTCCTATTTGTTCGGCATCATTGCGTTTCATTGTTCAGCCTCCATTTCGTGAATGACTCCTTCTTCCACACGGAAAATCTTATAATCACTACCCACTTTATGCAAAATACTATCCAAGTGTCCACGGTTCGTATCCGTTATGAATATCTGTCCGAAGTTGTCGCCCGCCACCAATTTGACAATCTGTTCCACACGCGAAGCATCCAGCTTATCAAAATATCATCCAGCAACAATAAAGGGACAGTTTTTCCGGTACGTTTCAGAAAATCAAACTGCGCCAGCTTCAAAGCTACCAGATACGTTTTGTTCTGTCCCTGCGAACCTTCTTTCTTTATCGGAAATTCGCCCAACAGCATATTCAGCTCATCTTTATGAATCCCGCGCAAAGAGAATCCCATAATCTTGTCCCGCTCTCTGCTTTGCTTCAACACTTCCAGCAAAGAAGCCTCCCGCGCATGAGATTCATAAGACAATCCTACATATTCCTTATCCTGGGAAATGAAAGAATAAAAAGACTGAAAGATAGGAATAAACTCTTTGATAAACGCTTCACGCTTCTTGAATACAATTTCACCGGCCTGCGCCATCATTTCCTCCCACACCAAAAACAGTTCCTCTTCCACAGGGAACTCACTTTTCAGCAAAGTATTCCGTTGTGTCAACGCCTTGTTATACCGTATCAGCGCATCCAGATATTCCTTGTCATACTGCGAAATCACAACATCCATAAACCGACGCCGCTCGTCACTTCCCCCGGCAATCAATTCGGAGTCGGCAGGCGACACCATCACCAAAGGCAAAAAACCTATATGATCGGAAAAGCGGCTATATTCCTTCTTATTACGCTTGAACTGCTTCTTTGAGCGACGTTTCATCCCGCAATAAATTTCCTCGGGAGTCCCATCCTCAGCTTCATAAAACCCCTGAATAACAAAGAACTCCTGTTCATGACGAATATTCTGAGAATCAATCGGATTGCCGGAACTTTTACAGAAAGACAAGAAATACACCGCATCCAGCAGATTCGTCTTTCCCATTCCGTTCTGCCCGAAAAAACAATTCAGTTTGGCGGAGAATCCCAGCTCCACTTCTTCCAAATTCTTATAATTTAATATGGATATTCGTTTCAGTATCATTATGTACGTTAATTTGCTCACAAAAGTAGCAAGATTTTCGTGGTTTTCGGGTGTAAAACAAAAAAAGATGGCTCTAAATTTCATTTGTAGATATAAAAAAACTACTTTTGCGAGTCGAAATATCAAACCGTGAATAATAACAAAAAGAATCATATAAAATGGCAGAACAAAAGAATCAGAACGAACATCTGAACGTAGAAGATGCACTGACACAATCGGAAGCATTTCTTATCAAGTACAAAAACGCAATCATCGGCGGTGTTGTTGCTGTGATTATTATTGTAGCAGGTATTATCATGTACAAAAACCTCTATGCTGAACCACGTGAAGAAAAGCACAGGCAGCTCTTTTCAAAGGACAGGAATACTTTGAACAGGATGCTTTCGAGCAAGCACTGAACGGTGACAGCATCGGTTTCGCCGGCTTCCTGAAAGTAGCCGACGATTACAGTGGAACAAAGGCGGCTAATCTGGCAAAAGCTTATGCAGGTATTTGCTATGCACAACTCGGCAAATATGAAGAAGCAGTGAAAATGCTGGATGACTTTAACGGAAAAGACCAAATGGTTGCTCCCGCAATCCTGGGTGCTGCAGGTAACTGCTATGCACAACTCGGACAATTGGACAAGGCAGCTTCTACCTTGCTGTCGGCAGCAGACAAAGCTGACAACAACACATTGAGTCCGATCTTCTTGTTGCAAGCCGGAGAAATCCTGGTGAAACAAGGCAAATTTGACGATGCAGTAAGCGCTTATACCAAGATCAAGGACAAATACTTCCAATCTTACCAAGCTATGGACATCGACAAATATATCGAGCAGGCTAAACTGATGAAAAAATAAGATACCTTATTATATATAAGATATCAGGCACGGATTACACAGATTGACACGGATTAAAAACAGTTATCAACTACAACCGTGAAATCCGTGTAATCCGTGCCTTTTTTCCAGAAACCTTTCCAAACTTCCAATTTTTAATTTTTAATCTATAATTTACTCATGGCAACAGCTTATCATAATTTATCCGAATACGATTTTAATTCAGTTCCGAATGCTGAAAATATGAAATTCGGCATCGTTGTATCCGAATGGAATTTCAATATAACAGGCGCTTTGCTGAAAGGCGCGGTCGATACATTAAAAAAACATGGAGCAAAAGAAGAAAATATTCTGGTAAAAACTGTTCCGGGAAGTTTCGAACTTACATTTGGCGCCAACCAAATGATGGAAAATTGCGATATTGATGCAATTATTGCAATTGGTTGCGTAATTAAAGGAGATACTCCACATTTTGATTATGTTTGCATGGGAGCTACCCAAGGTATTACCGAATTAAACGCAACTGGCGATATACCAGTCATTTACGGATTAATTACCACCAATACAATGGAGCAAGCAGAGGATCGTGCCGGTGGCAAGTTGGGTAACAAAGGAGACGAATGTGCAATTTCTGCAATAAAAATGATCGATTTTGTTTGGAGTTTAAATAAATAGTTGTATCTTTGCACCGCAATTGAGAAACAAACTAACTCAAAAGCAAAAAAGGGCAAATACCAGAGTGGCCAAATGGGGCAGACTGTAAATCTGCTGTCTTTCGACTTCGGTGGTTCGAATCCATCTTTGCCCACAAAAATTGCGGAAGTAGCTCAGTTGATAGAGCATTAGCCTTCCAAGCTGAGGGTCGCGGGTTTGAGCCCCGTCTTCCGCTCTCCAAAGAGAATCTGAGAAATTAGATTCTCTTTTTTTGTTTTACTTTAGAGCACTATGATTATGAAAGATTCTCTGGCACAAACTCACGTACTCCGGTTAGCACATTCTCCTATCCCTACCGTCCATATCGGAATCATAGGATTGGGTAATCGGGGATTGCTCACCCTGCAACGCTATCTGCAAATAGAGGGTGTAGAAATCAAAGCCCTTTGTGAAATCAGGGAAGGGAACCTTCACAAAGCCCAGCAGCAATTAAAAGAAGCAAACCGCCCTAAAGCCACCGGATATACCGGTACAGAAGGCTGGAAAAAGATGTGTGAATCAGACGGGCTGGATTTGATTTTCATCTGCACCGATTGGCTGATGCATACACCAATGGCTACCTTTGCCATGGAATGCAACAAGCATGTAGCCATCGAAGTTCCGGCAGCCATGAGCGTAGAAGAATGCTGGCAACTGGTCGATACGGCAGAAAAAACCCGACGCCACTGCATCATGTTAGAGAACTGCTGCTACGATCCTTTCGCACTGACTACTCTCAATATGGCTCGCCGGGGAATACTCGGGGAGATCATGCACGTAGAAGGAGCTTATATCCACGACCTTCGTTCGATGTATTTTGCTGAAGAAAGCGAAGGGGGCTATCACAACCACTGGGGAAAAAGATATAGCATCGAACATACCGGCAATCCCTACCCTACTCATGGACTGGGACCCGCCTGCCAGATTCTCGACATTCACCGTAGTGACCGGATGGAATATCTCGTTTCCATGTCTACCCATCAGGCAGGAATGAGCGAATATGCCCGCCGGATGTTCGGTGAGTATTCGCCGGAAGCCCGTCAACAATATCAATTGGGAGATGTCAATACGACGCTTATCCATACAGTCAAGGGAAAAACAATCATGCTTCAATATAACGTATCCACTCCACGTCCTTACAGCCGCCTGCAAACAGTATGCGGAACACTGGGATTCGCGCAGAAATATCCGGTTCCATGCATAGCACTGGACCCGAACAGTGACACACCGCTCGCGGGAGAAAGGCTGGAGAAAACACTGGCACGCTATAAGCACCCCTTCAGTGCGACCATCGGCGAAGAAGCGCACCGCAAAGGATTACCCAATGAAATGAACTATGTAATGGACTATCGTCTTATCTACTGCCTGCGCAACGGACTTCCACTCGACATGGATGTATATGATGCCGCCGAATGGTCATGTATTACAGAATTAAGCGAGAAATCGGTACTAAATGGAAGCACACCGATGGCTATACCTGATTTCACTCGGGGAGCATGGAAAACAACATAAATAAAAGAAGATTCTTTTTCAAAAATTTCAAGGTGAGGTGAATATGCCGTTCTACGGCTTTTTCACCGATCCCACAACGAAGGGCAATCTCCCGATAAGTCATATTTTCCTCCCTGCTCATTAAAAAAATTTCACGCTGTCTTTTGGGTAATACGGCTATCAACCGGTCAATATATTCCTTCAAATCCTCAGCCACCATACAGTCTTCTTGATTGTACGGCTCTTCATTCTCAATGGAACGTAATATCGTCATCTTGAACATATCTTCGCGTATTCTACTACGGGCCTTATTAAAAATAATGTTCCGGGTAATAATAAATAAAAAGCCCTCCAACTTCTTGTTACTATCCAATAAATGGCGAGATTCCCAAAACTTCACAAAAACATCCTGTACAATTTCAGAAATACTATCAGAAGAAGTTACATATAGCTTAGTAAAATTATAGACTCTCTGCCAATAGTAATCATATAATGCAGCAAAAGCTATATTATTACCGTTTTTCACTTGCTCTATCAACTCTTCTTCCTTCATATTATATAAAATCTTGCTGTATACAAAGATAATATTTTTACCGAAAATTATATCTATAAAATGCATGAAAAATGCCATAGATTAACACAACCGTCACAGTTATCAGATAAAACTGCCTTGTATCAATCTATGGCAAAATTTAGAACAGCAGTCAACCGACAACCGGAATCTCAGTCCGTTTTCCTACTGCTGAAACAGCATAAAGTCTGTAGTCACCACTCCAGTTACCGGGAAGCGTAAACACATCGGTAGCAGAAGGCGTCGTTTCACCACTGGAAACAAAGACAAGATTATCCGCCTCATCCCTCACTTCATAAACCACTACATTCTGCCAATTCTTTATTGTAATAGTATTGCCGTTTCGGGTTGCACTTGCTCCTGGTATTACCTGTGGCTTAGTCTTGTACAGTTCCCATGTATTATCCGATATATATTCAAGGGCTGTATCTTGTAATTTACTATATCCCAGACTCTCCACTCTCTTCCTCAGCGCATCCACCATGCCTTCAGTCACTTTCAAGGTTTTCGTGTCATAATCTTCAATCAGCCTGTCCACCGGAGTCAAAAATCCCCATTTCTCAAAGAAATCAAGCAAATTCAACCGAGCTGCCACACAACAATTATACACGAAATCCAATTGAATTTCCCCTTCACTCATGCCGCTATAATCTTTTGTACGGGCATACTCGAAAACCTCCGGATAAAAGCCGCCACAATCCGACTGCTGAAGAGGAGTCAGTCCAAGTACCTTACCAAAGTAAAGCTCCAATTGCCAGAAAGGCACCAACTTACAAAACACATCATTCGAATCATCCAGATTTGTAAAATCAGCATGAGAAGCTTTCGGAACAATAATGCCGTTCCATGCCTTCGAATACCTGTTACGGTAAACCGCTCCCATATCCTCGGTCTGTATTCGGGAAGGTTGACCGAAAACCGTAGTCTGTACATACTCGGACATGATATTATTGGTCACCTCCGTCAGTCCTATCCACTTGATTCCCGGACGAGTCTGGTTGCAATGCCCGATTTCATGAGCAGGTCCCCAGCAGCCGGTAGTTTTCAATACATCAGGATCACACACATCTCCCATTGTCGTCTGATTGTAAGCCGTATGATAGGCAGTCGCGTACATAAAAGAGTGATACATGACATTAAGGTAAATCCTGTTTCTGAACATCTTACCATATTTTTCCAAACCGAGGAGTTGCATTTCACTGTGAGCAATCTTATCATAAAGCTCAATCAGTTCATTACCGTTTGTAGCAGCATACTTCCTGAAATCATTGGTCTCAAATGTCAAATGTGCATATTGACCTACTACATCAAAATATTTGTCCGTAGCTTTACCCAACAATTCACTCCAACGTCCCCGATGTTCTACATTCTGCGAATCAAAATAACCGTTCACTGTACCCGAAGCAAAATGAATCTTAACAGGCCGTGCCGTTTCCGCCTCTTCCAACGTTTTGGTATGGTACATCACATACACCAGTCCTTTTCCATTCATTGTCAACTTATTAATACCTCGATACAATGGATACGTAACTCCTCCGAGCCCGTCACCTCCCGGTGCGTCCAGATCCTGTGCCTTCATTCCAATGTTCTGTCCGTATGTATCGCCCACCATTACAACCAACGTCTCTCCTTCTTTCACCGAGATTCCTGTTGGATTATCAAGAAGACTGTACGGATTCGTCTTATGACTTTCCGACTGGATATCCGGGTGCGGGAACGCTTTATAGTCAGCCACACGGAAATTTCTGTCATACTTATCCTTGAACATATAATACGCCAAATTCTTGAAAAAAGGATATTTACAGTTCTCAATATCTGTTTCCGTGATTCCAGCTTTCAGGTTACTACATGCCTCATCCTCAAAAAGAGTAGAATAAACAAAAGCATTCAAGTTTTTGGAATAGAATTCCATTTCGGCACAAGAAACAAATCCCTGGCCGTCTCCCGCTCCGCTTTTCACGATAAAACGGAAGAGACTTAGCCCGAACCGTATTGTCAAAGTAACCCTGGAAGCTGTCGCTGAACCCTCAAAATCCTTATCAAGCAACTTTGTAAATACATTCCCGTCTTCCGAATACTGAATTTCCACTTCCTTAAAATTACCGTTATACCCTGACGGACGGGGGTAATAAATCAGATAATCCACATCCGACACTTCCGCAAAATTATAAGTCAGCGTAATCGGGAAATAATTCGCTCCGCCATTAGACCAGTTCGAGTGATATAACGTAGAATAATCACCGTCAAAGACTTTCCAATAACATCTTCCCCTTGATGGGAAGTATCAGTACCGCTCACGACCTTCACTTTGATATCCCCTTCTATATCTTCTCCCGTACCGCCATTATATTCATTCAAGCCATGCTGTACAATCAAAACCGAAGCAGAAACCGGAGAGGTTTCTACTGAAGCCCCTTCCGGTAAAACTTCCGCAAAAACAATATTTCCCTCTCTCTTTTCATCCAATGTGCTGCTTTTCACCACATAAACATGAGTTGATGTCACCATCTCCGGTGCACGGGATTTTACTTTTTCTACAATCCAATCAGGGACCCCGGCACTGACCTCCACATTGGCAGTGACATTGAAAGCAATCTCCTTCCCGATGACTTCCACTTCAAATACGTTTGTATCAATCAGTATAGCAGGTTCATATCCCAACTGACGAACTTTAACCGTCTTTTTCAAGCCTTCCGCCGTTATTGTTATGACAGCCTCACGCACTAATCTTTCTTCACTTTCGTCTACGAAGATTTTCAGAACCTTTCCTGCCACAGAAAGTGTACACCAGCTCTTATCCGCCATAGCCTCCCAAATCGGAGCATTCGTCGAAACCGTTATGTTCTGTGTGCCGGCTTCACATTTGAAGTCTACTACTTCCTTATTAACGGACAACTCGACCACCTCCAGCGCCTCATCATCACTTGTACAAGAAAAAGCGACTGCCCAATGTATAAGTATGAAAAAGACGAACAAACATTTTTTATATGACTGTTTACCATTTGCCGAAATCTATATATTATGTAACTTTATTCAAAACACCAATAAAAAAGGCGGAAATCCAATATTATCCCTGAAAAGGAATATTCATATTTCCGCCTGATTCGTCTACTAGACAAAATCTATCCGACTATTTCAATATCCGCATGCTACACTCCCCGCTATTCAGCTTCAGGATCGACGACACTTGCATCAACCTCAAACAGTTTAAACTCCGCCATACTGAAAAAGACAGAACCTGTATTTGTGTGATTTACCGAATAACGTATATAACGATAAGGTTTTGAACTATCTCCCATGATAGGCGACATATACGGAGTTGTACTCATCAACATTCCATTCTTAGCCTTTGTGAGATTCTCAATCAATTCAAAATTGACTCCGTCATTACTACCCATAATATCCACATCATCAGGAATGTTGTTTCCATTACGTGCCACCGACTCATACTTAAAGTAAGTAATTTCTTTTTTACATCTATCTGGAACCAGTGAGGAGACGCAGGAACAGCCCCGCTCCAGGCCGTATGAAAATAAGAACCGGTATTCCCGTCAATAAGATTCGCTATAGGTCCTTCCGAAGCTTCCTGAGCATTCGTCGACAACTGCTTCTCGGTCAATGCCAATTGTCTGGACTCTCCAAAAACGATTTGCACCTTAGCTGGTTCCGAAACAGCCTTGATTGTCTGGACATTTCCGCATCTCCCGTTTCACTATAAGACTGTACCTTAAATTCATATTCTCCGAACTTTTTACGCGTATCCGGAATCAACACACTATCCGCATAAACGCTTGCCAGCCTTACCACATCCTGTTCCAATAAATAATCATAATAGGATACCTTTATATATCTGATTGTATTATCATCAGGCGTAACCCAACGAAGCACAATATAACCGGGCTTATCTTGAGTATCGGCACTTAAATCAATCACATCAGAAGGAACAACAGACTTTGTATCTTCATCACTGCAACCTGCTAATCCAGTCAAAAGCAGCGTTACAACCAATAAGAATATATTTTTCTTCATAACAGTAATGCTAAAATTTAATTAATAATTAGGATTTTGCACCATATTAGGATTCTTGCTCACTTCTGCAGCCGGGATCGGTAACAAATATTGGCGCGGAGTATCAAAATTACGCACATCAGGAAGAGTTTTCACAGTAGCAAATCCATTGATATCCGTAGCATCAATATTCATACCCTTTACCGGCACATTAAAGTACTTGTCCCCCAGTTTCCAACGACGGATATCCCAGAAGTTCTGTTGTTCCAGATAAAGCTCTATCATTCTCTCCTGTCTTACAATTTCTGTCAATTTGCCGTTCAGGCCACCATTTCCCGTATAGCTCACTATAGGATTCTTCGCATTCTTCCAAGAATCCTTAACAGAAAGGAGTCCGGCACGCTGACGCACCCTATCCAATTTCTCCATCCCCTTCTCAAGATAGCCTTCTTTATCATAGGCAATACATGCTTCCGCATAATTCAGATACAATTCCGCCAGACGAATGACCGGCCATGGATAATCTTTGGAAGGTTCTTTTTGCGACTTGGAAGCAGCCACTCCCGGATGAACACCTTTTTTATTCAAATATCCGGTTTTTGAGTAGTTATTATTTCTACCCTGCTTGCCGCAATTTCCCTGTTCCGTAAAATCCGTCAACCATTTCTTACCTTCCGCACGCTCAGCTTTCGCTACATAAGCATTCTCCTTAGACTCTGCCTGGCATTCATAATAACCATTTTGGAATGCAATCCAGGCATAAAAACGGGGTTCACGATCAATATTCATCTTCAAAGTTTGTCCTTCGCCATAAGTAGCATCATCGGGGAACGGAACTACCGAGAACCGATTCTGATAATCAAACTCAGGATCTTCGTCAATCGGAAGTCCGTTTTTCGTATAAAAGCGCTCCACCATAGTCAAAGTCGGCGCAACACCATTCCAGGAACCATCACTCAAATAAGGCAAGGATTTTGGCTGCAAACCATATGCACCTGCCTTACGCGTCTCTGCCATCAACACCTCTTTCGAGTTGTCCTTATCCATAAATGTAAAACGCATCGTACGCTGCGTCAAATCCTGAGGTTCGGGATAGCCACTCAAATCCCCTTCTTTCATCTCGTATAAACTATGCCCGTTAGACTCAGCCAGATTAATAGCCTCAAGTGCGGCATCCGCAGCCTTCTTCCACTTATTTTCGTCATAAGAAAGAGGCATCAACGGACTACCGTCCGTGCCGACAAAGTCACTGTAATATTCCGTATTACCATTGAACAAGGGAGAAGCTGCATAAAGCAACAATCTGGCTTTAAGAGCTTTGGCAGCCACACTGGTTGCAAGACCATATTCCGACCCCGTCCGGGTAGCCGGCAGTCTTCCCGCAGCACTGTCAAACATATCACAAGTCCACTGCACACATTCGTCATAAGAGGTACGTCCCAATAAATTATCTTTCGGAGTATCCAAAACCGGCAGTTCCTTCACTAACACGACCGGACCATAGCATTTAATCAACAACATATGAAAATAAGCGATCAGAAAATCCGCCTGAGCCACATAATTGTCTATTGTTGCCTGATCAATGCGGGGAACAGAGTTTATATTCTGCTTCAACAAGTAACATTGGCGTATACCTAAAAACAAATCATTCCAATAACTGATGATCAAGTTTCCCGAAGTATAAACACCTTCGGCAAATTTTACGTACGATTCCTGAGTAAAAGGACTTATTATCTCATCCCCACTGAAATCCAGGCAATTCTGCACCATATTAATCTGCGGTATATATCCATAACATGAATACAGAAATCTTTCCGCCGCTTTAGGACTGGAAAAAGCATCTTTATCACTGGCTTTTTCCGCCGGCACCACATCCAGAAAATCACAGGACACCATTACAGCTCCCGCAAACAATGCTAAAAACAGATATTTTATTATATTTTTCATACTATGTAAATTTAATTATTGAAAGTCATTTGGAAGCCTACATTAAAGACACGTTGTGTAGGGTATTTCAAGCCGCTTCCGCCTCCCTGTTCCGGATCCCATAAATCAAACTTAGAGAATGTCAACAAGTTGGAACCGCTGACATAGAAGCGCATTCTTTTAAATGTATATCCAATCTCCATATTTTTCAGTTTCAAGAACGAACCATCACGCATCCAATAATCAGATGTACGACCGGAGTTTCCGGGATTCGTATTATTCAGACTAGTTTTACGGGTCAAACGCGGATATTTCGCATCTACATTCTGATTCGTCGGCGACCATCTGTCATCAGCCACAAATTGCAGCACATTACGCAACGAGTTATCACCGAAAGGATGGAATCCACTCATAAACAAAGAAGTTTTCGCTACTCCCTGAAAGAAGAAAGAGAAATCCCAGTTTTTATATTTGAACGAAGGGCCGAAACCATATACGATTTCAGGAACCGTAGGATTTCCAATCCATGTCCAGTCGTCCACATCCACTATATTATCTCCATAGCCATGTATATTCGATACATTGAGGTATTTGATATCACCTGCTCCCAGTGTAGACCCCATCTGCTGATTGTAACGGTCTATTTCAGCCTCATCTAAAAATAACCCGTTCGACAAATACCCCTGGTTAACATTGGCACTCTGACCGACTTTCGACTGAAAGGCATATTTAGGAGCTTCATCATACTTAGTAATTTCATTGTGGGCGTAAGTAAACGTTCCCTTAAAATTCATATAGAAATCTTTGCTGAACGCCTTGTTATAATCAATAGAGAAATCGAGTCCTTGATTTTTCATCTCAGCAAGGTTGCCAAACACATCGGTCGACCCGGTTCCCAGATAAGTAGGAATTGTTCCTTTTTTTTGGAATATATCTCTACGAGTCTCACGGAAAACATCAACAACAATATTCAGGCTGTTCAATAATTGCAAGTCAATACCAAGATTGATCTTTTCTCCCACTTCCCAAGTGATATTAGTGTTTTCATAACGGGTATAAACCGGTCCGCTCAATCCATAGTTTTGGTCAATACCGGTAGTAAAACCTTTACCGGACAAATTAATCGTAGGCATATAAATAAACCTTTCACCGCCAATTTGGTCATTACCGACCAATCCCCATGAGCCGCGTAATTTCATACTGGTAACAACCTTACGCAAAGGTTCAAAGAAACTCTTTCACTGATATTATATCCCAGCGCTATGGAAGGGAAAAATCCCCAGCGATGTCCCTTCGCAAAATTTTCCGAACCATTATACCCCATATTGACTTCCGCCATATATTTTCCGTCATATGCATACGAAAGTCGTCCGGCAAGACCTTGCTTACGTTTAGGCAGCGAATTGATAAGATCGTTACCCGGCACATTGTTCACAAGTTCGTCCTGATTATAAAGCAACATGGCATTCACATCATGCTTTCCAAATGTACGGTTATAATCAAGCATTGCTTCCAGATAAATCCGGCGATCTCCCGCCGTCTCGTTAGTATTGTTCAAATCGGTCGACACTTCATTACCTACTCTATTGGTAGTGTAGCTATACGAACCGTCTTCATTCTGTTCATACGCCCCTAACAAATATTTATTCCAGCCGGCACTATATTTATTAACTGATTTTGACCAGTTCTTAAATGTTCCCAATGCCTTAAAGCGAAGCCCCTTGGTCAGAAAATCCAATTTCTGTTCAAACTCAAGAGCGGCGATAACCGTACTTTCAAATGTATCATTGTATCCTGTAGTCAACTGGGCAACCGGATTACCCTGATAAGCCGTAATCAAACGGTCAGTAGTACCCCATTTCACATGATTAGTTGTTCCGTCCGGTTCATAAAAAACAGGTGCTTCAACCGGACTTGAGTTCATAGCATCCGCAAAAATATCATCAATACCGCGGTTGGGCTCACGCAAGTCACGAAGTTGTACATTCAACCTTACTGACAACTTGGATGTCTTGCTGAGATATGCATTAATATTGTTCTGGAAAGCATAACGCATCACATCAATATTATTGTTATAAGAGAAAAAGTCTTTAGAGCGATTCTTCAGCATACCCGATTCGTGATTGACTGAAATACTTGAAAAGTAATCGATCTTTTTCCCTCCACCACGGATGTTAAAGTTCACTTTCTCATTGAAAGCTACATTATTAAACATCTCATCATACCAGTTCACATCGGGAAAAACATACGGATTCAGTTTCATACGCGTCCCGTTAATCTTATCCTGACTATACAAAACGTCCGGACTACCATCATTCTTCACAGCTTCATTGAACAGTTCCATATACGTAGCTCCATCCACGAACTTAGGAGTTTTGGTAGGTTGGCTGACCTGTCCCTCTACACGGAAATTTATAATCGGTTTATCCAAATTCTGTCCGGATTTAGTAGTAACAATCATAACACCATTTGCACCACGAGTTCCGTACATTGCCGTAGCGGTAGCATCCTTCAAGATGGAGAATCCGTCAATCACTTCCGGATCCAATGCGTTCAAATCGGCGGAAGACACCTGTACACCGTCAATGATAATCAGAGGCGATGTAGCCTGACTCAAAGTTGAAATTCCCCGAATCCAAAAATTAGAACCGTCCGCTCCGGGACGACCAGTACGCTGGACAGCAACTACCCCAGACAAACGGCCGGCAAATGAGTTGGAAAGATTCGTTGAAGGAACTTTCAAATCCGCTGGACGGATAGCCTGCACCGAACCTACCATACTTGCCTTTTCTGTCCTGTCCCATAAGCTGTTACCACAACCTCTTCAAGTGCCTGTGCATCCTCCGACAAATCAATAGCAAGCACTTTCCGATTACCAACTTTCACTTCCTTAGTTGTGTATCCCACATACGAAACTTTCAAGACATCTTGCGGATTTGCCAGAATCACAAACTTACCGTCAATATCAGTAATAACACCTGTCGCGGTTCCTACAATAGCGACACTTGCTCCAATGACAGCCTCTCCCGTTCGCGCGTCGGTAACAACACCCACTATTTCCGTTTTTGGCTTGTTGGGCAGATTCCGTTTTACTCATTTTAAAACAACATCATTACCTTGAATCAGCCAGGTGATTCCGGTGTTAGCAAAGACTTCATTTAATACCTTATCAATTGTACCCGAACAATTGATATTTTTCAATCGAATGTTTTTCAAATCCGCAGCATTGTAAAAAAAGACATAATTACTATTCTTTTCAATGAGCATAATAGCTTCTTTGATAGTAATAGACTGCCCTTTTACCGTAATATGCCCCTGAGCTCCAAGGACCGTCAACGGATAAAAAAGCAAAACCAGCACGATATACTTGAAATATCGTACGCAACTTTGAAAACTGAGTGATTTTCTCATGCTTTAATTAAGTTTGATTAGACATATGGTTAATAAAAAAATAGGCTAGTATAAAATGTATCGGTCATCTACTTTCCGGATATTCAAATTCAAACTAAAACGAATCTTATTGAGAACATTATCTAAAGATTCATTGTAATGAATACTGCCACTAAATGAAACTTCAGCACGATGTATTCCCTCCACAAGAATATCAGTATGGTACATCCGGCTCACGATTTGAATCAATTGAGTCAACGGAACATCCTTAAAGTTGTATCTTCCGTTTTCCCAACTGATATTGGTGATAGTATCTAATTGTGTTTGTGAATCAATCGAGTTGTAAGTAAGTTTTTGCAAAGGGAGCATTGCCGTTTTTTGACGGGTAGACGGAATATTAAAGTCAACTTCACCTTCAAACAGAGTTACTTCGCTACGATATGCTGTTTTACAAAACAAGTTCCTTTTACCTCTATAAACGCATCGTATATATATACCTGAAATGTACTGCCCTCCTGTTTTCGTACTTCAAATAAGGAACTGCCTTCCAGCCATACTCTTCTGTCTTGCATGAATGCTTTTGCGTAACGGATTGAACTGCCCGGCTGCATCCATACTTTTGTGCTGTCGGGCAGCACGTATAACTGATTCTTTTCTGCAATTACTTTAATATTTTTTTCTACCCCCGTTTCATCATGCACAGATAAAACAGCAAACCTCCTATTATCAAGAGAATAGCAACGGCAGCAGCCAACGGATGCCATAGTTCTATATGAACTAAATTAAAACGAGAGCATGAAAAAGGTAATTGAAGAGTAAATCAAGTAAATCTTCTGTTTTTTTTAATAAAATCGTCACTTATTGTAGGGATAAGCCAAGCTGCGGTGTATTTATATATGTAGCATCAATTAGCGAATAACAAGAATGAAATGGAAACAAATATAGATAAACGAAAAAGATTGATAAAAAGACTCCTGATTGAAGAGTTGTTACCGGAAGAAAGACAATGTCTGCTAAAAAGGGAATCGGTAGAAAAAGAGATGCAAAAACAATGGAAACAGTTTGCAGATGAACCGATTAAATCCAGAATAAAAAGAATATGGCAGAATATCCAGCACAGATGCGATGGCAAATCCAAAACTTTAGTTCATATAGAACTCCGGTAATCCTCACGACAGATTCTATGACCTATCTACACTCACCACATAAAAAAATCTGCCCGAAAGAAGGTAAATACTAAAAAAACCTTTTTTTTCAATGAAAGCATAGGGTTACTGACTAATTAATAGTATTTATGTAGAAAACAAGTATCTAACAAACTACAGAATGTATGAAAACACTCTTATCATTGAAATCAATTTTACTGTTTGCATTATTGTCTTGCACAGTCAGCATTTCAGCAAGTAAAATTATCTCAGTAACCGATTTCGGTTTAAAACCCGACAGCCGTATCAATGCGGTTCCATTTGTACAAAAAGCTATTAAAGCCTGTAAAGAGAATCCCGGCTCCATTCTTGTCTTTCCCAAAGGGAGATATGATTTCTGGGCACAACATGCCATTGAAAAGGAATATCACGAGACAAATACATACGATGTAAATCCCAAGATCCTTGCAATATTGTTGGACGAAGTCAACGACCTGACTATTGACGGTAACGGCTCGGAATTCATCATGCACGGGCGAATGCAACCGTTCACTCTGGATCACTGCCAAAATGTTACACTGAAAAACTTCACCGTAGACTGGGATATCCCTTTAACCGCACAAGGCACTGTCGTTGAATCGACACCCGACTTCATGGAAATCGAAATCGACGCCTGCCAATATCCGTACATCATCGAAAACAAGCGACTGACTTTTGTTGGTGAAGGATGGAAAAGCGGCATGTGGTCGATTATGCAATTCGACCCTAAAACCCACTTCGTTTTGCCCAATACAGGTGACAATTTGGGATGGCGCGGCTATGACGCAGTGGAAGTGGGTCGCGGACGTGTACGCTTGTCCGACCCCAAAGGGGAAGCAAACAAGTCCTATCCTGTAGCAGGCACTATCCTCGTGTTGAGACATAGCACCCGCGACCATGCCGGCATTTTCATTTTCCATAGCACAAACACTAAAATGGAAAACCTGAAATTATTCCATACATGCGGATTAGGTATCTTGTCACAATACAGCAAGAACATATCTTTTGATGATGTCCATATTATCCCGAATGCTTCAAAAGGGCGTGTATTAAGCGGACATGATGACGGCTTTCACTTCATGGGATGCAGCGGGCTGCTCAAGATTGAAAATTGCAGTTGGGCAGGACTGATGGACGATCCCATCAACATTCACGGAACCTGTTCACGTATCATGGAAGTCCTCTCTCCCACCCGCATTAAATGTAAATTCATGCAAGACATGAGCGAAGGCATGGAATGGGGACGCCCGGACGAGACGCTCGGATTCATAGAGCACAAGACAATGCGTACCGTAGCCACCGGAAAAATGAATAAGTTCGAAGCGATCAACAAAGCCGAATTTATCATCGAACTGTCCGCCCCACTCCCTACCGGAGTAGAAGCCGGATACGTAATAGAAAACCTGACTTGTACCCCGGACGCGGAAATACGCAACTGCCACTTCGGAAGTTGCCGCGCACGTGGATTACTTGTATCTACTCCGGGCAAGGTTGTTATAGAAAACAACATATTCGAATCAAGCGGTTCCGCTATCTTAATTGCCGGAGATGCCAATGCCTGGTATGAATCAGGAGCTGTAAAAGATGTGTTGATACGTAACAATGTTTTCCGCTATCCATGCAACTCTTCACTTTACCAATTCTGTGAAGCCGTAATCAGCATTGATCCGGAAATACCAACACCGGAACAGAAGTACCCATACCACCGTAATATCCGGATTACAGACAACACCTTCCACTTGTTTGACTATCCGATTCTCTTCGCCCGTTCGGTAGACGGACTGACTTTCTCCAACAACACTCTGATACGCGATACAACCTATCAGCCATATCATTACCGTAAAGAAGGAATCACTCTGGAAGCCTGCAAGTCTGTGATTATTTCAAATAACAAGATTGAAGGGGATGTATTAGGGCGCACTGTAAAATTTGAAAACATGAAGTCGTCCGATATAAAAATAAGCAAGAATCCATTCTTTCAGAAAATCAAATAATTAAAGATTATTGTGGCGCTTTAGGTTACTTAAAGCTATGCTTTCCAACCTCTAAAGCGCCGCTTTTCCATCACAATGAAGCTATCCCATAAACACAATAAACAAAGGCAGATTATCTTTAATAAACTTCAATGCCAAAGTAATTTGGCGTTCTATCGCCTTCTCCGTGACAGCACATTGTTCTGCTATTTCCTTATTAGACAGATGTTGCTCGCGACTCATCCTGAAAATACGTTGCCGTTGTGGCGGAAGTTGAGCAATCAATCTATCAATATAGTTTTTCAAATCTGCCGCGTCCAGTTCCGCTTCTATATCGTATGAGTTCTCAAGCCCTTTCAAAGCTGTCATTTTAAAGTTCAACTCATTAAAATATCTACGCGAATAATTGAAAATAATATTACGGGTAATGATAAAAAGGAAACCATCAAAGTTCTTGGTTTCATCAAACGTCTCTCTCGATTCCCAAACTTTAACAAAAACATCTTGTACCACTTCAGATACCTCAGAAGAAGAATTTATATAAAGCCGAGCAAAGTTATAGACCTTCAACCAGTAACGATCATATAACAATGCAAACGCAGTTGCGTCCCCGACTCTCACCTTCTCAAGAATAACTTTCTCTTCCATCTTTTTCTAATTACAATACAAAAATAAGGAAACAATTATTAAACACAACATTCTTTAAGGATTTTATTTCACATATAGCTGTCAATTTCTCTTCGGAAAGAAAACTAACAATTATTCAAACAGCTCATTATCACTAAGTTCTACTAGAACTCTGTTTTTATATCTTTTGTGAATAGAATTAACTCATTTTTATTTTTTGGGCTAATTGAGAGAAAATATTTCATTCTCATCTTTTCTCTCTCATGCACAAAAAAATGAAAATCCTCTTTCAACCTATCACCACTCTTCCGAAACGCCCTATTCATCGCACTTATAGAGCGGTGATAGGTAGTTGACAACCTATCACCTCATCTATCACCTATCACCATTTTAGATAAGCGCATATTATGCTCTTTTCAGCTTTTCCCAAACTATGCCATACATATTCCAACATTTGACGTGCTTAAAACAACTTATAGTGAAGCACTTCGTTTCATATGGTGAAACCAAGTGTTTCATGCTTTGAAACAATTAGTTTCAAACAACAGAAACTTTAGTTTCTTACCGATGAAACTTTAGTTTCAAGTAATGGAAACTTTAGTTTCAAATCTCGAAACACTTTGTTTCAAGGCATGAATCGGAGTTGCCCCCCTACGGATATATTATTTGCATATAAGTTCCTGTTTATATGTACTATGTTGGGCGGTGATAGGTGATAGATGAGGTGATAGGTTATTAACCACCTATCACCGCTCTATAAGTGATAATATTCGAAATAGGTGAAAGAAGAGATTTTCACCTTATATATGAGAGAGAATAGGAGATAATGCCAAACTTTTTGCATTTATTCAAGGACAATCATATCCAAAATTTAGTTTATTCCATTACGTTTATTAATAAACTCCTCCAGAATATTTTTTTTCAAAAAAAACAAATCTTATATATTACACATGTTCAGCGTATTACAAAATAATTTCATTTTTCTTTCACTTTTTTACAAAGTCGATGTGGGGTTAGAAAGAAGTGCTGTGTATTTAATAGTACAAGAGCAAAAATAAAATTTAAAACCAACAAGATAAAAATAGGATGGATAAGGTTGAAAAGAAAAGTTTAATCAAAAGCTTGCTATCGGGCAAATTAACCAAAAAGCAACGCAGAGAGTTTGCTGACTTGGAACCGGTAGATATAGAAATTAGAAAACAATGGAATGAATCTGGCAACGGCCTTGTTAATGTGGAGATAAAAGAACAAATATGGAAAAAACTAAAAAACAGATGTGAATACAAGGAAAGAAACCAAGTTCTAGTAGAACTTAGGTGGTATTGCCGCAGCTTCATTAGCTCTTTTGTTAACGATAGGTGCATTTTGGATGAATTCAAAAGAAAAAAATCTACAAGATGAATATGTAAAAATAGTAGCAGTAGAGAACGGTCTGCATATTCTTCCGGACAGCAGCAAAGTATGGATGAAAAAAGGCAGTTCAATACGATATAATAAAGCATTCAACGAGCAAAGAAATGTGTGGCTGAGTGGAAATTCTTTATTTGAAGTAACAACTCAAAAGGCCATCCGTTTCGGGTATACATAGAGAAAGCTATGATAGAAGTCAAAGGAACATGTTTCGACATTCATCAGGATTCGAAAATGAAAAAAAGTGAAATCATCTTATATAAAGGAAGAATCAATTTTACTCCTGAAAATAAGGAGGTAATAGAAATGTTTCCTCACCAAAAAATAGTTTACCGCACAGAAGAAGGAGAAATATCCAAAGAAAACATCAAAAACATCGATTGGGAAAACGGCAAATTCTATTTCAAGGAGTTACCCCTTATCCAGTTGATTGGAACAATTAATAACATGTATAACAGTCATATTAGGCTGGACGTAGACAGTCAGCAAATCAAATCGGCTTTCACCGGAAATATCCGCTATGAAGAATCGCTAAAAGAGGTGTTACAAAAAATCTGTTACAGCCTTGACATGAGATTACGAGAACAAGAAAATGAACTAATAATTTACAAATAATCATTTAATAATCAATCAAATGTCTAATCTAAAAAGTTAAAGCATGAAGAAAAACACATTATCAGTAGTTTTGCGGTACTTTTTAAGTATCACGCTAGCTTTACTCTTTTATCCCATGACCTCTTTGGGAGCACAGAAACACATTACTGTGAAAGGTGAAGCGATGACCATCAAACAAGCTATTCTGCTCATTGAAAAGAACAGCGACTATACGTTCTTTTACAATGCAGCCGATTTAGGCGGTAACACCAAACACAACTTCAACAGCAAAGGCAAAGTTGAAGATGTATTGAAGGAAATTTTCGAAGGAAGTGGCATTAGTTACCTCATCAAAGGAAATGAAGTCATCTTGAAGGTAAACAAGGCAGAAAGCACGCAGCAAGCCAAAAAACGCACTATCACAGGTACAGTTACTGCGAACGACAATAACGAGCCGGTAATCGGTGCCAGCATCTGGCTGAAAAACAGTTCTATCGGTGCTGTTACAGACATTGATGGAAAATACTCCATCACAGTAGAGGGAGTCGGCGGTGTACTTGAGATTTCTTATATGGGATATAAGAAACAGGAAGTGGCCATCACAGAGCAGAAAGTCATCAATATCGTTCTGATCCCTGATACGGAAGTACTGGACGAAGTGGTAGTAGTCGGTTACGGCAGCCAGAAAAAGGAGAGCGTAGTAGGTGCTATTTCAACTCTCGACATCAAGAAGTTGAAAGTTCCTGGTGCTTCTATCTCCAACGTACTGGCAGGCCAGTTGTCCGGAGTCGTAGCGATGAGCCGTTCGGGAGAACCAGGCAAAACAGCTCGGCCGACTTCTACATCCGAGGTGTATCGTCATTTAAAGGTACATCCACTCCGTTAGTTCTCGTAGACGGTATCGAACGTGACCTCGACCTCGTAGACACGGACGATATTGCCACCTTCTCCATTCTGAAAGATGCCTCCGCTTCTGCCGTATACGGTGTACGCGGTGCAAACGGTGTGATTCTGATTACCACCAAAAAAGGAGAAGTAGGCAAACCCGCCATCAACGTACGCACCGAATTCGGGTTCACATCACCTACCAAACGTCCGAAAATGACCAATTCTGCACAATGGGCAGAACTCTACAACGAAGCCATAGGCAGAGCCCACTACAGCCCCGAAGAGATACAGATATATCGCGACCACAGCGACCTCGACCTTTATCCCGACGTGAACTGGTTCGACGCATTGTTTGATGACATGGCAGCCAACCAGCGTGTCAATCTAAGCATTACAGGTGGTGGCGACAACATCAAATATTACGTTTCCGGTTCTTTCTACAATGAAAGTTCCATCTACAAGAATGCAGGAAACATATATGGTTACAATTCCGCCATCAGATACAATAAGTTCAACTTCCGCGCCAATGTCGATTTGAATCTGACCAAGAGCACTGTTCTGAACGTAAACCTCGCCAACATCTACGAAAAATCGTTCGGTCCCGGATATGGAGATAACGACAACGACATCTGGTCGTATGCATTCCAGACTTCCCCCAACGCCTTCCCGGTGCAGTATTCAGATGGAATGCTGTCCGGTCCGTCCACCGATTCAGGATTCAACCCTTGGAACATGCTTGTACACTCCGGTTATCGCGAACAGTTCTGGAACTCCGCACAGTCGCTGATTGGTGTCACGCAAGACTTTGGAGAGTTGTGGGAACCATTGAAAGGACTTACAGCCAACATCAAATTCTCATGGGATGCCTGGAACACCACCCTGCAACGTCGTTCCAAAACTCCGACTTTCTATCATGCACGCGGACGAGACAATCAAGGTAACCTCACGTATGATGACAATAACCAAGACGGAGAATGGGACCCGATACATACCGGAAGCGAATCGTTGAACTTCCTCATCGGACGAAGCGGGACAATGACCAGATACTTGGAAGGCTCGCTGAACTATAACCATGTGTTTAACAATCATCGCGTAGGTGCTTTGTTACTTTACAACCAAAAAATTCACACCAACACGCAAGCTGGAAGCGGTGATGCCGCTCTGCCTTACAAAAACCAAGGATTGGCTGGACGTGTGACTTATGCTTTCAGAGATACCTATTTTGCAGAAGTCAACATGGGATATAATGGGTCGGAGAACTTTGCACGCGGTCATCGATTCGGATTCTTCCCTGCAGCAGCTATCGGCTGGATGGCATCGAACGAGAAATGGTTTGAACCTCTGACCAATATTATAGATATGTTGAAATTCAAGGCTTCCTACGGTAAAGTAGGTAACGACGATATCGGCGGTCAAAGAAGATGGGTATACGAATCGACTATCGTCAACAGTGGTACGTGGCAATACGGACAAAGCGCCAACCAAGGTGGCACAGGAATACGAATCGGTGAGGTAGAAAATCTTTCCGCCTCTTGGGAAGAAGCGACCAAACTGAATGTCGGCGTTGAATTCTCTCTATTCAACAAAGTAAAAGTGCAAGCTGATTACTTCCACGAAGAACGCGAAGGCATCTTCCTACAACGCGCCGGATTGCCTGCTATCGTCGGTTTGTCTACCATACCGTATGTGAACGTTGGAAAGACATTAAACAAAGGATTCGATGCCAATATCGAATATACCCAACAGGTAGGCAAAGTATTGCTGACTGCACGTGGAAACTTCACCTTCAACCGCAACAAACTGCTTGACAACGATGAACCCGACTGGGAATACAAATACCAAAACAGAGTGGGCAAACCATTCGGTTCAAACGGTGCAATGCAACCTTTCGGCCTCGTAGCATTGGGACTTTTCGAAAGCCAAGAAGAAATTGACAACAGTCCGGTACAAACATTCGGTACCTATCGTGTGGGTGATATCAAGTATCAGGATATCAATGGTGACGGTGTCATCAACACACAAGACCAGATTGCTATCGGCTACACCAATCTGCCGGAAATCATGTATGGATTCGGAGTCGGAGCACAATGGAACAACTGGGACTTCAACGCATTCTTCCAAGGAGCAGCGCATACCTCTTTCTTCCTGCAGGGTTCTTCCATCAGCAGTCCTTTCTCTAGCGGTAATATGGAACGTGCGGCAGTCAACAAAGACGTATACGGAAACGTATGGATGTCAACCAATACCCCCGAACAGAATGCAAATGCCATTTACCCGCGTATGAGCAACGGTAGCGGTGGTGCCGGTGCATCCAACAACACCCAAACTTCCACATGGTGGATGCGCAACGGTTCATTCATGCGTCTGAAAAACATCGAAATCGGATATACACTTCCTAAAGAACTGATTACAAAAACATTCATCAAATCCTTCCGTTTCTATGTATCCGGAAGCAATGTTCTGACATTCAGTCCGTTCAAATTGTGGGATCCTGAAAGAACCAAGGCTCGTCACAAGGCTCGGGCTATCCGTTGAATCGTGTGTTCACTATTGGTTTCAATGCTAATTTCTAAATCCTATTTATCATGAAATATATAAATCAATTCAAATCACTTATATGCTTCGCAATCGGAGCTATCAGCCTTTCTTCGTGCGAAGATTTCCTTGACAGACAAGAAGACGAGAAACTGACTTTCGAAAAAATCTGGGAATCGAGAAATACTACCAAACAATACTGGTTGAACGCCATGTCGTTCCTTCCGAATGAAAACGGAAGTTACATTGGCGACAAAGATCCCTATTTGGGAGCCTCAGATGAATGTATCATTGCCTACGATCGCCAATATCGTTGGATCAACTTCGGTTCGTGGAATCCGTCCAGCGTTCCGTTTTATAAGATGGACCACTATTATAGAGGTATCCGCGAATGCAATATATTCATGCAAAATGTATATAATTGCAGTGACCCGTTAGTCACCAAAGACCAGCTTGATGAATGGTACTATCAAGCACGCTTTGCCCGCGCCTACTATTATTTCCTGATGATGCGCGACTACGGTCCCGTATTCCTGCTGGGAGATGAGCTACTGGACTTCACCGCAAGTACCAAACAGTTGTATCGCCCGCGCAACACATGGGAACAATGTGTCGACTATGTGGTCAGTGAACTTGAAACATGTGCCAACAGCAGTGCTATCCTTGAACAGACACAATTGCCCGACACCAAATGGGGACTTGCCACCAAAGGAACCTGCCATGCAGTGATTTCCCGCCTCACGCTGTATTCGGCACGAGACTTATTCAACGGAAACACATTGTATCAGAATATAAAGAATCCGATAACAAATGATTTTCCAGAACTTTCAGGCGCACAGCTGTTCCCGCAAACTTACGATGCCAATAAATGGCTGAAAGCTGCCGAAGCAGCCAAGAAAGTGCTCGACAATCCCAGTTACACCCTCTATCGCGCAGGAAACGGAAACCCGTATGAAGACTATTATGGTATAACCAACCAAACATGGAACCAAGAACTGATTTGGACCGACCAATACAACAACCGATTCTACTGGGGAGTAAACTGCGCTCCTACCGGTGTGGCAGGTACAGCTTATGGAGCCGTAGGACCCACCCAACGATTAGTGGATGCTTATGCCATGAATGACGGCCACTACCCTATCACCGGATACAACAATGATGGAAGCCCGATCATTGATGCACAATCCGCCTATGACGCCAGCACCGAACTGGAAAAATCGACTTGGTCGTATCCGGCTACCGGATGGAGTCTGTTCAGTTCGTACGACATCAAAGCTCCTAATATGTATAAAGACAGAGAGCCCAGGTTCTACGTGACAGTATTCTTCAGTGGAAACTATTGGCTACACGGAACAGCCAGCACGATGATTTCATTCGGCAAAGGCGGAAACGGTAACAGAAGCCACGACTACCCCAAATGCGGTTACATCTGCAACCGTTTCTACGACCATCGTGTGAACTCTGCCGAAAACCAATGGGGAAATATCACCTACCCCGTCTTCCGACTGGGAGAAATTTACTTGAATTTCATCGAAGCCGTATTGGAATGCAAGAAAAGAGGAGTTGCCCTTCCGGCAGGCTATGAGACTCTCGCCATGGAGAAATGGGCAGACCTGCGCAACCGTGCCGGAGTGCCTGCCATCACAGAAGTGTATCCCAATGCCAGCACTGAAAAGCTGATTGAGCTCTGTCGTCGGGAACGACAAGTGGAACTAGCCTTCGAACGTCATCGTTACTTTGACACACGCACTTGGATGATAGCTACACAAACCGACAACGGCAACGTCTACGGTATGAACACGGAATGTCCGATAGACAAGAGCAACAAACAGCTTGAAACACCTGACGGATTTTGGGAAAGAACAGTCATCGAGACACGTGTGTTCCTAAACAAACATTACCTCTATCCTTTCTCACAAAGAGAATTGGACCGTAACAAATTATTAACTCAGAATTATGGTTGGTAATCTCAAAAAACAATATTTATCTAACAAGAATATGTGTATGAAAAACAAAATATTAACTACAACATTGGTTGCTGCCTGCTGGCTTACCTACTCGGCATGTGAAGACGGAAAAGACGAATTCCTGAACGATTTCACAACCATACTTTCTTTCAGGAACTACGATGAAATCCCTGACAATGTACAGAACGGGAGAAAACACTGACTACCAACTGATAGTCAACAAATCCGGCTCTGCACTGAACACCACTGCCTCCGCATCTATCGAAATCATGGACGACGCTACCCTGAGCATATACAATGCGGAAAATGGGAAAAGCTACAAAAAATATCCCGACAATTGTTATTCTTTCAACGGGGATAAATTTATAGAATTCGGTGCTTCCGATTCTTATCAAACAAGAAACATCACCCTATTCACAGAAAAGATACTGGAAAACAATGAACGGGATAACAATTTCGTAATTCCTTTTATGTTGTATAATGGTTCCGACTCCATCAACGCTAAACGGAAATATGTATTTGTGAAACCGTCCGTTATCATTCCTTTGGTTTCTTTCGGAAGAACCGGATACAGCCTGAACACCATCTCCGATGCAGCAGGCGGAAACGAAGTTCAACTCAATCTGCCGGTCGATTTCTCTACAGACAACAGATGGACATTCAATTGTGAAATAGCTACCGACGAAACGCTACTTAACGCATTCAATGAGGAAAACGAAGTGGACTATGCTATGCTTCCGACAAGTGCCTATAAAATGAGCAATAACGGAAACGTTGCATTCACACCAGGCAACAATACTTCCAATCTGGATATTACCGTCAATCGTTCCCTATTAAGTTATGGTAACTTCGTACTTCCATTGAGACTCACGGATTGCACGTCACAGTATTTCCATGTGGATGAAGCAAACAATACTTGTTTGTTCGGAGTGTCTTACGTTCCCGATGAAAGCAAGTTGCACAAAGTGGTACTAACAAAAGAGATGATTAGTATTCATCCCAATCGTGAAGTTGAAGGTTCTGTTGCAGAAATGTTGGACGGAAGATATGACACATATTATCACAGTGATTATTCTGTTGAGCCGGGACTTCCTCACTATATACAAGTGGCACTCCCCGAATCACATACCGCTCTGATGTTCGAATATCAAGTACGCCACAGCAATAACAACGGTGCACCTCAACGCATCACAATTCTCGGAAGTATGAATGGAGAGAACTTCAGCAAAATAATGACAATCACAGAAGGACTGCCAACCCAAAAGAGCGAGAAATACAAATCTCCGGTTCTTGTGGGCAAAGAGTTCAAGCATGTGAGAGTAAGAGTAGAAGCAACACCTGCCAACAACAGTTTTGCTTTTGCCGAATTTAGTTTGCATGTAAACTAATTTAAGTTTCGCATGTACTATAATCCCGTATAGATTCTCCTCCTTCTGGAAAGAGGAGAATCCATACGGAATATACAATCTGCAAACTTCAGAAAGTTAATTAAATATATTAGCATTGTTATGTCTATATTTGCCACTCATAAACCACTAATTATATGAAAATACTACATTCTCTACCGTATCTGTTTCTCATCTTCTTTATGCCTTCTACTGTATGGCATGCAGTGACGACAATCCCGAAGGAGAGGCAAACCGTACATTTTCCATCAAAGAATCAGACCTCCAGCAAGACTGCACGCAAGCCCAAACCACTTTGTCTATACCTGTAAGCACCACTTTAAACGAACAAGAGTGGAGCGTCATGTCCGACCAACCGTGGTGTATCGCCGCCAAGGATTTGTCCACTTCCACCCCTTCCATCAAACTGCTGATACAAGCCAGCGAAGAACCTGAAATAAGAAATACAATCGTCACCGTAAAATCATCTGTACAAAATTACACCATCAACGTACGGCAACTCGGATACGGACCGGCTATCCTTGTGAAAAGTTCTGCAACAGACATTGAAGCCAATGGAGGACAAATTACTATCACCGTCACCTCCAACATCGAATATACCACCGACAAATCAAAAGACGGCGAATGGCTGCAAGAAACGGATGAAGTACCCTCCACAAGGGCACTCGTAGACAAAAACTACATATACAATGCAACACCCAATCCGCTATACGAGCCACGTACTGTCACATTCACTTACACATACATAAAAGACGACAAAATCAAAGAGACGTACACCATTACCCAAAAGGCTAAAGAATCGTCCCTTTCGGACATTGAATTAGAAGGCGACATAAAACTACAACCCACCAAAGGTGTCGCCAGCGAATTCCAACCCGGATATGAAATTGAAAAAACCTTTGACGGAAAAATAGATGAGGGACATTATCACTCTCGATGGCAACAAGAAGCTGGTTTCCCAGTCACACTTGAATATTTTTTTGACGGAACACAAGATTTGGACTACATTATCTATTACACCCGTAGCGGAAACGGCAACTTCGGTGAATTGGATCTTTATACAGCCACCACAGACGAACCGGAATACAAACTTTATAATTCATACGACTTTAAAATGCAAAATGCAGCCAGCCGTATCTCTTTCGACAAAAGTTTATCCAAGGTAACCAAAGTCAAATTCTCCGTCAAATCCGGTCTCGGCGACTTCGTCAGTTGCTCCGAAATGGAATTTTATCAGAAGAATACGGATAAAAAACTTGAGAAACAACTATTGACAGTATTTACCGATGTCACCTGCAGTGAACTGAAACCGGATGCTACAAATGAACAAATAAATAATCTTCCAGGATACTTTGCCAGCCTAGCCGTACAACTTAAAAACGACACATATGACGCATGGGAAAAAGAATTCCGCATACGCAATTATGAAGCATACAGCAACATCAATACATGGGCAGACAAACTGATGACTAAACATTACAGCAGCTTGGACAATCTGACCGGAATCTCCGTTGAGCAAAATGATGAAATCATCGTTCTCGTAGGTGATACCACGGATACGATGTTTCCTTGCAATGTGTAGGAGAAGAGACTACCGGATTCTTGGAAGAAAAGCCTTATGTACAGACTGCAGCTTCGGGCGATATATATTATCTGGAACAAGGAGTCAACAAAATCACCATACGCAATCGAGGACAACTATTCATCATGTACAACTGCGACCTGACCTCCAAACCTGCTCCCATCAAAATACACATTCCCTTGGGTAGCGGAAAAGTCTCAGGATTCTTCGACCTAAAAGAGCATAAAACAGACGCTAAATATGCAGAACTACTGTCAAAAGCCACCGACAAATATTTTGGAGTAAAAGGCGACAAGATTATCTTCTATTTCCACCGGACCAAAATGTTGGAACATGTGCGTAATAACATTCTTTCCGCCATCGAACTTTGGGACAACATCATCGGATGGGAACAAGAACTTATGGGCATTGAAGACGTACGTCCAAGTCAATTCAACAATCACCTGTTTGCCATCTCACCGGAAGGTAGCTACATGTGGGCATCCGATTACCGTATCGCATTCGTCTATACTTATCTAGGCAACATCTTATTATATGATAATGTAATGGCAGCCGAAGACAATGCATGGGGACCCGCCCACGAAATAGGACACATACACCAAAAAGCCATCAACTGGGCAGGATGTACGGAATCGTCCAATAATCTTTTCTCAAACTACATTATTTACAAGTTAGGTAAATACAAATCACGTGGTAACGGATTGATTGAAGTTGCCAACGCAAGATATCGTGACAAACAGGCATGGTACAACATGGGCGATGCCACTCATCAAAATGAAGACACCGAAGTTCACATGCGTATGAACTGGCAATTGTGGAACTATTATCACCGATGCGGATATAAAAAGAGTTTTTGGCAAACACTCTTCAAACTCATGCGCGAAGAAGTAGGACTGGACGACACCAAAACCCCAGGACGCAAACAATTGGAATTCGCCAAAATGGCAAGTAAAGCAGCTAATGAGAATCTGATAGACTTCTTCGAAATGTGGGGATTCTTCGAGCCGGTCAATGCCACCATATCACAATATGGAGACTTCCAATACACCGTCACACAATCAATGATTGACGAAGCTAAAACATTCATGGCTCAATATCCTCAACCGAAGCATGCTTTCCAATATATCGAGGACAGAAAGAAAAACGAGTTCCCCACTTCCGATTATCGCTATAACGAAGTAGGCGACGTAGGCTATTACACACAGTTTCAAAATAACGAGAAAATCACGAAAACAATAAGTGCAACTGTTTCGGGCAATAGAGTCAGTATTCTGAACGGAGAAGAAGCAGTAGCGTTCGAAGTGCGCGAAAGAAACGAAAACGGGAAAATACTTTATTTCTCCAACTTCTTCTCGTTCGACGTTCCGACATCCATATCAATGACAAATGCCAAAGTATTTGCCGTACAGGCTGACGGAAAGCGCATCCTTCTCAATTAGAGAACATAAACTTAACACAACCGTTTTTATCCCTTCCCCCATCCTAAGGATAAGAAAAAAGAATCAACAAATAGAGTAGATAACAGTTTTTGCTATCTACTCTATTTATAATCCTAACATCTTTAATATGAAATAAAATAAAATTATGCTTTGCAAATATACAGAGTTTTCTAATTAATTACTACCTTTGACAACCAAATGAAAAACGACAAATAACCCCCTATTAAAAACATAAAATTATGATGAAAAAGCTATTTACAGTCGCAGCTATCGGCCTTACTTTATTAACCTGCCATACAAGCTGCACATCTTCGCAAAAAGCTCAGGAAGCTTTTACACCGATCAAAGTAGAAACCCCTGCCCGCCCTGCCGGTCAAGAGGATGTAGTCCAACTTGTTGCTCCCAAAATTGATACCGTACGTGTCGGTTTCATCGGACTGGGAATGCGTGGTCCCGGTGCCGTAGCACGCTGGACACATATTCCGGGAACTAAAATCGTAGCTTTATGCGATCTTGCTCCCGAACGTGTCGAGAAATCACAGGAAATCTTGAAAAATGCAGGATTGCCGGAAGCGGCATCTTACAGCGGTTCGGAAGATGCATGGAAAAAACTCTGTGAGCAGGATGACATTGACCTCGTGTATATCGCAACTGACTGGAAACATCATGCGGAAATGGGCGTGTATGCAATGGAACACGGCAAGCACGTAGCTATCGAAGTGCCTGCAGCCATGACATTGGATGAAATCTGGCAATTAATCAATACGTCTGAAAAGACTCGCAAGCATTGCATGCAGTTGGAAAACTGTGTATATGATTTCTTTGAACTGACTTCTTTGAATATGGCACAGCAAGGTGTTTTCGGTGAAGTACTTCATGTAGAAGGTTCATATATCCACAATTTGGAAGACTTCTGGGGTGCATACTGGAACAACTGGCGTATGGATTACAACCAAAAGCATCGTGGTGACGTATATGCCACTCACGGCATGGGCCCGGCTTGCCAATTACTTGACATCCACCGTGGCGACCGCATGAAAACTTTAGTAGCAATGGATACAAAAGCTGTTAACGGTCCGGCTTATATCAAAAAACAGACAGGAGAAGAAGTAAAAGACTTCCAGAACGGTGACCAGACTTCAACATTGATCCGTACAGAAAACGGTAAGACTATGTTAATCCAGCACAATGTAATGACTCCCCGTCCATACAGCCGTATGTATCAGATTGTGGGTGCCGACGGTTATGCAAGCAAGTATCCGATTGAAGAATATTGTTTAAGACCTTCACAAGTTGACTCTAACGATGTACCTAATCACGAAAATCTGAACGCGCACGGTTCCGTACCTGCTGATGTAAGAAAAGCCTTAATGGATAAATACAAACACCCGATTCACAAAGAATTGGAAGAGACTGCCAAGAAAGTAGGTGGTCACGGTGGTATGGACTTTATCATGGATTATCGTCTGGCATACTGCCTGCAGAATGGTTTGCCATTGGATATGGACGTTTATGACCTTGCAGAATGGTGCTGTATGGCTGAACTTACCCGCCTTTCTATCGAAAACAATTCGGCTCCGGTTGAAGTTCCCGACTTCACCCGCGGCGGATTGAACAAAGTAAAAGGCTACCGTCACGCTTTTGCAAAATAATAAAATAGTATCGTACTTTTTTACACGAACACAGTGAAGCAATCCGGCTTTTGGGGGAAAGCCGGATTATTCATAGGTTCGTGTTCGAACATTTTATAGAACATCATAATCACATTTATGAAAACAGCTATTCCAAGGCCTTCCAAGCAAAGCATTATCCGCGAAGCCAAAGATTATGTAATGATTGCCATTGGCATGATTTTATACGGTATCGGCTGGACAGTTTTCCTGCTTCCTAATGATATCACTACCGGGGGAGTACCGGGTATTGCTTCTATCGTATATTGGGCTACCGGCTTCCCCGTGCAATATACGTATTTTACTATCAACTTCTTCCTGCTGTTACTGGCTCTCAAACTCCTCGGTTTGAAATTCTGCATCAAAACTATTTTTGGAGTATTCACCCTGACCTTTTTCTTATCTGTCATACAGAAATTGGCAGCAGGTATCAGCCTTCTTCACGACCAGCCTTTTATGGCATGCGTTATCGGAGCATCCTTCTGTGGCGGTGGTATCGGGGTGGCCTTTTCGGCTAACGGAAGTACCGGCGGCACTGACATTATCGCGGCCATTATCAACAAATACCGGGATATCACACTAGGGAGAGTTGTATTAATTTGTGATATGATTATTATAGTATCCAGTTATTTTGTCTTAAAAGACTGGGAAAAGTAGTGTATGGATTTGCAACTCTTTATATTTGTAGTTTCGTACTTGATCAGGTAGTGAATAGCGCCCGGCAGTCCGTACAGTTTTTCATTATATCCAATAAATATCAGGAAATAGGAAAACGAATCAATGAATATCCGCACCGGGGAGTTACAATTATCAACGCAACCGGTTTCTATACAGGACGAGAACAGAAAATGATGTTTGTATTGGCCAAGAAGCGGGAATCTACCATTATCTTCCGGCTGATAAAAGACATCGACCCGAAAGCCTTTGTTTCACAAAGTGCCGTCATCGGAGTTTACGGAGAAGGATTTGACCATATTAAAGTGAAATAAAAAAGAATGAGAAACCAATATTGAAAAACATGAAATTTCGATCGTACCCCCTCTTATTAACTAACATTTTTATGGGAATATTTTCCCTGGTAGCAACCAATACCATAGCTGACAATGCGAAAAAGCCTTATTGGCAAGATGTGCAGGTGGTAGCAGTCAACAAAGAGTATCCCCGTTCTTCGTTTATGACATACGACAATCGTAACGATGCCATGAGCGGCAAATTTGAAAGGAGCAAGTACTACCGGCTGTTAAACGGAACATGGAAATTTTACTTCGTAGATTCCTACAAGAATCTTCCCGAAAACATTACTGACCCGAACACCAGTACGGACTCATGGTATGATATTCAAGTACCCGGTAACTGGGAAATACAGGGACATGGAGTAGCTATCTACACCAATCATGGTTACGAGTTCAAGGCTCGTAACCCGCAGCCGCCCATCTTACCGGAAGCTAATCCCGTTGGTGTATATCGCCGCGACATCGACATTCCTGCCGATTGGGACGGACGGGATATTTACCTGCACCTGGCAGGAGCCAAATCAGGCGTATATGTATATATCAACGGCAAGGAAGTAGGATATAGCGAAGATTCAAAGAATCCTGCCGAGTTCTTAATCAATCCGTATGTAAAACCGGGCAAGAACGTGCTTACGTTGAAGATTTTCCGTTGGAGCACAGGTTCTTATCTCGAATGTCAGGACTTCTGGCGTATCAGCGGTATTGAACGTGATGTGTTTGTCTATTCACAACCCAAAGCTGCCCTTAAAGACTTCAGAGTAACATCAACCTTGGATGACAGTTACAAGAATGGTATTTTTGACTTGAACGTAGACTTGAGAAACCATAAAAAAGAAGCAGCCAATCTTACATTAGTTTATGAATTATTGGACGCTCAAGGAAAAGTTATCGCTACCGAAGAGAAAACAGTTTATATCCCTATTGATGAAGTACGTACACTCTCTTTCGATAAAAAGCTGGCTGACGTAAATACATGGACATCCGAACATCCGAACCTGTATAAATTATTGATGACAGTAAAAGAGAACGGAAAAGTAAATGAAATTGTTCCTTTCAATGTCGGTTTCCGCCGTATTGAGATTAAGCCGATTGAGCAGAAAGCAGCTAACGGAAAGCCATATGTCTGCTTATTTATCAACGGACAACCATTGAAGTTGAAAGGTGTAAATATCCATGAGCACAATCCGGCAACAGGACACTACGTAACAGAAGAACTGATGCGCCGCGACTTTGAACTAATGAAACAGCACAACTTGAATAGCGTACGTCTCTGTCACTACCCGCAAGACCGCCGTTTCTATGAACTTTGTGACGAATACGGACTTTATGTATATGATGAGGCTAATATTGAAAGCCACGGTATGTATTACGATCTCCGTAAAGGCGGTTCATTAGGTAATAACCCCGAATGGTTGAAACCTCACATGGACCGTACCATAAATATGTTTGAGCGCAACAAGAATTATCCCAGTGTCACTTTCTGGTCATTAGGCAATGAAGCCGGAAACGGGTATAACTTCTACCAAACATATCTGTGGCTGAAAGAAGCGGACAAGAATATTATGGCTCGTCCTGTAAACTATGAACGTGCCCAATGGGAATGGAATACTGATATGTACGTTCCCCAATATCCGGGTGCCGACTGGCTGGAGAATATAGGCAAGAACGGCAGCGACCGCCCGATAGCTCCTTCAGAATATGCACACGCCATGGGTAACTCCACCGGAAACCTGTGGGGACAATGGCAGGCAATCTATAAATATCCGAATCTTCAGGGCGGATATATATGGGACTGGGTGGATCAAGGTATTCTTCAGAAAGATAAGAACGGAAGAGAATACTGGGCTTATGGCGGTGACTTCGGTGTGAATATGCCTAGCGATGGTAACTTCCTTTGCAACGGTCTTGTCAACCCCGACCGTGGTCCGCATCCGGCAATGGCTGAGGTGAAGTATGTACATCAGAATGTAGGGTTTGAAGCGACAGACGCCGCATCCGGCAAATTTAAGATTACCAACCGCTTCTACTTTACAAACCTGAAAAAGTACCAGATTCATTATAATGTCGTTGCTAATGGCAAGAATATAAGAGGTGGAAAAGTATCTTTGGATATTGCTCCGCAAGCATCCAAGGAGTTCACTGTACCAGTAAATGGTCTGAAAGCCCAACCGGGCACTGAATATTTTGTCAACTTCAGTGTGACTACTACTGAACCGGAATCTCTGATTCCTGCCGGATATGAGATTGCATACGATCAGTTCCAACTCCCGATACAGGCAGAAAAAGGAACCTACAAAGTCAGCGGTCCTGCATTGAATACGTCCACACAAGGAGACGAATTAATTGCCTCATCCTCAAAAGTGAATTTTGTATTCAACAAAAAGAGTGGTCTGGTTACTTCTTATAAGGTAGACGGAACGGAATATTTCAAAGATGGATTTGGTATTCAGCCTAACTTCTGGCGTGCTCCTAATGACAATGATTATGGTAACGGCGCTCCCAAACGCTTACAAGTATGGAAGCAATCGAGCAAGAATTTCCATGTGACAGATGCCAGCATGACTACGGAGAATAAGGTTGTTTCATTGAAAGTGACTTATTTATTGGCAGCCGGCAATCTGTATGTCGTAACTTATAAGATTTATCCGAGCGGAGTGGTGAATGTAAATGCTAAATTTACCTCGACAAATATGCAAGCTGCCGAAACTGAAGTTTCCGAAGCCACACGCATGGCTACCTTTACCCCCGGAAGTGATGCTGCCCGCAAGGCTGCTTCCAAACTGGAAGTTCCCCGTATCGGTGTGCGTTTCCGCCTGCCTGCCCGAATGAATAATGTGCAATATTTCGGTCGTGGTCCGGAAGAAAATTATATCGACCGCAATCATGGTACACTTGTCGGAGTATATAAAACAACAGCGGACAAAATGTATTTCAACTATGTTCGCCCGCAAGAAAACGGACATCGTACGGATACTCGCTGGATTGCTTTGTCGCCCGACAAAGGCAACGGACTGGCTATTGTAGCCGACAGTCTTGTCGGATTCAATGCATTGCGTAATTCCATCGAAGACTTCGACTCGGAAGAGGCCCTACCCACACCCTTACCAATGGAATAACTTCAGCCCGGAAGAGGTTGCCAATCATGACGAGAAAGCTGCCCGCAACGTATTGCGTAGAATGCATCACGTCAATGACATCACTCCGAGAGATTTCGTGGAAGTCTGTGTTGACATGAAACAACAAGGAGTCGGGGGTTATGACAGTTGGGGGCACGTCCGGAATCTTTCTATCAGATTCCCGCCAACCGCGAATACAACTGGGGATTCACGTTGGTTCCTGTTCGTTCAGCCAACCAGGCTAACGAAGCAGCCAAATACGATTATAAATAACCTTATTATAAATTTTAAAGAAAAGACCCATGAAAGATTTATCTAGCATTGTAGCTAAATTCAAAGTCCAAGGCACGGTAGAGGAAATCAAGCCGTTAGGTTCGGGACTTATCAACGACACATACAAAGTTAACACAAAGGAAGCGGATGCTCCCGACTACGTTTTGCAACGCATCAACCATGCTATCTTCCAGAATGTAGAAATGCTTCAATCCAATATTGCTGCTGTCACAGGACATATCCGTAAGAAATTGACAGAAGCGGGAGAGTCGGATATTGACCGTAAAGTCTTGTCTTTCGTTGAAACAGAAGAAGGTAAGACTTATTGGTTTGACGGTGACAACTACTGGCGTGTTATGGTATTCATCCCACGTGCCAAGACTTATGAAACAGTCAATCCAGAATATTCAAACTATGCCGGAGAGGCATTCGGTAACTTCCAGGCTATGCTGGCAGATATTCCGGCGACTTTGGGTGAGACTATTCCCGACTTCCACAATATGGAATTCCGTTTGAAGCAACTGCGCGATGCCGTAGCAGCCAACGCTGCCGGAAGAGTGGCAGAAGTACAATATTTCCTGGATGAGATAGAAAAGAGAGCAGACGAAATGTGCAAGGCAGAACGTTTATATCGGGAAGGCAAACTGCCTAAACGCGTATGCCACTGCGATACGAAAGTGAACAATATGATGTTCGATGAAGATGGTAAAGTTCTCTGTGTGATCGACTTGGATACAGTCATGCCCAGCTTCATATTCTCTGATTACGGTGATTTCCTCCGCACGGGAGCCAACACCGGAGATGAAGATGACAAAGACCTTGACCGCGTGAACTTCAATATGGAAATATTCAAAGCATTTACCAAAGGCTATCTGAAAGGTGCCAAGTCATTCCTGACACCGATTGAAATAGAAAACCTTCCTTATGCCGCCGCTTTATTCCCATATATGCAATGTGTACGCTTCCTTGCCGATTATATCAACGGAGATACTTACTACAAGATAAAATATCCGGAACATAATCTGGTCCGTACCAAAGCACAGTTCAAACTACTTCAAAGCGTAGAAGCACATACACCGGAAATGGTGGCGTTCATCAATGAGTGTTTAAAGAACTAAGAATGAAAGATGAAGAGTGGAGAATTTACCTGGTAAAAGCTCCATTCTTCCAACGATAAACAATAGGACGGCGGAGAAACGGTTTCAGTTTTTCCGCCGTTTCTTTTGACATATAGTCAGGAGTAGTAAATGTAACAGTCAGTTCAGTATTCTCTTTGTTGAAATCAGCTTTCATCAAAAGCATATCTGCCGAACGGCGTGCTTCGTCAAAGACATATACACCTGCCGAATCCGGCGTGTTCAGAAAATCAGCCATTACAGGCAAAGTGATAAACGGAGATTCGGTAAGCGGCTTCCAGTCAGTCGTATAAAACGGATACTACTATCGCAGGCAGGAGCACAAGCGGTAGCGACTGTACAGATAACATTCGTTGTATCATTCAATGCCAGGACTTTCATCTGCCACGTAGCTTGCGGAGACATTTGCATACGGATAAAGTCCTTACCGAGCTCTGTCATTTCCGACTTCTTTCCAAAACGATTTTCTACTTGTGCTTTCATTTTACTTTCCAGGAAATCAACACAGTCGGCACGATTCACTTTAGTCAGCAAGGGACTCAAGGAATCCGGTATATTCACAAACAAAGTTTTGGCTTCTTGTGCCTGAAGAGAGGTCAGGGAAAAGAACCCGACAACAGAAAAGAATATAGCGATAAAAAGTGTATTTATTTTCATATCAATCTTATTTAGTCCCCAAATATAAGAATATCATTCCGATTAACACCAGTATAAGGTCAATCGCTTTGCTTTTTAAATTCTTTCACGGAAGAAAAGAGCTCCGAAAATGAAAGAAACAATGACACTTCCGCGGCGAACCATCGAAACGATAGAAATCATGGAATCATCATAACTCAGTGCATAAAAATAGACAAAGTCCGCCGCCGACAGGAAAATGGAAATCAGAATAATCGTCCAGTCCCAGCGAAACGGAGTGGTGGACTTTCTTTTCGGCCACCAAAGCAGCAACAGAATAGGACACATGATAAAGACCTGATAAACATTATACCAGGACTGCACCAGCATCGGATTCAGTGACTTCATCAGATATTTATCATACAATCCGCTGATAGCACCTGTCACCGCCGCCAATACAATAAAGAATATCCATTTGTTATGTTTGAAATCAATCCCTTCTTTCTTTCCCGAACGGCTCAACATGAAAAAAGAAACGACAGCCAGCATCACACCAATCCATTGATAAAGATTCAGTCGTTCGCCAAACACAAGCATAGCTCCTACAAGTACCATCACCGGCCGGGTGGCATTAATCGGGCCTACGATAGTAATAGGTAAATGCTTCATCCCGAAATAACCGAATATCCATGAGGACAGCACTATGAACGACTTGATAATAATATATTTATGCTGTTCCCACCCCGCAACCGGGACATTGAATATCGTTCCGTCCAATAAATCCGGCTGATATACAGAGAACAGAATAAACGGCAGAAAGATGAGACTGGAAAAGAAAGTGTTTAAAAACAAAACGGGAAGTACCGCATTATCTTTCAGCGATTTCTTTTTGAATACATCATAAAATCCCAGCAAGGTCGCCGAGAGAAATGCTAATAATAACCACATGAGAATATCTACTAATTACAAATTACTAATTTCAAATATATCTTCGGGATATTCGACATTCACCAAAAACAAAGCCTGACCGGGAGCCGACGTTCCGGCCTTACCACGATCCTTCTGTTCTATAATCCGGCGGAAACCTTCAACAGACAGTTTTCCACGCCCCACTTCAATCAATGTTCCCACTATGGCACGCACCATATTCCTCAGAAAACGATCGGCACGAATAGTAAACACCCAAGTAGCATCTTCTTCCTGCGTCCATTCGGCATGAGTTATATGACAAATATTCGTCTTAACATCCGTATGTAATTTGCTGAAACTTGTAAAGTCCGTATATTCAAACAAAGTACGTGCAGCCTCATTCATCCGTTCATAATCCAATGGATTGAAAACACGGCAACGGTATTGCCTGTTAAAAGGATATTTCGCAGTTGTTACATAATACTTGTATGTTCTGGCGGTCGCGTCAAAACGAGCATGCGCATCCGGTCTGACCCGGCAAACCCGATAAACGGAAATATCCGGTGGAAGCAGACGATTCAGCTTATCTGTGACAGAATCCGTATCCAACAGCTCTTCAGATTCAAAATGAGCGACCATCAGAGAAGCATGCACGCCCGCATCTGTCCGTCCCGCCCCTATCACCTCTATTTCACGGCGCAGAAAAGTGGACAATGCTTTCATCAGACACTCCTGCACACTAATCCCATTCGGTTGAATCTGCCAACCGTGATAGTTGGTCCCGTCATAAGCCAAATAAATAAAATACCTTTGCACGCTAATTCCTTCTTTTTAGGGTTTTCGCGTGCAAAAGTAGTCATTTTTTTATTCATATGTAGAAGGAGTTGTGCCAAAAGCATCCACAAAATGTTTGCGGAAAGTCGGTATATCATTATATCCCACCATTTCCGCCACTTCCTGCACTGCATATTGTTTGGTTTTCAACAATACGGCCGCACGGCGCATACGTACTCCCCGGATAAGTTCGATAATGGTATAGTCTGTACTCTGCTTTACTTTCCGATAAAGAGTAGGCTGACTCATATTCATTTCCGATGCTAGTTTCTTCACGCTAAAATCAGCCTCACAGATATTCTCTTCAATAATCTTAATAACAGAATTGATAAACGGATCTTCTTTTTTCACTTCTTCCGCCACCTCTTCCGTTTCGTCATCAATCACGGCTGCATCCGCACCGGGCAGCATAAACAACTTAGCATACATCTGCTTCAATGCCTGACGCCCGTTAATCAGGTTACGCATTTTAGCTATTAATATGCTGGGAGTAAAAGGTTTCAGAATATAATCATCCGCACCCAATTCCAGTCCGTGAATGACATCCTCATCTTCCACCTTTGCAGTCAACATGATAATAGGAATACCACAAGTTTCAAGTCCCTCTTTCAGTTCACGACAACATTCAAACCCATCCTTTACCGGCATCATCACATCACAGAGTATCAGATCGGGAAGTTCCTTTATTGCCATATCAACCCCTTCCTGACCATTGATTGCCATCAATAAGTTGTACTCCTGACTCAACAGTACCTTCAAATACAGACGAATGTCTTTATGATCCTCTACAATCAATATCGTCTTCTTATTATCAGCAACAATCTGAGACTGTTTCACTTCTCCGACAGCAGACTGTGGTGACACTACAGCTACCGGAGATTCTGGTGTCATCCCGCTATCTGTTGAGACTTCCGGTTCTTCTGCCGGTTCAGGCTTCGGCTCCGTCAGTTCTTCCGGATGAACAAACAAGATATTCGAATCATTATCAAAAACTGATTTATCAATAGGAAGATGCATCGTCACCTTCGTCCCTTTTCCCGGAGAACTTTCGAAAGAGATCATTCCGTGATGAGCTTCAACCATCTGCTGCACGGTAAGAAATCCCAATTGCGTGGTAGACAGTTCATTATCCGACAAATCATCTTCACTCAACTGCTGTTCAAGTGTTTTTACTTCGTCCTTTCCATTATCCGCCACCATCAAGCTAACATAAGTCGTATTATCCCATACCGTTTCGTATACAGAGAAAGAGACGACCCCCGTATAATTTGTATGAGTGAAAGCGTTAGTCAAAAGATTATGGATAATAAATTCTATCTTCTTTTTATCCACACAAAATTCCAGCTCTTTCCTGACCCTTATCTCGCTACGGAAATCTATGGAGTAAGCTTTCAACACCTCGCGAATCTTAAAAAGATTACTATCAATTATCTTTTCTACCGGATAAGAAGCTATTTCCAGTTTTACAGCCATTCCCTCCGGCCGCCCGTAAATAGCCGTCAACTGGTCACAAGCATCCAACATACGGAGCGCATTCCGGTATGCCACTTGCAGAGATGAGTCCTGCCCCTTCAATTTACTTTGCAAATCTTTCAACGGAGCAAAAACCAACAGAAGAGGAGTGCGCAAATCCTGTACAAACAACATGAGCAGACGTCTTCTCATTTCTTCTTTCTCCCGTTTCTGCTCCTGCTTCATTCTTTCCAGATTCAGATTCTCCCGTAATATTATCTCCCGGTCACGACGCAATTGCTTATGTAATTCTTTCTTCTTTATATAAGAATAAATAAACCAGCACAGCAAAATCGTCAACACCGCATATGCCATATAAGCCCACACTGTATAGTACCATTTACTTTTCACCACTACATCTATCTGATACACTTCACCCTCCTTTCCGTCCGGAAATACTAATTTCGTCTGCAAAGTATATTCTCCGGGAAATAATCCGTTGTACCACAAACCTTCCTCAAGGGGCATCATCTTCCAGTCCTCATCCATAGGAAGCAAGCGATAGGCTATTTTACGTTGAGACATTCCGTAACGCAAATCTGAAAAATATAAATGAAAATTATTATTCCTGCTGGAAAAGACCAGTTTCTCCTGCTTTTCCGGTGAAGCGGAAAGAACTACCTGACCATTCCGTTCTTCTCCCGCCAGAATCGTTTCTCCATTCACCTCCAGATCTGTCAGCATCACCTGTTTTTTCCTTTTGGTTGCTTTAGCAGCAGACGGGTCAAAGAAAATCAACCCCCATGAATTTGCCCATAGCAGTCGACCATCGTTCAGCCGACATACCGAGTTACAGTTACCTACCAACAAATAATTATAGAAAGCCGTCTGTCCATTTCGAACCGTCATAACCCCCACATTATTCCCAGCCCATATGCTACCGACATAATCATCGACCATACAGCATATATGCCCATTCGGCAATCCATTCTGCAAAGTATATACAGACTCCCCCTTTTCTTGTTCTCTTCCGTCAATACAGACAACGGCATTAAGGTAAGCTGCATAAATCTGATTATAATTATTCACATAAATAGTCTGTACGGCAGCTTCCTCCAATCCATTCTCTTTTTCATAATTTCCTTCCACCTTAATCCGGTCATCTTCTGTCGTAATCCTTTTCAGTCCCTTATTGGTACCAATCCAAATATTACCTTCTTTATCTTCTCGCAGAGCAAATATACTCTTTATCCCGGCAGGCAAATCTGTTTTTTTACATTTGTTACTTTTAGGTTCTACTTGTATCAATCCTTCCGAAGTACCTACCCATAAACGATTCCGTGAATCCTGACAAAAACAGTGAATAGCTGCCTGCATATTTTTTCCTGCGTCCGTCTGCAGTTGAAAAGACTCTATTTTCTCAGTCACGGGATTAATAAAAATAATTTTCCCCTGTTTGTCCCCCAACCAGATATACCCATTCCTACATTTATAGATAGTATAACATCCGGAAAATTCAGATACCTTTGTCCACCGTTCGAACCGTGTATCCATCGAAAGCATCGGTGCAGTACTCTTCATAATACCTCCATCGGACATCGCCAACCAGACATATCCCTTATCATCTTCAACAATACCGCCTATTCTTGATTCAAAATTCTGTTTTACCCGGCTATATGTACTATTACTGATATCAAATTTTACAATTCCGCCGCCAAAAGTACCTACCCAAAGAATCTGCTGCCTGTCATCCCATAACAAGCTTGTCATCCTGTTTTCAATATCCGGGCGGGTGACTTTGACCTCACCCGTCAACCAAGTTTGTGTAAACGGGCTCTCACACAAATTCTCATTGTCAAAACTTAATTTGAATAATCCGTCCCAAGTTGTCAGATAAAAAGTTTTCTTATCCTTAAAAACCAAATCTGTGACGCGGAAGTTGAAGACTCCCACCTTATCGGCCTTATTTATTAAAATCACCCGTTCGTTATATGTCTTAAGATCATAACATATAATATCATTCCACAATCCGCAAATCCACAAATAGCCCTGTTGTAAAAATAGTTTGCTCACGACACTACATTCCTTAATCAAAGAGCTTTTTTTTGAAGCAATATTATAAGACATCACCTTTTTCCCGTCCACAGAAAAATAGAGGTTACCTTTTCCGTCCATACAAAGGTCGGTAATCTTTCCCTTTATTAAAGGTTCCGGATTCAACACACAAAATACGGATTCACCCTTTCTTTCTATTTTGCGGGAAACGGAAGTTTCATACAATCCCTGTAAAGTAGCCAGATATAACTTTCCGCCATGCCAGCAAAAATCCAGCACCTCATTCAACTTGAAAGGTTTGTCAAAGTTCAATGGCAAAAACGTTTCATTCACATGGTCAAAACAAGTAATTCCACCTTGAAATAATAAAGCATAATACAACCCGTCAGGACCCTCACGCAAAGATTTAACTGTTTGATGAAGAGGCATCGAAAGAGAATCCATACTCATTATTAAAGGATAGTCACGAAATCGGAATCCGTCATAACGGGTAATACCTTTATCCGTAGAAAGCCAAATAAAGTCATTACTCCCATAGCATATATTATATATAGTGTTATTTCCAGCTTCATTTTTAATGACTATCGGAACCAAATCCCAATGAGTATCTATAGAATACACAGCAATAAATCGGGACAACAGCAATAACAGGAAACAAGCCTTCTTCATATTTTAAGTATATTTTGTTCATGTGATATGTGCGATAAAGGTAGGTAATTATATTAGTAGCGGACTATATATCACTTTTTTTTAGAAATAATTCACAATAAAGCAAAAGCTTGCCAACTTTTTACAAGTTAACAAACTTTTCATCGCTCTTTTTACATTGTTTGTTCGTCTCGAGTGACGCATATTTGCTGTTTGGTTCCTCTATATTATGTATCTCAATAAATACCTGTTGAGGCTATTTGCATTAAATCATTTACGACAATTAGAAAGAGTGAAGCTGTAAGTTCCATGACCGGCATTAAAATTATAGTTCCCTTTGAAATCTACCGGAACTTTAACCAGGCAATCTTTCTGGTCACTCACACGGAAATAAAGGTGAGTGATAGCCGTAAAGACGTTTCCACCTCCAACAGTTGTTGATAAAGAAGCGCCATATCCTTTCCAACAAAACAAATCGGTAGAAGAAGAATAGGTAGTTCAATATAATATACCGTATCTTCATCCACATTAAAATTCAACGAAACACACAATGCGAATTCTTCCAGGAAAGCACCCGCCCTCGTACGTGCCTGATATTCGGCAATCATCCTCACGGACTGCCTATCTCCATCTTCCCCAAAATAACCTTCCACATTTTCAGATTTACATTCACGAATTACATTACCATTCTGACGAAGAGATTCCAATACGCCCTGCATCTCTTCTGCTGTAACAGAAGGGACATTACCAATATCTGCAACGTTACTTACAGATTCAATACCATATAAAGATTTGATAGACTCAAAGTTTGAAGAGTTATCTTCAAAACGTTCATCTTCGGCACTAGAACATGCCACGAAAGTTAATGCTATAACAGATACGAAAAAGAATTTAATTGCCTTCATACTATTTCCTCCTATTTTTTACAGGTTTGCAAACCCTTACTTTTGCCACCCTTATACATTTCACATCATTTACTGTTTGTTTGTCTCTGTTCCTCAGGAGGGAATCTTAATGTTAGTTTTCCTGTTACCGGTACTTTATCATTTTGCTTGCTGGCACAAACATAGGCGTTTTATTCAATAAGAAAAACTTTTTCTGAGGAGAAATGAATAAATTACCACTCTTTAACGAATAAAACACAGCCCATTCAAGTAATAAAACAAGATATACAAGTATTAAACGACCAATCATATGTAAATCATTCAATAAGAATGATAAAAACACACCCTATAAACCTCGAATCACTCACCACCTATCAGAACGAAAAAATGCCCTGTACTTATTTATTTTCATCGAGAACTTATCAAAGAAAGATGAATCTACCAATTAACGTCAATTCATATAACACGTATCTTTGCACATCAACAAACAAAACCCATCATGCGATGAAAAAGAAAAGAATTTTATTTTTGTTCATTACCATGTTTGCTTCTACCTTATTATATAGCCAGGTAGTCGGAGTAAAAACCAACATTGTAATGGACGCGATGAAAATCATCAACCTTGGAGCTGAGATCGGCTTAAGTAAGAAATTAACGCTGGATTTGTATGCCAATTATAATCCATGGAAATACAAAGATCAGAAAATGATGAAGATGCTCGCCATTCAGCCTGAACTCCGTTATTGGTTCTGCGACAAGTTCAACGGACATTTTGTGGGATTCCATATTCATGGAGGTGTCTATCAGGCAGCCGCTATCGATATGCCTTGGGGCACTTGGTCTGAACTGACAGACCACCGTTTCAAAGGCAACTTCTTTGGAGCCGGGATTTCTTACGGATACCAATGGATTTTAGGTAAACACTGGAATCTGGAAGGAAATATCGGCGTAGGTTACGCACGCGTCAAGTACGAACAGTACGAGTGTATGACTTGCGGTGCAAAAGTATCGGAAGGACACAAGAACTATGTAGGGCCTACCAAAGCTGCCGTCAGTCTAATTTATTTATTCTAAAACAAAACAAATATGAAAAAGATTCTATACATACTCTTCTGTCTGCTGCCTGTATTGAACGGGAATGCACAGACTTTGTATAAAAATCAAGTGCGTATAGAGAAAGAATCTATTACGCGCAGTGATGACAATCGCCTGACTATCAACCTGGACATTGTTTTGCAGACAAACCTCAAAATAGCTTCCAACAATGTCGCTACGCTTACCCCGTTTCTCGAAGCGGACGGACAGACAAAAGCATTGCCGTCTATCATAGTGTACGGACGCAAACGCAACATCGTCAATCAACGCAATCACAAAAACTTCGAAAATACATATACGGTCATTCGCCGCAAGCAAACTGAAGAACAAAAAATAAGCTATCTGATACAGATACCATTTGAAGCATGGATGCGCACGGCAAATATGAAGTTAAACATTGACATATGCGGCTGTTGCGACATTCTGGAGGAAAACAGCGGTGAATTAATCACCCGGCTGAACATTTCGCCGTTGAAACTACAGCCTTCCATTGCCTACATCACTCCACAAGCCGAAGGCGTAAAACATCGTGCAGTAGAAGGAAGTGCTTATCTGGACTTTCCGGTCAACAAATACATTATCTACCCGGAGTACCGCCGCAACACGATCGAACTAGCTAAAATACGCGCCACAATAGACACCGTACGCAACGACAAGAATACTACACTCACCAGCATCAAGATTCATGGATACGCTTCGCCCGAAGGAGGTTATGCCAACAACACCCGTTTGGCAGAAGAACGCACCAAAGCATTGGTAGACTATGTGAGCAGTTATTACAACTTTGACAAGAAGCTGATAACTTCGGAATCGACTCCGGAAGATTGGGATGGTTTCCGCAAGTTTGTTGCCACCTCATCATTGGATAAGAAAGACGAAATACTTCGTTTAATGAATGATGAAAGCTTGGACATCGACAAAAAAGAACACGCCATAGCTAAGCTGGCAGGTCCGCAAGGATACCAATATATATTAGACACATGCTATCCGGCACTTCGCCATTCGGACTATACCGTCAATTATACAGTGCGCGGCTTCAACCTCGAAGAGTCGAAAGAGATTATCAATAAACGCCCGCAGTTATTAAGTTTACAGGAAATCTACCTGGTGGCGCAAAGTTACAAACCCGGAAGTGAAGAATTCAACCACGCTTTTCTGGTAGCTGCCACCATGTTCCCGGACGATCCAATAGCCAACTTAAACGCTGCCGCAATGGAGATTCAGAAAGGCGGTGACATAACTGAAGCAAAGAAATATTTAGCCAAAGCCAATCCTAAAGCAGCCGAAACACTTAACAATCTTGGAATCATCGCCATGTTGGAAGATGATTTGGACGGAGCGGAAAAATATTTCAAAGCAGCCACAGAATCCGGTTTATCCATACAGGCTGACGCAAACCTAAAAGAATTGAAGAAGAAGCAAAATTACCCCAAGCAATAAAACACGTACAAAAAAATACTATTCCCCCTTATTTTTAAAACCCCAAAATGAATCAAAACGCACTGCCTGTGAAGGTAGTGCATTTTTTATGCTAATCAAAGCTCCCCGCCCACTAAAACTTTCATGCCAACTATCATAATAAATAGAACGAAGAATAGTGGTAAATCCTTCAATTGAACATAAAAGAAATATAATCCCCCCTTGTTTATCTATAGTTGTATATTCTGCATCGTAAAGCAATAAAAAAATAAATTTCCAACAGAATATACAACAATGGTAAAATGGCAGCAAGAGTGGGATTTCATTCAGTGCCATTGATAATCATTCATAAAATGACCGTTTCACCACCCTAAAAGGAGCATTTTTGAAATTGAAATAATCAGCTCAAAAATTGAAACAAATACCGATGAACACTTTAGTATTTCTCTCATACCTTTGCACTGTCAATAAGGAACAATAGAGTTCTTGAGAAGAAACAAATAAAAGAAACATAACTTATAAAAATGAACAAAAATTATTTCACCGGAAGTTAGTCCTTTTTCTTATTATATAATAAGAACTTCCAAACCCAAAAGAGAAGACTATGATGTTTTTAACAAAACAAACGAACTCCATCTTACTGATGACTCTCCTCCTCTAAAAAAAGGAAACAAGTATCTCTACTATATACCATAATATAGATAGAGCATACAAGCAAAAGAAAAAACCATAACATCACAAATTTAAAAATTACATTAAAATGAAAGTAAAGAATTTATTATTAGCTGGTTTGGCAGCAGTTGCCATGACAGCTTGTAGCAATGAAGATGAATTTGCAAACAAAAACAATCAAAACTTAACCGGGGAACAGGCAAAAATGAGATTATTATTCTCATTCAACGAAAAAGATGCTACAAGAGCAGTAACCGATGGCGGTACTAATGCCGGTAACGAGCTGGAATATGGCGCATCAAAAATCACAGCTGTATTAGATTATGGCGATGGCACACCTCGTGTTGTCATGAAAGACCTGACACTTGTTAAAAATGACAACAGCGATATTGCAGTTGCCACAACTGAGCCATTCGTCGTAACAGCAGGCAGTAACGTGACATTATATGCGTTCATTAATCCGACAGGCTTAACTATCGACCAAAAAACTGATTTAAAAGCATTGGCAGTTGGAGAACATAAAGCTTTTACCGGAGTTACATTAGCATATATAGATAACGATGTAGCAAAAAACGGAGATTTCTTAATGAGTGGTACGAGTATCATCAATAAGATTGAAGCTGGCGAAACTGTTACTACTAAAATCGATGTTAGCCGTGTAGCCGCCAAATTAGAAGAGAAAACAGACAATGACAATCTTTTCCCCATATTAGCATCCGGATTAACCTTTACTGATGGTACAAAAGCAATTGGCGTTAAAATTCTCAATCATTCATACTCTAACCTGACTACCGATTCGTATGTATTGCCACAAGCAAATACTTTCGAGACTTTCTTGCAGGACTATATCGGAAAGGGAGAAGCCGCAGACGACAATTCTTATAGATGGGCTGTAAAAGGATCCACATACTGTCTTGAGAACTCTAGCGAAACCAACCCAACCCGGGTACATTACAAAGCACAAGTTTATTTTGACGAAACAGAAGCAAATGAAACATTTTATATCAGAGCCGTATATACAGGAGAAAGCGATGAACGCGAATTGCGTGTTTACAAAAACTGGGAAGCTTTAAAAGCGGCATATACAAGTACAGAATGGGATGACAGCAAGAAGGATGATGATGAATATTTATCAAACAACGACATCAAGAGATATAACGGTGGAATCTGTTATTATGAAGCTCCGATTAATACCACTAATGCAGGTACAGTTATCGCCCGCAACAACTGGTATGAACTGACAGTTATGGAAGTTAGCAAATTAGGAACTCCTACCCCATCATTAGAACCTGACGAAACTCCTGCCAAGTTGATTATCTCCGCACAAATCCAACCGTGGAAAGTTCAGATTAATAACATTATACTATAATAATAGTCTATCACCAAAGTCGGGAGAGAGTATCTCCTCTCCCGATACTTTTTCTCAATTTGCAGACAAAATAAGAAAGCATCATTCCCAAGCAAAACAATAGTATTTCAAAAGCCAAAACCAAAATGATGAAACGAATATTAACCGCCATACAAAAAAAAGCCAACAAGTTATTGTTGCTCGCAATATTGGCCGGCATAATCACATCCTGTGACTCTATATTAGATTACAACGATGGAGATTGTAGCATCGAATACTGTGTAAAGTTCAAATATGACTATAATATGGAGGAAGTAGACGTTTTCGCCCAGCAAATAAGAACAGTGACACTTTACGCTTTTGATAACGACAATAATCTTATTTATCAGAAAACAGATCAAGGAGAACAATTAGGAGAGAGAAATTATTCTATGACAGTAGACATCGATCCATCAAAATATCATCTTATTGCATGGGCAGGATTAAATGATGAATCGTTCGCAATACCTTTATTATATCCGCAACAATCACTGATTGAAGAGTTGAAAGTAAAAACATTGCGTAAAACAATAACACGCTCTGAATCGGAAAATGAAAAAGGGAATTATATAGTAGAGCAAGAGCTGCACTCACTCTGGCATGGTGAAGTGAAAAATGCACCTACCACCCGCAGCGGAAGACAACAAATCAGCACGGTCTCTTTAGTAAAGAATACTAATAACATCCGCATTGTCGTAGCACAAGTCAACGAATCCGGTGGACCGGTAACAAGGGCCTTGACCGCAGAAACATTCAAATGTGAAATCTATGACGACAACGGATACATGAATTATGACAACTCACTATTGGAAGATAATCTGTTAACGTATAAGCCATTCGTTGTGGAATCTGAGACAGTCAGTAGCAGAGCTTTCAGCGAGGCCAGCGAACCGGCAAAAGAATACAACTCCGTTGTCAGCGAGATAAGCGTGGCGAGACTTATGGCAAATAAAACTCCGGAACTGACTATTAAAAACTCAGAGACACAGGAAACATTATTTCATATATCCAACCTGGTGAAATACCTGGAAAAGCTGCAACTAGAGAAATATAAAGACCGGCACTATACTCTCCAGGAGTATTTGGACCGTGAAGACGCTTACAGCATGATTATTTTTGTAGACGAAAAACTGGCATTAATCAAGACTGTAGTTGATGTAAACGACTGGATTATCCAAATCAATGATATCCACCTTTAAGTAGAATAAAAAAAGATGAAATACTCAAATCTGACATATTATTTGCTGGCTATCCTCTGCATTATGATAACTTCGTGCAGCACAGACGGAGTAACGGATGACTTTTCAGATAGTAAAAGCCAGATATTGGTAAAAGATGTACATATAAACTTCGTTCTTAGCTTCCCTGCAAATTCTTCCACAAGAGTAAGTGAAGATAACGGATTGGAAAGTGAACGGGCAATAAACAACGTACACGTATATACATTCCAAAATAATCGGTTTATAGAGGAAATTCAATACATTGTGATTGATGGTAAAGACGGAGATATCAGACGAAATATAGACGGAAAATTATCAGGAACATACAACACCGGTACTCCAATGGATTTTATCGTAATCGTTAATGCGAAAAACAAAGGTGTATATGATGTGAAGATGAATCCGGGAAATAGCAAGACCGATTTGTACGACCAACTGATATTTAGTTATGCTAAAGACACAGACCGTTCGACCTATATCCCAATGTGGGGCGAAGGTACTATTACGTCCGTCACATCGGGTGAGAATAATATAGGAGAACTCACTCTGAAACGTGCAGTTGCCAAAGTGAATGTAACGGTCAACGGCGGAAACGGAATAACAGATTTCAAAATCACCGAAGTCCGGTTGCACCAGTATAACACCCAAGGATATTACGCACCTTTAAAAGATGATGGCCCGTCCGTACCGGAAAGTTCCAAAATATCAACAGAATTTCTAACTTCCGGCATATTGAGCGGAGTAGAGGGAAACAAAGTAGAAAATAAATTCTACATCCCTGAGCATAAGAATATAGGCGCAGAAAAAGAAGCCAAAGTATACTTAGTGATAGAAGCAGAGGCCAGGGGAAAGATGAAAAGCTATACTATACCATTCAGTGAAAATGGGAAAGACTATAATGTTCTTCGCAACCATATATACGTGTTCAATATCACCAGCGTGAATATGGACGTAACATTAGACTATGAAGTGAAAGTATGGGAGACAGAGAACATTGATGTCCCGTCATTCGATTAATATAATAAAGGAGAAAAAGCTGATGAAAAAGCAAAACAACATACTGAAAACGATAAAGAATATTATATATATATTCGTTGCCTGCACATTCTTCAATGCTTGTGCAGATGATGAAATATACTCTTCCACCAATGTAAAAGAAGGAATTCCGGTTACTATAAATTTCGGTCTGTCAGTCACAGGCATGGAGAAGTTAACCCGTGGACTTCCTGAAACAGAAGAAAATAGAATCAACGACCTCTATGTATTGGTATTCGACAGAAGTGGAAAACTGAAAAACAGTAAATTCTACAACACAAACGAGATAGTCAATTCACTGGAAAATAGAGAGAAAGGAACGCTTACGTTAGAAACCACCAGCGGCGAAAGCCGTATCTATGCAATAGCCAACGCAGAAACAAACGAATTGGAATCCATCCTCAACAGACTGGACGCTGTTAAAAGTATCGACGATCTGTACGGAGTAACCATTAGTATAAACGAAGCTAACGTACAACGCATACAAGGCAGCTTGGTCATGAGCGGAACATTCAATGCCACTTCGGAGAATAACAAAGAAGAAGGATATTGTGTGATTGACGAGCACGGAAAAATATCTGACGGGAAAATAGAGCTTTCGCGCCTTGACTCCCACATCACTTTTAAAATAAAAGTCGGTGAAAAAGTCACGTCTTTCACTCCCACCAGTTGGCAAGTGAAATATGTTCCCCTCAAATAAAATATCATTGAACAATCCAAGGTTAATAGCTTTACCCAAAAGGAGGACTACGGGAACAGTATAGTAAGTACTGCCTTCAATACCAACGAAAATGATAAATCCCGCACATTTGATTTTTACATGCTGGAAAATTTAAAGAACTCAAAATCCTATAAAGAAAAGGATGGCACAGTGACTTCCATCAATCCATCAGCAACTGACAAAAAAGCGGAGTACGCCAAACGTGAAGCAGAAGTCAAGAACGATGATAAAACAAACACCGGTGAATATAAATATTCGGAGAAATATGCGACTTATGTAGAAATTAAAGCCGGACTGGAAATCGAAAACGAAAATTCCATAGACGGAAAACGTGTAGCTACCGTACAGTATAGAATACACCTAGGAGGTGGCATCAGCAATCCGGATATCTTCACAAGCAAACGAAACACCAAATATACATACAACTTAACGATAAATGACGTCAACGACATTATAGTAGAAGTGGAAGATGGAAAAGAAAACCGTCCCGGCGCTGAAGGAGACGTGGTCGATTCTGAAGCTGAAGTACGTACATTGGATGCACATTACAACTGCTTTATAATGGGATTCAGTTACAATAATGTAGTGGATGCCAAGGGAAAAATAGGTCTGAGATTTGTAGTAAAGACTCCTTTCGGAGATGTCACAGAAGAAAGTACTCCTGATACAGGAAACGGAGCCAAGCAAGATTATCATTGGATTCATTTCCAGTCTCATGGAACAAAAATGACGCAGATAAACTACAAAAGTACAATAAGAATGAATTAATCGACTTGTTCGGACTCACCGATGATGTGATAGCCCGCTACAAAAAGGATGGAAGCGAGGATAAGGACAAACCATATTACTATACAGTTTTTGTAGATGAATATTATTATACCGAAGCCCCTAAAGGACAAAACTGGGGAGATGACCCTACTACATACTGGCGGCATTTCGCAAATGCAGAAAACCGCTACATAATGCTGGTTTATGCTCCCAAGTATAGCTTGGATGGCAACAGCAGTTATGCCAAAGCCCGATATATGATTACCCAACGTTCTATACAGACATATTATAGTACAGAAGCCGAAGTAGCACTAGGCATGGAACATGTCAATGAAACAGGATTGGCTAAATGGAAAGAACTACCCAGCAATCCTAATTCTCATAACGGGCTGTGGAATACTTGGGAATATTTACAAAATGCATCTTGGAATAGCTATGTTGCTCCTGAAACACCGGATAAGAAAATGAATACTTTCACTACCAAAGAAGAAACTCTTGCTTTAGCCCGTTGTTTATCACGAAACCGCGATGAGAACGGAGATGGTAAAATAACATTAGATGAAGTAAAATGGTACGTACCCACCAGTGAACAATTAATGGGTATGTATCTGGGCGCCCAAAGTCTGCCGACCCCTTTATTTGATGCTAATAATATTTCATTTGTATATGGAGACAGAACAGACTATCATTATACGACCAGCGACGGAAAGCGTATCTGGGCTGAAGAAGGTGCCTCCGTTGGCAACTATCCTGTAAACGCACAAGTAGAAAAAAACCGCCCGCAAAATTTCAGATGCGTGCGTAACTTAGGAATAGACAAATCTCCCGGATCAACATTAGCAGAAGATGACTATCCTAAACAAGCATTTGATTATAAACCGAATGGCATACGTGTAAAAGTATATAATCAAAATAGCAAAGAAGATGAAATCATTACTGCTGAACGGATTTTCAAGATGTCACAATTAACCGAACAGAACATACGCGGCTCACGTATCAAAAAAGGTGAAATAGCTCTTCATGACAACTTTGAGAGTGGCAACAGGCCTTATAAAGCATTTCAAATGGCTATGAAAAATTATACTGACACAAAAGCGACTCCTAAAAACACGTATGTATATGAAGGAGATTCATTTTTTACTCTCACAAGCTGGCATACTACTATACGTTCGTGTGGATATGACAGGAATGATTCAAAACCAAACTCAGGAAACGTGTACTATCGCATAACCACAGACAACGATCTCAGTTTATGTAAAAATTACTCCGAGAATAGTGACCAAAGTGATAAAGGACTTTGGAGAGCTCCTAACCAAAGAGAAATGCTGATAATGTACATACAGAACAAGACATTACTTATAAATACCATATCACGAACAATCTGGAGATACACTATAACAGACTCTTCCGACGTTAATGCCGGAAATATAAGATTCTTTGGTGTCAATGCAACGGCTTTCTTTTTATCAAATATAGAAACTAACACAGCTAAAGCATATTTACGCTGTGTACGCGATGTAGAAATAGTAAAATAAAAACCGAATAAAAACAAGATATAATGAAACAAAAAGACATCCTACAATTAGAATCATCAGATATGCGACAAGCCTATCTGTTTGAAGAGAACGGACGCTGGTACGCTTACGAGCATTCAGCCAACCGGATTGAGAAATTCATGAAGGGCTTTGCTGACTTCAAACACAAAATTCATGATGTCTGCGGCCGTTTCAAAGTAGAAATCAACCTCGATATACTGGACAAATGTCCCATTATCTCATGCGAAGATACGATACTGGTACTTGATTGTCCTGATGATATATAAAAGAAAACGCTCCGTAAGAGTACGGAACCCCATAACCCCATAATTAAAGAAATACAAAATATTGTTTGTTTTGTTTGTGTTCCTCATTCCACTCAGAGGCGGCCTGTGAAGATAGCGCTGAGTGGGTGGGGATTTTTTCTCACACATCTGAAGATTTATTAGATAAAAGCCGGAAATGCAACTTTATATAAATATTCTTTGCATAGTTCACACAAAACCGTATATTTGGAGAACAAATAAACATAATTCACCAATATCTCAAAATTATGAGTAACACCATATTCCTTATTATCGCCCTTGTGACAACGGGTATATTCGCAATTCAGTTTGTTTTATCAATCTTTTTCGGAGATATGGATGCAGATGTAGACGTGGATGCCTGTAGTCTCTTTCAAAGGACTCACCCACTTTGGTATCGGCTTCGGCTGCAATCTCGAACACAGAAATCGTTATGTTATCGGTATCCTGGTAGGACTGTTCTTTGTTTTCGCCGTATGGTTTCTGTACAAAAAAGCCTATCAACTGCAACAGGTGAACCGCTACACCGTACGCGAATGTACCATTTACTTCAAGCCGCAATGGAGCCATGCGCGAAATAGACGTAATCTCCGAATCGGGAAAGACATATCAAACCGGAGATCGCACTGTTATCACCAAGTATCAGGACGGAACATTATATATTCAATAACTATTCAAATTTACACAATTCTATGACACAAGAAATGCTAATTATGGCCGCAATACTAGTGGCGGTCATTCTGCTCACTTTTATCGGTATCCTTTCTCGCTACCGCAAATGTAAGAGTGACGAAGTCCTCGTCGTATATGGTAAGACGGGAGGAGAAAAGAAATCTGCGAAATTATACCACGGTGGAGCTGCTTTCGTATGGCCGATTATCCAGGGCTACGAATTCCTGTCAATGAAACCGATGCAGATTGACTGCAAGCTGACAGGCGCACTATCCGCACAGAATATCCGTGTAGATGTGCCTACCACTATTACCGTAGCCATCAGCACAGATGCAGACGTAATGCAAAACGCTGCTGAACGTATGCTCGGACTGACTATAGACGACAAACAAAACCTGATTACAGATGTAGTTTACGGTCAGATGCGTCTGGTTATTGCCGACATGACCATTGAAGAGTTGAACTCCGACCGCGACAAATTCCTTTCCAAAGTAAAAGACAATATTGATACGGAACTCCGCAAGTTCGGTTTGTACCTGATGAATATCAATATCAGTGACATCCGCGATGCTGCCAACTATATCGTCAACTTGGGTAAAGAAGCTGAAAGTAAGGCATTGAACGAGGCACAAGCCAACATCGAGGAACAGGAAAAACTGGGTGCTATCAAAATCGCGAACCAGATTAAGGAACGCGAAACGAAAGTGGCGGAAACTCGCAAAGACCAGGATATCGCTATCGCGGAAACTAAGAAACAACAGGAAATCTCTGTTGCAAATGCAGATAAGGACAGAATTTCCCAAGTAGCTATCGCCAATGCGGAAAAAGAATCGCAAGTAGCAAAAGCCGAAGCTGAAAAGAATATCCGTATCGAGCAGGCAAATACCGAAAAGGAAAGCCGCGTTGCCGAACTGAATTCGGATATGGAAATCAAACAGGCGGAAGCGGCCAAGAAAGCTGCCATCGGACGGAATGACGCACAAAAAGAGGTAGCCCTCTCTAATGCCGAACTGGCCGTGACACAAGCCAATGCCGACAAACAAGCCGGTGAAGCTGCCGCCAAATCGGAAGCTGCCGTACAGACTGCCCGTGAAATTGCGCAAAAAGAGGTGGAAGAAGCAAAGCCCGTAAAGTTGAATCTTCATTGAAAGCGGAAAAGATTGTTCCTGCTGAAATCGCAAGACAAGAAGCTATTCTTCAGGCAAATGCCATCGCTGAAAAGATTACCCGCGAAGCGGAAGCCCGTGCTAAAGCGACTTTGGCACAAGCCGAAGCGGAAGCAAAAGCTATCCAAATGAAACTGGAAGCGGAAGCGGAAGGTAAGAAACGCTCACTGCTTGCCGAAGCGGAAGGCTTCGAAGCGATGGTAAGAGCAGCCGAATCGAATCCGGCTATCGCCATCCAATATAAGATGGTAGACCAGTGGAAGGAAATTGCCGGCGAACAAGTCAAGGCGTTCGAACACATGAATTTAGGAAATATCGCTGTATTCGACGGTGGAAACGGAGGGACAAGCAACTTCTTGAACACATTGGTGAAAACAGTAGCTCCAAGTCTCGGCGTATTGGACAAATTGCCTATCGGTGAAACAGTGAAAGGTATAATTAATCCGGAAAGTAAAACGGAAGAGAAGCCTACAACAAAAGCTGAAGAGAAAAAAGGATAAGAAAGCGCATTATTTATTAAGTACGGAATCGAATATTTTCTCATCGTGATAAGAACATTTTCTCACGGTGATGAGAATTAATACTCATCCTTATGAGAATATTTTCTCATAGCGATGAGTATTTTTTCTCATAGCAGTGAGAATTGCTTGAGAATATACTGATAAGATTTCCCTGTTATTCTTTCTAATTTCATATGTATATTCCAACGTTTTCATATAACTTTGCAGGCAAAAGAATACAAAATGACTATACAGAAACTTCGTATATTACCACTATTTTCGCTGATTATAGGATTTGCAACACTCACTTCCGGTTGCAAAAAGAAAGATATGTCATTGAAACTGAACGAACCACGCAATATCCGTGGCGTTGTCAGCTATAAACGCTCTTTTCCTGATTTGAATGATAAACATCTGGAAGCTGCAAAAGCTGTTGGTATCCGTCCGTTGGAAGACCGCGAAGCAGCGGAAGATATGAAAGAAAAGCTGACACACATCATTGACAATGAGTTCTATGTGGTAGATTCTCTGACCCATTCTATCCCCTATCTTGTCCCTCGCGCAAGTGCGCTGCTCGACACAATCGGCTCTAACTTTCTTGATTCACTTGCCGCCAAAGGATTAAACCCCAATCAGGTGATCGTCACTTCCGTACTGCGCACCCAAGGCGATGTGAAACGCCTTCGCCGCAGGAACGTGAACGCTTCCGCCAACTCGGCACATTGCTTCGGAGCAACTTTTGACGTTAGCTGGAAACGGTTCAAGAAGGTGGAGGATAAAGACGGAAGACCGTTGCAGGATGTCGGTTCCGATACTCTGAAACTTGTTCTGTCCGAAGTTCTGAGAGATTTGCGACAGGCCGAAAAATGCTACATCAAGTATGAGTTGAAACAGGGTTGTTTCCACATCACTGCTCGATAAATATCATTTTCATATCCTATCGGCAGAATAATTGCAGTAAAATTCATCTCCAAACAATCAGAGAATCCAAAACGTTTCATTAAATTTGCAGAAATTTTTCTTTAATACAACTTAATGATAGAGAAACTGATTGTTCTTGAGGATATTGATCCTGTTATTTTTTACGGTGTAAACAACGCCAACATACAGTTAATTAAAGCTTTATATCCGAAGCTACGTATCGTTGCCCGTGGTAATGTCATCAAAGTGCTGGGCGACGAGGAAGAAATGTGCGCCTTCGAAGAAAATATCACCAAACTCGAAAAATACTGCGCCGAATATAATTCACTGAAAGAAGAAGTTATCATCGACATTATAAAGGGAATGCCCCGCAAACGGAACAAACCGGAAACGTGATCGTGTTCAGCGTCACGGGCAAGCCTATCATCCCCCGAAGCGAAAACCAGTTAAAACTGGTGGAAGGATTCGCCAAGAATGACATGGTATTCGCCATCGGTCCTGCAGGTTCGGGAAAGACATATACCGCCATTGCCCTTGCCGTACGTGCGCTGAAAACAAGGAAATCAAGAAGATTATCCTCAGTCGTCCCGCCGTAGAAGCCGGGAAAAGCTGGGTTTCCTACCCGGTGACATGAAAGATAAAATCGACCCGTATCTGCAACCCTTGTACGATGCGCTTCAAGATATGATACCTGCCGCCAAGTTAAAGGAATACATGGAACTGAACATTATACAGATTGCCCCGTTAGCCTTTATGCGCGGACGTACACTGAATGATGCAGTCGTAATTCTTGACGAAGCACAGAATACCACCGCACAGCAAATAAAAATGTTCCTCACCCGTATGGGTATGAACACTAAAATGATTGTGACAGGCGATATGACCCAGATTGACCTTCCCTCTTCCCAGACATCGGGATTGGTGCAGGCACTCCGCATCCTGAAAGGGGTAAAAGGCATCAGCTTTGTCGAACTGAACAAGAAAGATATTGTACGCCATAAGCTGGTGGAACGTATCGTAGATGCTTACGAAAAATTCGACAAAGAAGCGAAAGCCGAACGGGAGAAACGGAAAAACGAACAACTGGTTCTCAACGGCGAGCATCCGGTGAAACCGGCTAAGGAATAATCCTTTAGATTCGGAACTCCCATTGCAGCTTCAACTTATTAATTTGGAACTTGTAATTTGTAATTATAAATAAGACAATGAAAGCATTAACAAAAACAGATTTCAACTTTCCGGGACAGAAAAGCGTGTACCACGGAAAGGTGCGTGATGTGTATAACATCAACGGCGAAAAACTCGTCATGGTAGCAACCGACCGTATTTCGGCTTTTGACGTAGTACTGCCTGAAGGTATTCCCTACAAAGGACAAATGCTGAACCAGATTGCAGCCAAATTCCTTGATGCCACTACTGACATCTGTCCGAACTGGAAACTGGCTACGCCGGATCCGATGGTAACAGTCGGCGTATTGTGCGAAGGTTTTCCTGTAGAAATGATTGTACGCGGTTATCTGTGCGGCAGCGCATGGCGTGCTTACAAAAGCGGTGTACGTGAAATTTGCGGCGTGAAGTTGCCGGACGGAATGCGTGAGAACGAAAAATTCCCCGAACCCATCGTAACTCCGACCACCAAAGCCGAAATGGGACTGCATGACGAAGACATCTCCAAAGAAGAAATCCTGAAACAAGGACTGGCTACTCCCGAAGAGTATGAAGTGCTTGAAAAATATACGCTGGCTCTCTTCAAACGTGGTACAGAAATCGCTGCGGAACGCGGATTGATTCTTGTCGATACAAAATATGAATTCGGCAAGCACAACGGTACTATCTACCTGATGGATGAAATCCATACTCCCGACTCCAGCCGTTATTTCTACTCAGAAGGCTATCAGGAACGTTTCGAAAAAGGCGAACCGCAGAAACAGCTTTCCAAAGAGTTTGTCCGCGAATGGCTGATGGAAAACGGTTTCCAGGGCAAAGAAGGTCAGAAAGTACCCGAAATGACTCCGGCTATCGTACAGAGCATCAGTGACCGTTACATCGAATTGTTCGAAAACATCACCGGTGAGAAATTTGTAAAAGAAGATACCAGCAACATCGCTGAACGTATCGAAAAGAACGTTTTATTAACGATTAATGATTAACCGTTAATCACTATCCACTAATCATTAAAATAAATGGACTACCCACAGCAGCATATCAAGCCTTACGACGAGGAAGGAAAGAAGACCGAGCAAGTGGAACGTATGTTCGACAACATCGCACATGCCTACGACAAACTGAATCATACCTTATCTTTGGGTATCGACCGCAGTTGGCGTCGCAAAGCCATTGCCTGGCTGCGTCCTTTCCAACCGCAACGTATGATGGACATAGCTACCGGCACAGGGGATTTCGCCATCCTCGCCTGCCGCAAGTTGCAGCCTGCCGAACTAATCGGTACGGACATCTCGGAGGGTATGATGAATGTGGGACGTGAAAAAGTTAAGAAGGAAGGACTCTCGGACAGAATCTCTTTTGCCCGGGAGGACTGTACTTCACTTTCTTTTGCCGACAATGATTTTGACGCCATTACCGTAGCGTTCGGTATCCGCAATTTTGAAGACCTCGACAAAGGACTATCGGAAATGTGCCGGGTATTGAAACCGGGGGGGCATCTCGTGATTCTGGAACTCACCACTCCCGACCGTTTCCCGATGAAGCAACTGTTTTCCGTCTACTCTAAAGTCGTCATTCCATTGCTGGGCAAGCTGCTTTCCAAAGACAACAGTGCCTACCGCTATCTGCCGGACACCATCAAAGTATTTCCCCAGGAAGTCATGAAAGGAGTCATCACACGAGCCGGATTCAGCGAAGTAAATTTCCGGCGGCTGACATTTGGTATCTGCACTCTTTATACCGCGACAAAATAACGTTTTTTTATGATTGATTAATTTAACCCTTTCGTATTATGGAAAAATATGGTTTAATCGGCTACCCACTGAGACATTCATTCTCTATCGGATACTTTAATGAAAAGTTTAAATCTGAAGGAATTGATGCGGAATATGTGAATTTTGAGATTCCCAAAATCAATGATTTCATGGAAGTGATTGAAGAGAATCCTAGCCTGCGGGGTCTTAATGTTACTATCCCTTACAAGGAGCAAGTCATTCCTTTCTTGAGCGAGTTGGATCCTGATACTGCCAAAATCGGCGCAGTGAACGTAATCAAGATTATCCGCCAACCGAAAGGGAAAGTGAAGCTGGTCGGCTATAATTCTGATATTATCGGATTTACTCAATCCATCCAACCCTTATTGCAACCTCATCACAAAAAGGCTTTGATTCTGGGCACCGGCGGACTCCAAAGCCGTTTACCACGGACTTAAAATCTGGGAATCGAAAGTATATTCGTTTCGCGCACTCACAAAGCGGACGGTATGCTGACTTATGAGGAACTAAGCCCTGAAATCATGGCAGAATATACGGTAATCGTTAACTGTACTCCTGTAGGTATGTTTCCCAAGGTCGATTTCTGTCCCAATATTCCTTATGAATTGATTACTCCGAACCATTTACTCTACGATTTGTTATATAATCCGAACGTTACCCTTTTCATGAAAAAGGGAGAAGCACAAGGCGCTGTCGTAAAAAACGGTCTTGAAATGTTGCTTCTTCAGGCATTTGCCGCTTGGGAAATCTGGCATAAATAGAATCTCTCCCACCCTTTTCCAAGGCGAGAGAGTAAAAAGGTAAAGGTATTATATGAAGAGAAAAGTAGTTTATAGCATTATCATCGCCCTGTTGATGTTGACCGGTTGCACTATCGGAGGAAGTTTCTATATGTTGAACTTCTCTTTAACTCCGGACGCAAAGATTTTGTCCAAAGATGCAGATTCTTATCCCTTCATGTACAAAAACTACCCCTTTCTGCGCCCATGGGTGGATAGTCTGCGACAAGCAGATGCACTGAAAGATACTTTTATCATCAACCCGCATGGCATACAGCTTCATGCTTACTATGTCGCCGCCCCGAACCTACCAACAAGACAGCGGTTATTGTCCACGGCTATACGGATAATGCTATTCGTATGTTTATGATCGGCTATCTGTATAACCGTGATTTAGGCTATAACATTTTACTTCCCGACCTTCAGCATCAGGGAGAAAGTGAAGGCCGCGCCATTCAGATGGGCTGGAAAGACCGTTTGGATGTGTTGCAGTGGATGAATATCGCCAACGGAATTTTCGGAGACAGCACACAGATGGTGGTACACGGCATTTCGATGGGTGGTGCAACCACAATGATGGTGTCCGGCGAAGAACAGCAGCCTTTTGTAAAATGCTTCGTAGAAGATTGTGGCTATACCAGCGTATGGGATGAATTTTCTCATGAGCTAAAATCATCTTTCAGTCTTCCGCCTTTCCCGCTAATGTATACCACAAGCTGGCTATGCGAAAAGAAATACGGTTGGAACTTCAAAGAAGCTTCTTCACTGAAACAGGTGGCGAAGTGTGAGTTGCCGATGCTGTTTATCCATGGGGATAAAGATACATATGTGCCGACTTGGATGGTTTATCCCCTTTATGAAGCAAAGCCGGAACCTAAGGAACTCTGGATTGTGCCGGGTGCCGCCCATGCCGTCTCATACCAAGAAAATAAACAGGAATACACCGATAAAGTCCGTGAGTTCGTCGGGCGATATATTCATTAAACCTATTATAACAAGGAGTTTTAGATTCATTAGGGAAAAGTTTCTATATTTGTATCCGTAAAACGACTGTTATGAAATCAATTTTCACACTTATAATCTTCACTTTTCTACTGATTCCCTTACAGGCTCAAGAAAAAGTATATACGGTAGACAATCTTCCGAAAGTTCATCTGCAAAATAAAACGCAGTATGTTTGTAACCCGGCGGGAATACTTTCACAGGCAGCTTGTGACAGTATAGACACCATGCTTTATGCCTTGGAGCAGCAAACGGGAATTGAAACGGTAGTTGCCGCAGTGCCTTCCATCGGAGAAGAAGACTGTTTTGATTTCTGCCATCAATTACTCAACAAATGGGAGTGGAAAGAAAGACAAAACAACGGTCTGGTTATTTTGCTGGTTACCGATCAACGTTGTATCCAGTTTTACACCGGCTATGGTTTGGAAGGCGTTCTTCCCGATGCTATTTGCAAGAGGATTCAAACGAAGTATATGATTCCTTATCTAAAAGACGGAAACTGGGATGCAGGAATGGTAGCAGGCTTGAAGGCGACTTGCCAGCGGCTTGACGGTTCTATGGAGAATGACTCCCTTTCCGATTCAAGCGACAGTAGTCCATTAGATTTTATTCTTGCTGTTTTCTTCTTTATTCTGATTGGAGGAGGTATTGCTTTCTTTGCCGCACGCAAACAAAGCCGTTGCCCGAAATGCGGAAAGCATACGTTACAGAGAAGTAGCAGCAGAGTAGTTTCCCGAATCAACGGAGTAAAGACCGAAGATGTCACTTATACGTGTAGAAACTGCGGACACACCCTCGTACGTCGCCAACAAAGTTATGAGAACGATTATCACCATCGCGGTGGCGGCGGAGGACCGTTCATTGGCGGAATGGGTGGTGGAAGTTTCGGCGGAAGCGGCGGTGGCTTTGGCGGAGGCAGCTTCGGCGGCGGAATGGGTGGTGGCGGTGGTGCCGGCTCACGGTTCTAAAAATAAGATTCAGAAATCAGATTATCAATATCAATAAAAACAATAAACATGAAAAAGTCAATTATCATCATTTTAGCTGTTGTAGCTATTCTTGTCATCTGGGCAGTCAGCGTATATAACGGTCTGGTCACTATGGACGAGCGTGTAAGTGGGCAATGGGCGAATGTAGAAACTCAATACCAACGCCGTGCCAACTTGATTCCCAACCTGGTAAATACAGTGAAAGGATATGCAACGCACGAAAAGAAACATTGAGGGAGTGGTTGCCGCACGCAGTCAGGCAACCCAGATAAAAGTGGATGCCGCCGACCTGACACCGGAAAAACTCGCCCAATATCAGAAAGCACAGGGCGCTGTAACTTCCGCATTAGGTAAATTATTAGCTATCACAGAAAATTATCCTGACTTGAAAGCTAATCAGAATTTCCTTGAATTGCAGGCACAATTGGAAGGGACTGAGAACCGTATCAATGTAGCACGCAAGAACTTCAACGATGCCGCCCAAGCTTACAACACCAATATCCGCCGTTTCCCAAAGAACATCTTTGCAGGAATGTTCGGCTTCGATAAGAAAGCATATTTTGAAGCGGAAGAAGGTAGCGAGAAAGCGCCGAAAGTAGAGTTCTAAGAAAATCTGCTGAAAAGACTTTGCCGTTGACTAAAAGTATTCGTATCTCATTAGGCACGAAAACTTTATTAGTCAGCGGCATTTCTATTCAGATAGTTGTCTGTACGAAAAAAAAGCAGTACTTTTGCAGCCGTATACAAAATAATTCTATAACTCATGAGTAATCAACGATACATGATGCGTGGAGTAAGCGCATCAAAAGAAGATGTGCACAACGCCATCAAGAACATCGACAAAGGAATTTTCCCGAAAGCATTCTGCAAAATTATTCCCGATATATTGGGAGGTGACCCTGAATATTGCAACATCATGCATGCTGACGGTGCCGGAACCAAATCTTCCCTTGCTTATATGTACTGGAAAGAAACAGGTGACTTGTCTGTCTGGAAAGGAATCGCCCAAGATGCCTTGATTATGAATATCGACGACCTGCTTTGTGTAGGTGCCGTAGATAATATTCTTGTCTCTTCAACTATCGGACGTAATAAGTTATTAATCCCGGGAGAAGTGATCTCCGCCATCATCAACGGAACAGACGAATTACTTGCCGAACTCCGCGAAATGGGGGTAGGCGTATATGCAACCGGTGGCGAAACTGCCGATGTAGGCGACTTGGTACGCACTATCATAGTTGACTCTACCGTAACTTGCCGTATGAAACGTTCGGACGTTATCAACAATGCCAATATCCGTCCGGGCGATGTAATCGTCGGTCTTGCTTCTTACGGACAGGCCACTTACGAAAAAGAATATAACGGCGGCATGGGCAGCAACGGTCTGACAAGTGCCCGCCATGATGTATTCGGCAAATATCTTGCTGAAAAATACCCGGAAAGTTACGATGCGGCAGTTCCCGAAGAATTGGTTTACTCCGGCGGACTGAAACTGACTGACAGTGTAGAAGATTCTCCGATCGACGCGGGTAAATTAGTGCTCTCTCCCACCCGCACTTATGCACCGGTAGTAAAGAAACTGCTGGATGCATTACGTCCCGAAATCCACGGAATGGTTCACTGCTCCGGTGGTGCGCAGACTAAAGTACTGCACTTTGTTGAAAACGTCCGTGTTGTAAAAGACAATCTTTTCCCAGTTCCTCCATTATTCAAGACTATTCAGGAACAAAGCGGTACCGATTGGGCGGAAATGTATAAAGTATTCAACATGGGACACAGCCTTGAAGTTTACCTGTCACCGGAACATGCAGAAGAAGTTATCGCTATTTCCGAATCATTCGGTATCCCGGCACGGATAGTAGGACGCGTTGAAGAATGTGACAACACAGAGTTAATTATCAAGAGCGAGTTCGGAGAATTCAGATATTAAAGAATGGCAGAGAACAGTACCCTATTAGAAAAATTAGACGGTCTTGTAGCCCGTTTTGAAGAAATATCAACCCTTATCACCGACCCGGCAGTAATTGCCGACCAAAAGCGCTATGTCAAGCTGACCAAGGAATATAAGGAACTGGATGACTTGATGAAAGCCCGCAAGGAATATATCCAATTGCTGGGTAACATTGAGGAAGCCAAAGTATCCTTTCCAGTGAGTCGGATGCCGAAATGCGTGAAATGGCTAAAGAAGAAATGGATAATAGCCAGGAACGCCTTCCGGTATTGGAAGAAGAAATCAAACTGATGCTTGTTCCCGCCGACCCGCAGGACAGCAAGAATGCGATTCTTGAAATCCGTGGTGGTGCAGGTGGTGACGAGGCGGCTATCTTTGCCGGCGACCTCTTCCGTATGTATGCCAAATTCTGCGAAACAAAAGGCTTGAAGATGGAAGTCTCCAATGCGAACGAAGGAACGGCAGGCGGATTCAAGGAAATTGTTTGCAGCGTCACAGGTGACAATGTTTACGGAATCCTGAAATATGAATCGGGCGTACACCGCGTACAGCGTGTTCCCGCCACAGAAACCCAGGGACGTGTACATACTTCGGCAGCTTCGGTAGCCGTACTTCCCGAAGCGGAAGAATTCGACGTAGTCATCAATGAAGGCGAAATCAAATGGGATACTTTCCGAAGCGGTGGTGCCGGAGGACAGAACGTAAATAAGGTAGAATCCGGAGTACGCCTGCGCTATATATGGAAGAACCCGAACACAGGCATTGCCGAAGAAATCCTGATCGAATGTACCGAAACACGCGACCAGCCGAAAAATAAAGAACGCGCACTGGCGCGTCTCCGTACTTTTATCTACGACAAAGAACATCAGAAGTATATCGACGACATTGCGTCCAAGCGTAAAACAATGGTATCGACCGGAGACCGTTCGGCTAAAATCCGCACATACAACTATCCGCAAGGACGTATCACCGACCACCGCATCAACTACACGATTTACAATCTGGCTGCCTTCATGGACGGAGATATCCAAGACTGTATCGACCACCTGATTGTGGCTGAAAATGCGGAACGACTGAAAGAAAGTGAGTTGTAGAAAATAGAAAGTTGAGAGCGGGGCTTTAATGAGAGCGGAGCTTTAAATTGTAAATAGTAAATCGTATAATAGTAAATAACAAGATGGATAAGCAACAATTATTTGAAAACATAAAACGCAAGAAATCATTCCTTTGCGTAGGGCTTGATACCGACATCAAGAAAATCCCCGAACATCTGTTGAAAGAAGAAGACCCTATCTTTGCATTCAACAAGGCCATCATCGACGCGACAGCGGATTTGTGTATTGCCTACAAACCTAACTTGGCTTTTTACGAAAGCATGGGCGTAAAAGGATGGATTGCATTTGAAAAGACAGTAAAATACATCAAAGATAATTATCCCGACCAGTTCATCATCGCCGACGCAAAGCGTGGCGACATCGGAAACACTTCCGCCATGTATGCCCGCACTTTCTTCGAAGAACTGGATATCGACTCTGTCACAGTAGCTCCATATATGGGCGAAGACAGCGTCACTCCGTTCCTTACTTATGAAGGAAAATGGGTAATCCTGCTTGCGCTGACTTCCAACAAAGGTTCTCACGACTTCCAGTTGACAGAAGACGTGAACGGTGAACGTTTGTTTGAAAAAGTACTGCGCAAATCACAGGAATGGGCAGGCGACGACCGCATGATGTATGTGGTAGGCGCAACTCAAGGACGCGCTTTCGAGGATATCCGCAAGATTGTCCCCAATCATTTCCTTCTTGTTCCCGGTGTCGGCGCACAAGGCGGTTCACTTGAAGAAGTTTGCAAATACGGTATGAACAGTACCTGCGGATTAATTGTCAACTCATCCCGTGGTATCATCTATGTGGATAAAACGGAGAAATTTGCCGAAGCTGCCCGTACTGCCGCACAAGAAGTACAGGCACAAATGGCTGAACAGTTGAAAAAAGTGATTAACGATTAATGATTAACGATTAGCACTACGCAGCATATTGCGCACAGCCACTAATCACTAATCACTAACCACTAAACCGTTAATAAAGTGCCTTACGAAAGAAAGATAATCAATGACCCGGTATTCGGGTTCATCAATATTCCAAAGGGGCTGCTGTACGATATAGTACGGCATCCCCTTTTGCAGCGTCTTACCCGCATCAAGCAGGTAGGGCTCTCGTCAGTGGTATATCCTGGTGCACAACACACCCGTTTCCAACATTCTTTGGGAGCTTTCTACCTGATGAGTGAAGCCATCACGCAACTGGCATCCAAAGGTAACTTCATCTTTGACAGTGAAGCGGAAGCCGTACAAGCCGCCATCCTGCTGCATGACATCGGACACGGTCCTTTCTCTCATGTATTGGAAGACACTATTGTAAAAGGTATTCCTCACGAAGAGATTTCTCTTATGTTGATGGAACGGATGAACAAAGAGATGAACGGGCAACTCAGTCTTGCCATTCAAATCTTCAAAGACGAGTATCCGAAACGTTTCCTGCACCAGCTTGTCAGCGGCCAGTTTGATATGGACAGGCTCGATTATCTTCGTCGTGACAGTTTCTATACGGGAGTTACGGAAGGAAATATCGGTTCGGCACGAATCATCAAGATGCTTGAAGTTGCGGACGACCGGCTCGTAGTTGAATCAAAGGTATTTACTCCATCGAAAATTTCCTCACTGCACGCCGCCTGATGTATTGGCAGGTATACCTGCACAAAACTTCAGTAGCTTACGAGAAGATGCTTATCAGCACTCTTTTGCGCGCCAAAGAACTGGCATCACAGGGAGTAGAGCTGTTCGCATCGCCTGCATTGCATTTTTTCCTTTACAAAGATATCACTCCTGCCGAATTCTACAACAACCCCGATTGTCTGGAGAATTTCGTCCAACTGGATGATAATGACATATGGACGGCTTTGAAAGTATGGAGTAACCATACAGACAAAGTTCTTTCCACTTTAAGTATGGGAATGATTAACCGGAATATCTTTAAAGTGGAAATTTCGTCGGAACCGATTGGTGAAGACAGAAAAAAAGAATTAACTTTGCAAATCAGCCAGCAACTAGGCATAACACTTTCCGAAGCGAACTATTTTGTCTCTACCCCCAGCATCGAAAAGAATATGTACGAACCGGCGGATGACAGTATTGATATTATCTACAAAGACGGTACGATTAAAAATATCGCCGATGCATCGGATATGTTGAACATCTCGTTATTGTCCAAAAAGGTAAAGAAATACTATCTCTGCTACCAGAGATTACATAGATAAGTATAAAATATTCATGCAATAACACGGAAATCTGAAAAAAAAGTCCGTTATTTGTGAACTAATTAAATTTTAAATTAAAGACATGGAGTTCTCGGCTAAGCAAATTGCAGCATTTATCCAAGGGGAAATCATTGGAGACGAAAACGCTACGGTACACACATTCGCTAAAATAGAAGAGGGAATGCCCGGAGCTATTTCTTTCCTGTCAAATCCCAAATACACACCTTACATCTACGAGACACAATCAAGCATTGTCCTGGTTAATAAGGACTTCACTCCTGAACATGAAATCAAAACAACCCTTATCAAAGTAGACAATGCATACGAGAGCCTAGCGAAACTGCTCAATCTTTACGAAATGAGCAAACCGAAAAAACAGGGTATCGACTCATTAGCATTTGTTGCCCCCAGTGCCAAGATTGGTGAGAACGTATATATAGGTGCTTTTTCCTACATCGGTGAAAATACCGTGATTGGAGATAACACTCAGATTTATCCACATACTTTTGTTGGAGACGGTGTGAAGATAGGCAATAATTGCCTGCTTTATTCTCATGTAAATGTTTATCATGATTGCCGCATAGGGAATGAATGTATCCTGCATTCGGGCGCAGTAATCGGGGCGGACGGATTCGGCTTTGCCCCTACTCCGGACGGATACGACAAGATTCCTCAAATCGGAATCGTTATTCTGGAAGATAAAGTGGATATAGGTGCAAACACTTGCGTAGACCGTGCTACGATGGGAGCTACGGTGGTACATAGCGGTGTCAAGCTGGATAACCTGATACAGATAGCACACAACGACGAAATAGGTTCGCATACCGTAATGGCCGCACAAGCAGGCGTCGCCGGTTCTACCAAAATAGGCGAATGGTGTATGATCGGCGGGCAGGTAGGTATAGCCGGCCACTCAAAAATAGGAGACAAAGTAGGCTTGGGCGCCCAATCCGGCGTCCCCGGGGATATCAAATCCGGCAGCCAGCTTATCGGAACTCCCCCTATGGATCTAAAACAATATTTCAAGGCATCTGTTGTACAAAGAAGCCTGCCGGATATGCAGAAAGAACTGCGTAACCTGCGCAAAGAAATCGAAGAATTAAAACAACTATTAAATAAGTAAATAAGTAGCCAATGCTGAAACAAAAAACGCTGAAAGATAGCTTTTCACTGAGCGGGAAAGGTCTTCACACTGGACTTGACCTCACTGTTACATTTAATCCTGCTCCGGACAATCATGGATACAAAATCCAACGGATTGATCTGGAAGGACAACCAACTATCGATGCAGTAGCCGACAACGTGACAGAAACCACCCGTGGTACTGTATTGTCGAAGAATGGAGTCAAAGTAAGCACCATCGAACATGGTATGGCAGCCCTTTACGCATTGGGCATCGACAACTGCCTTATCCAGGTAAACGGCCCGGAATTTCCCATCTTAGATGGTAGTGCACAATATTATGTACAAGAAATAGAACGTGTAGGGACAGTAGAACAAAATGCTGTCAAGGACTTTTATATCATCAAGTCAAAGATTGAATTCCGGGACGAATCAACAGGTTCATCCATCATTGTACTGCCGGACGAGAACTTTAGTCTGAATGTACTGGTTTCCTACGATTCAACCATTATTCCGAACCAGTTTGCTACACTTGAAGATATGCATAATTTCAAAGACGAAGTGGCCGCCAGCCGTACATTCGTCTTTGTCCGCGAAATAGAACCGCTTCTTTCTGCGGGATTGATAAAAGGAGGCGACCTGGACAATGCAATCGTAATCTACGAACGCAAGATGTCACAGGAAAGCTACGACAAATTGGCTGATGTAATGGGAGTTCCTCACATGGATGCCGATCAATTAGGTTACATCAACCACAAGCCGTTGGTTTGGCCGAATGAATGTGCCCGCCACAAACTGCTGGACGTTATCGGTGACCTTGCTTTAATCGGCAAACCGATTAAAGGACGTATCATCGCTACCCGTCCCGGACACACAATCAATAACAAGTTTGCCCGCCAGATGCGGAAAGAAATCCGCCTGCACGAAATACAGGCGCCGGGCTATGACTGTAACCGTGAGCCGATAATGGACGTAAACCGTATCCGCGAACTGTTGCCGCACCGTTATCCTTTCCAACTGGTGGATAAAGTGATTGAAATCGGTGCCAACTATATTGTAGGTGTCAAGAATATCACTGCCAACGAGCCTTTCTTCCAGGGACATTTCCCGCAGGAACCCGTTATGCCGGGTGTACTTCAAGTAGAGGCAATGGCGCAAGTAGGCGGTTTGCTTGTTCTCAACTCGGTTGACGAACCGGAACGTTACTCTACCTATTTTATGAAAATAGACGGCGTGAAATTCCGCCAGAAAGTAGTGCCGGGAGACACACTGATATTCCGCGTGGAATTATTAGCGCCTATCCGCCGTGGCATCTCGACCATGAAAGGTTACGCATTCGTTGGGGAAAAGGTGGTTTGCGAAGCTGAGTTCATGGCACAAATAGTAAAAAACAAGTAATTAACAATTGGAAATTCAAATGATAAGTCCTTTAGCGTATATTCATCCCGAAGCTAAAATCGGGGAAAATGTAGAAATTGCGCCTTTTGTATTCATAGATAAAAACGTGGTTATCGGCGACAACAATAAAATTATGGCTAATGCCAATATTTTATATGGTTCACGTATTGGTAACGGAAATACGATTTTTCCGGGTGCTGTTATCGGAGCCATTCCGCAAGACCTCAAGTTTCGCGGTGAAGAGTCGACAGCCGAAATTGGAGACAATAATCTGATTCGTGAGAACGTGACAATCAACCGTGGCACGGCAGCTAAAGGGCGCACAATCGTGGGCAACAACAACTTGTTGATGGAAGGTGTGCACGTGGCACACGATGCGCTGGTCGGTAACGGATGTATTATTGGCAACTCGACCAAGATGGCAGGCGAAATTGTGATTGATGACAACGCCATTGTCAGTGCCAATGTATTGATGCACCAATTCTGTCATGTAGGCAGTCATGTGATGATTCAGGGCGGATGCCGTTTCAGCAAAGATATCCCTCCTTACATCATTGCAGGACGCGAACCAATCGCTTTCAGCGGAATCAACATTATCGGTCTGCGTCGTCGCGGTTTTGCCAATGAAGTGATTGAAAATATCCACAATGCCTATCGTATCATCTATCAAAGTGGGCTGAACACGACAGAAGCATTGAAAAAAATTGAAGATGAATTTGAGAAAAGTCCCGAAATCGACTACATTATCAACTTCATCCGTAATTCAGAACGTGGTATAATTAAATAAACAGTTCAAAATAGTCATATTATGATATACAGGTTTACTATCATATCTGATGAAGTTGACGATTTTGTCAGAGAAATACAAATTGACCCGGAAGCTACATTTTTTGACTTCCATGAGGCAATACTAAAATCAGTTGGGTACACAAACGACCAGATGACTTCTTTCTTTATCTGCGATTATGATTGGGAAAAGAAAAAGAAGTGACTTTGGAAGAAATGGACGACAACCCGGAAATGGATAGCTGGGTAATGAAGGAAACTACTATCAGCGAACTGGTAGAAGATGAAAAACAGAAGTTGCTGTATGTATTCGATTATATGACAGAGCGTTGCTTCTTCATCGAGTTATCTGAAATCATTACCGGAAAGGAAATGAAGGGTGCCAAATGCACCAAGAAATCCGGAGATGCTCCCAAACAAACGGTCGACTTTGAAGAAATGGCTGCTGCAGGTGGCTCTCTCGACCTGGACGAAAACTTCTATGGTGACCAGGACTTCGATATGGAAGACTTCGACCAGGAAGGATTCGATATTGGCGGTGACGCAGGCGGCTCTTACGAAGACGATAAATTTTAATTTAACGATTAGTGGTTAGTGATTAATGATTAACGCTGTGCAGATATTCGCATCGCATTAATCACTAATCACTAATCATTAATCACTAATCACTTAAGTCCATTGTCTACCCTCATTGTTCTTATAGGTCCTACCGGTGTAGGGAAAACCGAATTAAGCCTACGAATAGCAGAGAATTTCCGGACAAGCATTGTATCTGCCGATTCGCGACAACTTTATGCCGAATTAAAATAGGTACGGCAGCACCTACGCCCGAACAGCTTGCACGTGTGCCCCATTACTTAGTCGGCACACTACATCTTACAGATTATTACAGTGCCGCCCAATATGAAGCGGAAGCATTGGAAATCCTTGAAAAGTTATTTGCAAAACAGGAAGTCGTGGTTCTTACCGGCGGCTCGATGATGTATGTAGACGCTATTTGCAAAGGGATTGACGACATTCCTACCGTCGATGCGGAAACCCGCCAACTCATGTTGCAGAAATATGAGGCAGAAGGACTTGAACAACTCTGTGCCGAACTCCGCTTATTAGACCCGGAATATTATCGCATTGTAGATTTAAAGAATCCCAAGCGAGTGATTCATGCGCTGGAAATCTGCTATATGACCGGACGCACTTACACTTCTTTCCGCACACAGCAGAAGAAAGAACGCCCATTCCGTATTATCAAAGTAGGGCTAACCCGTGACCGGGAAGAACTTTACGACCGTATCAATCGCCGCGTAGACATGATGATGGAAGAAGGGCTGTTGGAAGAAGTACGTTCCGTACTTCCTTACCGTCACCTTAACTCTCTTAATACAGTAGGATACAAAGAATTATTCAAGTATCTGGATGGAGAATGGGAACTCCCTTTTGCCATCGAAAAGATAAAGCAGAATTCCCGTATTTATTCACGCAAGCAGATGACCTGGTTCAAGCGGGATGAGGAGATACGCTGGTTTCACCCGGAACAAGAAACGGAGATACTTGCGTACCTCCGCCTAAATATCAAAAATATGCATGAATAGTCTCCATCAATTCATACAAACCATTCTTATTTATTTTTCAAAACGATTTTAAGCACAGGTTCCACCTTAACTTCAACAATAGCTTTATCAATATCCCCGACCCGAAGCACTCCATTTTTAGGAGCCTTCATATTGAAATGACCATCAGAATCAGCTACAACAAAATCATTTGTATATTTTACAATTAAAGTAGCTGCAATCGGCTTTCCACTTTCGTCAGTCACAGTTCCAGTCACAGGAATCCAGTCAGCACCATACTTATCTGTTTTTAACTGTACAATCTTCCCTCCTTCCATATCACTTACAGACACTGACCTGATTAACTTGGCGGACATACCTTTCAACTGTTCTTTATTTATTTTTTTATCATCCAGATAATAGGCAATTTTTCCGTCAATCTTTTGTGCTGCATTTTCCGCCAATTCTAATGCATCTGTATAAGGCTTCTCTGGATTGGTCTTCTTAAATTCATATTCTCCTTCTGTAAGCAATGTAATAATTATTACTCCATTTTTCCCTTTTTCCCCATAAATAGCCATGGCGGTTTTATCTTTCAATACAGAAATGCTTTTAATGCGTTCAGGAGAAATCTTAGACAAAGCATCTTTTTCTAAAACCTCCTTACCATCAACAATAACCAAAGGCTGTTCACCATCTTTCACTCCATGAATATTGACACTACCTACACCATTAATAAAACTGGTATCTTTTATTCCTTTGACCTTCACAAACCGTTTGGTAATTTCCGGCAACAAATTAACCACTTCCTGCTCCATCCGTACTGACATTGTAGCACTTACAGGAACTTTCATGGATTTGTATCCGATAAACGAAAATAGCAGATTGCCACCCTTTACAGCTTTCAAGCTGAAATGACCGTCCATATCCGTGATTGCACCATAAGTCGTATTAGGTACAAGTATGCTCACACCAGCTTTCGGACGTCCCTGTTCATCAACAACAGTCCCACTAACTTGAAAATCGGGTACTACGTTTTCCTGATTATCCACTTTAGAAAAATCAAACTGTGTTGTCGTACCCGTCTTCTTCGTGGTTACAAGAATCACTCCATTTTCGCCACGTTTGCCATATATTCTTATAGAAGCGCTATCTTTCAGTACAGACACACTCTCTATCTCCGACGGATTCATCTTTTCCATAGCATTCATACTGATTTCCTTACCATCAGCAAGAATCAACGGCTGCTTCTCCAATCCAAATCTGATGTTGCCGAATCTCACAGGAACAGAATACCTCACAGGAACAGGTTTGCCACGTTGCTTTCCCGGAATCCAATCCGGCATTTCACTAACAATCCTTTCGGCTTCCTTATTCAGCGAAGGTTGGTCAGATTCAAGCACTTGCACATTTGTCACTTTCCCAGCTTCAGTGACTGTAAAGCCAATCGTTACCAGTCCACCTGCTTTGCCTTTCATGGGAGAGTCAGCCACTTTTCTTTCTAAATACCTGCTCAATGCATCCATACCGCCAGGATATTCCGGCATCTGCTCCACCACTTCAAAGATTACAATTTCTTCTTCCTCTTTCTTTTCCGCCGCAGCCACCTTCGAATCAGCCTTCTTCACGACTTTCGATGCTTTCACTGTATCTTGCAGCACCTTTTCTTGCACAATTTCCGCCAAATCATTAACTTTGACTGCTGAAATCTCTTCTACTTTCTCAGAGATTTCGGGACGGGCGAAAGCAGTTACTGCAATAGCAGCTAACGGAAGTACATACAAGTACTTCAAACGAGCCCATGGACTTGATTTTTCTTTTAACATCATAGTGATACGCTTTTTAAGTTTACTGTGATTAAAGCTGTTGGCCATAGAGTAGAGCCTTGTGCCAACGGCTTTTTTTATTAATAATAGTTGATATTCCTTCGCGTTTACTCCTTCATTAATAACCGTCTCGTCGGCTTCATATTCATGGATATTCTGTAATTCCTGTTTGAGCAACCATGCGCCAGGATTGAACCATTGGAAGAAAATACAAATATCCGCCAATAATAAATCTATGGAATGACGGTGACAAATATGCGCCGTTTCGTGAATCAAAATCTCCCGCCCATTCTCTTCCAGGTCCTTCCGGCTGATTACGATATACTTCATCCAACTAAACGGAGTGATTGTCCGGTTATGCACCACAAGAGTAATACCCTTCTCCAACTTCTCATGTCTACCCGAATATATCAGCCTGAAAAGACAAATCAAAGAACAGATATTGCGACAAGCAAAAAATACAATACCTGCCAAATAAACCAATAAAACAATTTGTATCCAGGAAACAGAAGGCACTTCCTGTATTACAGCTCCCACTTCCGGAGTTATTGCGTTCAGTTCCGCCATCATCAACAACTGCTCGATAGAAAGTACAGCCTGCTGTACTTCGACCTGATGCCGGGTAGTCATCTCAATGCAAGGGATGAGCAACGAGAAGAACAACACTCCCAACAAAGCAACCCGATTGAAACGGTGGAAAGTCTCCTTGCTCAATAATAAGCGGAAAAACAGGTAAAATAAGACAAGGCAGACAGATGATTTCAATATATAAATGAAGAAAACTCCCATAGTATAGATTTTCGTTTAACAGATTAGTCTTTCTTATCGGACTGCTCCACTTCACTGATGAGCTGCTTCAGCTCATCCAAAGAAATATCTTCTTCTCTGACTAAAGAAGAGACAGCGCTTAAATAAGAATTATTAAAATACTTGCTAATCACATTCCGAAGCGTTCGCTTACGAAAGTCTTCTTCACTGACCACAGGATAATATTGATAGGTATTACCAAATGTATAGTGAGCCAGGAAACCTTTGTCTTCCAACCCACGCACGATAGTAGATAATGTATTGAAATGTGGCCTCGGTTCTTCATAGAAAGCCAACATTTCTTTCACGAACAAGGGGCCTTTTTCCCAAAAAAAGCCCATGATTTCTTCCTCTTTTGCTGTTAATCCTTTCATACTTGCAACATTATTTGCTGCAAATAACGAAAAGTTTTAGTTCATAAACTAATTTTCCTAGTTAAAGTAAACTAAAGCTTATAGTTTACCCGCATAACTTATCAACAATGAAGTTGCCGATAAAGAATAAATCGCCCATAAAAACAATACTGAACACTAGAAAAGTAAAACAAGTACTCCAACGAGCACCGCCCTCTTCTTCGCCGCGCTTGATACGAAGCAGGGAACTATACAGACAATCACCCGCTATGAACAATACAAATAAACTCGGTATCAGGTCGCCCCATGACACCAACCAGAGATTATCCCCCTTCCCCAGCAGGAAGGTCAACGCCACTGCCAACAAGAAAACAGAAGCATACTGCAAGTCTTTCCTTTTTGAATTCATAGTGGTAATATTTTAAAGTACTTTTCACAAAGATATCGAATCTCACCCAATAATCCCTATCAAAACCGCATAAAAATCCATCAGGTTTTGTTGAATCTAAGTTTATTGTTACTTTTGCAAATACGAATAAAAACCAAAACTGAATTATAAAAGCAATAATAAAAGCAGATGAAAAAAATCAGCATCACTTTATTACTCTGCCTTATCTGTTTGACCGGAATGGCACAAGGACAAAAGGCACTTGATTTAAAAGACATCACCTCCGGACGTTTCCGCCCGGAAAACATTCAGGGAGTCATCCCCACACCCGACGGTGAGCACTACACACAGATGAACGCCGAAGGCACACAAATCATCAAATATTCTTTCAAGACAGGTGAGAAAGTAGAAGTTATCTTCGATGTGAACACTGCACGCGAATGTGACTTCAAGAACTTCGACAGCTATCAGTTCTCACCCGACGGTCAGAAATTGCTGATTGCCACCAAGACGACTCCGATTTACCGGCATTCTTATACAGCCGTACATTATATCTACCCTTTGAAACGAAATGATAAGGGCGTTACGACAAACAACATTATTGAACGGCTGTCTGACGGCGGACCTCAACAGGTCCCCGTCTTTTCTCCGGACGGCACAATGATTGCTTTTGTCCGCGATAACAATATTTTCCTTGTCAAGCTGCTATACGGCAACAGCGAAAGCCAGGTGACTGAGGACGGCAAACAGAACTCCATCATCAACGGTATCCCGGACTGGGTGTATGAAGAAGAGTTCAGCTTCAACCGTGCTTTGGAATTCAGCGCTGATAATACGCAGATTGCCTTTATCCGTTTCGATGAATCGGCAGTTCCTTCTTATACGTTCCCGGTATTTGCCGGACAAGCCCCCCGTATCGATGTTCTCAAGGATTATCCGGGAGAATATACATATAAGTATCCGAAGGCCGGCTACCCGAACTCAAAAGTAGAGGTACGCACGTATGATATTAAATCGCACGTTACCCGTACGATGAAACTTCCGCTTGACGCGGACGGATATATCCCCCGCATCCGTTTTACCAAAGATGCCAACAAACTGGCAATCATGACCCTGAACCGTCACCAGGACCGCTTCGACCTTTACTTTGCCGACCCGCGCTCCACGCTTTGCAAACTGGTATTGCGTGACGAATCTCCTTATTATATTAAAGAAAACACTTTTGATAACATCAAATTCTACCCCGATTATTTCAGCCTGCTCAGTGAACGTGACGGTTACAGCCATCTCTACTGGTACAGCATGGGTGGCAACCTTATCAAAAAGGTAACAAACGGAAAGTTTGAAGTAAAAGACTTCTTGGGATATGACGAAGAAGACGGTTCTTTCTACTACACAAGTAATGAAGAAGCCCGCTGCGCAAAGCCGTCTACAAGACAGACAAGAAGTGCAAAAGATTAAACTATCTCAGCAGACAGGAACAAACACCCCGCTTTTCAGTAAATCAATGAAGTATTATATGAACAAATTCACCAACCTGAACACTCCTATGGTGGTGACGTTGAACGATAATTCGGGTAAAACACTCAAGACATTGATTACGAATGACAAGCTAAAAGAAACATTGTCAGGATATGCAATACCGCAGAAAGAGTTCTTCACTTTCCAGACTACGGACGGCGTAACTCTGAACGGATGGATGATGAAACCTGTAGATTTCTCCACATCGAAAAAGTATCCGGTACTGATGTATCAATACAGCGGTCCGGGCTCCCAGCAAGTATTGGACACTTGGGGTATCAGTTGGGAAACATACATGGCAAGCCGCGGATTCATCGTTGTATGCGTGGATGGTCGTGGAACAGGCGGTCGCGGAGAAGCTTTCGAGAAGTGCACCTACTTGAAAATCGGAGTGAAAGAAGCCAAAGACCAAGTGGAAACCGCTCTTTACCTCGGCAAGCAACCTTACATAGACAAAGACCGCATCGGTATTTGGGGATGGAGTTACGGCGGATACATGACTCTTATGAGTATGAGTGAAGGAACTCCCGTATTCAAGGCAGGAGTAGCCGTTGCCGCACCGACCGACTGGCGTTTCTACGATACGGTTTATACCGAACGTTTCATGCGTACTCCGAAAGAAAACGCCGAAGGCTACAAAGCATCATCCGCTTTCACCCGTGCCGACAAGTTGCATGGCAACCTGTTGCTTGTGCATGGCATGGCAGATGATAATGTACACTTCCAGAATTGTACCGAGTACGCCGAACACTTGGTTCAACTCGGCAAGCAATTCGATATGCAGGTATATACCAACCGTAATCATGGAATATACGGTGGAAATACCCGCCACCACTTATACACACGGTTGACCAACTTTTTCTTGAATAACTTATAATGGCGGATAGAGTACGTAAGCCCGAATGGCTGAAAATTAATATCGGTGCCAACGAACGATACACCGAAACCAAACGGATTGTCGACTCTCACTGCCTGCATACCATATGCAGCAGTGGGCGTTGCCCCAATATGGGGGAATGTTGGGGGAAAGGTACTGCCACCTTTATGATCGGAGGTGACATCTGTACCCGCAGTTGTAAATTCTGTAACACACAGACCGGACGCCCGCATCCGTTGGATACGAATGAACCGACCCATGTAGCAGAATCCATCGCACTGATGAAACTGGATCATGCCGTCATCACCTCCGTAGACCGGGACGACCTTCCCGATCTGGGAGCGGAACATTGGGCGCGTACCATCCATGAAATCAAACGCTTGAATCCTCAGACTACTATCGAAGTACTGATACCCGACTTCCAAGGTAAAATGGAACTAGTAGACCTCGTGATAGAAGCCTGTCCCAACATCATTTCACACAATATGGAAACCGTGCGCCGCATCAGTCCGCTGGTACGCAGTGCGGCCAATTACGATACGAGCCTGCAAGTTATCGGACGTATCTCTTCCAAAGGAGTCAAATCCAAAAGCGGCATCATGGTCGGCTTGGGAGAGACTTCCGAAGAAGTGGAAATATTGATGGACGATTTATTGGCGGTCGGCTGTCAGATTCTCACTATAGGACAATACCTGCAACCCAGCCACCGCCATTATCCTGTTGCAGAATATGTGACTCCACAACAATTTGCAAAATACAGGACTACGGGATTAGCAAAAGGATTTAACATCGTAGAGAGCGCTCCTCTTGTCCGTTCATCCTATCATGCAGAGAAACATATCCGTTAGCAAACAAAACACAGACACTATTTGTTTTACTTGTAGAACCGGCAAATAAACATAAAGTAGAAATGGATCATAAAGGAGTACTTTCTTCCGCGTTTAACATGTCAATGGGTTTTATCCCCGTTATTATTTCCATTTTATTGTGTGAATTTATAACGCAAGACACGGCTATTTACATCGGTACAGGCATAGGTATCGTAGGTATATATCTTTCCCTGAAACGAAAGGGGATACTAGTTCCTAACTTTATCCTATATATAGCGACCGGGATGCTGGCGCTATTATCTTTAGCCGCACTTATTCCCGGTGATTACGTTCCGCCCGGTGCACTTCCCCTCACATTGGAAGTCAGCATCCTTATTCCCATGCTGATACTTTATATGCATAAGAAGAGATTTATCAATCACTTCCTGAAGCAGATAGGTTCCTGCAACAAACGCTTGTACGCACAAGGGGCGGAAGCTGCCATCGTTTCGGCACGCATCGCTTTAATCTTCGGTGTACTGCATTTTGTCATTATCAGCATCGCTGTTGTTTTCCAAGACCCGCCGAGCAAGACGAGCGGACTCGTCCTCTATAAAATCCTGCCCCCTACTGTCTTCATTCTGAGCATCGTGTTCAATCAAATAGCCATCCATTTCTTCAATCACCTGATGTCTCACACGGAGTATGTGCCTATCGTCAATACCAAAGGAGACGTGATTGGGAAAACACCCGCTATTGAGGCAATCAATTACAAGAATGCCTATATCAATCCGGTGATAAGAATTGCCGTGTCTACCCATGGGATGCTATTTCTCTGCGACAGACCGTCAACAGCCATTTTGGACAAGAATAAAGTAGACATTCCAATGGAATGCTATCTTCGCTACGAGAGTCTCTGACAGCAGCCGCTACCCGTCTGATGAATAATGCCCTTCCCCAAGTCAATGACATCAAACCGGAGTTCAACATCGCCTATCACTTCGAGAATGAAGTGACCAACCGTCTTATCTACCTGTTCATCGTAGATTTGGATGACGATTCAGTCCTCTGTACTCCCCGCTTTAAAAACAGTAAGCTATGGAGTTTCAAGCAGATTGAAGAGAACTTAGGCAAAGGATTCTTCAGCAGTTGCTTTGAAAACGAATACGAACATCTGAAAAATGTTATTTGTATAAGAGAAAAATACAAGGAATCTTAGACAAATCAGGCACGTGCCCTTTCCAGTCTTTCACCGTACGCGTCTGTATATACTCTCCTTCGCAAGTGATATTGGCGGCAATACACAGTTTTGTCTGCGGACGGCAATTCTGTAGAATATCTTCCACCATTTTATGATTCCGGTAAGGAGTCTCAATGAAAAGTTGCGTCTGGTTCTCGGCATACACACGCTGCTCTAACGCTTTCAGTTTCTTTCCACGCTCGCCCGGTTCAATCGGCAGATAGCCGTGGAACGCAAAACTCTGGCCGTTAAACCCCGACCCCATCACGGAAAGAATGATAGAAGAAGGTCCGACCAAAGGAACGACTTTCAACTTTTTACGCTGTGCAATAGCCACGACATCCGCTCCCGGATCGGCAACAGCCGGACAGCCTGCCTCAGAGATGACCCCCATTGAAGCACCGTTTATCAAAGGTTTCAGATAACCGGAAATGTCTTCGGGCGAAGTATGCTTGTTCAACGGGTAAAACGTCAGTGCATCAATATCAATCTCCCTGTCCACCTTTTTTAAGAAACGGCGGGCGGAACGGACATCTTCGACTATAAAATACCGGATACCGGAGATAATCTCCTTATTATAAGAAGGCAATACCTTTCAATAGGCGTATCACCTAAAGTCACGGGCAACAAATAAAGGGCAGTTTCCACTTTAAAATGAAGAATTAAGACTATACTTTACTATTAAAAATCAAATAAGGTTTTGAGCGAAGCGAATTAAAAATGAAAGGCAAAATCAGGAAGCCAAATAGTTGGATTCACTCAACATTACATGATAGTCGGTAAATTCCAACAGGTCTTTCAGCTTCATGTCTTTATGCTTTTCATATATGCCGCAACAATTCTCGTACCTATCCATGTACCTATCAATGCAGGAGCCTGAACGCCCAGCATTTCAACAGCCGGAGCAGGTTTCATATAATAACGGATCACCATCGGGTCACGCGCGTGCAGATGTTCATTGGAACAGACATACTCCCAAATATCTTTTTCATTTTCCTTGCACCAGTCACTTTCCTCTTTTGAATATCCCATCGCCTCACCGCTGTCATTGTATCCCAATAAGTTCTGTACTACATAATTAATTTTCCCGGCATGCATCATCAGGTCAATAAGACAAGTCCCCTCATGATACTTCATGCCATAACGGCTCAGTAGATAGAACGCAAAACAATCCGGCACAATTCGTTCGGGACGCATGGAACGGCATTGGTAATCATAATAAAAACGCTTATAAAGAGGATAATCCTCCCCCATGTATTTATCAAGGCTGATACCGAGCAAAGAATCGACCAGGACGATAGACTCATTGAACGCAGATATTTGTGAATAGATAAACGGCACTTGGGTATCGGGCACTTCCTTTTTCAACTTCTTGAATCCCTTAGTCAGTCCCTTTTCCACTTCATCCAAATTAGGGAACTTAGCTTCCACATCCCCCATCAGACGAACCAGTGTCGTATCCGAATAGAATTTTTGCAGGCGTTGCGAGATGGTATCGTCTTTCACCGTGCCGATAGCCAGCACATCTTCAATCAGAATCTTCGTCGGCTGACGGTAATCCATCGACAACTTCTGCATGGCAGAAAAGCTGTTGGAGCGAACGTATTCGCTCAACAGCTTATCATATCTCAGAACAGAAATCTCCTCTTCCTTCTGCTCCATACCTTTTCCTGTGCTTAACCCACAGGCGGCGAAAAGCATACTTATTAATATAATAAGAAGAGAAATCCGTAGTTTCATAATTTATTATCCGTAAATGATGTTACCATTTTCGTCCATGTACTCATCAAGTCCTTTCTCGTAAGTAGCCATAGCACGAAGACTCATACCCACGCTGGAGAATCCGCCGTCGTGGAAGAGGTTCTGCATGGTCACCTTGCGGGTGAGGTCGGAGAACATCACGATGCAATAATCAGCACATTCGTCGGCAGTCGCATTTCCGAGCGGAGACATACGGTTGGCGAAGTCAAACAGTTTGTCCATGCCCTTCACACCCGAACCGGCCGTTGTAAACGTAGGCGACTGTGAGATTGTGTTCACACGCACGCTGTGCTCGCGTCCGTAGATATAACCGAAGCTGCGTGCGATAGATTCCAACAGTGCTTTCGCATCCGCCATATCGTTGTAGCCGTAGAACGTACGCTGTGCAGCCACATAGCTCAATGCAACGATTGAACCGTAATCAGCGATAGCGTTCAGTTTCTTGGCTGCCTGAATCATTTTGTGGAATGAAACAGCCGAAATGTCCAATGTCTTATCCAACATTCCATAGTCAAGGTCATCGTAAGTACGTTTCTTGCGTACGTTGGGAGACATACCGATAGAATGGAGTACAAAATCAATTTGTCCGCCCAGTATATCCATCGAGGTCTTGAATACATTCGACAACTCCTCTACGTTGGTAGCGTCCGCCGGCACAACCTGACAATTCAATTTTTCAGCCAAAGCATTGACTTCTCCCATACGGATAGCCATCGGAGTATTTGATAATGTAATAGTCGCACCTTCTTCTACAGCGCGTTCAGCCACTTTCCAAGCAATGGACTGGTCATTCAACGCACCGAAGATAATACCTCTTTTTCCTTTCAACAAGTTGTAACTCATATCTTTTAATAGTTAAATTTTGTGCAAAGATAGCATCTTTCTGCATAAAATCATGCGAAGTGTGCAAATAATAGACAGAAATGACAAAAAATACACGTATTCTATCAATTAGTCCACATCCTTTTGGAGGTTCGCACCTATCTTTGCATTCGATAATTAAGAGTTTTTTTCATAATATTTATTCAAGAACACTCAAGTATATACCAAGAAAAACAATAGATGTATAACCCTATAGAAAATAAGATTACTAAATGAACACGTTGACAAAAAGACTCTTCTGGATGGCTATATGCTGTTTGCCGTTTATCTCGGGATGTAAACCGCAAAGCGGGAATGCGGTAAGTGAAAACGTAATAAGCGATGCCCTTTACCAGAATTTACCTTTTGAAATGCCAAAAGTACAACAGCCGTTTTTTCCTGCTTATGAGGTAAACATTGAAAAATTCGGAGCTAAAGGGGATGGAATGTTCCTGAACACGAAAGCTATCAACGACGCTATCAAGGACGTAAACCAACACGGCGGTGGCAAAGTGATTATCCCGGAAGGCATCTGGCTGACAGGCCCTATCGAACTGCTGAGTAACGTAAATTTATATACAGAACAAAACTCACTGGTACTCTTCACCGGAGATTTCGAAGCATACCCTATCATCGCCACTTCTTTTGAAGGACTGGAAACCCGTCGTTGCCAGTCGCCGATTTCGGCACGCAACGCGGAGAATATCGCCATCACAGGACATGGGACATTTGACGTAAACGGAGATTGCTGGCGTCCGGTGAAGAAAGGAAAACTGACTGCTTCGCAATGGAAGAAATTAGTAAGTTCCGGCGGTGTCCTTGATGAGAAACAGGAGATATGGTATCCCACAGCCGGCTCATTGAAAGGTGCTATGGCTTGTAAGGACTTCAACGTCCCCGAAGGTATCAATACGGATGAGGAATGGGCTGAAATCCGTCCATGGCTGCGTCCGGTGCTGCTCAGCATCGTAAAAAGCAAGAAGGTACTGCTGGAAGGTGTGACTTTCAAGAACTCTCCGAGCTGGTGTCTGCACCCGTTGTCCTGCGAGGATTTCACTGTAAACAATATCATGGTCATCAATCCCTGGTATTCTCAGAACGGTGATGCCATCGACCTGGAATCTTGCAAGAACGCGCTGATTATCAACAGTGTGTTTGATGCGGGAGATGATGCTATCTGTATCAAATCGGGTAAGGATGAAGACGGTCGCCGTCGCGGCGAACCTTGCCAGAATGTGATTGTGAAGAATAATACGGTATTGCACGGACATGGCGGATTTGTTGTCGGCAGTGAAATGTCCGGCGGCGTGAAGAACATCTATGTGGAAGATTGTACATTCATGGGGACTGATGTAGGTTTACGCTTCAAGAGTACCCGCGGACGTGGCGGTGTGGTGGAAAACATCTACATTAATAATATCAACATGATTAATATTCCGAACGAGCCGTTACTGTTCGACTTGTTCTACGGTGGAAAAGGTGCGGGAGAAGAATCAGAAGAAGACTTGCTGAACCGCATGAAAACAGCCATTCCGCCGGTAACGGAAGAGACTCCGGCATTCCGCAATATCCATATCTCGAATATTGTGTGCAGAGGTTCGGGACGTGCGATGTTCTTCAACGGTTTGCCGGAAATGCCGATTAGCAATATTACCGTTAAAAACGTCGTGATGACGGAAGCTACAGATGGGGTTGTCATCAGCCAGGTAGACGGAGTTACTTTGGAGAACATTTATGTAGAGTCTTCAAAAGGCAACAATATCCTGAATGTCAAGAATGCAAAGAACCTGACTGTAGATGGAAAGGTTTATGAAGAATTGGGCGCAAAAGGAGAAATTTTAAGTCTCAAATAAAATTCACCGCAAGAAACGCAAGAAAAAGAAAACCACAATATCATTATATAGAGTAAAAAGCTCAAATAGCAGACTATTTTATCTTCAAAAGATAGACGGTCTGCTTTTTTTTCAGTTACTTTTGCAGAGAGAAATACGACGTATAATATCAGCCTTAGAATCATGAAAAAGAATCTTTTTATAATTGCTTTCCTTTTAGGAAGTTTCAGCCTGCCAGCCTGGGCTCAGAAGCAGGAAAAGACCATTACAGTCGAGGTGCACAACAATTGGAACCAGGCAAAAACGGACGCTCCGGTTGTTATCAATCTGCACGAATTGCACGCAGGTTTCAAAATCAAATCTGCCGTTGTCATGGAAGGGACAAATGAAATTCCTTCCCAGCTTGATGACTTGAACAGAGACAGGAAGATGGATGAACTTGCCTTCGTAACCAACCTTCCCGCTCATGGCAGAAAGACTTTCCAAGTGACACTTTCTTCGGAAAAGAGCACAAAGACTTATCCTGAACGGGTATATGCCGATATGTTTATCGTGGACTATCGCAAAGGAAAACATCAAAGGGTACAGGCAATTACTGTTCCCGGAACCAGTAATATATACAGCATGGTACGCCCTCACGGCCCGGTTCTGGAATCGGAGCTGGTAGGTTATCGTCTCTACTTCAATGAGAAACAGACACCTGACATTTACGGTAAATTCAATAAAGGTCTGGAAATTAGAGAATCGCAGTTCTATCCTACAGATGCGCAGTTGGCCAAAGGATTCGGTGACGATGTGCTTCGTGTGTTCGACAGTTGTGGCCCGGGTGCATTGAAAGGTTGGGACGGACAGAAAGCGACCCACATCACCCCGGTCGAAACCCGTACGGAACGTATCATCTCTTACGGGCCGGTGCGTGCGATTGCAGAAATTGAAGTAACCGGATGGCAGTATCAGGGTGCAGAACTGGATATGATGACGCGTTACACGCTGTATGCCGGACATCGTGACCTTCACATCGAAACATTCTTCGACGAGCCGCTCGATAAAGAGGTTTTCTGCACAGGGGTACAGGATATTGTTGGTACTTCCAAGTCTTTCTCCGACCATAAGGGATTGGTAGGAAGCTGGGGAACAGACTGGCCTGTAAACGACACGGTGAAGTACGCAAAGAAACCGTAGGATTGGGAACTTGTATCCCTCAGCGTTATGTGAAATCAGAGGAAAAAGATAAGGCGAACTTCCTCTATACAATCACCGCTCCGGGAAACAATTACTTCCAATATCATACAACTTTCACTTCCATGAAAGAAACCTTCGGGTATAAGACTCCGGAAGCATGGTTCGCTTATCTACGCGAATGGAAAGAAGAACTGGCTCACCCTGTGACAGTGACAGTAAAAGACAGCCATACTGCCAAATAGAAATAACCATACACCACTAAAATAAGGTAGAATACAAATACAACTAAACAAAAATCACAAGGTTTCTACCAATTTTTATACGACTCTGCACAATTATTACTCCTTGTGCAGAGTCTTTTTTTCTACCTTTGCCACCGTAAGACAAGCCAACGAATCATTTATATAAAACTATTAATCGACCTATATCATGAAACGATTGACACAGACTTTAGTTCTCTGCCTGCTGACTACCTTCCCGGTATTGGCGCAGAAAAACTATGTATCCGAAGTATGGGTTTCCGACCTCGGAAACGGCAAATACAAAAATCCGGTTCTCTATGCCGACTACTCCGACCCCGACGCTTGCCGTGTGGGCGATGATTTCTATATGACCTCATCCAGTTTCAACTGTCTGCCGGGATTGCAGATACTACATTCCAAGGATTTGGTGAACTGGACGATTATCGGCGCGGCAGTACCTAACGCTCTTCCCCCTATCGAAACACCGGAACGTCCGGAACACGGTAATCGTGTATGGGCTCCCGCCATCCGCCATCACAACGGCGAGTTCTATATCTTTGGGGCGACCCCGACCAGGGAGCTTTCATGGTGAAAGCCAAAGACCCGAAAGGCCCGTGGAGCGAGCCAGTCTTGGTTAAAGCCGGAAAAGGCATCATCGACACCTGCCCGTTTTGGGATGAAGACGGGAAAGTATATATGGTACACGCATATGCAGGAAGTCGTGCCGGACTGAAAAGTGTAATCACTATCTGCGAACTGAACGCAGAAGCTACGAAAGCCATCACTCCTTCACGTATCATATTCGACGGTCACGAAGCACATCAGACTTGCGAAGGCCCCAAAATGTATAAGAGAAATGACTATTACTATATCTTCCATCCGGCAGGTGGCGTACCGACAGGCTGGCAGGTCGTGTTACGTTCCAAGAACATCTACGGTCCTTATGAATGGAAAACCGTACTCGCACAAGGCAACTCTCCTGTCAACGGTCCTCATCAGGGAGCCTGGGTAGACACTCCTACGGGCGAAGACTGGTTCCTTCACTTTCAAGATGTAGGTGCTTACGGTCGTATCATGCATCTGCAGCCGATGAAATGGGTGAACGACTGGCCTGTTATCGGCATTGACAAAGACGGTGACGGCTGCGGTGAACCTGTCCTGACTTACAAGAAACCGAATGTAGGAAAAACATATCCTATCTGTACTCCGCAAGAAAGCGACGAGTTTGACGGTTACACGTTATCCCCACAGTGGCAATGGCACGCCAACATTAATGAAAAATGGGCGTATTATGCAGGAGACAAGAGTTATGTCAGATTATACTCTTATCCGGTGGTAGAAGATTATAAGAACCTGTGGGATGTAGCCAACCTTTTGTTGCAGAAAACTCCTTCCGATAATTTCACCGCAACGATGAAACTCACATTCACTCCTAATCAGAAGAATAAGGGCGAGCGAACCGGACTTGTCGTTATGGGCAGAGATTATGCCGGGCTGATTTTAGAAAATACAGACAAAGGTCTTGTTTTGTCGCAAGTAGAATGTAAAAGGGCGGATAAGGGAAAACCGGAAGAAGTGAAAGCTGCCGTTGACCTTTCCCAAAACACGGTTTATCTGAAAGTACGTTTCAGTTGTGACGGAAAGAAAATCAAAGCCAGCGAAGGCGGACACGACCTTATTGTAATGTGTTATTTCAGTTATAGCCTTGACGGAAAGAAATTCGAATCACTCGGAGTTCCTTTCCAGGCAAGAGAAGGACAATGGATTGGCGCTAAAATCGGCATGTTCTGCACGCGCCCTGCTATAAAAACAAATGATGGCGGTTGGGCAGACGTGGACTGGTTCCGTATTACAAAGAAGTAATAAAGCGTGCCAAAAGATAGTGTTTACTACCTTTTGGCACGCTTTTTCATAAATTGTCAAGAGGATAATATCTGCATCTGTTTTTGAAATTAAGGCTGTAAGAGTAATGACCCTTGCGCCACCACTTTTTCCTTTGCCTTTAGAAGAAATTGCCATCCGTACTTTATGGAGCCCTTTCCCCAAATCAGCACCTTGTTCCGGGTTCTCTTTCAGTGATTCCAACAAATTTGCAAAATCCTGTTGCATTGACTTATAATGCTTACTCAGTCTTTTCAATTCCCTCTTGAAAAAAGAGGTAGCTATAATATTACAGTTCATTAAGCAAATCCTCTGCTGATATCCCCTTCGCCTTTCCTTCACGTATCAGTTCGGCTTCCTGACACGCTTGCTCCAAATCACTTAGTATTTCTGTTTTCGTCTTGGTCTTATATTCCACAGCATCTTCTTTTGCAATATCTGAAACAGTTGATGATTCGCCATGAAGAACCATCTTTACCTTATCCAGCAACTGACGACTGTTCGACATCAATATCTCCCGGGCTAATTCTGCTTTATAAGCTTCCAGTTCCATTGAATTGTCCATTATAATCTCCTTTCTTCTTTCATTTTTGTAGATACAAAGATAACGAAAGTAACCGGATATCGGTTCATCAATCCGTTTTTTATTCCTACCTTTGCCAGTAGAAAGAGAGAAAATACAGGATTAACAATAAAACAAAGAGCTCAATGAAGAAACTAGCAATATTCGATTTGGATGGTACATTACTAAATACTATCGCCGACCTGGCACACAGTACCAACTATGCTTTAAATAAATTAGGATACCCCACACACGATGTGGAAAAGTATAACTTCATGGTAGGAAACGGTATCAACAAACTCTTTGAACGTGCATTGCCCGAAGGAGAAAAGACAGAAGAGAATGTACTCCGGGTAAGAAAAGAGTTCGTTCCTTACTATGATGTCCACAATGCAGATGACAGCCGCCCTTATCCGGGTATTTCAGAACTTTTATCCCATTTACAATCCGCTGGTATCCAGCTTGCCGTAGCTTCCAACAAGTATCAGGCAGCTACCGAGAAACTGGTTGCCCATTATTTCCCCGAAATCCGCTTCACTGCCGTTTTCGGCCAACGGGAAGGAGTGAACGTTAAGCCCGACCCTACAATAGTCTTTGATATTTTAAAATTAGCGAACGTAGAAAAAGAAGATGTCCTCTATGTCGGTGATTCGGGAGTCGATATGCAGACAGCAGCTAATGCAGGGGTGACAGCTTGTGGTGTAACATGGGGCTTCCGCCCACGGACAGAATTGGAAGAGTTTAGTCCGGCATATATAGTAAATGCTGCTGAAAAGATTAAAGAATTGGTTCTTTAATAAATAATAGCCTTACAAAAATTATGATTCGGCAAGTAGAACTTCAATAGTCTCAATAAGTTCTCTTGCCGGAGCTTTATCGTACTGATTTCATCCTCTGATATTGAATAAATGCAATTATAATCCCCTTTCTGCCGCAATTGTTCCACACGCGCCAAAAAGCTTCCTAAGCGTGTACTTATTTTACCCGTTTTTATAAAATTCAAGCCAAAGCAAGCTATCAGTCCATCGTGAGTTTTACATGATAATCCGTTTTGTATTAATAAAGCCTGAACAGCATGAAAACAGGCATAGTAATATCTATTGGAAGCAATATCCCAATACTTCATATCAAACATTTCATCTGCTTGCTTCAGAAACACTTTAGCTTTCTCCAATTATAATACCACCAAAGAATTACGTTCTTCATCTGTCAATTTCATACTAATTTAATTCCTTCCTGTTCTATATTTTTATAAAATGGTGTAATACAACTTGCAGCCCATTCTTTCATTGTATACATAATCGGATTAATCCGCGCTCCCAAGTCCCATCCCAACATAGTTAAAGGGAAACTTACCTTATCATAATCTTCAGGCTCCAGTTTTTCTTTATCAAGAATAATCAAAATATCCCAATCAGAATCAACCCGAGCATCCCCACGAGCTTGAGAACCAAACAACAAAGCCTTTCCTCCTTTTGGTAAATGCTCCGTTAATGCCTGCTTAATAGATTCTAAGACTTTATTAGCATGACTTTTCATATCCGTTTCTCCTTTACTTTTCTACAAATATACGATAAATATCAATTCGAAGAATATGAGTTACGAAGAAATCGATCTTGCAAATAACTCATTCTTAGTTATTATCTATGATAAATCTGAATAAAGTGATATTTCTTTTCGGATTTTCGCTTATTAGGGTATTCATCTATTTTAGTATTGCATTGGTTATCATCAATATACTTTAATGTATCAATATCTTCATTCTGCTGTGCAATAATCAGTGACAGTACGAATATTACGAAAATTAATACTATGTAGCCCAATGCTATTAAGTAAGCAAACATTTTGTGCCAATAGAGAAACATTTTAAAATCACTAATTATGCCCATATTCTCAATTTTAGATAATTTATTGGTTTCCCGCAGCACCAATAAAAAAGGCGCGGAAACTATTACGATATTATTTTGTGAAAGGCTCTGGTAAGCCTGCAATCAAATAATAAGTAATAGCTCCACGCCCATTGAGATATATAACAAAATTATATACAACATAGACGTGGAGACAGGTCACTTATTATCTGCGATTGCTAAAATTTACCAGATTTATAGAATACGTATCTAAAATGAAAATAACAACCAAACAAATGAAAATAAATGTGCTGTTTTATAGCTATTTATAAGTGTGTATTTCTTTTTCAGTTGCTTTCATTGTTTTCGGTTGTTTGGCTCTTATTCGGTACATTTTTGTTTCTTATTTGTTCCTTGTTTTGGATTATTATTTCTACCTTTGCAACAGAAATAACGAAAAAAATTGCTTATGCCACGAGTAAAGAAGCCGACGAAAGTCAAAGAACCAATCCGTCTTCGGATGAAGCCGTTAAGTGACGGAAGCAAGAGTCTGTATCTGGATATATACCGCGACGGAAAGCGGACATACGAATACCTCAAAATGTATATCATCCCGGAAACGGACAATAATGCCCGTAAACGGAATCAGGTTACGATGGACGCAGCCAATGCCATCAAGTCGAAACGTATCATTGAATTGACGAATGGGGAAGCAGGTATCGAGAACAGGGAAAAGGTATTCCTGCTTGATTGGATGAATACGTATAAAGAGAATCAGGCTAAACGGGGAAAGAAAGACGGAAACCAAATCTCAGTTACCATTCGCATCTTGAAAGATTATGCGGGAGAGCGGATGACGATGGATCGAATCGACAAAGCATTCTGCCAGGACTACCTCGATTATCTGATGACGGAATATCGTCCCAAAGGGAAGCGTGTATCGAACTTTACACTCCATACCTACTACCGCATCCTGAACGGAGCTTTGAATGCAGCCGTTCGTGCGGAGATTATCAAGGTCAATCCGTTTACCAAAATCAATAATTCGGATAAGATTCGCCTGCCGGAGAGTAAACGGTCATATATGACTATCGAGGAAGTGCGGGCATTGATTACCACTCCGATGAATAATGAGGCTGTAAAGTCCGCTTATTTGTTCTCCTGCTTCTGCGGATTGCGTGTGAGCGATATTGTCGGATTGAAGTGGAAAGACGTCTTCGTCGATAGAGGACAATATCGGTTGGCAGTGTCCATGCAGAAGACCAAAGAACCGATTTATCTACCGCTTTCTCCCGAAGCCTTGAAGTGGATGCCGGAACGAGGAGAAAAGACAGCAGACGACTATGTGTTCGATTTACCAAGCCCGTCAATGATGAACCTGCTTATGAAACCTTGGGCAAAAGCTGCGGGAATCGACAAGCGATTTACATTTCACACCGCCCGGCACACTTTTGCCACGATGATGCTGACCCTTGGAGCAGACCTCTATACAACCTCGAAATTGCTCGGCCATGCCGATGTGAAGATGACGCAGGTATACGCCAAAATCATCAATCAGAAGAAGGACGATGCGGTCAATCTGGTAAACGGATTGTTTGATTGACCCATGCAAATCGAAGTATAAAGTAGGATTGTTTTTACATCTACATATAATCGGATTGCAAATAGAATTAGGTTTACTTTAATCCGGGTGCCTATAAGGGAAAAACCAAAGTAAACTTGTCGTTGGAGGCATTTATTGCAAGAAATGCTAAACAGGAAAATTTAGCCCAACTGATAAATATCCACCAACGGCTTGAAATACGAGGTTGGAATAATATGTTATATAATTATTCTCAAAGTGTTTGGTTGACTAATTTATTTAGACTAACTTTGCATATACTAAATTTCATTTGATGATGGAACAACTTACTAAGCGTGAAGAAGAGGTGATGAACAAGTTTTGGGAGAAGGGCGAAGCTACCGTTAAGGAAATTATAGCCACTTATCCCGAACCTCGTCCAAGCCGGACAGCCATATCTACATTTGTGAAGTTTCTTGTCGAGAAAGGCTTTTTAGGGCATAAGCCGGCAGGGAACAACGGTTTCATATACTACCCACTCATAGAACGGGATGAGTATTGTGGCAACAACCTGAAGAATGTCGTACAGAGATATTTTAATAACTCTATTCGTGGTGTGATAAGCACTCTTGTAAGAGATAGGAAAATGTCGGATGATGAAGTTCGGGAGTTGATAAATCAGGTAATTGAAGGAAATCGCCAACAATAAGATTGAAAAGGTATGGGTAATAATTTATTAGAGCAATGCCATAAGATAAAGGAAGAAATTTCCAATGAAACCACATTTCATTTGGGAATTGAAAACTTATTGTCTTTGCGTACCCAGTTATTCGATATCTTAGTGCAGTTCAAAGTGGAATTATGCCGTGCTGATTTCAATGCTATCCCATTCATTGAAGAGGACGGTTTTCACAGCAAGACAATTGCCTATTCCATCTGGCATATATTCCGTATCGAGGATATTGTTATCCATACTTTAATCAACAAGGACGATCAGATATTCTTTTCAGGGGATTATAAAAGATCGATTGGCTCTCCAATTATCACGACTGGTAACGAGCTTGAAAAACAGGAAATAGCAGATTTCTCTAAAACATTGAATTTAGATGCGCTATATGAATATGCTGAATCTGTAAAAGACAATACCAACCTATTGTTGAAAAAGCTTTCTTTTTGCGATTTGGAACGCAGAATGACTGATGAAGATAGGGAAAACCTCAAATCACTTCATGTTGTGAGCGACTCTGAAAATGCCCGGTGGTTAATAGATTACTGGTGTGGTGAAAATATCCGAGGTCTTATAATGATGCCGTTCTCCGAACATTGGTTGGCTCATATTTATGCGAGTTGGAAAATTAAATGCGCATTAAAAGGAATATCAAACAACTAAATATATGAATATGGAACAAAAATTTTGTCAAAGTTGCGGTATGCCATTAACTGACAACGATAAGGGAATAAATGCCGATGGCAGCCGTAATGATGATTATTGCAACTATTGTTACATGGATGGCCGGTTCACGCAGGACTTTACAATGGAGCAGATGATTGAGCATTGCGCCCGGTTCACCGATGATATAAACAAGTGGTCCGGAGAAAATATGACCGTGGAACAGGCTAAGGAAATGATGCGCCAATTTTATCCCAACCTCAAACGCTGGAAAAACAAACTATGAGATATTGTTGTACGGTTTTATCCGTGTCAGATATAAGCAAAGCCCGAAGTTTCTACGAAAATATATTCGGGTTGGAAGTCTGTCAGGATTATGGACGAAATATTCTGTTCTCCTGCGGGCTGGCTTTACAGCAGGACTTCGATTGGCTTATTGGCGTACACAAAGAAAAAGTCAATAAAAAGCCAAACAATGTTGAAATAGCCTTTGAGGAATATGATTTTGACGGCTTTCTGCAAAAGCTGAAGGGCAATCCGTCAATCGCATTTTTAGGTGAAGTCGTTGAGCATGATTGGGGACAGCGAGTAATCCGCTTTTACGATTTGGATGGACATCTCATAGAAGTAGGCGAAGAAATGAAAATGGTCATCGAGAGATTCATCTCTAATGGAATGACTTTGGAAGAAGTTTCCAAAAGGATGGATGTTTCTGTTGATAACCTGCTAAAACTATTAAATTAAACTCTATAAATAAACATGGATATACAACGTATAATCGGCTTGGTCAAAGAGACTAAGACGATAATCACAAACAGGGAAATGGCAGCCCATGTGAAAGAAAAAGGAGTAGCCGATTACGTTACTCAAGTGGATGTCGCCGTTCAGGATTTCTTGAAGAAGGCATTACATACGCTTGCGCCGGACATACAGTTTCTCGGAGAGGAAACCGGCTTACAGCGTATGGATACAGACAGCTACTGGATTCTTGACCCTGTTGATGGCACTACCAACCTCATGCACGACTATCGGCATAGTGTGGTGTCGTTAGCTCTTTGTAGTCAGAAAGAGATAGTAATGGGCATTGTCTATGATCCGTTTCACGATGAACTTTTTTCTGCTGTCAAGGGAGAAGGAAGTTTCTTGAACGGCAAGCCCATACACGTTTCCTCTGCCACAAAACTATCGGAAACCATCATAGGCATCGGTACAGCGAAAAGAGAGTTGGCGAAAGAAAACTTTGCCCGATTTCTGAAAGTTTACGAAAATTCCCAAGATGTCCGAAGACTTGGCTCAGCCGCTTTGGAGTTGGCATATACCGCCTGCGGCAGACAAGGCGGATATTTCGAGATATATTTGAATCCGTGGGATTATGCGGCAGGGATGCTTCTGGTACAAGAAGCCGGAGGAAAAGTGACTGATTGGAACGGGAATTCGCTTGACCCGGCTAAAGGAAGTCACGTCGTAGGAACAAACGGACAAGTTCACGAAGAAATACTCAAATTATTATGAATGTAAAAGAAGTGTTGCAACAATTCGTTGAAGGTGCAACCGATCTGCGGTTTAATAACGTGGAGGTTACACCGGAAACAATACACGCAATCATGATAAATGAGATTGTTCCGTCACATCCGGAAGAGGACTTCTATGGAAAATCAGATGCGGCGTATATGACAACGACAATTCAGTTGTTCAAAAAGCCGAGATAGAGGTAGATTCTGTGCAGGATATTCTCAACAAAGGGATTTATATTACCAATGCGGTTAAAATACCCAAAAACGGATATGCCGTTTCAAAGGAAAGCATAGAGGAAAGCCTGCCATATCTGGAAAGAGAGCTTGCATTGTTCCCCAACGTGAAGGTTATAATGCTTATGGGTGATGTGGCAAAGAAAGCCTTTAATATGATTGGCAAGAAGGCTATCAAGAAAAATGTTATCCCAAGCGTATCCACATACAAATTGCGAAATACGGAGATTTCATATAACGGTGTTCGCATCCTCCCCTCCTATATAATGACGGGGCAAAACATACTCATAGAGAAATCCAAGTTTGAAATGGCTTCTGAAGATATTTCCATGATGTACCGGTTGATAATGAAGTAGTAAAAATGATTTGATAGATAATATATGGAACAGAAATTTTGTCAGAGTTGCGGGATGCCCCTTAATCCTGCAAATCCCGGAACTAATGCCGACGGCAGTATAAGTGAAGATTATTGTGGTTACTGTTACAAGGATGGAGTATTCCTCCAAGACTTCAATATGAGTCAGATGATTGAGTTTTGTGTGCAGTTTACCGACCAGATAAACAAGGAAACAGGATGGAATCTCACTCCGGAACAGGCAAAGGCTCAAATGCGTAATATTTTCCCAACGCTCAAACGCTGGAAAGAGAAGGACAAAAGAAGTCTGGCAGAAAAAGCTGTCAGTTTGCTTGCGCAATGCAATGAGGTCACACTTGCCACGATAAATGCGGATGGATTCCCACGCCCTGTGCCCATCAAGAAAATTAAGACCAACGGATGCAACGAGATTTGGATGGCAACCGATGCCGCATCCGTGAAAATAAATGACCTCAAGACAAATTCCAAAGCCGGAGTAAGCTATTATTTTTATGGTGATAGTGTCGCTCTGCGTGGCATGGCGGAAATTGTCAGCGATGATAAAATCCGAAAAGAGATGTGGCAGGAGTGGCTGATAAATCATTTCCCCGGAGGTGCTACCGATCCGAACTATACTCTAATCAGGTTTGTAGGCGAGGACGCAACCATATATATTGATGGCGATTTTGCGCACGAAAAAATATAAATACTCCGAATGCTTTAATGTCCGTTTTTTACTATCGGAATAAATAGCCTTGTTATAATTTTGCAGGATGCAAACATTCAAGATTATACATCCCTCTCCTGCGCTGAAACCGTTTGTGCGGTATTATTGGGTATTGCAGGATAGTTCACCCGGCATGGTGTCGCAGCGCACTTTGCCGACGGGGTGTATGTCGCTTGTATTTCATCGTGGTGAAAGACTGAAAGTTGTAAGTCAGAATGATTTACAGCCACGCTGTTTTATAAGCGGACAAGAAACCAGCTTTACAGATGTCATTTCCACGGGAAACATCGAAATGATAGTGACTGTGTTTCAACCACACACGGCAAAGATGTTTTTTCATATCCCCGTCAGTCTGTTTTGCAATAGGAACATTTCCATATATGATATGGAGGACATTGAGTTGCAGGATTTAGCAGGGAAAATGGGTGATGCCGACAATCTTGAAACAGCCGTTACCTTAATTGAAAATTTCCTATTAAACCGCGTACTACTGGAGAATAACTACAATATACCGAGGCTTTCCACCGTGGTGCGTCACATAAGCAATTCTGTCCATACAAACATAAAGGGGCTTGCCGACATAGCGTGCCTGAGTGAAAAGCATTTTTGCCGTGTCTTTTCAGAACACATCGGAACTACCCCAAAGGATTTCCTGCGCATCATCAGATTGCAACGCACCTTATCCGTATTACAGCATAATCCGAAAATAGGTTTTGCCCAACTATCATATGAATGTGGTTATACAGACCAATCACATATGATAAAGGAATTTCGGCTATTCACCGGTTACACCCCAAAAGAGTACATATCCCGTTGCGCTCCTGTTTCCGACTATTTTACGTTCTGAAAATTACGCTGATATAGATTTCGATTTGGTTGTCACCGATTATTTTTATAATTTTGTCACCATTTAGTGACATTAACCAAAATGGAATTGAAAGAAACAGAGAAAAGGCTGCTTGATGCAGTGAGCCATATCATAGAGAATGACGGATTTACCAAAATTGGGGTAAACCGCATCGCCAGCCGAGCCGGATGCGATAAAGTTTTGATTTATCGCTATTTTGGCGGCTTGGATGGTCTGCTTGTCGAATGGGCAAAACGGCACGACTATTATTCATTTGCCTATTCGGAGTTTATAGATACCATCAAACAGTCCGAAAAGGAGGATATAAGGCAGATTGTCAAAGATGTGCTTTTCCGGCAACTTCATTATCTGAAGGAGAATGTTCTTATGCAGCAGCTTCTGGTATGGGAATTATCAGGTCATTCATCTTTCAAGGGAATACTCGAAGAAAGGGAGCGCATCGGCTATAAATTGCAGGAAGAATTAAACAAAAGTCTGGATATAGGTAACGACAACGATATGTTCGTTGCCATAATCATATCCGCAATCAATTACATTGTACTTTTCACAAGACAGTACCCCAAACTGAACGGCATAGATTTCAGCAAGCCGGAAGCGTGGAGCAGAATGGAAGCAATGATTTCCAAGTATGTTGATTTCATCTTTGACGACAGCAAGCTATGAAACATATCATCGTAATAGGACTGACGCTGTTTCTTACAGTCTTTGTTATGGCGCAGGAAAGGAATTACATTTCCACTTGCGGCAAGACAAAAACGTCTGTCAAATGGTCAGAGGAGCACAAAGACGGGAAGATATATCTGAATACAGTTCAAGGAAACGAAAAGCATGAGTATATATTGGACAATGGGTATAAGACCGAAAGTTGGAAAATAATCAACCCTGTTTCAAATACCAGCTTGACTGTCAACTTAAAAAACGGCAAATATTCTATATCGGGCAAGTTCAACGGTAAACCAATCTCGAAGACGGTTAAAAGCAAAGGCAAACCGTGGTATCAAAATATAGCCTACAATGCGGGGCTGACCTTGAAAAACGGCAAGTCGTTGGAATACGAGTGTTTTCGCCCTGACAATATCAAACTCTACACCATGTCGGCTGTCAAGAAAGGTATTGAAAAATTTGACGGCAGGAACACTATCAAGATAGAAATCTGTCTGACCGGTTTTATGTCGGTATTCTGGAGTTGTGACTATTATTTTGACACGACTACCTTGATGTTTGTGGGCTACAAAGGTGTAAACGGTGGTCCGGGAACACCCGAAACAAAAATATCAATTTCAAGATGAGGACAATAATATTATATCGTTCGTCATACAAAGGCAATACGCTGAAGATTGCACAAAGCATGGCTGACGCACTGTCCGCCGAACTGGTATCGGTGGACAACACCCCCACAATAGACCTGTCGGGCTACGATTTGATTGATTCGGTTCTGCAATAAACTTTGCGGCTCATGATATCCGGCTTCAAAGATTTGTTTCAGAGCAGAATATTGATGGGAAAAATGTTTTCATATTTTCCACCCGCTGCCGTCCATTCTTGGGGGCATATCATAAACCCCTGAAGAAAATCATCGAAAGAAAAGGCGGAATTATAGCCGGTGAGTTTTCTTGCCGTGGTTTTGACCGTACAGGTCCTTGGGTGCTGATGAATGGTTACAATAAAGCCAGACCGAATGAGCTGGATATGTTCAAGGCACGGCTGTTTGCAGAAGGACTCCACCGGAAACTGCACCCATTGGCTTCCGTTCACAGAAATCCGGTTATCGGATATTCGGACGGCATCCCGATACGTCATAAGGGGCAGATTTGGTTTTCGGTGACAAGGTAGTGTTTCTCAATGCCTCCTCTTGCGTGAGTTGCGGAAAATGCGTCAAAGTATGCCCGATGCACATCTTCACAAAAACGGATAAAGTATTGCCAACGGGTGAACGGAACTGCATCCAATGTCGGTTATGCGCTGACAAATGTCCGACTTCATCAATATACATCAACGAATCTTTCCTGAACGGATTACGGATTGCATTCAGAGAATCTTTCAGTGACAAGTTGCAGAAAAGTTATAATTCAGACGATAAAGGGCATTAGAATGTACCCAAAGGAATGGAATGTCCGGTTTTTACTATCATGGGCTGTCGTGTCGCTGTAACTTTGCAGCGTACTAATCAAAATAACAATAAGTATGATTGCATTTTTTGAAATTCCCACCAATGACTTCGACAAGTCGGTGGCATTTTATCAGGCACTCTTCGGCGAGGAGCTGGAGGTGTCGCAGTTCGGCGACGAGAGAATGGCGTGTCTAATGAAAGACGGAAAGAGCGTGTGTTCAATCTCTTCCGCTCCCTCTTTCCCCGGTTTTGCCCCCTCTGAAGGAGGCGTGCTGGTATATCTCAAAGTAAGGGACTTAGATGCCGATGTGAAAACGGCGATTGACAACGGCGCAACACTCGTCACTCCCAAGACCAAGATTCAGGTGGATGGCTGGGGTTCTTTCGCCATCATCGCAGATCCTGTCGGCAACCGCATCGGACTTTATGGTGACAAATAAATCATTGTAAATCGGGCCATTTTGGTTGGGATAGCCATTGGGTTATCCCAACTATTGAAAAATGCTGTATTTTTAAAGTGGAATTATTGGATAAATAGAGAATTTGCCCATAAACAAAAAGTATCCATATAAATTTCATCTTCAACGCTCTTGTTTTCATTCAAATGATTGAAGAGGTAGTTTATCGTATTTGCTTCTTAGATGTCATGTAAAAAGCAACAATGTCGTTTTTGTACAATTTAATACGAGTCAAGTGGAGTAACTTTGCCGGATAAATGAAATTAGTATGAATATTTCCTATATATCAATTTATAAAACCAGCCTGCCTGTATTGGTTAGTCTATTAATGGAATACTTGATAGGTTTTACTGATACAGCTTATTTAGGAAGGGTTGGAGAAACCGAATTGGCGGCATCAGCTATCGCCAGCACTTATTACTTGATTATATACATGATTGGATTTGGGTTCAGCATCGGAGCTCAAATCTTGATAGCTCAATATAATGGAAACAGACAGTATAAGGAAGCAGGAAAAATTCTTTCCCAAGGAACACTGTTTTTGTTAATAATAGCGATGATAATAATATTGATTACTTCTATAATTTCGCCTATTATATTAAAGTTGATTATAGATTCTGAAACCGTATTCCAAACAGTTATGCTATATCTTGACTGGAGAATCTATGGTTTCTTGTTTTCTTTTACAATTATCTTGTTTAGAGCCTTTTATATCGGAATAATACACACATCTGCACTAATGCTCAATTCCATAACGATGGTAGCAGTCAATGCTATTCTAAATTATATCTTAATATTTGGAGCATTAGGCTTTCCAGCATTAGGAATTTCCGGAGCAGCCATTGCATCTGTCATTTCCGAAGCTGTCGCAGCAATTTATTTCATTATATATACCCAAAAGAATGCAAGCACGTGCAAGCACGTTCAAATATGGAATCAAATGGCGATTTGCCATAGATTGTAGAGTATTAAAAAAGATACTCTCTGTTTCTGTTTTGATGATGCTGCAAAATGGGTTAGTATTTGGCAGTTGGTTCGTTTTTTTTATCACAATAGAGCATTTCGGGGAAAGGTCGCTGGCGATTACTAATGTTGTAAGAAACATTTCGTCCTTCCTTTTTCTTTTCGTACAAGCATCTGCATCTGTTGTCAGTTCATTAGTTGGAAATCTCATAGGAGAAGATAAAAGCATCCCTTTCCTATATGTATGAAAAAGTAATGTTTTCATGTTACATGATTATTTTGCCAATAATAGTGCTGTTCGCTCTTTTCCCTGAATCTATTTTACGGATTTATAGTGACAATACTGCACTGGTATTTGATGCTATACCTACATTAAAGGTTATGCTCACCTCTTACTTGATAGCTGTACCTACATTCATGTTTTTTAGCGCAGTCTCCGGAATAGGTCATGCAGCGGCATCTCTATTGATTGCATTTGTGTCTTTATCTATATACATAGCGTATGTGGGAATAATTAGTCATTTTAGTTCAAGTGTTCCACTATTGTGGACATCGGAACATATTTACTTTTTGAGTGTGTTTATACTTTCTATCTATCATATTCATCATTGGTTTATCGGAATTAACAGTCAAGGCAAAAAAATAATCACTAATATTCCTTAGAATCATAGTTTATACCGACATTTGTAATATGTATAAAGAATATTCGCCATGTAGCTTATTAGATCCTTTTATAGATCGCTATTGGGAATATAAAGGAGAAACAAGAAGTGGAATGAAATTCAAGAAATTCAACATTCCACCTCATGGTTGTTCCGACTTTGTTTTCAACGTGGGGAATGCCACAGACTGCACCAGTAGTGACCTGATAATGAGACCGTATCATTCCTATTTTTTCGGTCCAATGAATACATTTACGGAATTGGTCACTCAGAAAAACTTCATTCATATTATAGGGGTACGTTTTCAGCCGTGTGGACTTTCTCGATTCATAAAGATCCCACTTTCCCAATTTATGAATCAAGGATTAGACTGTCACGAGTTCCCTGCTCTGTTTAGTCAATCTTTTATATATCAACTCTCTGAAAATCAAAATCCGATTGGTTGTATTGAACATGAATTGGTTAGACAACTGTACAAAACAGCATGGGCACAGAAAAGCAAATATCTCATGTTGTTTCCTTGATCCGCAGACAGAAAGGAATTGTTTCGATTAAGGAATTGGCAACAGAAGTAGGCTTATGCCTAAGACAATTTGAGCGCAAGTTTAAATTTTATACAGGTTATTCCCCAAAAGAATATAGTCGAATTGTTCAGTTTTGGAATGCTATACATCTTTTGAAACCTAATACTTCATTCGATGATCTTTTGTTTGTTGCTGTCCAAGCGGGATATTATGATGCTTCTCATTTATATAGAGAGGTAAAAAGGCTTTCAGGTCATACCCCTAAGGCATTTCTTACACTCCCTAAGAAGGAAAAAGTAGAAGTGCTACATTTTGAATTATAGAAATAAACAGAAAAGATAAAGTATATGAACGGATTAATTAATCTTCTATGTAGTTTGAATATAAACAATGCAGATGTGCTCGAATACACCAAGCGTCTGAAAAACATCCAAATCAAGAAAGGTGAACATTTTCAGATGCAGGGCAGTCCGGTCAGATACATGGGATATGTAGATTCCGGGAAATTTAGATATTACAAAATAGACAAAGAAGGTAATGAACGTACCCTTTGGTTCAATAAATCTTTTCCGTTTATCGGAGATTACCATTCGTTCTTGAAAAGAACAAATGCTGAACTTTGTATTCAAGCAATGGAGGATTATGAGATTGTTTTGTTTAATTACGAACAGATGATGGAATTATTCGACACGAATATAGATACGCAAAAGTTAAGGACGACCATTGCGGAGCGTTCTATGTTTGGTTGGCGTAATATTGCTTTAGCACTGTATTTCGATACTGCTGAGGAAAGATACATTGAATTATTAAACGATTATCCAGACATAGAAAAAGAGATTCCCTTAAAACACATCGCATCCACTTTGGGCATTTCTCCCGAAACGCTAAGTAGAATAAGAAAAAAGTTAGATAAAAATCCATAGGATTGACATAAGTCAAGAATTGATAGTTTCGGTCTCTTTACCTTTGCAAGATTAATCAAGATAAAGAGCATGCAAACTAATATTCGAATATTTACGGAACGTCACCTTCTACGTAATCCGTCACTTACGGTTCTGATGAAACTAAGCGTTGACGGTCACTTGGATGAATTACGTTTTAAAAATACATTGCTTAAATTAAGAAGCGTTCACTCGCTACTTTATTCATCCATTTGCATGAATAATTGGGGAGAGGCATTTTATCAGGAAAACACTGTTCATCAGCTCGAATTGCATTTTATTAAAAGTGAACATTCAAATCAATGGCTGGAAATTGCCGAGTCCGAGAATAAAAAGCCTTTTAATTGCGAAACAGGTCCACTCATACGTTTTTGTATTCTACACTGAGACTGGTTTTGATATTCTGGCTGTATGTCATCATCTATTAGGTGACGGTAACGCTATTGCAAGATTATTGAGGGATGTAGTGTTTGTTTATGCTGGAAATAATTTGCCCTTAAAAGAACAACAGCTCATCTCAAAACAAAGTGATTTTCCACAAAAAGCTAAACTTTCTTTTCCTGTAAGATTGCTTCTGCGTTCACTAAATTCAAAGTGGTCTAAAGGTCAGCAGCAACGTTTTGGTGAAGCGGAATACCGGAGATGTTCAATAAGTACCATCAGTTAACAGATATTGCTTTGTCGTACTCAACCATAAACAAAGTTGATATGAACTCTTTGTACAATGCTTGTAAAATACACGGCATAACAATAAATGATGCAATTGTTACGGCATTTATTGGAGCTATGCAAGAAACATTCATCAATAACAAAAAAATGGTAGTCGGGATTCCGATAGATATACGGAAACAACTTTCGTTTTCAGCAGACAGCAGCTTAGGCAATTTTGCTTCGGCCATTACAATTGCATATAAGTATAATCCTAAAAAAGACTTTTGGCAAAATGCTATTCATATAAAGAAGAAAATCAAATCTAAAATGGATTCAACCAGAGCGCAATGGCTTATACTAAATGCCTATGCATCTATGAATCCTTTACTTATTGATGCGATGTATTTTGCTGCTTATGGGGAGTGTGATGATAAAGTCGCGAAAAAGGTTGCTTCAATGTTTTCAATTGACAATCCTTCATCTACGGCTGTATCTAACCTGGGACGATTGAACTTTGATACTCAGATAGGTTCTTATAGCATTCGTGATTTGGTATTCTTTGCGCCCAAAGCTCCGGGCAGTTACATTGTTCTTGGAGTTGCCACATTAAATGACACTATGCAAATTGGATATAGTTATGACCGAAAAATAATATCTTCTGAAATTGTGAACGATCTAAAATCAAATATGTTGGCTCTACTTTTAAGGCCTAAATAAGACCTTGAGTCTAATATTGGTAGCTTGTTCATCAGTGACTTAATAGTCGCACGCAATTCGCTTTTTGGAAAAATCACAGCATTTTCGACTGAAATTATTTTGTTGTCTAAAATATTTAGACTATTTTTGCATTATCAATACGTCTAATTTATTTAGACCACTAATAAAAATGAATATTGATATGAAACCATTAACAGAACGAGAGGAATATGTGATGAACTACTTCTGGGACAGAGGTGCACTTTCTGTCAGGGAGGTTGTTGAACTTCATGATGAGCCGCGTCCAAGTCGAACCACGGTTGCAACCTTTGTAAAGTTCCTTGAACAAAAGGGGTATCTTGAACATCGGGCTGAAAATAATGGATTTGTATATATTCCAATAATACAACGTAATGAGTATTGCGGTCACAATCTGCGCAATGTTATAAGGAGATATTTTGATAATTCTATACATAATGTTGTAAATTTCCTTATTAACAATGAATATTGCAGTGATGAAGACGCAAAGGAACTCATTGCACAAATTACTAATCGCAAAAATAAATAGCTATGACAGGCAGTTTATTGGCATATTCCCTTTTGGCAAGCACACTATTAACTGTGGTGTGGGTGGTATATAAATGTACTATTGCCAATGCGGGATGTTTTCGCTTCAACAGGATATTTCTCTTGTTGAGCATAATCATAGCCTTTATTTTGCCTCCTTTTATTCTTAAACCCGAACGCATAGTTGATATAGATTCTAAGAATATAGTATTAGATCTAAATACTACTGAAATTGTAAATGTAACTCAGACTGTAACGGAACATATAATGCCCGTCTGGAATTATATTGTCACGTTGTATTTGATTGGAATTGGTGCGATGATTATCTATTTCTTAGTATCGTTAGTGCGATTATTGCTTTTCATTATACAGGGAGAACATATCAAAAGTGATGGAAATCATATCGTATTGCATCGACATAATAGCGTTGCTCCTTTTGCGTGGGGCGGATACATAATGATGCCACGAAAAGACTGGTATGAATATGGTGCAATGATAGTTCGGCATGAGAAAGCACATGTGGAATGTCACCATTGGATTGATCTATTGATGATACAAGCTGCTATTATCATAACATGGTATTGTCCTGCAATATGGCTTTTACGCAATGAACTTCATACCCTCCACGAATATGAAGCTGACAGCCGTGTGCTCGCTTCAGGTATTAAACGAGAGGAATATCAAATGTTTTTAATAAAAAAGACAGTTGGAGCAAGGTTCGCAACTCTTTCCAACTGTCTGAATCACAGTTCACTTAAAAAACGTATAACTATGATGTTATCAAGCAAACCGACAGGCATAGCCCGTGTGCGTGCTTTTGTCATGGTGCCAGCATTGGCACTTGCAGTAGCAGGTATGACAACCCCCGCGGTGTCAGCAGTGATTAACGATGCGTCTTCCGCTACACCGGTGGACAATATCCACTACAAAGTTACGGAAAAATCTGATGAATCAATCCAAATCACGGAAAGAAACTCAGATGTTGTGGTAACCGAAAAGGCTGATGCACCCGGAACCCTTCAGTTCATCAAGACTGAAACCGCGCCTAACTTTCCCGGCGGCAAGGACAAATTGAGAGCTTTCATCAACAAAAACATAAAATTCCCTGAAACTGCCTATAAAGAAGGTGTTCTTAACATGGATGCAGTCGTGCAACTCACTATTGCTAAAGACGGAATGGTGAAAGATGCCAAAATAGTGAAAAGCTCCGGAAAGACACTTGATGGCGAAGCCCTTCGTGTGGCGCGTATGCTTCCACAATTCCACCCTGGACTCAATAAGGGTCTGCCCGCAGAATCGAGCTACACTTTGGAGTTTAATTACTATATCTGCAATGAATATTGGTCTTCCAACGGTAAATAAGTTCAAGGAAATAAATACCAATAGTACAATTGGATCTTAATCTGATGCAGGAGTATGTCGCATTACATAAAATGCGACATCTCCTGTATCATAAAATATAATAACAATGGAATTAGTATTTACAATCTTTGTCGGAGTAGTTATCGGAGCCGTTGATGCACTCCCGATGTTTCTCAAAAAAATGGATAAGGCAAACTGTTGGTCTGCTTTCGCCCAGTATGTGGTGGTAACTTTCATTATATTCAACACCACACTTCCGCAGTTGAATGTCAGCAACTTTTATCTGGTCCGATTGTATCAGTCTTAATGGCTCTTCCTATGGTGGTTATGATTGCCAAGAACGAAAAGAAAGCTGTTCCGATTGTGCTTGTCAATGCGGTTGTTTTAGGGTTGCTCATAGCGGTAATCAAGCATTTCAGTGCATCGTGGTTTGTATGAAACAGATAATAGCGACTTCTGATAGCATCGCTGCTTGTGGTTTATACTGTGGTGCTTGTCGCAAATTCTTGTCCGGAAAATGTCCCGGATGCAAGAATAACGAGAAAGCATCGTGGTGTAAAATCCGCCAATGTTGCATAAGCAAAGGTTATCATACCTGTGCCGAATGTGAGCGTGACGTAAGAGAATGTAAAATCTATTCCAACTTTATAAGCAAAGTGTTTGCGTTGCTCTTCAATTCTGACCGTCCGGCATGTATTAGCTATATAAGGGCACATGGAGAGATTGCGTATGCAAAAGAAATGAGCATAAGAAAATGTCAAACCATAAAACGCAAATAATATGAAATTAGTGTATTTGATAATTTTGTCATTATCTATAATGCTGTTCTCCTGCGATAAGCATTCCTGTTTTGAACTCTATGGCAAATGGCGGATTATAGAGTATAAATGTATCGCTACTTCTTGTCCAATAGGTCTTTCACAAGTCGCAGATGGGGGTGATTATTCACTTGAATTTGGTAATCAAGGAATCATAACCTGCAATACCGGCTGCAATTTGGGGTCCAGTAGATATACCGTTAATGGTAGTAAATTGACATTCTCGGAAACAACATTTACGGAAAAGGCTTGTGAAGATATACTTATGGAAGAAAGTGTGAAGCACATTCTTCCCGTAATAAAAGCTTTTGAGATCAAGAATGATTCTGTCTTGTTTCTGAAAGACGCAGACAGTCATATATTGATGAAACTTACAAAATAATTGATGTATCCTAATATAGCCATCAGTGTTGATACGTCGTCATTCGATTATACGACATGGTTTTATTTTCAATCGTAAAAATAATGGTTCACTACGCTTTTTTAATATAGTAATCATAAACAAGTATTTGACATGAAAGAACAAAGTAAAAAGTCTTCTCTTTTTTTGAAGAGAAGCAACACCTGACCCACTTCGCTACCGAACAGGATGTAGCAGAAGAATTGTTTGAGTTACTCTTAGAAGCGAGAGAACTCTATCTTCAGGATGTAATTGCAGATGGCAAGCGATATAGCCGCTATGTGGATGATTTCATCAACAGCCACCGTTACATAAACTGCAATAGTGTGGTTTGCCGAAATTGCCACGAGATGAACATCCACATCGTCAAGGGACTGCTGAACGAATGCGCCCACCTTATCCAGCCTCTTTTTGAGGCATCCGACTTCTCCTTTGAGAAGTGCATGGAGCTGCGGTGGCACTATAATCGGTCGGAACCGTTGCCGCCACCAGTCAAGCATCGTGCCGATGGGGAGACAAACCCCGCCGCTTTCTTTCGGCTGCAATTTCACCCAAGAACAGATGACAGGTATTGTGTCTTGTGCCAATACTTATCATCTGTTTTGCGTTTCAGAGGTTTGCATCGAGGATATGGAAGCTCTCTTTTCCTGTAAAGAAGGCTTTCATATCCGAGTGAACAACCTCCGTCATGTAGTTATCCTTTTCGATGCACTTCTCGAAAATTCCTTCATCCAATCCCGCTGGCAGTCTGTTCTGGACAAAGGGCGGTTCCTGCAATCCAAGGACGGCACACGGTTCATTACCGCTTCCAATCTTTCATCGGCACTCTCCGCTGTCAGAAACAACAAGACAGCGGTCATCTACAGTATCAGACGAGCCATCAGCCAGTTGAAAGAAAGTATGAATAAATCCACCATGTGAAAGATAAAAGAGTGAGAATTAGAATGATACTTGCATAGTATCACGCCGATAATTCTCACTCCTTTATCGGCATATCATACCTTTGTCCTCCGTTATCAGCACGTCGATAACGGAGGCACAATCCCATTGTCAAACTTTAATTAAAAACATATGCCGAACAGACTAACTTTCATGGAGCGGATGAGCGAACGGATCACCGCCCTTGAATCGGTTCTTAAAAAGCTGGAACCGGTTGAAAATATCTTGGAACGGATGGATTTGTTGGAGAAAAGCATTTATTCGACAAAACGGGTCTTTACGTTTCAGGATGCCTGTATGTATATCGGGGTTTCCGACAGTATGCTGTACAAACTCACGGCGAACAAAGAGATTCCGCATTACAAGCCGCGTGGCAAAATGATTTACTTTGCCAAGGAAGAACTGGATGAATGGCTTTTACAGAACCATGAACCGACTGCAGACGATGCCATACGCATGGCGACCGAAACTGCAACGACACAACCATTCTTAAAACAAAGACGCTATGGAAAACGAAAGAAGGACTGATTATAACACAGGTGCAGGACTTGAGGAACATAAGTTGCTGGATATTCTTGCCGCTTCCCAGATCAGGGCTACTGATACCTATGAAACGCCCCCGCAAATCATTTGGATAGACAATTCAACGATAGCCACGCTTGGCAATTTCAGTGCTTCGACCGGTAAGGCCAAGTCGAAAAAGACATTCAATGTCTCGGCACTTGTCGCCGCATCGTTGGCAGGGCGGCAGATATTGAATTACCGGGCGCATCTGCCCGAAGGAAAGCGCAGAATCTTGTACGTTGATACGGAACAAAGCCGTTTTCACTGTCATACGGTCTTGGAACGCATCTTACGACTGGCAGGACTGCCCACGAAAACCGATAACGAGAACCTCGACTTCATTTGTCTAAGAGAATATACTCCGGCGGTACGTATTGAAGTCATTGACTATGCCCTACGTCAGAACAAAGGCTACGGTCTGGTCATCATCGACGGCATCCGCGACCTGATGCTCGACATCAATAATGCCGGTGAATCGGTGGAAGTCATCAACAAGATGATGGAGTGGTCTTCCCTGTATGATCTGCATATCCATTGTGTGCTCCATCTTAACAAAGGGGACAACAATGTACGGGGGCATATCGGCACGGAGATGAGCAATAAGGCGGAAACCGTATTGGTCATCAGCAAAAGCAATGACAACCCAAATATCAGCGAAGTCCACGCATTGCATATCCGCGAAAAAGAGTTCAAGCCCTTTGCTTTTACCGTTGATGACAACGGATTGCCTGTCATGGCTGAAAACCATTCGTTCAACGGGGAAATCAAACATAAATCCCGGATGAGTTTCATGGACTTATCCATAGAGCAGCACCGGGAAGCCCTTGCCGCCGCTTTTGGAGACAAGCCCATCAAAGGATTCGAGAATGTATTGGAAGCTCTCATGGCTTCCTATGCCGCTATCGGGTTCAAACGGGGTCGAAGTGTCATGGTAAAGTTGCTGCAATACCTGACCGACAATCTTAAACTTATTATCAAGCGGGATAAGCTATTTTATAATGACATGACACCTACCGAGGTCATGCTTTTCGATGAAGAATGAGACTGCGGCAAATCTGTCTCGGATATAACTGAAAGAAAAATGACCATAGCAGAAGCAAAACAAGTGCGTATCGTGGATTTTCTGGCACAGCTCGGCCACCATGCACAGCATATAAAGTCGGAACAATACTGGTACTTCTCACCGTTACGGAACGAGCGTACCCCGTCGTTCAAGGTAAATGACCGAATCAATGAATGGTACGATTTCGGTGAGGCGACCGGCGGCGACCTGGTGGAACTGGTAAAATACATTTGCCGGACGGACAGCGTAAGCGAGGCATTGGCGTATATCGAGAGGCTTGTGAATGGCGCATCACTACCGAGAACCCGTATGCCGACCGCTCCTCCCCGACCGGTGGAGGCTGAAATGAAAGACGTGATTGTGATTCCACTCCGTCATCACGCCCTGTTCTCTTACCTCCAATCCCGGCTTATAGATGCGGACATCAGCCGTATGTATTGCAAGGAGGTGCATTACGAACTGCGAGGCCGTCATTACTTTGCTCTCGCATTCGGCAATATCTCAGGCGGTTACGAGGTGCGCAACGCCTATTACAAGGGATGCCTGAACAACAAGGACATCTCATTGATAAGACATCTAACAGAAGAGACACAGGAAAACGTCTGTGTCTTCGAGGGATTCATGGATTTTCTTTCTTATATGACACTGAAACTGGCAGGCGACCGGACGGTCTGTCTTGCCATACCATGCGACTACCTCGTGATGAACTCGGTAAACAATTTGAAAAAGACGCTGGCACGTTTACAGGAGTATTCGGACATTCACTGTTATCTCGACAATGACCTTGCCGGGCAGAGAACCACAGAGACCATTGTCGGGATGTATGGCAGACGTGTCAGCGATGAATCCTGCCACTATGCGGAATACAAAGACCTGAACGACTACCTGCGCGGAAAGAAACGCTGATATTCAATGTTCTCTTTTGCCACCTAAAGCTCTCCACCACGAGGGCTTTTTTTTTATTCGCCCCGATTTCTCCATTTCCCTCCATAGAGACTGCAATATAGTACGATTTAATAGTTCGATTTTTGAAACTTACACAAATCTCATTAACGAAATAGATGTTTAATGCTCAATTATTTTATGGTTTTATATTTCGTGCGTTTCTTTGCAAAATCATACTAATACAAATTTTAATATTCATACTAAATACATGAACTCATATTTCATTTTTGCCATTGTCCTGACGGTTGCCTACATCATTTACTACGCCGTCATCATAGCGCATGATCTCTACGGGAAAAAGGGAACGGACAAACCGGACGAGGAGGTTTTCGACCTCGGCGCACCGGACGAGGAAGAGAGTGTGGCTGTCACGGAAAGCGAGACCGGCTTCAGTATCGGTAGCGAGAACTACGATACGGAAAGTACGGCTACCTCTTCCGAAACATCCCCTGAGGAGGACGTCAAGGACAAACAGGGAACGGCGCAGGAGAAGCTGGAACGCCTGAAGGCCGAGGCGGAGGAACAGATGGAAGAGACCACGCCTTACCTGTCGGACGCACGCACGTCGGAGGAGATGTACAAGGCTATGATTTCCAAGGGACGGTTAGACAACCGACCGGAAATAAAGTGGAACCCAATTCAAGACCGGTTGTGAGATGTCGAAAGCTAAAAAGATTCTATGTGCGCTGTGCCTCCCGTTCCCCTACACGACTTTTGCCAAAAGCGGCAGCGTGAATTATAGCTGGGGAGCGGACGCGTTGGCCACGATGCACGACTTCGTGGTGACGATGATGCTCTATGTCCAGTATATCTGTTGCGCTATCGCCGGAGTTTACGTCATCGTGTCCGTCTGTCAGATATACATCAAGATGAACACGGGCGAGGACGGCATCACCAAGTCGATAATGACGCTTGTAGGTGCGTGCCTGTTCCTGATCGGGGCATTCTATGTTTTCCCGGCTTTCTTCGGCTACCGCATATAACCTTACTTGTATCAGGTCGCAGACAAATAAAGTATTCACTAAAAAAGTAAACGTATGTTTCAGAAAACCAAACAACTGTGCCGCAAGGCATTCGGATTCGTCAACAGAATCCCCACCAAAGTAATGATGTTCTCTTTCATGCTGCTGTCCGGCATGGTGGCGAAAGCGCAGAACTCCGCAGGCGACTATTCCGCCGGTACGAGCGCATTATCCACTGTCGCGGAGGAGATTGCCAAGTATGTGCCTATTATGGTGAAATTGTGCTACGCCATTGCCGGCGTTGTGGCCATCGTGGGTGCAATCTCGGTATATATCGCCATGAGTGCGTCCGTAATGGTTGCATGATAAACACCTCTTTAGCAAGAGGATAGGTCAGGGTTCAAGTGACCTACTTCCACCCAAATAAGCCCGAGGGGAAACCTAAAGGTGAAAATAGCACTTTGGGAAAGCAATAAGTCAGTCAAAAGCCAGACTGCGACTGAATTGCGAGGGAGAAAGACAGATATGAGGATAAAGTCCATACTGATTGAACGATAGCCCAGCGGCAAAAGATGTAGCTGCGACGGAAGGCTTTTACAAACGTCGCATTGTGGCACTTAGACAACGTCATTGGTGTTATAGCAAAGAACCAGCCACAACGCAACCGCAGTAAGCGGAGAAAAGGGCGGAAGTCGTATCCGACAATCTGTCGTGCTAATAGTTATCATGCAGCTAAACGGAGATTACCTAAGTTGGAAAGCCATGAAAGTGGCTATGAGCTTTGGCTCTGAATATCCAATATGGTAACGGAGTTCCCATAGTAGTCCGAGCAAGGTAATGCCTTGTACATGGCGAAGGGGAACAGTTAGTAATGTTTTAATACAAATTTTGAAAACGTGTAAGACGTATGGAAAAATCAGAAAGAGTATTAAAAGCTCTAAGTAACCACAGTCAAAGTTCGGATTATAAGTACGAGCGACTGTATCGGTATCTGTTCAGTGAAGAGATGTTCGCTGTAGCCTACCAACGCATCTATGCGAAGCAGGGCAACATGACACCCGGAACTGACGGCAAGACCATTGATGAGATGAGTCTTGAAAGGATTGAAAGATTGATTGTGTCCTTAAAGGACGAAAGTTACCAACCCCACCCTGCACGCAGAGTGTACATACCGAAGAAGAACGGCAAGAAACGTCCGCTCGGTATTCCCTCATTCGAGGACAAATTGGTGCAGGAGGTAGTTAGACTGCTGCTTGAAGCCATTTATGAAGGTCATTTTGAAGGCACTTCACATGGTTTCCGACCGCACCGAAGCTGCCACACGGCATTGGGTATGATACAGAAGTCTTTTGCGGGAGCAAAGTGGTTTATCGAGGGAGACATCAAAGGCTTCTTTGACAACATAGACCATAACGTACTGATTAGCATTCTTCGTGAACGCATATCAGACGAACGCTTCCTAAGACTTATCCGTAAATTCCTCAATGCAGGGTATGTGGAGGACTGGAAGTACAACAAGACGTACTCAGGAACTCCGCAAGGTGGAATAATCAGCCCCATATTGGCTAACATCTACCTTGACAAGTTCGACAAGTATATCAAGGAGTACGCAGCCAAATTCCGCAAAGGTGACAGACGCAGCATCAATCCAGAATACTGGCGTTTGAACAATAAGAAGAACAGGCTGAAACAGAAGTTGCAGAAAACATCCGATGAGCAGATGCGGAAAAGCTATCTGTATGAAATTGCCCAACTGAGCAAACAGATGCTGTCTACTCCTCACAAGGATGCAATGGATGCGGACTTTAGAAGATTGCAGTATGTAAGGTACGCGGACGATTTCCTTATATCGGTTATCGGAAGCAAGTCTGAATGCGAGACCATCAAAGCGGACATCACCCAATTCATGAGAGAACAACTCAAACTTGAATTGTCCGATGAGAAAACTTTGATAACACGCGCACAAGACAAGGCGAAATTCCTTGGATATGAAATCTTCATCAGAAAGTCAGACGCAGTGAAAAGGAACAGGGACGGAGTACTCAAAAGAGACTTCAACGGCGCAGTGGTGTTAACCCTTAACTCGGCTGTGATACAAAAGAAGCTCACTGAATACAACGCTTTGGAGGTCAGAAACATTGACGGCAAAGACATTTGGTGGTCAAAGCCTCGCAGATATATGACTCCAATGAAGCCCGAAGATATTCTTGCCCAATACAATGCGGAAATCAGAGGACTTTACAACTACTATTCACTTGCCGCAAACGTGTCCAAAGAATGTGCATCTTTCGCCTTCATTATGAAGATGAGTATGCTCAAGACACTTGGCTGGAAACTGAACACTTCCGCAAGGAAAGTTCGCCAGAAGTATCAGAAGGACAAGGACTTTGTCATTCCGTACAACGATGCCAAGGGAAAGCAGAAGTACAGAGTCTTCTACAATGAGGGTTTCAAAAAGAGAAATGCGCAGTTCGATGTTGACTATGACAAACTGCCACAGACCATGTATGTGCCATATCCGAGCCTTGTGGAAAGGTTGAAGGATGGACGGTGTGAACTTTGTGGTAAGGATGAGAAAGTAGTCATGCACCATGTGAGGACACTCACCAAGCTGAAAGGCAATAATGAGTGGGAGAAACTGATGCTCCAAAGACATCGCAAGACACTTGTTGTCTGTGAGGACTGCAACTCTATGATTCAGAACTATGGTAAAGAGTAATGTTACTAATGGAAAGCCGTATACATGGAGACATGTAAGTACGGTTTGGGGGCGAGTACTCGGAAACCGCCCACCGCAAGGTGGGTATGGCGCTGGGTGCTTAGCCCACACAACGAGGAGCAGGACGTCAAGAAGAAGATCATGATGGTCGTGGGAGCCTGTATCTTCCTCATTGCGGCGGCCAAGGCGTTGCCTCTGTTCTTCGGTATTGCCGCTTAAACATCAAGGATAAGTATGAAAGGCAAGGACGAACGCTATCCGGACTACCCACTGTTCAAGGGACTGCAACGGCCTCTTGAGTTTTTGGGCATCCAAGGCCGGTATATATATTGGGCGGCGGTGACGACGTGCGGAGCCATTGTCGGCTTTGTCGCCGCCTACTGCCTGCTCGGTTTCATTGCCGGGCTTGTCGTGCTGGCAGCCGTCGTATCGGCCGGTATCGTGCTCATCCTCCTCAAACAGCGGAAAGGACTGCATAGCAAGAAGGTCGTTCCGGGTGTGTATGTGTATGCCCACTCGCGCAAGATCTGACGAAAGAAAAACCATCACGGCAATGTGCATGGCTTTATTGATTGTTGAACGCGGGCGGGTTTGTCTTGAAGCAAGGCGAACCTGCCCCTATTTAATTACACGTATATCGAAATGACCCTATACATCATTTTATGTTTTGTCGCTTTGTGTGCGGGTATGGCCTTGTCGGTCTATGCGTTCGGTACGGGCGGCAAGCGCAAGCGAATCTTTCAGGACATCTATTTCTCGGCGGAGGAAACGGACGGTGTGGGTGTGCTGTACACCAAGACCGGCGAATATTCCGCCGTACTTAAGATAGAGAATCCGGTACAGAAATATTCGGCGGACATTGACAGTTACTACGACTTCACACACTTGTTCACCGCCCTTGCGCAGACGTTGGGCGAAGGGTACGCCATCCACAAGCAGGACATCTTCGTCAGGAAACAGTTTGCGAGCGAACCGACTGACGGTCAGGAGTTCCTGTCTTCATCCTATTTTCGTTATTTCAAGGGACGTCCTTACAGGGACAGCCTTTGCTACCTGACCATCACGCAAGAGGCGAAGAAAAGCCGTCTGTTCTCGTTCGATAGCAAAAAGTGGCGCGACTTCCTTGTGAAAATCCGTAAAGTACACGACCAGTTACGTGACGACGGCGTACAGGCCAGATTCCTGAACAAAGCCGAAGCGAGCGAGTACGTCGATCGTTACTTCGCCATGAACTTCAAAGACCGCACCGTGTCGATGACGAACTTCAAGGCGGACGATGAAACCGTGTCGATGGGCGACAAACGCTGCAAGGTGTACAGCCTTGTGGACGTGGACTGTGCCGCACTGCCCTCACAGATACGTCCGTACACGAATATCGAGGTCAACAACACGGAAATGCCCGTCGATTTGGTGTCGGTGGTGGACAGCATCCCGAACGCCGAGACGGTGGTCTATAACCAAATCATCTTCCTGCCCAACCAGAAGCGTGAGCTGTCGCTGCTCGACAAAAAGAAGAACCGCCACGCGAGCATTCCCAATCCGAACAACCAGATGGCGGTCGAGGACATCAAGCGTGTGCAGGAAGTCATCGCCCGTGAGAGCAAGCAACTGGTATATACACACTTCAACATGGTGGTGGCCGTGTCTGCCGGTGCAGACCTGCAAAAGTGTACGAACCACTTGGAAAACGCTTTCGGGCGTATGGGTATCCATATCAGCAAGCGGGCATACAACCAACTGGAACTGTTCGTCGGTTCGTTTCCGGGCAACTGCTACACGCTCAATGAGGAATACGACCGTTTCCTGACCCTTTCCGATGCGGCGATGTGCCTGATGTACAAGGAGCGTGTGCTGCACAGCGAGGAAACGCCGCTGAAGATTTACTACACCGACCGTCAGGGCGTGCCGGTGGCTATCGACATCACGGGAAAAGAGGGAAAGAATAAACTGACTGATAATTCCAATTTTTCTGTTTGGGGCCTTCGGGCAGCGGCAAGAGTTTTCATATGAACTCGGTCGTGCGCCAGCTCCATGAGCAGGGAACGGATGTGGTGATGGTCGATACGGGGAACTCATACGAGGGACTGTGCGAGTATCTGGGCGGCAAGTATATCTCCTATACCGAGGAACGGCCTATTACGATGAATCCGTTTCGCATCAACCGGGAGGAATACAATATCGAGAAGATAGACTTCCTCAAGAACCTTATCCTGATGATTTGGAAAGGGTCGGACAGCCAGATTCCCGAAATCGAGTTCCGCATTGTCGAGCAGATAATCATAGACTACTATGATGCCTATTTCAACGGATTTACAAGATACACCGACGAGCAACGGGAGGTACTGCTGAAAAACCTGTTTGCGGCGGCCAGCCGAAAGAACCCAAACAAACCACCCAGAGAGGTGGATGAGATGGTGCGCAAACAGATAGAGGTGCTTGAGGCACGGCGGGCGGCTCTCAAAGTGTCGGAACTGAACTTCAACTCATTCTTTGACTACTCATTCTACCGTCTGGAGCAGATCTGCACCGAAAATGACATCACGACAATCAGCTACTCGACCTATTCGACCATGTTGCAGCCGTTCTACAAGGGAGGCGCATATGAGAAGATTCTCAATGAGAATGTGGATTCGGCACTGTTTGACGAGACATTCATCGTCTTTGAAGTGGATGCAATCAAGGAAAACAAGAAACTGTTTCCCATTGTCACACTGATTATCATGGACGTGTTCCTGCAGAAAATGCGCATCAAGAAGAACCGTAAAGTCCTTGTCATCGAAGAGGCGTGGAAGGCCATTGCCAGCCCGCTCATGGCGGAATACATCAAGTTCATGTACAAGACCGCCCGTAAGTTTTGGGCTTCTGTCGGCGTGGTGACGCAGGAGATACAGGACATCATCGGCAGCGAAATCGTGAAGGAGGCCATCATCAACAACTCGGACGTGGTGATGCTGCTTGACCAGAGCAAGTTCAAGGAACGCTTTGACGAAATCCGAAAGATTCTTGGTCTGACCGAGGTGGATTGCAAGAAGATATTTACCATCAACCGCTTGGAGAACAAGGATGGGCGCAGCTTCTTCCGCGAAGTGTTTATCCGTCGGGGGACGACCAGCGGCGTGTACGGCGTGGAAGAGCCGCACGAGTGCTACATGACCTACACGACCGAACGGGCGGAAAAGGAGGCACTGAAGCTTTACAAGAAGGAACTTCGGTGCAGCCATCAGGAAGCTATCGAGGCATATTGCCGGGACTGGGATGCCAGCGGTATCGGGAAGTCCCTGCCTTTGCACAAAAGTAAACGAGACGGGGCGTGTGCTCAACCTCCGTCCCGTGCATGAATCCAAATAAACATTGCAGCCATGAAACGACTACTCCTTATCCTGACCATCGCCTCGGTCACACTCTGCCAGACGGTTCACGCCCAGTATTACAGCGTGAACTACGACACCCGTACCGTTGCGGCGATGGTGGCCGCCTTCGGTACGGAAGCGGTCGCCGAAGGGTACTACCGGGAGCAGGTCGATGACGTCCTCAAGCACTACACGGCAGCGGAGGTCGCTACCGCCGGGATATTCGCGGCCAAGTTCTTGGAGCATAAAGCCCTGAGCGACCTCGGCATCTGGAACAGCCGTACGGAAAACTACTACTACCGGCGCATCTACCGGATGGTGGCGGAGAAAATCATGCCCAAGATATGGGTGGTGGCGAAGCAGATGCTCCATTCGCCGCAAACGGCTATCTATTGGGGCAGTTACCTGATGAAAGTCTGCGATGATACCAAAAGTCTGTGTATGCAGTTCGAGAGCGTGGTGACCAACAGCACGCTGACCTTTTCGGACATCGCCTTTCTCGAAATCAATCCGGAAATTGCCCCTTGCTGAAACTCTCCGAAACGGGAAACATCGACTGGCAGCGGATGATGGACAACTTCGCCCGCATACCGGGCAACTTCACCCACGAGAACCTGAAAAGCGACCTCGACAACCTTTATAACATGGGGGTCGGCCTTGCAACGGCAGGTATTGCCAATCTTGGTGACGCCCTGTTGCAAAGCAGCTCGTTCCATGATCTGCTGGGTGGAAAGGTTGAAGAAATCGGCAACCTGTATGAACACTACGGGAGTCTATTCGAGCAGGCGGAACATGACATCGGCGGCTTGCTGATTGACATGGTGGGTGGTCCGGACAACGTGGCCGGTCTGTTCAACTTCAGCAACTACAACCTCACGGCATGGATGACCGACTACCTGGACGAAGCGATGGGGAACTATTACACGCAGCGGTGGTACATTGCCCGGCGTGACCAAGGGAGCGTATCGCTGTGCGACTACTATCCTCCGACGGACGACAACAGCATCCTGAACGGGGGCGCATGGGTGCAGTTCAACACGAGCGACCCGAATTTCTATCCTGATGCCTCGCAACGGGAACAGGTACTTGCCAACTCGGAAGGATATGCCGGTTGGTCAAGAAACCGCGTGCAGCAGTTGAACAACCAGAACGACGGGTTCAGCTACAGCATCAACTATTGGATGAGTGCCTATATCATCAGCAAGAAAAACAAGCAGACCAAAAAGGCATACGCATACGAAATCCATGTGAGCAAAAACTGGAACAAAGAAGAGGTCGTCTATGAGGAAGTCTTCGATTCCTACTCGATGGACTTGAACACGTTTCGGGCGCAACTGAATGTCCGGCTTGCGGAGTTCAACGAGAACGAGGACGGCTACACCTATTATATATCTTCCGGTGCGCGAAACTATTACCAAGCAACGGACGCAGCCAAATTGAAGGGATGCGAGAGCGTGACCATCAGCGTGACCTGTTCCGACGGGGTTATGCTCGGACAAGGCTCGACACAGTACAAGTGCCGCAAGTGCGGCAGCTCGTTGAATGCCCACACCAAGGAGTGCGCCATGCAGACCTCGGTGACGGAAAACGACCTCGACCTTTCGGAACTGGACGCGCTATTGAACGAGGCGAACAGCCAAGCGTCCAATATTGAAGCGCAAATCGGGGCATTGGAAAACGAGAACGCTGTCCTGCTGAAGAAAATCAGTACGGCGAGCATTGAGGATGCGGCGACGTACCGGCAGCAGTACAACGCGAACAAGACACGGATAGACCGTCTGAAAGGCGAACTCGCGGAGTGGAAGAAGAAACAGTCCGACTATGCCCAAGCAAAGTCGGATGCCGCAGACGACAACAGCGTGGCGACGGATGACTATTACCGCATCCCTGCCATCATGCAGGACTGCAAGGCGGCATACGGTCTTACTTGGCAGGACGGCGGAGCATGGAACGGCTACTCGTATGTACGCAAGGCGACCATGCCGAATATCAACGGTATCATCACATTCAGGGCTACGGTCTCCATTGCCCGCAAGCCGAAATATTTTCTCGGCATAAAAATACACCGTACCATTATCCAAATCAAGTGGGAACTCACTTCGGAATATACGGACACACACGTCGCTGACGTGCTGACCCTTGATCCGGGACTTTCGGATGCGGAAAAGGCTAAACTGGTAAACGACCGGATAGCCGAAATCGCCCGTGAACATCCGTCCTGTAAAATCACGACGGAATACGCCCGCAGCGCACCGACGGAAGAAACACCATCAGGCGACGTGTACCATCTGCTGTGGTCAAGCGACCGCCTTGAGATAGCGCGAGAGGTGGACAGCAGAATCACCAAGATATATGCCGACTTGGTATCGCTGGAAAAGATGATGCACTACAAGCGGAGCATCCTTGACGTGATGAAGGATGTGCTGCCCGGACTGGACACGGACGAAGGCCGTAGGCTGACACTCGTGGAGGAATGCCATGACCGCTGGGTGGAGAATGCACGGACGCTTCGGAGCGGCAACAGCAGGAATAGCAGAAAGGAGGTACGGCCATGAAACGTACCATACAGATTGCCGTCGTGCTGTTCGCCCTGCTGCCCGGTATCGCCAAGGCGCAGTGGACTTTCGATATAGTCTCCGTCGAAGCCTACATCAACGACCACAAGAAGCAGCGCAGCCTGCTGTTGGCCCGTAGCACCTTGGAGTACAGCAACAAGCTGTTGCACGAGTACAGCTGTAAAGAAGTTGGGGACTATAAAGAGTTGAATATTGACCTTGACAAATACACCCGTGCGTTCGATGCCATCGACGTCATGTACCAGTCGTTGCGCACGGTGCTGAACGTCAAGAATACCTATACATCGGTCAGCGACCGTATCGGCGACTATAAATCGTTGTTGGAGGATTTCAATGCGAAGATCTTGAAACGTGGACGCATCGAATCCGCAGATACCCTGATTATCTCCATCAATGCGAGGGGGCTGAGGGCGATTGCCCGTGAGGGGGAACAGCTCTACAAGTCCGTGAGCGACCTCGTGCTGTATGCCACCGGAGCGGCCGCCTGCTCGACCTCCGACCTGCTGATGGTGTTGGAGGCCATCAACCGCTCATTGGACAACATCGAGCGGCATCTGAACCGGGCCTATTTCGAGACATGGCGGTACATTCAAGTGCGCATCGGCTATTGGAAAGCAAAGGTATATCGCTCCCGCACCATGCGGGAGATTCTCGATGACGCCTTCGGGCGTTGGCGCGGAGCCGGAAGACTGGATTATTAACGACAAAAAGAGAAGAATATGAACAGAAAACTATTACTCATGGCAGTGGCGGTCACCGTAACGACAGCCGTACACGCACAGTATGTAACGTACAACCATGATTCGCCGAAGCAGAATCAGGTAACGGTCATGGAAATCGGTACGGGCGCACTCTCGCCCGACCTCTATTATTCCGTGCTGCACAACAAATACAAGAAGTCGGCGGCGGCCAAAAACAAGCTCTCGTTCCGCACACTTGCCGGTATCAATCTCTACAACCAGGTGGACGAAGCGGAAGCCATTGATTCGGCTTTGGTCAAGCGGGCGAAGGTCGAGGCGTTGAACGTTGCCGACCGGCAGGTGGACATCGCGTGGCTTGCCGAGGGCGATAAGGTCAGCAGACAGATGGAACGGTTCCGGCGCAACATCGACCGTATTCTCCTGTCCGGCGGTACTCCGGCCGACAAGGAACGGTGGACGGAATACTACCACGTCTATCAGTGCGCCATCAACGCCACGAAAGACGCCTATATGCCAAACGCCCAGCGAAAGAAGGAGTATCTGCGCATCTACGAGGATGTGGCACGGCAGAACGAGATTTTAGTGAGCTACCTCGCCAAGCGTCAGAACGCAACGGCAACAAGCACACTGCTGAACGCAACGGACAACCGTACCCTGCATAAGGGCGGCATTGTCCGCAATGCCATGAGCCGGTGGCAGGAATCACGCCTTGCGGTGCGTGGCTCGCAATCGGGCGGCAACGGAAACGGCGAAGATGACAACGAGAGTGTAAACAGAGGGAAATAAAAAGACAGGGCTATGGCAAACGGAGATATACTTTCGGATTTCGGCATCAACCTGTTGGAGGAGGAAATAGATGATGTCATCTTTCAGACCAACGAGTTTCTGACGGACGCGACTTTTACCGGTGCGCAGGGTCCTTTTGGTGGATATTGCAGATGTGCATGGCACTCGCAGCACTGTTCTCCATCGTCATGGCGGCAGGTATCGCCTACAAGATGATGGTAAAGCACGAGCCGTTGGACGTTATGAAGCTGTTTAGGCCGCTTGCCGTGTCGATTATCATCTGCTGGTGGTATCCGCCTGCGGACAAGGGTATGGCGGGGAGCCGGAACAACTGGTGTTTTCTGGACTTTCTGTCCTACATCCCGAATTGCATCGGGTCGTACACCCATGACCTGTACGAAGCTGAAGCTTCTCAGATATCGGACAGGTTCGAGGAAGTTCAACAGCTCATCCATGTGCGTGACACGATGTACACGAACCTGCAGGCGCAGGCGGATGTCGCCCACACGGGCACATCCGATCCCAATCTGATAGAGGCGACAATGGAGCAGACCGGCGTGGACGAAGTGACGAGCATGGAAAAGGATGCGGCGAAGTTGTGGTTCACGTCTTTGACGGCAGGAGTCATCGTGGGGATAGACAAAATCATCATGTTGATTGCCCTCGTGGTGTTCCGAATCGGTTGGTGGGCGACGATTTACTGCCAACAAATCCTGTTGGGAATGCTGACGATTTTCGGACCGATACAGTGGGCGTTCAGCATCCTGCCGAAATGGGAAGGTGCTTGGGCGAAGTGGCTGACACGCTATCTGACGGTGCATTTCTACGGGGCGATGCTCTACTTCGTGGGCTTCTATGTGCTGCTGCTCTTTGACATTGTATTGTGCATCCAAATCGAGAACCTGACGGCGATAACCGCCAGCGAGCAGACGATGGCTGCCTACCTGCAAAACTCGTTCTTCTCGGCAGGCTACCTGATGGCGGCTTCGATTGTAGCCCTCAAGTGCCTGAACCTTGTTCCGGACTTGGCGGCATGGATGATACCGGAGGGCGACACGGCATTCTCTACCCGAAACTTCGGCGAGGGCGTGGCACAGCAGGCGAAGATGACGGCAACCGGAGGGTTGGGCGGCATCATGAGATAATCCGCAAAAGATAATATAAACCCAATAAAAATCATAACAACATGAAATTGCAAGAGAAAATCAAAAGTTGGTGCAAGGATGAGAAATTCATGTCCTTTGCACAGGAACGAGCGAGAAAAGAGGTTTGCGAGGTGGCGGAAAACCACCGCATCGACCCGCAGTATGAAGAACTGGACGAAGCCTTCGAGTACGACGACCGGTACATCACCCCCTTGGTGACGTACCTGACGTACAAGCTGCGTCTTGCCCTGCTGCAGCGGAACGCAGGTAAGCGCAAAAGAGGAATCTGGTGGGTGCTTGTCCACGTGGAGATGCAGGGCTATTACGTGGAGATATTCTCGGCGGAGTTCGAGAATCTTTTGACGGAACTTCGGGATGCGGTCATACCCATGCTGCACACGGAATATGTACAGATGTTGAACGGTAAAAGGGAATAACCGATGGTCATCAAGAATTTGGAAAACAAAATAAGACTGGTGGGCATCATCTGTACCGCTTTTCTCGTGGGATGTGTCATCATCAGCTTGTCAAGTATCTGGACAGCCCGGACGATGGTCTCGGATGCGCAGAAGAAGGTGTATGTGCTGGACGGCAACGTGCCTATCCTCGTGAACCGCACGACAATGGACGAAACGCTTGACGTGGAAGCCAAAAGCCATGTGGAAATGTTCCACCATTATTTTTTCACGTTACCGCCGGATGACAAATACATCCGCTATACGATGGAAAAAGCGATGTATCTGGTGGATGAGACGGGGTTGGCACAATACAACACGCTCAAGGAAAAGGGTTTCTACTCCAACATTTTGGGTACGAGTTCGGTGTTCTCCATCTATTGTGACAGCGTGGCTTTCAACAAGGAGAAGATGGAGTTCACTTACTACGGACGGCAACGCATTGAGCGGCGGAGCAACATCCTCATGCGGGAACTGGTCACGGCGGGGCAACTTAAGCGTGTGCCCCGAACAGAAAACAACCCGCACGGATTGCTTATCGTGAACTGGCGAACCCTGCTGAACAAGGACATCGAACAGAAAACGAAGATCAACTACTAAACAACGGAGTTTATGAATATCAAGGGATTCAGGCGGATGCTCTTCGGTGAAAAGATGCCGGACAAGAACGATCCGAAATACAAAGACCGTTACGAGCGGGAGGTGTCCGCTGGACGAAAGTTCGCCCAAGCGACACGCATTGACAAGGCTGCCGCCAAGGTGCAGGGATTCGCCAACGCACACCGGATACTTTTTCTGGTCATCGTCTTTGGTTTCGCTATCGGAGGGTTCACTTGGAACATCTATCGCATTACAATGGCATACCGCAACAGCCGGCCGACACGCACGGCGACGGAAATGCAGGATTCGGTGCTACGGGAAAGACACAAGAGGCTGCAAGGGGGTGAAATAAGGGAAAATCGGAACGAGAACAAGAAATATGAACCGCAATAAAGGAGTGCTTATGAATACACGATTTGAAAAATCAGTCCGCTCGTCGGACGAATGGTACACCCCGAAGGAAGTGTTGAAAGCGTTAGGCAGGTTCGACCTTGACCCTTGCGCCCCTGTCCGCCCGTTGTGGACGACCGCCGAAGTCATGTATGACCGGAACATGGACGGATTGTCCCTGAAATGGGAAGGGCGTGTATGGCTCAATCCTCCGTACTCGCGTCCCCTTATCGAACAGTTTGTCCGAAAGCTGGCGGAAGACGGCAACGGAATCGCGCTGTTGTTCAACCGTTGCGATTCCAAAATGTTTCAGGACGTCATTTTCGAGAAAGCGACGGGCATGAAATTCCTGCGCCACCGCATCCGGTTTTACCGCCCGGACGGAACACGCGGCGATTCTCCCGGTTGCGGCAGCATCCTGATCGCATTCGGAGTGGAAAACGCAGAAGTGCTGAAAAACTGCAGCATTGAAGGCAAGTATGTACAACTCAATTAAAAGATGTATGATGAAGATATTTGATAAAATCAATTTCAGGGAGCCGAAGTATATGCTTCCGGCTGTCCTGTATATCCCGCTTCTGGTTGCATCGTACTTCATCTTCGACCTGTTTCATACCGAAACGGCGGAGATTCCGGACAAGACGCTGCAGACAACGGAGTTTTTGAACCCCGATTTGCCGGATGCCCGGCTTAAAGGCGGTGACGGCATAGGCAGCAAGTACGAGAACATGGCCAAATCATGGGGTAAGATACAGGATTACTCCGCAGTGGATAACATAGAACGAGATGAACCCGATGACAACAAGGAAGAATATGAATCGCAATACACGGTGGACGACATCGCCTTGCTCGATGAGCAACAGCAGGAAAAGGCTGCGGCAGCGCAAATTGCCGATGCCAAGACACGCGAGCAAGAAGCTCTCGCGGAACTGGAGAAAGCCCTTGCCGAAGCAAGGTTGAGAGGACGCAATGAGGTATTACCGGCGACCGATACGGACAGTACCGCATCGGCGCAACCCCCGACGACAACCATAGAGGTCAAGGGAAAAATAGAGGAAGAGAGCCGTTCGGTAAAAGCCCCGTCAGAGAACGAACCGCCCAGCGAAGTGGTACGCAAGGTAAAGACGGCTTCGGATTACTTCAATACGCTTGCGGTCAATGCCCGTGAACCGAAACTGATAAAGGCCATTATCGACGAGGACATCAAGGCGGTGGACGGCTCGCGTGTGCGGTTGCGTCTGCTCGACGACGTGGAGATCAACGAGTGCGTGGTCAAACGAGGGTCGTATCTGTATGCCACCATGAGCGGCTTCTCGTCGGGGCGTGTGAAGGGGAACATCACCAGCATTCTCATCGAGGACGAACTGGTGAAGGTCAGCCTGTCCCTTTACGACACGGACGGCATGGAAGGGCTTTATGTACCGAACAGCCAGTTCCGGGAAACGAGCAAGGATGTGGCAAGCGGTGCGGTGTCGGGGAATCTGAACATGAATACCGGCAGTTACGGCAACAGTCTCTCGCAATGGGGAATGCAAGCCGCTACGAATGCCTACCAGAAAACGAGCAATGCCATCGGCAAAGCTATCAAAAAAAATAAGGTAAAGCTGAAATACGGCACTTTCGTCTATCTGGTGAACGGACGTGAGAAACAGTAAAAACGGAAGCCATGATAGAGATTGACAACATATATAATATGGACTGTATCGAGGGTATGAAGCTCATGGCGAACGGCAGTGTCGATGCCGTGATAGCGGATTTGCCTTACGGCGTGTTGAACCGTAGCAACAAGGCGGCACACTGGGACAGGCAGATACCGCTCGAAGCGTTGTGGAAACAGTACCGCAGGATCACCAAGCCGGGAAGCCCCGTTATCCTCTTTGCGCAGGGCATTTTCTCGGCGCAACTCATGCTCTCGCAACCCCGGATGTGGCGGTATAACCTCGTGTGGCGGAAAGACCGGGTAACGGGTCACCTGAATGCCAACCGGATGCCGCTACGCCAGCATGAGGACATCATCGTGTTCTACGACCGTCAGCCGGTATATCATCCTCAAATGACGCCGTGTCCACCGGAACGGAGGAATCATGGACGCCGCAAGACGGACGGTTTCACGAACCGCTGTTACGGTGAAATGAAACTGGCTCCGGTGCGTGTTGCCGAAGACAAGTACCCGACCTCTGTCATTTCCATACCCAAGGAACACAAGACAGGAGCATTCTATCATCCGACACAGAAGCCGGTAGCCTTGATAGAGTACCTGATACGTACCTATACCAACGAGGGCGATGTGGTGCTGGACAACTGCATCGGTTCGGGTACGACCGCCATTGCCGCCATCCGCACGGGGCGGCATTACATCGGATTCGAGATTGAACCGACGTATTGCGAAATTGCCGGACGACGGATTCGGGAGGAACTGGAACGTGGTCATGGATTAAAGAAAGCGAAATAAGGGAAATAAAGAAATAAACAATATCAACAGAAACGATATGAACAAGAAAATAATTGTAACTGCATTTCTTCTGGCGGCAGGACTTTTTGCCACACGGAACGCACAGGCTCAGCGTACATACGAAGAGATGGAACGGCTGACTGTCAATGAACAGGTAACGACCGTCATCACAGCCACGGAACCGGTCCGCTTCGTGGATATTTCCACAGACAAGGTGGCGGGCGACCAACCCATTGAGAACATCATCCGGTTGAAGCCCAAAGAGACGGGACACGAGGACGGTGAAGTGCTGGCCATCGTCACCATCGTAACGGAACGCTATCGCACGCAGTATGCACTCATCTACACCACGCGGATAAGCGAGGCGGTGGCAGACAAGGAAATTCAGCTACAGGAACGGGATGCCTACAACAATCCTACGGTCTCGATGTCCACAGCCGACATGGTGTGTTTTGCAAGACGGGTGTGGAACTCGCCCGCGAAAATCCGCAACGTGGCGACCAAGGCGCACCGAATGGTAATGCGCCTGAACAATATTTACTCGGTGGGCGACTATTTCTTCATCGACTTTTCCATCGAGAACAAAACGAACATCCGTTTCGACATCGACGAGATACGGGTGAAACTGTCGGACAAGAAACTTTCGAAGGCAACCAACGCGCAGACCATCGAGCTGACGCCTGCCCTGGTATTGGAACACGGCAAGACGTTCAAGCACGGCTACCGGAACGTGATTGTCGTGAAAAAGATGACCTTTCCGAACGACAAGCTGCTGACCATCGAAATGACGGAACAACAAATCAGCGGGCGCAATATCAGCCTGAACATTGACTACGAGGATGTGCTGTCGGCCGATTCATTTAACACCGCTTTATTGGAGGAGGAATGACGATGAAAAAGACGATAATACTGATGCTTGCCTGCATGTGCGTCTTCATGAATGCAAGTGCGCAGCGCAACAGCGGCCGCCTCTCGCTTGGCGTTGGGTTGCTGTATGAGAACGGCATGGACGTAACGCTTGCTTACGAGCATGAAATGAACTACCGCCATGCGTGGGAGTTCTTTGCCAACGGCTACTTGAAATGGGCGGAATGCGGCTCGTGCGGCCATGTCTGCCCGGAATCCTTCTGGCGCAACTATCGCACTTACGGTTTCGGTGTGGCGTACAAACCTTGTGTGGTGCGTGGACGCAACCATTACGGCAACTTGCGTATCGGAGCTTCGGCAGGGAGCGACACGAACAAGTTTCTTGCCGGAATCCATGTGGGTTACGAGCACAATTATGTGCTGCGGTCGGGATGCACACTGTTCTGGCAGGTAAAGAGTGACATGATGATAAAAGGGGCGGATTTGCTGCGGACAGGTATCGTGCTGGGGGTGAAACTGCCGATAAAATAAAGGAAAAACAAAAAACGAAAATAACATGATACGAAAGATTCAATGGTTTGCAATGGCAGTGACGGCGGTATTGTGCGCTGCCTGTGACGCCCATATCGACGTACCTGATACGGCGGTACGTCCGGGACATATTCTCTGCGAGGACGGTACGGCTTTATCCTACGTACAGTATGAACAGTCGGGAAAACGGGCCATAGCGGTTGTCTTCGATACCGAACACCGTGAAGGTACGGAAGGGAACGGCTATGCGGTTTACCTGTGGGACATTGCTCCGGCAGCTTTTGCCGACAGCCTCGGTGTCGCACAAGGGACGTCGGCCGACATCGAGGCTTTGGACGGGAACATGAACACCTTTGCGCTGTACGACACACGGGAGACGGCTTCGCCTATGGCGGAAGCGGTCTTTGACCTGTGGCGGTACGGACAGAGTGCCTATATCCCGTCGGTGGCACAGATGCGGCTGCTGTATGCCGTCCAGGAAACCGTCAATCCTGTCATCGAACGGTGTGGCGGCCATCCGCTGCCGTTGGATGAAAACGACTGCTGGTACTGGACATCGACGGAGGTAACCGGACAGGAAACGGCGAAAGCGTGGCTTTACTCGACAGGAAGCGGTGCGATGCAGGAGACCCCGAAGACACAGGCGCACAAGGTGCGGCCGATTATCACACTGAACAGGTAGGAACGAAAAGAGGGAAAGGACAAAGACAATGGAAGAAAGCAAGGAACTACAAGGATTTTACAAGATATTCCGTGCGGTCATCTATATCTCCGTGCTGATGGAGTTCTTCGAGTATGCCATAGACCCTGCCATGCTCGACCACTGGGGCGGCATATTGATTGATATACACGGGCGCATCAAGCGATGGATGATCTATAACGACGGCAACCTCGTGTATAGTAAGATAGCGACCTTCCTACTCATCTGCATCACTTGTATCGGCACACGCAACAAAAACACTTGAGTTTGACGCACGCAGGCAAGTGTTATATCCACTTATCTGCGGATTGTTCTTGATTGTGTTCTCCGTGTGTGTACCATCATACGATGGAAACGAGGCTCTACACCCTGCCGCTGAACATCATCCTCTATATGGCGGTTACGCTGGTCGGTGTGATATTGGTGCATATCGCATTGGATAACATCTCGAAGTTCATCAAGGAGGGACTGGGTAAAGATCGGTTTAACTTCGAGAATGAAAGTTTCGAGCAGAGCGAAGAGAAGGTTGAGAACCAGTATAGCGTGAATATACCGATGCGGTACTATTACAAAGGTAAATTTCGCAAGGGATGGGTGTCGATAAGCAACTGTTTCAGAGGAACATGGGTGGTTGGAACTCCAGGTAGCGGTAAGACGTTCAGTATCATAGAACCGTTCATCCGCCAACATAGTGCCAAGGGCTTTGCGATGGTGGTCTATGACTACAAATTTCCGACACTTGCCACTAAACTTTACTATCATTACAAGAAAAACCAGAAGCTCGGCAAAGTGCCAAAAGGATGCAAGTTCAACATCATCAACTTCGTGGATGTGGAGTACAGCAAACGGGTGAACCCCATTCAGGCAAAGTACATCAATAATCTTGCGGCGGCGAGCGAAACGGCGGAAACCCTGTTGGAATCCTGCAGAAAGGCAAGAAAGAGGGAGGCGAGGCAGTGACCAGTTCTTTCAGACTTCTGCCGTGAACTTTCTTGCCGCCTGTATCTACTTTTTCGTGAACTACGAGCGGGAACCCTACGATGCAAACGGAAAGAAACTGTATGCGGAGAAACGGCAAGATCCGCAGACGAAGTTCTGGAAGCCGACGGGTGTCGTTCGTGACCGTGAGGGTGGCAGCATCGTGGAACCTGCCTATTGGCTTGGAAAATACTCGGATATGCCGCATATCCTTTCATTTCTCAATGAGAGCTACCAGACTATTTTTGAGGTACTTGAGACGGACAACGAGGTCGCGCCGTTGCTCGGCCCGTTCCAGACGGCCTTCAAAAACAAGGCGATGGAACAGTTGGAAGGTATGATAGGTACGCTGCGTGTCTATACCAGCCGTTTGGCTACAAAGGAATCTTACTGGATATTCCACAAGGATGGGGACGATTTCGACCTGAAAGTTAGTGACCCCAAGTCACCCAGTTATCTGCTGATAGCCAACGATCCGGAAATGGAAAGTATCATCGGAGCGTTGAACGCTCTGATATTGAACCGTCTCGTTACCCGTGTGAACACCGGGCAGGGGAAAAATATTCCGGTCAGCATCATCGTGGATGAGCTACCGACACTGTATTTCCACAAGATAGACCGACTGATAGGTACGGCGAGAAGCAACAAGGTAAGCGTAACGCTGGGTTTTCAGGAGTTGCCGCAGTTGGAGGCTGACTACGGAAAAGTGGGAATGCAAAAAATCATCACGACAGTGGGCAACGTGGTAAGCGGTTCAGCTCGCGCAAAAGAGACACTGGAATGGTTGTCGAATGACATTTTCGGCAAGGTGGTACAGGTCAAAAAGGGCGTGACGATCGACCGGGACAAAACGAGTATCAATCTCAATGAGAACATGGACAGTCTTGTACCCGCCTCGAAAATTTCGGATATGGCGACGGGATGGATTTGCGGACAGACGGCACGTGATTTCGTGAAGACGAAAACCGGTACGGGAGGCTCGATGAACATTCAGGAGTCGGAAGAGTTCAAGACTACAAAGTTCTTCTGCAAGACGGATTTCGATATGAGGGAGATAAAAGCGGAGGAAGCGGCCTATGTACCGCTACCGAAGTTCTACACTTTCAAGTCGAGGGAGGAACGGGAACGCATCTTGTATAAAAATTTCATACAAGTCGGACAGGATGTAAAAGACATGATAGCGGATGTACTGAACAAGCGTGGGGCGAAATAAGTCAAAATCCCTGCAATAACCACGAAATTATTGCAGGGATTTTTATATTCAATCTCAGTTACCTAAAATCTTCCAGATGTAAAACCGGCTCTTGCAACCATGAATAAGTATGCTGATAAATAGCAAGTTATAATCTTATAGTTCAGAGATCAGTTCTTGCGGTCCGCTCCTAATCAAACAACGGGAAATTCCCTGTTTTGATAAAGCTGTCATTTAAGGCTGATTTATCAATAAAAACCATTATCTTTGCATTCAAAAACAATTTGTTGGTAAATGGAAAAGGAAATAAACCGTATAAAAGCTGTCTTGGCTGAAGCAGGGAAAACGAATGTGGTTGGCCGAACAGTTGGGCGTAAACCCGACGACGGTATCGAAATGGTGTACGAATACCTGTCAGCCGGATTTATACACCCTCTCACGAATTGCAGAGTTACTCAACGTGAGCCGCAGGGATTTGTTGCGTCCTTAAAATTGTTCGATTATGGCAGAACATACAATAGATCAATATAAAAGAATCAAGGCATTGATAAGTCAAGGCGAGACTTCGGAAGTCGAGTTCAAATCGGCACGCGGAGGATTTCCCGGTAGTTTTGGGAGAGCTACTCGGCTTTTGCCAATACAAATGGTGGTACGATTGTACTGGGTGTGGTGGAAAAAAACAACCAATTTTTCTTTGACGGACTTACGGAGGAAACCATTGTACGTTATAAAAAGAACTTTTGGGATTGCGCCCATAACAGAGGCAAGATAAGTACCTGTCTTCCCCGTGAATCAGATATAAGAATAGAAAAGGTCAGAGAATCGTATATACTGATATGCGATATTCCACGTGCGAGTTATGAATTACGTCCCGTGTATATCGGTTCCAATCCATTCGGGAACACTTACCGAAGGAACCACGAGGGCGATTATCTCTGTACCGATGCGGAGATAAGACGAATGTTTGCGGACGCCGAACATGACCGTCATTCACAGGACGGACGTATCCTTGTGGGCTTTGACTTTGAAAGGGATATAGATATCGAATCCTTGCATCAATATCGACAAACCATCGCCAGCTTACAGCCGTCCCATCCTTGGATCGGTATAAGCGACATGGATTTCTTAAAAAAGTTAGGAGCCTACGCTACGGAATATGAAACCGGTAAAGAGGGATTCACGTTGGCCGGTATTCTGATGTTCGGTAAATACGACAGTATTACTAACAATTCGGGCGACCCGATGTATTTTGTGGATTATCGTGAACATATAGCGACAGATAATCCCGATATAAGGTGGACAAACCGTATCTATCCGGACGGCTTGTGGGAAGCCAACCTTTATCAATTTTATATAAGGGTATATAATCGGCTGATACAATCCCTGCCTCGTCCGTTCATGATGAAAGACGGGGTGCGTCAGGAAGAGACACCGGCTCACGATGCCGTGAGAGAAGCACTCATCAATTGCATTATCCACCAAGATGTAAATGCGCAAGGGCATATTGTTGTGGAACGTACCGATGAGAGCCTTGTCTTTATGAATCCGGGGATGATGCTTGTTTCTAAACAGCAGTATTTCGAAGGAGGGCGCAGCATTTGTCGTAATCCGATCCTGCAAAAGATGTTCATGCGTCTGGGGCGTGCCGAGAAAGCCGGTAGCGGTGTGGATAAGATTGTGAGCGGTTGGCAGTCTTTGGGTTGGCCGCTTCCTACTGTAGCCGAGGAAACACGTCCGGACTATGTTGTGCTGACCTTGCAGTTAGGGATGAAAACCCGACAAGAAAACCCGACAAGAAAACCCGACAAGAAAACCCGACAAGAAAACCCGACAAGAAAACCACGCAAGCAGGATTTGAGAAAAGAGCAAATCTTGGAGTTCTGTGTTGAGCCGCAATCCCTATCTGATATTTTGCAACATTTAGGATTGAAAGATAGGGAAAATCTTATGGAGGTCTATATCAATCCGATGATTGGTGCAGGGGTATTGGAAATGACGGAGCCGGACAATCCCACAAGCCGTAACCAGATGTATGTAACGGTAAAAGTGGAACAAGAATTTCAAAAGTAAGTTTATAATAGGATATTGCGGCTTGGACGCATCCAACCTCATACAAATAACACTGCCCGCGTGAAAATGGGGGCAGTGTTATTTATATGGTAGTTCGCTTATTTAAGCTCGTGTACCGCTTAAAAGTTCGGCAAGTTGCCGGTCGCAGAATTTATCGTATTCCTCCTTGTCTGTACCGCTTTCGATAGCCCGGTCGATAACATCGCCCAGTTCGTCGAAGCAGACTTCTTCATTGACACACTTTGCATTGCTATCATCTTCTTTCAGTAGATAGACCTCGTAGTAATCAGAGCCGTTGAGAGCGATAACGACATATCCGGCGTGTAACCGTCCGTTTACTTTCAGCCGCAGTGCTGGTAATTCTTGGAATACCGTAGCGACAAATTCGCTGACTCCCCACGACATAAAGACGGGTATGGGGGTAAATGACAGTAATTGTTCTTTGATGGTCTGTGCGATGTGCATTACATACTCTTTATCCATAACTTTGATTTTTAATATGATTATTGATTTATGTTAGTTGAACCATTCGGGGTTATCCTCTTTTAATTCCGTGATGAGTTCATCGTCCGGTAATTTGAGGGTCTTCGCATCGGCGAAAAAGAAAACCTCGTCATATATTTGTTCGGCTTCCTTACTTGCAAAGCCTTCGTTCTCGTCCTCGAAACTGCCCGGATGAAGTGCATCGAGCAGAGCGGTAGAGCCGATAAGTAGTCCTTCACCTTCGTTGGATTTCACGATACGGCAGATGTAGGTATTGCCGTCAAATTGTAATTCTTTCGTTTTCATACATCTGTTATCTTAATGGGATGTGTTTTCCGTGAGCCTTGAGGTATTCCATGATGCACTTCGCTTCCTCGTGCGATGCACGGTTGCGGTTGTCGTAGTTGCGTGTCTCGTCCGCCATAACCACGATACACTCCTTTACCAACCTGTAAAGACTTTGCTGCAGCGTGGGGTGCATTTCGGGGATAGCGGCGGCAAACCGTTTGGGATTGAAGCCATAATCGTTCACTGCTCTTTCCCAGTCTTTGGCGAGCTGGTACTCTTTGCTTTCCTTGATATTGTCCATAATCTTGAATTTTAATGATTTGTTTTTTCTTCCCTCCGTTCGATTCCTTTCTGTCGGAACCGCTTTGGGATTTTATGGATGCGGTACACGGTTGTCGGTACAGCTTCATACGGAAGGCTTTTCCTGTCAATTACTCTTTCAGAGGAAAGGAAGAATTTGCAGGAAATACATTTCAAGCCGCCGGATCAAGCGCGACGGCCGACCTTTGCATCTGATAAAACCAAACCGGGGCTGACAGGGAATGAAGCCGGGGAAATGCTATAAAAGGGAAGTTGAAAATGGTAAAAAAGAGAGGAAACGGAAGCTATGAATGGAGGAAGGGCGGGTGGTGACGGGTTCGTCAGAAAGTTAAAAGAGGTATTTGGGGCTTCTTTATCCGAGGGCATACAAAAATAAATAGAGGGCGGATTTCTCCGTCCCCCTATCCGTTATGACAACATTTGTCAGGCAGCTATTTCTTCCGCTTGCGGTTCGGTCTGTGTTTCCGCTTCGGGTTGCGGTTCATCGGGCTGTTCCGCTTCCTCCTGCTTGGCTTGTTCCTGCACGAGCAAAACGGCTTTCTTTTCCTCAATACGATGGTGTCGCTTCTCGTAAATCTCGTTATATCCGTTTTGGATGTCTGCCAATCGGTCGGGCATATGTTTTTTGGCAAAATCAAGCAAAAGGGTGGCGATGGCGTTGCTACCAAATGCGTCCTTGAAGTTGGCTATCAAGAAGTCCCTGCGGATAACGGCTTTCTGCTTGGCGGTAAGGTTCTCGATGATGCGCATTTTGTCCTCGTTCGTAAGGTAGTAATAGGAGCCTTTATCCTCAATGCCTACCGCCTCGAAATGTTCTTTTCGGAGTGAGGACAGCATGAAGAAATAAATCATCTTATCCTCGTCCGCACCAAATTTGGTTTCCGTCATATCAACTTCCAGAATCTGCTTTTTGGTGTCTTCTACGGTCTTTTCAAGGGCAATCTCCTTGTTGCGCTTGTCCTGCTTCTCCAATTTCTCAATCGGGGAAACAACCGTTTCTTGGGTCTCTCCTGACACCGTTTGCATTTCGGCATTTTCTACATAACATAGCGATACATCGTTGCGCTCAATCGTCACATACAACGTGATTTCTCCTGCTTCGCCCCTGCGGTTCACTTCCTCGCATTCTTCGTTATAATCCGACAGCTCTTTTTCATACTCTTTATATGCTTCCGCATATTCCTCGGTATTTTCGTAATCCTCTACTTGTGGAGCTTCGGGTTCTTCGGGATAGTCGTTAGGACGCATTGGTAGGTTTTCGACCTCAAAACCCGATGCGACAAGGCATTCAACTACTTTTTCATTGCTACCGTAAAATCCTCGGCAAAGTAAAGCGAGAGGTCGCTGTCCCATGATTTGTACGGCTTTCTCCATAAGATATGACGTTTGCATTTCATCAAGGCAGGAACGGTTGGCACAATTACCGCAACCTCCCTCGCAGAATAACATCATGTTATTGGTGTTGTGGGGACACGAAAGGCATAGGGTCTTGTCAAACGAATAACGATTGAGGTCAGTCGTATAGCTTCGTTCGATGTTTTTTGCTACCTCGGAGGCTTTCATTCCTCGCCAACTATTAAACGTCAAACCCTCTCTCAAATGCTTGTCGTAGATGTCGTGCTGTATATCTTCCCCATAACGGCAGATTTCCGTTGCCACACTGATTGTAAGCTCGTCCTGCTCCAACAACAAGGCGATTTCAGGTATTAAGGACACGAATTTGAGGCGTGTACGAATATATGCCTCGGTCTTGCCGAACTGCACGGTCAAGGATTGCACATCGTGGCGACCGCTGTCTATGAGCTTTGATAGGCATTTGCTTCCTCAATGGGTGTAACATCCTTGCGTTGCAGGTTCTCGGTAATCGCCATTTCCTCGGCTGTCTCGTCTGAAATTTCCATGACGATAGCCGGAATTTCCGTCAATTCAGCCATGAGGGAGGCTCGGTATCTCCGTTCTCCAAATACAATCTCGAAGCGGTTGTCCTCAATGGGGCGCACTCCGATAGGCTGAAGCACTCCCTGCCGACGGATGCTCTCGGCAAGCTCCGCAAGGCTTGTCTCGTCAAAATTCTTACGAGGGTTGTAATTGCTCGGCTGAATGTCTGCCAATGCTACCGATGTGATGTTCTTCTCTACTGCTTGAACTGCTGTTGTTGCCATAATCATAAAATTTAATTGTTATTGAATTGATTTTCTTTTTTATCCCTCTTTTCGGTTCTTTTTTCTGCCTGAACCGCTTGGGATTTACAGATGCTTCAAGGGACTGACGAACAAGCTATTTTCAACGCTTTTTCCGGAAAATTACTCTTTCACGGAAAGGAAGAATTTTACGAGAAATGCACTTCAAAGCGATGAAATCAAGCGCGGCAGTCCAAATTTGCGTCTGGAAAACCAACCCGGCGATGGCAGGAATGAGACCGGACAAGCGGTAAGAGGAATGGATAGAATGGGAAAATGCAGCCTTGCAGCTATAAATAGGTGAATAGAACAGGAGAACTGCCAGGGGATATAAACGGGAAAACCGCTACCTTGTGGACGTGAGCCATAAGATAACGGTATGGTATAAAAGTCGATTGGGCGGATTGCCGCCCCGGTTATTTCTCGTGCTTCTCCAGATATTCTTTCATCGCCTCGTTCACAATATTCCTGAGCGACATATTCTTCTCGATAGCGAGGTATTTCATCCGGGTATGGATGCTTTTGTCAATAACAAAATTGCAATGCACGGCAGGTTCTTTTTCCGTTTTGACCGGTGCTGGTTCTTTCTTTTGCGTGGACTTCCCGGTGGATAACAGCAAGCCGTCCAGTCCGCTTCTCATGCCGTTTTTCAATGAATCACTTTTGCCCATATCGTTTTTACTTTAATTTCAACACTTCCTTTGCCAACTCCATGTAATCCTTTGCCCCGTTGCTGTTCTTATTATACTCAAAGATATTCATGCCTTTTATCGGAGCTTCGGCCAATGCCACATTGTCCCGGATGACGGTCTTGAATACCTTGTCGTAGAACGATTCGTTGATGAGTTCCGCTACACTCTTGTTGAGTGTCTTGCGCTTGTCAAACTGGGTGATGATAATGCCTCCGATATTCAGGTTCGGGTTCAAACGTGCCTTGACAATCTCGACCACGTTTGTTATCTTCGCCATTCCACGCATGGCGAGGAACTGCGCCTGTACCGGGATAATCAGGAAATCTGCCGATGTAAGGGCGTTGAGCGTCAGCAAACCCAGCGAGGGCGGGCAGTCAATGAGGATATAGTCGAATTTCCGGCTTTCAAGCAATTTTGCAATCAGCCCTTTCAGTATCAGTTCCCGTCCCGGCTCGTTGATAAGCTCGGATTCCGCTGCTGACAAATCAAGGCAGGACGGAACAACGGAAAGACCATTTTCCAGTTCGAATACTGGTAAGGGATATTCGCCTTTCATCGCTCCGTACACCGTCTGTTCCTCTTCGATGGAGAGACCGCAGGATTCCGTGAGGTTCGCCTGACCGTCCATGTCGATGAGCAACACTCGCTTTTTCTTCTGCTGCAATGCGGCAGCAAGATTGATGGTAGTAGTCGTTTTTCCGACACCACCCTTGTGGTTCAAAACTGCGATTATTTTTGTCATAATTTCATGTCTTTATATCTGATACAAAGATACTACTATTTTTAGTATTTACTATGATTAGTGCATACTATTTTACTACTTCTGTATATTTTAGTATTGTAGTATCTACTACTATACTAAAATACTGATTGACTAAATGTAGTGCATTCTATCATTTCCGATGGGATATTTCCTAATATCCTACTTTACTAACCTTAGTATATACTACATTTAGTATCGGTTGTATAACAGTGAAGTAGCCTCTTGGAGCATATAAACGGATATTGCCGCTGTCAGACCGGAGTGCAAAAAAATCCCCCTGTCGGGTTGTCGCAACCGAACAGAGGGAAAAGGTTAAGATATGATTATGGTTTAAGCGGCTTTGGTCGTAGGTTCGTATTCGGTAGCCGTTGTTTCGGGTGGGGTTAGAGAGCGTTCCGCATCCTTGAGACTTTCGTCAATCTTCCGCTGCAGCTCCTTGCACTCCAATTTGAGTTTTACCAATTCATCGGCTTTGCTCCACTGGCGGCCAACGATGTCCTGCAATATGGGGATTTCGCTTTCAATCCGTTCCACCGCCTTTTGTTGCTTCTCAATAAGTGAGGGCAATTTGTTTAGTGTAGCCTGCGGATATTGCGTTGATTCCACGAAACCGAGCGGTAACGCACCACTCAATCCGCAACGGTATTTCAGTCCGCTTGTACCCTCGACAAAGAACGTGTTGCGGTCAAACACCCCTGTTATACTGTACTCGCTGCGTACCAACAGGTTCAGTCCTGTAAACGTACCAATCGTGCCATACGCTCCGCTACGGTAGGTTTTAGCGATGCGGTGTAATTCCCTGCCTGTTTCCTCGGTTGTGGCTTGTGGCAAGTTGAGAAGCTGCGTTACTTTTGTGCCCTCGTAAGAGTTGAAGTATTCCCAATCCTTAATGAAACCGGCCTTTGTACGCTGTGCCTTTCAATCTCTTCACGATTGGAAGCTATTTTGCGCTCGGCACGGATGCGTTCTTTCTTGAAAATGGCCTGTTCCTTTTCCAACTGCATAATCTTGTTGTCGAGCTTTGCCTTGTTCAGCAAATCGGTGTTACCGGAAAGGATTGCCACGAACTCGGCGAAGTTCATGCCGTTGTCCTCGTCCATGTCGCCCTCGTCGATACGGCGCACGGCGATTGTGCCGTTGTTGATTTGGTTGATGAACATCTGCTTGTTTTTCAGTAAATTGAATTTGTAGGCATCAAGTGTCTTTTCCGTGCCGTAAATCACCACATCCACCACGTTGCCGCCCCATAGTTTTACGGTGTTGCCCTTGCGTACCGCCCTGCCGTTGCGCTGCTCCATGTCGGCCGGTCGCCAGGGAATCTCCAAATGATGCACCGCTACCGCCCGCTGTTGGGCGTTCACCCCTGTGCCTAACATGATGGTACTGCCGAAAAGCACACGCACCTTGCCGTTGTTCATGTCATTGAACAAGCGTTTTCTTGCCCTTTCGGTGGTGGCACACTGGATAAATTGCACTTCATTGGCCGGAATGCCGAGGTTCACCAGCTTCTCTTTGATGTCGGTATATACGTTCCACTCATTCGGCTTGTATGTACCGAGGTCGCTGAACACGAACTGTGTACCCCGGTTTTCATTTGAACGCATATAATATTCATAGATTGTTCTTGCACAGATTGAAGCCTTGTTTTCGGCATCGTCGCTGAACTTGTCGCCCAACAAACGCATATCGAGAGCCATTTTCCGTGCCACGTTGGTAGCGACCAGCATTTCGCCTTGTCGAGATTGTCGGGTTCGGGCGTATCAAGTCCCAAATCCTCCCACTGTCCGCTGTGTGCAAAGGAAACCAGACGGCCTATCATTTCCTCCTGCTGGATAGTGGGCGCATGAGAAAGAAAGCGCACGTTTTTATCCGGTACATCGAGGTTTATCATGTCGGCGGTGCGGTAGTCGGTAATCTCACGCAGGAACATTGCCAGTTCCGGCACTTTGATGTAGGTGCGGAAACGCTCTTTACGCTTGATTGCACCTGTCACGTTCAGTTCATAATCGGCTGTTTTCTGCGTAAATATCGCCGCCCACGCATCGAAGCAAGAAATCTGCTGACGTTGCAATTCTCTTGGTCTAAGGTACTTGAACATCACATATAGCTCGGTGAGTGCGTTCACTACTACCGTGCCAGAAAGGAATGTTGCGCCGAGGTCACGTCCTGTCCGGTGCTGAATGTCACGGATGGCAAACAGCAGGTTCATCGCCCTTTGCGAGCCTTTGGTATTGCCGATACCGGCAACCCTCGTGTGGCGTGTTTGAAACATTAAGTTCTTGAAAATGTGGCATTCATCGACAAATATGTGGTCTATGCCCATCGAGTGAAAATCGACTGTATCGTCTTTCCGGTCGTTGATTTTCATTCGCAACTCCTTAAGTTTGGCCGTGAGGTTCTGTTTGCGCTTCTCCAGACCGTCCTGCATCTTTCCGCTGCGGTAGCGCATGGTGGATTGTTCCAAGACTTCCAAATTGCGCTCCACATCGGCCAGTTCTTCCGTGAATATATCTATCATGGTCTGTTCCGACTGCGGTATTTTGGCGAACTGGTCGTGCGTCAGAATGATACAGTCCCAGTTGTTGTTCTTGATTTTCGAGAATACCTCTTTGCGGTTAGCAGGAGTGAAATCCTCCTTGCCCGGATAAAGCACCTTTGCCGAGGGGTAAGCCTTGCGGAACGTGTCGGCAATCTCGTGAACATTCGCCTTTAAGCCTATAATCATGGGTTTCTGCACTAATCCGAGACGTTTCATTTCGTAAGCTGAAACGCACATTATCATCGTCTTGCCCGTGCCTACCTCGTGCCAACAGATACCGCCGCCGTTCTGTTTAATCATACAGATAGCGTCTTTCTGTGAGGGATAGAGGCTGTCGTATGGGAAATTCTCGAAAGAGAGCTGCGGAAAGGTCTGTGCCGAGCCGTCATAATGCGGACGGACATAGCAGTTAAACCGCTCGTTGTACACCCTTACCAATTCGTCCCTTACCTCTATCGGCTGACAGTCGAGCCACTGGTTGAAACGGTTTCTTATCTCCTGTATCTTGGTGGCCGCTCCGTGTATGGCTTCCTCGTCCGGCACTCGTACCGTTTCGCCGTTCCGCTCTATCTCTTTGGTTATTTCGGGTACGGTGTCCTGCAGGGCGTGTACGAACAAATCCTCTCCGTTGTAATTCTTTACGGAATAGGTGTTATAGACTACAGGGGAATATCCTTGTAGCCGCACTAAATAGGTGTCGTTCACGTCAAAATACATCACATCGGTTGGCGTTCCGAAAAGTTCCGTCGCAAAATCGGCGTACAGCTTCGTGTCAATCCAACGCTCGCCCATGTTGATGTCGAGTTCCTCGTAGGGTATCGCTTCGGGCATGGCTTCCTCCAATGCTTTTACAGCGGTTTCCGCCCAGTCCTTTTCCTTGCCTTTGAGGTCGGGAAGATAAGAGCCTGTTTCCTTGCTTTTGGCGATGACGTTTCCGGCTATGAACTTGCCTTTGTGTTCCCATTCTCCGATGGCAGGATTGTAGAATATCTTGCCTTTGAGGTCGTCGATAACTTCGTCCTCGTCCTTGCCTGTGGTCTGTGTCAGATAGCCCATATCCACACAGCCGTAAAGTTAAGGCAGCTTGCCAACGCTTCGCCCGGTGTCAGTTGCACGGTCGTGTCTATCTTCTTGAACGCTACAGGCTCACGCATGATGTCGGATTTGAATATATCGCCCTTGACCTGCATTTCAATCGTGAACACTTCCACGCCGATGCTGTCAAGCATGATAAACTCCTTGTTGTCGTTGGAGTGGAAAAAGCCCCATTTGGCTACAAATGCGTCATAGCAAGCGTTCAGCCGTTCACGCAAAAGGGGCTGTTCCGTCTGTTCTTCCTGCTCTTTGATTGCAAGTTCAAAATACGCCTTACGGATAGCGAAATAGTCGTTTGCCCTGTCGGTGTTCACCTTGCCCTCGTCCACCGGAACAAAATCGGTGGCCGTCTCTTGGTAGAGGTCGGATTTGCGGTATTGGATAACGCCCACCTGCCCCTCGAACAGCACCATTGCGCCCTCTTTCATCCATGCTTCCGGCTCGTCCGTATAGGCTCGTCTGCCTTTTGGTGGCTGCTTAACGGCCACACTGCCGAAAAGGGACATTTGCGTGTGTATGCCGTCCTGTCCCTCACTTGTGAAAAGGCTTTTGCGGAAATAGCGGCCAAAGTCGAGTTTGAGCAATGCGGCGAGGTACTGCGACATGGCGTTTTCATCACCCTGCCACTGGTATTTGCGTACATACTTGCCGTATTGGTTCATCGCAATGCGGCTGCCTGTTGCAAGGGTGGTTTTCGGCAACGTAAACAGTTTGTTGGCGTATTCGGTCATTGTGCCTGTCGTATCTGCCTTTTCCCTGCCGACCTGCAAAAAGAGCTGTTCCCTTTGTGAAAGTGACGCCTTGTGTGTATGTTTTTGAAATACAAGTAAGTCACTGCCTACCTCGATACCGCTTGTTTGCATGAAAGCGTGTCGGGCAGACGAATGGCACTTATCAAATCGGCATGGTTCACAAGGTAATCACGCACGAATTTGTTGCTTGGTGTGTCGGCCACGCCCCTTGATGTGACGAAAGCCAACAGACCGCCCTCGTTCAAAAGTTCCATAGCCTTGACGAAAAAGTAATTGTGTATGGTCTTGGTAGCCTGCTCGTATATGCCGCCTTTCTTCCAGAGTTCCGCATCGAACACACGGAAGTTACCGAAAGGTATGTTGGAGGCTATGACATCGAATTTCGTATGCTCAAAGCCCTGTTCGTCTATCGTTTCAAACCCGGTTGTCCGTGTAACAGTGTTGTCATGCAACAAGGAAAGTATCAGTCCTGAAATCGGGTCTTTCTCAATGGCATAGTCATAGGTATTCGGCATGGCTACAGGCAGGAAGCCACCTATGCCTGTGCTCGGTTCGAGGAAAGAGCGCATTTGCAATCCGTTATCTTTGAATGTAGTGTGTATTTGCGTTGCTACTGCATCAACAAGGATTTTCGGGGTGTAGAACGCTGTCAGGACGGAGGCTTTGATACCCTCCATGACGTTGTGGCGCATGGGTTCTGTGAAATGTGGGTAGGTGTTGATAAGCTCCTGCAATCTTTGTATCGGTTCTGCCATGTCGCCGCCTACAGGTTTTTCCGTCCCGATATTCAATACCTCTTTGATACCCCCGAAACCGGAATATAGGGATAAAATCTCTTTTTCTTTTGGTGTGGCTTGTCTGCCTTGAAGGTGGATTTGCATTGCCGTTTCTATCGCTTCCACGTTTGCCACCAGTGCTTTCAATTTGTTGTAACTCATATTTAACCTTGTTTTTTATTCCCCTCTGTTCGGTCTGTTTGCGACCGCCGGGAGGATTTTTCTGCTTCCAGAAGGTGGTGAGGGACAATTGGACAAGGCTGATCCGAAAAAATACGCTCGACAGACGGAGAGGAAGATTTTTACGTGTCACTCGCGGCGGCACGCCGGCCTTGTCAAGATTGGAGCGGCCGGTTACCTTTGCGGAAAATTCTGTCCCGTAGGTCGCACGGCAGCGGACTTGGGGTTAATGGAAATCTTTTAGAAAAGGAAAGACTATGGATAAAAGGGCAATGCGGTCAGCCGGGACGGACTTCCCGATGGACGGTCTTGGAACTGCGGAGGGCAGGATTCATCCCGCCCCCGTAATGCTAAGTCTGTCCGTGTCCGTCCTTTTGCAAAAGGGGCTTCACGCACTTTATGTAACGTGTTACACAAAATGCGTGAAGCTGCTTGAGGCAAACTGGCCGCAGGATGTAAGGCTATAAGAGGGAGAAAGGATTTTTATAAAAGGCCGTTGTTCGGTCGGAACAACAAACCGTACCGAGACTTTGCCCAATACGGTTTGTTTCCAGTCTCACATAAATCAATCAATATCGTAACCTATCATGTATTCATCATTGATAAGCAGATAGTAGTAGCCGTTGCCGCAATTCCGGAACTCCTTGCTGAATCCAGCCGCCATATCCCCATTTTCGCGTGGCTCACACCATAACGTACCGTCATAGCCACAAAAGTCGAAGCGTCCGGTGGAAAACTTTTCGCCTTGCTTCAGTGCCGTTCTGAAACGAGCCATATCCCAACTGCCGCAATACTTCTCGATGGTGGCAAGTCCGATACACTTGCCGTCGATACGTGTGCCGGTCGTGATGCGGTTCTCGTAGAGGGATTTATCCAAATCGGCATTAGCGATTTTGCGAAGCCAATCATTCGTATGCGTGGCAAGTCGGGCAAGTTTCTGGTATTTCAAGACCTGTTTCTTTTCTATGTCCGCTGCATCTTCGGGAGAGGATGACGGATAGTATATCTTCTCAATGCTTGCCCAATCCGTGAAGATGTACCCGCTTTTCCGTTTTCTTGGCGCAATAATGCCGATGACGTTTTCATTGCGGTTGATGAATAATCGCCTACGTTGTCCTGCAATCCTTACATATAAAGAGGTGGGATTCTGCTCGTTTCGGAGATAGGCCTCTGCCGGATGGATAGTTGTTGTTTCCATATCTGTATGAATTTTGATTTTTGCTGTTCCTATTTTGGTTTACCTGTTCAAAGTTCCGGGATTGTGCCGTTCTTATATAGAACACCGTCCCGATAATGGGACACGATGCCCGGCTTAAGTCCCATTTCCTCAAAGGCTATATGCCTGATATAGTCCTTGTATTCTTTGCCAATGAAATTCTTTCCACAAAGGTTGTTGAAAATCATAGGGACGGAAAAACCGTCTTCGCTCGATAATATCATTTTGTCGTCTTGTCTAATTTCTTCTACCATAATTGTTTACTTTTAATTGGTTGAACTATCATGCTGATTTTTCTTTTTCCCTGCTTTCGTTTGCCGTGCAGGTTTGTTTTCAGCTTTTTGAGGCAGCCAGAGGATGAAGCTGTGGCATCATAAGCCAAACCCGGATAGAAAACCGACCGTGTAACAGTCTGTTTTCGTCATCCGAATGCAATGCGGCTTGGCGATTATGCGCTTCGTCCTACATTCGCCGACGAAAAGAGTAAAGAATGACCTGCCGGTAAAAGCAAGGATTTTGTAAAAAAGAAGAGTCGTATATGATAGAAAAAACGGCTTGGGATGTGAGAAAATACCCTGAAAAATTTGCGGCGTATCGTATTTTATGTAATTTTGCAGTTATATTTCAAAATTGCATAAACAGTATGGAGGCAAAATATATCCACAGGGAGCTATCCGCCGTGATAGAAGAAGCTTACCGCTATTTTTCAGTCATTACGGTAACAGGACCGCGCCAGTCCGGAAAGACGACGCTGCTCCGCAACTTGTTCTCACACCTGCCGTATTACTCGTTGGAAAATCTCGATGTTCGGAGTTTCGCCGAAAACGACCCGGTCGCTTTTCTGAACCAGCACACGGAGGGCATGATTCTCGACGAGGTACACAACGCCCCGAACCTGCTGTCGTATATTCAGGGTATGGTGGACAATGATGCCGACCGGCGGTTTATCCTTTCGGGCAGTTCGCAGTTTGCCATGCTGAAAAAGGTTACACAGTCTTTGGCAGGACGTACCGCCGTTTTCGAGTTGCTCCCCCTGTCATACTCCGAAATACGGGAGCAGATCACCGATACGCCTCTTGACAACCTGCTGTTTAACGGGTTTTACCCTGCCATTTATTCGGGCCGTAACATACCCAAATTTCTTTATCCGGCGTACATGAAAACCTATCTGGACAAGGACGTGCGCGACCTGCTACAAATCAAGGACATGATGCAGTTCCACACATTCATCAGGCTTTGCGCCGGACGTATCGGATCGCTGTTCAAAGCCTCTGAACTGGCCAACGAAATCGGTGTCAGTTCACATACCGTTACGGCATGGCTGTCCGTCTTACAGGCATCTTATATTGTTTTCCTGCTACCTCCCTATTTCGAGAACACACGCAAACGGCTGACTAAAACTCCCAAGCTCTATTTTACGGATACAGGGCTTGCCTGTCACCTGCTCGGCATCGAATCGCCGGAACAGCTTGCACGGGACAAGATGCGTGGGGCGTTGTTCGAGAACTTCATCGTAACGGAAGCCTTGAAGCGGCGGTATAACCAAGGCAAGGAAAGCAACCTCTATTTTTACAGGGATTCGAACCAGAACGAGGTCGATTTGCTGTTGAAAAAACATTCGGGGCTATACGGTATTGAAATCAAGTCGGCGATGACCTACCATGCGGACTTCGAGAAGGCGTTGAAACAGATGGACGGCTGGGTCAAAGAAACCATACTGGGTAAGGCGGTGGCCTATGCGGGTACACTCGAAAATACTGCTGGAGAAATCAAACTTCTGAATTACAGTCACCTGGATGAGGTGTTGGCTTAACAGCCCTATAACAGTCCAGCTAATGCCGACACACACTCCTGCTGCATGGATTTGATGTAATCGAAGAGAACCGAGGGATTGATATTCTTGCCATTTAGCTTGCAGGTGACGTGCAAGTGCTCGCCTGTACTTCGTCCGGTCGAGCCGGTAATACCGACGGCATCGCGGGGACGGACTACCGTACCCTTGGCGGCCAGCACCCGTGAAAGGTGGCAATAGCTGACGGTGTAATTTCCGTGCCGCAGTGTCACATACTTGCCGGACGTCTTGTCCTGTCCCACTTTGACGACCACCCCCTCCATCATGGCCAATACCTGCTCGCCCCGTGCGTGCAGGTCGATACCGCCGTGAAACTTCCTCTTTCCGGTAAACGGGTCTTTCCGGTAGCCGTATGGCGATGTAATTCTGATGCGCTGCAATGGATAAGACACACTGAGATAACGGTCAATCCACAACTTCTTACTTTCATCGGCAGGTTTTGTCGAAGTCTCCTGTGCAGGAGCCATGCTTTCGGGTGTCGGCTTCGGCTTTTTCATACCCTCCTGCAAGGCTTCTACCTTGTATCTTTCTGGTGTCTTGGCAATCGTGTTGAACTGCGCCTGAACGGGCATCGTGCAGAATGAAATACCCGATATTGCTATCAGTAGAATTTTTCTCATTCGGCAAAGTTATAACGGGAATTTTCATGTCGGAAACAAACTACCGTCATTTCTTGTATTGGTTTGATATTTTGCGTCTATTAGTACGATTTTGATTAGATAATTGTACTAATGAAGATAAAAACAGCATATTACAACCATTTATATAGCTGTATTTTTGTCCGTCATAATAAGATGTCTCTATCTTTGTATAGTACAATTTTATAATATGAATATAGTATGAAAAAAGTTCAGATTGAATTTGATGAATTACCCTTTTCGACACTGGAACGATTCGGTCTTACAAGGGAAATGATCGAGGACTTGCCGATGCGTGTGTTGGAAGACATCTGCAACGGCCGGCATTCTCCCGTGCTTCCCGTGCGTGTCACTGACGAGCATGGCGGGCAAATCGAGAGCCGCAGCCGCTTTGCCTTTATCCGCATGGACGACGGTCAGGTGGATGTGGTGTTCTATCCGGCACTGAAATCCTCTCCACTGGAGCGGTATGACGAAGCACAGCAGAAACAGTTGCTCGACGGCAAGGCGATTGTCGCCGATGTGGAAATGTCGGACGGACGGAGCAGCAAGGCTTTCGTACAGATTGACGCCGAGACGAAACAGGTGATGTATGTCCCCACGCCCATCATCGCACGCAACCTGAAAGTGCTGGCCGAGGTCATGCGCCTCGGTACGGTGGAGGTAAACGGGATGCAGCACGGCGAGCCGCTGACGGTAGTCGTGGGCGGCGAGCCTGCCACAGTGGGCATCGACCTTCATGCCAAGACCGGCATCCGCATCTGTTCGGGCGACGCGCAGCAATGGCGCAACCAACCCAAGCGAGTGGGACAAATACACCTTCGGGTGCTACGGCTGCTGGGTCATGGACGATGACGGTAACCTTGACTACGTTTCGGAGGAAGACTACACCGAAGAGCTGTGGAACGAACAGAAGAAGAGCGGCGAGCGCAATCGTGCGACAGCTCTCCATAAGTAAAACATCAATCCGTACATTATGGCACAGAACGAATATTATCCCGAAGACGTACTTGTCGGGAAGATGCAGAGCGGCGAATACGGCTGGCTCGATTACGTCAATCATTTCTCCGCCGACTGGCAGGAGGAATACGCCCGTTACTGCGAGGAAAAAGGGCTTGCAGTCGGCAACGAATCCGCCGCCGAGTTCGTCCGCTTCAAGGACGAACAGTTGGAGGCAGCAATGGAAAGCGGAGACGCATAACGAAAACAATCAGACTATGGCGATACGAACGAATACCAATCCCCGGCAGATGGACTTGCAGCCCGAAATGCGCGATATGCTGATGCGCAACGGGCTTCAAGCCCATGTTGCACTTGACGATGCAGGGTATCGGCTGATCGTGCAGGGACATGACTCGCCCCTGCTGGTCTATCCGATCACCGAACGTCAGATGTTGGCACTCACGGACTGGGGAACGAACACTGCCAACAAGAAGGCCTACAACGTGCTGACGAGCATCGTGGGCAAGGACTTTTATATGCCCAAGAACTTCGTCCATGCCCGCAATGCCAACGGTCGTGTGGCTATGGGGCTGCACGGCTACCGCATCGGCATCGGCGAGTACGGGCGCATGGGGCGTATGGAATGCCCCGCCGTTCCTTGGCTGGACACCTCGCAACCAGTGGGGCTTCCACCTTCGCAGGGTCGGCGGCCAACTGTTCTTTCCGGGGCCGTCCATCGTACCCGAACGCCCCGACGGGCGCATGAAGCCCGGCGAACTGCAATCAGGCGGTTACGGCTTCTATTACAAGGGGCATCAACAGGAGCAGCCCGTACAGCAACGGGATGTGCTGCAGGACTTGCAGGCGGCTATCACGCCGATGGTCAGCCGTCCACGCAGCGAGGAACCGGCACGGCCGTACAAGGAGCTTATAGCCTCTCCGGTCTATTTCTCCAACGAGAAATGGGCGGAGTGCCTTGCCTCGCACGGTCTTGTCGTGGATGCGGAAAAGCAGACGCTGACCGTGCAGTCGGAAAGCGTCCAAGCCGATATGGTCTATGACCTGACGGAAGAGGAAGTGAGGACACTGGTTGCCGCACCCATCGAGGAGCAGCCCGTAGAGAAACGTCTGGAACTGCTGAACGGCATTATCGGGGCTGACTTTTCCGACAAAGTGACGATGGAGGCTCTCAACAGCGATCAACGCATCGCTATCGGTCTGCATCCCGAAGTACAGCAGGATTTGAAACAACGTCAACGGCAGGAGCAAGAGGCTTTTATGCCAGTGAAAACCTCGCTGCAACAGCAAGAGGAATCCGTACAGGGAAATATCGGTGCGGCAGTGGACGGGCGTGACCTCCAGTTTTTGAATGAAAACAAGGGATGGTATCGGGAAGAGAAACACGGGCGGGAAGTCGAAGTGAGCCAGATAGTCGTTCAACCGGCACAGACCGAGGGGAAATACAGGATGACCGCCGTTATCGACGGTCAGGCTATCAGCCATGAGATAACCCAACGGGACTACGACAAGTTCCTTGCAGTGGATGACTATCACCGGATGAAACTTTTTTCCAAGATTTTCAGCGAAGTGGACATGAAGACACGCCCGGAAGCACAACGGGGCCTCGGCACGAAAATCTTTGCCGCCCTCACCGCAGGTACGGTAGTCGCGGCGGGTGTCGCGCACGGCATCCACCATCACTGCCATGCCCCGGAGTTCTACGGCGAGCGTTTCGGCGGTCCGCCACGCCCGTATTTCAAACCGGGTGTCGATACGCCGAGGGATGTAGCCATCCGTTGTTTCGAGGCGGAAATGAACCGTGAAATCAATGATATGAGAATGGGGAGGTAAACCATGAGAGAGGGCGAACTGACTTATGACGATTTTCTGCGCAGGCTGAACATTCAGGACGTGCTTATCGACGCGGGCTATCACCTGAACCGGCGTGACGGCCTGCGCTATCCCTCGTATGTCCGGTTGGACAGCGAGGGGCGGCGCATCCGCAACGACAAATTCATTGTCACGCAGCAAGGGAAATGCTGTTTCAAACCGCAACAGCAGAAGTCGTATAACATCATTTCCTTTATCAAGGAGCATCCGCATTTTTTCGCGGAATACCATGCCGGTGTGTCTCCCGACCGACTGGTAAACCTTGTCTGCAACCGGTTGCTGAACCAACCCGTCGCTGACCGGGATACCCGGATTATCCAGCCTAAACGGGATGTGAAGCCGTTTGACATGGCGGATTACGACATTCACCAGTTCAATCCGCAGGATCGGGCGACACAAAAGAAGTTCTATCCGTTTTTCAAGCATCGTGGCATCGACCTTTACACGCAATACGCCTTCCACCGGAACTTTGTCTGGCGACGAAACACCGTGAGGACGGCATGAAATACACCAACCTCGCCTTTCCGCTGACCGTTCCGAAAGATACGGGACAGGTTGTCGGTCTGGAAGAGCGGGGGCGGCCTCGCATGGATGGCAGCGGCAGTTATAAAGGAAAGGCGGAAGGGCAATTCGAGCCAAGGGCTATGGATTGCCAGCCCACAAAACTACGCTTACCGAAGCCAGGCATATCTACTGGTTCGAGAGTGCCTACGACGCGATGGCCTATTACCAGCTTCATCAGGCAAACGACAAGGATTTGCGGAAAGCGGTCTTCGTCTCCACTGGCGGCAACCCGACGGTGGAACAGATGCGTGGTGTCCTAACGCTCGCGCTTCCTGCCAAGCAACACATCTGTTTCGATACCGACCTTGCGGGAATCGAATTTGCCAAGAACCTGCAACAGGAGATGTACCGGGCTGTCCGCTCCACCATCGAGCAGACACCGGAGCGGAAGCCTTATCTGGATTCCGTCGCTGACGGTAAGAACCTCGATGAAGGAGACATAGACCTGCTGCCCGACGCTTTGCGGTCGAGCTACGGGAAATACGAATCCGCGTGGGAAGAAGCCATGTCGATGCGGTCGAGCGGTTTGTGCCACCCGGACGACATACGGGAACAGACGGATATTATGAACGGACATTACAAGGAGTTCCGTGAAGGATTGCGGGAGTTCCTCGGTCTGGACAAGGCGAATGACGCCTCTTTTGTCCGTGAACAGCCTACCTATCCCAACAAGGACTGGAACGAACAGCTTTTGGCCGAGCAGAAACAGGAAGAGACGGTCGATGAGACACAGGCGAGAGAACAGTCACCGGAAGAGGAACAACAAACACACTTTCGCCGATGATGACCGATGCACCCACAGGACATTTCCAAAGCATTGTGTTGCAACCGCACGCCGGACAGTTCGTCATCGACGAGCTGCCAGCAATCGTATTGTGCTGTGCAGCATGGGTGTACGGTGGCATGGAGGGACTGCCTCTGACAGCTCTTGCCGTACCGGTTGCCGCATTACTTTCTTTGGCATTACTGTACCGTTTCATCTATCTGCGCCGAACGCGCTACCACATCGGTAGCGAGCAGCTTATCAGCAGGCATGGGGTGCTGTCCCGGAAGACGGACTACATGGAACAATATCGTATCGTGGACTTTGTGGAACACCAAAGCCTCATGCAGCAGCTTTGCGGCCTAAAGACGGTACGCATCTTCTCGATGGACAGGAATACACCCCGGCTTGATTTGGTAGGCATCAGACACAACTTCGATGTGGTAACGCTTATCCGGGAACGGGTCGAGTATAACAAACGAAAAAAGGGAATATATGAAATCACGAATCATTAGTCTGGTCATTTTTGCCCTCTGCCTGATGCCACACTGGGCAAAAGCCCAAATCACGGCGTCCAATCCGTTGGAATGGATGGCGTTGGCCGAGGGCAACGAGGTTATCAATGACCAAATAGAGAAACAGATAAATGGTCAGACGAAGACAGCTATGCTGCAGAACAGCATCGCCGCCGAGTTTAACCGCATCCACAAATGGGAGAAGCAGTACAACAGTTATCTCAAGACGGTAAGCGGCTACGCTTCATCGCTGAAAGCCTGCACCCATCTCTACAACGACGGCGTGAGAATCTTTCTCACGTTAGGGAAATTGGGCAACGCCATCCGAAACAACCCGCAGGGCATCATCGCCTCCATGAGCATGAACAATCTGTATATCGAGACGGCAACGGAACTGGTATCGGTCTTCACGCTCCTGAATGACGCAGTGGCCAAGGGCGGCAAAGAGAATATGCTCACGGGTGCGGAACGCAGCAAGACCTTGTGGGCGTTGAACGACAAACTTTCGGTTTTCAGCCGGAAGCTGCACCTGCTCTACCTGAGCATACGGTACTATACCCTCAATGACGTGTGGAACAACGTGACGGCCGGGATGCTCGACCGCAACAACGGAGAGGCGGCACGGATGGCCATGTCCCGTTGGCGCAGGGCTGCCGTCCTTGCACGATAAAATCAGGTGAATGATGAAACGGACGATTTGGATAGGCATCTTATTGCTGTGCATCGGTATCGGCAAGGTTCGGGCACAGAACGACCCCGTGCTTGCCGGGATGATCCTGCTCTATACCGACAAGGCGGAAAAGGAGCTGAAGAACCAGGAGAAGGTCATGCTGATGCAGACCACCGGACACCTGTGGACGAAAGAGGAAGTGAAAGCCACGACCGACCTGCAACGGGAGTTCAACAACTATTTGGACTCTTTCCGGTCGATAATCTGCTACGCAGCGCAGATATACGGTTTTTACCACGAAATATCAAGGCTGACGGACAATATGGGAGACTTTACCAGACAGGTAAGCCGCAATAGTCCCAACGCGCTGGCCGTTGCTCTCTCCACGCAACGGAACCGCATTTACCGGGAACTGATTATGAACAGCGTGGAGATTGTGAATGACATCCGCATGGCGTGCCTGTCAGACAACAAAATGACGGAGAAGGAGCGCATGGAAATCGTGTTCGGTATCCGTCCGAAGCTCAAGATGATGAACAAGAAACTGCAACGGCTGACCAAGGCGGTGAAATACACGACGATGGGCGACATCTGGCGTGAAATCGACGAGGGGGCACGCCCGGCAGCCGACAAACGGGATATCGTGGAAGCCGCAAAAGACGCTGGCGGCAGATAGGAAGAAATGTAAGACCTTAAAACAGACAACGTATGGGCGTTTGGAGTACACTATTGAAATATGGCGGCAAGGCCATGAAAGGTGTCGGTACGGCTACAGCGACTACCGGCAAAAGTATGGGTAAGGCAGTGCTGCACCCTTCGCAGACCTTGCGTGGCGCGGGTCAGGCCGTGAAGACGGCGACCATCGGCGGTGCGGTCGGTTATGTGGGCTGGGAGAAGCTGACCACCGACAAAAGCGTGGTGCGTATCGTGAGCGATGCGGTCATCGGCGAACCGGCAACGAATACCCTCGCGGAGACGGCGGACGGAGTGCGTGAACTGACGGGCAAGGCCGGGGAAGCCGTCAGTTCGGTCAGCGGTGCGGTAACCGGCATCGACAACAAGCTGAACGGTGTGTCGAACTTTTTGCGCCAAGCCTCCGGTGGCGGAGGCCTTGATATGTTCGGCAACTTTTTCCGTAATCTCGGCAGCGGCAACGTGTCGGGGCTGAGTATTGCCGGGCTGGTTGCGGCGGCGTTCCTCATATTCGGACGCTTCGGCTGGCTGGGCAAGATTGCCGGCGCATTCCTCGGCATGATGCTCATCGGCAACAATGCGGGTGTCTTCCGAACGCCGGAGACAGAAAACGTGCAGCGCACCCGGACGCCCGAACTTCCGGCAGAGGAACAGACGCATGGCGGAGGGATGAGAAGATAGGAATATGAATCAATAGGTAAACAGCATGAAATATACAGAAGAAATGATCCTGCAATCCGATAGCGGTTATTGTATGCCTTTCGAGGAACAGCAGGGCAAAGACGTGGAGCTGTCGCTCGGCTACGGCGAACAGACCGACCCGGCGACGGGCGAGAAATTCTTTCATCACGGCATTGACTTCAACGTGCGGTGCTATATGCTTTCTGCCCTCGCCAGCGGCATTGTGTCGGGCGTGGGCAACGATTCCGGACACGGCATCTGCCAGACCATCCGCTACGGGGAGTATGAGGTGACATACGGAAACCTGTCCAATGTCTTCGCTCAATTCGGACAGCGTGTAAAGGCCGGACAGACGGTAGCTTTGAGCGGTGACAAACTGCACATGACCGTCCGCTTCAAGGGCGAGGAACTGAACCCGCTGGAGTTCCTGACGATGCTGTACGGGAACATACAGGCAATGCGTCAGGCCGGCGGACACGAGACAGACTATTTATCCGGCTTGGAGATGGAACTGAAAACCGATTATGAACGGGACAAAAGGGAGATAGAGGAACTGATGCTGCACTTCCTGCCGCACTATATGGAGGATTTGCGGCATGGAGCATACACCTTGCCCCGGAATACGGAGCAGTCGCTACGCCACATCTTCACGGTGGGCGCGATGAAGGAGTATTTCTACGAGAATATGCCGAGCATGGCCAATCCGCTCGGACTGGGACACAAGGCCATGCCGCTGGCCTGCAAGGTGCAGAACCTCCTTATTGCGGATTTCCTGCATTACCTCGCCCTGCGGCATGATGTGTACCTCTCCACTGCGAGCAGCGACATAAAAAAAAACTCCATGACGAAGCCCTGACCTATGGCGGCATCATAGACCCGTTGGCGGAACTGGACATCGACATACAGAGCTTCGACATACCGAGGCTTGTCTCGGTCTATCCCGACCGGGCGGGTGTGCGCTGGTGGACCAAGGCATGGTTCAACAATCGGGAAGAGGGCGAGACATCCGTCGAAATCGAACGGGAGCAGGCGATACGGTTCATGCAGGACAACATCGAAAAGGACGCATGGCTGGAAGAGTTCTTTCCCCGGCAGATGGAGGTTTACCACAACGCCATCGAGCAGACGAAAGAACAGCTATTGAAACAGATAAATATATAGTACACCATATGGATGGAATCAAATATAGCCGGCAATTCGCGGAAATAGAACGTCTCGTGAGCGACTATTTCCACTGCCACCTTGCGCCCGTCATGTCGAAAACACAAACTTACCTCACGAAGAAGCAGGGCGAGGAAATGAGAGAGTATTCCACCTCATTGGGCGGCATTCTCAGCGCGATGGCGTCTGCGGCACAGCCGATGGGCGACCCGTACCAGGTACTCAAGGTTACGGGCGAATGGAACTCGAAGACGACGGAGGACTACATCGGAATGTGCAAGGCGGAGATTACCGGCTCCAAGGAGATACAGCAAGACCTCGCATACATGGCCAGGCAATGGCGCGATACCGTCGTGCGGGAAATCGGGCGTGAACGGTACAACGAACTGTCGGAACAATTGGGCGGTGACCTTGCCTACGCCTATATGGACTACCGGGTGGAGGAACTGATGATCGACCGGCTGGTCAAGGAGCGAATGCCGAAATCGTCAGCCGACTACATCATCCGCAAAGCCGCAGAATCAAGCTTGCTCGGACTTTCGCAGACCTTGAACCGCTCGCCGCTTGCTGAGGAAATCGAGGCACGGGGCGAAGCGGCCTACCGTCCGAAAGGATGGGAAAAAGGTGCGGGTCGGGTATTGGGCGCAACGGCGGATGCCGTCATGATGGGTGGCGCGGGTTCGTGGGCGACATTGGCAAAGTTTGTCGGGGCGGACGTGGCTATCTCAGCAGTCGCCTCACGCTTCGAGCCTGAAAAGTCGCCCAAGCTCTCTGTGGAGCAATGTATCAGCAAAGGAGTGTTCGGTAGCGAACGGAACGTGTTTACGGACTTCCGTAAGGAGGCTGCAACAGTACAGACGGGTGATAGTGCGCTTATTGTGGCGGCCAACGAGCAGTTGAAGAAAAAAACACCTGTGATGAACTTTAATTTTTGGAGTGGATGCAGACACCAAAGTTTACCCTTCCAAATGTCCGAAAGCCCGGACACTCTGAAAAGAAAAATGAACGTGCCGAACGGTACAAGGATGTGCCGCTCATCGTCGCTCCCGGACAGGAAGAAGCCTATTTGAAGCATTTGGAGAAATATAAGAATGCAACGGCTGTAAAATCCACAAAGGAATCAACACAGCCGGAAATGGAACAGAGGGAAAAAGTGGAGAAAGAGGAACGGCAGGTGGTTATTCCACATGAGGAAGAAAAGCAAGAGAGAGAGCTGTGCAGACCAACACGAACGGATGGAGCGGATTGCTCGGTACATTGGGATTAGAGGGATTGGGCGATATCACGGGCAACCTCGGATATGTCATGGCCATGCTGCCTGACATCCTGCTGGGAGCTTTTACCGGCAAGACGCAATCGTTGCGCTTTGGGGACAACCTGTTGCCGATAGCGAGTATTGTGGCCGGTCTGTTCGTGCGTAACCCGCTGCTGAAGATGCTCCTTGTCGGTCTGGGCGGCGCGAACCTGCTGAACAAGGCGGGACACGAGGCGTTGGGGCGTCCCATGTCGTCCTCTGCCGGACATACGGAGAACCAGTACCGCCGTTATCCCGACGAACCGCTCAATCCCCGTATCGTAAACCCTGTACTGCAAGGCAGTACGCTCATCGCCACGATAGACCGTGTGCCTTGTACCATCCAGCTCACGCCGACCGTCGCGGAGGCTTACCGTGCAGGGGCATTGCCGCTGAACACGCTGGCGAACGCCGTGCTTGCCAAGAGTGACCAACTCAACCGGATTGCCTCGCAGAATTATGATGACGGACAGCGGGAGACGATTGTGCGCACAAGAGGCATTCAATAATTCCAGGAATAATAAAAGCATGATGATATGAAAGAAAAGTCGCAAATCGAAAAGAAGGCCGAAGCAAGGCAGGCGGAACTGCTGTCCGCCGCATTGGGCGGGGCATCGAACGCCGGCGGCCATTGGCTCAACGTATCGGGCAAGGGATTTCCCCGGCTCTATCCGCAAGGGGTCTCGGCCAGCCCGTTCAATGCCCTTTTTATGGCCTTGCATTCGGACAATAACGGATGCAAGACCAACCTGTTCACGCTTTACAGTGAAACCAAGGCACGGGGTGCTGCGGTGCGGGAGCATGAGCAGGGCGTACCGTTCCTATACTACAACTGGAACAAGTATGTCAACCGGAACAACCCGAATGAAACCATCGACCGCACCGCCTATCTCCAATTGGACGAAGAGCAGAAGGCACAGTTCAAGGGTGTCCACAACCGGGAGATCCGCACGCTTTTCAATATCGACCAGACAACGTTGCCCTACGTTGACAAGCCGGCTTACGAGGATGCGGTAAAGCAGGACGGCAGTGTTCAGGAAAGAGGATATGCCGAGGCGGACAACCGCAGGTTGCGCACCCGGTTCAACGATTTCCTGCTGAAGATGCGGGACAACCTCGTTCCCGTGCGCTCGGACGGTAGCGGAGTTCCTCATTACGAGACGGACAAAGATGCGGTCTATATGCCGCGTCAAAAGGATTTTGAGCATTACCACGACTATGTGCAGGAAGCCTTGCGGCAGATCGTGAGTGCTACAGGACACCAACAGCGGCTTGCCCGTGAAGGCATGGTCATGAAAAACGGTGTGGCCCCGTCGGAGGATGCGGTAAAATATGAAAGGTTGGTCGTGGAACTGGCTTCGGGAATCAAGATGCTGGAACTGGGATTGCCCGCCCGTCTGTCCGATGAAAGCCTGAAGACGGTGGATTACTGGTGTCGGGAGTTCAAGGAGAATCCTTGCATAATGGATGCCCTCGAAAGCGATGTGAACAATGCGCTTGAGGTCATTCGTAAGGCAGAACGGGGCGAGAAAATTGAGTACGCCACCCTGCGAAACAGACGGCAGACCACGACCATGCAGGAACAGATGCCCAAGCATTACTTTGTGGCGAATGAAATCCGCCAGCACCGGACAAGGCGGCGAAAAGCATCGTCCCGTCATCGACCGGGAGGCGAAATCGGCGGATGTCATTTTGCCGGCAGGAGCTTCGACCGAGGCGAACAACGAGATTCCCGGCATGAACAAGGGGCGTATCGAACGGGCATTGCAGAAAGAGGGTATCGAGCAGGTGCGTTTCTATAATACTGACGGTGCATTGGGTTACAGACCCGATGACAGCTATTTCAATGAAAAATGGTGACACTGGCCCGGTTAAGGAACTACACGTTGGAAAAGCTCTCCACGCTGGACGTGTCGGAAGCTGTCAGACGGGCGAATGAGGTCGGGTTCGATGCCGTGCAGATGATTCAGGATGACAAGAACCGTTGGGCACTCTATATCGCCGGAAAACAAGGAGGGGTACAGCGTCTATCCCGACAAGGAGGATGTGAACCGTTTTTTCTCCACGCTCAAGCAGGCGATGGACAACATCGACAAGGTACGGATGGAGCTGGCGCACAAGTATTATGCACTGGCGGAGGTCAAACCCGACCTGAAAGTGGATTTGTTCGGCAGCGATACGCCGGAGATTGACCTGAACCGTATTCAGCGTGTTGCCATCTTCAAGACCAGGCAGGATGGAATCCAGTGTGTGGCAACCATCGACGGACAAAAGCTGCAGCCCCGCAGCGTCACTCCACAGCAGTGGCAACGGATGTGGGTGGCGGAAGACCGTGACGGCTACAAGCGGCATTTGGCGGCTACGCTGTTTGCCAATGTGCTGCAAAAGGGACAATCCGTCGGGGAACAGAAAGCGGAAGAGCAGGTACGGCAACAGAATGAGGTGGTGGCGGAAAATCGGTCGGAAGAGACGAATGATGAAAATATGTCTCCGAAACGGCAGTTTTGGGACAACCTCAAGGAAAAGCATCCCGACGCCCTGTATCTGATTCGTGCAGGAGAAGTCTATCGGCTTTATAATGAGGATGCGGCAAAGGGAGCTGATATATTGGGGATTACGATGAAGAAATATCCGGAACGTGGATTTTCGGCTTTCGCAGAGTTCCCAAGGACGCAACTGGACAGCTATCTGCCCAAACTTGTCCGTGCCGGTGAGCGTGTCGCCATCAGTGAGATAGAGCTACAGGATAAACGGCAGGACGAGCAGGAAACACATAGGGGTATTCATAGATAAGGAGTGACGATTATGACCAAGAATCAGGAATATGCACTGCAATACGCAGATTATGCGATGGCACAGATGCGAAGGTATGGCATCCCGGCTTCCGTCACATTGGCGCAAGGCATACTGGAAAGCAGCAACGGACAGAGCCGTCTGGCGAGGAACGAGAACAACCATTTCGGCATCAAGGCAACTTCCTCGTGGATTGCCGAAGGCGGCAAATACGGAATCTACACCGATGATAAGCCGAATGAAAAGTTCTGCAGCTATGACAGCGTGGGTGATTCATACGAGCATCATTCCCGCTTTTTGAAGGAGAACAGCCGCTATGCCGGTTGTTTCAAACTCTCCCGGACGATTACAAGGGCTGGGCACAAAGCATTGAGAAAGCCGGTTACGCCACAGGCGGCAAGTATGCCGAAAACCTGCAGAAAATCATTGAGCAGAACGGCTTGCAGAAGTATGACAGACAGGTGATGCAGGAGATGGCGGCACAAGGCCGGCAGTTCGGGGTGGAACACAATCCGCTCCAGACTTCCGAGAGTGCGGAACATGGAACGGGTATTCGTTCCCGGTGGAACGGGAGGAATTTCTGTTCATTACCTCTCCGTTCGGAACACGGCAAGACCCGTTGGACAGCACAAAGCAACAGATGCACAAGGGCGTGGATATCCGTTGCAAAGCCGACGCAGTACTGGCTACAGAGAGCGGCGGCAAGGTCGTGGCGGTAAACCAGAACAAGAATACACCCGGCGGCAAGTCGCTGACGGTGGAATATGCCCGGACGGACGGCAGCAAGGTACAATGTACCTATATGCACCTCAAGGAGATTTCCGTCAAAGTCGGCGATACGGTACAGGCAGGCGGACGGCTTGGCACATCGGGCAATACGGGGACACGGACGACCGGGGAACATCTGCATTTCGGTGTGAAGAATATCTATGCCGACGGGACGAAACGGGATATAGACCCTGCGGCGTATCTGGCTGAAATCGCACAGAAAGGACATATCAAATTGCAAATGCTGCACAACGGAAATGACCTGCTCGTCAAATACAAGGCGGCGGAAGATACCGTGCCTGAAAAGAACCTTTCGCCAGACGGATGGATGAAAAAACTCCTTTCGTCGGAGGATAGCGGTGTGGGAATATCGGGATGCAACGACCCGATTGTGGAGATGGCGATGACCGCTTTCGCCTCCCTGATGCTTTTAGCCACACAGATTGATAACCGGGAGGAAGAGGAACAGAAGACGGCGATATCCGCCGCGATGGATCTTCGTACCATCGACCTGAAGCCGTTGTTGCCGAATATGAAGAACTGCGACCTGACTATCGGCGAGAACGGCAAGGCCATTCTGAAAGCGGACAACGGGGAACTGCATGTCTCGCGGGAGCTGACCGCTTCCGAGCTGAACCGGTTGTCTGCCACGTTGAACAACGGTACACTCACGGAAGAGGCCAAACAGATGCGTGTAACCGGTATGCTGAATACGGTTATCCTGTCGGAAGCGGCCTCACAGAATTTTGAGCAGGGGATGACCCGGCAACAGGGACAAACGGAAAACCTGCGAAGATAAAGGCATGGCGATATGATAAAATGCGTGATGATACAGCTATGCAAGTGTCTGGCGGGAGTTTCCCTTGCGTTGCACCTCCGGTTCTGCTACCTGCTGTTGGGATGGATCGGGACGCTCGTTGTCGTGGGCGTGCAATTAGCCATCGCCGGATGGATGGTCTGGGCGATGATACGCGCACCCGACTGACCGCACTCTACAACAGTTCAACATCAATCAACCCATGTATCACTTGTCCGGATGATCCATGTATCATTAAAGACAAAAAACAGATGATTAAATGTAATGTTACGGTATGCGGCGTTATCGGCCGCGATGCGTCGGTTCGCAAGAACAAAGAAGAGAAAGAATTTCTGGTGTTTCCGCTCCGGGTACAGATTCCGGTGACGGGTGGCGGGCACACTATCGAGGTGGATGTCCGCAAGGAGGGCTGTCAGGAGGAAGCCGCCGGTTATCGGAACGGCTCCCGTGTAGAAGTGAGGGGTACGATGTATCTCAAACGCCGGGGCGACAAGCTATATTTCAACCTGTTCGCCGATGAAATCTGCAATGCCGCTACGGATGATGCGGATTGCGTCAAGGGCGAGCTGGTGTTTCGTGGTAAGGTCGGCCAGAACATCGAGGAAAAAAGGGATAAGAAAGACCAGCCTTATACGGTGTTCTCGGCGTTTAGCGCAGAGAAGGTCGATGACGGCTTCGAGTACCAGTGGGTGCGCTTCTTCTGTTTCGGTAAGGAGCGCGAAGCGTGGTTGCAGCCGGGTGTAAAGGTGGATGCCAAAGGTGAAATGAACCTGTCGGCACACAACGGGAAAATCAACCTTTCCTGCAAGGTGGAGGAACTGACGCAATATGTGGCGGAGTCGTCTAACTATAATCAATAAGGGTTATGGCCGGTTACAGAAAGAAGAATGCCGACGGACCGAACAGCGAGGACAAGGCTCTTGACCTGTTCGCCGAAATGATGATCGAGAAAATCGAGGGCATTCAAAAGGACTGGAAAAAGCCTTGGTTTACGGAGGGTACGCTACAGTGGCCCCGCAACCTTCACGGGCGCGAGTACAACGGGATGAATGCTTTTATGCTGCTTTTGCACTGCGAGAAAGAAGGGTACAAGATTCCCCGTTTCTGCACGTTCGATTGTGTTCAGAAGCTCAATAAGCCCGGAAAGGATGGAGAGGAACTGCCGCGTGTCTCCGTGCTTCGTGGTGAAAAATCCTTTCCGGTCATGCTCACCACGTTCACTTGTATCCATAAGGAGACTAAGGAGAAAATCAAGTATGACGATTACAAGAAACTCTCCGATGACGAAAAGGAACAATACAATGTCTATCCGAAGATGCAGGTGTTCCGGGTCTTCAATGTCGCGCAGACTAACTTGCAGGAAGCGAGACCGGAGCTGTGGCAAAAACTTGAGCGAGAAAATTCGCGTCCGGCAATCGAGGAGGGCGAGCATTTCAGTTTTGCCCCAGTCGATACGATGATAAGGGATAACCTGTGGATTTGTCCGATTACGCCGAAATATCAGAATGACGCCTACTATTCCATCACGAAGAACGAAATCATCGTACCCGAAAAGGAGCAGTTCAAATCGGGAGAATCGTTCTACGGGACACTGTTCCACGAGATGACGCACTCCACCGGAGCGGAAAACGTACTTGACAGGTTCAAGCCGACTACTTTCGGTTCTCCTGAATATGCCCGTGAGGAACTGGTGGCAGAGTTAGGCAGCGCACTGGTCGCACAGCGTTACGGCATGACCAAGCATATCAAGGAGGACAGTTGCGCGTATCTTAAAGGTTGGCTTGATGAGCTGAAGGAATCGCCACAGTTCATCAAGACAACGCTTCTGGACGTGAAAAGGGCAACCTCGATGATTACCCAGAAGGTGGATAAGATAGCGCAAGAACTGGAACAAAATGTCGGCGAGAAGCAGGAAAACGGAGCGGCAGCAAAGGAGAAGACATTTTATTCTTCTGTTGCGTATCTCCAATTTTCGGATGACACGAGGCAGTTTGACGAACTTCGGGAGAAAGGCGATTACGAGGGATTGCTGACGCTTGCCAAGGAGTATTACGACGGCAATGGCATCAACGAACAGCATACTTATTTATCGGCCACGAACAACAAGGGTGACAGCCTTATTGCCGAGGATGAGAATTTCGCTGTCGTGTACAACGGGAGTGTCGGGGGAACCTACGAGGTGATGTTGAAATTCACGGAGCAGGAAATCCGAGACCATATCCGGCGTTACGGTGTCGATATTGCCGGAGAGACGATAAAAGAGGTTGCCAGGAGATGGCGGTGGAACAGTTCTCCGCTTTGGCGCATCAAAGATTCCGGCCTTTGAGATGCCGAACGGCGACGTGCTGTATGTCGAATATAACAAAGAATCCGATACGCTTGATGTCGGACAGGCTACGAATGCCGGGCTGGTCGCACAGCATCGTTTCCCTTACGACCACAATATCGGGTTGGATGCCAACTTGCAAATCGTGAACGAGAAACTGAACGAACTGGAAGAGTATCGGGCAGAACTACAAGAGGCAGAATACGGTGGCGGTATGCGCCGGTAAGGATGGAAAGAAAAGATGCGGAACCGGTTGGCTCCGCATCTTTTCTTGTTTTCGGTTTTTTATTCTTTCAGTAAATCATCCATCATGGACTGCAAACTTGCCATGTCACAATATTGGTTATATCCTCCTCTGTAGTCTTTTGCGTGTTGGGCAGTCCGTATCAGAAACGAATCAAGTTCAACTCTTACGCCGCCGCCCATTCGGGTCAACGTGGAAGAGTGGCTGATGTAAACGAACTTGCCGTTGCGCTCGATGAAACATGAGGTATCATAATGACTAAATTCAAAGCTGAATTTGCATGGCATAAAATAATTCACTATCTTTGCCCGTATGAAAAAAGCAAACCAATCGGATATTGTGTTGTAAGCAATCTACATTTTTAATGTAGATTGTTTCTTTATGTTTAATCTCTCGGATAATTCTTTTCGGGAGCTATTCTCGTATGCTTATATTATAATTTTAATCTGCGTATAGGTAAGGTATTATTATGTTTTCCCTGTATGCAATATATACAATGAAAATGAATAACGACAACAACGCAATTTACGGATTTGATGTAAATTTAATTTGTGAATTTTTTCTTAATACAAAACGGCAAGGTCCGGGAAGTCCTGATGTTACATTAAAGGCTTTAAGTTTCATTGATAACCTGAGTGATACTGCGCAGATTGCAGACATTGGTTGTGGAACGGGAGGTCAAACTATGGTTTTGGCACAAAATGTATCAGGAACTATTACAGGACTTGATTTCTTTTCAGGGTTTATTGACAAGTTTAATCTTGATGCCTTAAAGCTGAATTTGCAAAACAGAGTGAAGGGGAATTGTCGGCTCAATGGACAATCTGCCTTTTGAAAAAGAATCTTTAGACTTGATATGGTCGGAAGGTGCTATTTATAATATCGGCTTTGAAGAGAGGTATAAATGAATGGCGTGATTATTTGAAATCTGGTGGGTATATTGCGGTTTCGGAAGGCTCATGGTTTACAGAAGAGCGTCCGGCTGAAATACACGATTTTTGGATGCAGGGGTATCAAGAGATAGATACAATTCCTGTCAAAGTCGCACAAATGCAGAGGGCTGGCTATCTCCCGGTTGCTTCATTTGTATTGCCGGAAAAATGCTGGACGGAACATTACTATCAGCCTTTGATTGAAGCCCGTAAACTAATGCTGGAAAAATATCCCCATAATGAAACCGTAAAGAAACTCATAGAGTTTCAGCATCTTGAAGAAGCCTTGTATAATAAGTATAAGGGCTTTTATGGCTACGTATTTTATATCGGAAAGAAAATCTAAAACTTTCACTGTCAGTGAAAGTTAAAATCGAGTAGGAGGTAAACACTAATTGTAGGTGTTTATCTCCTACTCGATTTCAATTTTTTATTCTTTCAGTAAATCATCCATCATGGACTGCAAATTTGCCATGTCACAATATTGGTTATATCCTCCTCTGTAGTCTTTTGCGTGTTGGGCAGTCCGTATCAGAAACGAATCAAGTTCAACTCTTACGCCGCCGCCCATTCGGGCCAACGTGGAAGAGTGACTGATGTAAACGAACTTGCCGTTGCGCTCGATGAAACATAAGGTATCATAATGTCCTTTTAAGTTGGATGCCACCTGTGCACCGACCGCCGTTGCGTATTTGGAAATCTCACGCACCAATGCTGTTTGGAAACTGCGATACTCTTTTGAAACATAGCCTCCTGCATCTGCAAGAATAGCGTTCTGCCATTTGGTATAAAAATTCTGTGCCATATTGATATTTATTATTATTCGTTCCTCAAATAACTTTTCCACTTCTCGCCGTCAATGGTCAGTTTGCCCATTTCCCAATCGTATTCCACTTCCGGTATATTGGTATAAGGGAAATGAACGGTGTAACCTATCTGTCCGTAAGAGCAATGCAGAGGGGTAACGCAAATCTCCCAACCGAAGTAAGATTGCGGTGTGCAGTATTTTCGCCAGTTGAAACGACCTGTGGCAATATTGCCACCAAGTCGTTTGAGTATGCCGTTTGTTGTCATTCCGTATCTCCTTTGCTTAGGATGGTAAGCTGTCCGGGACGGTCTGGAAACCAATAGGCATCACTGTCGATATATACGCATCTACCGCCATTCCAAGGCTTTCTGAAAGCTAATACTTCTTTGGGGCCAAACACCACCCCGTAGTCGTTTGTAAACGCCACCATATCGCCTACAGCCAAATCATTGTCTGTTGCCATGACTTCGGAAAGACGGTTGAAAAACTCCATGCCCTCAGCCTCACGCTCTTTTTTCCAGCGCAAAAATTCCTCTTTGTGGCTTCTCGATGAGCCAATAGGTGATAGTTCCGATGCCAAAACTTCAATCTCTGAAGAACCTGTTGCGATTAAAATAATACTGTCGCTATCCACTTTTTCGGGGGTGGAAATGATTTTACATTCTCGTTCTGAATTTTCATTGTCAGAAGTATTCCAATAAAGGAGGTTACCTTGCTTGATGAAATCGTACTTGCTCATTGTCTTTTGATTTAGTGATTTTTTTATTCCCCTTTTCTTGAAGTCTTCTGACTTCGCCCAAAAGGATTGTTTTCATGTGCGTTCCAAACGGGGGATACAAGAACGACGGACAAGGAACCTGCGATGAAATTTTATGAAATACCGTTATCTTCGATTACGGAAAGTTGTCGTCAAATTTCATTTCAGGTAGCGATAGCGGTACTTGAACCATGTTCATCCACCGTACCTTTGCACACGAAAACAGACCTGCGGCGTATGTCGGGGCTGTGAAGGGATTATACCCTTAAAACAGGAATATACCGGCAGTGAAACTGGTGGCAGAAGCTCTGCAAAGCATATTTATAAAAGTAACCGGTGAGCCTGTGCAAGAGAGTAACCACCCGCCTCAAAAGCGGATGGTTGCCAATGTTTCGGACAAACATCAGAAGTGGTAATCAACAACTCCTCCGATGTAGAGTATCGTTCCTGGTTCAAGCCTACAAACAAACTCCATAAACGCAAAGGACTGTTCGGCAAAAGACTGGCAGCCGTCGCCATCCAAATAGAAATGATAGGCGACATCCAACGGATTTTCCACTGCCTGTTTGAGATAATAGGTCGAACCCCATTCCAACATATTATCTGCCGTAAGAGCATCCGCTCTCTTTGATATTGGCGACATACTCCTCTTTCCATTGCTCTATTCCACCATTATAGCGCATGGTGTCATCGGATATAAGCTCGAACATTCCTTTGGGTAAGGCATAATTGACCAAATTGGCAATATCCTCTTTACGGTTTTCCTCGTCTATTTCTGAACAATAGTCATAGAAGCTCCCGTCACCTTGCTGAAGTGTGTCCTCATTCAGATAGTTTTCTTTGTCTATCGGCTCCGTTGAAATTTGAAAAATCCTGCTGTGCATAATTGTAAATTTTAGGTTGTCTAACTTTTTCTTGTTTCCCTTTTCTTGAAGCTCTTTCGGCTTCTCATCGGGGCATGATTTTTATGCAGGACTGACAGCGGGAAAAGGACGGATAAGGCAAGTAAACAGTGTACGGGATAGGACGGAATACCCAACAGCCGAGTGTAAGGGCAAAACCCGGCTCGACCGGCTTTGCCCTGCAACGAGACGGGGGCTAAAAGCCCATCTTCGATTTGCGGAAGGCTGCCGTAATATCCGGAAACCGTTAGCGAAAGCGGTACTTGACGACCGGACACACGCTGTATCTTTGCATAGAAAATCTCTCCGAAGAGGATGGCCGATGCGCAATAAGGGAATTACCCGGACAGGGAGTATTTAAGGGACTAAAAGAGGGAAAACAGAGGAACAGCCATGTCCAATATCAAAACTCTCCGCTTCACAGCGGGGAGACTTCATCAGTTAAACACAAATGCAGTTATAACAAAAAGGCTCTATTTCACATCTTATAAAAACAATTCTACTTTCGTATGCCTGTTGGCTTCGACCGGCACATGGTCGGCTATGCCGCCCCTGCTTACCTTGACGATGCGTTCGATCGGTATGCCACGCTTCTCCAATTCTGCAACGATATGATCCGCTCTCGATGTACTTAATGAACCATTAAGCACTGGAGTTCCCGTTGAACTGTCAGCTGCGCCGGTTACTCTCAAGGATAATCCGTATTTCTTAGCCACACGAGCCAGTTCATCAAGGTTAAGCATTTGGGAAGCATCCGTCAGGTGCGCCGTATTGAGGTTAAAAAAGAAATAGACAGGCGACCCGATGCAATTTCCGGCTTGTATGAGTTCCGTCTTTTCAGAAACGATTATGCTCGGTTTTTCGGAATCATCTCCGTTGTTGCCATATACAATACTTGCAGAATCAAGTGGCGAGATTCCATCCCAATGCCGGTTTTTCAATCTTGCCCGAAGTGAGTTCAATCCGCTGTAATTATTTCTGGGATAACCTTGACGGCGGTCGGTCTCATCGTCATTAACCAGATGACCGTACTTGTCAAGCAATCCTTCTATTTCCAGAATTTTCTTCAATTCTGCGACCGTCCGTCGGTTGCGGTCGTACCAGTCTTTATAACGCTTGTTTTCTCCGGATAAGATATTGGCATGATCCACGAGCCACTCATTCTGACGAATGTAAGATGTCGCATCAACCGCGCGTTTCCAACCGACCTTTCCGAGATGAAACGTGAAACCGGCGGTCAGCGATACCATGTGGTCGCCGAGGCGGTTCGGGCGTCCGTAACCATCGAAGTCCTGAAAGGTGGTCGTGCCGGAGAGTTCCAATATGGCACTTACTCGTTTGGAAATCCGATATTCTCCCTGTACGCCATACGAAACAGCAAAGGGATTATTCCCGTTAGAGGCATTGTGCAACAGGCCGACACCGGCAAAGGGAGCAAGATTCCAGCGTACCTGTTCTTGCCGGGCATATCTGCAGCCAAGGACATTCCACAGCAGATCCGCATGGATATGGTGGTAGTCCTGATTGGACAATGTTCCATCTTTGAACTGCACACCGCTGTAATTGATACGTGCGCCGACGGACGGAGTGAACCATTTTCCGACTGCGAAACTGTACGAGGGTTTCAAGCGTCCGAAGAGGTCTTCGCAGCCGAGAGGTGTGCCGAGAAAGGCGGACGTACCCCCGGCAATACTGACAAACCAGTTGCCAGTCAGGGATGCCGGAAGTACCACTCCGTCAAGATAGACGGGCTGTATCGGTTGCAGTTCCTCCGAGACATTATAGTACGGTGTATGTTGTACAGTATCCACCTGTACGGGTTGTACACTTGCCTGTGCCTGCAACGTGCAAAGCACGGCCAATATAAAAAAGATTTGTTTCGTCATATTCCAATGATATTATTCGTTATACTTTTTGATTTGTCATGAGACGTATGCCACTTACCGTTTGGGTTTCTTGCCAATGGCCGGACGCATCATGCGGCTCGCCATCCTCATGCAGCGGAGTGCCCATGCACGGTTGTCCTCGTCCTCGTCGCGCCCCATTTCAGGTCGCTGCCGCCACCTCCGCCGCCACGAGTTTCGGCAAAAGTGGTGGCATCATCGACCATACCGAGAAACAGCATCGTCGCGCAGTGCATCACGTCTGTACCTTGTTCCGCTATGGACTGGACGAGTGAGCCGTCGAACAGTTGCCGTTCCGCCACGTCCATCTGTGCCGATACGTTCCTATACTCGCCGACCACATTTTCCAGCAGGACATCCTTGAGCAACGTGTCCACTTTGGAATGTACATCATGGGAGTATTTGTAGGCTTCCTCCTTGAGTTCCCCGGTACGTTCCTCAATGGCATCCATGTTCTCTTTCAGCTCGGCAAGCTGCCGGTCAGCCGTCTGTAACTTCTCCTGCTTGTCTGCCAGTTGCCTGTTGATGCCTGCCAGCTCTTTCTCCAGACTTTTAACTTGTGCGGCTAATTGTTCCGCATCGCCCTTGTTCGCTTTCAAATCCTGTTCGGCTGCCGATAGCAGGGCCTCTTTTTCGGCTTTCGACTTCTCAAGGTTATCGACCATTGTCGTAAGCCCCTTGACCCTGCGCTCTGCCAGACGGATGTCCGATTGAAGGGTTGCCAGTACCTTTTGGTGGCGGTCTATATTTTCCTCGATGGTCGTACATTCTTCCGATAGCATACGGCGGTATTCTTCGGTAGTCCTGTGCCGTGCGCCTGTTTCGGATATGCTTGTTCCTCTCGACATTCCCCACCTTGTATTGACTTCGGCGAAAAAGTCGGTATGAAGCTGTTTCATCCTTGCGCTGTATTCAAACTTGTCCTTTCCGGCGAATATTTCCTTGTACGCAAAGCGGCCGTCTTTGATTGGCAACAAAGTACAATGCACATGAGGGTTCAATTCGTCAAGGTGTACGATGAATGCGGCGATGTTCTGCTCGCCATATTTGCCACTCACGAATGAATAGACGTCTTTCGCCCAGCGTTCAATATCGCTCATTCTTTTGATACGGGTATTGTTCGCACCTTCATCAAAATCCACGTTCTGCGTGCCGAACGCGAGTTCGTGCATCCGCTTACGGGAACCGCCGAAAATGAAGTTCACCACCGTGCGGTACTTTGGTTCTGCCAGTCCTTCGTTGGGGTCTTTGATTCCACGCCTCTCCAATATGTCCGCCATCCGTTCGGGAATGTTGCGGCTCGTGTCAATGGGACGTACCTTGCCTCCGGGCGCAATCTCGAAGTTCAGGTGTTTGCGTGTGGGGTCGTAATTCCCCTTATTCATAGCGTACTTTTCCGCCCTTTCACTGCGGTCACGCAAATGTTCGTTGCTTTGGGCTGCGGTGATGCCTTTCGACACCTGCATATCAAGTACCTGTTTTTGATCTGCCATACTCTTTTCGTGTTGTTTGGACAATCCGTCCTGTCCCAGCTTGCTGCTTGCCCGGACAGCCTCCCGACGGTCGGAGACCTATCGGGGTATTAGGCTCCCCCTTCCCTTTGTTTCGTGGCAGACGGGCAAGCCCGTGTGCCTCCTATAACCGGCAGGATAACCGTTAAGGGACGAAGGTGGATTGTTCGCGTTATACAATCTGTTTTCGACTCCTGGTTCAATCCACCATCGCCTGTGCCTTCGCCAGAAGCGATAAAAAGGGTTTGCGAAGCGATTTGAGGTGTTCTTGGTCTTCGTCCATGTCGAAGTCCGTCACTGATGCCTCGGTGTCGAGAATCAGCCCGGCGAGGTCTTTGGCAGACTCGATGAAAGCAGCCCATTCTTCACTGAGGTCAAACCGGAAGAAATCCACAAGCGGCGAACTGTCATCGAATCTCGACTTGTGCAGGATTTTTTGCAGGGCGGCGTGGGCGATGCAGCATAAGGCTGTTTCACGATGTTCCGTGACCAAAGTGCCGGAATGTGGGGAGGTCGTGTTGAAATGGGTGTCCGAACAGTATCCGGTGTCACGGTCGGCAATTTCAGTCTTTGCCAGACTTACGAGTTGTCCACATATTACGCCAGTTTCGGCAGCGGTCGTTTTGCCGATTACCCAATCGGACAATACTTCACGGAGCTGTCCGGCAAAGTCTGGCTGTTCCTGTGCATTGCGGGCTGTGCAGCCTGACCGGATTGTACGGTCATGGTAATGACCACGCTTTTGGGAAGTTGGATGCGGGTCAGCAAGCCGAATGCCTCCATTGCACTCAAAAAAGAACGGACGGTAGCCCTGTGCCAATGCCACTCCGATGCGAGGTCGGAAACGGTCAGGTGGCACTGGTTGGGTTGCAGCACGTAGTCCTTCTTTCTTAAAACGGAGAAACGAAACCTGCCAGTGATTTGTCCAACAGGTCACAGTACGCTTCTGTGCGTGTTTTGCGTTCATCCCCTTTCTCCTTGAGATATTCGAATACCTCCCTGTCTGCCAATATGGAAACAGGTATCTTTTGGTTATTTTTCATTTTCATTCGGTTTTAATGATTCATATTGTGCGGATATATCAGTGTTGCCGCTGTCCGCTTCATGCGGCAGGTTTGCGTGATGATTGTCGTGATAGGATTCTGACAGTATTCCGGAATGCTTTGCCCATCCGGAAAGTGTGCCCGTATCCTTGCATTCGGACATGACCCGAACGGAGGGATAGAACAGGGCTGCCAGAAGAAGATAGGCAATGGTTATTGCCAAGGTGTACAGATGCGGCACAAAGCCGATGACCAGTGCGACCGACGCGAGTGTGACAAATGCACGGGGGCGGTCAAGCAACCTGCGTAACCAGTTGTCCGTCCGTCGGAACGAGAACATTGCGGTACAGACACCGGTAGAGAGTAGGATTCCAAACTCGCCCATGTGTCCACAGGCATATACATAATGGAAAAGAAGCAGGCATATCAGCCATACTTGCACATATAGTTTACGGGCGTTGCCGCTTCGTGCCATTGCCATGTAAAAGGTTGCCATGAATCGCTTGTTGTTCTTGTACAATGACATTGATACCCCGAAAGGTATCACGCAGAAAATGAGTAGCAGGATATTCAGTAACATAAGTAATAGGGCTTTTCGGGTATGGGAGTGGGACGCACAATGAGTTCCAATTGGATAATGCCGTATGTCGCCAGCCGGATAAGGGCTTCGGCATCCTTGGGCGAAAAGTACATGGCCGCTTTCTTGATGCGCTGCTTGAATGTACGGTCTTGCTTACGGTAAGTAGCCAAAGCCTTGTCCAGTTCGTGTTCGGGAATAGTCCATGTCGTACCCTCGGCATGTGTGCCGTTCGTCTTGAAGGCACGCAGCACCAATGTACGGGAAACGAGGTAGTCGGTGCGGTCGGTTCTTGAGATGATATGCTCCTTGTAGAGATTGTCATCGGTAACCTCTATCCACGTCCGGTAGGCGTTGATGCAATAGACCATCTGTCGGTACAAGGTGTTTCTCATATAAAATTCATCAGCACGTCGGACTTGTCTTTCTTGTATTTCAGGAACCCGCTTTTGGAGTGTAGTTCCAAGTCGAGGCATAAGTCCCCGTACATCTGCTCCAAAGAATCATAGATGGTGACAAGGATGCTGTTTACATTGCCCTCCGTATCCGTCTTGGCGTTCATCTTGAACATCTGTCCGAAAGCGGGATTCGAGTATGCACAAGTGCTGTGACCGAATTTTTCCGTCCGCATCGGAATATGGTGGTAGAGCGTGATCAACTCCATGTCGTCCTCGAACATATCCATTACTTCGTCCAGTTCGTAAGGGGTGCGCAACGGAAACGTAAGCAGCACATAGTCGCCGTAGAACTGCGGTTCTTCCATCGTCGTCACATCGAGCAACTGCGGAAGTTGCAGGGGGACGAATGCCATGAAGTCATTATAAAAATGTCGTAACATATTCATATCTTTTTCTGTTGTTATATTTTACAGCGTGTGTATGAATGCCTCCATCAGCATTCCGGGCAGCTCGTCCAAGCGGTTATCTCCGGGGTACAGCATCCTGCCCAACTCCCTGAAAGCGTCGGGGGTCTGCGAGGCAAGCATATCGAGTTGCTCTCTTTCTTCGGCTGAAAGCAACGCCAGGCAGAAACCGTCCAACGACGAATAAGGCTGGAGAAGCATCCAGATGTAGGCTTGTGCCTGTGCCGGTGTCTTGACTTTTTTATTGCAGATGTCGTCGATACAGGTTCGGATATTCTGAATCAGCCTGCGGTTGGTACGCATGGCCAAATAAATCATGGCATTGCGACAGGTGATGTCGTTCCGTTCGGCGGCAAGGAATATCTGTGCACAGCATCGTTCCGTGTCATGCGTGATGTCGGAAAGATTCTCGCCGTCGAAATCAGGCAGACGTGAAAGGAATGCCCGGTACACGGCATCCTCCTTTTCGATAAAGGTCGTCAGGTCTGCCATACAATGAATACCGTAATCAATCGTTTCAGCAAGGGTAGTTCGATAAGTGGCAAGAATGTGTTGTCGGTTTCTCTGACTGACGGGCCGGTTATCCAATGAGGCAAAGAACGGTCGGATTGTTTCAGCCGCACGATGCAACTCTTTGTCTTCAAGATGCGGTGAGATTTGTTCTTTTACCCACAGTATATCCTTATAAGTGCGTGTTTGAGACAGAACCATCCGTGAAAATTCCATGCGGATGGAATCATGTATCTGTTCACACTCTTCTCTTACAGTGGAATGAAGCCGGCCAAGCGTATCACATTCGAGATGCAGGAATACGGAATCCCTCAATGTTTGCCACTGCTTGAGGTGTCCGGCCAATTCTTTAATGGAGAGTTTTTTCTGCCTGCGTATGTCGGACAGGTATTCCCTGTATGTTCCGGCAGGGTCATTCTTGGCTTTCGCCAATCGTTTGCCATTGCCGTTGTCGCATGACGCGCATAGGAATACGGCAATCGAAACGGCAATTATTCTGACAAAGATTGTCGGCTGTTTTAAGTTCGATTTTAATGTTTTCATACCATATTATTTCGTACTATTTAGCGCAAAACTATATATTATTTTTGATACTTCGTATCCGAAAAACCGTATTTTGTGCATTTTTTAATATCGTACTTAATAGTATGATTACCAATGAAAACAAGTGAAGATAAAAACATGAAAAAATGTACGATTTTCGTTTTTTAATATAGTATGATTCAGATACTCGAATAAAACTTGTATATTTGCACTTGTTATCATGAATATTGTATATTGATATGGCAAAAGTCGGTTATATATTCGAGGCTAATTCCTACGATGCGTTTGATGCGGATAAGGAATGGATGCGCCAGTACGGGTGTGTACAAGTGGTTGAAGAATCGGTCGGACACGAGACGCTCAGACCGAGATGGAAACAACTGATGTCGAATCTTGAAAGAGGAGACGAATTGGTGGTGTCAAAATTCAGCAATGCCGTGCGTGGTTTACGGGAACTATCGGCATTGATCGAGCTATGCCGCATCAAGGTCGTGCGTATTATCTCCATTCACGATAAAATTGACACCGACAACAAATTGTTTCCGGACACGACACCGGCGGAAGTATTGGCCATGTTCGGGGCATTACCGGAAGAAGTGGCTGTTTTGCGGAAGTCGTCAGATAAGATTATACGCCTGCAGCAGAGTATCAGTATTCCGATTACCAAAAAACGTATGAGTAAAACTGAACGGGACAAAAAAATCGTGGATATGTATAACAATGGGTATTCAATCCGTGATATTTGGAAAGAGAGCGGTGTCCGGAGTAAAAGCACCGTGTACAGCATTCTCAATAAATACAAGGTTCAGCTTAACCGAACACCGGGACGCGTGCCGAGCATCCGGAAATAGAACTTATAAATCAAATATGAATATTGAAAATCAGTAGATTACTTGCGTAATTCATTATTTTTTTCGTATCTTTAAGTTGGATATAACTATAAAAAATAAGACCTATGGGAGATATTATAATTTTATTGTTGGTATTTTTGGTAGTGGGCAGGCTCTTGAGGGGCGTCTTCGGCGGATTCAGTAAAAGCAGTTTTCGGGATGACAAATAAGTTTGGATTGTTATAACAGGCGGATATTTGTTAATTTTGCACCGTATTCATTAAAATCAAGAACAATATGACAAAAGCGGAAATTGTCGCCCAGATCTCGCGGCAGAGCGGAATAGAGAAAACGGTTGTGATGACTGTGGTGGAATCATTCATGGAAAATGTAAAAGAGTCGATGGTTGCGGGAAACGAGGTGTTCTTACGCGGGTTCGGTAGCTTTATCATCAAACGGAGAGCTGAAAAGACGGCCCGGAACATTTCGAAGAATACGACAATTAAAATTCCCGCTCACAATATCCCTGCATTCAAACCTGCCAAAGCATTTCTGAATGCGGTAAAAGAGAACAAGTAGAGTATAAAAGTACAGATGGTGCAACAACACCGTAATGAGTAAAACAAAAGCGACCCGAAGGCCGCTTTTGTCGTGATAAGGCAAGGATTATTTCTTGCCTTTTTTCGCTGGTTTGGCCGGCTTTTCAGGAGTTTCCTCCTTCTCGACGGGCGGATAGAACTTGACGGCGACCATCACGATACGGTTGTGTTTCACACCGCTTTGGTCGCTCCATTCTTCGGGCTTGAAATACCCCTCGACGGTCAGCATCGTACCCTTGGTCAGTTGGTCGAACGACCCGGTGTTCTCGTTTTTACGCCACGCCTCAAAATTCATAAAGGCGGAAACGCGTTTGGATTCCTCGCCATTATTCTCCAATCGGCTTACTGCCAGAGGGAAACGTGCTACACTTGCGTTGGTGAACTGACGGATTTCTGCATCCTTTCCTACGAAACCGGTTACTACGAAATTGTTTTCAATCTTTTTCATAATGAATTGTTTTTAGAAGTTATTAAATCAATTTTACGCTGCCTCAAAAGTAGGTGCAGTTAAGGGGATGCACCAAGGCCGGACGCATCAATACTCTTTATTTTTGTCCGTAGGCAAAACCGGAAGGCTCGATAAAGGAAGATTGTACGGCTGCGCCATTGGTCAAGACTTCCAAAGTTGTTCCCGTCTGCATACTATCTTTGCATCGGAAAATGATGATGACTTCGGCGGAAAACTATTCTGAAAATGAGCGGAAAACCGTAGTTGCAGGGGAAGTGAAAGTGCAATCCGTCCACCGGCACAATGGTGCGCGTTTCGGCTGTAAGTCCGCAGAATCGGCAGGGATTTTCGTGTAATTCGGTCGGACTGAATTGAGGTGGCTACAAACAGAACACTGAACTGACAACAGGTTGCGGTACCGCAGAAGGGAATATCAACGAAGTGGCGACAAAAGGCGGAACGGGGTATCGGGGTACTGCCATGTTCCCGTCCGGCAGAAAGAAAAGGGGACAAAAGGGAAAAAGGAAAGAACCCTGCTTTTCGGAAAAGCGGACGGAGCTTTTCACGAATGGCTGGTTTTTACAAAAGGATATGGCGCAGCCAAAAGAGAGAGATAGATGTAAAAAAGGGAATGCGGCGTGGCAGGAATGGAAGATTATCCCGTTCCTGCCTGCCTGTATCATCAAAATTCTGCCATGATTACCCGATGCTCGAAAATCTTTTTTTGATTACTGGGACGTCTTTGGCAAACCCATAGGTGATGCTTGCCATAGCCGAAGACGAAATAATCATCAAGGCGTGTTTTTTCTTGTAGGCGTTCCATGCCGGTACGCAGTTCCGCTTCATCGGTTGAGAAAAGAATCGTGTTGATGATACGGAAGTAGAGTTCTGTTACCTCGTCACAATAAGGACAAAAGCTATGCTCAATCGTTGCTTTCATGTTTCTTTGATTTTAATTCTACTTCTACTTCTACTTCTACTTCTACTTCTACTTCTACTTCTACTATGTCTTCTATTCGACCATACAGGACAGAGCGCAACGCTGTTTTGTCAATGGCGTAATACTCGGCGATATGTCCGTGCTGTTTTACGAAATATCGTTTGAGAACATCGGAGAAATCAAAGAAGTAGCCCATCAATGCGATACCTCTTTTGAAATGGATGCACTCTTTCACGTTTCGGGTAATCCAGTTCTTGTCTTCACGGCTCAACTTGTCTCCGTTATCAAGTTGTTCCCGTAACTGGTAAACCCTGCTGTCTTTCAGCTTCTCTAATTCGGGTACGTCCCATTGGACGAATTTCATTGCTATCTGCTGCATCGCTCTTGTATTTAATCGTAAATAATCACTTCATCACGGTACTCGACCACCTCTTTGCCACTACTAAGACGCACCACTATTTTATTGCCGAAGTCGCCGACAACTGTTCCCTCAGAGTAGCCTTTATAGGGGGTAAGCAAGGTGCAGTGCGCACCTATAATTTCGCTATTTTCTTCGTATTCGTACATAAGTCATGTCATTTTACGGTTACAACTTGATATCCCATTTACCCTGTGAGAAGATTCTGAAGCTCACGTATTCGTCTGTAAATTCGTAGGACAGAATTTTGATATAAGTTTTGTCTTTGGCTTCCAACGAAGCTATCAGTCTGTCGATTTCTTCTTCCGGATAAACCCAACGAGAGGTAAACTCCGCATCCACGCTATCGCTGTGTCTATTGACAAAGCCGTCGAAAGTGTTATCCAAGAATGCCTCTATCTTGTCGAGGTCTGCTTTGTTTTCCGTCCTTGCGTAGAAAATGTTTGTTGCATAGTTTGCCATAATCCTAAGTTTTAAGTTTTTTATTTTCCCTCTTTTAGCATTTCAGCTACTTTCGGGCTTGATTGAAAATTATGTCGCCTCAAAAGGTGTTATGGCTCTTTATGCAGGGTTTCACGACCAAATACGACCTCTGCAAAGCGGAGCGTGGAGATTTTGTCGGGAACCGTCAGGCTGTGACCTTGAATACAAGAAAGACATGACAAGTACCTTTGCGACACAATTCTCATCAGACAGCCTGAAAGTCGATATGCAAGGATGTGGGAGTACACCCGCAACGGGTAATCTGCAAATGGGACTATGGAATAAAAGAGGATTGCAGCGAAAAGAGAAAATATCAATGGGGAATTATCTCTCTTTTGGCTGCATACAAGATATTCAGCACTGAAAGAACCGAAAAAAACAGTTTAGTTTAGGTCATTAGTCATATATATGCTAAACCAAATAAAACTAAATATAGGCAGGCATATTTGCCTGTCTGTATATTTATGTCTTTATAAAAAAGCGTATCTTTGTGCAAGTGATTTTCTTTGGGAGAAAACTAAAACCTACACTTTGAAATTTTCGATTATTGTAAGAGGACGAAGATTGTGCGAGAACACATCAAAAACGGTGTCGAGTGCGAACAAATGAAAAGAATGAAAAGTAGTGCAACCAAAAAAACGGGAAATCACGAAAAAAAATGTTTCTGTTCCTGTTTTGTTTCTTTATTTCGAGAGCTGTTTATGTAAAATGTTTATTTATAGTATTTTACTATATGTCAAAATAACATTTACCAGATTCTTCACAACAGATAATAATGAAACACTATCTCTAGTAATTCAATAAACTGTATCTTACTTCGAAGACACACCACAAATATAAGTATATTTTTTCATTATAGATATTACTTTCTACTATTATTTAATGCAGATTATTTCATTCGGTTCTAGAATAAAAAAAACAAAATCATTTCTCATATTCTCATAGAAAAGTATATTCATTTGATTACTAACAACATAAAGCATGAGAATAAAAATACTTACATGCATTTCTCATACATATATAAAGAAAACGCACTTAAAACAATGCATTTCTCATACTATTATTGGCATTTCTCATACATCAAAAACATTATTCTCATAGTCTAATCATTAACGCTTAATGAACTGTAATAAAGCCACCGTTCATTTTCGTTATAACTAACTGACAATCAAAGATTATACTACTATAATCAATAGATTTTCAATAAGACATCTCTATCGTTGCACTCCAGTGAACAGACTCGTTCACTAGAGTGCAAAGGTCTATCTACCCGAGTGCGCAGCTCTGTTCACTAGAGTGGAATAATACGGATGAAAGCAGAAAAACACAATAATGTCAGTTACGAAAGATATGTTATCTATCGACTTAACATACAAACTACGGTTATATTGCCTTCTACATATTAGTTTCTTAAAACAAAGACAAGCATAATATGCAGCATGAGAAATACAAAATAAAGTATGAGAAATACCTTCTTTAAAGGCATTTTATAGCTATAAACTATGAGAAATGCATGTAAACATTTTAATTCTCATGCTTTATGTTGTTAGTAATCAAATGAATATACTTTTCTATGAGAATATGAGAAATGATTTTGCGAAATCGTTTCTAGTATTGGTTGCCTTCACTTCTTCACATACCAGGGCAAACGCTCAATAATCTCTACATGTTATCTTTTTGCTCTGTGGGTGGTATAATTCTTTGAATACCTAGTATTTCATCTCTGTATTTCTCATCCCACCCGCATAGTTTTCTTTTCCCTGCTATCCCTATCTTCTTTTTACTTTGCTTTAATAAGATAAGAGCCATTTTACACATGAGTGAAAAGTTAACTGCTGCATTATCCGTTTTTCTAGTGTAATCTTCTCTAAAGGAAACATCTAATTGCCAATGCAAGTTATTTTCCACTTGCCAATGTGACCTGACCGATTCCAGAATCAATTTCGGATCTTGTGGCAAAGAAGAAATATAGCATCTTGTTTCTGTTGTTGGTTCTGCATTGCCAACCTGCCTGACGCATGTTATTTTCGCTATAGTTTTTATCCCCTTCCAACCGGCATAAAAATGCTCCGGGTAAAAAGCGGCATCACAAACACATTCTCTGTATTCTTTTCTGCCATGACCGTCATTCTGTTGGAAATAGCTTTGCTTATAAGGTAGATAAATCCGGTCTTCTTCTGTGAGCAGAGAGAATATCTGAGCTTTGAGTTTCTTCTGATTGTCTTTGACGCACAGGATATAATCCGCTTCTGCATCTATAATTGTCTCTGTTATTGTTTTTTGACAACCAACAGCATCAATGGTCACAATACACTGTGTCAGGTCAAGAGCCTTTATCAGTTCAGGGATAGCAGTTATTTCATTGGATTTCCCATCCACTTTTTGTTGCCCCAGACAAAGGCCATTGCGTACGGCCCATGCACTGACCATATATAAACGATCTTTCATCCCATGCCCCTTTGAATGGGAAGTTGGGCATACAGCCTTGCCATCTATAGCAACGACACCGGGAAGCTGACTGCAAATATCATTAATCCAAAGGCGGAAAATTTCTTCAAACCATTCAATATCCAACAAAGTGAAAAAACGGTTGAAAGTATCTTCTGAGGGAATACCTGATAAATGAGGAAGACGGTTCTTGAAATATTCTTCATGACTATTACCAAATATTTCTATTTCATTCCAGGTTTCAGCACCACAAAGAACTGAAACCATCGCAATAAATACGATTTCTTCGACCGTATACACTTGGTTCTTTTCACTACCAACATCAGGAACATAAGATGAAAACTCTTGTAGGTTCATATGGCGATATAGTTTGAGATTGCAGAACAAATATAGGCATAGAACAACACAGGAAAAAAGGTTTTATAGGTTTTTCAGAGAGAAGATGAAAAAAAGTCAAAACTATGTAGAGATTATTGAGCGGGTGCCCTGTTTTGGCTTACTCTTTCACAAAGGGAAGGATTCTGACATGGTTTATTATGTCAGAATCAGTTCTTATTCCTGTGGCTCCGAAGAAGCAGCATCCGTATTCACCCCACGTTGATAAACAGACGGTGCCACGCCGAACTGAGCCTTTAAAACATTTGCTGAAATAGAACGGGTCGCTGATACCAACTTTGTAGGATACTTCCGCAACAGTCAGGTTATCTTCCGAGAGCAGCAGTTCCGCTGCTTTTTTCATCCGCACCACACGCAGGTATTCATTAGGCGAATATCCGGTCACACCGCGTAGTTTCCGATAGAAGACCGTTCGTCCCAACTTCATAAGCTGCGCAAACTCGTCAATAGAAAATTCAGGACGGGCGAGATTCTGTTCAAGTATAGCAGCCAACCGGTCGGCAAATTCCTTATCCCGGTCAGTGGTACACATGGCAGGACGCACGATACCCGGTTCGTTGGAAAACTTCTCACGCAGTTTGTCGCGTTGCTCTATCAAACGGAACACACGTGCCAACAACAGTTTTATGCTGAACGGCTTTGCGATGTAAGCATCCGCTCCCGCTTCAATACCTTCCAAATGCTTTTCCGGTGAGCTTAGTGCAGTCAGCAGAATGATAGGAATATGGCTTGTTTCAAAATCAGATTTCAACTTCCGGGTTACTTCAAATCCTGTCATTCCCGGCATAAGTACGTCACAGATTATCAAGTCTGCCTCGGACGTACGCGCCTTCTCAAAGCCGGATGTCCCGTCGGCAGCAACTTCTACTTCAAAATATACACCGACTTCCTCTTTCAGGAATTCACGAATATCGTTGTCGTCCTCAATAATCAGGACTTTCCGTTTATTCAAAGGAGCAGGTAGCTTTTCCGGTCGGGAAGTTCTTCCGAGAGTTGAGCAAATGATGCGCCTGTCCGTCCGCTTCTTTCAGTAATACGTTGCCGGGAATCAAAAAGTCCTTCTCCGCATAAACCGTCTTATCCGTCGGGATACATACGGTAAATACGGAACCGCCGCCTTCGTTGTCCTTATAGTCAATCGTACCTTTATGCACCGACACCAGTTCGTGGCTCAAATGCAGACCTACGCCGATACTGTCACCGGAGAAGTTGCTCTGCATAAAGCGTTTGAACAGTTCATTCTGTTTCTCTTTAGGAATACCTACTCCTGTATCCGATACTTGAATCTGCAATGTTTTCTTGGCTTCGTCCACGCTCACCGAAAGGATGATAGTGCCGTTGGAAGGCGTTTTAAATGCATTGGAAAGCAGGTTGTAAGTCACCTTATCCAGATTCCCCTTGTCAATGAACATCTTATAGGACGGCACAGAAGGCAGAAAACGGAAATTCATGTTCTTCTGTTCCGCCACGTCACCGAAACTCAGGAATATTTCATAAAGGAAAGAAATCACATCGGTTTCTTCCAGAGAAAGTGCCAGTTTATTGTTCTGCATCTTTCTGAATTCCAGCAACTGGTTGATTAGTCTCAACATACGTTGCGTGCTCTTATCCATCGTCTTCAACGGATATATAAGTTCACGCGGAATATCCGTGACGCGCTGTATCTTCTCCAGTGCTCCTTGAATCAATGTAACGGGGTACGGAATTCGTGGGAGATATTGGTAAAAAACACCAGTTTATATTCGGTCAACTGCTTCTCTACATTGATACGGTTGCGCAGCCCGTTAAAGTTGCGAACAATGCGGAAGGCAAAATATAAGGCTACAATCAACAGCAAGACATAGCACAGCATTGCCCAAGTAGTTTTCCAGAATGGCGGAACAACCACAATCTTCAATGTAGTCTCGCTATCGTTCCAAATGCCCGAGCCGTTGCTCGATTTGACATGAAGCACATAAGTGCCCGGATTCAAGTATTTGAAAGAAGCGAAATTTAAGGGAGAGGGTGCACTCCAATCCTGGTCGTAGTTCTCCAGCCAGTACATATACTTCGTATGCCCGCTATCGGAATAATCAAAGGTAGAGAAATCTATCAGGAACGAGTTCTGATAATATTTCAAAGTGATTTCATCCGAATAGGCAAGAGACTGCTTCAACGGAGAATCTTCCATTTGCGGATTCATCTGGGTTCCGTTGACATACAAGTCGGTGAAGACTACCGGAGAAAAAGTCTCGCTATCCTGAATCTTTTCGGGGTCGATGACAATCAGACCGTAGTTTGTTCCAAACAACAGCTTTCCGTCTTCGCGCATACAGGCGCTATTCTCGCTATACACATTCCCCAGGGTATAGGAAGAGAAGAAGTAGTTCTCGAATGAACGATTAGCCGGATTAAACTTGGAGATACCATATTCGGTAGCCACCCACAGATTTCCGTTCTTATCTCCCAGGATAGATTGAATCACATCGTTGACCAACCCTTCGGAAGTGCCGTAGTGCTCATACTTCAAGGAATTGTAATTATCCTGAGGCTCACAAAGATTCAACCCCGAACCGGAAGTACCAATCCACATGCGTCCTTCCGTATCCCGATAAATGCACTTGATTTCGTTACTACAAAACTTGCCGTTCGTGTAACTGAACAGGTGATAATTATCAGAATCGGCAATCAATGAATCGGGATGAAAGATACAGATTCCTTCGCTGGTTCCTACCCAGACCATTCCGTTCTCGTCTTCCTCTATCACGCGCACCATTCGCATTCCGAATGTCTGCTGGAAGAAATGACGGAATTTATATTTTCCGTCGGGCGTAGGTTCTGCCAGTTCGAGTCCGCCGCCAAATGTTCCTATCCACATACGGTCTTTACGGTCGCGATAAATAGTAAAGACATTATTGTCGGACAAAGCCGTGAGGTCGGAAGGATTATTATAATACCACGTATCCCCTACTTTCAGTCCGTTTCCACGGGTTCCCGTCCACATTCGTCCCTGCCCGTCTTCGGCAATGGCGTAAATATTGGAATGGAAATACTGATTGGTCATCTTCGAGCAGAGATTGGAGTCAAAGGTGTAAAGTCCCCCTTTACGCGTGCCGACACAAATATCCCCGTTCGACATTTTGGTGAGCATACGGATGGTGTTCGAACGGTCGAATAAATCACGGGATTCGGGATAGATGCGGGAAGTCCCTTCATTCAAGACGGATATACGGGATAGTCACCCGAATACTCGGAAGCCACCCAAATACCGCCGGCACGGTCTTCCATGACGTAAAGCAGGAAGTCCGAACTGATATGACTTTGGTCATTTATATTGGCTACGAAGTGTTCCAGTTTGTCTTCAGCAGTATTATAGGCAAAAAGTCCGTTTCCATAGGTTGAAATCCATATAATTCCACGGGAATCATGGACGATATGATAACGTTCAAAGTCAATATATCCCATCTTGTCCTGCGGAATCAACTGGAAGTCCTTGATTTCTCCCGTTTCGGCAAGCACATAAGTAAGATGTCCCGTATGGTTGTATATCCAATAGTCGCCGCGATTGTCACGTATCAGTTCGCCTTTCTTGATGTCCATGCGGGAATCTGCCTGAATGTCACCAGTGTTAAAATCGTACGTATATACTCCGGTGGTAGTCAGAATGACCCATTTATCCTTTAGCAAGAAGTTTCCGGTCGGCGAGGTCTTACCTGCGACAACGGCAAGGGAAGCCAGTTTCTGCATCTTTTGAGTGGCAGACTGATAAAGGTAGATATCCCCGTCGGCTGTCAGGAAATACATATCATTCTTGTAAGCCAGGGAAGAAGTGAAATGGATTAACCGGTCTTCTATCCGGTATTGTCCGTTGGTGACAGAGACTAGTCCGCATTGCGTTCCAATCCAAATACGACCGCTGGCGTCTTCATTCACGAATTTCACCCTGTTGTCCGGCAAGTTTCCACGTTCGGTTCTGAATACGGTAGAGGTCATTTCACCGTCGGGTTGATGGGTCATCTGGCGACAGCCATTTCCTGAATGTGACAGCCAAACATCCCCGTTGGCAGCAACGAATACGGTCGAATAGTTCTGTCTCGACTCACCGCAACCGGTATAATCTATAAAGCGGGCACGTTGCAAATCGTAGCAGCTATATAATTCCGGCGTAGTGGAAATCCACAGGAAACCGTCTTTATCTTCGGTAAGGTCATAAATCCGGTTGTCCGCCAAAGAGACTTTGTCTCCGGTTTCCGGTCGGAAAGTAAGGAAAGAGTTGCCGTCATAACGGCTCAATCCGTTCAAGGTAGCCAGCCACAGAAAGCCTTTGCTATCCTGATAGATATAACGGACAGAGTTATTGGGAAGACCGTCACTGGTTCTCATTTGTGTAGAACGGAGTTCTATTGCACCATAAGCATTCAAAACGAGGCTAATAAAAAAGATGAAGACAAAAAAGCATCTTTGTGTCATATAGATTCCAAGATTAATAATAAATGATGAGCAAAAATAGTCAAGATAATTGAAATAATAAAGAAACAGCTCACAAAATAACATTGAAAAGACACTTGTTTTTGCCAAACATCTTCTAACATTTATTCAACCGACTATAAAAACAATCTATATGAAACACTTTTAGTAAAAATATAGTATGAGAAATAAAGAAAGCAGGCTACGAAATACACTCAAACTACAAACGAACAACTTATGAATATGAAACTGAACGTATCACTCTAAAGCATCAACAAAACATGTGTATCCGCAGCCTGCCTGTTGAAATTGAGATGATGCCAATAGAACAAGATTCTTCTAAGAATGATTAGAAAGTCGGCTTAAAGAATGCAAAGGAATTGAAAGAACTGTGCTTAATCGGGCGAAACGCTTGAAAACAGGGGAAATCAAGACTATCATATAGATAAAAAAGAAACGCCTCTATACTCTTCGGAAAGATTATAGAGGCGATTTTATTATTGTTCGATTCTGAAACTATCAGAAGAAACAGAATCAGATACCCAATGACTTCTTCACTGCTTCAATTTTTTCCATAGCGGCAGATTCGGCAGAAGCGAAACAGTTACGACATCCCATTTCACCTTGAACTTCCATATAGAACTTAATCTTAGGTTCTGTTCCGGAAGGACGGACTGAAACTTTACTACCGTCTTCTGTGAAATACTGAAGAACATTTGATGATTCCGGCATATCAATTGCCGTTACATTTCCCTTGTCGTCTGTCTGCTTCAGAGTTTTGTAATCTTTGCTCAGGATTACTTTAGAGCCACCCAGTTCTTTCGGCGGGTTAGCACGGAAGTTTTCCATCATGGCTTTGATTTCTTCAGCACCGCTCTTACCCGGCTTCACAACGTTTACGGTGAATTCTTTAGAGAATCCGTATTCTACGTAAATATCGAGCAGTAATTGATACAGTGACTTACCGTTATCTTTTGCCCAGGCAGCAACTTCGGCAATCAAGCAACAAGCTGAAACAGCATCTTTATCGCGAACGAAGTCTTCGGCAAGGAAACCGTAGCTTTCTTCACCACCACCGATGTATTTCTGTTTGCCTTCACGCAGACGGATTTCACGTGCAATCCATTTGAATCCTGTATAGCAGTCGAGCATCTCGATGTTGTTCTTGTCGGCAATCTTCTTGATAAGTTCGGTAGTTACGATGGTCTTCACACAGAATTCATTACCTTTAATCTTGCCCAGTTGTTTGTACTGAGTAAGAATATAGTAAAGATACATCATGCAAGTCTGGTTACCGTTGATAAGTACCCACTCGCCTTTGTCATCCTTGCAGGCAATACCTACACGGTCAGCATCCGGGTCGGAAGCCATTACGAGGTCAGCGTCAATTTCTTTGGCCAGGTTCACAGCCATAGAAAGAGCTTCCGCATTTTCCGGGTTCGGCGATACAACAGTCGGGAAGTTACCGTCCTTAATCATTTGTTCGGGAACAGTGAACACGTTTTCGAATCCCCACATCTTCAACGCACGCGGAATCAACATCATACCTGTACCGTGAATCGGAGTATAAACAATCTTCATATCCTTGTGGCGGGCGATAGCTTCCGGATCAATAGAAACAGTTTTCACCATATCCAGATAAATCTTGTCGATATCTTCACCGATTATCTGAATCAAATCAGGATTACCCTGGAATTTGATGTCGGCAGCGGAAGCAATAGCATTTACTTCGTCGATAATACCCTTATCGTGCGGAGCCAATACTTGCGCACCGTCATCCCAATATGCCTTGTAGCCGTTGTATTCTTTCGGGTTGTGGGAAGCAGTCAGGATAATACCGCTCTGGCAACCGAGGTGACGGATAGCGAAAGACATTTCCGGGGTAGGACGCATATCATCGAACAGATATACTTTAATACCGTTGGCAGAGAAGATATTGGCAGAAGTTTCCGCAAACAAGCGGCTGTTGTTACGGCAGTCGTGGCCAACCACAACAGAAATCTGCGGCAGGTCTTTGAAGTTCTTCTTCAGATAGTTGGAAAGTCCTTGAGTAGCGGCACCCACCGTATAGATATTCATACGATTGCTACCTACCCCCATGATACCGCGCAGACCACCTGTACCAAATTCCAGGTCTTTGTAGAATGCTTCAATTAGTTCGGTCTTATCATCGTTTTCCAACATACGTTTCACTTCAGCCTGAGTTTCGGCATCATAAGCCGGGGTCAGCCATTTTTCGGCTTTCTCAGTGACCTGTTTAATAAGTTCCTGATTTTCCATTTCGATTATTATTTATATGGTTAATGAATTATTTACTGTTATATTCTTGAGCACACAAATGTAAAATAATAAGTTTATAATTCCTATTCTTTTAATTGAAATTTGAGAATTAAGAATCAAAAACAATATACTCAATACCTTATATCCAATACTCATTATCTATTCTTGCGGCACTTTATATCTCTCTCCGGTCTGTTTGACATATTCCTGCAAGAATTCCTTCGGATAACCGGGACGGAGCACTCCGGCAGGCTGTCCGATAGAATTACGTTCAAATTGTCCGTCCTTCACACGTTTCACCACTCCATCGTTATACTTCACAATCAGGAAAGTACCCAGTTGCTTCCATGTATCGAACGTACTCTGGGCAGTCATGCTGGTATAGTTTGTCAGGAAATCAACAGCGGCGTTCTTATCTTTTTCCAACAATTTGGCTGCCATCTCTTCAATACCTTGCTGCGCGTTGTTAAAGGTCGTTTCCATCTCCTTCTGTGCTTCGCGTACATCACCAATCATCAAATCATAACGCGGATAAACCATGTTTGATACCCAGTTGAAAATCCAGAAAGCAGAATTCCAAGAGAAGGTAATATAATCGGCTCCGTCCACACGCGTATAGCATACCGGCACTTTCGTAGCACAGCAATAGACAGGAGTAAATACTGCCATATTCGCATCGTCCACACCAAACCAAAGAACGCCGCCTATCGGGTCGGGCATATTAGCACGCATTTGTGCAACAAATACAAAACCACTTTGTTGAGTAGAGATAGGACGTTCGTTAAAATATTCCTGACCGTCCACCTTGAAGTTCAGCGGCGAAAGACGGTACGGAGTTTTGTAAGGGCCTGCTCCGAAGTCATTAGAGATGTCGAGCGGAGTTCCCTCGTAATGGTCGCGCATCATGTCTTTTACATCTTGCACGGACAGCTTCTGTTTCGGTTTCACGAAAAGTGGCATCGGGGTGTTGGATTTTCCTTCGATATAAGGAAGATAATCTTTTCCGTTATCAGTTAATTTATTGAAATAACTCCATACGCGGGCTTCGCAGAAACGGCGTGCACCGAAATCGAGGGGCGCATAAGCAAGCGAGAAACTAAAATCTTTGTTTACTCCGTTGAAGTAACCTCTTTCACGTGCGAAAGAAACAACATCGGGAGAATATATGCAGTTTTCCTTATCGTTCATGTCAAACTGATGGATGCGCGACTGGTTGGCATGAGCTGAAATACAATCATCGGGCACACGTACAGCCACCCAAACAGCTCCGCGGATACCCGGACCTTCCCAATCATTTCCATAATCCATATTTCGTTCGGGTCGGCAATGGTAAAAGACTCCCCACTGCTATAATAGCCGTATTGCTGTACCAAGTCAGTCATTATCTTGATGGCTTCACGGGCAGTGCGCGAACGTTGCAATCCGATATAAATCAAGCTTCCGTAGTCAATGATGCCTGTAGAATCCGCCAATTCGGGACGTCCGCCGAAAGTCGTTTCACCAATCGTAACCTGATATTCATTCATATTGCCGGTCACATTGTAAGTCTGCCGTGCCTGCTCTATTTCTCCCAGGTATTTACCGGTATCCCATTCATACACTTTCATCATGGTTCCTTTCGGATAAGTAGCTGCCGGATAATGGTACAGTTCTCCAAACAGACCATACGAGTCGGCAGAATAGGAAACGATGGTCGAACCGTCGGCAGAGGCATTCTTGCCGACTATCAGATTGGTACAGGCGAAAGTATCCGCCACAGCCGCCACCAGTATGGCAGCACACAAAATAATTCTTCTCTTCATAATTATATAGGATTCACTTTTAATAATTACCAGACAAAAGTCTCACGGGCTACAGTCTCATTCCCGCAATGGTCGGTCACAGTAAGTTCGACAGTATGTTTGCCGCCTTTCTTCACACGCTTCGGATCAAGTTTACACCCCAATATGACTTCACAATATTAGGCCGTCCGAAGAGCGCATACTCTCCATCTATCGTTCCCCGATAGGAAGCTATTCCGGCTCCCTCGTCTTTCAACCGATAGACAACCTTGCCGTTTCTTCCCCACTGGTTCTTATTGATAGGGGTGATTTCGGGCGGAACCGTATCAATAGCAACGGTATAAGTCCCCAATTCACGGACAGATGTTTTCATATAACCGTCTTCATACTTCCCGCCTACACTGTACTTACTACCTTATTGGGGTCACACGGGCTACATAATACTTCGTACTATCAGCAACCGGCTTTCTACGCAGCCCGATACGAAGCTCGCAACCCGCATGAAGCGGAACGGGTATATCATTTATCTGATAAGTAAATGCCACTGCCCCACTGTCGGCTTTCACCTGATAGTTAAGAGGAACATCGTCATACAACATTCCCTTTGGCACAATCAGGCTCAATCCCGGTTCTTGCAGATAATTCGTCTTGTCCCAGGCAAAGAAGTATTTCTCCCGATGATTCAAAGGTTCAACCGGCTGCTTCCGCCCACGTACGGTAAAACCGTATTTGGAAGTATTCCCGAAAGCATCTTTTAAGGTATATAAGAACTGATAATCCCGTTCTTCATCAATCGTCACCAAACCACGGTTATCATTCGATGCCTTCAGCAGACGTAAAGTATTCCCCGGTTCAATAAAAGATTTCATGTATTGCCCGCACGTCCATGAGTTTATCATTCGGTTTTCATCTTGAGAAAAGCGGTCTACCGTACTGCGGAACACTTCATTTCCATCTACTGTGAGAACAACGGAATACACTCCGTAATGATTGCTGACCCCATCCATGTAATCATATGCCTTGATACCTGTGCCTATCACTCCCCATGCTTCCACCGGACGCTCCGCGTTCGGAAGAATCGTTTTGACCAGCTGTTTTCCATCCACCACACCTTTGCCAAGCTGTGGGAAAAACATAATTCCGTCGGCCTTCGGGGCACGCGTATCTTTGATTTTTGATTTAAAGAAAGGCATCGGGTCGATATAATCCCCCGATTCTGTTTCGAACACATCCAAATGGAGATGCGGGCCGAATGAATAGCCGGTATTCCCGCTCCATGCTATCTGCTGACCGCCTTTCACCGGATATTCATCCGGTTCGGGAATAATCTCCACTTCCCAATTCTCATTCTCGTATTGAAGTTTCTCCACCCTTTCGGCAATAGGGGAAATAAAACCGCTCAGATGCCGGTTGATAGTAGAATAACCGTTGTGATAACAGACATCAAGTACATACCCCGAACCATTGGTGACGCGGATACGTGAAATATACCCGTCGGCAAGGGCACGGACAGGTTTGCCAATAACTCCGCCTGTCTTAAAATCCAATCCGCCATGAAAGTGGTTAGAGCGGATTTCTCCGAAGTTTCCGCTCAATGTAAGAGGAAAGTCAAAAGGTGGCACAAAGGTGGCTTGCTTCTTTTCTTGTCCACAAACCCGATGCAACAAGCCAGCATCAAAGTAGTGATATATTGTTTTATCATTCCATTCACTTTTTTACTCCCCGCAAATGTACACTATTCCAACTAAATTACGAAATATCCGGGCGGATATGATAGCCGGAGATACTAGTTAATATTTCTTTTTATTATTATATTCATTGCAAACCTGTATCTATTATGTTATTTATATTAGTACTTTTGCATCCGTTTTTAATTTTAATTAAATATAAAGAACTCAATGAGAATGTATGTAAAAGTAATGGCAGCGGTCATTGCATGTATGCTGCTGGGGGTGAAGCACACTCAGCATTTGCAACTACCCCGCTACAGAAAATCTGAGTTGGTTTAAAAGAAAAAGAAGAAACCAGAAGGAAGAGAGGAGAAGAGTAAAAGCGACTACGAAAAATTAGTGGAAGGCAGCAAAACAACCAAAGGAATGTTTGCTGTACATCAAAAAAAGAATGATTATTATTTTTTCCCACATCCCTTTTAGGACGTGATTTATTAGTAGCCAATAAACTGCAAAGAGTTCCTGCCGAACTGAACGACGCAGGTGTAAACCGTGGAGTAAACTATGAGAATCAGATGGTTTGCATGGAATGGGATAAGGCTAGCGGAAAACTGATGTTCCGCCAACAGCGCCCGTTGCCCCTGGCTCCTCAGAACGATGCCATATTCCGTTCGGTAAAGGATAACTTTATCTCCGCTGATTGCCGCATTCAAAATCGAAGCAATCAATGCGGATTCTACTGCATTGGTAATCAAGGTGAATGATATTTATGATGGTACGGAAACCAGTATCAATAATGTATTTACCAATATTAATCTGGGTACTTCGGCTATCAAGAACTTATCACGTATCCTTTCTATCAAATCTTTCTCGAACAATGTCGTGGCGACTTCCGAGTTGACCACCCGGGTGACAGAAGGAACCACAACCGTATACGTTACGGTGGAAGTCAGTTCTTCCATTCTCCTGCTGCCTGAAACACCGATGATGGGACGTTTCGACAATCAGAAAGTCGGATACTTCACCAACCCGCTATTAAGTTTCAGCGACGCACAGCAAAGAACGGATAAAACGCAATATATCACACGTTGGCGCATGGAGCCCAAACCGGAAGACCGGGAAGCTTACTTGAAAGGGCAAATTGTGGAACCTGCCAAACCTATCGTATTCTACATTGATAATTCAACTCCTTACCAATGGCGTTCGTATATCAAGAAAGGAATTGAAGACTGGCAAACCGCTTTTGAAAAAGCCGGCTTCAAGAATGCGATTATCGCCAAAGAAATCACGGACAGTATGCATATAGATATGGATGATGTCAACTACTCCGTGCTGACTTACGCCGCTTCGGAAAAGAAAAACGCAATGGGCCCTTCCCTATTGGACCCACGTTCGGGAGAAATCCTGGAGGCGGACATTATGTGGTGGCATAATGTGCTTTCTATGGTACGCGAATGGATTACAGTGCAGACGGGAACCGTTTGCCCGGAAGCCCGCAGCGTGCAGTTGCCTGATGCCTTGATGGGCGACGCCATCCGTTTTGTGGCTTGCCACGAAGTAGGTCACTCTTTGGGATTGCGCCATAACATGATGGGGTCATGGGCTTTCCCGACAGATTCACTACGCTCGGAAGCCTTCACTTCCAGAATGAATTCTACCGCTTCGTCCATTATGGACTATGCACGTTTCAACTACATCGCCCAGCCGGGAGACGGCGTGAAAGTACTTTCTCCGCATATCGGTCCTTATGATATGTTCGCTATCGAGTATGGTTATCGTTGGTATGGCAAGAGCACTCCTGAAGAAGAAAAAGACCTCTTGTTCGATTTCCTGAGCAAACATACAGACCGTCTTTATAAATACAGCGAAGCACAAGATGTACGCGATGCCGTAGACCCACGTGCGCAGAATGAGGATTTAGGAGACGACCCTGTTCGTTCTTCTTTACTCGGTATCGAAAACCTGAAACGTATCGTCCCGCAAATTCTTCAGTGGACTACAACCGGAGAAAAGGGACAGACTTACGAAGAAGCATCCCGTCTCTATTACGCTGTTATCAACCAGTGGAACAACTATTTGTATCATGTACTTGCCAACATCGGTGGTATCTATATCGAGAATACAACCGTAGGAGATGGCGTAAAGACTTACACATTCGTCGAAAAAGAAAAGCAACAGGCTTCACTGAAATTCTTGCTTGATGAAGTATTGACTTACCCTAAATGGTTATTTGATACGGAAGTGGGAGAATACACTTACCTGCTCCGTAACACTCCGATCGGACAACAGGAGAACGCTCCTACGCAGATATTAAAGAATGCCCAAGCTTATATTCTTTGGGATTTACTCGGCAACACCCGTCTGATGCGTATGATAGAGAATGAGTCTGTCAACGGAAAGAAAGCCTTTACAATAGTGGAACTGATGGACGGACTACACAAGAACATTTTCGGTATTACCGAACGCGGCGGTATTCCCAACGTGATGGAGCGTTCTTTACAAAAGAACTTCCTGGATGCCTTACTTACTGCTGCCGCAGAACCTGAAGCCGTGAAAATCAACAAGAAAATTGCAAACGAGCATTTCTTGCTTGACCATGCCACTCCTTTCTGTAGCTGTTATGCTGCCGAACAACGTGCACTTCGCCAGGAAGACCGGATGGGCGCTCCACGTGTACTCAATTTCTACGGCAGCCAGCTCAACCGCATCTCTGATGCCATTTCTGTGAAACGCGGTGAATTATTACGCATCAAGAAGTTATTGCAGAATCGTTTGGGAACTTCCGATACTGCTACACGCTACCATTATGAAGATATGATTTTACGCATTAATACCGCTTTGGGAATCAAGTAAAACAAACCTATTAATTAAACTATCTTACAATTAATGAGAATCAAATTTTTGTGCATTATTATATGCTTATTTGTGAATGCACTGGCTTTCGCCAGTGCTGCCAACCGCACCATTACCGGAGTCGTAATCTCCGGTGAAGATAATGAACCTCTGATCGGTGCTTCCGTTTATGTCCATGCAGACGATTTGAAGAAAGCCGGAGCATCACAGACTTCTTTGGGTACCATAACTGATATTGATGGTAAATTCTCTATTTCCGTTCCGGAAAAAGTAACTCGTATTCATTGCAGTTATATCGGTTTTGAAGAACAGGCAATTGCATTGCAAAGAGATAAAAAAAGTTATCGCATTGTACTTCAACCTTCGGCACATGCTTTAGCGGACGTAGTGGTAACGGGGTATCAGACATTGGAACGTAGAAAGTTGACTGCTGCTATCTCAAAAGTTGAATTATCAGATGCGATGGTAGGTGCTACCAAAAGCATTGACCAAGCCTTGACAGGACAAATTGCCGGTGTAGCTGTTACAAATACTTCCGGTGCTCCGGGAGCTCCGGCCAAAATTCGTATTCGTGGTACGGCTTCATTAAATGGGACACAAGATCCGTTGTGGGTATTGGATGGAATGCCTTTGGAAGGAACAGATATTCCAAAATTAGATGATGCAACAGATAATGACATTACGAATATGCAACAATCATCTATCGCAGGATTAAGTCCCAATGACATAGAAAGCATTACTATCCTGAAAGATGCCGCAGCTACTGCTATTTATGGTGCACGTGCTGCTAATGGAGTAATTGTAGTTACTACCAAACGAGGAAGAACAGGAAAACCTGTTATCAACTTTAATACCAAATTGACTTATACGCCTAATTTGGATACTTCCCGTTTGAATCTGTTAAATTCACAAGAAAAAGTAGATTTAGAGTTACAATTAATGAATGAACCATTAGATATGTTTGGTCTTCAGGTTTATCCCAGCAAGGGAGGAGTGGCCTCTATCCTCAATCAATATAATCTAATGAACATTTACCGTGAAAAAGGCTGGAACGGATTAACTCCTGAAGCGCAAGCTGCGATCAACCGGTTAAAAACAATTAATACCGACTGGAATGACATCTTGTTTAAAGATGCATTTACACAAGAATATAATTTTAGCATTTCAGGAGGTAGTTAGAAAGTAACCTATTATAACTCTCTCGGCTATACAAAAGAGAACGGTAATGTACCGGGAGTAAGTATGAGTCGTTTTAATCTGACAAGCAAAACCTCTTACCAACTCAACAAATTATTAAAGATTGGAATTTCACTCTTTGCCAACAGACGTAAAAATGAGAATTTCGTAACTGATAAATACGGTTATTCTAACCCTGTATATTATTCACGTACCGCAAATCCTTATTTTGAGCCATATGATTCAAACAATAATTATCAATATGACTATGATATCATAGGTACAAGTGATAACACCCCTGATCCCAAACGTGGATTCAATATTTTTGAGGAACGGGACAACACCCAAAATGAAAAGATTATAACTGCAATCAACTCTATCTTTGATGCCGAATTAAGATTCAATGACCAATGGAAAGTAACAACCCAAGTCGGAATACAATGGGATCAATCTTCTCAAGAACAATACATCGGACAAAATACATTCAATCTTCGTAACATTCGTGAGGATAGCTACAATAAAGTAGACCAAATATATATCATACCGGAAGGTGGAATGCATAGAGTTGATAACAGTACAAGTTCACAAATTACCTGGAAATTACAAGGCGAATACAAAAACACCTTCAATGATATTCATTCTGTCCAATTCATGGGAGGATCGGAAATTCGTAAGAACTGGTACGAAACTCAATTTACCGCAGGGTATGGATACGACCCAAAGACATTGACTACCAAACCATTAATTTTCCCAGATGAAACAGTAGCAAAGAAGTATCCCTTGCATAGCAAAACATATCAGGAAAATGCGTTTGCCTCTTTTTACGCAAACGGTTCATATACATTAATGGAGCGTTACACTCTAGGCGGCAGCATACGTTTAGATGGCTCCGACCTCTTTGGTGTAGACAAAAAATATCGGTATTTGCCTATATATTCAGTAAGTGGTTTATGGCGTATCTCCAACGAATCATTCTTGAATCACCCCAAATGGTTGGACAACCTCGCATTCCGTTTCTCATATGGTTTACAGGGAAATATAGACAAGAACACTTCACCATTCCTGGTTGGTGTATATAACAATGTAAGTATCCTACCCGGAAATACAGAAGAAAATATCACAATCAGCAGTGCTCCCAATGATAAACTGCGTTGGGAAAAAACAGCTTCTTACAACCTTGGTTTAGACTTTGCGATACTCAACCAAGCTATCAATCTGTCAGTAGACTATTATTATCGTAAAGGTACAGATCTCATCGGGACAAAAATGTTACCGCTGGAAAACGGCTTTACAAGCCAAAGCATCAACTGGGCCAGCATGGAAAACAAAGGGATAGAAATAAACTTGCAGACACGCAACATCACTACTAAAAATTTCTCATGGTACACAACATTCAACTTTGCTTATAACCAAAACAAAGTCTTGAAAGTCATGACACCTGAAAATCAAACAACACCTGGTTTGCAAGGTTATCCAGTAGGTGCCATTTTTGCATTAAAGACTCAAGGAGTAGATCCTAAAAACGGACAAATACTTATTGAGACAAAAGATGGACAAACAGTGAATATAGAAACGCTATATAAACTAACAGACGAAACCGGACTCGGATTCTATGCACCCAACGTGACTCCAGCCGAAGAAAGAGAATTCTACAGCTATATCGGAACTTCCGACGCTCCTTACACCGGAGGATTTATGAATACATTCACTTATCGTAATTGGGAACTGAATGTGAACTTCTCTTATAATTTAGGAGCACACGTACGCACCAGCCCTTCCTATGACTTGACTTCATTTGACCCGGGACGAAACACCAACCGGGATATTCTAGACAGATGGACTCCTGAAAATACTGACGGAAAATTCCCCGCATTAGTAAGCCGTAATCATAATATAGCAGATTACAGTTTCTTTGGTGACCGGAGAGATGTTTATCGCGCACTGGATATTTGGGTAAAAAAATTAAGTTACGTACGTCTTCAAAATCTACGCCTTGCTTATCGTATACCATCAGAATGGTTGCATAAACTCAGTATCGGAGGAGCAACAGTAGGGATAGAGGGACGCAATCTATTTGTATTTGGTTCCAGCTACAAAAACTACATGGATCCTGAATCTATGAGCAACTTATATGCTACTCCTGTAGCCAAATCAATCACATTCAATTTAAATCTTAACTTCTAAAATTCAGAGAAATAAGTTATGACGAAGAATATATATATAATTTTGGCATTATTAACCAGCATCCTGTTCTCTTCATGTGACAGTTTTCTGGATATACAGCCTGTTGGCAAGGTTATCCCTAATACATTGGCAGAATATCGTGCGTTGATGACTACTGCCTACAAAACCAATCAATTTCAGGACAAAGCTTACAGCGAAATGCGCACAGACGAAATTGTCATCAGCAGTGACCGTAATGACCAAAGTAGTTTTTCTGCAATTGAAACATGGAATGATCTTAATTCTCCCAGTGGTACTGCAACTTTTGGATGGAGTAATTACTATAATGCCATTTTCTATGCCAATTCCATCATAGACAAGAAAGACCAAATCACAGAAGGCAGCAAAGAAGACATAGAGCAACTAGTAGGAGAAGCTTATCTATTCAGAAGTTACCTGCATTTCATACTGGTTAATTTATATGGCCAACCTTATACAAAAGACGGAGCCCCGGAAACCAAAGCAATCCCCCTAAAACTAAGCGTAGATTTGGAAGAAGTACCTTCACGCAATACCGTTAAAGAGGTTTATACTTCTATTCTATCTGATATACAGACAGCACGAGGGCTGATCCATCAAAAAGAATGGGAATCCAAGTACCTTTATCGTTTTTCAGTACCGTCCATTGATGCTTTTGAGGCACGGGTACGCCTATATATGGGAGAATGGCAGAAAGCCTATGAAATGGCAGAGCAGGCTTTAGCACAAAAGTCCACATTGGAAGATATGAATGGAGAAATGCTTCCTAATAACTTCGAATCTACTGAAATGATTACAGCCTACGAATTCATGTTTAGTGTTTCTTCCAATAAGGCATGCCTCGTTTCTCCCTCGTTCTTGCAAAAATATGATAATACGGATTTGCGACTAACAAAATACTTTACAGCTCCGGACGAGGAGAATAATCGTATTAGTGCTAAAGGAGGAGAAGCTAAATTCACGTGCACTTTCCGTACAGGAGAACTTTATCTGAATTCAGCCGAAGCCGCCGCCCGTTTGGATAAACTTCCTGAAGCCCGTGCACGCTTATTACAACTAATGGAAAAGCGATACACTCCAACAGGATATGACAATAAGAAAAATACAGTAAACGCTATGAGCCAGACAGAATTAATCAATGAAATCCTTGAAGAACGTGCCCGCGAACTTATTTTCGAAGGCCATCGTTGGTTTGACTTACGCCGTACTACTCGCCCTCGCATTCAAAAAGAATTAGGCGGAAGCATATATGTACTTGAACAAGACGACGCACGCTATACATTACGTATTCCACAAGAAGCTATTGATGCTAATCCGGGGTTAATGAACTAAGAACATATATTATAAATCTGATAAAACTCCTCTTGCAACCTCATTTGCAAGAGGAGTTTTTTATCCTCCGTCACCACCTATCCTACATTTCCCACACACATCCCATTCACTTCTGAAATCTTTATCCCCCAAACGCATTGCCATATGCCAGGAAAATAATATCTTTGTAGCGACTTATTACGATAAATAACGTAGAAGCGTTTAGAATATTATCTCTATTCAGAATCTGGTAAATTCTTAAATTGGGGAGGTAATGGCAACTAAGCGTTCACGTCTTTGTTATATGCAAGGGCGTGGACTCTGTTGTTCATTCCCCATTGGGCTTACCAGAGCCTTGAATAGGATGAACTAACGACGTCCACGCTTCTTCTGTATATACACGGTATCAGGGACGCTTACCGCCACAAACAATCAACAAGTATGGGCAACACTTTTACAAAGTTTTTTGCGTCTTTTTTAGCTTATGGTGTAGCTAATAAGAAAAAAAGTTTCTCGGCAGTCGGTCATTTCGCGGAAGGGTTAGCTCCCGCCAAAGGAAAAATCCAGTGGGGATACATCAACAAAGGATATGACATTGTCATTCCCCTAAAGTACGAACGGGCTTTTTCCTTTAAGGGAGGATTGGCGATGGTAGTACTCAACTCACAATATGGATATATTGATTGTACAGGACAAATAAAGATTCCTCTAAACTTCTCGGCAGCCCACTCATTCGAAGAAGAATGTGCACGAGTATGCAACAATGGATTATGGGGATTGATTGACAGACAAGGAAACTACATTCTGCCTCCGACATACAACCAGATGGAGCAGTTTACAGAAGGACTAGCCCTCGTCTCACAAGATAACAAGGTGGGCTTTATAAACATGAAAGGCGAAATCGTTATTCCTTTGGAATATGACAACGGCTGTCCTTTCTCAGAAGAACTGGCTGCCGTCTGCATCGAAAGCCAATCGTCCAAATGGGGATATATAGACAAGGACAACAAGGAAATACTTCCTTTTAAATATGATATTGCAGAACCCTTTTATAGCAATATAGCTCGAGTGGGCCTCTATGGAAAAAGCATGAAAATCAACAAACAGGGCAGTGAATGTCTATAAACAACCACTCTACGCATTTATTCATCTCAACAAACGACATTCTGTTCTAAAACATCCCCTTACGAATAACAACGTAAGGGGATTATTCGTACATTGGAGCCAGTAAAACCCTAAAAAAGTAACATTATGATCATCGGAGTACCCAAAGAAATCAAGAACAATGAGAACCGCGTAGGGATGACGCCTTCCGGAGTAGCCGAAGTGGTGAAACAAGGACATCAAGTATATATCCAGCATACAGCAGGAGTAAACAGCGGTTTTCCGGATGAAGCGTATCAAGCTGTCGGTGCACAGATTTTGCCAACGATAGAAGATATTTATGCCATTGCCGACATGATCGTAAAGGTGAAAGAGCCGATAGCTCCCGAATATAAACTCATCAGGAAAGAACAGTTACTGTTCACCTACTTCCACTTTGCTTCCGACAGAGATCTGACGCTTGCCATGCTTGCCAACAAATCAATATGCCTGGCCTACGAAACTGTAGAGAAAGCCGACCACTCATTACCCCTGCTAATACCTATGAGCGAAGTAGCCGGACGAATGTCTATTCAAGAGGGAGCCCGTTTCCTGGAGAAACCACAAGGTGGTAAGGGAATCCTTTTAGGCGGTGTTCCGGGAGTGAAACCTGCCAAGGTCTTGATTTTAGGTGGTGGAATCGTAGGTAGCAATGCCGCACAAATGGCTGCCGGGATGGGAGCAGACGTAACTATCGCAGATATAAATCTGGCTCGTCTGCGCTATCTGAGTGAAACATTGCCCAAGAACGTAAAGACATTGTATGCATCCGGACTAAGAATAAAGAAAGAATTGCCGGATGTCGACCTGGTTATCGGTTCCGTATTGATTCCCGGCAATAAAGCACCGCATCTGATTACAAAAGAAATGCTTTCAATCATGCAACCCGGTACGGTATTGGTGGACGTAGCAATCGATCAGGGAGGATGTTTTGAGACATCACATCCGACAACCCACAGTGAACCGACTTATGTTATAGACAATATCGTTCACTATGCGGTAGCCAATATCCCGGAGCTGTTCCTTACACTTCTACCTTGGCACTGACCAACGCTACCCTGCCCTATGTTATCGCTCTAGCAAACAAGGGCTGGAAAAAAGCTTGCAAAGATGATCCGGCACTGGCACTCGGATTAAATATAATAGAAGGAAAAATCGTTTATAAAGCTGTGGCCGACGTATTTGGCTTGAAATACGAACCTGTCAGCCTATAATAAATGGGAATTTTTTAGGCACGGATTACACGGATTACGCTGTTGCTTTATGCAATCATATTTCTAAAAGCCGTGAAATCCGTGTAATCCGTGCCTAAAATGACAACATCCCGCATGGAAACTTTGCTGGGGCGCCACGCCCCTAAATTATCATTTATCTTTCAAAGAAATATTTCTTCTCTGCCGCTTGCTGATAAGATTCAATCAATTCGCCCATCACCTCCGTCACCGATTGCCGACGGGATATTATTGCCGAGACCTGGCCTATTTCCAGTTCACCTTCTTCCAAGTCACCTTCAAACATCCCTTTCTTTGCTCGTCCTTTTCCCAGCAGAGTTCGTAATTCTTCGGCAGAAGCACCACTATCTTCCGCTTTTTCCACTGCATATCGGAAATCATTCTTCACCAAACGTGTCGGAGCCAGTTTCTTCAATAACAACTTAGTATCCCCCTCGCCAAGACTCAGACAATAATCCTTAAACACCGGACTTGCAGAGCTCTCTTCGGTCAAGGCGAAACGGGTACCTATCTGCACTCCCTCAGCCCCCAACACCATAGCAGCCAGTATTCCTTCTCCTGTGCCAATACCTCCCGCGGCTACCAAAGGCAATGTGGTAGCCTCACGCACAGCAGGAATCAGACAGAAAGTAGTTGTTTCCTCACGACCATTGTGACCACCGGCTTCAACCCCCTCAGCCACCACGGCATCCACTCCCGCCTCCTCACATTTCACTGCAAAACGAGAGGAAGAAACCACATGAACAACCGTTATTCCACGTTCTTTCAACCATCCTGTCCATGTTTTCGGATTTCCGGCAGAAGTAAAAACAACCTTCACTCCTTCTTCCACCACAATATTCATTATCTCTTCTATCTGAGGATACATCAAAGGAATATTCACGCCAAAAGGAAGTTCCGTAGCCGCACGGCATTTACGAATATGTTCGCGCAAAGTTTCGGGATGCATGGAACCCGCACCAATCAGACCTAAGCCACCCGCATTACTCACTGCGGAAGCCAGCCGCCAACCGCTACACCATACCATTCCACCTTGAATTATAGGATACTGTATTCCTAGCAGAGAAGTTATTCTATTCATAATTAATAATTTATCAATGCGCTAATAATCTCATCCCCATAAGAAACCGGGTTATCACTAATGCGCTAATACAACAATATACAAATATATAAATTATTCAATTACAAACACTCTCCAGTCAGTATATTGTCGTATCGCAACATTAGTACATATATATAACGCCCTTAACGGGCAATCTGTTCGATTGGTTTATTTATCAATACAGTCGTCGAGTCTCCATAAGTCCGCAGAACCTCCAAGGTACGGGCACGATTATCTCTCCCTGTCTTATTCCAAAATTCTTTCGTAAAGACAGCCATCAGATCAAGTCCGCCGATAGTTCCACCATTGATATATACTCCGCTGCCACCAAACAAAGGAATAGGGCTATCCATCACTACCGAATTCACCATCATCCCATTGGCGCGTTCGCTCAACTGCCGGAAACGTACCCCGCTTGCCTGTATCTCATCCAAAGACTTGCGCATTCCCTTTGCCATCGGATTACGCGCCCAGTTGGAGTATGATCTTTGATGCCGCAGTTCATAGAAAGGATCTCCCCGCCAGGTATTCTTATCCACCCTAATCTTCTTCTGATAGACAGGATCCCAATTAAAACGGGTATTTGCCTTATACGGCATCAGGCTCAGCACCACTTTCGGTTTAGGTAATGCTTCGGGCAGCGATTCGTCAGGCAGCATCCACTTCTTCTCCTCCGACATCCGGGGACTTCCTACCGCGCCACCGAAATCAATCGACTTCACAGCATCCATATTTAAATGCAACTCCTGGTCGCTATCCAGCAACTTCTTCAGATGCAATGAATCTTGCGCCGTCCATACTTGCGAATATGCAAATAAAGTCATCAGACACAATACCATAGTTGCCCAAAAACGTTTCATCAATCTATTCATTCTCTTTACTCTTTCATTACCTAATACCTTTCAAACGCTTCATACATACCTGCACACAACCCGATTTTAGCAGTCCATTGAGCGTAGCAAGCCCCTGTCAGCAGTAAAAAGACTACTGATACAAACAAACGTTCCCACATGAATGTTCCCTATTTTTTATTCCGAACGCAATTCCTTTTTAGTGTCACCACCAACGATAGCCCGATCCGCAAAGCGGTTCGTCATAACACGGGTCAATCGTCCACCGGGTTTTCGGATATTGCCGTTCTTCCCACCAGCTACGATAGCAGGCGGCTGCATCAAGCACTTCCTCGTCAGTCAGAAAATAGATTGCTTCATAATTTTCAGCATTCGCCAACACCATTTTGCAACCCATTGACGGCGGTGTGCCCTGACGGATATATTCAATCACCCAAAGCATACATTCCCCCAAACGGATCTTACCGTTGTTCGTATTATAAACCGACGGAAAAGAAGGGATAATAGTCAAATCTTCCGCATATTTCAAAAGCTCGGGAATATCCTCTTCCATGAAATGAGGAACCTCCACCACTCCTTTATCATTCTTCATCTTATACGTGCCCGACTTCAATTGCTTCACAAAAAGAGCAACATCGGGATTGTTGTAATCCATTTCCTCGCTGTTGCATCCACTGAAAGATACAATCAGGCAAAGCGCCATCCACAGCATTACAAGTGTTTTTTTCATTTTCATAAGGATTAATACGTCATGCGAAGTCCGCAAAGTAAATTAAAATTAGTCGGCCGTTTCGTGCGCACCGTAGCCAGCTTCGAATCCGTGCTGAAATGATGCGAAATACCTGGTTCGGCAAAAAGCGCAAGCCGGTCGTTAATCTTATAATTGATTCCAATGCCGGCAGTCACTGCCAGTTGGACAGGTTCTTCCTTGAAACTATTGTCCGGTGCACCGGCGACACATTTATCCGCTATTCCGCCTACGGTAGCGTAAAGGTCAACTTTCTTTGTATCCATCAGCGTCACATTTACCCGGACAGGAATACCCAAGTAATGCAAATGCTGTCCTGCCGAACGAAGGTTCGAGTAAAGCAATCCGGTTTCTATCCCCAGAAAATCGTTCAGTTTCCTCTCTACTGTCACCCCTGCGGAAATTGGCATTTTATAAGTACCGTTATCTGCCGGAAGCGCCATACCGACCCGGGCTTTCATCGCCCAACGATGTTTCTTCACAGTTTTTCGGGAATAACAGGCGAACTTGCAGTTTCTTCCTGTACGGCAGATGATTCCGTATTGGCATTTGCAGCCTGCCAAAATCCATTGTAACCCGGATTGCCATAACGGTTGCCATTGCCTGTGGTGGTAGTCGACGAGAACGAGAAAGACATAGAGAAAGTAATGGAAAGTGAATCCTCTTCCTCTACACATTGCGACAACATACCGAATGATTTAGGAGTCGGCTTCGGCAAAACCGGTTCTACCGGCAACGGCAACTGATTGACACGTATCCCGTCTCCATCCATCTGCCCGCCATTCGTCACGGCTATCTTCGTAAATGCCTCTTCCATCTCTTCCTTGGGAGAGAAATACAGGAAGGTAGCCGATGAAGCCGCCAAGACGAGCAACACAGATGCCGCAGCCGCCACACGGAAGAGCAGTATCCGACGGCGATGTTGGCAAGCCACAGGAATATCCTGCGAGAGCTCTTCCCAAAAGCCATCCCGGACACTCATTCCCGCATCAGCGAGACGTGTGCGAAACAGATCGGTTATTTCATCATTTTCTTTCTTCATGGTTCCTATACTCTTTAATTCTTTTTGCTAACAAATACTTGGCGCGATGCAACTGCGAAGTAGACGAATGCTCTTTGATATGGAGCATCTTAGCTATCTCCTTGTGCGACTTTTCTTCAAACACATAAAGGTTGAAAACGGTTCGGCAACCATCCGGCAATTCGGCTATAAAAGCCATTAACCGCTCCTCGGAGATTCCAGCCCCTCCTCCCGAATCCGATATATCGGGTATATCGGGAAGTTGTTCTTCATGCACTACCAACTGACTGATTCGTTTCTCCCGTCTCAGATAATCGAGCGACTGAGTGACCATCACCCGGGTTATCCATGTGCAGAGCGACGATTCGCCCCGGAAGGAGAAGTTGGTAAAAATCTTGATGAAACCGTCATGCAGTACATCATGCGCCGCATCCATATCGCCCGTATAGCGGAAACAAACCGCCAGCATTTGTTTGGAATAGAGGGTGTAAAGTTCCTTTCGGGCTGAATCCTTTCCTGCCCGACAGCCCTTTACCAGTTCTATTTCGTTTTCCAAGTCAATTACCTTTTTTAAAATCGAACGTATGTCTGCGCCGTTTTACCCTTTAGACGCAAAAGTTTGAGGAATGCTGCAACAGAAAATGTTAAAGAATACAAATAGAATGATTTTTCTGAAGCATTTGCGAAAGACATGAGGAAATGCAAACAGCCTTTAAGCACAGATTACGCGGATTACACAGTTTTTATTCTTGTCCGTGCAATCCGCGTAATCCGCGCCTAAAATATTTTCATGACAAACTTCTCTCTTCCGCTCAACATGCCTTGAAGCTCATATCCAGTCCTTTCACTGAATGAGTCAGAGCACCCACAGAGATGAAGTCCACGCCACATTCGGCATAGTCACGAAGAGTATCAAAGGTGATGCCGCCCGAAGATTCGGTTTCGTATTTGCCGGCTACCATCTCTACTGCCTTTTTCGTCATTTCGGGAGTGAAGTTATCAAACATGATACGGTCTACCCCACCAAGATCGAGCACCTGTTGCAGTTCGTCGAAGCTGCGGACTTCTATTTCTATTTTCAGGTCTTTACCTTTTTCTTTGCAATACTCTTTGGCACGGGTGATAGCCTTGTCAATCCCTCCGGCAAAGTCTACATGATTGTCCTTCAAAAGAATCATGTCGAACAAGCCGATACGATGGTTTACACCGCCACCGATTTTCACTGCCATCTTTTCCAGAATACGCATACCCGGAGTTGTCTTGCGGGTATCCAAAACGCGGGTATTTGTGCCTTCCAGTTTCTTCGCATATTTGCGGGTCATCGTCGCGATACCGCTCATACGTTGCATCACATTCAGCATCAGACGCTCGGTCTGAAGCAGCGACTGTATCTTTCCTGATACTATCATTGCCACATCGCCCGGTTTCACTTCCGTTCCGTCGTTGATAAACACCTCGACTTTCATGGTCGGATCAAAACAGTTGAAGATTTCCTTAGCCACCTCGATACCTGCCAGCACACCGGCTTCTTTGATAAGCAATTTTGATTTTCCCATTGCCGTAGCGGGAATACATGAAAGGGTGGTATGGTCGCCATCACCTATATCTTCTGCAAAAGCAAGATCGATCAGTTTGTCGATCAGTTCTTTTTCCTTATTCATTGATTTTGTCAATTCTTATTTGGTGTATTAAACATTTGTCCTGTACTTTCTTCAAGAAGCAATTCACACGAAAACTTCCCTTTGTAGTAGCCATCGTTCCGATAACGAAACTTGATTCGTCCCGTTTCCCTTGATGGTTCACGTTAAATCCGCTGACTTTATTCTCCGTGAAGAATTCTTGCATCACAGTCGTTGCCTTTTGCTTGTCAACGCTTGTCGAGCGACCTTGGAGCACCAGGTTTACCTTGTTCCCCATATACTTACTCAGCTCTTGTGAGCTTCCTCTTTTAAATGCCGTAACCACTCCTGCCGGTATCTCTTGCGCCATAAGCAACGAGAGGGAAAGAAGCAAAGCGGTCATTCCTACGAGCACTCGTTTTTTCATAATTACAAGCTTTTAAGTTGAAGTTTAAAGGATTAAACTTTCAACTAATGATAGGCAAAGGTAAGCATTAATTGCAGAATAACATAAAAAATGCCTATTTTTGTGCATTAATCAGAAGTATAGAGACATGAAGACAACCTTGCTCGTCGTAGGACGAACCGTAGAACAACACTATATCACAGCTATCAACGACTATATACAGCGTACCAAACGCTATATCACTTTTGATATGGAAGTGATTCCCGAACTGAAAAACACGAAAAGCCTTTCGATGGAAGTACAGAAAGAAAAGGAAGGCGAGTTAATACTGAAAGCTCTCCAACCGGGAGATGTGGTGGTGCTGCTCGATGAACACGGAAAAGAGATGCGCTCCCTTGAATTTGCCGATTACATGAAGCGGAAAATGAATACAGTCAACAAACGGCTGGTTTTCATCATTGGGGGACCTTACGGATTCTCGGAGAAAGTGTATCAGGCTGCCCATGAAAAGATTTCAATGTCGAAAATGACTTTCTCGCATCAGATGATCCGGCTGATATTCGTGGAACAGATTTACCGGGCGATGACGATATTGAATGGGGGACCGTATCATCACGAGTAATACTTCCCGAACAAATCAAGAAAGAATGGAGCACTACTCATCTCCATTCTTTTCATTTTTATAAAGTTTATCAAATACTCGTTGGAGTTCTTCTTCATCCATAATCAACTCCCGAAGTTCCGCCAAACGTCCGGCATTATCCGATTGAGGTATCCATAAATTCAGATACCCGCCTTCTGCGTACTTATCATTAAGATGTTTACGAAAGCGACCATATTGCTGTTCTTTATCCATTTCCGGATAATGAGATAATCCATATTGAACGGTACGGCGCAAAGTTATTTCAGGATCAATGATACGGTCGGCCTCGGCTACTATTTTTCCATAAATACTTCTCAGCCTGTTTATTGGAAGCCCGATGATCTTCTATCGCTTCTTTCATCTGCAACAATTGCTCATCCGTAAACCAACGTCGCAAGATTTCATCTGCCAGCAATATCCTGCCGGAGACTATATGATGGAACTCACGTCCCTCACAGAGTCCCAAGTCATGATAAGCAGCAATGATATAAACCATCGAATAATCGACTTCATAATACATTGCCAGTTTCAGACTTTCTTCAATCACTTTTTCCACATGGTCTATCTGATGTGCCTTGTCAAAGCCGGCATATTGCGGAATAATCTTTTCGCAGACATAATCTTGCAATTCAACGGGGATATTATGAACCATATTCGATATTTTTTAGATTTTATACTTTGTGCTACTCCCGGTTCATCAACCGATGCTCCGCCATCTGTTCGAATTTTGTTCCCGGACGACCATAATTGGCATACGGATAGATAGAGATACCACCACGGGGGGTAAAGATTCCTGTTACTTCGATGTATTTGGGATTCATCAATTTAATGAGGTCTTTAATGATGATATTCACGCAGTCCTCATGAAAAGCACCATGATTACGGAAACTGAAAAGATAGAGTTTCAAGCTCTTGCTTTCTACCATTTTTATATCCGGAATATAGCTGATACGTATCTCCGCAAAGTCCGGCTGCCCGGTGATGGGACACAGACTTGTAAATTCAGGGCAGTTGAAACGTACCCAATAGTCATTCTGAGGATGCTTGTTATCAAAGGCTTCCAATACTTCTGGAGCATAATCTTGTTTATACTCGGTCTTTCTTCCTAATAAGGAAAGTTGGTCTTTTAATTCTGTCATTTGTACTCGTTTACTACAACCTCTACACTAAACAAAAAACGCATTCCCTCTTTCACCTATCACCGACTAGACTCAAATACCTTATTCATAAGCATTTGAGTGGTGAATGATTCATTTTACAACCTATCACCGTATCTATCACCTATCACCATCAACTCTCCCTCCCCCACGGCTACTTTGTCCCCGCCTTGCTTGTTACGGTACGTTGCATGTGGTCAAACAAAGTGTTTCATGCCTTGAAACAAACGGTTTCATTACTTGAAACAAAGTGTTTCACGCCTTGGAACAAATAGTTTCAAGCAATAGAAACTTTAGTTTCCTACCGTTGAAACTTTAGTTTCTCACCGATGAAACAACAGTTTCAAGCTATTGAAACTAGATTAAGCCGATACATTCCGGACAGAAGCTACTAGCATTCTATTCATTAGAACTTACCGGTGACAGTAGATGTGACGGCAAAATGTCAGGTTCAGTTGCTGTCACCACTTGCTGTCACAAATTATTTATCTTATAATCAAATGCTTAATAACAAAAGTGTGACAGATGACAGCAAAAAATGCATTTTTAATCTCTATGTAGAGAGATTATTGATTATTGATTTTTACTTTTTAAATACTTTTCCAGTCCTTCCCGACGCAGTGTACAAGCCGGACAATGCCCGCAACCATCCCCTTGAACACCATTATAGCATGTCAAAGTCTCGGTGCGAATCAGTTCCAATACTCCCAGCTCGTCTGCCAAAGCCCATGTCTCTGCCTTATCAATCCACATCAGAGGGGTATGGATTACGAATTGTTCATCCATAGCCAGGTTCAATGTCACGTTGAGGGACTTGATAAATGCATCGCGGCAATCGGGATAACCACTGAAATCTGTTTGTGAAACTCCTGTTATCAAGTGATTGATACCGCGTTCGCGGGCATATACTGCCGCAATACTTAGAAAAAACAGGTTACGTCCCGGGACAAATGTATTGGGAGCGCTATCTGCGGGTTTCTCTTGGTCCATCACCATTGTAGCGTCAGTCAGGGAGTTACGTCCCAGTTGCTCGATGAAGGATACATCCATCACATCAAACTCCACTTCCGCCTTACGGGCTATCTCCCGGGCAAGTTCCACTTCTTTCTGATGTTTCTGACCATACAGAAAACTTAAGGCATATACTTTTTTAAAGTTGCGTTTTGCCCAATACAGGCAAGTGGTGGAATCCTGTCCGCCACTGAACACAACCAATGCTGCTTCTCGATTCATAATCTATCTTAAATATCTTTGATTTTCAGTACGTTGTAAGAAATATCAGTATCGTAGACATCACTACCGTCTATTTTCTTGATGGCTTTCACCACGCGGATAGTCACCGGAAGAATCATCACTTCGTACATGGATTTCAGTACGATTTGGATTCCCATCATAATGAGCAGTTCTTTCCAGGCGATAATCCCTCCAAAGCTACCGGGAAGAAAATCAATGAATCGGCAGTCTCTCCTACAACAGTCGACCAAATGGCACGGGCGGAAAAGTTACGTCCCTGGCTGGCTACTTTCATCTTACTCATCACATATGCATTGAGAAACGAACCGACCAAGAATGCCATCAGACTGGCAGCCACAATGCGGGGCGCCATACCGAATACAAAATCAAAATGTTCTTCTCCTTCCCAAAAGGAGCAGCCGGAATGGCAACTGCTATCAGTCCAAGGGCTACAACAAAGAAGTTCATGGCAAAACCGCTCCAAATGATAAGGCGCGCTTTCTTGAACCCCCAAACTTCGGCGATACAATCATTGATAATATAAGAAATAGGAAAAACCAATAATCCGGCGGTTACGGTCAGGCTACCGATTTGGATTACTTTCGTTTCAAGAAGATTGGCTGCAATAAGGCACACATTAAAAAGAATGCCGAGCAGCATAAAAGGTACGGATACTTTCTCTTTCATAATTCCTGTTTTTTACGTGGTGTTCTAGAATACACGACCGCTATTCACGGCATCAAATATCTTTTTTATTCTTTTGTGCTGCAAAGGTATAGGAAAACTATGAAAAAGCAAAAGAAAATAAAAGCAATATCATCATCTATCAAAGTGAAGACGGGCAGAAACACATAGAAATACAGATGGCGAAATTACATCAAACATCTGGATGCCATACTGTCTTCCACGGGAGAAGTTCTATTGATGGATTCTGGTATGATAGGCCATGGATAAAGCGAAATGAACCTTTCCTGCCATAGACACTGGCAGGAAAGCTTTCAACTTTGACCTTAAAACACATCACTCAATCAACCAGAAGTATGCGTCAGGATGAGAAATCTTTCAATTCCTCTTTCAGACGTTTACGGATGAAAAACAAACGACTCTTCACCGTCCCCATCGGCAGTCCTAACTTCTCGGCAATTTCTCTATACTTGAATCCGGCTACAAACATCTGGAAGGGTACTTTCATTTCTTCCGGTATTGAATGTATCACACGGTATAAATGCTTCATATCATAGGTAAACTCAAACCTGTCGGCATCGTCATCTTCAATCATAGATTGCTGATTGACAGAATATGTATCGTCCATAATATTCATTTCGCGAACTGTGCGGCGGTAATTATTGACGAAAATATTACGCATGAGGGTGTACATCCACCCTTTCAGATTCTTGCTATACGTAAACTTTTCATGGTTATCCAATGCATGCAGCACACAGTCCTGAACCAAATCATTGGCAGAATCACGGTTTGCCGTCAACTTATAGGCGAAGCGGTGCAAATCCGGCTGTATGTCTAATATTCCTTGAGTAAATTCTACTTTTCCCATCGTCGTATTTCCTTTATCTAATTAGTACGATACAAAGATCCACTTTTTTAGAATCATTATAAATAGCAATTCTTCCGATTAGTTTGGCAATTTTTCCTTTGGCCCTCTCAACCATTTCTTTTTTTAGTTGTTCATTGGGCATTCACCTAAAACTTAACTGATAATGAAAACAAGTTTCAAAATGGTAGCTATGCTACTGGGGATGGGAATCTTTCCCCTCTGTGCTCATGCACAAAAGAAAGTAATCATCGAAGATGAGGAACCCAATTCTATCATGTTCGTCTCCCGGGATAAGGCAGGAGACGAAATTATCCGCATCATGAACGACCGTTCGCAGATGCGTTTCACGACCCGAACGCTCCCCGCTTTCTGCTCACTGACCAAAAGGGTAAGTTTGTTTAGGCATCGGCGGATATGTCCGCGCAACAGCGGAGTATGACTTCAATGGGATTGTTGACAACGTGGATTTCTATCCGGCATTAATCGGTCAACCGGGAAAAGGAAATTTTGCCAAAAATCAATTCCAGATGGACATCACCACTTCTACCCTATTCCTTAAACTGGTAGGACGTACGAAGCATCTCGGCGATTTTGTTGTTTACACTGCCGGTAACTTCCGCGGAGACGGGAAGACCTTTGAATTACAAAATGCTTATGCGCAATTCCTCGGTTTTACCATCGGATACAGCTATGGTTCGTTCATGGATCTTTCTGCTCTTCCGCCCACTATCGACTTTGCAGGCCCTAACGGTTCGGCCTTTTACCGTACCACACAATTAAGTTATATGTGCGATAAGTTGAAAAACTGGAAATTCGGGGTAGCTGTGGAAATGCCTTCGGTAGACGGAACGACCAACAGTGATGTTTCTATCAACACCCAACGGATGCCGGACTTCGCCGCTTCCGCACAATATAACTGGAACAGTAATAGTCATATTAAATTAGGTGCTATTGTACGTAGTATGACTTATTCAAGCAATGTATATGATAAAGCATATTCTACTACGGGATTCGGTCTGCAAGCGTCTACAACGTTTAATATCACAAAGAAGTTACAGGCTTACGGGCAGTTTAATTATGGTAAGGGGATCGGTTCTTATCTAAATGATTTAAGTAATCTGAATGTGGATATTGTTCCCGATCCTGATGATGAAGGAAAGATGCAGGTTCTCCCGATGTTGGGATGGTATGCCGGATTACAGTATAATATTTGCCCGAATTTCTTCGTATCGGGTACGTATAGTTTGTCCAGACTTTATTCTGAAAATGGGTATCCAAGTGAAAACCCGGAGTCTTATCGTAAAGGACAGTATCTTGTAGCTAATGCTTTTTGGAATGTAAGTAGTAATCTGCAAGTGGGTGTCGAGTATTTGAGAGGATGGCGCAGCGATTTCAATTCTTCAACAAGTCATGCAAACAGGTTGAATATGCTGGTACAGTATTCTTTCTAAATTAATATAATTGATATAAACTTAAAAAGCCGCCTCAACCCAATGTTTGAGACGGCTTCATATATCTTATATATAAAGGTTGGATTGTGAAATTTAGAACTTATAGTCAAGACCTACACCAAACACTTTATTGGTACGAGTGAAAACATCTGTACCTGCAATTCCTGTTCCATTATAATTTGACATTTCTTTAGTGTACTTGTCATAATCAGTCCAAAAATAAGCAACATTTAATTTTAGATTCTTCATCAAATTAAATCCAGCACCAAAACCATAAGAGTAAGAACTTACAGCGAAACTCATATCTGTTTGATAATTGTCCTTCACGCCATACTTAGTACGTTGCATACCAGCACTCACTTGAGCCCACTTGCAAATATCCCATTCGATACCACCTAAATATTCATTTGTTCCATTACCGATATAGTTACGCTTGTCTACTATATCTCCAGTGACAGGATCTTGCACTGTCGCCATCTTAGCATGAGTATCAAAGAAGTGATGATAACCCACTGACGCACGTAAAGTCGGTAATATTTCATAAGATACCCCTACAGTCAAGAGACTCGGAATATCATGTGGAGTATTCACACCGTCACGATAATTGGCAAACTTATCGGTACCGTCAGCACCAGGTGCAGGAAGATTCCCCTTTGTCTTATTCTCAACATTCAACTTCGTATTAAACTCATATTTTACACCAATATTCCATTTACCTTTCTTGAAGTCAGCACCAATAATAGGAGTTACTCCCCATCCTGATTGTTCACAGTCTAATTCCATATCAGCAGTTTGTCCAGCAACAGCTTCAGCCTTATCAGCCATAGCAGTGTATTTTGCAGCAGAAACCAAATCACCGGCTGCAGTAAAAGCAGCCGCAGCCTGACGGGCAGCAATAGCAGAATTAGTAAAAGACTGATTTAAGTTCACCATATCTCCACCCGACAAATTTGCTTGAATATTTTTCAAATATCCGGAATAAGAGTTACTCACATAATTAAAACGTGCACCACCAAATACAGACAAATATTCATTTATTTTATAGGTAGCTCCTAATTGAAGTCCAAAAATATACTGCTTTCCCTCCATAAAACTGTTAACCGAATATTGATTAGTACCAGCATATGGATTTACAGGAGCCAATCCTCCAGCAACCATATCATTCCCAGCTTTCACCAGCATTGCCGGAATCATAGATACCTGCGACTCAAAAGAACCAAGTCCTTCATTAAAAGTAGCCTTACCACCGCCACCGGTTATTGCAAAACTACCAGAAAAAGCCCAATCTCCTTTTTTATAAACAGCAAAAAGACTTGGCACGAATGGCGCAGAAGCTTCACCCTTATAGGTTTTAGTCGAATTACCACCAAAACCGGCAAATGGAGCAAAAGTAGAAGTTATTGTTCTCGTTTGATATACATTTTGCCCGTTGAAAGAAAGATGAAAACCATCTTCCATAAAGGCCAAACCAGCAGGATTAGAATATATAGCATCAATTTGTGTAGAAGCATCACGAGCTAACATTCTCAAAAATAAAACGTGTTGATTAGTATTTGTCAGAAGACCTCCGGCAAAAGTTGGAATTGAAACGATTAGCATTACAAATCCAATCAAGGAAATTTTTCTCATCTAAATCTTTTTTAAATTATTTCGGGCGCAAAGATACAATATTATTGCACACGAGACACACGTTTGTGCACTTATTTTCATTTACCCACTCATTTTAATTGAAAAATCAAACTGTTTCTAATGAAACAATCTATATTTACCATCAGATAGAAAGCAAACAAATACACCTGTTTTTACGTTTTCATAGTATAATAAACTATATAATCATATTATGGCCTATACTATTGCATTTTTGGCACAAAGCCTTATGACGAGGCTTCTTTCAATGATAAAAACAAAGAGTTCGGATTTGAGATACGTTATTACAAAGGAAATCTGAACAAGAACAATGCACTACTGACGCAAGGCGTAGATGTCGTATGTATCTTCGTAAATGATACTGCCGACGCAGAAGTAATCCGTATTATGGCTGCCAACGGAGTAAAACTGCTGGCTCTCCGATGTGCCGGATTCAACAATGTGGATTTGGATGCGGCTGCCGCTGCCGGAATTACCGTCGTACGTGTACCGGCCTACTCACCCTATGCGACTGCCGAATATACGGTGGCGCTTATGCTGTCGTTAAACCGCAAGATTCCCCGTGCTTCCTGGCGTACCAAGGACGGCAATTTTTCCCTTCATGGCTTGATGGGATTCGATATGCACGGAAAGACAGCAGGTATTATCGGCACAGGAAAAATAGCGAAAATCCTTATTCATATCCTAAGAGGTTTCGGCATGAATGTGCTGGCATATGACCTCTACCCCGATCATAACTTCGCACGGGAAGAACAGATTGTCTATACCTCATTAGATGAATTATATCATAATTCGGACATTATTTCATTGCACTGCCCGCTCACCGAAGAGACGAAGTATCTTATCAACGACTACTCCATCAGCAAGATGAAGGACGGAGTGATGATTATCAATACCGGCCGCGGACAGTTGATTCATACCAATGCACTGATTGAAGGATTAAAACAAGAAAATCGGTTCCGCAGGTCTGGACGTATATGAGGAAGAAAGCGAATACTTCTACGAAGACCAGTCCGACCGCATTATCGACGACGATGTGCTGGCACGTCTGCTCTCATTCAACAATGTTATTGTCACCTCCCACCAAGCCTTCTTCACACGTGAAGCATTGGAGAATATCGCCCAGACAACTTTGCAGAATATAAAAGATTTTATCAATCGCAAGCCTTTGCTAAATGAAGTGAAGAGATAAAACTTTTATCCCCTCGCTTTGTTTACAAGACATATAAACAATAAGAAAAAAGAGAGAATTATGAAGAAAGTTATACATAAAGCAGATACAAGGGGACACTCCCAATACGATTGGCTGGATAGTTACCACACTTTCAGCTTCGATGAATACTTCGATTCCAACCGTATCAATTTCGGCGCTCTCCGTGTATTGAATGATGACAAGGTTGCACCCGGAGAAGGATTCCAGACGCATCCTCACAAGAATATGGAAATCGTTTCGATTCCCTTGAAAGGACATCTGCAACATGGAGACAGCAAGAAGAACAGCCGGATTATCACTGTCGGAGAAATTCAGACAATGAGCGCCGGAACAGGAATCTTCCATAGCGAAATGAACGCAAGTCCCGTAGAACCGGTGGAATTTCTGCAAATATGGATTATGCCAAGAGAACGGAACACACGTCCCGTTTATCAGGACTTCGACATCAGCGGACTGGAACGTCCGAATGAGCTGGCGGTAATCGTATCGCCCGATGGCAGTACACCTGCGTCCCTCTTGCAAGACACTTGGTTCTCTATCGGCAAGGTAGAAGCCGGAAAGAAGTTGGGATACCACATGCACCAAAGTCATGCAGGCGTATATATATTCCTTATCGAAGGGGAAATTGTAGTAGAAGGCGAAGTGATGAAACGCCGTGACGGAATGGGTATTTACGAAACCAACAGTTTTGAACTGGAAACATTGAAGGACTCACATATTCTGTTGATAGAAGTACCGATGTGAGAGATTATTAATTAGAAGTTACAGTTTGTAGATGAAAATAAATCTAGCTGATATTCGACAAGAATATACCAAAAGCGGGTTGCGGGAAAATGAACTTCCCGGTGACCCGCTTTCGCTTTTCAGCCGCTGGCTGCAGGAAGCGATTGACGCAGAAGCAGACGAGCCGACCGCTGTCATCGTGGGCACTGTCTCTCCCGAAGGAAAGCCATCCACACGCACTGTGTTACTAAAAGGGCTCCATGACGGAAAGTTTGTCTTTTACACGAATTACGAAAGCCGCAAAGGAAGACAGTTGGCACAGAATCCGTACATCTCCCTTTCTTTTGTGTGGCATGCGCTCGAAAGACAAGTGCACATAGAAGGGACGGCAGCCAAAGTCGATCCGGAAGAATCGGATGAATATTTCCGCGTGCGTCCTTATAAAAGCAGAATCGGCGCACGAATCTCTCCGCAAAGCCAGCCCATCAAAAGCAGGATGCAGTTGATGCGTGCTTTCGTCAGAGAAGCAGCCCGGTGGATAGGGAAAAATGTGGAAAGACCTGCCAACTGGGGCGGATATGCGGTTACACCTACAAGAATCGAGTTTTGGCAGGGACGCCCCAACCGTCTGCACGACCGCTTCTTATATACCCTGCAACCGGATGGTGAATGGAAAATCAGTCGCCTTGCTCCCTGATTTCGTCGATTTTTCTTGGCAAGTCCAACTAGAATACGTAATATTGCAACTATAAAACATTCAGCTTATGACACTGGATTATATCTATCACAGCGGTTTCGCCATCGAAGCGGAAGGTGTGACCGTTATCATTGATTACTACAAAGATTCTTCCGAATCCGAACATAACCGGGGAATCGTACATGATTATCTGCTGCAAAGGCCGGGTAAACTGTATGTATTGGCTACTCACTTCCACCCTGATCACTTCAACCGTGATATATTGACGTGGAAAGAACAACGTTCCGACATTCAATATGTTTTCTCCAAAGATATTCTGAAATCACACCGCGCCAAAGCTGAAGACGCTTTCTATATTAAAAAAGGAGAAACGTACGAAGATGATACAATCCGTATTGACGCGTTCGGCTCGACGGATGTCGGCAGTTCGTTCCTGATTCATCTGCAAGATTGGAGTATCTTCCATGCCGGCGACCTGAACAACTGGCACTGGAGTGAAGAATCCACCGAAGCAGAGATACGAAAAGCCAACGGCGATTTCCTTGCAGAAGTTAAATATTTAAAAAAAAGCACCGAACATTGATTTAGTACTATTTCCGGTGGATCGGAGAATGGGAAAAGATTACATGAAAGGGGCAAAACAGTTCATCGAACAAATAAAAACTACTATATTTGTGCCCATGCACTTCAGTGAAGATTATGAAGGCGGCAACGCGCTTCAAAGTTTTGCCGAAAATGCAGGATGCCGTTTTATCAGCATCACCCGTCGGGGCGAAAGTTTTGAGATTACCAAATAAACACATTATAATTATGAATAAGTTTACGATTCTGTTTCTTACCCTGTTCCTCGCATTGCCGATGGCAATGAAGGCAAATTCTGCAAAAGATAAAAAAGACGATACCAGATATCTTGTAGGGGCTGTTCCCGAAGTAGATGGTAAAGTAGTATTCTCCAAGGAATTCCAAATTCCCGGAATGAGCCAGGCACAAATCTACGATACGATAATGAAGTGGATGGACGAACGCCTGAAAGAAAATAAGAACGTCGACAGCCGCATCGTCTTTTCCGATGAAGCCAAAGGTACGATTGCCGGCGTGGGAGAAGAATGGATTGTGTTTAGTTCCAGCGCATTGTCTTTGGACCGTACATTAATCAATTACCAGATTACGGTTACTTGCAAACCCGGCAATTGCTTGGTAGAACTGGAAAAGATACGCTTCACCTACCGTGATACTGAAAAATATAAAGCGGAAGAATGGATTACCGACAAATATGCGCTGAATAAAGCAAAGACTAAATTGGTGCGCGGATTGGCTAAATGGCGTAGAAAAACGGTAGATTTCGCTGATGATATATTTATGGATGTAGCCGTAGCTTTCGGAGCACCGGATACTCGCCCAAGAGCAGAGAAAAAGAAGAAGGAAGAAGAGCAAAAGGCTCCGTCAATCGTTGCAGCCGCAGGCCCGATCGTCATTGGTGGTGCAGATGCGAAGACTGACATTAAAGTGACGACAGGAGAACCTGTCCAAAATACTGTTCCTGCCGCAACTCTTACTCCTGCTACTCCCGTAGGCAAGGCTTCAGCAGATATGCCGGGCTATACAGAAGTTAATTTGAAACAGATTCCGGGCGAAGTATACGCGTTGATGGGAAGCGGAAAATTAGTTATCAGTATCGGAAAGGATGAGTTCAACATGACAAATATGACTGCCAATGCCGGTGGTGCGCTGGGTTATCAGTCGGGCAAGGCTGTGGCTTACTGCACGCTTTCACCCGAGCAGTCTTATGATGCCATAGAAAAAGCGGATAGTTATACTCTGAAACTCTATGCTCCGAACCAAACAACTCCTTCGGCTGTTATCGAATGTAAGAAACTGCCTTCACAAACTGCCCCGCAAGCCGGACAACCGCGCACATATGTCGGAGAGATTGTGAAACTCTTAATGAAACAATAAGGAAAATTGCAACAATGGAAATAAAAAGTAAATTTGACCATTTCAATATCAATGTAACCAACCTGGAGCGGAGCATTGCTTTCTATGAGAAAGCGCTCGGCTTGAAAGAACATCACCGGAAAGAAGCTTCCGACGGTTCGTTCACGTTAGTCTATCTGACAGACAAAGAGACAGGCTTTCTTCTGGAATTGACCTGGCTGAAAGATCATACCGCTCCGTATGAACTGGGCGAGAATGAAAGCCATCTCTGCTTTCGTGTAGCCGGTGATTACGATGCAGTCAGGGCTTATCACAAGGAAATGAATTGCGTATGTTTTGAAAATACTGCCATGGGGCTTTATTTCATTAACGACCCGGACGATTATTGGATTGAGATACTTCCACAAAAGTGACTGGAGGCGCGTTAAAATGCCCTAATTACAATATTCCCCCTGCCACATAGCTATGACAGGGAATTTATTTTAAAAGAAAGTGTTTCACTCTCTTATCAGTCATTTAACAAATACATAACAGATGCCTAAAACACTTGCTGCTACATAAATACATCCGGGAACAAACAGTTTACATAATAATCTTGTAAGAGGCATAGTGGAAAATGCTAAAATATTATCCGGAGTCTTCGGATTGCATATAACTGTTACTTTATCTCCTACGTGAGGTGTCTTTTGAGAATATAACTTCTGAGAATAATTAGCCGTTTCCACGATAAAATCATATGTGGCTATTCGGCGATGCATTTCTTTCTCTTCATCCGATTTATACTCCACTATAGGACAATTCGCTGTAATAGCACCATCATCGCTGCCATAAGTCTTAGTCTCTACCTCCACAACTCTTCCATGCATCTTCGTTCCGCTATTCTTCATTATAGAAACAAACATCATCCAGACCATCACCGTCCTTAACACCAAGGTAATTCCCTTAAATAGTAGTATAATTGCCGCTACGCAAATAATAATATTGATTACCACGATATTTACTTTTTATGTCGATTTGCTCTTTTTTTACGGATATCCGCTTTCATCTTTGCAGCCCCCGAACCGTGTTGTCCACGAATATAGGTTGCTTTTTTCGCTTCGTTTTCACTTTTCCTCTTCTTTGGGTTTATCTTTCTTACCTTTAAAAACGATTCCACCCATTATTGCTTCTTCAATACTCATATAATATAAATTATTAATATCCACATTTACAACGGCAAAGATAATCCTTTTCTACGGATTTATTTATCTTTGCCGACTAAAACAATATATAACCGTCAATGGCAACAATAACTCTTTCTACAGAAAAGGATCCGATGGGAGCCGCTATTTCTGATTATTTCAATCATCGCAGAGCTGACCGCTTACGAGTATTTTCTTCTCAATTCGAAGAAGATGAAATCCCTGTCAAGGAACTGTTCCGTAATACCCAATCCATGCCTGTACTAGAACGTACCGCTCTACAAATGGCTACAGGACGGATATTAGATGTGGGTGCAGGAAGCGGTTGCCATGCATTGGCACTTCAGGAAATGGGAAAAGACGTATGTGCCATTGATATTTCTCCGCTATCTGTCGAGGTCATGAAACAACGGGGAGTCAATGACGCCCGTCTCGTCAATCTCTTTGATGAAACATTTACTGAAACGTTCGATTCTATCCTGATGCTGATGAATGGTTCGGGAATTATCGGAAAGTTAAGTAATATGCCCGGTTTCTTTCAACGGATGAAACGCCTCCTTCGCCCCGGCGGCTGCATATTAATGGACTCCAGCGACCTTCGTTATCTTTTCGAGGAAGAGGACGGGAGCATAGTCATTGATTTAGCCGGAGATTATTACGGAGAAATTGATTTTCGGATGCAGTATAAGGATGTAAAAGGGGATACATTCGATTGGTTATATATCGATTTTCAGACACTTAGCTTATATGCGTCCGAATGTGGGTTCAAAGCCGAACTGGTAAAAGAAGGCAAACACTACAATTATTTGGCAAAGCTCAGTCTCGCCTGAATAATCCAAGATGAATATAGTGACGGTATGCAGTAAGGATAGTGACGCTATATAACAGAAATAGTGACGCCATCCTGATGTGATAGCGTCACTATTTTTATATGATATAAACCACTAAAGAATAACTGTATATTACTTCAGCATTTCATCAATCATCTGCACAAGGGAAGTAAACTCTTCCTCATTATACAAACGAGTCAATTTTACGATTTTCCCTTCTTTATCTATCAGCACATTTCTTGTTATGCCGGATTCACGCAAGGCATATTTTGCGAAAATATCAGCTCCCGGATCTAATCCTAACGGATAAGTGACTCCTGTAGATTTGGCAAAAGCAAGCACTTTATCAAGCGGTTCGTCACGGTCAATGCCAATCAATGCAAAATCAGCATTGTCTTTATGTTTCAGCCAAATATCTTTTTCAATAAATGGCATTTCTTTCCTACATACGCCACACCAACTCGCTGTAAACTGCAACATCACCACTTTCCCCCGAATAGAAGACAAGCTTACCTGTTTACCATCGGTCAAGGTAATCGTGAAATCGGGAGCCGTCTCTCCTACCCGAACGATATATCCTGTACTATCCGCTTCGGCAATCACCGTTTCCGAAGTCACTTCCACACTATCCGATACTGTTTCAACGCTCGCCGTTCCCTTCTTCTGACCGGAACATGCCAATATACTTATGGCTAAAAATGCCATTCCACACACATTCGTAATTCTCTTTTTCATCTTCTTATAATCATTAGTGAGACTACAAATATAAAAAAAGTGCGCGAGGTATTTGCATTTTTAGAATAAATTCATACCTTTGCACCCGCAAAAGAAAATAACGCCTCTTTAGCTCAGTTGGCCAGAGCACGTGATTTGTAATCTCGGGGTCGTTGGTTCGAATCCGACAAGAGGCTCACTAATAAAAAGCTGTTTATCGATATGGTAAACAGCTTTTTTATTTAATCCTTATGCTCAAGACTTCTGCGCCGGAATACGATATATTCAACTAAATTCCGATATATTTCGATGCAAAGATAGCGAAATGTCCAGGCATAGGGAATTGTAATTCCAATTGTTTAATAAAAACAAGTATTTCCCTAAAATCAATTTAACCTATTACAAAACGATCAATCCATGTGGAACACTTCCGGCAAAGGAATGGATACCGGCGAATTGTCCGGGTTCACTTCCATGATGTCCGCCATATAATCCCACCATTTCCGTACAATCTCCGTATTGCCCAAGTCCTGCGAACCTGCGTCCCCTTCCGTCTTTTGGAAGGCGAAAAGGATATTCGTCTCCTTGTCCCAATAAATGGAGTAATCCGACACACCGTTCTTGGAAAGCAATGCCTTCAGTTCAGGCCAAATGGCGGCATGTCTCTTTTCATATTCGGCTTCGCAGCCGGGTTTCAAATACATTTTAAATGCTTCTCGTTTCATGGCTTTAATCTATATTTAAAGTTAATTACTTAGTGTCTTCCGTATCGACTGCGAAGATAGGAGCCGTCGTCTTTTGTTTTACTTGATAATACTGAACGGCACTGTCGTTCATCTGCGGATACTGGTTCTTCAGCAGGCGAATCATTTCCGCACCTGCCCAAAGCACCGGGCCGTATCCGTGCGCTGCATATACATTGACCGGACGGTAATAATAAAAAGCAGGGTCAAAAGCCATTCCCGTACCTACACAAGTGCCTTCCACCTGACCTTCCGCATTGATTTTCCCGGCTACGGCATGCCAGCCCAGATGAGCGACAGGGCCATAAGCGATTGCATCAATCCAGCCTTTATTTATGGCGTGCGCCAAGCAGTAGACATAAATCGCGGTAGCGGAAGTCTCAAGATAAGAGTCGTTACGGTCGAGCAGTTGATGCCAAAGCCCTTCCCCGCTCTGCAAAGCTGTCACGCCACGCACGTGAGCCCGGAAGTAGTCCATTACTTTCGCACGTTGGGGATAATCTTCCGGCAATACGTCAAGCAGTTCGCAGGCCGTCAGCATCGCCCATCCATTGGCACGTGCCCAGCAGAAAGCAGGATGGTCGGTGCTGCTTTACACCCAACCGTGGCGATACAGTCCTTTTCGGGAATAAACATACGGTCGGCAAATTGCAGGAATTGTCTTACCGCTTCTGCAAGGTATTTCTCCTTCTGAGCCTTAGCATAGCAACTCATCTGCGCTACTGCGGGGATTCCCATAAACATATCATCCAGCCAGAGCGTATTATGCTGTGGGCGATTGCGGGCAAAGGTTCCGTCTGCCAGGCGGTATTCTTTATTAATTATAAAATCGAAATAATTGTCAATCAATCCGTCCACAGGAAGCGATTGGTCTTTCAGGCGGACTTTTATCATGGCAGCACATACCGCTCCTGCATCATCCAACGCGTGAGGAGTCAGTATTTGCAGCAGTTGAGGGTCAGTTGTCCCTTTCTCCTGGTACACTCGTTTGAAATGCGGAGCTACTTCCGCCAGAAACCGGAAACGGTTCTGTACATAGTTCATATAACGCTGGTCACCGGTAGTTTCGGTTGCTGCTATCAAGGCGGAATAGGTCACTCCCCATTCGTAGCTTGCCAAACGGAACGCGCCGCGTTCCAATTGTGCTTCCTCTCCCATTGCGGTGTAATCGGTAATCTGTTTGCCTGTGTTCTTGTCTACTACACGGGCGGGAGTTTCCTTATCTATATAGGCAAACACACGGTCTACGTCTCTCTTCACTTGTTCAGGAGTCAAATCACCGTAAGTACCCTGATAAGCAGGCTGCAGCAAATGTAAAGGTGTATTGGAATCATTTACTACTGTTTTCTTTTTCTGTGCACTGACAGGCAAGGCTATCAGTAATGAAGCAATGGCTATGATACGAATATTCATCTTTTATTTTTAGGTATTTTACATCCTCTGAATACGGTACCTTTTAATTCGGGACCGAAGTAGAATCCGGGTTGCGTAGGCTGGTTATAAGCGACATTTTGGGTTACAATGCTGATACGGTACACCGGATCTTCCAGGAAAGTATGAAAGCGGTAGTCTGTGGGAATGGTAGAAACGTAAAGCCGTAAAGCCGTATTATCGGCTGTGCGCATCAACACTTCTTCGCGCCAGTCGCCGATGATGTCGCCTTGCAGGCAAGGAGTCGCTTTCGTACCGTTATTGGAGAGGGTACCCTCGAAAATCGCGATGCGTTCGCAGATGCCTTTTTCCCAGTTGTATTTGCTCACGATATTCTTGTCCAGCAGTTCACGCAGCAAATCACCGTCCCACCAGACAGCCATATTGCAAGATAGTCCTTTCACCCGTTCTTGCACTACTTCACCTTTCACGCTTCTGATTCCACCGGAAGCTAAAGACCACATTTCAACTCCCGGATAGGTCGGGTCGATATCAGCCGCCATGCAGCGTCCGACATCGGTATTGCTCTTTATCTGAAACAAGACTTCTCCGGTTGCCGCATCCCTGTATGTACTTCCGTCGCGTTTGTTCTCGTGGCAGTCCCATACTTGCAGACCTTTGCGTGAAGGATCGAAATGAGTCAGATGAATGGCGTCTCCATGTCCCATTTTGGTAGAATAAAGCCCTTTGCCGTCATGGTCGATAGCACATGAGCCATAAATTATCTCATCGCATCCGTCACCGTCCACGTCGCCTACCCGCAAGTTATGGTTTCCTTGTCCGGCATAGTCTTCGCATCCAGGGGTATTGCTGTCGAATACCCAACGCTGTTTCAGTTCTTTCCCGTCCCAGTCAAAAGCAGCCAGAACAGTACGGGTATAATAGCCGCGACACATCACGACACTCGGATGAACTCCGTCAAGATAAGCCACACAAGCCAGAAAACGGTCACTGCGGTTTGCACGGTTATCCCCCCAGTCCATTAAATTGCCGCGTTCGGGAATATAATCAATCGTTTTCATGGCTGCTCCAGTCAGTCCGTTAAAGACGGTAAGATATTCAGGTCCTGTCAGGATACGGCCCTGCGGGTTCCGATAGTCTGCACTGGCGTCTCCAATCATTTTACCTGTTCCATCCACAGTTCCGTCTGCGGTTTTCATCACGACTTCCGCACGACCGTCACCATCCAAGTCATAAACCATAAATTGAGTGTAATGCGCTCCGGCACGTACATTCTTTCCCAGGTCGATACGCCACAAGTGCTGCCCGTTTAGTTTATAACAATCAAAAATCACAGCTCCCGTATAGCCGTCATGCGAATTATCGTGGGCATTGCTCGGATCCCATTTCAGAATAATCTCGTATTCACCGTCACCGTCCACATCACCGATACTTGCATCATTCGGGGCATAGAAGAAACTTTGTCCCGACGGGGTTGTCCTACCTTCCGGGCGATTCAACGGGATATTCAGATAACCTGCCGGAGCATTCGCCGGCAGTTGATAACTGCTTTCAGTCTTCCCTTTGACAGCTTTGACGGTATAAAGGGCGGGGGCTGTTCCTGTATATGTATCTTGGAAGAAAGTAGCCTCCTTCACCGGATGTTTATTTATCTTTTCACCATTTCTATATATATTAAATGATTCATTCATCGGGTCGGAAGAGAGATAACGCCAGGAAACGGCTACGGTAGAAGGATTCTCACGAATGGCAATGACGCCACGTCCCAAATGTTCACGTTTCAACTTCGTCAAGTCGTAGGCCGGCTGGGCTGCCAGAAAAGCAACCGTCAGACACAGACAAAAAAAGCAGGTTATGTACCTCATAGTTTTATCGATTATCAAATTACCCCACAAATGTAAGGGAAGCGGGCTATTGATAAAATAGAATATCGTACAGAAATATGTAGAAATCATCATAAAGTATACTTTCGAGGCTATTTCTACCTATCTTGTGAACAAAATTAAAGACATATGCACGAAAATCCATTGAAAAAAAGAAGCACGTCCCTTACCTTTGCAATTAGAAATTATTATAAACAGTGAACTAATAAAACAGAACTATTGCACCATGAAGAAATCACTATTCTCATTCTTTACAGTAACACTTCTTTTTTGCCTGACGACCGTAAATCCAGCCGCAGCACAAGAGCTGCCTGCACAAAAGGAGACTTTAGAGACTATTATAAAGGTAAACGACTACTTTATGAAAAAGTACGCCGATTATACCATTCCCAGTTTTTACGGTCGTGTGCGTCCCAGCAACATATGGACTCGCGGCGTATATTACGAAGGACTGATGTCTTTATATAGCATTTACCCGCGCGAAGATTATTATCGCTACGCCTACGACTGGGCGGACTTTCACAAATGGGGAATGCGCAACGGCAACACCACCCGCAACGCCGACGACCACTGTTGCGGACAAACTTATATCGACCTATATAATATATGTCCGTCCGACCCGAACATGATTCGGAATATCAAGGCGAGCATCGACATGGTGGTGAACACTCCGCAAGTAAACGACTGGTGGTGGATTGACGCCGTACAAATGGCAATGCCTATCTTCGCCAAGTTCGGCAAAATGACCGGAGAGCAGAAGTACTACGACAAGATGTGGGATATGTACTATTATACACGCAGCCAGCACGATGAGACGGGTATGTTCAATCAGAAAGACGGTTTGTGGTGGCGCGACCAGGATTTTAATCCGCCGTATAAGGAACCGAACGGCGAAGATTGCTACTGGAGCCGTGGAAACGGCTGGGTATATGCCGCTTTAGTACGTGTACTGGATGAAATTCCTGCTGACGAGAAACACCGTCAGGACTATATCAACGACTTTCTGGCCATGAGCAAGGCATTGAAAAAGTGCCAGCGCGAAGACGGCTTCTGGAATGTCAGCCTTCATGACCCTACGAACTTTGGCGGGAAAGAGACTTCCGGCACGGCACTGTTTGTGTACGGAATGGTTTGGGGAGTTCGCAACGGACTGCTCGACCGCAAGGAATATCTCCCGATTGCTTTAAAGGCATGGAATGCAATGGTGAAAGATGCTGTTCATCCGAACGGTTTCCTGGGATATGTACAAGGTACAGGTAAGGAGCCCAAAGACGGGCAACCGGTTACTTATAAGAGTGTTCCTGATTTTGAAGATTACGGAGTAGGTTGCTTCCTGCTTGCCGGAACTGAGATTTATAAATTAAAATAAAGATAGTTTTCAATAAGGTTAAGAATAATCACCCATTAGGTTTAAGTAGAGGTTAGTTTGTAGTTAGCTCCCTCACTGACAGGTTTCGGACAGGTCAGTGAGGGATTTCAAAAACAGAAAATGAAAAACAAGTTGTTTCAGTATGTATGCGGACTGATAATCACCGCATGCAGTCTGCAAATGCAGGCACAGAATAAGGTAGCTGCTCCTATGAAAGATGTCAACCAAGTGATTGACAATACGCTGGATAGCCTGAACAAAGCACGTACGTCAAGACCGGAAGCGGGTTCGAGCCGTAAGGGCAATAACCCTGTATTGTTCTTGGTGGGAAACTCCACCATGCGCACCGGAACTTTGGGAAACGGCAACAACGGTCAATGGGGCTGGGGATACTATGCAGGCGAATCTTTCGATTCCGACCGGATTACAGTAGAGAATCACGCGTTGGGCGGAACCAGCAGCCGCACTTTCTACAACCGTCTTTGGCCGGATGTAATCAAGGGTGTGCGCCCCGGTGACTGGGTAATCATCGAACTGGGACACAACGACAACGGTCCTTATGACAGCGGACGTGCCCGCGCCTCTATTCCGGGAATCGGCAACGATACACTGAACGTGACAATCAAAGAAACCGGAGTAAAAGAAACCGTATATACTTACGGTGAATATATGCGCCGCTTCATCCGTGACGTAAAGGAGAAAGGCGCACATCCTATCCTGTTCTCTCTCACTCCCCGCAATGCCTGGGAAGATAAGGACAGCACCATTGTCAAACGTGTCAACAAGACTTTCGGATTATGGGCGAAGCAGGTGGCGGAACAACAGAATGTCCCTTTCATTGATTTGAATGATATCACTGCCCGCAAGTTCGAGAAGTTCGGCAAGGATAAGGTGAAATATATGTTCTATATCGACCGAATTCACACCAGCGCTTTCGGTGCCAAAGTAAACGCCGAGTCTGCTGCAGAAGGAATACGTGCGTATGAGGGATTGGAATTAGCTAATTATCTAAAACCAATCGAAAAAGATACCGTGACAGGTTCCAGCCGCAAGGAAGGACGTCCGGTATTGTTCACTATCGGCGACAGCACGGTCAGAAATGAAGATAAAGACAAGAACGGTATGTGGGGCTGGGGAAGTGTAATAGCTGACGAGTTCAATTTGGATAAGATTTCCGTAGAAAATCGTGCGATGGCAGGACGTAGTGCACGTACTTATCTGGATGAAGGTCGTTGGGATAAAGTATATAATGCCCTGCAACCGGGAGATTTCGTACTTATTCAGTTCGGTCACAACGACGCTGGAGCTATAAATACGGGAAAAGCCCGTGCCGAATTACCCGGATCGGGAGATGAAAGTAAAGTCTTTCTTATGGAAAAGACAGGCAAATACCAAGTTGTTTATACTTTCGGCTGGTATCTTCGTAAGTTTATCAGGGACGTTCAAGAAAAAGGGGCAACTCCCATTGTGTTGAGCCATACTCCACGCAACAAATGGAAAGACGGAAAGATAGAACGCAACACAGAATCTTTCGGCAAATGGACACGCGAAGCTGCCGAAGCCACCGGAGCTTACTTTATCGACCTGAATAAAATTAGTGCCGATAAACTTGAAAAGAAAGGTGTAAAGAAGGCAGCAGCTTACTACAATCACGACCACACGCACACTTCTTTGAAAGGAGCGCACATGAATGCCAAAAGTATTGCGGAAGGGTTGAAAAAGACCGATTGTCCACTAAAGAGCTATTTAAAATAATACTAAAGAGAATCCAATAAAGACAGCAAAGGACAAATGAGAAATATAGACTATCCGGACTGCTTCGGATAGTCTATATTAAAAAAGGGATATTTAAACAGTGCTGAATGAAGAAAACAACATCGCAGATAAAGAAAAATTAAAAAGCTCCGGCATTTGCCACTACATAAATACATATTTTCATTACTTACATAGTTTATCCGACATTTTACACCTCTTTCATTTCATAATAGTTGCAAGCTGAAACAGATTCAGAAATTAGCCTTCCATTATGCCATTAATCTCCCATTCAAAATCCCAAGCCAATCGGAGAAAAACGAGCTCAGAGAAGCACATTTATATCTTCCTCACCGATGAAGGACAGGTTCATCGGTGAGGAAGATAGCGTTCATCGGTGAGGAACACCCCGTTGGTTTAAACCCAACGAACCCTTTTTCCGTTAGAAAAGATGTATATTCTACCTGATATTATTCACTTTTCGCCTATATTCCCGTATATTATTGCATTTATTTATGCACCTTTTTCTCTGGTTCGTCAATTTCTCAACGGCCATTCTCCGGTATAATCTTAAAAACAGAACATCGAGACAGAATACATTCATCTCTATTCAAGGGGAATGAATGGTCGTATCCAACATAATACAGTCGCAAATCATTGATTTATTCCACGGAATAGATTAACTTTGCCTGTACTAATTAAAAGTCTGTCAATATGAGCCAAGTGAAAGGAATACCATACGGAATATCCGACTTTAACCGGATGCGGAACGAAAACTTCTATTTCGTCGATAAGACCATGTATCTGCCCCTTATCGAGGAAATGCCCAGCTACCTTTTTCTTATTCGTCCGAGACGTTTCGGAAAAAGCCTATTCCTAAGCATGATGCGTACTTATTACGACATAATACAGAAGGATAACTTCGACAAGTATTTCGGTGACTTATGGATAGGCCGTCCGTCCAAACAACAACAACAGCTTCCAAGTCCTTTTCTTCGACTTCTCAAAGCAGGCTGCTCACTGCCGGGAGCAGACTTAATGAGTAGCTTTAATGAATATTGCAGTATCATCATCAACCAGTTTGCATGCATATGCATCTTATTATGATGAAGATTTCAAGTCAACAATAGAAAGCATTGAAAGCGCTAAAGCAAAATTATCGTATATCGAAGTAAAGGCGAAAGAAAAGGGGTATCCACTCTATCTGATAATCGACGAATATGATAACTTTACCAACGTCATATTGAGTGAACACGGGCAGAAAATGTTTCATGACCTGACTCATGCCAGCGGCTTCTACCGTGAATACTTCAAGCAGTTCAAAGGTATGTTTGACCGGATTTTCCTAATGGGAGTCAGCCCTATCACACTGGACGATTTATCCAGCGGGTATAATATTGACTGGAATATATCGACTGACGAAACATTTAATGCAATGATGGGATTCAGCGAATCTGAAGTACGTGAAATGTTCCGTTATTATCAGAATCACGAAATGTTAACAGGAAATATAGATGCAATGATAACAGAGATGAAACCGTGGTATGATAACTATTGTTTTGCACGAATGAGTTTAAACGACGACCGAATATTCAACTGTGATATGACACTCTCTACTTAAGTTCCCAAGTTCAAAAGCAACGTCCGCCCGAAAACATGGTAGACAAGAATATCCGTACGGATTACAGTAAACTGAAAATGCTGGCACGCATTGACCACGACAACACCCATGAAGGAAGCCGCATGAGTACTATCGAGGAAATAGCGGCAAAAGGTGAAATATTGGTAGACTTGCATACTTCATTCCCGTCAGAGAAAATAGCAGATATTGAGAACTTCCGAAGCCTGCTCTATTATTATGGTTTACTCACCATGTGCGGCACTCGTGGCGACCGTCTGAAAATGTGCATACCTAATAATTGTGTGCGCGAGCAGTACCTTGGATTCTTGCGCGACTACTATCAACAGGCCCATACCCTGAATCTTTCACATCTGAAGACTTGATAGATGATTTCGCCTTCGACGGTCATTGGAAACCATTCTTCGAAACCATCGCCCGTGCCTATCGGGAGAATTCTTCCATACGTGACGCGATAGAAGGGGAAAGAAACCTGCAAGGTTTCCTGAAAGCCTATCTTGCCATTGCTTCCTATTATCTCCAGCCGGACTGGAACTGAAATGAACTGGTTATTGTGACTTCTTCCTGTTGCCGGACAAAATTCGTTATTCCGATATAGAACACAGCTATATCCTGGAACTGAAATACGCTACACGCACAGCTACCGATGCTGAACTTGAAGCCCAGGCAGAAGAAGGAAGACAACAACTGTTACAATACAGTAAGGATAAAGTTGTGCAGAAACTGGCTACAGGAACGACACTTCACCTTTTGCTAATTCAGTTCCAAGGTTGGGATATGAAATGAAATAATAAAACGCTGCTATTCATCCTTCGGAATAACTTCCTGCATATAAATAGCGTCGAGACTCCAAAGAGCCGCATCATTCGTACTGATACCGTCACATTCGTCCAATGGAGCCGGAACTTCCGGTGGAAGTATGGTAGTGATGCGGAAAGGCGGCGCAGGAGTATGCTCCAGACGGGTGAATAACTCCTTCCATGCTTCTTCCGCCATTTGGGCATTGCGAGTATAGTAGGCAGCGTAGGCCATCAGGCGGGATACACGAAAACGGCTGTGGCTCAATTCCCATGCCTTCTTCTTATAACGTACCGCATGGTCAAGCCATGCGTCTTTCCATTCGGGCAAGTCAATCATACGCATCATTTCATTCATTACTTCAAATCCGCCCATGATAGTCATCAAATGATTGGTCGTTTCCAGTTTAGGGTCACATTCGGTAGTGATAATACCTGTTGCCGGATCGAATCCGAGTGCTTTCGGTCCGGTAAAAAGACGATTGGGCAGAGCGGATATACTTTTCATTCCTGCGATGATTTTATCACGATACTTTGTATTGCCGGTACGTTCCCATTCTGTCATCCAGTTACCTGCATAAGCCAGCCAATCGGGACCGATACGCAGACGGGCGGGGGAAGTGCAAGGATACTCACTACGAGGTTGAGGACCAGACGCATGGGGTCCAGTTCATAAAGCTTATGGTCGGCATCCTTTACTTCGGTCATTAAATCGCCGCAGCGTTCATCCGTAGTAAGATAATAGTAAAAACGATTCCATGCAGCCTGACTGATTCGTGCTTCTTTTGCACCGCATCCCCAATGACTTACGTTATGACGGCTACCCAATCCGGCATTCGGACCGATATGATACACATCCACTTCCGCCGTATGACGGGTCATGGCTTCTGCCATGCGCCAGATATCGGCACGCCCGGTACGCAGGAAATTATACCATAGCCACATATTAGAAGCCAGTTCCGTGTTATCCCATGCAAAACCTCCGATATCATAACGCCAAGTATGCCGAACGGGATCATAAGCATGCATCACATCGCCGTAATTCCAAGAAACCATACCATTTATTTTGTTCGATGGCTTTCCGATAGAAATCGATATAGGCATCCAAACGGTCTTCTACGCGAGTACGGAATGGAGTACTACGATCGGGAAGACTCCATATACCGAAAGCTTGGCGGTCATGGAGATAATCGGGAGTTGGCATTAGTAGACTAGGGTTAGAAACTGTTTGTAACCAGCAAAGTCCTTTTTCCGGTATAGCCACCTTGTGGAATAAGTGTGAGGGTAGTTGTACGGGCAATGCCATATGGCGTGCTCATACCTTCCTGAACATCTTCATAACTGGCATTCAAGCCATGGGCTACATTATCATAATGCCGTAAATCCATAGGTTCGGAATCCGGGCTCCACAACCACGCAGTAAGGGTAGCTGTCGGAGTACGTGCATTTGAAATTTCAATGGAGGAAGGATAAGATTGCCAGAAATCGTGCATACAAAGTCCTAATCTCCAATATCTCACAAACGTATATCCATTGCGTGCCCGTGGAAAAGTCCCTCCAGGGATTATCATGGCGTTTGCGGATAGAGAAAGCGTCAGCAGAAAGTTGAGACAGGCGGTAATCATTCCATGAAGCCCAATGTCGAGCAGAGAACGTCCCCTTTCATCAAAAGACTCATAAGGCGGCGTTTACCTTCCACTGCTTTGCAGCCGATGTAAGTACACGACGACCTATTAATGGTTGTATCGGTTCACTCCACGCCCTTCATCATGGCAGCCGCAATGATTGTATAGGGCTTCGCGCATGGGAATATCAAAACGAATGCCCAGACTACGGATAAAGTCCTTGTTCTGTTCTCCATCGTAAACAAAGCTGTGTACCATTTTTATCTGCTCGCTTCCACCATAAAAAGAGTCTGATTACAAATGGCAGCCATTCCCGGTTGTCTCCATTCCGGCTTTTATGTACTCCTTCCAGTTTGACAAGTGCACGCACAGAACCGAGACGTTCGACACTGACTGATTTAATTTCTCCTATATAATGAGCAAAGATAACTGAGATGTGTTATCAAGAAGCGGCTCGTTTTGGGTACTACATATAAGACGTGCTTTCTCACCTACTTTGATTCCTCTATATAGCAGGCTGTCTATCAAGAACTCTCCACTTCGAGGAATAAATGCGGAAAGTACACCTGTTTCTATCCGGATATTTTCCGGCATTGCTGTTACTAAGACAGAAGATGCTCTCTGACAGGTGTCATCCAAACTCTTCGGCTTTGCTGTTTTTTCTGCCTTTTTCACTTTTACAGCTTTCTCAATATCAGTTTTTCTGTCCCGGCAGGATTACCGGCAACTCCCTGCCATTTCACAGAACCGTCAGCCCAATAAGCTAATGTCCAGGTATCAATCGGAATATCCTTGTCATCAGCAGTTTTTAACTGCAATGAAGTTTCCGGGAAGATTTCGCCTTCATCAAAAGGTACACCGAAACTTACCGGTTTATCCTGATCGGGAACATCACCAATCCAATGTAACGGCACTACGGAAGTTTGCTGCGGTACACATTCATAGCGGAAATTAGTAATACGGGTACGTGAAAGGGTGGTGCGAAAACCAAACCAGCCTTCTTTCAAGGGTTCGGCGTCGCAGAAATCCACTAGTCGCTCACCATCTATGTAATAACTAACCCTATTATTTTCATTTGTAATCTTGATATGATACCAGTGGTTTGCTTTCAACAAATGACCGGTATCCGTATATTCTTTCAATATAGGCGGACGAAGTCCGGATTCTGTAATCGCAGCCTCATTGCCATCGTAACGGCGAAAGCGTGTTGTGGAGTTATAATTTCCACCGTATCCCATATAATAGAGTTTCAGAGAGTAGCAATTCAAGAAGATTCCATTACGCCATTTCTCACGTTTCCAAATATTATCAGGAGATTTCGGGTCCGAAGCCATCCAAAAACAATTCAGGTCGCTCAGGCGGTCTCCCTCTTTCTCTACAACTACACACGCATCATATTCAATTGTCACCCGTCCGTTCATCTTTTCCTTCCGCCATAAAGTCAGTCCTTTGGGAGATACAATTTCAGCAGTATCACCCAGAAATATGACTTTATAATCAGGAGATTCCGATTCCACCTTCCAATATTTATGAAACTGGCGGGCGTTAAGACCGGAGACTTGATTATCTTGGGCTTTTGTATTCGTTCCCCCAATTATAAACAGGAACAAAAGAGAACAAAGTTTTTTCATATGTAAATCAGCTATCTTATACTGCAAAAATAAAGAGCTCCGACAAATTAAGAAATATAATATCATCCATTTTCCTGTTTATTCGTTCAACGATACAAAAACAACCCGATACAATAATCGGATTGTTCTTTCCTGATAAACTGGTATTAAATAAAACAAGATTTCTCTTACTCTTTCGATTCAGATGTTTTCAGAGTTTCAGCACCGACATAATAACCAAGATTAGTACCCTGATTATATCCCATATTTTGCATAGCTTGCGACATATCGTATGTATGGTCTGTCATCAGATGCGGAAGACGATGGGCAGTGGGATGATTGGTAGAGAAAATATAAATGGATTTGCCATCTTCCGACCCCATAATCACCTCTTCACGATAATCTCCCAAGAAGTCACCATAGTAACAAGGATTGTATTTTGTACCATGGTTTCCTTGACTACTGCCATAGCCGACACTAAAATTCACCAAACGCTGACGATTTAATAATGAATTATTCTTATAACTCAACACCAACGCACGGTCTAACATTTCACGCGTCCCTTCTCCCGACCAATAGATAGCTACATTATAACACACACCGCCACCTATGCCCGTTGGATAATTTGTGTTAACAACCTGACCTGTGCTACAAGAATACATGCCGGATTGTACTGACGACCAGTACTCAAAACCCGGATTTTCCGGATCAACATCCGCCACAATACAACGTCCAACATCCCCGCTCATTCCGGGTGCATGTCCATTTATTAATGAACCGTCTCTGGCATCAATCACTTGACATCCGTAACCATGTCCTATATTCATATACGTTTCTTGTTCTTCAAACGAAGCTACAATCTGTAATCCCGGACGGTCTTGAATAAATTTGCCTACATGCAGAATGTCGCCATGGCCATTGCCTGAACACCATAATTCACTACCATCATCATCAATAGCCGCTGAACCATATAAGATTTCATCCTTGCCATCCCCATCCAAATCTGCCACACGGAAAACATGTGAACACATTGCCAGCCATTTAGGTGAATGTTCGGCTGTATCAAATTTCCAGCGTGTCTCCAATTTATTACCTTTCAAGTCGAGAGCCCATACCTGCCAATTCTTATAAATACCACGACTGATAATCAAACTTGGATTACTCTTTCTTACTCCGGTCGCTTCATCCGGAATACCATCAAGATAGGCAACACCAATAAAGAAACGGTCCATACGGTTACCATAATCATCCCCCCAATAATCGCACCAATATTTAGCACGACTTTTTTTAGAACCTTCACCGCCTCTTGGAATATTATCTACACGGGTTATTTCCGCCCATCCAATCCCCTACAAATAGAAATATATTCAGGTCCTTCCAACACCAACCCACAAATAGTAGGTAAAGCAGCAGAAAACCATCCCTACTACCACCTTCTTCACGACAACGATAGTCATTCACAAATCCATTCGCCCCAAGAATCGTTTTGCCATCACCAAACTTCGTACCTTCCGACGAACGGAAAGCAATCTCGCATCGGCCGTCTCCATCAAAATCATACAAAACGTACGAGGTATAGTGAGAACCTGAACGGATATTAATACCCATATCTATCTGCCATAAAAACGAACCATCCATTTTATAAGCCTCCAACAAGGTAGTCCCATTCTTCCATTCACCTTGGTTCGCACCATCATAAGGCTCTCTCTTTACCACAATCTCCAGTTCACCATCACCATCCAAATCACCCACCTGAATATCATCCGGCGAATAAGTCAAGGAAGCATCAGGCACATTCATATTTAACCGAATCTCATGATAAAACTTTTCAGCCATAACAGATGTAAACTGATAATCGCAAAGTGTTTCTGCAGTTCCAGCCAAAGTCACACGATAAGTATTATTCTTGCTCACGTCAATCGTCTCGTCCGACCAACAAGTTGCATTTACAATAGGACTCTCATTTAATTTTTGTTCTGCTCCGCCATCTTCCGACTTGTATATATCAAAAGCTACATTCGCCGGATCTGTCTTTAGCAACCGCCAGCTTACCAAAGCAGATGATATGCCGGTAGTTGCATTTACATCGTCTCCTGAAATAGGATCATAACTCACCCACATAGCACGATTGCCTGTAACCACCTCAACCGGCGGCAAGCGGAAGTTCTTCTTCTTCCCCACCGATGGAACCACCGCCTCATCATCTGAACAAGCTCCTGCCATCAACAGACAAAACACCCATAATAACAGATTATATTTTTCATATTTCCAAATCTTTATTTTAATAATAAATTCAAAACTCCTCTTCCGTTTCCGTTCTTTCCGGATACCCGGGATTTACCATCCCGGGTTCTGTTCCAAATTCGGATTCTTAGAACGTTCACTCTGCGGAATGGGAAAGAAATACATCTTATCATCCCACATTCTTCATCTTTGTCTTACGTTCGTAAGCGTAAGTACCATCATCATTTTTTGTAATTTTCATTTCAACAATATTGTTGAAATGCTTGTCACCTTCTTTCCAACGCCGTACATCCCAAAAGCGATGTCCTTCGAAGGCTAATTCTACCATACGCTCATTCTGGTATTTTTTCCAAAAAGCGTCATTACTCATATTAGTAGGGAATCCGGGCATTTCGGCACGAGTACGAACTACTTTGATAGCATCCACAGCCGAAGTCGTAAATTCACTATCCGTCGCATACGGACTACCCAGATATTTATATACAGCTTCTGCATAATTCAAGTAGAACTCTCCAAAACGGAACGTAATCCATGAATGATAGGTCTTTGAAGCTGTGCCCGCACGTAAGTCCACTGCCGTCTGACAATACTTTTTCAGATAATAGCCTGTCGGAGTACCGCCACTCAAAGGTTCCGCATTTAACCCACCCTGATAGGTTTGCAGAGGAACAGTATTCCAGTTAGGCCACTTTTCGTCTCCATTCTTGGCAATAGTCAGATAAAAACGAGGGTCGCGGTTGGTATAATAAGGATTAGCAGGATCGTAGTTATCCAACTCATCCGGACGCATCCCTGTATCCTTCATCTCATACGCATCTACCAATGTCTGTGTGGGACAGTTGCCACCTTTACTTTACAATTTTCCAACCCTACCGGGAAGTTATATCCCTCAAAAGAATTAGTGGTAGTAGTGGCACGACGGAGAAAAATCAATTCACTAGTAGCATCATTATAACTATCCTTACTCCAAAGTGATGAATAATCATCCACCAACAGTTTAGCTTTTTCAGCAAATCCATTACTGTCATCCAAAATTTCCTTATTGGCTTTAGCTGCACGATACCACAGCTCTTTATTATCAGTCGGGTTAAACAAAGGACTTGCCGCATACAATGCTGCACGAGCCTTCAAGGCCAATACTGCCCACGCCTTCCATCCCACCCAATCGCCCTGTTCCAATCCCATCCTCAGCTATGATATAATCAAAAATCGCCTGTGCCGGTCTGCGCGATAACGTGTTCGATTCTTCGGCTGTTAACATATGGTCGCTAAAAGGCACATCCCCATATTGCCGTACCAAATTAAAGTAAAAATACGCCCGAAGGAAACGTACTTCATACTGATAATTATTATAACGGAACATCTGTTGTGCATAATCACTGTTCAAAGCTAACTCGGGAAATGTCAGTCCGGTAAACTTCTCCAGATATAAATTACAATTGGCTATCCCTTCATAACAGGACGTCCACATGCTACTTTTAGCAGTCGAAGGACCCCAAGAACCATTATAAAAGTCTTCATCTGATTTCCCGAATAAGCATATTCGGACTCATCAGTAGCAGAACCAAGAATTGCCCCGCTATAATTTCCAAAGTCCACATCCATGGACAAATAGATATTTGTTATCAACCCTCCTACATTACCGAAGTTGAGTTTTACAAAATCCTCATCATAGTTATTGTACTCATGATATTCCATCTTATCTGAGCAGGAACCGAGTGTGGCTACACACATCATTCCGTAGATAATGTTTTTCAGTTTCATTCTTTCGCTTTGTTTTTATGATTAAAAACCAATCGTAACACCGACTACCACACTCTTATTCAGCGGAGTCGCTACACCATAACATTCCGGATCTGCCACATCAATATGATCTGAACAGAACAAGTCCGTTCCTCTGACATACAACTTGGCACTTCCCAGTATCTTAGTCTTCTTCATCAATTCTTTTGGAAATCTGTAATACACCTCCGCATTACGTAACTTCAAGAATGACCGGTCTGCCAACCAAACGGTATTAGTCTGGTTATTATTAGCATTACTCTGTGAACTCAACCGAGGATATTTGGCATTTTGATTTTCCGGTGTCCAACGATTCTCATAATAATGAGTGGAAAGTGTCGTGTTATTTATCAACGGCCAAAACATACTCTTCGTATTCAGTACAGCAGAATAGTTACCTGTTCCCTGGAACATTACGTCCACTCCAATCCCTTTCCATTCAGCTCCCAAATGGAAAGAATAATAAATCTCCGGAGCTATCGTGCTATAACCGATAGCAGTTCTATCATTGGCATCAATGATTTTGTCTCCATTCACATCTTTATATTTTATGTCTCCCGGCACTACCGTACTAAAGTTTTGTGGAAGGCTATTTGCTATATCTTCTTTATCTTTGAAGAAACCTTCAGCTATCATTCCATACACTTGTCCCAACCTATTTCCTGTTTGCACAAGATTATTATATAAACGCGGTTCTTCCAATTGTTCCTTAATTTCATTCTTATTCCAAGCAAAATTACCGCCAAGGTTGAACACGAAATCTCCTAATCGTTTCGTATAGTTAAGTCCCAGTTCCATACCATAGCTATCAACGATTCCGGCATTTTCGAATGGAGCGTCTACTCCCAACACATCAGTATATTTACCTTCGGAAGATACCCAAATATCTTTTCTCCGTTGATAATAGCCTTCTGCCGTCAAGTCCAATCCGTTGAACAACACAGCATCAATACCAACATTGTATTTATACGCTCTCATGTGTCGAATTAGCAGCTGCTGCTGACCGATAATAGTACTTCCAATTCAGAGTCGTAACTACTGTTAAACTTATATTGTGTACCGGTAGTAGTATAAATCTGGTCCCAATAGTCATATACGGTAGTACTTCCGTCTTTAGGCAGATAATCAACATTAATCACACCAAACGAAGCCCGCAGTTTCAGGAAGTTCACCCAAGACACGTCTTTCAACCATTTTTCTTCTGAAAGCACCCAAGCAGCAGAAACAGTGGGAGAAAAAGCCCATTTATGCCCCGGTGCCAATAAACTGGAAGCCGAACCCACTAATGCCAAATCCAAATAATAGCGATTAGAAAAGCCTACATGGTTATACCAAGAAACATTTTGTCGATAGATAGTAGTATTCAAGCCATAAGAATCACGATATTCATAATCCCATTTCAATTGAGAATACACATCCCATTTCTGAAACGAGCGATTGTAATCAATACTACCTGCAAAGTTAAACTGACGCGCCCAATTGTCAATCCCCGCACCCGAACCCATTTCACTGGATTCGCCACCAGAAATGGCAGTATAAAACGGACCGTTATTTGTCCAACTTGTTGCATAACCGGCATAAGTATAAGTCTTGCTATGATCTTCCAAAATATTGGAATAGTTGTCATAAGCTAAACGAAAATTAGCTCCCAATCCTTTCAGTAAACCAGACAAATCTTGTGACAAAGTAAGATCGGCAAACAAACTACGAGAGTGTCCTTTTGAATAAGAAGCCCCCTGCGATTGTGCGACAGGATTCAACGTCCCTGCCCAAGTAGTACTTCCTCCCAACTGCCATCTTCCGTACGAACCGGGAAAGCGGCAGAAGGAATCGAATAAATCATATCCCATAAGTTAGCCGAAGCCCCCGGAATCCGGGATTCGGATAATGTACCGAGAAGATTCAACTTCAATTTGGTAGTTCCCGTTAAATCAATATCCAGATTTGTACGCAAATTAGCACGTGAATACATATTCTGTGTAGAATATCCGTCATTTGCATTCGGGGTTTTGATAAACCCTTTATCTGTTAATAAATTCGCCATAGTATAGTAGCGGAACTTTGTTCCTCCCCCACGGAACTCAATCGTATATTTATTAGAAACCCCTCTGTCTTTAAAGGTTTCATCAATCCAGTTCACATTAGGATATAGATAAGGGTACATACGGGAAGCCCCACCATTGCCTGCTCCATTACGGAAAGCATCGATTTCTTCCGGAGTATACCGATCGCCCAACCCTTCATATCCGCGCGCTTCATTCACTGCAGAAGCATACGTAGCCGCATCTACAAATTCCGGACGACGAGACTGGGTATTAATGATATGATCATACGTAAACGTTATCTCTTTGGTTTTGTATTTACCCCGCTTCGTCGTAATCAGGATAGCACCGTTCACTCCTTTGTATCCGTACAATGCCACGGCTGCGGCATCTTTCAAAATAGACACGGATTCCACCTCTTCCGGAC
>SCPN01000182.1_pt1 | contig 241775 bp, 276 predicted proteins | sample 6106831 | NCBI WGS metagenome assembly SCPN01 (sample SAMN10720447, study PRJNA508395) | human gut metagenome | isolation source: Participant 1, 0 month
TGCAGCAGACTGTCAAAGAGCAGGAGGAAAAAATGCTTCTGAAGGAAAAGAGAAACCGGACTTTACAATGGATACGAGATGTATATGAAATTACACCATACACTTTCCGTAAGATAGAATATCCGAACCGCAGAATGAACCTTCTGGTTCCGTCTATCAATGCAGAGCATGTCTTTGGTGGAATCTCAACTGCACTGAAGTTTTCGATACTTTAGGTAGAAGCATTAGGCTATGATGCACGTATTATTTTAGTAGACGCAGAGCCAGACAAAGCAGCCATTAAAAAATATTCCGATGAGTATACATTTGTAAAAGCAGAAGATGATTCTCTCGTTGCAAAACAGATTATTCCATACAGCAATCGTTTTAACCGCAGTATTCCAGTGTCAGAGAATGACTATTTTTATTTACTGGCTGGTGGACAGCGTATTGTTGTCAGGATGCTTATGTTGGATTTGAAAATACATTTGGAATCAAACCAAATATTTTTCTCTATTTTATTCAGGATTATGAGCCAGGTTTTACTCCTGGTCTACGAAAACCTGCTTGCAGATTCTACCTACAAAGTGATTATCCAACAATTTGCAATTTTAACAGTATGTTGTTGAAAGAATTCTTCGATGAAAATCATTACCATTTTGCATAGCTTTGCATTTGACCCTGTCTTAAAATGATGGATTAAGAAAAGCGTTAGAGCAAATGCCTGCACAGGTTGATAAGAAAAACAGATTCTTGTTTATGGACGTCCAGGTACGGAGCGTAATGCATTTAACCTTGTAGTAGCGGCTCTGAAAAAATGGGTGATGATGCAGCCGGATATTGAGGAATGGGAGATTCTTTCGGCAGGGGAGATGCACCGTTCAATTCCGCTTGGAAACGGCAAAGAGCTTGTCTCCGTTGGAAAGCTTACAATTGAAGAATATGCGCGGACTTTGCAGGAACTTACGCAGGAATTTCACTGATGTGTTCACCACATCAAGTTATCCACCACTTGAGGATGTCGGTATTTGATGTAAAGACGATCACGAATACTTATGCGAATAAAGATCTTAAGGATTTCAATGATAACATGGTATCACTGGATAATATCAGTCCAATGAACATTGCAACACATCTGACTGAAATCTGTAAAGCTTACAGACCGCAGGTAGAACATGTGACAGCGAATCCATTATATGTAAAAAATGAGCATGTATTTGATTTTATAAAGGATATCAAGGAGATTCTTGGGTAAAAATAATAGTTGTAGATAACTATAGAAAAGGGTTCTATGACAGAGCAGATTGGAAAAGTAACGTTAGATTATACATTTTATAATGGACAGGATCAATATAGTGACGGGGACATCGAGAATGATCTGTTACAGCTTATTATGGAAGAACCAGACGTAGAAGATACTTGCAGAAGATGACCGGTGTGCCAGTGTTATATCATTTTCACCTGTCAGACAAAATATATTGGAGTGGTATCCTTTTAAAAAAGATGCATCTGTACTTGAAATTGGGGCAGGATGTGGAGCTATCAGTGGAGTACTTTGCAGAAATGCAAAGCATGTGACAAGTGTAGATCTTTCTAAACGCAGATCATTAATTAATGCAAACCGTAATAAAGAATACGATAATCTTACAATTATGGTTGGAAATTTCAATGATGTTGTTTTGAAAGAAAAGTATGATTATATTACATTAATCGGAGTATTGGAATATGCCGGTTATTACACGGATGATGAACATCCATTTGAAGCCTTTTTAAAAAAAATCAGTGGATATTTGAAAGAAGATGGAAAACTGCTGATTGCTATTGAAAATAAATTTGGATTGAAATATTGGGCAGGTCCAGAGAAGACCATACTGGAAAATTTTTTGATGGTTTGGAAGGTTATATTGATACAGATAGTAAAGTGAGAACTTTTAGTAAAGAGGCGTTAAAGAAAATAATTACAGATGCTGGATATGGGAAAGCAGAATTTTATTATCCGTTTCCGGATTATAAATTCCCTGTACAGATTTTTTCTGATGAGTACCTTCCACGAGAAGATGATCTTAATATAGGTTTAGATACTTTCGATAATACAAGAATGATGCTTTTTAACGAAAACAGAGTCTATGCAAATCTTTTAAAAAAAAAATTTGAATTTTTTGCAAATTCGTTCTTTATAGAAGTTACAAAATAGTGTGAGGTGATATCTTGAAGAAAATTTACTCAAAAATTACAAAGAGAGAAAACAGTTTCAGATAGAAACCTGCATAATGAAGGATGGGGAACAGAGACTGGTTGTAAAAGAGCATTGGCAAAGAGACGGAGTAGCACATATCAGGAAGATGTCTGATTATTATGAAAAAATGGGATGAAGGTATCCTGTGTCCATCCAAACTGATTTCAGAAAACGAGATCGCTTTTGAATTTTAACCGGGGAGAGTCTTTGCAATACAATGTTGGAGGCTCTTGAGGATAAAGACGAAGTAAGATTTCTTTCTTTGCTTCAGATGTATGATGGAATCATAAGAAGCAATGTTAATATAGAAAGAAGAACATTTATGCCGGATGCACAATTTGTACAGGTGTTTGGCGAAGTTTCTTTTCCAGATGAGATGGAATGTGGAAAAGAAATGAATATCGATATGAGCTTTGATAATATCATAAAAGATCAGACTGACAGCAAATATAAAATTATTGATTATGAATGGGTATTTTCATTTCCAATTCCAGTGAAATTTGTAATATACCGTGCGGTGTCTGCTTTTTATACCAGAAATGGCAGTGCTATGAAAGATATCATGACAATCAATGAAATTTATGATTGCTTTGATATTACGGAAGAAGAAATTGTTATATTTGAAAATATGAATGAAGCATTTAATCAATATGTATATGGTGGGAAAAATGGCTATAACGCAAGCCTTATTGCTTACAAAAAAGAAGTATACGATGTGAAAAAACTGCTTCCGGAGGAAAACTTATTCTTACAGGTGTTCTTAAATGATGGAACAAACTATCTTGAAGACAAGGCAATTACAAATCATATTATAGGACAGAATGTAAAATTGAATATTCCGATTGAATTCACAGGATGTATCAGAAATACGATTGGATCCATTAAATGTTTCATGTGTTTTGCAAAATCTCAAGGTGCAAATTGTGACAAAAGATAACAATGAATATGAAATTGAACATTATCGGCACAATGCCATCATAACAAAAGATCATGATTTTATATTTGCATCGGAAGATCCGCAGATCATATTTGAAAATCAATGGGAAAATAATGTCAGAGAGATAAAAATTGCATTTAGAATCAGGGAAGCAGGGTTGCAGGACAATCCGATACTCAGTGCACTTAGTGAGTTAAAATGTCATATGAACAAAGTAGAAAACGAACTGGAGTATATTAAAGGGAACGAAAGTATATAAAACTTTATTAGAACGCAAAGTCGATAAAGTGTTAGGAGAAAATGAATGAAAAATGCAGCAGGAATATTGCTGGTAATTTATTTGTTTTTTTTAGTACCATGGTTAGCAGGTGCATTGATAGATGCAGCAGCAGGTGTAAAAAAAGGAGAAATATATCAAGCACATATGCAAATGGATTTGTTGCTATGCTTGGAATATTTTGGGGTGTTGCGGTACTTTTATATCGTGGCTGTACATTAGAAAAACTTAGTATGGTTTGGATGCTTGCGACGATTACGATATGCGTGGCATCCATATTAGCAAATAAAAAAGCAATATATGGATGTTTTAAACATAAAAGAAAATCGGAAGTGGGCATAAAGCTGTAAAATTGCCATGGTAGTATCCATAATAGCAATATTGTTTTCTGTAGTTTGTGTAAAACCACAGATGGAGCAGACAGTACAAACAGTAATGACATCAATTGATACCAATTCTGCATATATATATCAGCCATATACTGGCGAGCAGTATCCTGCCACGCAGATGGAAAGATATTTTCACCTTATGAGATGCTATATGCGGTCATTGCATGGGTTTCGGATTACATCCGGCATTGCTGATAAAGGTAATACTTCCATTATTCATTTTACCATTTTTATGTGCTGTTATTGGGAAATTGGAAAGTTCTTTTAAGCAGGAAAAATGCAGGCAGTATTTTAATAATTGTAGAAATTATCTATTATGTACCAATATATACAGCGGTAGAAACTCCGGTGACAGGCATATTCCGAAGCTGTTGGAATGGTAGTGTAATGTTGGAATGCTGCATTCTTCCATATGCGTTTTTACAAGTGATGCGTATGTTAAATTTCATGTATGGAGGAGAAAAATAAAGTATCCGATTGTGTAAAACATCCGGTTATGATGCAGGCAGTATTATTTATTATTTTATATCCGGCGGCACAATTGTTACATCACAAAGGCTGGTTTTATGTGTTCCTGATGATGTTGCTGATGATTCTTGTCTGGTTTGTAAGGAAGGGGTATAAATATGTCCGGGTTGTGGGAAGACATTAAAAATGCATATTTTTTACAATGGGATGGGAACAAATGTTTTTTCTTTTTTTTTCAATATTTTATTTCTTGATTATAAATAAAAAGACAAAGAAATTTGTTAATATATGAGATTTTGGTATACTTTTTCTGGTGATGCCGGGAATTGCAAATGGCATACTAAATATGAGCGGTCAGAACACAGATCATTGGATGGTCTATGGAATACTAAATATAGTAGCTGTTGTTGGAGTTGTAATGACAGACTATCTGATAAACATACCCACTAAGAAAGAAAAAATAATTGTCATAGTGATATATATTTTACTGCTCCAGGCAGGGATGGGATTAAATTATACGTCGCAGCATTTGGAATTTATCACGAATAGTTATAAAATATCAAATGAAGTCATGGAGATCGCTGAACAGTTGGAATTTGTAGAAAAACCAAGAGTTCTTGCACCGGAACAGGTGGCAGGCGAGCTTCGTGAATATGATACCAGATTTGCAGTTATTTATGGTGAAGGTTTATCTTTTACACAGGAGAATCTGGAACAGCTGCAGATAGAAACAGAATCCTATGGCTGCAATTGTCTGGTTATTAATTCTGAGTATGACAATATTGAATTTTTTAATAGCATTGGATTTAGTAAAATTTATAATACAGAACATTATGAAGTATATGCAAAATAATTTATAGAGAAAAGTGGCGAACTTATGAAAAACTTAGATAAAACATTATGGATCAAAAGAATATTTATGGTGCTGATGGATATTTGCATTGTAATATTGACAAGCATCACGGCATTGATTGTAAGATTCGAATTCAGTCTTTCGGCTGTACCAAAGTATTATATTGGCGTTGTATGGAGTTCATTGCCGGCAACGTTAGTGATCGCGATTATTGTATTTTATGTATTTCGTTTGTATAGCAGCCTTTGGGTATATGCAGGGGTAACCGAATTATTGTATCTTGCAGCAGCATGTATTGTAGATACGCTACTCAATACAGTGACGATTCTTCTGAATTACAGAGATCAGGAGTATCCGCTGCCTAGAAGCTGGTATTTCATTTACGGAACACTATTATTGGCATTTATGTTTATCAGCCGCTATTCCTACCGTGCAGTCAGAACTTTTTTTGGAAAAAAAGTGGATGAGAAGAATCTTAAGAGAGTGCTTGTAGTAGGTGCCGGAGAAGCAGGAAATTCTATTATCAAAGAAATTTCCGGCAGTCGTTTTGTGAATATGCATATTGTAGGTTTTGTGGATGATGATAAAAGCAAAATTGGAAAATATATGCATGGTGTCAAAGTCCTTGGAGATAGAAATGATATCATAGAAATTGCAAATGAGTATCTTGTAGATGAGATTATTATTGCAATTCCGACAGCGAGTGCAAAAGAGACAAAAGCAATTTTAGATATTTGTAAACAGACCGGCTGTGAATTAAAACGTTTACCTGGTATGTATCAGTTGGTAAATGGGGATGTCAGTATCAGCAAATTAAAAGATGTTGATGTAAATGATCTTTTGGGACGTGATCCGATCACGGTTGATCTTGATTCTATTATGGGATATGTTTCTGATAAGGTAGTTATGGTTACAGGTGGAGGTGGTTCGATTGGCAGCGAGTTATGCCGCCAGATTGCATCACACAATCAAAACAGTTAGTGATCGTTGATATTTATGAAAATACTACATACGATATTCAGCAGGAATTAAAGAGAAATTATCCTGAACTCGATCTGGTTGTATTGATTGCTTCCGTAAGAAATACAAAGCGCATGGATCTGATTTTTGATAAATATCGTCCGGAGATCGTATATCATGCGGCAGCGCATAAACATGTACCGTTGATGGAAGACAGCCCGAATGAAGCAGTAAAAATAATGTTTAGGAACATGGAAAGTGGTTCAGGCCGCAGATAAATACAATGTAAAACGTTTTGTCATGATCTCTACAGATAAGGCAGTAAACCCAACGAATATTATGGGCGCTACCAAGAGAATCTGTGAGATGATTATTCAGACATACAATAATCGTTCTAAGACAGAATATGTAGCGGTTCGATTTGGCAATGTACTTGGAAGCAACGGAAGTGTGATTCCTTTATTTAAGAAGCAGATTGAGGCAGGGGGGCCGGTTACTGTTACGCACCCGGATATTATCCGTTATTTTATGACAATACCGGAAGCAGTATCTCTTGTGTTACAGGCAGGAGCCTATGCAAAAGGGGGAGAAATCTTTGTTCTGGATATGGGAGAACCGGTTAAGATTGTAGATCTTGCAAGAAACCTGATACTTCTTTCAGGACATAAACCTGACGAGGACATCCAGATCGTATTTACAGGATTAAGACCAGGCGAAAAATTGTATGAAGAGATGCTCATGAAAGAAGAAGGCATGCAGGAAACAGCCAATAAATTAATTCATATTGGCAAACCAATACAGATGGATGAAGAGAAGTTTTTAAAACAGTTAGAAGAAATCAAAGAGCATGTGGTAGAAGAACCGGATGATATACGGGAATGGGTGCAGCGTATGGTTCCGACATACTCCATTCAGAATCGGTAGAACCAGAAAACAGGGTATATAATATGGAAAAAATTTGGGAAGTCATCTTAATTCTTGTACTTGCAGGAATGGGATTTATTTTGCAACTTGATAGGAAAAGGAAAATGGAACAGATAAAACAAATTCTAAAAAAAAAAAATATATCTTAGAGATTTTATTGCAATTATTGTAATATTTTTCCTATCTTTATTTGTAGAACAGGTATTATTACAGTGGAATTCGTTTAAAACGAAAAATATGAGCAGACTTTTCAGGTGAGCGAAGTACAAAAGGCAGAGAATAAAGATGGAGAGACAACGTATGATTTTTTATTTGATGGAAGATATGTGAGCTCTATCTATTTGATTTATCAAAGCAAAACGGACATCAGTTCCAGAATGGAAGTGACATTCTATGATGGATATGGACAAAAAGAAGTGATGGAACTGGAAGATACTGCATCATTTTTGCTTGGAAAATCTGCAGTTTGGGTAGATCAGAAAGTTGACAGCCTGAAATTGACAGTGGAAAACAAAGATGCGGATAAGTTAAATTCAATAATATTTGTAAATCACACGGTATTTTCCTGGGCAAAGTTTCTGCTTGTATTTTCAGTATTGTTGCTAAGTTACTTATTTGTTTCTCATTGTACTTTTTTTGGAAAAAGACCCGAATGGATGTACGCAATGGTATCAGTTGCATTAGGAACGGTGATTATCTTATCAGCACATCATTCATTTGATTCATGGGATGAACAGATTCATTATAATATAGCATATACAGACTCCTGGGTATGGAATTATATGGAGTACAGTGATGCTGTGATGTCGAATGTAGAAATGCGTGTACCAACAGGGGACACGTTAGAGGAAGAACAATGGATAGGAGAATGGCTTAATCAGGCAAATGATACCGTTGTATTATCATCACAAAAAGGTAGATTTCTCAGATATGGACAAAGGGCTTATCTTCCACAGATATTAGGACTTGGATTAGGAAGAACACTGGGATTGTCTTATGTAGCAACAGTATTTTTAGGAAAGTTTTTTAATTTACTGTTTTGTACAGCTGTCGTTACGTGTGCGATTCGTTTCAGCAAGTATGGAAAACGTACATTGATGTGTGTTGGGTTGCTGCCGACAACGGTATTTCTTTTTTCGTCATTTACATATGATGCATTTGTGATAGCACTTTTAATGTTGGGCATAGCATTGTTTGTAACAGAGTACCTGAGTGAAGAAAAAATTCAAACAAAACGGACGATGGTATCTATTCTTGCTATGGTTGTGGGATGCTTTTCAAAGGCGGTCTATATTCCATTTTTGGCATTATATTGGCTTATGCCGAAGGACAAGTTTTATAGCAGGAGACAAAAGAATCTGTTTAAAGCAGGAATCTTTGTCTTATTAATATTAATGTTTGCGTCCTTTATACTGCCGTTAATAGGTAATGTTACAAGCGGAGCAGAGGTAGGAGATTACCGTGGAGGAGATACGAGCCAGACAAGTCAGTTATCTATGATTTTGGGATATCCGTTGACGTATACAGGAGTTTTGTTGAAATCACTTGGAACAACGTTTGCATCTTATTTTATTGGTTCCAAAGTGCTTGCAAATTTTGCATACCGTGGAATCTATGATGGAATAGGATATTTTGTAGTACTGCTTACGATGTTGTTTACATTTGTGACCGATTTTGGAATGACAGAAAAAACATATGATGCACAGATGAAAAGAAAAATATTGATGATGAAAATATGGAATGCAGTATTAATATTTGGAACAGCATGTCTGGTCTGGACGGCATTATACCTGGATTTTACACCGGTAGGATCAATGGTAATTAACGGAGTATCGCCAAGATATTATCTGCCGCTAATCTTTCCACTGAGTTTCATTTTTATAAACCAAAAAGTGAGATGCAGCATGAAATTAGAGAATTATCAGAGTCTTATAGCGTTTTTAATGCTGATAGGTACAGGTATATCTATTTATTGTCTGATGCTTGCATAATTGCAGATACATGAAAGGAATCAAAAAGATGAGACAATTTACAATTTCGCAGAGAATATATATGGGAGTGAAAAGAATAATTGACATTCTTTTATCGGCGATGGCATTAATTCTGTTATCCTGGTTATTTTTGATTTTATGCATTGCGATTAAAATTGATAGTAGAGGACCAATCCTTTTTAAACAGAAAAGGGTTGGAATCCATAAGACACACTTTATGATCTACAAATTCAGAACTATGAGAATTGATACGCCAAAGGATATGCCAACTCATATGCTGGCTGATCCGGAACAGTATATTACAAGAGTAGGGAAATTTTTAAGAAAAAGCAGTCTGGATGAATTGCCGCAGATCATCAATATCCTTATGGGAAAGATGAGTATTGTTGGACCAAGGCCAGCATTGTGGAATCAGTATGATTTGATCGAGGAACGGGATAAGTATGGTGCGAATGATGTAATGCCGGGACTGACCGGATGGGCGCAGATCAACGGACGTGATGAGTTGGAGATAGATGTAAAGGCAAAACTGGATGGTGAGTATGTGAAAAAATTTGGATTCATAATGGATCTGAAGTGCTTTTTTGGAACGATCACAGCAGTTTTGTCACACAAAGGTGTTGTGGAAGGTGGAACCGGAGAAATGCATAAATAGCTAGTAGCAGCGGATAAAAAGACATGCTGGGTTATTTGAGGGAAAATAATGGGAAAACAGATTTTGATAACCGGAACCAACAGTTATGTTGGGACTTCATTCAAACAGTATATAGAGAAAAAAAATGGAAACATGCCGTTGGAAGACCGATGGCATGTTACATTTGTTTCTGTGAGAAATTCAGAATGGAAGAAAATGGATTTTTCAAAATATGATACGATCCTCCATGTGGCTGCAATTGTACATCAGAAAGAACAGCCGGAAATGGAGGCACTCTATTATGCAGTTAATACAAAATTGACAGAAGAACTTGCGGATAAGGCAAAGGCTGAGCGGGTTCGTCAGTTCGTTTTTTTAAGTACGATGAGTGTTTATGGAATGACAATGGGACAGATTACAGAAGAAACAGAATGTACACCGATTACTTTTTATGGAAAAAGCAAGCTTGCCGCAGAACGGTACTTATATGAGCAAAGAAGTGATACATTCAAAGTAGCAGTTATCAGACCTCCAATGATTTATGGGAAAGCTTGTACCGGAAATTATGCTTCATTGGAGAAGCTGGCGGGCAAGATACCTGTTTTTCCGAGAGTGAGCAATGAGAGAAGCATGATATACATCGAGAATTTGTGCGAGTTCTTATATCGGATTATCAGAGGAGATGCAGATGGTATCTATTGCCCACAAAACAGCCAATATGTGAATACATCAGATATGGTAGCACGGATTGCAGAAAGCTATGGAAGAAGTATATGGCTCGTTCCGGGATTCGAGTGGATCATCGGTAAGCTTGCCGGAAGAGTTAACATATTCTCAAAGGTTTTTGGCAGCCTGACCTATGACCGGAAACTATCATTTCCGGAAGAAGTGGGAGAGTATGAAGTGGTGGATTTTCTGGAGAGTATAAAAAAATCTAAGGAGATAGAATATGAGTAAAATATCCGTATTGATGTCTGTTTATAAAAAAGAAAATCCAGAATATTTAAGAGCGTCATTAGAAAGTATATTAGTTCAGACGAGGACTGCAGATGAAATCCTTCTGATCGAAGATGGACCTCTGACACAGGAATTATATCAGGTAGTGGCGGAGTATCAGAAAAAATGTGATTATCTCCATGTGCATGCTATGGAACAGAATGTTCAGCTTGGTCGTGCACTGGCAAAAGGAGTGGAATTATGCCAATATGATCTGATCGCAAGAATGGATACAGATGATATTGCGATGCCGCATCGATTAGAGAAAGAGGGGGCATATATGGAAGCGCATCCTGAAGTGGATGTGGTAGGTGGTGCTATCCGGGAATTTAATGATGAAGGAACCATAGACCGCGTCAAGAATATGCCAAAGACTCAGGAAGAAATTTTGGAGTATGTGAAAGTGCGTAATCCATTAAATCACATGACAGTTATGTATAGGAAAGATTCTATTTTAAAAGCGGGAAATTATAAACATTTTCCATTTCTGGAGGACTATTCTCTATGGAGCAGGATGTTGTCACAGGGATATCAGTTCCGAAACATGGAAGATATACTTGTCCGGGCGAGAACAAGCATGGGATTAGTAAAGCGAAGAAGTGGATGGGCTTATTACAAGGATTTTCAAAAACTTAGAAAACAGCAGCACGAGTTAGGAATTACAAATACATTTGAATATATAAAGGCGCAGGTTGGAACTTTTGTCGTACTCATGATGCCGGGGTGGATGAAGGAGTACTCTTATAAGAGATTTTTGCGCAAATCTGAATAACTAAGAAAAAATTCATAGAAAAATTCTTTTGTGTAAAGAAAATTATGCTATAAATGCTTAAAGGGTAAGGCATAAATGGAGGAAAAAAATCATGCGTGAAGCCCATGTGCTGGAGATCATTGGAAAACGCCCGGTGGGCGGTGTCGGGACAGTGATGCTCAATTATCAGAGACATATGAATATGGAACGTGTCCAGATGGATTATCTGATCTTCGGAGAGCAGGAAGAGACATTTGATAAAGAAGTGAAAAAACTTGGCTCAAGAGTTTATACTTATCCGGCATTGTCCGGCAGACAGATGAGACAGACAAAGAAATATTTTGAACAGTTTTTTTCAGAACATCACAGTGAATATGATATTGTTCATCTGCATGCACCCTACATTGCATTTTTATGTCTGCCGGTTGCTGCAAAGTATGGAATCAGTCATCGAATTGTACATAGCCATGCAACTGTATATGCGGAGAGTAAAGGAAAAGCGGTGCGGAATAGAATGCTTTGGAGCATATCTCAAAAGTACATTACCGATCGGATCGGATGCTCGCAGGCAGCAGGAGCGTTCCTTTTTGGCAAAAAAGATTATACTGTGTTAAAAAATGCGATCTGTTGTGATGAATATGCCTATAACGAAACAGCAAGAAATGAAATCAGAACACAGTATCAGGCAAAAGATAAGCTTGTTATTGGAAATGTAGGCCGGTTCAGTCAGCAGAAAAACCAGATGTATCTGGTAGATATTTTTTCGGAGATACGAAAAATCCACAAAGACAGTGTATTATGGCTGGTGGGAGATGGCGAACTTCGACCACAGATTGTGGAGAAAATAAAACAACTTGGGTTGATAAATTCAGTAAAAATATTTGGAATGGTGGATAACACAGGAGAGTTATATCAGGCAATGGATGTCATGGTCATGCCATCTTTATTCGAAGGGCTGCCAATGACTGGTGTAGAAGCACAGGCATGCGGTCTGCCATGTGTGTTTTCTGATACGATCACCAGAGAAGTGGATGTGATGGGCAGTCCATTCCTGTCGCTGGAGGAAAGTAAGGCAGAATGGGCGAAGACAGCGGTAAGAGCGGCAGGACGCTATAAAGAAAGCGGAAAGGCAAGACGAAGTTTTGGAAAAGAGCTTGCAGAACATGGATTTGATATCCGTGTGGAAGCGGGGCGATTAGAAGAAATGTATGAGGAGATGAAATGAAACCATTAATCAGTGTGATTGTGCCAATCTATAAAGTAGAAAAATACCTTACAATCTGTGTTGATTCGTTACTCCGTCAGAGTTATGGAAATTTGGAAATTATTTTGGTAGATGACGGGTCTCCGGATGAGTGTCCGGCAATCTGTGACCAATATCAGAACAAAGACAATCGAATCAAAGTGATACATAAGAAAAATGGTGGATTGTCTGATGCAAGAAATGCCGGATTGGATATTGCGCAGGGAGAGTATGTGGCGTTCGTTGATTCAGATGATTTTATTGATGAGGATTATATCTGTAAACTGTATGATGCATTACAGCAGAATCGGGCATCAATTGCAGTTTGCGGAATTCAAATAATAGATGAGAGTAATAAAGTTACAGAGCAAATATGTGTGACACAGGATAAGAAGCAGGAGCTTTATACGGGAAGAGAGATTATAAAAAAAGAGCTTCAGGGTGAATGGGTACTAGTTACAGCATGGGGGGCTTTGTATGATGCTAAAATTTTTAAAGAACTGCGTTTCCCATGTGGAAGACATTATGAAGATGAGTATGTGTTTGTATCTGTTTTTGAGAATCAGGAATGTGTGGTGTGTATTCCGGAGAATATATACTACTATCTACAACGTGCAGATTCCATTATGGGAGTTACTTATAAAAAACAGGATTGCATGGATTATTTTGAAATGTGGCATGAGCGGATAGATTATTTTCAGACAAAAGAAGACAGAGAACTTCTGGCACCTGTGATACAGAGCTGTCTGGCATGGAATGTGCTTTATCTTGCAATGAATGGGCAAGTTATGGAAGAACCGGAAAAAAGATTATTGAAAAAAGATATTCGAAAGTATTTCTGGAAAATTTTTGCAAAGCCATATCTCTATAATTGGAAAGAGAGCGTGAAACTTGCAGTGAAATGTGTGATGGTATTAATGAATGACAAGAGTTTAGGAAAGCGGTATGTATGACAAAAAAAATGTTTCAGGTGACACGAGCCGGGATGGTCGCAGTCACGATATTTATCTGTCTGAATCTTCTGTTGGATAAAAAAGTTATGGTTGGAGATGGACATATCTGGGAGCGGTGTGCATGGCTTTTGATATCGTTAGTGGCGTTTTTAGCAGTGTCTGTTCTTTATGAGAAAAAGCGAAAAATATTCAGTGTAGGGTATTTGTTTATACTGATTAACGTGTTTATTGACGGAGTTTTATGTCCGGGGTATTTTACAGATAGCAGATTAAGGGAGATGGAAAGAGAGGGAGTGCAGGAACCACAGGATTTCTTTCTACTTTATTTGGGAGTATATTTTATTATTATGGCAGTAATATTCCTATATCTGTTATGTGTGAAACAGACGACAGATGAAGTGAAACAGAGTGATTTTATAAGGTATAAGAGGGCGGATGATATCACTGTTTTCTTAATGGGAATTGTTATTTTGTTTTTGAATTTTAGATTGGGGACAGCTGGACTTGTGCTATATGTTCCGGTTTTCTGTTACTTTTCGGTCCGATTCTTATGTACACATGGAAACCTTAATTTGTATACAGTGGGTGGTCTTTTAGGAGGTTTATATTGCCTTTATCGGGTAAGAACCAATCGATTCCTTTTTATTCAATATATCATGCCGCTGTTATTAATCTTCTTTCTCTTTGTGGCAGTGAATGATAATTATAAAAAAGGAAAAAAAGTAGTTCCGTTATTGATTTTCGGGATTTTCGTTGTTATGGCATATGGAATGGTATCTGAATTGGTAAAGTTAAATCTCTATTATGACAGAAGCTATAATATATTAAGCGAGATTACAAATTTCAAAAGTATTTATGATTCATGTGTAAGACAGGTTTACAGGCTATTTGGTGTCTGGACGGAGCTTGGAGGTAATATTATCCAGCATGTGAAAGTACACGGTTTTTTCCATGGAATTACTTACGTGAAGAGTTTTGCGGGATATTTCGGATTCGAATATGTGAGTCTGCCGCTTCTTTCGGCAAAATATATTTCAGCATCTTATGCACAGCCTGGACTTATTGCAGAAGGCTATGCAAATTTCGGAGTAGTTGGTGCGGTGATAAATATGTTGATTCCATTTGCAATTGCAGAAGGAAGTCTTACATATTTCTTAAAGAAAAGAAATGTATTGGCACTTTGTATTTTATCTGTTCCATATACCAAATTGTTATTTGATGGTGGTACGATTAATAATATGATTTTTGGAATTGCAACTTGTATTCTGGCTTTTGCTTTTTCCATTTTCTTACACTGGATTGGAGTAGTACTTCATGGATATGGCAGTGGTGATATTCATTTTACAAAGAGAAAGAGTGTAGAAGATCGGACAGATGAGGAAAATATATGAATGATTTAATAACAATTGTTGTGCCTGTATACAATGTTGAAAAATATCTGCCCCATACACTGGAGAGTATTTGTGGACAAACTTATACAAATCTTCAAATTTTGTTGATAGATGACGGTTCTACAGATGACAGTCTTGCAGTTTGTCATAAATGGGCACGACAGGATAACAGAATTCAGGTTTATGAGCAGGAAAATCAAGGTGTTGCAAGGACAAGAAATAAAGGAATACAATTGGCAACAGGAAAATATGTGATGTTTCTGGATGCAGATGACTGGGTTGAAGCAGATATGCTGGAAAGTCTGTATCGGTTAGCTGAGGCAGATCATGCAGATGTAGCATGCTGCTTGCTTCGGGAAGAAAATCAACTGGAAGAAAAGGATAACTGCACTATAACTGAACGTACAATTATTCATGGAAAAAACAAAACAGAGAGTGGTCTTGCACTGCTTACTGTGTGGGGACCGGTGTGTAAGTTATATCGCAAAGATTTAATTGAAAATATTCAGTTTGAAGAATATAAAGTGGCAGAGGACTTATTGTTTAACACGAATGTGGTTTGTTCCGAAAAATTTGAGAGAGCTTCATTGATTCAATATCCATTTTATCATTATATGATTTATGCTGGAAGTGCGATGAAGCAGGAATTTCAGGATAAATATCTGGAAGCTATGAGAGTGGAAGAATTGTGTTATGAGAAATTAACGAAAATCTCACCGGAATTTGCAGATATTAATCTGATAGGGTGCAGTGTAAGCAGGGTATTTGAAAAATATGCTGCATTGTCTCCAGAGAAGAAAAAACAGTACAAAGCTGAATTCAAATATTGCAAAAAATTTGCAAGAGAACATAAGAATGCACTTTTGCAGACAAAAGACAGGCATCGGAAGATTTCAGGATGGCTGAAAGTATATATACCAGATTTCTATTTGTGGACATTATCACGACGTATGAGAGGATAAATGAGTGAAAAAAATAGCATTAGTATTGCCGGAAGCAGGTCCGGTACCAGCTGTCAGGGGTGGGGCAATTGAAGAACTGTTGACCATACTTGTAGAACAAAACGAAATAGAACACCGGGTACAGTTTATGGTATTTTGTGCGGACAATGAGCAGGCGAGGGCGATTGCAGAGAAGTATAAGTATTCGAAAATTATATATCTTCCAAAGACAACATTGGCAGATCGTCTGATCAATCGTGTGATACGTTACAGTAATCGGATTATTAAGAACAAGACATGGATTGATATTGCTTATTATCGCAGAGTATTTCGTTATCTGAAAGAATACAGACCGGATGCAATTGTTGCAGAAGGTGGATTATATCATGAATTCAAACGTTTTGCACAGGAATTCGGAAAAGAGAATGTATATCTTCATATTCACCATCACCTTTTGTGCGAGCCATATATTGATCATATTTACGGAAGTGTGATTGGAATCAGTCAGTTTGCAACAAGAGAGTGGATGCGGACAACTGAGGATAAAGATGTAAAAGCTTACACAGTATATAATTGTGTGAATGAGGATAAATTTAAGAAAAGGATCACGCCGGAAGAGCGGGAAAGAATCCGGGGAGAATTTGGATTTAAGAGGGACGATACTATCCTGCTTTTCTGTGGAAGAATTATAGAGGTAAAAGGTGTGAGAGAGTTACTTCAGGCAGTTATTAATTTAAAGCGGCCGGATATAAAACTTCTCATGATAGGAAGTGCTGGGTTTGGCGGTAATGTGGTGACACCTTATGTGCAGGAAGTACAGAAACTGGTGGAGAAAGCCGGAGAGCGTGTGAAGTTTACCGGATATATTGAGAATCAGAAATTATATCGGTACTATCAGTCGGCAGATATCCAGGTTATTCCATCTCTGTGGGAAGAGGCAGCGGGTCTGATTGCTATTGAGGGAATGCTTTCCGGACTGCCCCTTATTATTACGAAATCCGGTGGAATGATAGAGTATGCCCCCTCAAATGTGGCTGTATGGATAGATAGAGATAATATTATTCCGAATCTGGAAGCTGCAATCATACAGTTGGCAGATGATAAAGAAAAGCGGAAAGAGATGAGTGAGTTATCTTTGGAGCAGGCGAAAGAATTTCCGAAAAAGAAATTTTACGAAGATTATATAGAGGTTTTTGAACATGAAGGAACTAGGAAAAGATAAGGCACTTATCATAAATACAATCGCAAGCTTTGTGACATTTGTTGTAGGACTTGGCATCGCATTTTTCTTTACACCATTTCTGACCGATACGGTAGGGGAAGAAGCATATGGGTTTGTAAGTCTTGGAAATAATGTAATTAACTATATTACAATTCTCACGGTAGCGCTGAACTCAGTAGCGGGAAGATTTATCACAATCGAATATCATCAGGGGAAAAAGAAAGAAGCGAATGAGTATTTCTCGTCTGTATTAATGGCTAATATAGCAATCATACCGGTTATTCTTGCAGTTGCAGTACCGGTGATCTTAAATGCGGAGAAACTGTTAGATATTCCGGTTGAACTGGAAGAATCGGTAAAGCTTTTATTTTTCTTCATTCTGTTTAATTTTATTATTACTTTGATTAGTACGGTATATAATGTAGCAACTTTTATTACCAATAGATTATATTTAAGCAGTATTGCCAATATTGTGACGGCATTACTCCGTGTGTTTTTAATGTGTCTGCTGTTTGGTATGCTGCCTCCAAATGTAGCCTATATTGGAATCGTAACCTGTATTTGTACGTTTGTTGGGCTGGTAATGAATATGTACTATACAAGACTGCTTGTACCTGATATACGATTGAAAAGTGTTATGTTCATTGGATCAAGGTAAAAGAACTTATCAGTGCTGGAATGTGGAACTCTATTTCCAGACTGTCGCAGGTTCTTTCGGATGGACTGGATCTGGTAATTACAAATATCTGGATCAGTGCCTATCTGATGGGGAACTATCTATCGCACAACAGATACCAACCTATATTTCAACACTGACCAATACACTTATTAATCTGTTTAGCCCGAATCTTACTATGTACTATGCGAAGGACGATACAGAAGCAGTGGTAAAGGAATTGAAGCTTTCCATGAAGTTTTCTTCCTTTTGTGAATATTATTTTTTGTATTCTTGTTATTTTCGGGAAATATTTCATGCAGCTATGGGTGCCGAATCAGGATGTGAATCTGATTTATTCTCTTCTTGTGGTGATCATGATGAGTCTTCTGGTTTCCGGTGTAACAACATCCTTAAACAACGTATTCCTTGTGACAAACAGGTTGAAGGTGAATTCTATTTTCTGGTTGATCATCAGTTTTACTAATGTACTTTTGGTGTTCATCTTCTTAAACACTACATCACTTGGAATTTATGCGGTAGCAGGGGTAAGCAAGGTAACGGGAATTCTTGGAAACCTTATCTTTGTACCTCTGTATGCGTGCAAATGCCTTAAGATAAAATGGAATACTTTTTATCCAATTATTTTCAGGTATATTGGAACGACATTTATTATGATGATCGTATTTTTTGGAATTAAAAGACTATATGTATTGCCAATTAACTGGATAACATTTTTTGTAGTATGTGTGATCGCAGGATTTGCTGGATGTATTGTTAACTTTTTTGTATTATTGAATCATACGGAAAGAAGTATTATGAAAAATAAAATTATGGCGAGGGTAAGAAAATAATGGATGAAAAGAAAAAAATTGGAATTCTGACATTTCATAACGCGCATAATTATGGGGCAGTATTACAGGCGTATGCATTGAAAACAAAATTGAACCGTATGGGATATAAGGCAAAGATTTTAAATTATCAGAATCCTTATATTGCGAGATTATACCGAAAAGGCATTCATGTTGATTTTGAAGAGAGATATTCTGCCATCAAGATGGGGCAAGGTATTTCACGAAGTGGGTGAGAACCTCTATGGATTGAGGGAATGGAAGAATCAGTGGACTGCATTTGAAAAATTTATAGGAGAGAAACTGCTAGACGGACAGGAAAAGAAACTGACACTGGATGACTTAGCAAAGGAGCAGTGCGATGTTTATATTCTGGGAAGCGATCAGATATGGGCAAGGGAACTGACACATGGTTTTGACCCGGCATATTTTGGACAATTTGCACCGGGGTGTAAGAAAATCTCCTATGCAGCGAGTGTGCCAAACGGAAGTATACCTGAGGCGGAGCAGGCTTATTTTGAACAGGCATTAAAGAGTCTTGCACATATATCCGTAAGGGAAGAGAAACTTGCACGGGTAGTTGAGAAATTGACAGGAAAAGAAGTTACTACGGTTGTGGATCCGACACTTCTTTTAGAGAGGGCAGATTATGAGGATTTATTATATGAAGAGCCGTTGGTAAAGGAAAAATACATATTTGCCTATTTTGTGGTAGAGGATGAGTTGTTGGGCAAATGCGCAGAAAAAGCGGCAGCAGTGCTCGGATATCGACTGATTGAGTTACATTATAAAAAAACACCGAAAATGAAAAGTGAGAATATGATTTTTGATGCGGGACCGAGAGAGTTTCTGACGTATATTCGTGATGCAGAAATGATATTTACCAATTCTTTTCACGGAACGGTTTTCTCCATTCTCTTTCAAAAAAAGTTTTATAGTGTATACAAAGAGAATGGACGTATCAGCAATCTGCTTGCATTTCTGAATTTGGAAGAAAGGCATATAACGGCTGAAGATGCAATGAACTACGCAGATGGGATTGATTATACTCATGTGGGGGATAAACTTTGTAATTACAGAAGGCAGTCTGTTGAATATCTTAAGAAAGGGATTGAACAATGAGAGTCATAGAAGAATTTTCTTTTGATGAAGAACCGGGAAAAACACAGGTGAAATCAAATATTACAGAATCTGTGGAAAAACCAAATATTTCTATTGTGACACCATTTTACAATGCAGAGCAGAATTTCATACAGACATATTATTGTGTGGTCAATCAGAGTATGGAGGCGTTTGAATGGATAATTGTAGACGATGGAAGTTCAAGACCATCTGCAGTTGAGCTGTTAGAGGAATATGGGAAAAAGGATGCCCGTATCCGTGTAATTCATCAGAAAAATCAAGGACAGTCCGTGGCAAAAAACAACGGGATAAAAAACAGCAGGGCAGACATCATAGCATTTTTGGATGCTGATGATTTAATAGAACCGTTTTATCTGGAAATTTTATATAAAGCATTGAACGAGTATCCAGATGCAGCTTGGAGTTATACAGATCTTGTTGGATTTGGCAGTCAGAGATATATCTGGTGTAAGCCCTTTTCGGCAGGTCGAATGACGTTTAATAATACACTGGTGAATGCAGCACTGTTTCGCAAGAGTGATTTAGAGGAGGTTGGATGCTTCCCGGAAAAATGGAAGCATTACGATGAGGACTGGGCACTCTATCTGAAATTGTTAAGAGCGGGAAAACATCCGGTTCATGTGCCGATAATTGGATTCTGGTATCGCCGGAGTAATACAGGAATGCAGCAGACTGTAAGAAAAAATGAAAATCTTAGGAAACAGTCGGATGATTATATCGCAGATATTGCAAAAAAAGTAGATATTCATATAAAAGGGGAAGAATATGAAGGAAAACTGCCACAGGAAGCTGTAAAGACAGGTTTCAATAGTAAAGAACGGATTCTTGCGAAAATCCTTTCCAATAATCTGGGAGTGAAAATAATCTCCAGTATGTACCGGCACTAATTTGTATTGCCGGCAAAATATGCTATAATATGCGTGTATTGTGGGTTGGTTTGGCACATGGTATATGAGCAGAAGGTGAGGAATATTAATGAATGAACAAAATATGACAAGGCGAAAAGAGGTTGATCTGGAAATTACAGATTTTTTATGGGAAATTGTAAGAAATTGGAGAGTTATTGCAATCTGTCTGATAATAGGAGCCGTTTTATTATGCGGTTATCAGTATATAAAAGACAGCAGGAATGCAGATACAACAGCGGATGAAGTTGTAGAAGAATACTCCAAAACAGTGCATGAAATGAAAGAAGCTCTTGGGGCACAGGATTTGGATCAAGTCTATGGTGCAGTCGCAATTAAAAAGCAGCTGGATGAGAAAAGCGATTATGCAGATAACTCCCCATTAATGGCTGTTAATCCGTATGCAGAGAATTTAATTTTGTTACAGTATCGTGTGCAGAGTGATGAAGGAAATGCTGCAGAACTTGCAGCAATTTATCAGGATTATCTTATGTATGGTGAACTGGCATCGGAAATGATTGACTGTGACAGCCGGAAAGATGAAACAATATATGCGAAGGAAACTTATGAGACTGGCTTTACAGTACGTATTCGTGGAAGCAGGGAAGCGGATTGTAAAGAACTTGCAGAGAATGTGAAGAAGGGACTTAGTGCATATGCACAGAGGATGGATGAAAACTTTACTGCACATGAATTAGAACTTGTGAATGAAAGTTCAAATATTATTGTAGATCAGGAACTTGCACAGCTGCAGGATGATACGGCATTGGCAATCAAGAATCTTGGCGAACACTTGGATACAATTAAAAGTAAGATGAATGGTAATCAGTTGGAGCTTTATGTGGAACTTACAGAGAATCAGCCAGAGCAAAATGAGGATAGTGCAGAACAGACAGGCAATGAAGAAGAAACAAATGGATCAGATGTGCCGGAGCAGATTAGTGTACACATTAGTGTATCAAAGTTTATAATTGGTGGAATAATTGGAATAGCACTGGCAATTATTTTTATATTGTTAAAATATCTGCTTTCCGGAAATTTGCGTTCTGAAGCGGAAATTAAGGCACTCTATCATAATGATGTGCTTGGAACAATCCGAAGCAGTGTAGATGGAAAACGCGGTAAAATTGACAAGTGGTACGTTGGAGCGAGATATGGAAAATCCGGTAAAATGTCTCTGGAGCAGGAAGTTGAATTAATCTGTGCCAATATGAAAATTGCTTGTAAAGAAAATCAGAAAGTATACCTTACAGGAAGTGATTTGTCCGGAACTTCGACAGAAATACTGGAAAAAATTAAGGCAGAGTGTGAAAAGAGAGGGTTGACGGTAGTTTCAGGCAGAGAAATCTGTTATTATGCAGAGGCACTTGAAGAACTGGCGAAGATAGGACAGGTTGTATTTATTGAAGAAATGAGAAAGTCCAGATACAATAATATGTATCAGGAAGTGATCCGATGCAGGGAGCATCAGATACCAATTCTTGGTATGATTGTTATAGGGGCTTAAGGAATAAATTAAATTTGGAAGGAACAGAAATGGGCGAAATAACACTGGTAACAGACTTCTTTGATATTGGCAGAGGGCAGGATAAGAATGAAGAGTTGAGAAGGACAGCGTCAAAGTATTTTGATGAGTTCAGACGTTGGGCAAGAATACAGAATAAATTAATTGTGTATACGGATTCAAAGAGTGCAGAGACAATCAAGGCAATTCGTGCAGAGTATGGTTTATTAGATAAGACAGTTATCGTGGCAACGGACAATCTCTTTGAATTAGAAGGGGATTTGCTTGCAAGAATGGAGAAAGCATCCAGAAATCAGGACTTTCTGGATTTTCGATATCTGCCGGAAGCATCATCGAATAATCCAAAATATGATTACCTGTGGATGATGAAATACTATTTTATGAATGATGCCTATGAAAAGGGACTTCTGACAGAAGATGTGGTCTGGATGGATTTTGGATTTGATCATGGTGGAATTACTTACAGTGATGAGAAGGACTATGATTTTCTGTGGAATTATGATTTTAATGGAAAAATCCATATTTCATGTCTGTATGACCCGGATGCAAGGATTGGCATGGAGACGCTTCAGTTTCAAAATGACTGTGTGATGGGATGTATGTATGGGTTATCCAGGGAATTAGTACCGACCTTCTGGAAATTGGTAAGAAATGCAATGGAAGCACTGTTAATGTTGGATTGTGTGGATGATGACCAGCAACTGGTACTTATGGCGTATAAGGCAAGACCGGAACTTTTTACCGTGCATGTGACCGGGTGGCAGATGATTATGAAGGAAATGGGTGCAGATCATATGAAAATAAAACAGAAAGAAGCACCAAAACAGGAGAATAAATATAAAAAGATTTTAAGACAGACATTCAGAAAAATTATTCCAAATAAAAACGATCTGAAACGGAACTATGCAAAGAGAAGTTATGATGCAGCGATACGTGTTTATGGAAAGTAAAAGAAAGACAGATTCTGTGGAGAGATGATATGACAGAAACAGATTTACTGGTAATTGTGCCACATGAGGATGATGAGCTTGCTATTGCGGGAGCAATGATTTATGGAGCGGTACAGCAGAAAATGAATATAAAAGTTGTGTTTGTCACGAACGGAGATTATTACAGACATGAAGGGATTATAAGAATCCGCGAGGCTGAGGAGGCATTGGGGGAACTTGGTGTTGCGCCGGAAAATATTATCTTTTTAGGATATGGGGATCAAACACAGACCAGACACTTGTATAATAGTGTACCGGAAGAAATCGTTGCTTCTTATAATGGAAACATCCGTACCTACGGAACAGATAAACATCCAGAATTCGCAATGACTGAATATGGTGTACACCATGCATATACTCGTGCAAATTATAAAAATGATATAAAGGCAGTCATTCAGAAATTCTATCCGTCTATTCTAGTGACAACAGATTGGGATAATCATATGGATCATCTGGCATTGTCGCTCATGGTGGATGAAGTTCTGGGAGAACTGCTAAGAGAAGATACATCTTATCATCCGCTTGTGTTAAAAGCACAGGCTTATAATGGAAAATGGGAAGGACATCCAGATTATTACAGTGAAAATAATGTGACGGAACTTGTGAATGAGGCAGATGGAACGGATCATATCCATTCATTGGATAAATGGGAAGAGAGGATTCGTTTTTCTGTACCGGATCAATGTAAAACAGCTTTACTTAAGAAAAATATTTTATATAAGGCTGCAAAAAAGTACCGTTCCCAAAGTGTAGATTTAAAGGCAATACAGTTCATCAATCTGGATATGGTGTATTGGAGAAGGCCAACAGAGAGTCTCAGTTATCGTGCAAAGATTGAAACAAGCTCTGGTAATGCGGCTTATCTGAATGATTTCAAGTGTGTTGACTGTTCCGATATTATCCATGGAATGTGGGTTTATGATGCAGGCATTTGGATACCTGAGAAAACTGATGCTGAAAAGAAGATTGTAGTAACATTAGAAAAAAAGGCAAGAATCAGAGAGATTCATTTATTTGAAAATCCAGATGAGGACTGCATAATTCATAGAATAAAAATAACCTTTGGAAATGGGTGTGTAATACATACAGGGGAGTTGAATCATGACGGCAGCCGTACTGTCATAAAAGTACCGGAAATGGAGCTGACGGAAAGAGTGGAACTCGTGCTGGAAGAGGTGGAGGGATCGGCGGCTGGACTGACAGAGATTGAGATATATGAGACAATCCGGGAGATAGAGGATTATAGATTGCCATTGCCGTTGTGGAATGAAACACCGGAGAATTACCGGAAAATTGGAAATTTTTACGGATGCAGAATGGAACAGAAATGGTTCAAGTTTGTAAGTTTTGGAAGAGTCCGGTTGTGGCCGGATAAGTATTTCTTAATGAAGCGATATCCAGAGTTAAAGGAAAAAGAATCTTTTCTGGTATTTTGGAAAGCTTATTTTCGTTTTGTTAGTGAAAAGTTGAGTGAAAAGAAAAAGCAATAGTAAAATTTGGAGATGGAATAGAATGACAGCTGTGATAAAAGCAATTGGAATCCTATTGCTACAGATAATCATATATTATTTATTTGGGACAATATTTGAATTGTTTTGCAGGAAAAAACATGGCGTTGTTTTTAAGGAAATCAGTGGATTTCTGGTATATCAGGTTTTGTTTCAAATCTGTGCGCTTCCGATGATCAAGGCAGATCAGACTCTTGCCAGACTTGCAGTTTTATGGGGTGTGATTGTAATCACATGTTGTATTGGTACTGCAATTTTTTGCAGGGAACGGATCGCAGAAGATATTGCAATGATCATCAAAGCGTTTTTTAGACATAAAATATGGTTCCTTCTCATGGGATGTTTCCTTTTTGCAATGTGTTATTATGTGTCCATTAATGGCGAGATGAATGATGATTCTACCTATTATATTGGACTGATCAATACAACACTGACATCAGGACGGTTATATAAATTTAATGCTTATACAGGTGAACAGGTGCATTCTCTGTATCTGAGAAGAGCATTGGTTACTTTTGATATTAATACAGCAGTTGCCTGTAAAATATATCATATTCATCCACTTGTGATCACAAGAATAACACGTGCAAGCTTGAATATGATCCTTACAGCAGGGGCAGTATATCTGATCGGACGAAATCTTTTCAGGAAGAGAAGGATGCATTCTGGAAGGCAGGAACATTTACCTGTATTGCCCTGGCATGCAATTTCCTTTGATAATACGATTTATACGAGTGCGGCTTTTTTGCTACACAGAGCTTATGAGGGAAAAGCATATGCGGGAAATATGCTGCTGCTTTTTACAATCTATCTGTGTATACTATATATCAGGCAGAGAGATAAATGGAATTGTATCTATCTGATCTTGACATTGTGGGCATGTATTGCAATTTCGTCATCTGCTATTATGGTAACAGGAGCAGCATGTGGAGTATTATTAATACCAGTTGTATTTGAGAAACTGATAAGAAGAATAAAACGGGATAAAAATTATGACTAATGCAGAAACAATATGGAATGTCATCTCCTGGTATTATGGGAATAGCACAGCAATCGGTCTGATGCTGGTATTGATGACTGTCTATTTGTTGGAACGAAAAAAAGAATATCGATATTATACATTCAGTTGTGCAGTTCTTATGTTTTTGATTTTAAATCAGTTAACCTACCGCATTATCGAACGATTGGGAGAGGGAGATACGTATTATCGCTTTTTATGGATATTCCCGGTCTCATTGATCGCCGCATGGGGGGGATTGAGGCTCATCGAAAAAATGAAATCAAAAATGGAGAAAGTTATCTGTGTTGCAGTTATGGTTTGTCTGATATTCCTGTATTCTGGAGGAAAAATATCTGACTGGGTGACACTGCCAGAGAACATCTATCAGATTTCTGAAGATAAAATTCAGGTGGCAGATCTGATTGAAGAGGTGACAGGAGGGGAGCGGGTCATCGTATATGCAGAGGATGAATTGATGTATGGAATCAGGGAATATGATGCGAATATTTGTCTGGCAACAGAAGGAGAGAGAGAATATCTTTATCATATCATTACAGAAAATGATTCGAATGCCAGCGGGAATCTGATGCTTGGAATCTTAGTAAATGCAAAGATTGACTATATCGTCGTGAGAAAAGAGTATACCGGAGCTAAAGCAGCTTTAAATGGTGGTGGATGTGTAGAAGTTGGACAGACAGATAATTATATATTATATTATGTGAATCAGGAACAATTAAAAGAAGATTTGTATCACACATATGATTCGGACTGGAAGACAGATGCTGGAATTTGCAATGTGGAAGATGTTATGATCAAAGGACTTACACAGGAACAGCAGTTTCTCTTTTATGGGGATGGAAGATTAGATGAATTTAATAATGACATTGGAGAGAACCGGATTCTATGCGATGGATCAGAAGAATTCTATAGTAAAGAATATGGAGATTACATTGTTTGTAAGATAGACAATCAAAGTCAGGGCATTACAGAACAGATTATGAAGAAGATTGAGAGTGAGGAGCGGAAGAAAAAGCCAATCTTACTCTTTTTAAATCGTCCGTTGATCCGGGGAGAAAAAAGTGACAGGCTTCTTGACTGGATAGAAGAAGGCAACAGTTATATACAGGCAGTATATGCGGAGAATGCAGACGAGAGTAGAAAAGATATGCTGACAGAGAAGGTATTTCAGTGTTATATTACAAATAATGCAGCAGAAAATGCATTGTTGGTGCAGGTGAGGGGAGAATAGTGTGGCAATTCCACAGGGAATGTGATAATCTAATAAGATACGTACGAGAGTAAATGAGGGATAAAAAATGAAATTATCATTAGTAGTACCATGTTATAACGAAGAGGGGAATATTTGTGCTTTTTATACAGAAGCAAAGCGGGTATTCGATGCAGAAGATTACGAGTATGAAATTATTTTTGTCAATGATGGAAGCAGAGACAAAACACAGGAGGAACTAGAGAAAGTATATAACCTTCACGAGACCAATATTGTGATAGAAATGTTTTCAAGAAACTTTGGGAAAGAAGCTGCTATCTATGCAGGATTCCAGAAAGCATCTGGTGATTTGGTGACCGTTATTGACGCCGACTTACAGCAAAGACCGGAAATTGTTGTAAAAATGGTAAAAATATTACTTGAGAATGAAGAATACGATTGTGTAGCGGCATATCAGGAAGAGCGACACGAAGGGAAAATGGTTGGCGGTCTCAAGAATATGTTCTACAAAATCATTAATAAGACAAGTGAGATTGAATTTTATCCGGGGGCATCTGATTTTCGTACTTTTCGCAGAACTGTTGTGGATGCAATTTTAAGTTTGCCGGAATACCATAGATTTTCAAAAGGTATTTTTTCATGGGTCGGATTCAATACATGTTACATTCCATACATAGCGGAGGAACGTAATGCAGGGGAGACAAAATGGTCAGTCAGCAAGCTTTTCAAATATGCGATTGAAGGGTTTATTTCTTATACAACTTTTCCTCTTAAAATCGCAACCGGAATAGGATTATTTACTTCTTTATGTGCGATTATTTATTTGTTTGTAGTAGTAATTCAAAAACTGTGTTTTGGAAATCCTGTGCCTGGATATCCGACTATTGTTGTATTGATTCTTCTACTTGGTGGAATCCAGCTTACAATTCTTGGAATTATTGGAGAATACTTAGCAAGAATGTATATTCAGGGCAAGCATAGACCTATCTATATTGAGAAGAAATTATTAGACTATAAGAAGGATGATCATGAAGAAAATTAAAAGATTACTATTAAAGTATAAAGAAGTTATTATGTACCTTATTTTTGGAGTGGCTACAACATTGGTAAACTGGGTGGTATATAGCCTGCTAATGAAGACATCTGCTGTCAACATGACGATAAGTAACGCAATCGCATGGTTTACAGCTGTTGTGTTTGCTTATATAACCAATAAACTATTTGTGTTTGAGAGTAAGTCATGGAATGTGGCAGAAGTGTGGAAAGAAGTTGTAAAGTTTTTTGGAGCACGTATAGCTACAGGAGTGGTTGAGATTGGCGGACTTCCACTATTATATTATATTGGAGTGAAGCAGAGCTTATTTGGAGTGGAAGGCTTCGTTGCTAAGATATTGGTAAGCGTAATTGTGGTAATACTGAATTATGTGTTTAGCAAAATATTTGTATTCAATAAAAGGATAAATAAGCATGTCTTGTACAGGAAAATCAAGGGAAAATGGCTCGCGGGAGCAGCAGTCCTTATATGTGGTTTGGTGACACATGGATATATATTGACAAATAAAATCAGTTATCATGATGACAGTGTCAATTATTTTGGAGTAGGTACGACATTTGAATCCGGCAGATGGGCGCTTGGATTAATTCAGAAGTTTCTTACAAAAATTGACTTTTTTAACTATAGTAGTTCCTGGTGGAATGGATTACTCAGTATTTTACTTGTTGCAGTATGTGCAATGATTTTGTCAGAATTATTTCAGATAAAACATACGGGATATGCTGTTTTAGTGGGGGTACTACTCATTTCATTTCCGGCGATGACTTCATTATTTGCTTATATGTTTACAGCTCCTTACTATATGTTTGCTGTATTATTAATGATAAGTGCTGTTTATATGACTGTGAAATATTCTTACGGATTTTTGCCGGCAATAATAATGATGGGATTCTCAATGGGAATCTATCAGACTTATTTTGGGGTGGCAACGACACTTTTTGTTTTGATACTAGTAAGTGATGCAGAAACAAGGAATTTTATAGAGAATATCAAAGAGGCTTTTAAATATTTGTTAACCCTTTTAGGAGGAATACTTTGTTATTTTTTAGGTAATACAATCTGTATTCGCAATTTTCATGTTACATTATTAGATTATCAGGGAATTAATGATATGGCGGATGTTACGGTCAAATCATTGATTGGTTCTGTGAAGAACGCATATATTGGTTTTTTACAACCTATATTAGGGGAGTTTTGTGGCATTTCAAATCAAAAAGCGGTTCGCATTCTTTATCTGGCAGTTTACCTTATGGTTGGAGTGTTAGTGCTTAGACGTTTATGCAAGAGGGGGATGGAACTGTGGAATAGAATATATTTCTTTGTATTGTGTTGCTTGATACCATTGTCTATTAGTATCATCTATGTTATGGCAGTTTCTGATAAGACGGTAATCCATACTTTGATGATTTATCCATATGTATTTGGATTGATTTATCCAATCGTGCTTCTGGAAAAAGAAAATCTGAAAGGAAAATTCTGGAAAGGTATTTCGGTTTTCTATTGTACAGTTGCAATATTGTTATCAATCTATTATATCCGGTTAGATAATATAGCGTATTTGAAAGCAAATTATCAACAAGAGACAGCAACAGCGTATTATACAGAAGTGATTTCACAGATTAAAAGCACAGAGAAATATAATAGTAACTTGCCAGTATTGTTTTATGGAGCGGCAGGAAGCATGGATGACTCGATTCCAATTTTGTGGAGGTTTGATGATATTCAGCTGCAGGGATATAGTAATAATATGCATGATTTTATTTCATATTATGCAGGTAAAGAATTTTTGGAATTACATTGTGGCTATACTTATCAGGAACCTGAGAATCGGGAGACGATTATTGCAAGTGAAAATTTTCAGAAGATGCCTTGTTATCCATGCGATGGTTCCATAAAAATTATTGATGGAGTGGTTGTTGTTAAGTGGTCAAATTTTGAAGTGAGATGAAAGAAAAATGAAGAAAAAAGTATTAGTCATAGGTGGAGCAGGATTTATCGGATCGAATCTTTCAAGGCATCTGATAAAAATGATATGGAAGTATACTGCTTCGATATGTCAAAACCTGTGCATGAAATAGCAGGCGTAAATTATATATGTGGGGATTTCTTTGATGATTACACACTGGAACATGCATTAGAAGGTATGGATTATGTAGTACATGCTCTCAGCACTGTAAATCCTGGAAATTCAATGAAAAGTATCTTCAGGGATATGAGAGGGACTTTATCCAGACAACAAAGCTTTGTAAGATGATCACTGACCAGAAGATACGGATGATTTTTCTGTCTTCCGGTGGAACAGTGTATGGAAATCAGGAGATACAGCCTATAGTGGAAGATGCACTTCCAAGACCGATTAATCATTATGGTAATGTAAAGCTTTGTATTGAAAATACAATTCGAACATTTAATTATCAGGCACATACAAAGATTCTGATTGCCCGGATATCAAATCCATATGGACCGGGACAGGATTTTAATAAAGGTGTCGGATTTATTGATGCCGCTATTAAGAAAACCATCCGAGGAGAGAAAATTGAAATTTGGGAGATGGCAATAACGTCAGGGACTATATTTATATTGACGATGTATGCAGGATGTTGATTTCATTATTCAACTATCAGGGAAATTATGATACTTTTAATATCAGCTCGAATACAGGAACTTCTCAGAGAGATATTATTCGAATGTTGGAAGAAATGCATCTTGCACCGGAGGTAGTGTATCTTCCGGCGAGAAGCGTGGATGCCAAGAAAATTATTCTCAATAATGAACGGATTATGAGTATCCATGAGGTACCGTTAGTACCTATTGTGCAGGGAATTGAAAACTATTACCAGTGGCTTAAGAAGGAGATTTAAGTGATTTACGAATTAAGGAAACAGATAGAATATTTTCTTAGAAATAAAATATACATGGTATCGCTTATAATTGCAGCAGTTGCAGGATACGGTTATGAAATCACACACTCTTCACTGGGAATCGATGATGTGTGCATTGGTCTATACTTTGATGACGGACTGGGTGTTTCCATTGGGCGATGGTCTTTCTATGTGATTAATAAACTGTTTCATGTGACAGGGTTTGAACCGTTTATTATGGAGTTTGCTGCAGTATTGATTCTGATGTTTGCAGCAATTGTCTGGTCAGCAGTATTAAGGTATATTCTCGGAGATAAGCTGCCGATTGCCTGCTATGCGGTATTTTCAGCTATGTTTTTAGATTATTCTCTGATTGCAGAGGTATTTATTTATTATTTGCAGAATGGAGTACCAATTATTTATACACTTGTTGGAATGGCGGTTTTTGATTTCTACTATTTGTATACACATGATCTGGAGCAAAAACAGCGGATTCTGCATAAACTGGGAATGAGCCTTTTGGTATCGGTATCGGTCGGATTTTATGAGGCAGCGGCAAATGTTTTTCTTACCGGGGTACTTTTGATTATGATTGTAGACTGCTTTGGTGCAAATCATATGCAGATCCGAAAATTTAAACAATTTTTCATGAGCCTTTTTCTTGTTGGAAGAGTTCTTGTATATGCGATCGTGGAGAGGTCGTTGATTACAAAAGTCTGTATGGCAATATTTGGAATTGAGCCATACAGCTATCGTAGTGCTGGAAGTATGTTGCGAATCTTAAAATATCCAGGCAGAATCCTTACGATTATCCGGCAGATTTTGAGGGATTATGTATTTGTCGGGTTAGCTTATTATCCGATTGGTTTATTCGTGGCCACAAGTATTTTGTTTATAGTTATTATTATTGCGGGTTCCATTTACAAAAAGAATTTATATATTTTGTTTCTTGGCATTATTTGCTATGGATCTATTTTCGTGTTGTCACTGCCGCAGGGGGATGCACTTCCATATCGGTCCAATCTGATGATAGCATTGTTAGTTGCAATGGTACTATTCTATCTGACTTATGTGATTCTGAAATGCAGATACCAGCTGATCAATGTAATTGGAATGGTTCTGGTAATCTCTGTTGTATATAATTCGGCGTTTGATCTGAATCATTGGTTTGCTTTTGAATATGAGAAGAATCAGAGTGAGCTGGCAGTGGTAGATCAGGTAGCATATGATCTTCAGAAAGGTGGGTATAATATTGCAGAAAAACCGGTTGTATTTATCGGTAGTTATGAACTGAATCCTGCAATTCTGGAAAAGTGTTCCATGGGTTCCGACACACCGGGATATTCGGTGATCAAAGACCTGAACGACTGGATGGAGGAGGAAACTGGAGAACGGTATGTCTATGTGCAGACACTTTCCTGGTCACTGATCGACTGGGCGATTCCGGGATTCTATATCTATGAAGGATATAACCGAGAAATGATAAGACTGTTCGAAGAGCGCGGATATCAATTGATCTGGGGTGGAACCGAACTCTATGAGAAAGCGTTGGAACAGGAAGAACAATTGAATGAATATCCGTTAGAAGGGTATATCAGGGAATATGATGATTATATTGTGGTAAGATTTTAGTGACTTGGAATTTATGAAGTAAATGATATGTGATATTTTTCTGAATGAAAGAGGGAAAAATGTTTTATAGTGAGCGAGATGCAATTGATATTTATGAAAGAAAATATTCAATACAGGAAATTTGGTGGATGGATGAAGATGACAGGCTTTTATTTGCTCCAGTCAGGCGTAACAGAAATAGGATCAGAAACATTGTGAGGAATGCAGTAGAAGCAATTGAACTTGGAATACCAATGCCGCCAATCTATGTTTCGGAACAGCAAAATGGAGACTATCTTGTTCTGGAATCCAAAGATACCATATATAGTCTGTTACAGTTTTTGAAAAATAATATGGGAATCGAAATTGACCAGGATGATGCAGATCGTCGAATGAGTTTCTATGAGATTGATCATGAAAATCCAAGATTAGCCAGTATGATCATGCGCACAGTGGTTCCTGTTCAGATTATTGAATACCGATCGCCGAAATACATGCATATGCTGACAGGAAAATTTATCGAAAACTGGACGGAAAACAGGGAATATGCAATACGCAAGATTATCTATAAAGACTCAAGGATAGAGTTGATCGAAAGAATCAGAGAAGTACTTTGTAAATTTCAAAGAACGGGATTGGTTAGATCATTAAATGAAATAAATATTTTTTATATGCTTGTTATTTGGATGGCATATACAAATAAAGTAAATGTGGATGAAGACAGATATATTACGAATGAACAATATCTGTTGGAAAATGCAATCTATGAAATGGATAATCTGAGAGATGGATATATTGACGACTTTGTAGAATGCGTTTTGCATACATGCAGTAGGTGTGAAGAGATTGATTATGAAAAAACAGTGAGGATTGTAAATAGAAGATTTGATGAGAAATATAAGTCTATATTTATGGCAATTGCAATTTGTATGAATGACATACGTGGAAATTTGAGGGAATTATATGACGAGAGATCATATTTGTACAGCATGCTGCATGACACATCGGTAACCTATGCTAATATAAGTCGATGGATTAATTATCTGAGGAGATAAATAAATGATAAATGAGCTGACAATTAAAGGGTTAAAATGTTTTGAAGAGGCAGAGTTTCACTTTAAAAATCTGACACTGCTTGCAGGAAAAAATTCCATGGGAAAGTCGACCGTTATTCAGGCATTGCTTGCAATGATACAGAAGGGAAAGAATCCTTTTCGCGGAGAATATATAGATATCGGAAAAATCAGTGAGTTAAAAAATAAATATGTAGGCAGTAAAGAAATCGAGATTACGGTAAACCAAAAAATTATCAGACATATGACAGATGATAAGAATGATGTGATAAGTGAAGGAAAACTTTCGGATGAAATGTCCTTTAAATATCTGGCAGCAAGAAAGTGTCACTGCAACTGCACTGGCAGAGGCGGCAGAGCATGGATGTTCACTATTATCGTTCAAGTCTGAAAAATATACAGATTGTGTGTTAGATATACAAAAAGGCAGTCAAAAATATGAGGTGTTATCTATATATTCACCACGATATCTTGCACAAAATCATTACATAGACCTGAATATAGGAAGATGTGATTATCTGAAAATCAGATATGAGGGGACAAGAATAGACTGTAGTTTGTTGGAGAAAAAGTCAGGCCCGGATCAGCTTGAAGAAAGCGAATATAAGCAGTTGCTAGGAACACTGGATAAATTTGTTCAGCACGAATCGTGGGATACAATAGACCGGGATGATGGGTTGGAATACAAAAAGTATCGTGGCGCAGGTAAGAAAAATTATTTTGCAGGATATTCTCAGACGATAATGAAATTTCGATATAGTGAAAAACAGCGTGTATTTGGATATCGAAAAGGAGACAGATTCCGCGTGATTCTGATAGAGAGAGATCATAAAATAAGTAATAATGGATAATATGAAAAAAGAAGAAAATCATTGAGTAAATTGTCAGTGATCTTCTTCTTTTTTGTTTTACAGAAAATACTTATTCATTATCCAAATCAGGATAAATTACATAAATTTGATCTAAACCGTAGTATTTTGCAACATACACATTTGGAAATGGATCCTTAGCATCCTTTCCGTTCAAATCTAACAAGCCATATTTACAGCTATACTTGGTTGTGGAAGTAATAATTGGTACACCAATTGTCATGTTGCCGGAATTTACAGAGTTCTCTATTGCAGCATCACGAACTGCCTGTTCCTTATGCACCCGGTAAATATCGTAGGAACCTTCCCAGTACGACATCAGACTGCTGACCAGAAGATAAATGCACACACACAGGGAGATACATTCTAAGCGTACATGTTCGCGCAATAATTGCGCAATTGGACAATTCCAATCAGAAGAAACACAATTCCATTGGCAAGGCTTCGCTCTGGCAGATAGCTTGCAATCATAAGCATGCCGGAAGATATGATACTGATGAAAAGAAGGAGAGTGCAATGAGAATTTCTGTCTTATACAATTTGTGATAAATAGCAATGCCAAGAAGTACAAAAAACAGAATCAAAGGGATCCGACAGGCATTATAATATTCTGTAAATATCTCAATCGCATTTTTAAAAAGCAGCGAAAGCGACAGATTTTCGGAGAACTTGGCGCTTCCGGAAGGACTTAACAGTAAGATCAGATATCCAAGAGCCCCACATGCAATCGGAAAAATATAAATAAAAAATTTCCTGATACTTTTCTGTCTGTACATTGTAATGCACAGAAGAAGAAATCCGGTAAAGATAACGGAAAAAGATACATTCTCTGAGTAATTTCCAAAAAGGAATGTAAATACACAGAACAGGATCAACTTCCAGGTTTGGTTTAACAGAGATTTTCCTCGTAATAAAGTAATATAGACTGACAGAAACAACAGAGCAAACAGATAACTCCACATATAATTAATGGAACCATCCAACCATAAAAAAATCTGACCATAGGCAGGCATATAAAGCCATAATAAAGTTGGAATTGCAAAAAAAAGTAAAAGGCTGCAAGCTTTTTTATGAGAGGTCAAATGATAAATGCTTAATATAAGCAACACAAAAAGAAATGCATTCACGAGATTGAAAATCCACTTGGAACCAATCAGAAAAAGCATAACAAAAAAGTGGGAAACAAGGCGTCCGTTGCCATACTTTGTATAGTGTACAGCCAGGGACGAAAAAATCTGCCCAATGGAAGTCATACGTGAGCCATCGGATAAGTTGAACATATAGCTGTAATCATCGGCTGCGTAGGGAGTCCAATGATTAAAAAGTAATGCAGTAAAAAATAAAATTATTGAACCAAGTATTAATTTATTGTATTGTCTAAAAAAATTTTTATTCATAAATGTTTTACCCTATTTATTAATTATAATTTAAAATTTGTTACGAAGCCTTGAAGGCAGACACGGGTTATTGTAGCATAATAAATAAAAGCTTGCAAATTCCTAGGTGAGTGAGAGCAGGCGTTAAAATTGTTTTTCACAGAGTATTATGTTAGAATAATCTGGTTGAATATTGAAAATATGTAAAACATAGGGAGATAATATGTATCGGCGAAAGAATAAAGGCTGGTTAAAGCATATGGATTTCATTATTCTGGATTTGCTTTGCCTACAGATTTGTTTTGTATTAGCATATTTTAGCAGACACGGTTTGGGTAGAAATCCATATAAAGTTATTTATCAGAACATGATGATTGTTCTTGTGCTTTTTGAATTTATATATGCTTTTTTTTTAGAAGGTTATAAGGATATTTTGAAACGAGGTCATTATGTTGAGTTTGTGTCTGTCGTAAAGCAGGTATGCATACTTGAATTATTTATAAGCTTTTACCTGATTGTTGTAAAAGACGGAGATGATTTTTCAAGAACAGTATTGTTTCTTTTGGGAATTTATCAATTAGGCATAGGGTGGATGACCAGAACATTATGGAAACTTCATGTAAAAAAATATCAGACAGAGGAAGGAAATTGCTCTCTGTTATTGATTACAACATCAAAAATGGCAGAAGAAGCATTAAAGAGAATCAGAGAGAATAACTATCAAACTTATAAGTTATCAGGTATTGTTTTTATGGATTGTATAAAACAAGAGAAGCAATACCAAAATATCCAGATCGTTTTGGAAGAAAATATGGCAGAATGGGTATGCAAGAACTGGGTAGATGAAGTGCTTATTGTTTTGCCAAATGATATGTCATTTCCTGCAAAGTATACACGTGAGTTTTCTGAGATGGGGATTGTGGTTCATTACACGATTATGCAGGATGGCTTGACACAAAGTGAAAATCAGACTGCTGAAATGGTATGTGGATATTTAGTACTTACATCCAGTATTCGAATTGTGAGCAACAAAGAATATTTTATGAAAAGGACGCTCGATATAGCTGGGGGGCTGGTGGGAACCGCCATTACGCTTATACTTATACTTTTTTTGGGACCTATTATTTTTATAAAATCTCCAGGACCGATTTTTTTTAAACAGGAGAGAGTGGGACAAAATGGCAGAAAATTTAATATGTATAAATTCCGGACGATGTATCTGGATGCTGAAGAACGAAAAAAAAATCTTTTGGAGCAAAATCAGATAGCGGATGGTATGATGTTCAAAATGGAGAACGATCCAAGGATTATTGGCAGCAAAATTGATCAGAAAACAGGAGAATATATACCGGGAATTGGAAACTGGATTCGCAAACTAAGCTTAGACGAGTTCCCACAGTTTTTTAATGTTTTAAGGGGAGATATGTCATTAGTGGGGACAAGACCACCTACAGTAGATGAATATGAGAAGTATAAATTGCATCATAAAGCAAGATTGTCGGTAAAGCCTGGTATTACAGGACTTTGGCAGGTCTCAGGAAGAAGTGAAATTACAGATTTCGAAGAAGTAGTCAAACTCGATACAGAATACATTTGTCATTGGAGCATGGCGAATGATATTAAAATATTATTTCGGACAGTTCAGGTTGTGGTATCTGGAAAAGGAAGTATGTAAAAGATGCAGAATGTATTTATAATAGGGTCAAAAGGGATACCGGCGGCATATGGTGGGTACGAAACTTTTGTAGATAAATTAACAGAATATCATCGTAATAATGATAAGATAAAGTATCATGTAGCATGTAAGGGAAAGGAGAATAAAGAGTATATATATCATAATGCAAGATGTTTTATGATAAAAGTACCTGATATTGGACCAGCACAAGCTATTTATTATGACGTAGCTGCGTTAAAAGAGTGTTGCAGATATATAGAGAAAAAGCAGGTAAAACAACCTGTTATTTATATATTAGCGTGTCGTATTGGACCATTTATAAGGCATTATGTAAGAAAAATACATAAGCTTGGAGGAAAGGTATATGTCAATCCGGATGGGCATGAATGGATGCGGCAGAAGTGGAATGCTTATGTACGAAAATATTGGAAAATATCAGAACAAATGATGGTAAAAAATGCAGATTTATTAATTTGCGACAGTAAAAATATAGAGCAATATATAAAAAAGGAATATGAGAAATATTATCCAGAAACCACGTTTATTGCATATGGAACGGAAATAAGAAAGAGTCAGATGGCAGATTCAGATGAAAAATTAAAAAAATGGTATGCAGAGAGAAAAATTCACCCTAAGCAATATTATCTGGTAGTTGGAAGGTTCGTTCCGGAAAATAATTATGAAGTAATGATAAAAGAATTTATAAAATGCAAATCCGAAAGAGATTTTGTTCTTATCACGAATGTGAATGATAAATTTTTAAAAGAACTTGAATTTAAAACCGGTTATTCCAAGGATTCCAGAATTAAATTTGCGGGTACAGTATATGACTCAGAAATGTTAATGAAAATTCGGGAAAATGCATATGGATATTTTCATGGTCATGAAGTGGGAGGAACTAATCCAAGTCTTCTGGAAGCTCTGGCGAGCACACAACTTAATTTGCTATTGAATGTAGGATTTAACCGGGAGGTAGCAGAGGACGGCGCAATGTATTGGTCAAAAGAAGAGGGAAATCTTGCCGGCTTGATAGAAAAAGCGGATCATTTAGATCAGTCTGAGATAAATAAATATACAGAAAGAGCAAGAAAAAGAGTGTGTGACAGGTATAGTTGGGAGTATATTTCCGGACAATATGAAAAATTGTTTCTAAAGTGAGTGGATAAATGAAAGGAAAAAATTTTTGATAAAAGAGTAATAGCGTTACTTAAACTTAAAATAAAGTGGAAAAAAGAAATCAACATAATATGACATACTTGACTAATTTATGTGATATAGAACAAATACGCGTTGGAAGATATACATATGGACCAATATGTGTTGAAACATTTGGATGTGAGAATACGAAGCTGATAATTGGTCAATTTTGTTCTGTTGCTCAAAACGTCCGTTTTGTTTTGGGGAGAGCATAGGCTGGATTGTATTTCTACATATCCATTTCAGGCGAAAGTGCTAAAAAGAAGGGGAGACTCAGGCAAAAGGAAATATTATTGTAAATGATGATGTCTGGATCGGCGATTCAGCCCTCATTCTTTCGGGAGTAGAGATTGGACAGGGTGCAGTGATAGCGGCCGGAGCAGTTGTGACGGAAGATGTTCCGCCATATGCAGTTGTCGGCGGTGTACCTGCCAGGGTTATAAAATATCGGTTCAGGGATGATGTGATAAAGGAACTGGTAAAAATTGATTATGCTAAAGTCGACAGGAAATTTATAGAGCGGCATGAAGATATATGGTATAGAAAAGTGATGGACACAGAAAGTGTACATGATTTGTTAAAGGAATTAGACAGATGGCAGAGCAGAAAAATTATGCATTAACAATAGCAATACCTACTTATAATCGTCTGGAAAAATTAAAAATATGTTTGAAACGATTGATGGAACAGAAAAAATAGAACAAATAGAGATTATTGTTTCAGACAATGCTTCTACGGATGGAACTGGCGAGTACATGACTGAACTTGTGAAGAAGGCAGAGAATATCCGCTATTACAGAAATACAGAGAATGTAGGACCAGATAAAAATTTCCTAAATTGTTTTGATAAGGCTGTGGGTGAGTATGTTCTTTTACTGGGAGATGATGATTTTTGCTTCCGATGGCAGTGGAACATCTTTGGATACATTGGAAAAAAAACCGGTATTTTTGCATTTGAATACTTCTGGGTTAGTAAGTGAGTCGCCTTTTGTATTTAATGAACCGCGCTGGAAGGAAACAGGGTTAAAGATTTATTCTTCCAGAGAACAATTCCTTGAAGAAACAGGAATTTTTATTACGTTTATGTCCTCTCTTGTATTTAGAACGGAATTGGTAAGAAAAGTAGAAAATAAAGAACAATATATTGGAACATATTTTATACAGAGTTATATTGCACTGGCAACCATGCGGAGCAGGGGATATATATTATTGATACCTATAATTATCTTGCAGCCTCCGGTAATGAAACGGTTGGATATGATCTGTATGAAGTATGGTTTTATAATTATCACAAATTGATATTGCAGGGTGGAAAGAATGGGGCTTTTCTGAAAAAATATTATCAGATATTTATTATAAAACCACTAAAAATACAGTAAGACAATTTGTGATTCAATTCCGTTGCACATGCAAAATCAGGCAAACTGGAGAAAAGCATATATATGGCCGTGTAGAAACATATCACGATTTAAAAACAACATTTTGGATACTTGTAAATTGCCCGGTGGGAATACTCAGATTACTGCATGTAGTATGGATGCAGCTTAGAAAAATAAAGAATGTTTTGCATTAACAAACATAATACAGGGAGCATTCATGGATAATAAAGTAAGAAAAATTCAATATACAGTTTACTGAAAGCGTTTTCGCAAGTGGTCTTTCCGTTGATAACTTTCCCTTATATCAGCAGAGTGTTACATGCAGAGAATGTAGGAAAAGTGAATTTTGCTAATTCGATTATCAGTTATGTTTCTTTGGCTGCATCATTGGGAATTACAACTTATGCAGTGAGAGAGTGTTCGAAAATAAAAGATGACAAGAATAAATTAGAGAATATGGTGGGTCAGATTATTTCCTTTAATATGGTTACTACATTTATTGCATATATAGGTCTGGCACTGGCACTGTTAGCTGCAAAACCATTGGAAAATTATCGGGAAATGATCATTATTCTAAGCACAACCGTATTGTTTACAACATTGGGTGCGGACTGGCTGAATACAGCTATGGAGGATTTTAAGTATATTACAGTCCGTACATTCCTTTTTCAATTAATTTCCATTGCGGCAATGCTTCTTTTGTACGGAAACCGGAAGATTATATGCGTTACGCTGTCATTACAGTAGTTGCCTCAAGTGGAGCCAGTATTACAAATATGGTATACAGAAGAAAATTTTGTAAAACGAAACTGACATTGAACATTGGCTGGAAGAGACACCTGCCACCAGTTCTTTTACTATTTGTAATGGTTCTTGCACAGACTATTTATTGTAATTCAGACATCACGATACTGGGAATCATAAAAGGAAACTATGAGGTTGGACTATATAGCATATCCGTAAAATATATAGTCTTGTAAATTCTACGATCGCATCCATTGCATGGGTGGTCATGCCGCAGATGACAAAGAATTATAATGAAGGAAATTACAATGAAATTAATAAATTGTTTCGGTATACATTCAATTTTGTTGTGATTCTTGGACTGCCATGTGTGGTCGGAATCAATATATTGTGTCCGGAGATTATAGAAATTATTGCAGGAAAAGAATATCTGGGAGCGACAGGTTCCCTACATATACTTTCCATTGCATTAGCAATTTCACTTATTGGAGGACTGATTGGAAATGTGTTGCTGCTTCCGGCAATGGAGGAAAAAACATGCCTTATCGCATGTGTGATTTCGGCCATGGCAAATATTATACTGAATCTTTTATTTATTCCAAAGTATGGTATTACTGCAGCAGCAGCTACGACTGCTGTTTCAGAATTAATATCACTCTGTATTGCAATCAGCAGGGTGGATAAGAAAATAAAGCTGATAGCATGCAGGAAAGATTTGATAGGACCAGTAATTGGAGCTGTATTGATCATTTTGATCGGAAAATGCGTTGCAATTGTGACAGAGCATCTTTGGACAAAAACAGTTCTGACAATTTTACTCAGTATGTTAGGATATTTTATTGTATTGATTTTAACTCGGAATGAATTTACAAAAAACATGTCGGAGATGTTATTCGGAAAATGCAGACATAAAAAATAGCAATACATGGATTTTGATAAGTTTTAGAATGAAAATCGACAAGAGGTTATAAAGCCTCTGCCGATTTTCTTTTTTTATAGGAAACAGCAGAAAAGAAGAGCGTGCAGAGCGTAAAAACTCTGACACGCTTATTTTTTTACCATAAAAGCAAATGAGGACGGAAAGGAGCACAGAACATGGCGAAACGAAAGTACAAGCGTCTGCATTACGAGGACAGGCAGACCATAGAGGCTATGAGTAAGCAGGGCAGCAGTGTAAGCGATATTGCAGAGGTACTGGGAACACATAGGGACACAATTTATAGGGAGTTCAAACGCTGCAACGCCACACTGAAAACCTACACAGCAGCAGCGGGGCAGCAGGCATTATAAGGAAAGGAGTAAAACATGGGTATAACAGTTTTGAGTTTGTTTGATGGGATAAGCTGTGGAATGGTAGCACTTGAAAGAGCAGGAATAGAGGTAGATAAATACATAGCTTACGAAATAGAACATAATGCAATAGAAATCAGTAAAAAGAATTATCCAGAAATCGTACGAGGGGGGGACGTAACAAAGGAAGATTTTACAAAGTACAAAGGAAAAATAGACATTTTAATTGGTGGCAGCCCATGCCAGAACCTTTGCAGTTGCGGAAATAGAAAAGGGTTAGAGGGAGAAGAAAGTAGACTGTTTTTTGATTATGTAAGGGCTTTGTACGAAACAGAGGCAAAATGGTTTTTATTGGAAAATAACGCAACCATGACAAAAGAAAACCAAGACATAATTACAGGCATTATGGGTGTAGAGCCTATTTATATAAATTCCAATCTATTAACGGCACAGGAAAGAAAAAGACTGTACTGGACAAACATACCGGACATTAAGCAGCCAGAAGATAAGGGAATTTTTCTTAGAGATATAGTACAGCCAAGAGAAGAGAAAAAAGAGTACGAGTGCTATAAGCGGATGATGGCAAAGGAAGAGGGAACATTAGCACATAAAAAAGCATGGTCGCAAGTTAAAACATTAGACCAAAAAAGTAGAGCTTTAACAACTGCACAGAATATAAGCAATTCGGGTGCGACAAATATAAAGTATTCAGATACAGAGTATTACATACTGACGCCTTTAGAGTGTGAGCGTTTGCAGACACTGCCAGACAATTACACAGAGGGGGTAAGTAATACACAAAGATATAAAGCTATTGGAAATGGCTGGACGGTGGACGTAATAGCACACATTTTCAAATATCTTAAGAAAGCAATAGAGGAAAATATAGAGCCAGTCAAATTAAAAGACCATGAACGCCCACAGCAATCATACAGAAGAATGGTAAATACGGAAGAGAAAAAAACAGAGGAAAAAACAATAAATGCAAACGAGGTAATAGAAATGCAGGAAAAGGAGAAATACGAAAAGAAGATAGCAGAATTAGAGAGGGAGCTAAAGGAAAAAGACAAGGAAATAAGCAAAATTAGGGGAGAAATGCAGACCTTAAAAGACAGGGTATTTAACATTTTATTAGAAAAGGCGTGCGGTTGATAAAACCGTACCATGAGTGCCGTTAGTTCAGTGGTTAGAGCAGCCACCTCATAAGCGGCAAGTCGTGGGTTCAAATCCACACGGCACATTGTGTAGCAGGCATGGCGAGCCTGCGGCAGAGGGCAGCAGGCTAATAGCTGCAATCTGTATACCGTGAAAAAATAGCGGCGGTCATACCAGCCAGAAAGTATGTGACGGTCAACAGGTTTTCAGTTGCTTTTAATGTGAAAAGCAGCCCGCACGGTAAAACCAAACGCCAGAACAGGAGAGCGGCACACATGGAAAGGCAGAGAGCGCCGCCGAAAGGAAGAGAGGCAGACAATGGCAGCAGAGGCATTGATAGTAGAGGACGCATACCAGAAAGGCTACGCAGATGCAATGGAAGATATGCGAAAGAAAAAAGAGCAGAGGCGACAGCGGGAGCAAGAAAAGAAAGCCTGCCGCTGGTATTTCATTAAGCAGAAAGCCTATGGGCTTGTAATGCTGGCAGTTACCGTGCTGGCAGTATGGGCGACAGAGGGCGACATAACAATAGCGGTTATTACCGTACCGCTGGGGCTTGTGTTTTTCGGTAAAAATGCTGATAGTAGACAACTACTATTTTGAGGCAAAAAAGGGGTAGACATGGGAATAACAAGGACAGTAACAACGCGGGTACATTGCGACGTATGCGGCGAGTGGGTAACAGGCTGGGAAAGCGAGGGTATAGGAATAAGCAGAGAATGGGCTAAGTATTTTGTAAGACTGCAAGGCTGCACAGCTGGAAAAAGGATTATATGCAAAGAGTGCCGAATAAAGCAGCGTATTAAAAAATGCAGTTTGCAGAAAAAATGCGGCGTAGCCGGAATGGACGGCGGCGCTTGTCTGGGATTTTCATACGACGGGGACGACGAGCCTATAGAACGCTGCAAGCGTTGCATAGCCTGCACAAGTTTTGACTGGGAAGAGGAAAAAGAAAGGCTGAAACTATGAGAAAACAGAAACGACAGACAGTTAAAAAACTGATGCAGTGCGCAGCCATTATAGCGGCAGGCGTGCTGGCAATCATTTTGTTTATGCTGGCTATCTGGTACAGAGGAAAGAACAGCGAGCCAGTAACAGACGAACAGGTAGCAGCGCAGATGCAGCAGGCAGAGCCGCTGGTTATTGAAACACCAGAGGCAGCCGCAGAGGGCAGCATAAGAGTATACGACTATGACGGCTGCTGTATTTATAATGGCAAAATTCGGATAAACACGGAAGGATGGAGGACATGGACGTAGAGCAATGAGGAAGAATGAGGTATGCTTAATATGAAGAAAGGACAAGGCAGGAGAGAGAAAAGAAAGTCGGGTGGAAGATAAAGAAAGGATAAAGAGAGGGAATGGAAATGGACACGAGAAAAGTAATGGATATGGAGAAATATGGAGGAAAATGGGGAAATATGGAAAAGGAGAGTGGTAGGAAATAATGGAAGACACTGCATTGATAATGACGACGAAAGGCGGTAAACGCAGACGACGAAGAGAAAAGACGCAGGAAACGTGCAATAGAGTTACGCTTTGCCATAAGGGCGATTTTGAGGCGCAGCTTGATAAGACAAAAGAGGTATTGAAAGCAGCAGGCGTTTATATCAACAGCATAGACGCAGAAAGCTACGAAACAGAAACGGGGTACTGGTTAGTGCCTATCACAGTCGAGATTTTGAAAGAGGAGTGATTAAACAATGACACTGGGACTGAAAGATTTATATTACGCCGTATGCACAGAGGCAGACGGAGCAGAGAGCTACGGGACACCTAAGAAAATGGCAGAGGCAATGAGCGCCGATTTATCCGTAAAGACAGCAGACGGCAGCTTGTATGCAGACGACACATTAAGCGAGAGCGTCACGGAGTTTGCAAGCGGAACGCTTAAGCTGGGAATTAAAGACCTTACGCCGGAAGTGCTGGCAGAGCTGCTGGGGCAGGCAGTAGATAAGAACAGCGTAGTATGGGCGGGAAAAGAGGACGAGCCGCCGTATGTTGCTGTAGGGTTCAGAGCTAAGAAAACGGGTGGTAAATACCGTTACGTATGGCTGCTTAAAGCAAAATTTAAAGTACCGTCTGAAAAGTACGAAACAAAGGGAGAGAGTATCAAGTTTAACACGCCGGACATTGAGGCATCTTTTACAACAAGAAAGAAAGATAACTTGTGGAAAGCAGACTTTGTGGGAACAGAGGAAAGCGCAGCGGCTAAAACGTGGTTTACAGCAGTGCCGGAAAAGGCAGCAGCAATGGAAAGTGTATAAAACAGGAAAGGAGAGAGGCGTAGCATGGGCTGCGCCTTAATTTTATATCATGGGAGCATTAAAGAGCGGGGCTTTTCCCGTAGAGCTGAACGGCAAAGAATGCAAAGACGGGAGAAACCACAGGAAAGGGAGTATTTACCATTGTGGAAGTGAAAGCCGGACAGGGCGCAAGTGCTGGCTGGGGACGCTTGAAGAGTGGCGCAGGCTGGATTAGCTTAGATTATGCCACAAGATTAGCTTAAGTTTTCGAGGGTGGGCGGTTCGCTGTCTGCCCTCTATTTTTTTGCGATTTTCTTAGAAATCTATACAAAAGTGTTGACAATATACCGAAAAAGGTATATAATAAAATCATGGAAAGGAGATAAGAACAAATAAGAGGCAAAGCCACTGGAAAGGAGAAACGGCACAATGGGTAAGAAAAAGAAACAAAAGAAAAAGCCTATCAACTGGCAAGAATTGGCAATCAGTGCAGTGATAGACTTAATCATAGGAACAATACTTATCATAATTGGTAAGTACATAGGTTAGGGCGAAAGCCCTAACCAACAGGCGGGCGATAAGCCCGCCGCCTATAAGAAATATAACACAAACCCAAAGCCGAGTAAAGAGTATGCTTTTAAAATTAGGAGTATTTTTAGTAGCAGTAGGACTGGTAAAGCTGCTGGTTGCTTTCATTTTGAGGGCAAGAGAAAAGAGAGGTAAGGCATGAATTTAGGCGAAAACATTAAAAAAGCACGAAAAGCGGCAGGCGTGACGCAAAAGGAACTTGCAGAGCGCCCTGCAAGTATACCAGAAAGATATAAGCCGCTGGAAAACAACGAGCTTACGCCAAACGCAATAACACTTGCGAAAATTGCAGAGAGCTTAACGCCTCTGCTGATGAAATTTTAGAATTGAAGTAGAAACGAAAGCGAGGGCTTACTATGACAAAGAAAAAGGTAATTTTATTGGTAGTGGCTGCATTATTTGCAGTAAGCGGTTTAACGGCGCTGCCGTCTGGAAATATAACAGGTGGGGTGGGTTGTATTGTGATTGCGGCAGTGCGCCTATTTTGGACTGAAAAGAAAAGCGCAGGAAAAGAGAACGGAAACAGAACACCAGCGCCTGCCGCAGCATCTGGTAGCAGGGTTTTAGATACAATCAGAACGAAAGTAGTAGGCGTGACGTTCAATAATGAGGACGGAGAAAACAGGCAGGATATTTTAAGCAAAATGTCCGGTAGTGAAGATATTACAGTAGAAAAGTACACATACAACGGAGAGCCTGCCGCATACGTAAAGTGGGGCGATAAGGTAATAGGCAATCTATCGGCAGAACTGGCGGGGACTTAGGAGAAAGTACCCGAAAGCCCTACACCGCAGAAATACTGGAAATTTCTGGGGGGGGGTACAGACGTTCGGGTGCAATATAGAACTTGACGTAATCGAGGACGCAACGCCCAGCGTAAGCCAGCATACGGGAGAAACTACAGTATATGTAGACCGTAGCAACAAAAAATACCATAGTAAGCCTAACTGTTCGGGAATGAAAAACCCAAAGAGCATACCGCTAAGCCAAGCAAAGAAGAAATACACCGCTTGTAAAAAGTGTTGTAAATAGGGCATAAGCCGCAGACTTGTAAAAGTTTGCGGCTTTTCTTCGTATATGGGGAAAGAACAGGAACGAAAGAGAGGTAGCAGAAATGGCGAATAAGAAAGGCAGCCGACAGTTGACATGGACAGACCGTATAAGTATTGAGGCATTGAAAAAAGCAGGGCATAGCGTGATAGAGATAGCAGAACAGCTGGGAGTACACCGCAGCACTATTTACAATGAGCTTAAGCGAGGGGAATATATGCACAGAAATAGCGACTATACAGAAACATTAAGTTATAGCCCAAACAAGGCACAAATGAAAGCAGAGGAAAACTTAAAGGCAAGGGGGACACAGCTTAAAATAGGCAACGATATTGCATACGCAAATTATATAGAGGATAAAATAGTAAATGAAGATTACAGCCCAGCTGCGGTACTGGGAGAATTGAAAGCACAGGGGAAAGAGGGGGAATTTTCCGTAACAGTATGCGTAACGACCTTATACAGCTACATTGACAAGGGTATTTTCCTTAAGCTGTCTAATAAGAATTTGCCAGTAAAGAAGAATAAGAAGAGAAATTATAAGAAAGTACAGAGGCAACAGAAAAGGGCGGCAGCAGGAGAGAGTATAGACAAACGCCCGAAAGAGATAGATACACGGGAAGAGTTTGGCAACTGGGAAATGGACAGCGTTTTAGGTAAGCGGGGAAAGTCAAAAAATACGTTGCTGGTACTGACAGAGCGGAAAACCAGAAACGAGATTATATTTAAACTGCCAGACCATACAGACGAGGCAGTAGTAGCGGCACTGGATAGATTAGAAAGAAAATGGGGCGCTGATATGTTTAAACGGGTATTTAAGACAATCACAGTAGACAACGGCAGCGAGTTTGCAGATGCAGAGGGCTTACAGCGTTCTATTATCAACGAGGGAGAAAAGCGGACAAAGGTATATTACTGCCACCCGTACAGCAGTTGGGAGCGTGGCACAAATGAGGTAACAAATAAGATGATACGCCGGAAGATACCGAAAGGCACAAATTTTGACGACAGGACAGAGGAAGAGGTAGAGAGTATAGAGAACTGGATAAACGGATACCCACGCAAAATACATGGCTATCATTCAGCAGGGGAACTATTCGAGGAAGAGGTAAAGCAGCTTGCATAAGAACGGAAATAGGGGGCGAGAGAGGCTGGCAGAAGTGGCAGCCTTACTATTGCGCTGCCTAAAAGTGAAAATATACAATAAAACAGGTTGCGTATTGTGCAAAATGGCAAAACGATAAAAACATGAAAAAATGTCGAATTTAATGTTGACATTTTTACAATACATGGATTTTTTTTGAGGGGGTTGCGCTATGATTTGAGCTATGATATAGTTAATCTATATGTTTACTAGTACGAAAAATAAGGAGATTACAAATGAAAGTAGTATTATTAGCAGGAGGATTAGGAACACGTATAAGTGAAGAATCACAATACAAGCCAAAGCCTATGATTGAAATTGGCGGAAAGCCTATCTTGTGGCATATTATGAAGGAATATTCGCATTACGGATTTAATGAGTTTATAGTGTGTGCAGGATATAAGCAGCACGTTATAAAAGAATGGTTTGCAGACTATTTCCTTCACAACAGTGATATTACGTTTGATTATACGAATGGGGACAGAAATGTAATCGTACATGATCAGCATTTAGACAAATGGAAAGTTACTGTGGTTGATACAGGGCTTAATACTATGACAGGCGGAAGAATAAAACGCATACAGAAATATGTTGGGAATGAACCGTTTATGATGACATATGGTGATGGTGTATGTGATGTAGATATCAGCAAACTTTTGGAATTCCATAAGGAGCATGGAAAGATTGCTACTTTAACAGCTGTTCTTCAGGAACAGGAAAAGGGAGTTTTGGATATAGATCCCGATAATACAGTTAGAGCATTTAGAGAAAAGAATATGTGCGATGGTGCACCTATTAATGCAGGTTACATGGTATTGAATCCGGAAATATTCGATTATATTGATGGTGATGATACAGTATTTGAAAAAGAACCACTGGTTAAATTATCAGAACAGGGTGAATTGATGTCATATATGCATAAAGGTTTTTGGCAGTGTATGGATAACAAGAGAGAAATGGATTTGCTTGAAAAGTTATTAAAGAACGGAAAAGCACCATGGAAGAAATGGGAAGATTAATTATGAGTGAACTATTAGAGTTTTATAAAGATAAAAAAGTTCTCGTAACAGGACACACGGGATTCAAGGGAGCTTGGTTGAGTAGAATATTGGTACAAGCCGGAGCTAGTGTGACAGGATATTCATTGGAAGCACCAACTAATCCCAATTTATTCGGATTAGCAGATGTTGAAAATCGGATGAAGTCTGTAATTGGAGATATAAGAGACAGAGAACATTTATTTGAGGTGTTTAAAGAAACACAGCCAGAAATCGTCATTCATCTTGCGGCACAGCCTATAGTACGAGATTCTTATAAGGATCCTGTGTATACATACGAGACAAATGTGATGGGAACGGTTAATATTTGTGAGGCTGTCAGATTAAATCCTTGTGTGAAATCATTTTTAAATGTTACTACCGATAAGGTATATAAAAATAATGAGTGGGAATGGGGATATCGAGAGAATGAGCCATTAGATGGTTATGATCCTTATTCTAATAGTAAATCATGTTCGGAGTTGGTAACACATAGTTATATCAATTCTTTTTATGGAGAAATGGAAGTAGCGGTATCCACAGCAAGAGCAGGTAATGTTATTGGTGGAGGAGATTTCGCCAATGATAGAATTATTCCTGATTGTGTAAGGGCAGCAGAAAAAAAAGAAGATATTATTGTGAGAAATCCGCATTCGACAAGACCATATCAGCATGTCCTTGAACCGTTGAAAATATATCTGATGATTTTGAAAGCACAGTACGAGGATAAGGAACTGGCTGGATTTTATAATGTCGGACCAGATGACAGAGATTGCATTACTACCGGACAGTTGGTTGATCTGTTCTGTGAAAAGTGGAATCAGGATGAACAAGGCGAGAATTGCGTGAAATGGATAAATAAGTCAGAGATTAACGCACCGCATGAAGCAAATTTTCTTAAACTTGACTGCTCTAAAATTAAGAAGGTGTTTGGATGGAAACCGAGATGGGGAGTAGCAGAGGCTGTTGAAAAGACTGTGGAATGGTCTAAGGTATATTTTAAAGGTGAAGATATTTCTAAATGCATGGATGAGCAGATAAAAGAATTTTTTGAAGAATACTAAATAATAAAGATTAGGAGATTGAGATGTCTAATTGGAGTAACGAATCAGAAGCAAGAGAACAGATTAAAACACTTGTTGCAGAATATTATAAAGATTTTAAGAAACCTGAGCAGGATAAAGAGTTTACACCTGGAGACAGAATTTCATATGCTTCACGTGTGTATGATGAAAAAGAAATGATGGCTCTTACAGATGCTACACTTGATTTTTGGCTCACAACAGGAAGATTTTCAGATCAGTTTGAAAAGGAATTTGCCGATTGGATCGGTGTCAAATATGCACATTTAGTGAATTCGGGTTCATCAGCAAACCTTATCGCATTTATGGCTCTTACTGCACCAGAACTTGGTGACAGACAGATAAAAAAGGGAGATGAAGTGATTACGGTAGCTTGTGGATTCCCAACAACAGTGACACCGGCTATCCAATACGGTGCAGTACCGGTGTTTGTTGATGTGACTGTCCCACAGTATAATATCGATGTTGCACAGCTTGAAGCGGCACTCAGTCCAAAGACAAAAGCGGTAATGATTGCTCATACACTTGGTAATCCATTTGATCTGAAACGTGTCCGAGAGTTCTGTAATAAACATAATTTATGGCTGGTAGAAGATAACTGTGATGCTCTCGGAACGAAATATACAATTGATGGCGAGACAAGATTCTCAGGAACATGGGGAGATATCGGAACAAGTTCATTCTATCCACCACATCATATGACAATGGGAGAAGGCGGTTGTGTATATACAAATAATCCAGAACTTCACAGATTGATTCTTTCCTTCAGAGACTGGGGAAGAGACTGCATTTGTCCTTCAGGACAGGATAATTTCTGCAAACACAGATTTGATGGTCAGTACGGAGAACTTCCGGTAGGATATGATCATAAATATGTATATAGTCATTTTGGATACAACCTTAAGGTTACAGACATGCAGGCCGCTGTTGGATGCGAACAGTTAAAGAAATTCCCTTCCTTTATTGAAAGACGTAGACATAATTGGGATAGATTAAGAAAAAACCTTGAAGAAGTATCTGATAAGATTATTTTACCGGAACCAGCAGAAAATTCTGAACCATCATGGTTTGGTTTCCTTATAAGTGTCAGGGAAGAAAGCGGACTGGATAGAAATAAGGTTACAAAGTATATTGAAGAGCATAATGTTCAGACAAGACTTCTTTTTAGTGGTAACTTAATAAAACATCCATGCTTTGACCAGATTCGTGGAACAGATGCATATCGAGTTATTGGTGAGTTAAAAAATACAGACTTTATTATGTCTCATACATTCTGGGTTGGAGTATATCCAGGAATGACAGATGAAAAAATTGATTATATGGCTAAGGTAATAAAGGAAGCAGTTAATCAGTAAAAGGCTAACGATTGGAAGGAAACAAAAATGAGCAACATCAGACTTTTGGATTGTACATTACGTGATGGCGGATATGTAAATGACTGGAAATTTGGTCATGATAATTTAGTTGGAATATTTGAAAGATTAGTGGATGCAAATGTTGATATTATTGAGATTGGATTTTTGGATGACAGAAGACCTTTTGATATTGACAGGAGCATCATGCCTAATACAGCGTGTGCTGAGAAAATATGGAAAGACGTTGAACACAAAAATGTAATGGTTGTAGGTATGATAGATTATGGAACATGTGATATATCGAATATACAACCTTGTTGTGATAGCTTTTTAGATGGTATTAGAGTTATTTTTAAAGAGCATCTTATGAAAGAAGCAATGGAATATTGCCGGCAGATTAAAAAATTGGGATATAAGGTATTTGCACAGCTTGTTTCAGTAACAACATACACAAAAGAGTCAATGTTAGAATTAATTGAACTTGTAAATGATGTTAAGCCATATGCTGTCTCAATGGTGGACACATATGGATTATTGAAACCAAATACTTTGTTAGAGTATTATGAAATACTCGATGAATATGTATACCCAGAAGTGCAAATAGGATTTCATGCACATAATAATTTTCAGTTAGCGTATGCTAATGCACTTGCATTTGTTAGCAAACCAAATAAAAAGCATGACATTGTTGTAGATGGAACATTATTTGGTATGGGAAAAAGTGCCGGAAATGCACCAATCGAGCTTCTAGCAATGTCATTAAATGAGGATTTTAATAAAAATTATCAGATTAATGCAATGCTCGAGTCTGTTGAAGAAAGCATAATGGATTTTTTTGAACAGTCTCCTTGGGGATACAAGATGTTCTTTTATTTGTGTGCATTGAATAAATGTCATCCGAGTTATCTGTCATATTATGAGAAAAAGGAAAATCTGTCCATTTCTAAACTGAATGACATTTTATCAGAAATTGAACCTGTTCCGAAAAAGTTATTATATGATAAAAAAAGTGCAGATGAATTATATACGTCTTATATGTCAACAAACTGTTGTGATGAAGCTGATAAACAAAAACTAAAGGAAATATTGAAAAATCGTTCTATACTGCTTGTTGGACCTGGAAAAATATTGGTTTACAGTCAGAAAAATTGAGAAGTATATAAAGAAGAAAATCCATATGTGATTTCAATAAACTATATACCGGAATCGATTGATGTAGATAGTGTATTTGTGACTAATGTTAAGAGATATCGGCAGCTAGTAACCGTTATGGAAAAAGAAAACAAAAATGTTACCATTATTGCGACAACGAATGTAGAATGTAGAAATGGAAAGTTCGAATATCATATTAATCGGGCACCGCTTCTTGAAAATAATCAAAAATTAAAGATAGCTCATTTTAATGATGATAAAATTGTTAGATGAAATTGGTATTGTCAGTGTGACATGTGCTGGTTTTGACGGGTATTCAGAAAAGAAGATAATTATTTAAATCCGGAGATGGAATACTATTTTGTTAAAAGGAAGCTTCGAATTTAAATCAGCATATGAGAGAGTCAATTTATGAATATCGTAGAACGATGAACATTAATTTTTTGACCTTTTCATTATATGATCAAGTGGAGGATGTAAACAGTGCAGCATTTTGATGTGGTTGTATTTGATGTAGATGGCACATTACTTGACACATCAGAAGGTGTGTTGGCATCAGTGAAATATACAATAAAAGAACATAATCTTCCAGAGGTAGATGAAGAAGTACTAAAAACTTTTATAGGTCCTCCGATTCAGAATTCCTTTTCTAAGGTATATGGACTCAAAGGAGATATATTACAAGAGTTGGCTACTACATTTAGAAATCAATACAAAGATGTTGATCTTTTAAAGGCAGTGCCATATGAAGGAATATATAGTGTTTTTGAGGCATTAATAAAAGAAGGTAAAAAAGTTGCAATTGCAACATATAAACGACAGGATTATGCTACAAAGATTATGCATCACTTTGGTTTTGATAAATATACAGATATTATTTATGGAGCAGATCACGAAAATAAGCTAAAAAAGAGAGATATCATAGAACTTGCGTTGAAAGATTGTGGCGTGAAAGATTTTTCCAATGCAATTATGATCGGGGATAGTGACAATGATGCAATAGGAGCACAAGAAATAGGAACACAATTTATAGGTGTAACTTATGGCTTTGGTTTCAGCAAAAAGAAGATATTTGTAAGTATAAAAATGTTGGAAGTGCAGATAGCACACAGGAGTTAGTTTCACTTTTAGTAGGAGATAAGTAAAATATGAAGATTAAAGTAGCTAAATTCATATCACAGTTTTTGGTAGATAATGGAATTACAGATTGTTTCATGGTAACTGGAGGAGGATCAATGCATTTGGATGATGCAATTGGTCATCAGGAGGGAATGCATTGTGTGTTTAACCATCATGAACAGGCGTGCTCAATAGCAGCGGAAGGCTATACAAGAATGACTGGAAAGCTTGCAGCTGTATGTGTTACTAGCGGACCAGGTGGAACAAATGCAATTACGGGCGTAATGGGAGGATGGTTAGATTCAATCCCAATGTTTGTAATCTCGGGTCAGGTAAAAAGAGAAACAACAACATGGTCATGCCAGGAATTGGGACTTAGACAACTTGGAGATCAGGAGTTTGACATAATTAATTCTGTATCAAATATGACAAAGTATGCAGTAATGCTGACTAACCCAAAAGAGGTTGCTTATCATATGGAGAAGGCACTTTATCTCGCATTAAATGGAAGAGGTGGTCCAGTATGGATTGACGTACCACTTGATGTTCAGGGGGCAATGATTGAAACTGAAGAGTTAATTCACTTTAACCCTGCAGAGGAAAAACCATGGCAAGTGCCTGAAGTTAAACTTGAAGTTGTAGATACTATTTTGGAAAAAATCAAAAAAGCAAAAGCACCATTAATTTTAGTTGGTACAGGAATTCGTTTGGGTGGAGCAGAAGAACTGTTACTTAAATTATTAGACAAATTACAGATTCCAGTGGTAACTGCTTGGAATGCAAATGATGTATTGGCAGCAGATAGTCCATACTTTGCAGGAATGCCGGGAACAGTTGGCACCAGACCAGGAAATTTTGCAATTCAAAATTGTGATTTGCTTTTGAGTTTAGGTTGCAGACTGAATATTAGAATGATTGGATATAATCATTATGATTTTGCAAAGAATGCATATAAAATTATTGTAGATATCGACCCAAGAGAACTTGTAAAACCAACAATTCGTCCGGATATGCCAGTAAATGCGGATGTAAAGGATTTAATATCTAAGATGCTGGATTCTGATTATAATGCAGAAACAAAGCATAAGAAATGGTTGGTATGGTGTCAGAATCTTATGAAAGAGTATCCGGCAGCTTGTAAAGAATACCATAGAAACGATGGCGGTGTAATTAATCCATATATCTTTATGGATAAGCTGTTTGATCATTTAAATAATAATGATCGGATTATTTGCGGAAATGGCAGTGCATGTGTTATAACTTTCCAGGCAGGAAAGATTAAACAGGGACAGAGAATGTTTACCAATTCAGGCTGTGCTGCAATGGGTTATGGCCTTCCGGCTGCATTAGGTGTTGCGGTTTCCGATAATTCCAGAAGAACAATTTGCATTGATGGTGATGGAAGCATCATGATGAATGTGCAAGAGCTTGCGACCATTGTACAAAATAACTTAGATATTAAAATAATACTTTTAAATAATAATGGATATCATTCAATCAGACAGACTCAGACAAACTTGTTCCAGCCACCGTTTATAGGTATAGATGAAAAGAGTGGAGTAGGATTCCCAGATTTTAAAGTTTTAGCACAGGCATTTGGAATGAAGTATTACGTTTTAGATAATGAAGAAAACTGCAGTCAGGTGTTAGAAGAGGCACTTAATTGCGAAGGAGCATGTATTTGTGAAGCGATAGTAGATCCAAGTCAGAATTTTGCTCCAAAGTCATCATCAAAGGTGCTTCCGGATGGAAGAATTACATCACCATCACTTGATGATATGGCTCCTTTTTTAGACAGAGAGGAATTTGAGAAGATTAAATCAGAAGCTACAATGATAAAAGAAGAATAATCTTTTAAGGGAGAAGTACATATGAAAAGTGCTGTGATAACCGGACCTACAGGTTCAATAGGAACAGCTTTAATAGAGCATTTAATAAGTAATGGAATAGAGGTCTTGGCAATTGTAAGACCAGATTCGAAAAGAACTGATAATATTCCAACGCATCCATTGGTTACAAAATTGAAATTGAATTTGAATGAACTAGATAAAGTTCCAAATTATTTGGATGGTAAGAATTATGATGTTTTTTATCATCTTGGATGGGATGGAACCTTTGGAAATTCAAGAAATAACATGCAAGGACAACTCCAGAATATACAATATACATTGGATGCGGTAGAACTTGCGTCAAGAATCGGATGTAAGAAATTTGTAGGTGCTGGTTCACAGGCTGAATATGGAAGAGTTGAAGGAGTATTGAGTGCATCAACACCAGTATTCCCGGAAAATGGATATGGTATAGCAAAATTGTGTGCAGGGCAAATGAGTCGAATATTGTGTGAGCAGAAGCAAATAGAACATATATGGACAAGAATATTGAGCATATATGGACCATATGATGGTGAGAACACAATGATTATGTCTTCTATTGGGAAATTACTAAGAGGTGAAAAACCTGCACTTACAAAAGGCGAGCAACAATGGGATTATTTATATTCTAAGGATGCAGGTTATGCGATGTATCTTTTAGGAGAAAAAGGAGTATCTGGAAAAGTTTATTGCATAGGAAGTGGAAAAACAAGATGTTTGGCAGAGTATGTTAAGGTTCTTAGAGATTCAATTTCAACAGAGCTGCCGTTAGGTTTTGGTGAAATTGCATATGCTCCCAAACAGGTGATGCATTTGTGTGCAGATATTTCTGATTTGACAAATGATACAGGTTTTATACCGCAATATTCTTTTGAAGAAGGAATTAAAGAGACAATAGAATGGTATAAAGGTAGATAATATTATGAAAAAAGTTAGTATATTAATTCCTTGCTATAATGAACAGGAAAATGTAAGGCCGATGAGCGAGGCAATTGTTGATTTATTTGAGAAGCAGTTAACACAGTATGATTATGAATTATTATTTATCGATAATGATTCCTCGGATCAGACAAGACCTATTTTGAGAGAAATCTGCAAAAATAACGAACATATAAAAGCTATTTTTAATGCAAAGAATTTTGGACAATTCAACTCACCTTATTATGGAATGTTGCAGACAACAGGTGATTGCACAATTAGTATGGTATGCGATTTTCAGGATCCTGTAGAATTGATACCACAGTATCTTGAAGCCTGGGAGCAAGGATATAAAATTGTTATTGGAATAAAGACAAGCAGTAAAGAAAATCCTATTATGTATCATTTGCGTAGCGTATATTACAAAATGATTAAAAAGTTTTCGGATGTTGAACAAATCGAACATTTTACAGGTTCAGGTCTTTATGATAAAGATTTTATACAGGTATTGAGAGATTTAAAAGATCCAACTCCATTCCCTGCGTGGGATTGTGGCAGAACTTGGATATAAGAGGAAAGAGATTCCTTATGAACAGCCGGAAAGAAGAGCAGGAAAGACACATAATAATTTCTTGCGGTTATATGATGCAGCAATGCTTAGCTTTACTTCTTATACAAAGATTGGCTTGAGAATGGCAACATTTCTTGGAATGGGATGTGGAGCAATCAGTGCAGTAATTGGTTTGATTTATCTTATAATGAAACTTGTTCTATGGGATACGTTTGCTGCTGGAATGGCACCTGTCTTAATTGGAATGTTTTTCTTGGGTTCTGTACAACTATTTTTCCTTGGTTTTATTGGAGAATATGTTTTAAGTATTAATCAAAGAGTTATGAATCGACCATTAGTTATCGAAGAGGAACGAATTAATTTCAAAAAATGAGTATTTAGATTAGATGTAGGAGAAATGTGAATAAATATATGAAAATAAAAGCAAACAGTAAAGTATTTGGTGTGATTTTATTTATAGGATTTATAATTACGACTATTTGTATGCAGTTATCACATGGGATATTTTGCTGAAATTTTTTTTATGATACACTTGATACAGGTATGGATTTTTTCATAGCATAGAGTATACAAGAGGACGAGCCCCATACGAGGTATGGAACACCTTGTATCCGCCATTGGCAAATTGTATTTTCTATTTTCTTTCACATGATCCCTAAAAGCGTAAGCGAGCAATGGGCAGATACATTTGAAAGTGGAATAGGAGCGAGAGGTACATCAATTGATTTACGTGTTTCCCAGACACCAATGTTTTGTTTATTTGTTATATTATTATTTCTGTAATGCTAATATGGATTATAGTTAATAATTATTATGAAAATAAAAAACTTCATATATAATGTGTTTTGGTATTATCTTTAATTATGGAATGTTATATGCTTATGAGAGAGGAAATATTGTAATATATTCTTTTATTTGTAGTATGATGTTTGTGTTTTTCAAAATTCTAAAATAAATATATGCGTGAAATTGCTTTGATGAGTTTGGCATTTGCAGCTGGATTAAAAATTTATCCGGCATTTTAGGATTTTTACTTTTATAATAAAGAGTATAAACGTGCAATAAGAACAGTCATCTATGGAATAATAATGTTTATTGTTCCATTTTGCATTTCAAGAAAAGTTGTCTGGTCTTCCTATTTTTTTTAATACATTATTTAAATTTCAAAATATTACAGAGTTATCTTACAACGGATTTTCGTTTGATAAAATATTTAATACTATTATAATTCCATTCCAGTTAATTTGGAAAAAGGAATTAGATGTAGAATTAATTATCACAGTAGGACAAAAACTTAATATTGTTTCTGCATTAGTTTTGCTTGGGTGCGGTTTTATATTGAAAAAAAATTGGCAAAAAATTATGGCATGTTGTTTGGCTATGGTTGTATTTTCAAATCAAGAGATATATATGATTATTTTTATGCTGTTGCCACTGTGTGTATTAATTCATGATGAGGATAAGGTTATTAATAGGGAAAATACGAGTATTGTTATTGCACTTTCTTTATTAGTATGCTTATTACCATTGGGGAATATGTCATCTGAAACAAATATATTATTAAAATATATAAGATTTCAAATTATAATTTTAATATTAATTTGCTATACGATTTTTAGTTTTTTAAACAAATTATGGTGAAAAATAATTCGGGGAGAAAGTTAGGACAAATACAAAAATGAGAAAAATTGGTAAAAGATATATGAATTAAGATATTTACTTATCATACTTAGTGTTTGTGCATGTTATGCAGGAATACTTTATAATCAAACTATGCCATTTGCAGAGGGGTGGTATAGTTATTATGCAAAATGCATTAATAGAGGAGAAGTTGTATATAAAGATTTTGATTATTTATTTACACCGTTATACATTTATTTTATCGCTTTAATAACAAAAATTTTTGGATATAAAGTAATAATTCTTAGAATAGTAGGCATAATATTTTTTTGTTTAATTGGTACATTTGTATATCTTTCTTTAAAAGAACTCTTTAATGAAGAAATAGCTGTAATCGCAACTATCACTTCAGTTATGTATATGCAATCAGAAGTTGTACAAGTGTTTTATGATTATGTAAGAATGATGGATATTTTTTCATGTGCAGCTACTTATTTTTTGATAAAAGCAATAAAAAATGATGACAGAAAGAAGTATTTTATTCTAGCAGGAATAGCAACATCATTATTTATACTTACAAAACAAAATATGGGCTTATTATTTTGGATATATAGTATAATATTAATTTGTTCTGTAAGTTTGGTTTTACGTAGAAGCGTTAAAGAGAAATTAATATATTTTATTACAGGTTCAATTGTGCCAATTTTTATTACCATAATTTTTATGTTAATAAATGGGAGTCTGATTCCCTTTTTTAATCAAACAGGGGGTGAAGCTGTTGCAGCAAAAGGAGGAATACTCCCTATTTTATTCAATTGGATAATAAATAATATGTCATCCTTTATAAATACAAGTAAATTTTCAATTATATGTCTAGCATGTATCATTGTATCTGCAATTATAAAAAAGAAGGATGAAAAGAATGCAATTAATAAACAATGGTTACGAAAAAGCGAAATATATTTGTTTGGAATTCTATGTATTATAAGTTTTATAGTTTTTGCAAAGGTAGACAGGATATCGAAATTGTTAGATGGACATACATATTTAAGTCCGTATAGTATCTTTTTAATTATTATTCCTATATTTATTTACTATGTTATAAATGTAATTATTGATGCGGTTAACAATAAGGAGATATCTAATTATAAATTGTTATATATTACTATTACAGGTGCATATTTTGCAATTTCTTGGGGATGTGGTATGTCTGGAGGATTGTCAGAAGGCCAAGGAACACTAGGTGTTGCATTTGCAATAGCAATATTACTCAATAACTTAGAGTTTAGATTTTCTAATGTTTTAAAGTTAGCAGTTATATTGGTATGTTTTTTGTTGACATTACAATGTGCAGCAAAAAAAATGAATTATACATATAATTGGTGGGGGATGGATGAATCATCGTTGCAAGAAAGTGTATATCTTTCAAATGATATTGAAGTATTTGAAGGAATTGGATTGTCATATGAAACACTAAATGCATATGAAACAGTATATCATATTGTGACGCAGAACACGGATGAAAAGGACTCAATTTATTGTTTTCCTCAAATTCCGAGTTTTTATTATATATGTAATCGAATGGATCCAGGGGTGCGTGCAAAAGTACAATGGTTTGATGTCGCATCAGATAAATCAATAGATAACGATATCAAAATATTAAAAATAAACCACCTAAGGCAATTATTATATACGAAACATCAGAATATGCATATAACTCACATGAAAAGCTGTTCAGAGCAGGCGAAATTTCAGCTACGAGAAAAATGAAACAATTTTTACTGAATTTTGCAACTCAGCATGGTTATACATTTTATGGTAGGATAAAATCTACAAAGAATAATAGTTTGTTATTGTATTATAAGACAGATAATGATTTTTCCGAAGAATATTCGTATAGAGGGAAAGGAACCAAAGAGTCACCATATGAAATAGACAGTGTCGAGGATTTATTATTTTTGCAAAGATCTGTAGAAAATGGTAATGATTATTCTAACGTTTATTTTATTCAAACAAAAGATATAGATTTGTCTTCAATTGATAATTGGAATCCAATAGGAAAATATGATAGTGGATTTTACTTTAGAGGAATATATGATGGAAATGGACATGTGATAAAAAATATGACATGTATTCATGAAGGAGAAAATGTTGGATTGTTTGGTCAATTGGGAGGTATAGTTTGCAATTTAGGGGTAATAAATAGCTATGTATCAGGCAGCTGTGTTGGGGTTATTTCATCGCATGCAGCAAGTAGCGAAGCAATGATAATTAATTGCTATACTACATCTTCTGTTATAAACGGACTAAGAGCTGGCGGTATTGCTGATAATTTTGAAGGAAAAATAGTAAATTGCATAAGTATAAATGAATGTTTAGGCATTGATGCAGCAGGGGCAATATCGTATGGAGCAGGATATACAAAGAATGTTATTTCGCAAATCGATGGAATTCATACTGAAATCATTAATTCATACGGAGATAATTCAGTTACTTATTGTACACAAAAATACATGTTGTCCTCAGAGGTTATAAATAGACTAAATAGTTATATTGATATTGTAAATAAGTATTCTAGTAACTGATATGTAATGACCTCTTGTCAAGTACAAATTAACAGAAATCACCACAAAATATTATTTAATTGTCTGAAGGCACCCTGAAAGAGCCTCGGAGTATCAGTTCCCGGCATTGGCCACTCTGATATACGTGGATTGGTTACCTACAGGTCAATGGTCCGCCGTGAGCTCTATCGTCTATTCGCGTGGATCACAGATTTCTATGTGCCAACATAGTTACGTCGTAGATAGCTCGAACCTCGAAATGGCCGAAGCCCTTTCAGGATGTCTTCAGTTGTTACTTTTATTACTGGTCAGATGTATGTGGCGTAAGCCACCTTACAGCTGCTTGATTACCCACTATAACAGTGGGATGATGATGTCAAGGCTGCAAAGCACCGCCATCGGCGGCCTGGTCTTGATATCGTCAGCACGGTGTTATACCTGTATCAGGCGATATGTTCCGTCATCATGCCCCACATGAAACAGGCAAGCTCACGCGCAATTGCTGTTTTAGCTACATTGTGTTTCTTACTTTTCCCAAGAACCATTTTGTAGTATCGGCGTCTTAAGCGTTCATTGGCTTTATCTGCATAAGCAATAACCTGTGGCGAATTTCCGGCTTGACGTGATTTCAGTTCCTTGGATTTGAATCCTATCTGACCACGGGCATAGCATTGAGAAGCTTCTGTAAGGAGCATACGGACATGGCGATTTCCGGCTTTGGTAATACCAAGCCTTGTCTGTCCGTCACCGCTGGAATCCTCGCCCGGAACAAGTCCAAGGTAGGACGCAAAATTCTGTGCAGACGCAAAACGCTGAAAATCACCAACCTCGACCAGAACAGATAATGCGGTGTGAGTCTTGATACCGATGAAACAACAGAGTTTCTTAACCGATTCTCTGTATTCATCCTTAGAAGCAAGTTCCTCAATGCGCTTATCCAACCGTTCAACCTTATCACTAAGAGTAGTATAGGTCAGCAGATATTCGTCGAGGATTTCTTTGTAAAGTGCCTCAGGGTTCAATGACTTAAGCCATTTGATGTGTGCTGCTGTCCAGTGGCTGTTTCCATCATAGCGATAGTTGTGGCGAAGGCAAAACGCTAGTATCTGCTGCTTGACCTTTTTGAGTGCCAGCTTATGATCATCCCTCATACGGAGGAATTCTTTTGTTTCCTCGTCTGTTGCTGTAGGGATATGAACAGGACTGTAATTATGCTGTGCGAGACATTTACCAATTATTTCTGCATCTCGTCTGTCAGTCTTAATTCTTCTTTACTGCGTTGCTCAAGCATCGTAGTTGGAGCAAGTATCACACAGTTAACATCATGTTCTGTTAATTGATGATATAAAGTATAACCGAGGCAACCAGCCTCATAACCGCATATGAAGTTAGCATCGTTTCCGTAGACGGTACGAAGAAACTCCAGATACTTCAGAACATTTTTGTAATCAGCTTCTGTTCTCTGGAAGTGAGAACCTTTCTCTGCGTCGATTGTGTACGCACAAAGTGTAAAACTTTCTTTGTGTACATCCATTCCTACGTAAACTGTGTTATAATTCATTTGATGACCTCCCTTTGTATGCGGTAATCCCTGTTACCATTGTTCTTGTCAAACTTTAGTATACAGGTAAATCCACGAACCTACAATGTGGAGGTCATTACATATTGTCTATTTAGAAGACGAACAAGATAATGACGGAGCAGTAACAGAAAAAGAATATGACGAATGGATGAGGAGAATCACGCTACGATATTGGAAAACAGAAATAAGTGGTTATCCAACATTAACTATAGGTGAGTTGAAATAGTAAATTTGACTTTGTAAGGATAATTTCTATTTTGTAGAATTAGATTCTACAAAATAGAAATTTAATCTAATATAGTATGAATTGCCTAAAAAATCAATTCTTGATGACTCCCAATATGAAACGAAGAATCAAAGTTCTTGAGAGTTATAGTGGCTCAGTTGTCAAGACAAAAATCTTAGATTTTTGTCTTGACAACTGAGCCACTATAAACAGCTTGAGGCTTTGACTCCGTGGAGCGAAGAAGTTCAAAATGTTTGCAAAAACTAAAATGTAGTAAAACGCTTGCATCTAGCAAAGATGATGCAAGCGTTAATTAAAATCTAGTGTTGGAATATTGAGCGCTTACGTACTTGGGAGAAGAACAGATTGAATAAAATAATAGAACAGTTAGCGCAGAAAGAATACGAGCTCTTTGTTGTGAACACAACAGCAGTTGCTGTGCAGGGTAGAGATGGAAATTATTATGCAGAATATATCCCGGTCACACCATTTCTGTTACAAAATATGTTATCGCAAAAAGGATCATTGGGCTGTTATCAGCAGAAATACAGAACGAACCGGATACGTTGGATTTGTTTTGATTTTGACTGTAACGAGAAAGAAAATCCGGATATTCAGGAGTTATACAGTATATGTATAACTCCATTGATAGATTTCCTGACGAAAAATGATATTCATTATTTACAGGAATTTTCCGGCAGACGAGGCATACACATCTGGATTCTATTCGAAGAGATGATCACAAAAGAATTAGGATATGATATTGTAAATACAATTTTGAACCAGATTCCGGAATTAAAAGATGGAGTGGACAATGAAAAGTGGGGATTAGACCGATTCCCGGCTGCAAGAGCAAGTTCTACAAATATAGTTGGCAAACAGGTCAAATTCCCATTATCATGGCATCAGAGTGGAAGCAGATCGTATCTATTTGAAGGCGGATTTGAACCCCGATATGACATAGAATCTGAAGAGTTTTATTGTGACCAGTATCTGATTATGCAGAAGGTAAGATTGGAGAATGCCGAAGGGTTATGCCACAAGCTGTGTATGGAGAAACCCAGGAAGAATAAGAAACTTTATGTTCAATACGAGGTGTCAGAAGGGTTTTGCATGTCACCGGAACAGGTGATTTCTTATCTTTCTGAGATATTGGTTTTCAGAATGATTTTTGAACGGATGAGAAGAGGACAGCAGCAGGAGCAGGACTGGTTTGTACTGTTGGGAACGCTTGGACGCCTCGATTCAGATGGGGAAATATTGCTCACAATTCTGAACAGATATCCGGGATATGATGAATCGACTACCCGGGAAAATATACGAAAGCATAGAAAAGATTATTATCCGGCAACGTTTGATTATTTATATCAGATTTATAATCTTAAGATGGAAGATACCTTAGAACAGGAAGAAACAGGGTATGAGTATCTGCTCAGGCGTGCAGGAATGGAAAAACCAAAGAGGATAGAGACAGAGAAAAGTCATATCGGAGATTGGAGAGACAGCTATTCTGATCTGAAGAAGATAATCCGAAAAGAGAAAAGGTATGTGGTTGACAATGATGAAGTAATACCGGTAGAGATCATGAATGGACTGATGCGTGTAAGTAATTATGAATTATATCAGTACAATAATTTTCTGCAAAAACTTCGTGCAGGAGATGCCATTTGAACAGTGGAAGCCTATGGATATAAAACTTATCTTCGAAAGGAAGAGGATAAGACAAGATTATTAGTATCGCTTGGCAGAAGTGACCGTATTATTACAACTGCTGTTATGCTGGATATGTGCAAGGAATGGAAACACGGTTGAAATCATACAGTTATCAGATCTCATATATGTCAGATAATTATTTGTTTCATAGCTGGTTTTCGTCTTGGAGCAGGTACATTAGAGAAATAAAGTGTTATCTGGAAATCCCTTTTATGGATCAGAATTATGTGAGCTATATTGATCTGAAACACTGTTATGATCACGTGGATCTGTTGAATGTATACCGGCATCTGGAAGGAAAATTGAACGAAAAGGCAAAAAGATATTTTGAATATCTGGCTTATTATAATGATGAACTGATGAAGAAAATACAAGGCGGAAGCAGGGTAGGTGTCCCACAGGGACCTGCATATGCGAGAGTATTGGCAGAATTGTATCTGGATAATATTGTAGAAAAGGTGTGTACAGATATAGAGAAAGGTGAATACCGTATTTTACGATATGTAGATGATATTGTGGTTTTTTCAAGGGATGAGAAGACAGCTTACAAACTGCATCAGGCATTGATTGCGGGATTTGCAAGGGCAAGTCTGCCATTGAACCGGAATAAGACACGTTTCCCACAGAAAATCGCAGATATCGATCAGGACTATCGCAATAGCCTGCTTCATAGGAATCAATTTAATTACGAACTGGTTCAGAACGAGTACAGTGGTTTATTATTGGAGTACGAACGCAATGACAGGATAAATCATTTTCTGGAAAGCGACACATTTCAGATAGATAATCTGAGTTATATATATAGTTGTCACAGCTTTGAGGAAGCACAATACAGGTGTTTTTACAGTTTTGGTGGACAGATTATGGAGAGTGAGATTGGAAGGGGACGTGGCTTTCGGAAGTTCTATGAATTTGTTCTTGAGAGAGAAGAACTGGTATGGCATGCACTGCAAAATCAGTGGTTTCAGAATATACCGGTTGACACGGTGAATTTCAGCAATCTGATAGCCACCATGTATTATCTGATCAATGAAGGAAGATTATCGGACAGGGTAGTAGAAGTTCTGTTTGTGTATTATCTGAATGAGGATTTTGAATTTGGAGCATTATCAGAAGAAGACCGTATTGTTGTAGAAGCGATTATGATGAAGTATGGTAGATGAGGAAAGACATGGGGAAGAATATAAAGAGTGTAACAGCGAGTCTTCGTCTGGGCACATGTAGGGAAAAGGACATAAAAGATGCGGTTCAGTATTTGAAAGAGCTGGATATAGCATTGCTGTCAGAGAAGAGATTAGAAATAGCAGATCTGTATTATGAAATATTAAAACAGATTCAGCTGCTATATGCCAGTCAGGAGATCGAGATACCAGAAGAAATCATGATGGATATCAGGCAGTTATTCGATAATATACAGGGTATTTGCAGCGAACCGAAGGAACGAGAGGTGAGTGAAGCCGCGTTTTCAGTTATCATGTTCTTGTCGTACCTTAGAGGACACAATTGTCTGACGGGAGATAATGACTTCAGTAATACGGATGAGGCCATTGAGAGGGTGAGTGCTTTAAGGACGGATCTGGGTACGATACAGTTTATTTTTGATCTGAGAGTTGAAGGACAGCTATATTTTCCGATTGAAAATATGCTTGTTTCGGTTATCAAGGATGAACAGTTTGTGGAAGAGATGAGCAATATTGATTCCGGACATATCAAGGTGCTTTATCTGGCAGTGCATTTTTTTGATGAAGAGGAGCAGAAGAGGCAGATACTGACGGATATTGTCAATGCCTGTAATTTGAAATTTATTGAATATATGCAGAATCAGAGTGAACTGCTTGATACGCAGGATTTACATAACTATCGAAAAAACGGAGTGATAATTTTTATAGATTCCAGTAGAAGGAAGATATTGATCCGGCATAATGATCCTGAATATTTTAAAGGTGCAGAGAATATACAGTATGAAAATTCCTTTAAGAATAAAGAGCGGCGGATAGGGTATTATGTGGAACTTGATATACCGGAAGGTGCAGCACGGGCTTCTTTTGAAGATGTGATGCAAAAGCAGCCGGAGAAAAGAATGGAGTTGTTAAAGCTTTTTTATTCCGGATATAAAAATATTTTTGGAAAATATCATCTGCTGGAACAGGAAGGAAAATTTTTACCAGTGAATCCTTTCTCGAACAAAGACAGGTTTGCGATAGATGTCATGCGGGAGGTTCCGGTCGATACAGCTGATGCTCTGTTAGAAAGATATGTAAATCTTTCGGTCAAAAGAAGTGCAAGCTGGATATTAAACAGACTTACAGTGGGAACAATAGTCCAACTGCTTAAGATAGACGATAAGACAAAAGATAAAGTATTCGGCCTTGAATATAACGAAGAAGACTTTTATCAGAATCAATTATTACAGAATTGGCTTTTGTCTGTTCACGATAGAGCATCTGCTATGCGGGAATTATTGAATAGCATGTATATGGAACTGCGGTACTGTGTCAGAAGGAAAAACGATGGAAATAAGGATGAAGTGTCAATAGAGAAGCACACTGTCTGTGCCCAGAAATATCTGCCATTTTATCTGGAATTATCCAAGTTATTATATTTATTGAATGATGACATACAAGGGAAAAAGGTGCTTGTACAGGAGGCAGCAGTAAATTCAAAAACAAAGGGAATCATATTACTGGAAGAAAACCCTGTCCGTACGGTAAATGAAACGGAAATAGCAGTACAGCATGCAGGATTGGATGAACTGAAAACAGGACAGTCATGTTATGTGATTGTTGATGAGGATGGAAATATATATCTGGAAGATCAGAAGATTTTAAAAGCAATCTATGGGCTGCAGATGGTAATGGAGAATTGTCTGCATTATGATACGGTAAAAGAGGTAGATGAAGGAAGCTATGATTGGATAAAAGATGGAATCATGCTTCATAAAGACGGACTTTCCGAAAGTATTACAGAAAACATATTTCCGGAGAGCTGCTTTGAGGAACAGATATGTTATCGGCTGATACATAACATGATATACAGTGGAATTCATACAGGAAATGTCAAAGATTATTTGAAAATATTTAAGAAACATCAGCTTCTTGACTTTCACGACATTAGAAACGATGAATATTTTCAGATGAAGGATGCAGAGACATTGTATGTTCCAAAAGACTCTTTTAGTGCAGACAGCACACTTGGAAGTATATTTTTAAAATATCTGAAGAAAAAGGCAGGAAGAGATCAGTTTGAATTGTATGAACCACATATCACATATGATGAAGGACAACAAAAGTACATGCTGGGAGAAAAAACAATCCGACATATCGTATTTCTGAGTGATAATTTCGAAAGAGGATCTGCAACGACGGTGATGCTGAGCGCATATCTGGATCTGAATGGAGCAGATCCGGTTGCAGTAGATAACGCTAAAACCCGCATTCAGTCTTACAGGTACGTTAAAAATGGAACAGAATGCAGGATGGATCTTGCAGATGTAATGAAAAAGAATCAGTGTGATATTACAGTGCATGCATACTATGGAACAGAGGAAGCAAAAAAATATATCAGTCAGTTTCTGATCGAACAAGGGTACGATGAAGCAAAAGTTTCTTTTCAATATGCGATCACCTGTAAAATGAAGCAGATAAAAGAGAACGTGAAAGCAGTCTGGGGAGAATACAAAGATGGAAATAACGAGAAATTTGCTGTGATCCGGGAATTCAATATGACTAAGGCAAATGTGTTCCCTAAGAAAATGTTAGACAGTCCGGAAAAAGCAATATGCTTGTATTTGCTGAAAAAGGAGACAAAGAAAAAAATCGCAAAGAAGCAGGAAGCGGGCGAGTTGCTGGGTGTAGAAGGGCTGAAACAGTATTTTCGAAAAAATGGGATTAACAGAAATAGTGAGAGAACCAATACGGAATTATACCTTTTCAGTACGTTACCACCGACCATACGAATAGAAGTGCTGGAGGATTATTTGCAGAAAGATAGTAATGCACTGGTTCTGGAAAAGCTGTCAAAAGCTTATGGAAAAGCAGATCAGCTGGAAAAATTAAAAGAGCGTTTGGCAGATTGGATAGAAAAAGGCTATACGGATCAGAACATGGCGGAAATGTTATATGAGAGTGCAGAAATATTAAACAGGTATGCCGATAGATTTCCTATTGCAAAGGGCATGGAACAGGCCAGAGCAATTTTGATGCGGCAATGTCAGTGGTTAAAGATCCGGTGGATGAGGAGTTTCGGGAGATAATGCAAAGTATATTTAACGAAATTGTAAGTTAGAAGAAAGATTGAAATGAACAAGAAAAGGATAAAGAGAATGCTATGAATTTAAAATTATTGAAAAATGATAGATTTTATTTTATGTAAACTGTTACGATTGAAGATAAATGAAACACAATGGGTAGCATTGATGCAATTTGTTAAGTTTGGAATTGTAGGATTAAGTAATACAGTTATATCGTATGTTATTTATGTTGTGACACTTATATTATTTCAAAAAATAATCTGATACCAAGTGTTGATTATCTCGCAGCACAGGTGATTGCATTTATTTTAAGTGTTTGTGGTCTTTTATTGGAATAATAAGTTTGTATTTGAAAAGGCAGATAATGAGGAACGAAATATTGTTCACGCTTTTGATAAAGACTTATATATCATATGCTTTTACTGGATTGTTCCTGAACAGTATTTTGTCATTATTATGGGTAGAAGTTTTTGGTATTCCGAAAATAATTGCTCCGATTATTAACTTGCTGGTTAGTGTACCTTTGAATTTTATTATGAATAAGTTTTGGGCATTTCGGAAGACGGAAAAATAATCAGATGAGGAATATATTGTTTGAAGCATATATAAAAAATAAGCAAAAAAATTATAAGTTTGTTGTGCATTTTAATTTTATTGAATATAATAATATTTTGTAAAACATTATATGATCGCAATAAACAGAAAAATTTGATATTGGTGAATGTGGAAAATCCATTACCGGAAGAATATTCTGTTGATTTGTCGGAGATTACAGAAGAAGTGATGGTTGCAGTTCCAGGGTGTGCAGGAGTATGGATTCATAAGACGTTATCCACCAGATAAAGTGAACATTACAGGTTTGGATGGAGTTACATACATTGATGGAAATGTTGGCGCTATTACTATTCAGAAAAAATTGTAGGATTAAAACTTTTTATTGAGTTTAGGACAAACTTTGCTAAGGAGAAAAATGATGAATTATAATGCAACATTATATTACCCGACAATAGAATTTGCTAATAAAGAATGGCTTTGGAATGCATGCCTGCTGTGGGACAAGGTATATCGGATTGTGCCTGAAGGATATATTCCAAATGACAGAGATGAAATTAGAACGCTTATAGAGGACAAGAGTGTTATTGCGAATATTGCTCCAGAAAAGTATGCAACTGAAATATTTGAAGATTTTAAAAAAGTTATGGATAAATCAAAATGGGCATGCGCATTGTCCGAGGCAGATTATATGGATAATAATTATGTCAAACTACATGAAGGAAAAGCAGACGTTCAATTGAGAGAACTACTGATAGCAGGTAATAAGCGGGATGATGAGGGATTTTATTATGTGCCCAGAGAATTTGCAAATATATATATGATTTATTTATCAAATTATATTGCAAAAAAAAATAATATTACACTCGCGTCAGATTATGATTTTTCGTGGTTATGTTCGAACTTTATGGAGTCGAATGGAAAATTGCTTGATCATGATCAAGGTGATAACATAACCAAATTGGGGGCATTAACTTTTGCAAATTTTATACCGCGTGGTATAGAAAGCTTATCGGCTAAAGAGTTGCTTGCATTCAGAGAAAAATCGAAGGATGAACGCCATCTTTTTTTTGATGAAATGCAAAAATTTAGTGATACAATTATGAATGTTAATGATGAAAAAATAATTACAGACATATTTAATGAAAGAATTAAGGATTTTCAAAAATGTCGAGATGAATATATGAAACGAATGCGAGATATTAAGATTGAGGGATTTTATGGTGCAAAAACAGTAATGTTTCCATTGATAACAACATTGGCAACATCACTTATGAATGTATCGAGTGAGGTTGCTAGAGTATTGGATGTATGTGGGGTTTGTTGTGGGGTGATTGGTGGAATATGGGATACTAAAAGAAAACTTAGAGCGGAAGCTAAAAAATACAGCGTAAATTATTTGGTTGAATTATCATATCATATGTCGCATTATTATTATAATCGTGAATTTAGGAAGCATATGGAATATTCTAAATTGTATTATTATCATATGTATTTAAATGATAGAATAAATGAATTCCTATATGATTAAAAATAGGCATGGAAAATTTTTGCCGGATCATTGAGTATGACAGAAACAGAATATATGTGGAAAGTGTATATAATTTTATGATAATAAAGGGATAATATGAAAGAATTTAAAAATTTTTTAAAAAAGTAAATGGTATAGAGATATTGAAACAGTATTGCATGGCGCATGTAATACTGTTTTCATTATGAAACGGCAATATTAGGTCTGTCAAGAAAATCACTTGAGATTGTCCGATTGGCAGTTGATAATCGGATATATTGTAAATTAAAAGAAATATAAAAGGTTTATTAGTGAATACCAACAGAAGAAGATACAAAAAATATATTACATGAACATTTGGATATTGTTTGGGTATGTTGGTTTCAGGGCATGGAGCATGCACCTAAAATGGTGCAGTATTGTTTTGAATCCTTGAAAAGTAATCTGCGTGATAAGAGGATAATTTTAATCACAGAAGAGAATTATAAGGAATATGTCCAATTTCCAGCATACATTTTGGAAAAATATGAAAAGGGATGTTTTTCTAAAACACATCTGTCAGATTTATTGCGCCTGGAATTATTAATTAAGTATGGAGGAACATGGATCGATGCAACTGTATGGTGTTCATCACCAATATATCCAGATTATTTATTTGATTCAGATCTTTTTATGTTTCAGAATCTTAAACCGGGTTTGGATGGACAATGTACTGCGGTTTCAAGTTGGTTTATTACATCATGTTCCAATAATCAAATGCTTATGTTGGAGAGAGCTCTATTGTATGAATATTGGAAGGAAAATACGAAATTAGTTCATTATTATTTATTTCATATGTTTTTCCAAATGGTAATAGAGACATATCCAGATGAGTGGAATAAAGTTGTACCATTCAGCAATGCAACACCACATATCTTGTTGCTGAGATTGTTCGAGGAGTATGACGAGACAATTGCAAATGCGGTAAAAGCAATGACAAGCTTTCATAAATTAACATATAAATTTGAAGAGTCGGATACAACTATTAAAAATACATTTTATCAGGTCTTATTTGGAGAGCAGGAGTGAGAGTTGCGGTTTTAATGTCCACCTATAATGGGGAAAACTATATGAAAGAACAGATTGAATCAATATTAAACCAGAGAGGGAACTTTGAACTGGATTTATGGGTTCGGGATGATGGGTCGACTGATGCGACAAAGAAAATTTTGATGCAGTATGAAATAGAAAAAAAGCTTCATTGGTATGAAGGAAGAAATCTAAAACCTGCATTGAGTTTTATGGATTTAATAAAGCATTGTGAAAATTATGATTATTATGCATTTGCGGATCAGGATGATTATTGGATGCCGGATAAATTGTGGACAGGGATAATGCAGATAAAGGATATTAAAACGCCAAGTCTGTATTGTTCCAATGCAGAGCTTGTGGACGATAAGCTCAAATCTTTAGGAAGAGATGTTTATAAATGTGATCCGAAGACAGATATTTATACATTGGCTTGTGCAGGAGGGCTGCTTGGGTGTACGATGATATTTAATTGTGCTCTGGCTCAGATGATACAGAATTATAGTATTCCGGAACGACTGGTTATGCATGATTTTTATATTGCGCTTGTATGTGTGGCAGTAAAAGGAAGTATACGGTATGATCAGGGTTCCTATATGCTGTATCGCCAACACGAAAACAATGCTGTTGGTGTTTCTTATGGATTTTTAAATAAGATAACATCGAGGTGCAGAGATATTGTTACCAGAGAAAAAAATGGAATAGATAGTCAGGCCGAGCAGATTTTAAAAATTTATGGTTCAAGGATAGGAAAAGAAGAAAAAAGATGGTTAGAAAAAATTTCTGGATATAGAAGAAATTTATTTACTCGATTAGGATTGGCAGCATCTTTTAAAACAAGATATATGAATAAAAATATGGCTGTAAAATTGAGAATGACCATTTTGTTAGGAAACCGTTGATAAGCGTGGAGAAGAAAAAATGACAGAGTTAACGATAAGGGAAATACAATTAGTATCACTTGAAATATTACATACAGTTGCAACAATATGTGAAGAACAGAATTTTAGATATTCTTTAATATATGGAACACTTATAGAGCCATTCGACATCATGGGTATATTCCATGGGATGATGATGTGGATATCATGATGCCGCGTAGGGATTATGATCGATTTTAGAATACATGAAGATACATAGGAAAGAATATCCTGATTTGCGTATATTTAATCTGGATGAGTGTAAGGAATATCCATATATGATCACGAGAATTAGTGATGACCGATATGTAATAAAATGGAGAATGAAAAACCATATGGTATGGGAGTGTTTATAGACATATATCCATATGATGGGCTTGGAACAACTGAAAAAGAAGCTGTTACTTACGGTATGAAAGGGGACAGACTGTCTTCGCTTTGTTACCAGTCAACACGGGAACATTTTGCTATTGAAACCACAACATCATTATTTAGAAAAATTATAAAATATCCTATATTTATAGGATCTAAATTGATAGGGAAAGATTACTTTCAAAAAAAACTCAATCAACTTGTTAAATTGAAGGAGTATGAGGATAGTAACTATATTGGATGTGTCGTATGGCTTTCAGGGGGAAAGAAAGAGATATTTTTACGTAAATGGTTTGATGAAACAGTAATGGTTCCATTTGAAAAATATCAATTCCGTGTACCAAAAGATTATGATGAGGTTTTGCGTCATACATATGGTGATTATATGCAGTTACCGCCGGAAAAAGATCGTATAGGTCATCATTATTTTAAGGCATATAGAAAAGATGAATAAGGGTAATCAAAAAAATAATTATGAACTTCCATAATAAAGTGTTTATGATCTCCCAAACTGTCCGATTTCTGATTCGTCTAGCTGTCCAAAATCTGATCATTTTATTGTTAAGAGTAATGGTTATGTTCCGGCGTGTGGAGGTCTTCCGCAATTATCCGTTTTACCTTTTTATATTATCGGAAAATACTAGTTGCAAAGCAACCATATTCAAAAGGGGAACGTTATGATAAAGTATGATACTTTAGTAAATGTCAGAAAGAAAATGTCTCGTTTCAAAATAACGAGGAAGGAATATACATTCTGCTCGATCAATGCAGGTATACACAGACCATGTGTGTACAGGAATATTTGAAAGCGTTAAGGAATGGCGATACAAAGGATGATACCTTAAAGCAAGAGGTCGAGAATGCGGTATTGAATTTGAAGATGCGTAAAGAAGCAGTTGATCTGGAGAAAATTCCACCGAATAGCTTTTGCCTGCATGCAGTTGTGTTGACGAAGGATGGTTACATATTAAGAACCAGACGTGATAAGAAGCTTGCTTATTATGCGGAGCAATATGATTTTTCAATCGAGGAACAGTTAAATGTTTCTGATATTGGAATGGAAAAACTCAGATCCATTATGCGTGACTGGCCAAGAGAAGATTATGAATTTCAATATGACTTTTGTACCTGGAAGGATATAGAACGAGAGTTGATCAAGCCGGGAAGTGTTCCAATGGAGCAGGAGACAGAAGGTGCTATCAGAAGTTACAGATATCATCCAACGGCTATTAACCGTATGTTTTGGACAGCTTGCGTAGAAAAAAGATTCAGGATTGCCAGATTAATTTCTGAGGGATATGATTTCCAATATAATTGAGGCTATAGCAACCAATGATAAGTGTAAAATAGGAGTGAATGAATAGTGAAAAAAGTAACTTAGTAGGAAAGCTATACATAAGGGTTGACTTTATGGTATGATAGAAATACTGAAAAATCTGTGCCAAGTCAAGGGAGGAGCGGTAGAGATGAAATTGTTGAGTATTCCAGTTGGGGTGTCTGATTTTGAGGAAATCCGCAGGAATGGTTATTATTATGTTGATAAATCAGGTCTGATAGGCGAACTTCTCAGTACAACAGGAACAAAAGTAACCTTGATCACTCGCCCTAGGCGGTTCGGTAAAACACTTGGCATGAGTATGCTGGAAAGCTTTTTTGATATCAGGAAGGACAACAAGGCACTGTTTGAGGAACTTGAGATTGCAAAGAGGCATGAACTGTGTATGGAATGGATGAATCAGTGGCCGACTGTGTTTGTTTCGTTCCGGCAGGTTGATGGTTTGAATTTTAACAGTGCATACGATATGCTTACACTTGTCATCTCGGAGTTGTATAAGAAGCACTTGTATCTGTTGGATAGCGACAAGTTAGATAGTTTTGATAAAGAAATCGTAAAACAACTGATACAGGGTACGGCTTCGGCCAAGGATATGAAAGGAAGCCTGATGCTGCTTACGAGATTGATGTATCAGCAATATGGCAAACCTGTGATTCTCCTGATTGACGAATATGATGTTCCTGTGGCAAAGGCAAACCGCAATGGCTACTATGAGGAGATGTTAGATGTCATGAAGGGTCTGATGCAGGCTTTGAAGGACAATCAGGCACTCTGCTTTGCTGTGATTACGGGATGCTTGAAAATTGCAAAGGAAAGCATTTTTACCGGAACAAATAATTTTATTTCAGACACGATTACAGATTCCAGGCTGAATGAGTATTTTGGCTTTGTTCAAAGTGAGGTAGACCAGATTCTTAAAGATGCGGACGTTTTGGATAAAGCAGAAAGCATCAGGGAGTGGTATGACGGATACCACTTCGGTGATTTTGATGTTTACTGTCCGTGGGACGTGATGAATTATCTGCTGGAGTTACAGCGCAATCCTAAGGCAAAGCCTGTCAGCTATTGGAAGAATACGAGTGATAATGCAGTTATCCGCTCATTCATTGATTATGCTGGAAGCAATATCACCGGGAAACTGGAAACTTTGCTGGCTGGAGGTACGATTGTTCAGCGCGTGGATGAGAACTTGACTTATGATTATCTGCATTCTTCAGAGGAGAATCTTTGGAGTATGCTGTATCTTACCGGCTATCTGACAAAAGCACGCGAAGAAGATTATAATGGTAAGCTGGCGGATGGTACAGTAGCGCTTATGATCCCAAACGCTGAAATCAAGGAAATCTTTGAAACGACTGTTGTCAAATGGTTCGATGACAGCACGAAAAAATGTGACAGGAGTACGCTGTTTCATGCCGTGTGGAATGGTGACAGCGAGAACCTTACCAAAGAGATGAATGTGTTGTTGCGAAGGACTATCAGCTACCATGATTATAAAGAGGACTTTTATCATGCGTTTCTTGCAGGTATTTTTACAGGGGCAGGATATATGGTAGATTCTAACAAAGAACATGGTGAAGGTCGCAGTGATGTGGTTGTGTATGATCCCATCAATAGCCGGGTGGCAGTTTTCGAAGCGAAGTATACGAAGTCTCTGGACAAACTGGAAAGTGAGTGCGATGCTGCCTTGCAGCAGATTGATGACAGGATGTATGCAAAAGAGTATGAGGATGATTATGACCAAATTCTCTGCTATGGCATTTCGTTTTTTAAGAAACGTTGTATGGTGAAGAAAAAGCTGGCGAATTGAATTTGGATGATGCCAATGTTGAGGGCTTCTGGAAGAAGCCCTTGAATATAATATAATTGAATTACAAATGACGAATACTGATGGTGCTAGAATATAAATAGTACAAGCCAAAATGAGAAATTCCAAATACACATAAGCATGGTACAATAGAAACATGCTGAAGGAGGATCTCATATGGCAAAGCAACATGACAAACAATTTAAACTTGATGCAATCCAGTACTATCAAGATCATAAAGATCTCGGAGTACGTGGATGTGCAGAAAATCTTGGCATCGGCTACAGTACATTAACAAAGTGGCTGAAAGACTTCCGAGAATCAGGTGATATTCCTGTTCGTGGTTCTGGTAATTATGCATCTGATGAGCAGAAGGAAATTGCCCGTCTCAGACGTGAATTACGTGATGCCCAAGATGCACTTGATGTGTTAAAAAAAGCAATCAACATTCTGGGAAAATGACGGAAGCCATTTATCTCGAAGTGTCTGAGAAGACGGAAGCTGCCAAAAAGGCTGGACGCCAGGTTTCCGTCTCCGGAATGTTGAAATTTTTAGGTGTCTCCCGCTCAGGATATCTTGCATGGCTCCACCACGTACCTTCTGATACAGAAAAACGCCGTGAAGCCGTAAAAGCAAAAATACAGGATATTTATGATGATTCCAAGCAGAACTACGGCGCTCCGAAAATCACTGTAGAACTGCGAAAAACAGGTGAAGTCATTTCGGAAAGAACCGTTGGTACATATATGCGCCAAATGGGAATCCGTGCTCAGTGGAGCAAACCATGGACCATCACCACAAAAGATTCTGATTTCAGCACAGAATTACAAAATATCCTTGATGAACAGTTTAATCCTGACCGCCCGAATGCTGTCTGGTGTTCGGATATCACCTACATCTGGACAATAGACGGATTTGTCTATCTGACCAGTATTATGGATTTATTTTCCAGAAAAATCATAGCCTGGACACTTTCAGAAACACTGGAAGTATCCTGCGTGATTGATACTATAAACAAAGCCAAAGCTCGCCGAAATATTGATCAACCATTAATTATCCATTCGGATCGTGGCAGCCAGTATGTTGCAAAGGAATATAAAAAAGCAACCGAAAATATGCAGCGTAGCTACTCGAAGAAAGCTTTTCCGTGGGATAATGCATGCATTGAATCCTTTCATTCTGTTATCAAACGTGAATGGCTCAATCGCTTTAAAATCCGAGATTATAAGCAAGCATACCAGTTGATTTTTGAATATCTGGAAGCTTTCTACAATACGAAACGAATTCATAGCCATTGCAACTATATGTCGCCAAACGAATTCGAACAAATGTATGAAAGAACGAACACTGAGGCTGAGCTTCTGGCAGGTTAAAATGGGAAGAAATTTCTCATTTTAACTTGTACTAAATCTTGACATAGGACCAGCTTTCTGATAGACACTCAGCTGTTCTCATGAAAATCAGCGGACAGATCCAGAGGCAACTGTTTATTGTAAAATACATAACAAAAGGTTAAGACATTGCCAATTTATAATATCAGAAAGCTATTGTTTTTCCTTTTATATGCAAAGAAAATGGTTTATGGTTCATAATGTAATAACCAAGCAAAAGTGAGAAATAGGAATATACAGGGTAAATCGGTGCTACTTCTGCCCAGCCATATACAAGAAAGGAGAAGAGTAAAACCAAGAAGACTGTATTTTGCTCACTGGAAGCCTTATAAATGGCATATGTAATAGCTGCTACAATAACGATAAAGGCAGCAATTCCCCAATGTAGTCCAATATAAGAAAACATCATGTCGAGGCAGTCTTCATCCTCTATAGGAAATCCATAGAAACCAACGCCACCATTTCTTAGATAGAAAGTAGTGGTCAATTGAATTCTTGAGAGCATGGTTCCGTCATGTTGTAAAAATAATTCCGGTTTGCGGATATATAAATAACTTCCGATAAATGGAATACAAACACATAGAAGAAATGCTCCGGATGTAAATAGTACCATCATTTTATGAAACCAGTTTTTTGGTATGACAATTGACAATAAGTGGATGACAATCAGCATAGCTATAACAGCTTCTGCAGTTCTGCTGTTGGCTGTCAGATCCAGAAAGATGATAAAACCTGCATAAAGGATGCAGTCATACCATTTTTTACATTCTTTTCGGAGGTACATGATATCCATTGCCAAAAGTAAAAAATCTAATCCCATCATATTAGCATGAGTCCAACCGAAAAATGTACGTGTTCTTCCGCCAATCCATACATTTATCTTATTGATCATTAATCCCATAAAAGGTAGGGTGAGAAACAAGGCGCTGCGTACAATACGGACATACAAATCTAATTTTACAATTTTTTTTATTTCAATATTTTTGGCGCAGCAGAGGAACATCATTGTGCCGAAAATATTGTAGAAGTCATAATTGTATTGATAACTCTTATAACATAAATAGAGCAATACAATAAGAAAAAAACAATCCAGAACAGAATTTTTTTGAAGAATAACTTTTACTAGCAGTAGAATCAAAAGAATATGATAAAAGAGTGTAACCTGATTCCAATATTGAGGAACAGTCTGGCGCATGAAACTGAAAAGTGGGTAATACATTCCAAGCAGAAAATAGAGAATGTATAAAAAGATTGTAGAAATCTCATTGCGTTGTTTGAATTTTTCTATTAATATATTCATAAGTGTATTCTCCTTAATATAATCAGTATATAATTGATTATAACATAAGAGTTTTTTTGTGAAAAGAAAATGAGAAAGGCAGATTGTTGAAAATGGGAAAAAAGCTGCTTAGTATTATCATTCCATGCTATAATGAAGAAAAGACAGTAGAAACCATATATGTTGCTATTACGGATACAATGGATATGCTGCCACAATATGATTATGAAATATTATTTGTAAATGATGGCTCCAAAGACAATACATTGAACAAATTGACCGGATTATCAGAAATGGATGTGCATGTGAAGTATTATTCATTCTCAAGAAACTTTGGCAAAGAGGCGGCAATTTATGCAGGTCTTACGAATGCAAGAGGAGATTATGTAGTGACAATGGATGCGGATATGCAGGATCCTCCGGCACTTCTGCCGGAGATGACCCGTATACTTGAGTCAGGAGAATATGACAGTATTGCGACAAGACGTGTAAGCCGTAAGGGTGAACCGGTGGTACGCTCTTTTGTGCCAGATGTTTTATAAATTGATACGGAGGGATATCCGATGCGGATATTGTGGATGGAGCCAGGGATTTTCGAATGATGACGAGATATGGTAAACAGCGTACTTGCTTTATCAGAGTATAATCGGTTTTCAAAAGGTATTTTTGGGTGGGTTGGTTATCGGACAAAATGGTTAGAGTATGAGAATATTGAACGTTCAGCCGGGGAGACAAAGTGGAGTTTCTGGAAACTTTTGTCTATTCTCTGGACGGAATTGTTAATTTTTCCAATGTACCGCTGATGATCTCGTCCTACCTTGGAATATTGATGACGTTTATTTCTTTTGTTGCAATCATATTTATCATTGTTCGAAAGCTTATTTTTGGAGATCCGGTCAGTGGATGGCCATCCCTGGTATGTATCATTACGTTTGTTGGTGGAATTCAATTGTTCTGTATGGGAATCATGGGACAATATCTGTCTAAGACCTATATGGAAGTGAAGAAAGACCGCATTATATTATTCAGAAAAGCAATGACGAAGAAACGGAAAAAATAAGTGAGTCTGAACATGGATAAATGTTTACCAAAACAAGAGAAGAAGAATAGAAAAGTGCTGCAGCTCTGAATTTTCAAAGTTGTAGCACTTTTTCTATTCTTCTGGCAGCTTTATCACAATAATGTCATGAATTACTGCAATACAGTTTTTTGATGGATAGGAATCAAGCTTCTGGTACTCTTCGGTCTGTTTGATGGCAGCAATCTCCTCACTGCTGGCTTGGTCAAGCTGAATACCAAAACAGTAATTCCACATAGCAAAATAGTGAAAATCAAGATTTAGGAAGTTATCCTGATCTACACCAATAATATAAGGTACAGTTCCGCCAATATTAGAAGAATAGGTGTGGTAGGTTCCAATGATGGCAACCTTGGATATCTCAGGAAACTCGTCTAGATCTTCTATGCGGTCTAATACGTTGCTGGCAATGCTATAGCTTTTTTCGTAGCTCAGGTTCATCTCATTATAGCAGATATTGGCATTTCGGATGTTGTAGAAGGAAAGATAACAAAGTACAACAATTCCGATAGATTTTATGATTTTTTCAAAACGCGTTTTTACACAGCCATGTTCAAGATAGCAGAGCAATAACAGATAAATAAAGCAGGCACCCATCTCCATCAGTGTGTGATACCAGACATCGGATGATACAAAGAAATAAAAAACATACAGTAAGAGGCAGGCAGATGATACAGAGTATTCCGGTAAGGCAAGCAAGTGGCTGCCTGTACAATTTGTTTTTCAAAATCAGATAGACAGTACAGAGTAGGAGCAGAGCAAATACAAGGCGGTTAGCATATCCGTACCAGTATACATTAAGAGCTTCGTTAAAAGAAAGGAGGTGGGACAATTCATTATATACATTTCGGAAAGCCTGTCTGTATTCCCAAAGGGATAGAATATGGATCTGACCGATTCCCTGATAGGCGGTCAATGTAATGTGATAGTAAGCATTAATGAGTGTGGATGCAATCTTATAGAAAATAAAGCCTCCAAGCAGAAGTGGGATATATTTCCAATTGTTGCGGAAGAACGATTTGAAATCTTTCTGTTTTATAAGCAGATCACGGGCAAACATAATAAGCAGAATGCAGAGCATGACACTGATGTATGCCTGATAAGTTCCAATGCTTAATCCAATGCAGATAATACCTGGAAAGATACCGTATCTATATCGCCAGGTCAGATAAATGCCTAGCACAGCCATTAAAAATGCCATCATGTAACCGTCAGCAGTGAACATAAATGCAAAGGATGCTGTGACGGTAGGGAAAGAAACAATGAGCAGGGCGAGCAATACGCAGGATGCGCATTCCTGTAATTCGAAAAGTTCAACAAGCAGTATGCTTGCAAGGCTGATATAGAGCAGGGACAATGCACCATTCACCCAAGGCATATCATATTTGGAAGAGATTTTACTGAAAAATTCAAGAAAACATCTTCCGGAAGAGTAAGTAGCACCGGTTCCGGCAAAGTTATACATAGAATCCCAGGATGGCAGAAAGTTGAAAAAACGATAGGCATGAGCCAGCATTCCACCAATCCATGTGGCGAGAAATGTAATTTTCCATTGCTTTTTTATATGGAGTGTTCGATTAAAAATTTTTAAAGTTGTTTCATTCATAAAAGGTATCCTTTTCTACTACAATATATTTATGGTTAATATCCCTTACAGCCAGTAAGGAATTATCCATCTTGTTGCTTAAGCTGTTAGAATGTAGGTAGCAATTGGATATCTTCTCCTTTCTTGGACTTCGCGTCCGTAACACAGACTGATAACCAGCTCCTCATTCGCAGCGTTCGTTTTATGCAGGTTGAATCACCTCAGGTGCATTCGTGTCACACCACAGTAGATTGAATAGGCAATGAGTAAAACTGGTACTTATCCATTGCAATAATCTTAAGGAGTGACAAATTTATGAACGCAGTAGGTATCGATGTTTCAAAAGGTAAAAGTATGGTTGCTATTATGCGGCCTTTTGGCGAAATTGTTTCCACACCCTTTGAAATTAAACACACATCCAGTGACATCAATTCGCTTGTAAAACTTATCAAGTCTATCGAAGGTGAGTCCCGAATTGTAATGGAGCATACCGGACGCTATTACGAAGTCCTTGCCCATCAACTTTCCGAAGCAAATCTTTTCGTTAGTGCCATTAACCCAAAGCTTATCAAGGATTTTGATAACGATTCCCTTCGTAAAGTCAAAACAGATAAAGCTGACTCTGTTAAAATTGCCCGATATGCACTTGACAAGTGGCAAAATCTGAAACAGTATAGCGTTATGGATGAATTACGCAATCAACTCAAAACCATGAACCGTCAGTTTGGCTTTTACATGAAGCACAAGACGGCTATGAAGAATAACCTTATCGGCATCCTTGACCAAACCTATCCTGGTGTTAATACTTATTTTGACAGTCCTGCACGTAGTGACGGCAGCCAGAAATGGGTCGATTTTGCATCTACATACTGGCATGTAGACTGTGTCCGTAAAATGTCCATAAACGCTTTTATTGATCACTATGAAAACTGGTGCAAACGCAAGAGTACAACTTCAGCAAGTCAAAGCTGAAGAAATCTATGGAAAAGCAAAGGAGCTTGTTCCTGTACTTCCTAAGGATGACATTACAAAGCTTATTATCAAGCGGGCAGTTGACCAACTTAACAGTGCTTCTATTACTGTTGAGTCGCTACGCACTCTCATGAACGAAACTGCATCCAAGCTTCCGGAGTATCCCGTTGTTATGGCAATGAAAGGGTTGGAACGTCACTCGGTCCTCAACTGATGGCTGAGATTGGTGATGTTTCCCGTTTCACTCACAAGGGTGCCATTACTGCTTTTGCCGGTGTAGACCCTGGTGTTAACGAATCCGGCTCTTATGAACAGAAAAGTGTTCCAACTTCAAAACGAGGTTCTTCTGACCTCAGGAAAACACTATTTCAGGTAATGGATGTCTTAATCAAAACACATCCACAAGATGATCCTGTGTATCAGTTCTTAGACAAAAAACGGGCTCAAAAGAAACCGTATTATGTCTATATGACTGCCGGTGCTAACAAGTTTCTACGCATCTACTATGGACGAGTGAAAGAATATCTTGCATCTCTTCCAGAATCTTAATTATCTACTATACCTTTCAGACCAGCACTGGTGTGGTGGTCTTGTTTTGATGTCTAATTTTCAACCTGTATAAAATTTTCAAAGTTCTTTCATTTTAGCCTTGACTTTTTATTTGCAGGCTGTGTTTAAAAATAAGAGTCAACCATTGGTATGGTTGTGTATTGATAATTTTGCAAGGCATTAATCTGATCATCAATATTACCTGTATAGTTGTATAAGTGGTATACGTTTGATCCACCGGAAGAGATTCCATCGTAGCGTGGAACATCTGGATAAGAAGCGTCATAATCCCGGATATAAAGCAGACGTTCCCGTTGCTGATCGGGATAAAAATCATGTATACTATATCCGAATTCACTGTAATCTTTATCAAGCGATTGAACGATGGTTGGAACAAGTTCGTCTAAAGTAATAGGAGCATTGGTACCATTAAGTGATTCGTGGGATTCCTGTTTTTCCTTGATGAAAAAGATTATTTGTGGATATTCAACGTCACCATGATCAGAGGTGATAATAATAGTTGAATCATCATAAACGCCTAGTGTTTTTAATTCATTCAAATAAGCTTCAAGCATAGTGAATATTCCCTTAACGGTTGACTGGCAGGTTGCATTTTGAGCATCAAACTGGCAATTTTCATCGGTTGTGAATTCATGTGTCCCATTTAAATGCTGAATTATGAAATAATTACCAGATGAATCAGTTGTCAGACCATTTTCAATGAGATGATTATAAAAATCATAGTTCGCATGTAAAATAGTATTTTCAGGATAAGATACAATAGAGGTATATGTTGCATTTGATACGTCAAAAAAGGATTTGAAGTATTCTGGCATAAAGCGATAGCAGGACATGTAGAACATTGTCTTATACAGTTTATGGTAATCAATGCAAATAGAACTTTGTTTTGTAGTTATATTACTAATTTTTCCGTCAAGAAGCGGCAGAGAATGATTACCTGTCAGAATAGATGTCGTTGGAGTATATAAATTTACTTTGTAATTGGCATCAGATAAAATAGAAAAATAATCGTTTGTAGTAGTATTTGTCCAACAATCTTCTAACCAGTCATCAACAGATAACGAAGGATCTAAATCGTTTCCTGTTAGTAAATGCGGTAGTGATGGATAGGTTCCATGGTAATTGCAGTCGGCATTATTGTAATAAGTGAAATCATGCAGAAAATCCTTTAAATCCGGATATTTTTCAACGGCAGATGCAAGGTAAGTGCTGGAAAAATTATCCAGAATAAATAAGATAATGTTATCATTTGAGGATACGGTAAATTGCTTACTTCCATCCAGGATAAGTTCGTCCTTGTCACTGTAGTATGTAAAGGCGGATTTATCTGCGGAGGGGAAAAGTGAAATGTATCCAACACATTGCATCCCCAGAATAATGAGAGGGATGTTAACATTACTTTTGAAGATATTCTGTTGAAATTTTGCAAACAGCAAAGCTCCCAAAATGATAGTTGCCCAAATAATGGAATTTACAATTATTTTTGAAGGTGATGCGGTGTATGCTTCTGCACGGGCACCCATTTGTTCCAGATGGCGGTTTAAAACATTGTCTGGATATATCCTGCAATTCGATTCCCCAGAAAACAGAAAGAATATATTTTCCGAGCTTGTCTGGAAAGAATGAAATAACAAGCGTAAAATAAATGATATTAAGAAAGCAAAATCAAAAATTTCCATCCAAATTCCTGATAGACAAATCCAAATTCTTTATAATTGCCAAAAATATTTCAGATGGTCCCATAACAAAGGTATAAAAATTGGAAAGCAGATAATAATGAAATTGGATAAAAAGTAATAAAGTTTTTTTTGCGTTCATTTAAGACTCCATTTCGTAATTTTATTACATAAATATTAAAAATAAGAATCAATCATTGGGATAGTGATAACATCGTCACCGTAAAGTGCATTTACAAATTCGGCTTCACCGCCAGTATAAGTATAGACACGATAAGCATTGACTTTTCCATCTCGGAGACCATCGTAGCATGGCACAGGTGGTTTACTTTCATCAAAATCGCGAATATAAACGGTACGTTCACGCAGTTCACCGTCATTAAAATCATGAATACTTGAACCAAATTCTGAATAGTCCTTACCGAGAGATTCCACGATAGTAGGGACTAATTCATTTAAGGTAATAGGAGCGGATGTTTCCTGCATCATTTTATGAGTTTCATTTTTCTCTTTTATAAAGAAAATCATTTGTGGACGGTCGATTGTGCCGTGATCAGAGGTAATAATGATAGTAGAATTATCATAGGCACCCAGTTTTTTTAATTGTTCTATGTACACATTCAACATTGTAAAAATACCTTTGACAGTAGATTCGCAGGATAAATTCTGCTCATCATATTCACAAAATTCATTTGTGGTAAATTCGTGCGTTCCATTTAAATGCTGGATAGTAAAATAATTACAGGAATTGTCTAATGTCAGTCCAGTGGATAATAAATTGCTGTAAAAATCATAATTAGCATGTTGGACTGCATTTTCAGGGTAGCTTACGATGGATGTATAAGTCTCATTTTTTACATCAAAAGCTGGTTTAAAGTATTCTGGCATAAAGCGATAACACGACATATAAAGCATTGTTTTGTAAAGTTTCGAATAGTCAATCATTCGGGTATTGGATTTATAAGTGACATTATTGATTTTATCATCTAATAGTTCCAAAGAGTTTGTGCCAGTGAGGATACTTGTGACAGGTGTATATAAATTTACTTTATAGTCTTCGGATTCTAAGAGGGAAAAGTAATCATTTGTTATGTCATTTGTCCAACATTGTGTCAGCCAGTCATCAACGGTAAGGGATGGATCTAACTCATTCCCAGTGATAAGGTGCGCAAGAGATGGATATGTCCCGTGATAATTGCAGTCTGCATTTGAGTAATAAGTAAAATCCTTAAGCTGATCTGTTAATTCCGGATACGTCTGAACAGCAGAGGTGTAATAGTCTATTGCAAAATTATCCAGTACAAATAATATAATATTTTCTTTCGAGGAAATGGTATATTGTTCACTTCACGTCAAGACATAATTCTTCTGTTGGATAAGAAAAAGCAGCTTCGTCAGCGGTTGGAAAGAGTGAGAGAAAACCGACAAGTTGCATGCCAAAGATAATGCCGCTTGTTATTGATAATATTTTATGCATTTTTTTTTGGATACATGGTAAAAACAAAATTAAAACAAGTAAAACAAACCATAAACAAGCATTGAGAACGGTTTTCATCCGGGTAGCCGAATAAGATTCTGCACTTACACCCATCAGATCCAGCTGTTTATTTAAAAACATAGTCTGCAGGTAACCTGCAATTCCAATCCAGTAAATGACAGACAAAAATATTTCTGAATTTTGTCAGGTAAAAAGGAAAGAATTAGGGTTAATAAGGTGGTGATTAAAATGAAAAAATAAAAATTTCCACCCGAATTCCTGATAAGTAAAGCCTAACTCTTTATAATTTCCAAAGTATATTTCGGTAGGTCCCATCACGCAGAGTGTAAATATTGGGAGTAACACAATGATATAGTTTGATAAAAATGTAAAATAGAAATTCTTTTGCTCATTATAAATCTCCTTATGATAAATACAGAGTTTTAATCTGTCTCAGAGAGCAGATTATGAGAAACAATATATTCTCCAAGATAGTCGGCAACTTTGGTTGCTCCGCTTATATTCAGGTGTTCGATATCCATAAAATCTGTATCACCGTTGAGCCCGACATCATCCATGTGTTCAAACAGGTTAAGGTAAGTGCAGTTGTTGGCAGCAGCATATTCGGCCATGGCATCTGAATAATTATATTCCCCTCATAAGGAACAGTATAAAAGATAAGACGAATATTATTTTCATTGCAGATGCTGACGATTTTATCTAATAATTCGACAGAGTTATCAGGCAGTTCTTTCTGTTCAAAAGTTGAGGGATCAGAGATTATTGTTGGAACAATACTGTCACTGCCTGAAAAACCATGTGATGCCTGATACTCTTTGACAGAAGTTCCAGAATCAAAACTGTAATAATTAATGTTTGTCCAGTTTTCGTGAAAGGCAAGTAATGGGATGTAGTAAGATAAGTAACGATCCTTGTTTTTGCCAAAGCATTGGGCTAAATATTCTCTTTTCCCTTTAAAATCGGAAATGCCTTTTGTGTAATAAATTTCACCATTGAGATCTGTGTCTTCATGAACTTTGTCTACGTTAAAGGTTTCAATTAATATCACTTTAGGAGATTGTGTTCTTAGGGCGTCCTCAAAGAACAAAGTGGTGGTATTAAGAAATTGCCAGTTACAGCCATAATTATAAGCACTGAATCCATATCTTTCTGTCATTTCATTTACATTTAATCCTTTATATACATGGCTGGAGCCACAGGCAATGACATCGAATGAATTTTCAGGCATGGAATGAAAAGATTCTATTGCATGGAAAGCATCCACTGTAAAATTAGGTTGTAAAAGGCGTCCGGCATAGAATACGGAGATACCAATGATGGCAGCACAACTGATGCAGCATACTATTTTTTTCATTATTTTACCTCTAAAATTGAAAATAAATAAATTTGGATGCGTCATAGGAAGTCCCGTAGATTCCGAATACAAGAATAAAACAACGGAAAATGCTATGATCAGAACCTGGCACCAGGCATCCTGTCTGGCGACAATTTCACGGATACATATTTTCTTCTGTTTTAAATAATCCGTTACAAAAGTAACAAAATACATAAAAGCATAAAGCAGAAGTTTTTGGAATTTAGTCCGCAATTATAAAGCGATCCATCAAAGAGAATCCATGGATTATGTACATGGATAATCTGTGAGAGAATCGTGAGTGCTTCTGAAAAACTGTTGGCGCGGAAAAATATCCAGGTGAAATCAATCAGGACAAAAGTCACTATAATATGAACGGCTTTATGTCCGATGGAATTGCGGTTTAAGCGAAAAAGTTTTACAAGTTTATCACGCAAAGGCTGCAGGATTTCTCCGATGATCTGGTAAAGACCGTTAAGTCCACCCCACACGACAAATGAGATTTTGGCACCATGCCAGAGACCACTTACGAGGAAAACAATCATTTTGTTCATATATTTGCGCCATTTACTGCATCTGCTTCCACCGAGCGGAATGTAGAGGTAGTCCCTGAACCAGGAAGTCAGGGAAATATGCCATCTTCTCCAGAAGTCAGCAACAGAAACTGCCAGATAAGGAGACTGGAAGTTTTCCATTAACCGGATACCGAGAATCTGGGCAGCCCCATAGCGATAATAGAGTATCCGGCAAAATCACAGTAGATCTGAATGGCAAAAAGTGCAGTGGCTACGATCAGATACCATCCACCAAAGGTGTGATAATCACCGTAAACCCAGTCAACGAAGATTGCAATACGGTCAGCCAGTACAATTTTTAAGAAAAATCCCCAGAGCATCAGTAAAAGACCGCTTTTGGCTTCATCCGAATTAAACTTATGTGGTGTGGCAAGCTGTTGCAGCAGGTGGCTGGAACGTTCGATTGGACCGGCGACCAGCTGCGGAAAGAATGATACAAAAAGTGCATACTGAAAAAAATTCTTTTCAGCACAGGTATTTCCACGGTAAACATCAATCGTATATCCCAGTGCCTGAAAGGTATAGAAAGAGATGCCGACAGGAAGAAGAATATCGACAGATGGAAGATTGAGCTGTATATGGAAGACGGACAGTGCATTCCCTAAAATTCCGATTGCAAAATTAATATATTTAAAATAAAAAAGCAGGGACAGGTTTAATAAAACACTAATAGCTACAACTATTTTTTTCTTCCGCGTGATAAGCGGATCAGCAGATCTTTGCTGGAGCGTATCCAATGCAAGACCGCTAAGGTATGTCACAATGGTAGAAAAAAGAATGATCAGAGCATATTTGGCATTCCAGCACATATAGAAATAGTAGCTGGCAATCAGAAGCCAGTAGTTTTTCAGCTTTTGTGGAATCAGAAAGTATATCAATACCACAATCGGGAAAAAAATTAAAAAGTCAGATGAGTTAAATGACATAAAAATCTCCTTAAGTAATCATTAGAAATAGGAATCAATTACCTGTACAGGTGTATAATATCCATTGTCATAAAGAAAGACAAGGTCTTTCAGTGTGCCATAATAAGTATATACATGATAAGCATTCATGCCGCCTTCGGTCACGCCATCGAAGCGTTTGACGGCAGGATATGCATCGTCTCTTACGCGGATGTAAACGCTGCGTTCCCTGGACTCGTCAGCAGAAAAATCGTGGACACTCTGACCGTATGGAGCATAATCTTCACCTATAGCTTCCACAATGGTAGGAACAAGATCATTCAGGCTGATTGGAGCATTCGTTGTCTGCATAGAGTCGTGCGTTTCATTTTTTCCTTTCATAAAGAAAATCATCTGTGAACGTGCTTCTGAACCATGATCGGCGGTAATGATAATCGTTGAGTTATCATAAATACCAAGGTCTTTAAGCTGCTGTAAGTAGGCATCAAGCATTGTAAAAATACCTTTTACAGTTGTTGCGCAGGTTGCATTATCAGGATCATAAGCGCAGTTTTCGTCGTTGACGAATTCATGCGTGCCATTCAGATGCTGGATCGTAAAATAGTTGGATGCTGAATCAAGGCTTAATCCGGTATCTTGCAGTTTTTCATAAAAACTATAGTTGGAATACATCATTTCATTGTCTGGGTAAGATACAATGCTTGTATATTGAGAATTATTTACATCAAATTGAGGTTTGAAATATTCAGGTAAAAAACGATAGCAGGACATTTGCAGCATCGTTTTATTGAGTTTTTCATAGTCAATCTCTCTTGAAGAAGATTCAGTTCCTACATTATCTATTTTCCCCTGAAGTAATTCCAGAGTATCGGTCCCGGTAAGAAGACTGGTCACAGGAGTGTACAGATTTACTTTGTAATTGTGTTTTTCGAGAAGTTTATAGTATGTGTTTGTGGAATCGTTATTCCAGCATTGGTTTAACCAGTCGTTTACAGAAAGACCGGTATCCAGAGGATTACCGGTAAGCATATGTGCAAGTGATGGATAAGTTCCCCAGTAGGCACAGTCAGCATTATTATAGTATGTAAAATCAGAAAGAGAATCTGTCATGTCTGGGTAGGAAGCGAGCGCTTCATCCCAGAAGGTGTTGGAAAAATTATCCAGAACAAACAGGATAATATTTTCATTAGAGGAGAGTGTATATTGTCCGGCACCGCTTAGGGAGAGTTCTCCATCGGTGTCATTGTAAGCCATTGCAGAAGCATCTGCTGTAAGAAATAAAGACACAAATCCTACAATCTGGATACCAAGGAGAATACTACTGGTTACGGTCAGCAGTCGGGTACAAAGGTCTTTTTTGAAAACACAGATAAGCACAGATGCAGCCAGGATAACAAGCCAGAATAAAGCATTCAGGATGACCCGTGTAGCATTGGCTGTATATCCTTCAGCAGATACCCCAATCTGGTCAAGATTTTTATTCAGAAACATGGTCTGAATATACCCGGCAATGGTAAAACCCCATAAAACGGAGAGAATCAGTGTTCGCGGAAATTTTGGAACAATCTGTAAGATTAGGGCGATAAAAAGCGCAAGGACTACAGAAATTCCCAGAAATTTCCATCCAAATTCCCTATAGATAAAACCAAATTCACTGTAGTTGCCGAAAAAAATCTCAGACGGTCCGAAAACGCCAAACATGAACAATGGCAGAAATACGATCAAAAGTGTAAATAAATAGTTTTTAAGAAAAGAACCAGGTGTAACAGCTTTTTTTAACATAAATTTCCTCTTTCTTATTAAATGTATTTCGATTGAAAAATTACGAATGCAATTATAGCATAGAACACAGGGAAGGGATAGTATTCAGTTGAAAATTCTTGAAATACACAGGGTTATCATGTAAAATGATATGAGTTATTAACTTTATATGAGGTGCAAAAATGAAAAAAAAAGAATATTTGAAAAAATTTTTTTTATGTTGGGAATCTGTCTTTCTATTTATCTTTATGATTGGAATTTTTGGTCCGTCCGAAGTCTTTTTTGGTAATTATACAGAGTTGGGAGTTGTATATGGGGAATTCGGTTGGTTATTTTTTGTGGTTGGATTTACCATTTCCATCATAATTGCATTCGTTTTGGTATTTTTCCCAGAAATAATTCGGAAGATTATATTAGCAGTTGTCTGGGGATTATCCATTGCCGGATATATTCAGGTTATGTTTTTAAATAAAGGGATTGACCAGATTGGTGTGACAGCAGAGGGGTATATTCCAGATGCCGACAGAGTAATAAAGAATGCTGTTTTTTGGGGAGCTGCAATTGCAATTACATTTGTCATCACATTTGTTTGCAAAAAGAAATGGAGTAAGGTAATACAGCTTACAACAACAGTGCTTTTATTAGTCCAGCTGGTTGCATACGGCTCCTTATTTCTGACAACAGATGATGGAGCTTTTCATTATGCTGAAAATGAACTTTGTTTAAACATGGAGCAGCAGTTTACAATCTCTTCCAATGAGAATATTATTGTACTTCTTTTTGATAATTTGCCAAATGAATGGTTTGAGGAAGCAAGAGCAACTTATCCGGATATTACAAAAGGGTTAGAAGATTTCACATACTATAACAATGCAGATTGTAATTATTATGGAACATATCCATCCTTTATTCATATCTTGACAGGAAATCCATTGGATCTGAGTTTATCTGTAAATGATTATTTTAAACAAAGTTGGGACAATGAGAAAACGAATGCATATTTTAATATTTTACATAGTCATAATTATAAGATGAATGTGTTTTCGTATTTGTCAGAAGTTATGACGGGAGGTAATAGTCTTGAAATTGCGGAAGGAAAAGTAGACAATATTATAGAAAAAGATGATGCAAGAGAAATTGATAAGCCACTTTTGTATAAAACTATGCTGAAAATGTCATTATACCGATATATGCCAGAATATTTTAAACCAAAATTTGATGTACAGAATGAACAATATGCAAGTATTGTATCGTATCCGAATAATACGATGCAGTATTCAAATCCGAATTTTTACAATACAATGATGGAAAAAGGTCTGACGATTGATGATTCCAGCAATTATTTTGTTGTGAATCACTTAAATGGTGGACATGAATTTATTAATGATGCAAATTGTCAATATGCACAGGATCCAGATAGAGATGATACTATAAAAGGTATTTTTTTGTTAGCGGCAGAGTATATTAACCAGATTAAGGAATCAGGCTCCTATGATGATTCTACAATTATTATTATGACGGATCATGGAACAGGTAGAAATGCCCAACCTATTTTCTTTATGAAAGAGCCTCATGAGACGCATGATGTAATGCAGGAAAATAATGCGCCTATTACATATGAGGAACTTATGCCAACGATTGTAGAGTTATTAGGAGAAGATTATTCTGTTTTTGGACAGAGTTTTCATGAGTTTAAGCAGGATGAGGTGCGACATCGTGTTTTCTATGATAGAACATATGATACGGAATATCCGGATGTGAAAAGATACGATGGAATGCAGGGAGGAGCAAATATTTATTATAAATATGAATATGATGGAAATCTTGGTGCAATCCAGTATCAATATGATAATGAATTACATGAAATTTTCCCAATGGTAGATTCTTATTATTAGGATGGCAAACTTTTGATAAAACAGAGGATAAAGAGATGAAAATTAAAAACAATGTCAAATGCTTTATTTCGATGATCGCAATTATTTTATATCCGAGCATGTTTATGTATTTTCATAACATGTCGGAGGGACATTTTATAGAAATTTTACCATCGATCGGGAAAAATTTGATTTTAGCAGTAGTTTTATTAGTTGCATTTAGTGTACTATTTAGAAACATAAGAAAGGCTTTTTTAACAAGTGAGATAGCATTACTTCTTTTTATGAATTTTAATACGATTCTTGGAGCAATCAAAAAAATAATCCCGGGTATGAGAAAAGCATATTTTTTTGTGATTGTTGCAGTTATATTAACGATAGTATTCTCTGTTGTAAAAAGAAAAATAAATGAGCCGGAAAATATTTGTACAATTCTCGGAATTGTGTTTTTCGTTCTCATAGTTTTCAACCTGATAAGTTCAATTCCACAGATATTAACCAATAATAATAAGACAGCTGTCTCACAGGAAGAAAATGATATTGCCGAAAAAAGATTTACCGGAGACAAGCCGAATGTATATTTCTTTTTATTTGATGAATATGCGGGTTTTGAGAATATTGAACACTATTATGATTACGATAATCAGGAATTTTCAGATTTTCTTACACAGAGGGGATTTAATATTTCATATGGAAGTCATAACACAGAGTCTATTTGGACATCTACAATTGTACCCAATATTCTGAATCTCTCATATGTAGCAAGTGATGATATTTACTCTATTGATAATATGGCGCGATCGGAGAATGCGTATCTATATCAGCTCTTTGCCAATAATGGATATCAGATTAATATGGTCAATCATTTGAATACATTTTCAGATACCAATTGTAATGTTTTAAATTATAAACAGAAGAAAGAAAATTTATCTACTTATGTTCTTGACAATGGTATCTGGAGTGAAGTTGATTCTTTTGTGAGTTGGGGAAAACAAAAATTAAGCGGAAACTCCAATGATTATTATACGAATCTGAGTGATGTGTTGACTATTATGGAAAATATTACAGATTATACGAGTGATAGTAAACCAACATTTACTTTTGCTTATGCAGAATGTCCACATGAATATTTTACATTTGACGCAGATGGTAATCGGATAGCGAAAGAGGATGAAACAAATTGGAAAGATAAAAGCATATATCTTAACCAATACAAATATATTACAAAATGTATGGAAAGAATTGTAGAGGATATTCAGAAAAACGATCCGGATGCATTAATTATACTAATGTCTGACCATGGAGCAAGATATCCGCACTGGCAGGTTGATCATTATGGTGCCAAAGCCTATGATGCGTCAGTAGAGACTTTATATATGCAGAATATTTTAAACTGTGTCTATTATAAGGGTGAAAAGCTCGATATAGAAGGTATGACAAGTATTAATACATGGAGAACGGTACTGAACACTTACTTTGGAACGGATTATGAGATGCTGCCGGCACCGGAAGGTTTTAAGGCAAGTACAGGATTTTAGTGATATATGCAACAAAACAGGTAAAAGTAAATGAGAAGAAGTATAAAAATTTTTGCAATAAGTACAATAGCGTTTGTTATTTTGTATCCATGTTTATTTATGTATTTCCAGAATGCCGATGAGGCAAAACTTATTGATGCATTACCTGCATTCGAAAAATTTTTGGCATTAGCGATAGTAGTGTTTGTAATTTGTATTATTTTCATGAAGAATACTGGTAAGGCAGTGTTAGCCAGTGATGTAATACTTTTTATCTTAACTAATTTTAATGTATTTTTAAGCAAAGTAGATCATGTGATTGGAAGAAAAAAGATAATTGTAATTTTATTTTTTGTAATATTTATGTTTATGATTCTGGTTAAGAAAAAAATCAGATCTGAACAAAATATTTGTATGTTGATTGGAATATATTTTCTGGTACTAATTGCAATGAATTTTTTTGTGGCGCTTCCAACAATATGCTCAAAACTAAATTATCAAAAAGTGGAAAATTCAGAGAATATAGAATATGTGTCTGAAGAAAAGCCAAATGTATATTTTTTTATATGTGATGAATATGCTGGGGTAGAGGGGCTGGAACGGTATTATAATTATGATAATAGAGTCTTTTTAAAACATATTGAGGAAAATGGGTTTAATATTTCAACAACAAGTCATAATTATGAGTCATGTTCTACGACAGTAAATATACCTAATTTATTAAATTTGGAGTATGTTGCTTCTCCAGACGAACTGGAAGCAAATAATTTAAAATATATGAAAAATCCTAAGTTATATCAAATTTTTAAAACGAATGGATATACGATTAATTTGATAAATCATACCCAGTTTTTGGATGAAGATGGGTGCAATGTTATTGCAACATCAGATGTAGTGGATACAATTTCAACCTATATTTTGCAAAAAAGTATTTTTCAATTAATAAAAGATTATAAAGCAGAACAAATTGAAACCAGTACGGATACACAATATTATGTATCAGATTTAAAAAATATATTAAATACGATGCAGACATGCTATAAAATGGTTGATAAGGAGAAACCCACCTTAACAATAGGGTATGTGTCGTGTCCTCATCCTCCATTTGTAATCGATGAGGAAGGGGGAGCAGTTGATTATAGAAATACATCCAATTGGGCAGACAAGAGTCTTTATTTAAATCAATTAAAGTATGTAAATGCCTGTATGGAGAATGCAGTGGATGGTATTTTACAAAATGATAGAAATGCTATTATTATTATACAATCTGATCATGGAGTTCGTTATCCTTATCATATGATGGAGTGCTACGGAACGCCTGAGTATGACGCAACTATAGAAACACCTTATATGCAGAATATTTTAAACTGTGTTTATTATCAGGGAAAAGAGATGGATATTGAAGGTAAAAGTGGGATTAATACACTTAGAATAGTTTTAAATGAGATTTTTATGACAAATTATGAGATGTTAGATAATCCAGAAAAGTATTTGTATCAATATAAATAAAAGATATATAACGTAGGAGAAGGTATGCTTTTTAATTCATATAGTTTTTTTGTATTTTTCCCAATAGTTGTCGTAGTTTATTTCCTATTACCCAAAAGAGTAAGTTATCTGTGGCTTTTGACTGCAAGTTATTATTTTTACATGGGGTGGAATGCAAAGTATGCATTATTGTTGTTATTGTCTACAGCAATTACTTACATAAGTGGTATAGTGATTCAGTGGTTGAATGATAATCGCCCTGAAAAAATAGAGGCAAAAAAATGGGTGGTTGTAGGATGTATTGTAGCTAATCTTGCAATTTTATTTTTCTTTAAATATTTTAATTTCACAATCGAAAGTATAAATGCAGTATTGGATCACACGAGTTTGCCGACAGTAAATACATCGTTAGATGTATTACTTCCAGTAGGGATTTCTTTTTATACATTTCAGGCTTTAGGATACACTGTGGACGTGTATCGTAGAGAGATTGAGGCGGAAAAGAATTTCTTTCGATACGCGTTATTTGTATCTTTTTTTCCACAACTTGTAGCAGGACCAATTGAACGCTCAAAGAATTTATTGAATCAGCTGCGAAATCCGAAATCATATCATTATGGGAGAATGTGTGATGGACTGTTACTAATGATTTGGGGATATTTTTTGAAATTGGTGATTGCAGACCGAATTGCAATCTTTGTAGATAATGTATATGCGAATGTTGACATTTATGATGGCAGGTATTTACTTTTAGCCAGTGTATTGTTTGCATTTCAGATATACTGTGATTTCGCGGGATATTCCACAATCGCAATTGGAGCTGCAGAGGTTATGGGATTTGAGTTGATGGAGAACTTTAATAGTCCATATCTGTCTCAGTCTGTTGCAGAATTTTGGAGAAGATGGCATATTTCACTCTCTTCCTGGTTTAAAGATTATCTTTATATTCCATTAGGAGGAAACAGAAAAGGAAAAATCAGAAAATATATAAATATTATGATCGTGTTTCTGGTAAGCGGTCTTTGGCATGGAGCAAATTGGTCATATGTTGTATGGGGAGGTCTGAATGGTGTTTATCAGGTAATAGGAGCAATTTTTACACCTCTTAGAAATAAAATCAAAGAAAATTTACACCTGAAGAAAAATTTCTTGCCATTAATGATAGTTTATATGTTTGTGACCTTTATATTAGTGGATCTTACTTGGATTTTTTTTCGTGCAGATACAATACAGCATGCGTTTGATATTATAGAGAGCATTTTCCATATGAATGATCCGGTACTTCTGGCTAATGGTGCACTTTATGATCTGGGACTTAGTAAGCCAAATTTTATAGTGCTTGTTATTTCGCTTTTATTATTGTTATTGGCAGATGTATGTAAATATCGTGGAGTAAAAGTTCGAAATGTGATTTTAAATTTAAATATTATAATAAGATGGACTATTATTATTGTCGGAATTCTGGGGATTTTGATTTTTGGAATCTGGGGAAGTGGATATTCAGAAACAAATTTTATATATTTTCAGTTTTGAGACAGAGAGATTATAGAGGAATTGCAATATCAACAAATCGAAAGAAAAAACTGATAATTAGTATATGAGGAACGAGATGAAAGTTGCAGGACGTATATTAAAGATTATATTTTTTTTAGGGATTTTGGGAAGCGGAATATTTTATATTTCGAAAGCTTTGCTTCCAAGAATACCAGACTTTTATGAAGAAGAACATTGGGATGTAGTGTTTTTTGGAACAAGCCAAAGTTACTGTACCTTTGATCCTGAAATATTTGATGAATATCATTTGAAGACCTATAATCGTGGCAGGCAGCAGCAGACGATGAACTATACATATTATTATGTCAAGGATGCGTTGGATAACAGCGATATTGATGTTGTTGTGTTAGAGATATTTGGTATGTTTTATGATGAGGATGACACAGGATTTACGAGCGAGGGAGTGAGAGATTCCTCATTAAATGACCTACGATATTCAGATATAAAAGTGGATGCAATAAAAGATTGCGTGCCGGAAGATTTGCAGTTGGATTATTTATTCCCTTTAGGTAAATATCATTCCAGATGGGAGGAATTGGATTATTCGTCTTTTGAGGGCTGGAAAGAGAGTGTAATGAATCCGTATTTTACAGAAGAGGGGAGAGGATTCAAACATTGGGCAGGCGCGCAGCCGTGTGGGTACGCATCCTGGGATGAGATATTTTCAGAAAGAAAGACGACCTGTTTATGAAGAAAATTTCAGATATCTGGATATGATGAATGAACTGTGTAAGGAGCATGGTACAGAATTGGTATTGGTGCGTGCACCGTTTCCATGCAATGAAAAAACAGTAGAGATGACAAATACAGTTATGGATTGGGCAGATACACATGAGGTTGAATTGATTAATTGTATGAAGGTGACAGATGTTATTGGTTTGAATTTTGAGGAAGACAGTCTGGATGCAGGAACACATTTGAATGAGAGTGGAGGAAAGAAAGTATCCAGATATATTGCGGAGTATTTAAAGGAAAATGTATTGAAATAAAATTCAATTATAGAAAAAATGATACACTAGATGAATATTTATGCAAGCAGGAGAATTAGATAAATTACTGAAAAGTGTTCTGATTTATATATGTAACATTGACAACAATGAATGCTAGTACTATACTTCAACAAGATTTATGTATTTAGGAGAAAAAGTATGATCACAAAAAGAGAATTTGATACGTTGGTACTTCTGACAGAGACAAAAGAGGTTGTATCTCAGAAAGATATGGCAGAGCGGTTAAAAATTTCAGCTGAAGCCGTGAATAAGACAGTCAAAGAATTGACAGAAAAAAACTATTGCAAAAATGGACAGATTACACAGGCCGGTCTGGATGCATTGGAACCTTATCGTGTGAAGAGGGCAGTATTTGTTGCAGCAGGCTTTGGAAGCCGGATGGTGCCGATCACTTTGAATACGCCTAAGCCGCTTGTCAGAGTCAATGGAACGCGTATTATTGATACACTTCTTGATGCAGTGGTAGAAGCTGGAATTCCTGAGATTGTTATTGTGCGTGGATATCTGGGAGAACAGTTTGATCAGCTTCTTTATAAATATCCGAACATCAGATTTGTTGAGAATCCGATTTATAATGAAGCAAATAATATTTCCTCCGCTGTATGTGTCAGATATCTTCTGCAGAATGCGTATGTTTTGGAAGCAGATTTACTGCTCCGTAATAAAAAACTGATCCGTAAGTATGAATATGAAACAAATTTCTTGAGTATTCCGGTGGAGTCCACGGATGACTGGTGTTTTGCAACCGATCATAATGGTGTGATCACAGAAGAAAAAGTAGGTGGTACCGACTGTCATCAGATGGTTGGAATTTCCTACTGGAGTGAAGCAGATGGAATCTCAAGCTTGCCAATGACTTAAATGAGGTTTATTTATCGCAGGGTGGAAAAGAGCGCTATTGGGAGCAGGTGCCGCTTGTTTATAAAAAGGAAAATTACCAAGTGCATGTTCGTGAATGTATTGCAGAGGATATTACAGAGATTGATACATTTAACGAATTAAAGGCAATTGATAATCGTTATGTCACAGGTTGATAAAAGCGACAAATGTGAGCAATTATAAAAAAATGATAATCAGGGACAACTTCAGAGACAGTTAAGTCCTACACATGTATGGGCAATGGCACTTGGTGCAAAAGTATCCAAATGCAGGCGGCGGATTTACTTTTACCAAGATGTGCTTTGGCAGAAATACGGCATATGTTTGTGGATGGTTTCTGGTAGTGGCTTATTTGACAAATGTTCCAATGAATTCGACTGAATTGGTCTAATTGTCGATGGCTTGGATGAATCAGCAGTTATTTTAAAATGGGGGTTGCATTATCAGGTGGCCGGCTATGATGTCTGGCTCGGAGAAATGTTGCTTGCTATGGGAATATTGATTTTATTTGGTATATTGAATATTCTTGGCGTGAAGAAGGCGGGGATTGTACAGACGATTCTCGCAGCATTGCTAGGCATTTCTGTTGTGACATTGACGATAGCAGCCTTAGTGAGCAGTAAGACATCTTTGGCAAATATGGCTCCATGGTGGGGTTTTCATAAGTCTGATGCCATTGCACCTTGGGCATATGTAGGATTTGATACCATACCGCAGGCGGCAGAAGAGTTTAAATTCTCTTACAAAAAAGTGAGTTAACAACTATTATGTATCATTAAGATAAAAAGTTTAAAGAAAATGTTTGCTCCTGCATAGCATTGTTGAAAGTGGTCGTATAATAATTATTATACGACCACTTTTACATTTACAGTTAGCAAAATTACTGTTATTCTTTATTTAGAAGAAACAGAAAGGAGACAGGAAGACATGGGTAGATTCGTAAACCCGGATAATAGTGCATTTCAGGTTGCGTTGAATTCTAAGATATATGTGGATAAGACTGGTTTGATTGAGTACACGAACAGTGTTCTTGATACGACAGATGCTTATATTTGTAATAGCAGACCACGCAGATTCGGAAAGTCGTATGCAGCGAATATGTTGGCAGCATACTACAGTAAGGGTGCGGATTCTGAGAAGATGTTTTCTGGATTGCAAATTAGTAAGGAAGCAGATTTCAGGGAGCATCTCAATAAGTATGATGTGATTCATATTGATATCCAGTGGTTCTTGGCGAATTGTGAGGACGTTGATAATGTTGTAACGCTTATTACAGATTCAGTTTTGAGCGAATTACGGGAAATATATCCAGATATTTTTACATGGGAAGTATCACGTTTACCGGATGCACTTTCCATTGTAAGAGAAAAAACCGGACAAAAGTTTATTATCATTATTGATGAATGGGATGTTCTGATTCGAGACGCGGCAACAAATGGAAAGGTTCAGGAGGCGTATATCAATTTCCTGAGGGGAATGTTTAAAGGAACTGAACCAACTAAATACATTCAGCTTGCTTATCTTACAGGTATTCTTCCTGTAAAAAAAGAAAAAACACAGTCTGCATTGAATAATTTTGATGAGTTTACAATGTTGAGTGCGAGCAATCTGGCTCCTTATATTGGTTTTACGGAGGATGAAGTAGAGAAACTTTCGAAGGAATATCATCAGGATTTTGATAAAGTCAAACGCTGGTATGATGGTTATCTTTTGAAGGATTATCAGATTTATAATCCGAGAGCGGTTGTAGGTGTGATGCTAAAAGGAGAATTTAAAAGTTATTGGTCCGAAACGGCATCTTATGAAGCAGTTACTCCTTTGATTAATATGAATTATGATGGTTTGAAAACAGCTATTATTGAAATGCTTTCTGGTGCAAATGTGAAGGTTGATACTGCAACTTTCAAAAATGATACTGTAAATATTCACAGCAAGGATGATGTGCTTACTTATATGATTCATCTGGGATATCTTGGTTATGATCAGTATACAAAAACAGCGTTTATTCCGAATGAAGAGATTCGGCAGGAACTTACAGTGGCAGTTGAAAGCCGGTCTTGGAATGAAATGTTGATGTTTCAGCAGGAGTCAGAAAGACTTCTGGATGCGACGTTAGATATGGATGGTGTGATGGTTGGAACTCAGATAGAGAAAATTCATAATGAGTATATTTCTGTTATTCAGTATCATAATGAAAATTCGTTAAGTAGTGTATTGACAATAGCATATCTTAGTGCAATGCAATATTATTTCAAACCAATTCGGAAATTGCCGACAGGCCGTGGATTCGCTGACTTTGTTTATATACCAAAACCTGAATATAAAGCGGATTATCCTGCGTTAATTGTGGAACTGAAATGGAATCAGAATGCACAGACTGCAATGCAGCAGATTAAGAATAAAAAGTATCCAACAGCCATTGAAAATTATACGGGGGATATTCTGCTTGTAGGAATCAGTTATGATAAAAATTGCAAAGAACATCAATGTTTGATTGAAAAGTATGAGAAAGAATCATAATATATGTAAAATGCTGATTGAAAATATTGTGATTATTGTTTTAAAAAGCTCGTATTGACAATTCTTAGAATTAAAGAATGCAATGTATGAAGTCTTATATTTTGAGGAAAATATACTTAAAATTGTTAAATTGAAAGAATTATTAATAAAAAGTTGAAGTTTAACTGAAAACTCGCTATATTATAAGTATCCAATACAAAAAAGAGAAACGGGTGAAATACAATATGGCAGTATATGTTGTTGGTGATTTTTTGAGAGAAACCAGATTGAGAAAAGGGTATACACAGGAAGAGGTCAGCTACGGAATCTGTACACCTGCGTCTTTGTCGAGAATTGAAAATGGAGCACAAAAACCGGGACGACTTATTTTGGAGGAACATATATCAATTGTTGAAAAATTAGCAACAAACGCTTCGGAATTAGAACATCAATGTTTATATTTTGCAAAAGGAGAGTTGGCACGCCAGAAAGAAAAAGATTATTCAAAAGCTATGGAGCTGTATATGAAGGCGATACATATTACATTACCTGATTTTGATGGTAAGAAGCCACTTAGGAATAATCTTTTAACTTTTGATGAAATTATGATAATTAATAGCATTGCTATTTTATATTCAAATGATGAAAGAAATATTATGGATGCAATCCATCTTGACTTGTGGTTGAAAGAATATATGGAAAATAGAATTGTAGATGGTAGGATGAAAACAGCAAAGTATCCTATGATTTTGTATAATCTGAGCTGTTGGTTTGGAGATAAAAATTGTCATAAAGAAGCGCTAAAGATGGCTGATGAAGGAGTAAATTTTTGCATTCAATATGGAAATTTAGCATTTTTTCCTATTTTATTATTTAATGAGGGCGGAACTTTAGTAGAATTAGGTGAAATTGATAAAGGAAAAGAACATTTGCACCAAGCAATTACAATTTTTAAAGCGATGAGACGAAAAGATATGGTTCAAACAGCAATTGAATGGTGCAAAATCCATTATCAAATTGATTTTTAATATCCGCCAGCTCTAGGACCGAAAGCAGAAGCAACTTCATAAGAGTTATCCACAACTCCTGTGCTTCCAACAATAGAAGTGGCTGCAATAAGTGCACATAATGTGATAGCAAAAATTTTCTTTTTCATGGTTTTGTACCTCCAGTTAATTTTGAGATTATGGTAAATTCCAGAAGGCAAAGAGACCATTCGATGTGACGTAAATTTAAATTTACGCGATATCGAATGGTCTTTTTGCATGAATGGGAATAAAATTAATTAATTTAACAGGATGCTTTGGGGATTAGGGAAACTGTTAAAAGAGATTGAAAGAAATGAAAGGAAAATGTGAGTTATGGTAAGACCGGGATTACGTCGCAGCGAAATTGATTGGGAGAATGTAGACATTCATATCTCCAGAGAAGAAATGGAGAGAGAGCAGGAGCATGAAGCGGCAATACAGCAGGCAAAACAGTATCTGATCAAAACTTTCCAAAGTTTTGTACAATAAATAATGGTTATTATGAGACAGAGACATTTAATCATGATGCATGTATGAAGTAATGCATGTGGATCATATTGTGATTGGCGATCAGGCAATCTATGTGATCAAGACAGTGAAGTTTCCGGAGCATGTCGAATTATACGGAAGTTCTGACGCAAAAAACATGGTATTATGCGGAGAACACAGATAAACAGGAAACGCATAAGCACAAAGTGGACAATGCGGATAAGAGAAACCAGAGTTATTGTGAGTATATACAGATGTTGGCAGGAGAAGCTATCAGACGGGATGTGCCGGCGATTGCAATTGTCAATATTATTGGACTTACAGATGAGCAGATCCATTTGGATATAGAATCAGGGCATGAGGTTGTGACAATGGATAAACTGGCAGACAGGATCCGGTATTATGAGAGTACAATTGACAGTGATCGTGTAGCGTATGAACATAGCGATGATCTGATAAGAAAATTCAAGGAAGAAGAGGTGTATGATAATATCATTCCACAGATACGGGATGTGGAGTTGAAATACAGAATATATTTAAAACTATCGGAATAGATTCCAGTAAGATTTTAAGCAAATCTTAAGATGAAATCATTGTTTACAGGTTTACAAGTTTCCTTTTATTTGATAAAATTCTATTTTGGTATGTAAGAATAAAATAGGTGTCTTAATATTTTGAGATGCGGTCACTTTAGGAGGAAATGATGAGTTTTATTAACACGGTGTTTGGTATTCCACTTGGATATGTCATGTGGGATGCTATCAGTTGGTGAAAACTATGGTTTATCAATCATTCTGTTTACATTGGTCAGCAAAATCGTCATGTTACCGGTATCTATTATGGTACAGAAAAACAGTATTCGAATGATTCAGATCCAGCCACAGATAAATGAGATTAAATATAAGCATGCAGGTGATAAAGATCGCATTGCGGATGAACAGATGGAGTTATTCAAAAGGCACATTATAGTCCAATGCTTGGTATGGTGCCAATGTTATTACAGATTCCATTGGTTCTTGGCCTGATTAATGTCATTTATAATCCAATGCAGCATTTGATGCATATCAAGACATCTGTCTGTGATCAGATCGTGGCAGCTACCTGTTCTCTGATGGGTGTAGATCAATTGGGGAGCGGCGCACAGCTTCAGGCAATGGCAGCATTGCAGAATCCGGATAACTTAAGCTTTTCCAGAGTGCATTGACAGGGACAGGCATTGATATTGAGGCAATCGCAGCACAGGCAGCTACGATTAACACACATTTTCTTGGTCTGGATCTGTCTGTAGTGCCACATTACTGTATTGGCATGGATCCTTCTTATTCCACTGTTCAGCTGTCTTTCTACTGTTTTACTTTGTGCATGCCAGAATCAGGCGAACGTGTTGCAGAAAGAGCAGGGCGCTTTGGGACAATGGGGAGTAACAATTTTACAGTTGCATTCTCAACATATTTTACATTCCTGGTTCCGGGTGGAGTTGGTTTGTATTGGATTTTCAGTAACTTGTTCTCCACAGCGTTGATTTACATTTTAAATGCAGTTTATAACCCGAAAAATATATTGATTACGAGGCGTTGGAGGAAAGTAAACGTCTGCTTGCAGAACAGAAAGCGGTAGAGGATGCCTATAAGAAAAGATGGCTCCTTATAAGGCTAAGGAAAAGAGGACTATAAGAGGTTTTTTGCCAAAGACAATGAAAATAAACAGTTAATGTTTTATTCTGAATCCTCAGGATTTTATAAATATTATCGTGGAATGATTGAAGAGTTATTGGAAAACTCGGATATTGTGATCCATTATGTTACAAGTGATCCGGAAGATCAGGTTTTCCAGATCAGGCATGAGAGGTTTAAAGCATATTATGTCGGAGAGATCAAACTGATCACTCTGATGATGAAGCTGGATTGTGATATTGTTGTTATGACAATGCCTGATCTTGAAACTTATCATATCAAGAGAAGCTATGTAAGAAAGGACATGGAGTATATTCATGTGCCACATAGTATTGACAGTATGAATATGACGTATCGAAAGGGAAGTATCGATCATTTTGACACTATTTTCTGCGTAGGTCCACATCATAAAGATGAGGTCGAGAAGATGGAAGAAACCTATGATCTTCCGCATAAAGTATTGTTAAACTGGGGTTACTGCCTGCTCGATGATATGCGAAAAGATTATGAGTCAAAAGAAAAAGTGATCAATGAACAGAAAACCATCCTGATCGCTCCGTCATGGCAGGAAGATAATATTGTGGATTCCTGTCTCGAGGATATTTTACAGAAATTGCGGGCTACAGGATATAAGGTGATCGTGCGTCCGCATCCACAGCATGTAAGACATATGCCAGAGAAGATGCAATTATTAAAAGATAAGTTTGCAGAAGATAAGAATATTGAAATTCAGACAGATTTTTCTTCGAACGATACAGTATTTAATGCAGATCTGATCATTACAGACTGGAGTGGTATTGCATATGAATATGCGTTTACAACATTGAGACCGGTGTTGTATATTAATACGCCGATGAAGATCATGAATCCGGAATATGAGAAAATTGGGTTGTGCCAATTAATATTTTCATGAGAGACAGCATCGGATGCAGCCTGAATCTGGATCAGTTAGACCGTGTAGCAGATGAGGCAACGAGATTGATCGAGCAGAGAGATTTATACCACGATAAGATTGATGCTTTTGAAACAATATGTATATCATTTAGGAACCAGCGCAAAAGTTGGAGCCAATTATATAAAATTACGTTTAAAACAAATTCATTCAGAAGATTAAAGGAGAAAAGATTGATGAAAATTTAATGAAACAGATTACAAAGAACGGAAGAATTTTGGGTGACTTATTTTACTTTCTTTCTTATTTTGGCAATGCCAACACATGCATGGGCATATGTTGATCCGGCAACCTTAACTTATGTAGTTCAGATTATTGCAGGTGTTTTATTGCGGGTGGTGTTGCAGTTGGTGTATACTGGAGAAAATCAAAAGCTTTTCTCTAAGGACAAAACATCTGTTAAGAAGCATGAGTCAACAGAGCAGGAAAGAAATGCAGCAGCAGCAGCGGCTGAGGAATTTAACGAAGATAAATAGGAATCGTATCATTCAGAGAGAGGAATACAAATGAATATCAAGAGGAATATTTTATTGAATCCGGGACCGTCAACAACAACGGACACGGTAAAAATGGCACAGGTTGTGCCTGATATCTGCCCAAGGGAAGATGAATTTGCTGAAATGATGAGACAGATGAGGAAAGACCTTGTGAAGATCGTACACGGAGATCCTCAGAAGTATACTTCTGGTTCTGTTTTGTGGTTCCGGCACATTGAATCTGGATGTATGTGTAAATTCACTTCTTCCAGAAGGAAAGAAGATTCTTGTTGTAAATAATGGCGCATATAGCAGCAGAGCAGTTGAAATCTGCGAATATTACGGATTAGATCATATCAATCTGCAGTTTCCAATCGATGAACAACCGGATCTTAAAGTGGTTGAAAAAACGATGAAGGAAAATCCGGATATTGCTGTGGTATATACAACACATAATGAAACCGGTACGGGTGTGGGAAATCCGATTCGTGAGATAGGGGCAATTGCGCATGCACACGATGCGATTTTTATTGTTGATACGACTTCGACATATGCAATGGTTCCAATCGATATTGAAAAGGACAATATCGATTTTTGTATGGCATCTGCACAAAAGGGATTGATGTCTATGACAGGATTATCTTTTGTAGTTGGTAACGAAGAAATCATAAAGAAATCCAAGGATTATCCAAAACGTTCCTATTATTGTAATTTATATCTACAGTATGAATATTTTGAAAAAACGGGTCAGATGCATTTTACACCACCGGTACAGACGGTATATGCTACCCGACAGGCATTAAAAGAGTATTTTGCTGAGGGAGAAGAGGCAAAGTGGGCACGTCATTCCAGAGTGATGAAAGCCATTCATGAGGGACTAAAAGAGCTTGGATTTAAAGAACTGATACGTCCTGAAATTCAAATTGGTCTGGTTGCGTCGGCAGTATATCCTGATGATCCGAATTGGAGCTTCCAAAAAGTTCATGACTATTGCTATGAGCGTGGATTTACGATTTATCCGGGAAAAGTGACGACTACTGATACATTTCGATTGTGTGCGTTAGGAGCCATCGATGTGGAAGATATTGAAGAGTTTTTTAAAGTGTTAAGGGAAGCGCTTATAGAAAATAATATTCGAGTTCCGGTACAATACAGATAGTGAAAGGATACAATATGAAAACAGTATATATGTGTTTTGCTACAGACGTGATCCATGAAGGACATATGAATGTAGTTAAAAAGCAAAAGAATACGGGAAAGTCGTAGCAGGTGTATTATGTGATGCAGAGATGGTCCGTTATAACCGTTTTCCGACAGTAAGTTTTGAAGAACGTATGGCAATGGTGAGAAATATTCCGGAAATTGATGAAGTGATTGTACAGGATAGGATTATGTATGATAATGTCATCAAAGAATTAAAACCGGATTATGTCATACATGGTGATAATTGGTGCGATGGACCGGAAAAGACGATTCGTGAAAATGTAATTGCTTTGTTGAAAGAATATGGTGGAGAGTTAATAGAGGTTCCATATACATATAATGAAAAGTAAAGAAAATCGATGATCAGATTAAGGAAAAACTGGCAATGCCGGAATATCGCAGGAAAAGATTAAGACAGTTGATAAAACAGTACCAATTGTTAAAACGATAGAAGTTCACTCCGGATTAACAGGTCTTATTGCAGAAAAGACGGTAGTGGAACATGACGGAGGATTGGACCAGTTTGATGCAATGTGGATTTCCAGCCTTTGTGATTCTACTGCAAAGGGCAAACCAGACATTGAGCTTGTTGATATGTCTTCACGTCTGAGAACGATCGATGATGTTTTAGATGTTACCACGAAACCAATCATTTTGGATGGAGATACAGGTGGATTGATCGAACATTTTGTTTATAATGTCCGGACATTAGAACGTATGGGTGTTTCAGCAGTTATTATTGAAGACAAAACAGGCTTGAAAAAGAATTCTCTGTTTGGCACGGAAGTAGAACAGACACAGGATTCTATCGAAAATTTCTGCGCAAAAATCAGAGCTGGTAAAATGTTCTTCGTACAGAAGAATTTATGATCATAGCCAGAATTGAAAGCTTGATTTTAGAGCGTGGCATGGAGGATGCGTTAACCAGAGCTTTTGCATATGTGGAAGCAGGTGCTGATGGCATTATGATCCACAGCAGAAAGAAAACAGCTGATGAGATAATCGAATTTTGTGACAAGTTTCGGGCAAAATATTCTGATATACCGATTGTTGTTGTTCCAACTTCTTATAATTATATTACGGAGGCAGAATTGGCGGCTCATGGTGTAAATATTGTTATTTATGCAAATCAGTTAACCAGAAGTGCATTTCCGGCAATGGAAAATACAGCAAAAGAAATTTTGAAAAATCATAGGGCTCTGGAAGTGGATTCAAAACTTATGCCATTTAAAGATATTATTACGTTGATAGATGAATTGTAATTTAAAATTGGATTACGAATATTGATGTAGTGGTATAATAATTTTTGATGAGGATAAAAGAGATGAGAGTAGAAACATTATTCGATGTATTAGATTCTGATTTTTATACGGGAGTTCCGGATTCACAATTACAGGCATTATGCAATTTTCTGATCGATAAGTACGGAATTTCTGAACATCATGTGATAGCAGCCAACGAAGGAAATTGTACTGCACTTGCAGCTGGACATTATCTTGCAACGGGAAATGTACCTGTTGTATATATGCAGAACAGCGGTATCGGAAATATCATTAATCCGGTTGCATCTTTATTGAATGATAAGGTTTATGCAATCCCTTGTATTTTTGTGGTTGGCTGGCGGGGAGAGCCTGGTATTCATGATGAGCCACAGCATATCTATCAGGGTGAAGTAACACTGAAGCTTTTGGAAGATATGGATATTGCAACTTTTGTAATAGGAAAAGAGACAACGGAAGCCGAATTATATGCAAAGATGAAGGAATTCCGTAATGTTCTTACAAATGGAAAAAGCGTTGCTTTTGTAGTGAGAAAAGGTGCTTTGGAATATGGTAATAAAGTCGTTTATTCCAACGAATATCAAATGAAACGAGAGGAAGTTCTTGAACATATCGTTGCAGTAACTGAAAATGACCCGATTGTCAGTACAACAGGAAAAGCAAGCAGGGAATTGTTTGAAATCCGTGAAAGAAATGGACAGGGACATGAATGTGATTTTCTTACGGTCGGTTCTATGGGACATAGCAGCTCGATTGCACTTGGTATCGCTATGAGCAAAAAGAATGAAAAAATATGGTGCGTAGACGGAGATGGTGCATGTCTGATGCATATGGGTTCTATGGCAGTATTGGCAAGCAGAAAACCGGATAATATGGTACACATTGTGTTGAATAATACAGCACATGAGACTGTAGGCGGAATGCCGACTGTTGCAGGAAACATAGATCTTGTCACAATTGCAGAAGGCTGTGGATATCCTTATGCTGTATGTGTTGATAATTTCGCTGATTTAGATAAGGAATTAAAAGCAGCGAAAGAAGCAAAGAGTCTCCGGTTTATCGAGGTGAAATGTGCACTTGGTTCCCGTGCAGACCTTGGCAGACCGACTACGACTGCGATTGAGAATAAAGAAAGATTCATGGAGAGATTGAATTGAAATCATATATCGTAAAACAGAAGGACCTGAATAGTCGTATGCTATCCAGGTCCGGTGGCATTTTTGCAGCAATATCTGACCAGGTGTTAGCACAGGGGGGGGTGATTTACGGCGCAGGAATGGACAAAAATTTTAATGTTGTACACAAACGCGCTGTAAATGCGACAGAGAGAGATGAACTTAGAGGATCAAAGTATGTGCAGAGTGACATGCACAATGCATATCGGCTTGCCTGTGAAGATTTGAAAGCCGGCAGGTTGGTTCTGTTTACAGGAACTCCATGTCAGGTGGATGGAATAAAGGCTTTGTGTCCAAAAGGATCTGAGGAACATCTCGTTTGTATGGATATCGTGTGTCATGGTGTTCCAAGTCCAAGAGTCTGGAATGATTATAAGGCGTATGTGGAACAAAAATATCATGGAAAAATAGAAAAAATAGATTTTCGTAATAAAGAACGCTTCGGATGGTCTGATCATTGGGAAACAGTTACAATTAATGGAAAAGAGCATGACAGTCAGGTTTATATGAAGATGTTTTATGAACACACTTTTTTACGTGAGGCATGCTATGTATGCCCATATAAAGAATCTGCAGCGTATATCTGATATTTCAATAGCTGATGCATGGGGGGTAGAGGCTGCTAACCCGGAATTTGACGATAATAGGGGAGTTTCACTTGTTCTTATTAATACACAAAAAGGAGAAAAATGGTTTTTGGATTCCTTACAGGGGTGTGATTTTAAGGAGTGCGCTTTAGAAAAGTATATGCAGGAACCACTTAAAAGACCATTTAAAAAACCAGATAATACAGAAAATGTATGGAAAGAATATAACGAGGTTTCATTTGGGAAATTTGTAAAAAATCATTATAAAGAACCGTTTTTGTCAGTTGTCAAAAGAAGTTTGAAAAGAAAAATAAAGGATATGATACCGAAAGAATTTCGGAATCGGCTCAGAAGGTGGAGGTAATATATGGAAGAAAAAAGGCTACCGGATCTATGCACAAAAAAGGATACCTGCTGTGGCTGTAGTGCATGTGTTACGATATGTCCGGTGTGCGCAATTTCGATGTGCCCGGATGAAAAGGGGTTTTTATATCCACTGGTAAATTCTGGTAAATGCATAAGATGCTATAAATGCGAACAAATTTGTCCGTTTAAAAAAAGATAATTTTTAATATATTCTTAAGTAGCTTTTCCATTCATAAATCATGTGCTACAATATTATCAGATTAACTATATATAGGGTAGTTATGAAAAATATTAAGATATGAGAGGTATTTACAATTGAAGAAAAGAGCACTTTTACTAGGAATGATGCTGACGCTTGCAGTAACTTCGGTAGGATGTGGTAAGAAAGAGGCAGATGCTAATATCACAGAACCGATTTATGAAGAATCCAGCGAAGAGGCAGTCGTTGGGGATGTTGTAGACAATGAGGAGGAAGAAGATCTTCCGGATGGTAAAGTCCGTAATGAGCTGACAGGAGAATTAATTGATGAGTCACTTGCAAATCAAAGACCGATTGCTGTTATGGTAGATAATGAATCAATTGCATTACCGCACTATGGTCTGACACAGGCAGATGTTGTTTATGAGATGATGAACAGTACTGAGAATGGCCGTATTACAAGATTCATGGCTTTAGTGAAAGATTGGGAGACATTAGAGCAGTTTGGAAGTATTCGCAGCGCAAGGGTAACAAACTGCATTCTGGCAGCAGAATGGAATGCTGTATTATGTCATGATGGTGGACCATTCTATATTGACGAATATATTGCACTTCCAAGTGTGGATGATTTTAATGGCGGATTTTCCCGTGTCAATAATGGAAAATCCAGAGAATATACAGAGTACATTGTTTCAGGTGATCTGGACAAAAAATTTGCAAGCACAGGTGCAAGCAAAGAGTATAATAAATATTATACAGAAAATCACTTTAAATTCGCCAAAGAAGACACTGATATTGCGGATGGAACATCTGCAGTTACAGTAGATATTCCATTTCCTCATAATGGCTCTTATTTGACATATGACGAGTCGGAGAAAGTGTATAAGTACTTTGAGTACAAGAAAGAGCATGTGGATCCACAGAATGGCAATGCTCAATTGAGTTTTAAAAATGTGATTTTACAGTGTACACCATTTGAATTACACAGCTGGGGTGACGGTGTATATGATCCAAACGGTTACATGTACTATAAAATCGAGAATAATAAGGGAACAGGTTATTATATTACAAATGGTAAAGCAGAAGAGATTACATGGTCAAAAGGCGGATTGACAGATAACACAAAATATTATGATGCATCCGGCAATGAAATTAAGATTAATATTGGTAAAACATACATTGCATTAGTTCCGGATGATGCATGGGGAGATCTTGTAGTAGAATAAGAAATTTCTTAGATATAATTAGTCCAGGGAAAGCACAGGATAAATAGTGTTTTCCTTGGATTTTTGTTATAATGAATTAGTATGGGAAAGTTCTGACGCTTATAGAAAATGTGAGGAATACAGATTATGAAAATAAAGACATCTGCAATAGTTTATGGAATCCGTTATATCAGAAGATTTGGGCTGCGCACTTTGATAATTAGAATTATAGAAAAAAGAGAGAAAAGGATTCTGAGTATCAGAGTTTTATTTGGAAACGAAAGCTTCTCTGGAACAGTTAGAGAAACAGAGGATGGAGGTTAGTCATTGGAATAAGAAAGAAAAGATTAGTATTGTGACACCTCTGTACCATACACCTGCGATTTTTGAGAGAATTAATCGAGTCAGTTTTAGAATCTTCCTATGAAAACTGGCAATTATGTTTTGCAGATGCAACGCAGGATGGAGAGGAAAATCAAATTGAAAATATTGTAAAAGAATACCAGAAAATGGATGAAAATTAACAGGAAAAAATCACGTATTTGCTATAAAAGTTATCTCAAAATTATGGAATAGCAGAAAATACGAATCAGGCGTTAGCAATGGCGGAGGGAGATTACATTGCCTTTTAGATCATGATGATATAATTACACCAGATGCATTATATGAGATGGCATTGGCAGCAAAATGTGCGAAGAAAACAGGGAAAGAGGCAAATATGTTTTATTCGGATGAGGATAAGGTCAATGAGAATAGAACGGCTTTTTTCGAACCTCATTTCAAACCGGATTTTAATCAGGATCTTTTGAATTCAAATAATTATATAACACATTTTTTGATGGTCAGCAGAGAACTGCTGGACCAGGTGGGCGGGATAAACAAAGAGTATGATGGGGCTCAGGACTATGATTTTATCCTAAGATGTACAGAACTTGCAGATAATGTGATTCATATTCCAAAGGTTTTATATCATTGGAGAGTACATGAGCGATCTACAGCAGCAGGTGCTGGAAGCAAGGATTATGCAATTGATGCTGGAAAATGTGCGATAGAATCGCATTTACAGCGGATGGGAGAAAATGGCAAGGTGGTTGTCACCCCTTATTTTGGCTTTTACAGAATAGAATATGGGATAAACACCGAAAATAAGACAGAAGATTACGTTTTGTTTGCAGATCAATCTTTGAAACCATTAAATGCAGACTGGAAGCAGATTTTATATGCAGATTGCAGCCGCAAAAAAATTGGAGTTGTAGGAGGAAAGATTTACGACAGACATCATCGCATTTATGAGGCTGCATTTTTTGAAAAAGGTGATTGGACAGGTGCTGCATGTGATGAAAATGTATTTTCTGGCTTACGAGAAGGATATGGAGGTTATATGCATAGAGCTAATATACAAATGGATTGTGACAGGGTTTCTGAAAAATGTATGTTAGTAAAAAAAGAAGTGTTGGAACAGATTGAGGATTATGAACAACAAATCAGAACTCCGGAATTTTCGTATATAGTTTGCCAAAAAGCAAAAGAAATGGGATACAGAATTATGTATGAACCAGAAGTAAAAATGATTTTTAAATCATGAAAAAATATGTATAATAAAATATGTATGTGCAAATGGTGTCAGGATTTGTCGTACAAAATAAGTAGGAAGCTCTTTTTTGTTGTGATATAATGGAATTATTCTAAAGTTGAAAAAGAGGACAAGTGCTTATGATGAGGGTATATATATGTCCGGACTGTGGCTGGATGCGCATGGTTTCGCGGCGTAAAAATGTAGAATGCTATAAGTGTGGTGTGCAGGATATGACTTTGGCAAAAGTAGACTTTGCCACATATGTATCCTGGTCTGAAAAAGAACGTCAGGAATATTCTGCGGCATGGATGTACATACATAACAAAGGAAAAATAAAAAGGAATTAGAAAATAATCATGCAGGAAGTGACAATCATAATCCCAAATTATAATGGAAAAAGCTTACTGGAAAATTGTTTCAGGACATTAGAAAATCAATCGTATAAAGACTTCAAGGTATTAGTGGTTGATAATGGTTCCACGGATGGAAGTACAGATATTAAGTCCGATGTTTTAGATGTGGAATGGATTGCTTTGAATGAAAATCTGGGCTTTTGCGGTGCTGTAAATCTGGCAGTGCAAAAGACAGGAACGCCATATGTTATTCTGCTTAATAACGATACAGAGACAGATAAGTATTTTGTGGAGTGGTTGTTAAGGGGGATAAAAAAGTCAGACCATATTTTTTCATGTGGAGCCCAGATGATAGATTATAAAAATCATGAAATATTGGATAATGCAGGGGATTTATATACTGCCATGGGATGGGCCGTTGCCAGAGGAAAAGGCAGACCATGTAAAGATTATGAAACGTCAAAGCGAGTGTTTTCATGCTGTGCCGGAGCAGCAATATATCGCATGGATATAATGCGAAAGATCGGAGGATTGGATGAAAAGCATTTTGCTTATCTGGAGGATGTGGATTTAGGTTATCGGGCAAGAATTGCAGGATTTGAAAATTGGTATATTCCGGAGGCGAAGGTTTACCATGTCGGAAGTGCGACAACGGGTACACGATACAATAAGAAAAAGGTATTTTTAGCAGCAAGAAATACTATTTTTGTGATTTATAAAAATATGCCTGTTTTACAGCTGGTTTTAAATGTTCCATTTATTTTTATAGGTATGTTCATCAAAACACTTCTTTTTTTTGTCAGAAAGGGATTTGGAGAGACTACTGCAAGGGGATTTTAGAGGGATTTGCGATTGCAAAAATGTTGGAAAGTGAAATTTCGTATAAAAAATCTTTCTAACTATTTTAAAATACAATTGGAATTGTGGTGCAATTTAGTGCGCATAATATAGGTAAAAGGACATTATCCCGGTTTGAAACAGGAGATGTCTGTGAAAATAAAGAAATAATTAAGATTTTGGAGCGCTCGTTTTAAGAAAATAGAGTTGTGATTTCGGGTAAATTATTGTATCATTGAAATTATGATAGCTAAGAAAAGGATGGCATTATGATAAAAGATAATCAGCAGCATTTTAATAGATTGCATGTTGTTTTGGATGGATTGGTTGTCATTGTTTCTTATGCACTTGCCTGGTGGTTAAAACTTTCAGGGATTTTACAAACGATCATGTTGGAGTTCTTTCATTTGAATTCTATATGAAAGCTCTGATTTTTATTGTTCCACTTTATTTGCTGTTATATTATGCGTTTAATTTATATACGCCGAAGAGAGCACAGGGCAGGCGGCTTGAATTATCCAATATTATTATGGCAAATACAGTTGGAATTTTAATTGTGTTTGCAGGATTTTTCCTTGTATTGTCTTATACAGAAGAGGCAAAGAACTTCTCGCGTTCCATGTTTGCATATTTTATATATTCAACATTGTACTTGAAGAAGTAGAAAGACTTGTAGTCCGCGGTTTTTACGTAGCATAAGAAGAAGGGGATATAATCAGAAGCATATCCTGCTTGTGGGATATTCTAAGGCAGCAGAACAGTATATAGACAGAATCAAGCAGAATCCTCAATGGGGTTATAATATACGTGGAATTCTGGATGATAATATTGCACGCGGAACAGTTTATAAAGGTGTGAAAGTAATAGGAAGTATTGAGAATCTGACTTTCATTTTGCCGGAAAATAAATTGGACGAGATTGCAATCACGCTTGGGTTGGAAGAATACTACAAATTAGAGAAAATAGTATCACAGTGTGAAAAGTCAGGAGTGCATACCAAGTTTATTCCGGATTATGGCAATATTATACCGACGAGACCATATACGGAAGATTTGTTAGGTCTGCCTGTTATCAATATACGATATGTTCCGTTGTCGAATACGTTTAATGCAATGGTAAAAAGACTGATGGATATCGTAGGATCCATAATATGTATTGTGATTTTTTCACCAGTCATGTTGCTTTCTGCGATTCTCGTGAAAATAACATCTTCCGGTCCGCTGATATTTAAACAGGAACGGGTTGGACTTCATAATGAAAAATTTATGATGTATAAGTTCCGAACAATGTATGTGCAGACAGAGGAAGAGGAGAAAAAAGGCTGGACGCAGAAAAATGATCCGCGTGTAACAAAAGTAGGAGGTTTTTTGCGTAAAACAAGCCTGGATGAGTTCCCTCAGCTTTTTAATGTGTTAAAAGGAGATATGAGTCTTGTAGGACCAAGACCGGAGCGGCCGCAGTATGTGGAGAAGTTCCGGGAAGAAATTCCAAGATATATGATCAAACATCAGGTGCGTCCGGGAATGACCGGCTGGGCACAGGTGAATGGATATCGAGGAGATACTTCCATTCGAAAGAGGATTGAACATGATTTATATTATATTGAAAACTGGACTTTAGGATTGGATATTAAAATTTTATTTCTTACAGTTTTCAAGGGATTTATCAATAAAAATGCGTATTAGGAGAAAATAATTAATGAGTAGTGAACCAAATCACAATCGACAAAAAAATCATAAAGCTTTAACAAAGAAACAGAAAGAAGCAATAAGAAGGAAAAAAAGACAAAGAAAGATCATATTATTGATCGTTGAGATATTAGTTGTTTTAATTTTAGCTATTGCATTGTTTTTAATCAGTAAATTGGGGAAAAATCGAACGTCAGGAAGTTCCACTTGAAAACATCGAGGTGAACGAAGGTATTTCAGAAGAATCCAAGGAGATTATGAAGAGTTATACTACCATTGCCTTATTTGGTCTGGACAACCGCTCTAACGGTAATTTGTCAAAGGGACGCAGCGATGTCATTATGATCGCCAATATCAATAATGACACTAAAGAAGTCAAATTATGTTCGGTATTCCGTGATTCTTATCTGGATACAGGAGATGGAAGCTTTAAGAAATGTAATGCTGCTTATGCAAAAGGTGGTCCGGAGGCGGCTATTAATATGTTGAATAAGAACCTTGATCTGTCCATAACAGATTATGTGACGGTAGATTTTAATGCCGTTGTTGAGTGTGTGGATCTGCTCGGTGGTATTACACTGGATGAAGTCACAGATGAAGAAGCAGTTCTTATGCAGGGATATATGGATGAAATCAATAAACTTACCAAGAAGAATTCCAAGTATCTTTCCGGTGGTGGAACAAACGTGACATTGGATGGTGTACAGGCATGTTCTTATGCACGAATCCGTTATACTAAAGGCGATGATTATAAGCGTGCAGAACGTCAGAGAACGGTTCTTGCGGCAATGGTTGCAAAGGCTCAGAAATCAGACCTCGTTACGATTAATAAGCTGATCGATGCAGTATTTGGGGATATTCAGACAAGTTTTTCAAATGCAGATTTAGTTGCATTAGCAGCACAGGTATTTAATTACAAACTTGGCGAGACATCAGGATTTCCGTTTAACCATGGATCAACAACTCTCGGATCCAAAGGAAGTGTGGTTGTACCTTGTACATTGGAATCAAACGTAATCGAATTACACCAGTTCCTGTTCGGTGATGAGGAATACACACCATCGGATACCGTTCTTGCAAACAGTAAGAAGATTATCAATGACACAGGTATGAATGAGGGAAGTGGATACAGATAAATGACAGTAGATATTATCATTCCAACTTATAAACCGGATGAAACATTATGTCTGCTCCTGCACAAATTGCAGGGGCAGACCTTTGTCGTTCATAGGGTAATTATTTTAAATACGGAAGAGAAACTCTGGAAACAGGCAGCAGCAGCTTATCCGATTGAACAGGTATTGAAAGAACTTCCGTGTGAGTATGAGGTATTTCATATTGCGAAGAAAGATTTTGACCATGGTGGAACAAGGCAGTTTGGAGCAGAACATTCGGATGCGGATGTGATGGTTTTATGACGCAGGATGCAGTTCCGGCGGATGAGTTTCTGGTAGAAAAATTAGTGGAGTCATTGCTTTTAAAGGAAGATCAGGTGTCTGCGCGGGTACAGCAGAATGCAATGGAAGTGGAAGGCACTGAAAAGCGCAAAGGCGATTGTTTGGTAGCAGTGGCTTACGCAAGACAGCTTCCAAAAATGACTGCCATATTGTCGAGCAGTATACGAGGCAGTTTAATTATCCAGAGCAAAGCTGTGTTAAAACAAAGGCAGATATTCCGACACTTGGGATCAAAACGTTTTTCTGTTCAGATGTCTGTGCGGCATATCGCAGGGATTTATTTGAAGAACTGGGGGGATTTGAGTCTCCGGTTATTTTAATGAGGATATGTTTTTGCAGCAAATGCCATCGAACACGGATATGGCGTTGCGTATGCAGCAGAAGCAAAGGTAGTACATTCGCACAATTATACGATGAGACAGCAGTTTCACAGGAATTTTGATCTCGCAGTTTCACAGAAACAGCATCCGGAGATTTTTGAACAGGTGAGTTCAGAAGCCGAGGGTATGAAGCTGGTGAAGAGTACGATCGCTTATCTTTTTAAAATAAGAAAGCCATGGCTTGTTTTTCATTTTGGTATGCAGTGTGTTGGAAAGTATGCAGGTTTCTGGATGGGCAGGCATTATGAGAAGCTCAGCAGGAAACAGATTTTAAAGTACACGATGAATCCGGGATACTGGGATATGAGAGAGGATGTTCATGAGTAAGACATTATATATTGTGGTACCTTGTTATAACGAGCAGGAAGTTTTGCCGGAGACATCAAAAAGATTATTAGAAAAACTGCAGTCTCTGGTCTTGAAAAATAAAATAGCGGATAACAGCCGTATCATGTTTGTAAACGATGGTTCGAAAGATCAGACATGGAGTATGATAAAGGGATTATGTGAGGAAAACTCTGTGTTTGCCGGCGTGAATCTCTCAAGAAACAGGGGACATCAGAATGCTCTTTTAGCGGGTATGGCTACAGCAGTAAAGTATGCAGATATGATCGTTACGATGGATGCAGATCTGCAGGATGATATTAATGCGGTTGACCGTATGATCGATGCTTATTATGAAGGAAATGATGTAGTTTATGGAGTGCGTTCCTCCAGAAAAAGATACCTGTTTTAAACGGGGAACAGCACATCTTTTATAAGCTGATGAGTTTCCTTGGAGCAGATATTGTGTATGACCATGCAGACTATCGACTGCTCAGCAGGCGTGCGACTGAAAATTTGTTGAATTTTGATGAAGTGAATCTGTTTTGCGCGGGATTGTACCGATGGTTGGTTTTCAGAGCACTACTGTGGAGTATGAGGGGGAGAACGTTTTGCTGGGAGAGTAAGTATCCGCTTGGAAAGATGGTCACATTTGCTTTTGAAGGAATCACATCCCTTTCTGTAAAACCGATTCGAATGATTACAATAGGCGGTTTACTGATCTGCCTAATCAGTCTGATAATGCTAATTAAGTCTTTGTGGATTATTTTAATGGAAATGTTGTCCCAGGCTGGGCAAGTATTATGGTTTCAATTTGGGTGCTTGGCGGATTGCAGATTTTGCAATCGGTATTATCGGTGAGTATATCGGCAAAACATATCTGGAAACAAAAAAGACCAAAGTATATTATTGAGTCGGTGATTTTAGATGACAAGGATATAAGCATAGACCGTAATTTGTAAAAACGAACTTTGGCAATTCAAGAAATTTTGCTGGATTTTTAGAAGAGAAAAAGACATTAAGGGATTTATAAATATTATAGATATGAGTGCAGACAAAGAAAAGAGCAAGACAAATCAAAAAAATAGTATGGATATTTTGGGGACTTATGGCAGCCGCTATTTTTGTGATTTTAAATCAGACGGGTTATTCCGACGGCGATGACACCTATTTTTACCATTATTCTACCACCATGGGATTTTTCGAGTACTTATCCTGGCGATATCAGACGTGGGTAGGACGAATGGCTGCAGAAGCAATTGTATATATTACATTTAATCTTGGACTTGGATTTTGGAGAGTTGCAGATGCGGTTATGATGGTGCTGCTTCCAATCGGAATTTTAAGATTGGGATGCAAGACGGCAGGCTATACGGGATATATTGCGTTACTGAATGAGTATCAGGAGCGTGTGGATGTTGGCACAGAGCAACACAATTCAGGAGAATTAAACGTGTGGCGCAATCTCTGGAAAAGCGTCCGGTATCCGGTTTTACTTGCGAGTGGATATCTGTTGATGAGTGTCATGACATTGGGATATTCTGCGGTCTGGGTGAATGGTTCCATATTTTATACATGGACGTTCACAGCAGGAGTCTGGGCGATGATGCCTCTTGCGGATCTTGTGTTTGATACAGGGGCGTTTTCGAACAGGCAATTGATCTATGCGCTTCCATGCAGTGTCATTGCAGCGATGTCGATCGAGCAGATGGGAGCAGTTTTACTCGCATTTGAAGGTCTGTCAATTTTAAGTCTTCTGTTACAGAAAAAAAGAATACCGGTGGCGATATGGATCCAGACGGTTATAACATTTGCAGCATTTGTGATCCTTTTTATGGCACCTGGAAATGACGTGCGTGTGGCATCAGAAATTGCAACCTGGATGCCAGGGTACAAAGAGTTATCTGTAGGAAATCATTTATTTATGACCATCCAGTGGATGTTATCTTCCTTTGCAAATGAGGGAAAGGCATTTTTTATTGCAATCTGGGCAGCAGGTTTTCTTTTGCTGATGAAGTCAAAAAAAGCAAAAGTTTATCAGATTTTAGCAGTAGTATTCAGTGTGGCAGCGATTCTTCCTTATGCCGGCATTACATTTTTTTCAGAGATGGGCATTGGATATATTGATATCGAGCAGTGCCTCACTGAACTGCCGACATGGCAGACGATGACCACACAGAATCGGATTGCCTTTTTCTGGTGGATAGCGGCTGTTCTTTTTACTCTGGTTTTATTGTGGAAAGTGACAGGACATTCTGTTTTTATCAGCATGGTTTTTCTTGGGGGGGAATTGCCAGTGAGGCAGTGTTACATTTCTCGCCAACGATTTATGCGTCGGGTGCCCGTGTTTATTATCTGACGGATCTCATGTATTTATTTATTATTTTGTGGATGGTAATGCGCATGGATAGTGAAAAAAAGAAAAATTTATTCATTGCAGGAGCTGCGGCTCTGGGGTATTATAAATTTTCTGTCACAGTATTCCATCATGTTATTAAAACTGTAACATTCATTTTTAAATGAAAAATTTGAACTTCCTGTTTCTCTGGTTTTAGAAAAATTTGAGAGATAGGAAGTTTTTTAATTTTCAAAAAACATTTTTTCTTGATATTTTTATCACAATTCGAACACAATTTGACGCTAGACTAAGGTCATAAAGATAAAGGCAGCAGATAATAAGAAGCTGCACAGAAAGGGGCAAATTGTTATGGATAACAATTATTACAACAATAATAACAATAATAATAGCAGTAATCAGTATTCTGATTCTTTCTACTCATATAATAATCAGCAGAATCATGGAAATCAGAACAATACACAGAACGACAGTACAGCATCCCAGGCAGGCGGATATGGCTCCACACAGAGTTCTATTTATGGAGGTCAGAACAACAGTCATGGCTCCGGTTATGGAACGACACAGAATAACAGCCAGAGCACAGGATATGGAAATGCTCAAAGCAACAATCAGAGCACTGGATATGGAAGCACCCAGAGCAACAATCAGAGTTATGGATATGGTAGTACCCAGAATAATCAGCAGAGCGCTGGATACGAAAATACAAAGAGCAACCAGCAGAACACTGGATACGGAACCACCCAGAACAATCAGCAGAGTACAGGCTATGGAAACCAGAACAGTAACTATGGAACATATGGAAGCAATACCAGTTATCAGAGTTATGCATATGGCAGCAATCCAAAACCGGAGAAGAAAAAGAAAGAAAGAAAACCGGGTGGATTTGGAAAACAGCTTGCAAAATGTGCAGCACTTGCACTTGTATTTGGACTGGTTGCAGGCGGTGTCATGACAGGTGTCAATTATGCATCCGGAAAAATTTTTGGAACAACAAATGCAAGCAATGTGCAGGCTTCATTGACTACCGGAGATGATTCTACCGTACAGCCGACAGCAATCTCATCTTCCTATGTAGCAACAGATGTTTCAGATATTGTCGATGAAGTAATGCCTTCTATCGTAGCAATTACAAATGTAAGCCAGACAGAGTATCAGAGTTTCTGGGGACAATCCAAGACTTATGAGAGCACAAGCTGTGGATCAGGTATTATTGTAAGTCAGGATAATGAGTATCTTTATGTGGCCACCAATAATCATGTTGTCGAGGGAGCAAACAGCCTTACTGTAACTTTCGCAAATGATGATACGGTCAGTGCAGAGATTAAAGGTACAGATCCTTCTACGGATCTTGCAGTTGTAAAAGTTGCCCTGAGCAGTATTAAAGATGATACAATGAGTGAGATCAAGGTTGCAACACTTGGTTCTTCTGATACATTAAAAGTGGGTGAATCCTGTATCGCAATCGGTAATGCTCTTGGTTACGGACAGTCTGTAACAACCGGTGTGATCAGTGCATTAAACCGTGAAGTTTCTGTTTCAGATTCCTCCAGCAGCACCAATTATACAGCAGAACTGATCCAGACAGATGCAGCAATTAACCCTGGTAACAGTGGTGGTGCATTATTAAACACAGCAGGGGAAGTGATCGGAATCAACTCTGTAAAATATTCAGACACTTCTGTTGAAGGCATTGGATATGCAATCCCAATGGATACAGCAAAACCAATTATTGAAGAACTTATCACAAAAGAAAAAGTTGACGAATCCAACAGTGCATATCTCGGTATCGTAGGTGTAGATGTCACAAGCGATGTTGCAAAAACATATAATATGCCAACCGGTGTTTATGTCGCACAGGTCATGGAAGGAGCTGCCGCAGAGCAGGCTGGTATCCAGAAAGGCGATATTATCACAAAATTTGATGGAAAAGATGTCACTTCCATGGAGGAGCTTTCTTTCTTACAATATGCAGTATTATGCAGCAGGTACTACGGTGGATGTGGTGATTGAAAGATCATCCAATGGACAGTATGAGGAGCAGACAATCTCTGTCACTCTTGGCAAGAAGAATTAAACCGGAGTTTGACGGACGTAGTGTCGCAGATTCTGTGGTGCTTTTATAGGTTGTGAAGGGCAGATATAAGCGTCCTCTCACAAGTCAGAATTTTATATGTTAATGAAAAAGAAAAACGGTATAAACGAAATATTATGTTTCTGTTCGCTGGACATTCCGATAGGCTTCTGAGCAACAATCTTGAGAAGCAGTGCTTCCCAAGATTGTTAGAATCCTATCTCCATAGCTCACAAAGAAAATAATATTTGTTTATACCGTTTTTCTTTCATTTACGTTACGAATGACTTGTGAGAGGACGCTTATACATGCCAAATTTACACTGTGAACCGCACCACAGAATCTGCAATTTACGTTATGGAACTCCGGTTATGGGATGAGTGCCTATAGGATAATACCAAAACTCAATCAGCATTTTTGAAATAAGTGAATTAGGATTTCTTTAAATGAATTTTAACGGAATAAAATAGAATTGTATATGTGATTATGGTAGAATTATGCTATTAATGATTTTGACAATCGAGATTTGTAAGACTAATTTGAGCAAAGCGGAGAAATATCTCTGCAATCATTGATAAAAATTGCAAAAACTCTTGACGTGGAAAGAGAACTGAAAAGTTATGATATATTTAAGTAGTTTTAGATTAAGTAAAAGAAAAGTGAATAATCCTAATATTTATCCCTACAATGTATTCCGGGATAAGTATATTGAACCATTTGTTTTTAGACCTATCACTGTACTTTATGGCAACAATGGCTCAGGTAAATCAACACTCTTAAATATTATAGCCAATTGCTTACAACTAAAAGGGAAAGAATATGCAACAAGCAATTCATTTGGAAGCGTTGATTACTGTGGTTCGTTTTCCAGAGAATGCTTGTATACTTTGGGGGAAGACGATTATGGAAATACAATAAAAAAATTACCGGAAAACAGCCGGTATATTAAAAGTGAAGATATATTGTATGAGATTAAGAAGATACAACAAAAGCAGATATTATCAGATGGCATGGAGTATGATTACGTTAAGAGAGGTATGTCTTTACTTGAAGCAAAAAAATTTTTAGCATCTAAAGAAGGGTGTAAGCAGGAAGAATATATAAAATTTGCACAGGAAAAATATTCTAACGGAGAGACATCAATGCAATATTTTGAGGAGTATTTACAACCAGATGCATTGTATTTGTTAGATGAACCGGAAGTTTCGCTTTCACTTGCGAATCAGGTTATGTTAGCAGAGGAAATTAATAAAATGGCAAGGTTGTTAGAATGCCAGTTTATTATTGCAACGCATTCACCATTTATGCTTGGAACATTAAATGCTAAAATATACAATCTTGATACGAAAGAGTATGATGTTACAAAATGGAGTGATTTGGATAATGTACGATATTTTTATAATTTCTTCAAAAAACATGAAGATGAATTTAAAGAAGATTATTTATAAAAAAATATTAGTATGGACAGATATATTTTGAACTAAGGATGTTAATTGATGACAAGATTGAAGCTCACGATGATTCCGCTTGGCGGAACAACAGCTTCAAGTTTGAAGAGGTGAACGCTTTGAATCTTGAGAAAACCAAATTATATTACAATCAAATAAGAAGTGGAGATTTATGCGATTGTTGTAGAAACTATATCACTTGAAGCTGACTGAATTTTGCCGTTATCTCATAGGCACTCATCCCATAACCGTGAGTTCCATAACGTAAATTGCAGATTTTGTAGTGCAATTCATAGCGTAAATTGGGCATGTATAAGCGTCCTCTTACAAGTCATTCACAGCGTAAATGAAAGAAAAACGGTACAGACAAATATGATTTCCTTCGTGAGCCATGGAGATAAGACTCTTTAGAGGCTTATCGGAATGCCTGGCGAACAGGAACATCATATTTCGTCTGTACCGTTTTTATTATAAACCTATAAAATCACGACTTGCGAGAGGACGCTTATATCTGCCCCCTCACAACCTATAAAAGCACCACAGAATCTGCGGCACTACGTCCGTTAAACTCCGGTTTACATGTTTTATATTAAGTGCTATGATATGACACAAACAGTTATTTTGAGATTAATGCAGGGAGGGAGTCTTAATGAAGGAATTTTTGTATATGATCGTAGGGTGGATAGCAAAAATCCACAGTTATCTGATGCGGTTCAATGATAGTTACGAATATAATTTTTCAGATAAAGAGTTGCATTTTATTGTGATAGGTTTGCTTGGAATGGCATTTGTATTTATTGTTTATCCTGTGTTTAAGTGGCTGGCGAAGCACAATCATGTGATGGTCATTGCCTGGATATATGTATTTACCTTAATTTTAGTCGTTACATTTGCAATTGAAATCGGTCAGAAAGTAACCAATACAGGTGCAATGGAGTTTGCAGATATTGTGTTTGGTGTTGTTGGATTCATAGTGATGTTTTTTATTTTTTCTATTATTAGGAAATCTATCACTTGATTTGCAGACTTATAAAATATTTGCAAAATAAAAATGGGGGTAAGTGATGAAATATCATGAAAATACATGGTTATAAATGAAAAAATTCCCGATAAAGTAAACACTGATGATAAACAAACATCGAGAGGCATATTCCTATATGTAAATTGACAGATTTTATGGTGCAATGTAGATGGAATTCTAGCAATCTTGGGAAGCTTATGCCCCGATTCATAACGTTGACCGGGCATGTATAAGCGTCCTCTCACAAGTCATTCGTAACGTAAATGAAAGAAAAACGGTGCAGACAAATATGATTTCCTTCGTGAGCCATGGAGCTGGGATTCTAAAAATTTCGTGAAGCTTTGCTTCACAAAATTTTTGCTCAGAAGCCCAGCGGAATGCCCGGCGAACAGGAACATCATATTTCGTCTGTACCGTTTTTCTTTTTCATTACATAAAGTGACTGCCTTGTGAGAGGGCGCTTATATCTGCCCCTCACACCCTATAAAGGCGCCACAAAATCACATTCTAACGTTCCATTTTCCAGTAAGCCGCACTGTAAGGTGCAAGTTCACTGCCACCGCCAAAATCGTGTGTTTCTCCTGTAATCAGATCTACCGCAGTGCCGCATCCGGCGTCAAAATGTGCCATAAAAGGCTGATCATCCGCATTGATTGCTACAAGAACACGTTCAGAATCTGTTTTTCCGCTCGAAAATACACTGGCGGTTGGTCAGAAGAACGGAACGGAAATCACCGTAATTCAATGCGTTGGAATGTTTTTTTGCCTCTGCCAGTCTGGAAATAAAAGTTGTGAGATCATTCCATTCCGGTTTCTCAAAGCAGGCACGCAGCGCAGGATCACCATCTTCTTTTTTTGCTTTTGCACCCCATTCACTGCCATAATAGACGCATGGGAATACCCGGCATGCCAAAGGCGAGAGCGTAGATCAAAGGCAGATGATTTTCATTTGACAAAATGCTTGCGACTCTGGTGACATCATGGTTATCTACGAAAGAAAGCAGATGTTTTCCTTTATATAAGGTCCAGTTATCCGGGCCAAACTGACGCAGCAGGGAGTGATTGATCTCAAACATATTCATGCTGTTAAAACTGGAATACAATCCCTTGTAACACTCGTAGTTTGTGACAGAATGTAACATGGAATCATTCATCCATTGATTATAATCACCGTGAAGTGTCTCTCCGACAAGAAAAAATCCGGTTTTAATCCATCGCAGAAAGAGCGGAGCCGTCTGAGAAAATCGTGATCCAGACAGTATGCGACATCGAGCCGCAAGCCATCAATGTCAAATTCCTCTACCCATCCTTTGATGCAGGAAAAAATATGCTGGATGACATCTTCGTTTCGTAAATTCAGTTTTACAAGATCATAATTGCCTTCCCAGCCTTCATACCAGAGACCGTCATTGTAGTTTGAATTACCGTCAAAACTGATATGAAACCAGTCTTTGTATGGGGAATCCCATCGTTTCTCCAAAACGTCCTGAAATGCCCAGAAACCTCTTCCAACATGGTTGAATACACCATCTAAAACAACCTTGATCCCTGCTTTGTGAAGGTTTTTACAGACAGATTGAAAGTCCTCATTCGTGCCGAGACGGGTATCAATTTTGGTGTAATCTCTGGTGTTATAGCCGTGCGTGTCAGATTCGAATACCGGTGAAAATAAATGGCATTTGCCCCAAGTTTTTCAATATGAGGAATCCAGTCATTTACTTTTAAAATGCGATGTTCTAACACTCCGTTATTTTCAAAAGGTGCTCCACAGAATCCAAGTGGATAAATTTGATAAAATACGCTTTCATAAGCCCACATATTCAAGCCTCCTAATTATTTCAAAATATTAGCGGTGCAGAAGTAATGATTCAGTCGATCTGCACATTTTGCATACAGAATATAAAAAATGCTGCATCTATTTACTGCTCATATCGCGCGATTTCTGTGAGCAGGCACGCTGGGCAGAAATCACAGTGCTGCGGAAACCTCCGGCTTCCAGTGCAGCAACAGCCTCGATGGTTGTTCCGGCAGGGGAGCAGACGGCGTCCTTTAATTCGCCCGGGTGCTTTCCGGTTTCCAAAACCATTTTCGCGGAGCCATAGACAGACTGGGCGGCAAATTTATAGGCCTGTGCACGCGGCATCCCATCTGCGACAGCGGCATCCGCCATAGCTTCGATAAACATGTATACATAAGCCGGAGAAGAACCGGAAACCCCGATGACAGCGTCCATAAGAGATTCACTGATCACTTCCGATTTGCCGAAGGAGTTGAAGAGTGCCTGAACTTCTTTTAATTCTTCCGGGGTCACATTTTGGTTGACGCACAATGCGCTCATTGCCTCACCGACTAAGGCTGGGGTATTTGGCATGGCACGTACAAGCTTGACTGGTTTGCCAAAGGAGTCCTCGATGGCGGCAATTGTTTTTCCGGCGGCAATGGATACGATCACACATCCTGATTTTACATGAGAGGAAATCTGTGGGATTACTTCATCAAATTTATTTGGTTTTACAGCAAGAAATAAAATATCACTGCGTTCTGCAACCGTTTCATTGGACAGGGTTGTCTCAATGGAATATGTACTCTGCAGTTTTTCTAAGGTAGCTGCGGAATGGGCGCTGGCAATGATCTGGCTAGTTGTCACTAACTCTGAGTGTACAATACCGCCGATCATGGCACTTCCCATATTTCCAGCTCCAATGAAACCGATAATCTTATCTATCATATATCCTCCTTGTTTGTGTCCTGTATTTTCTTTCATCCTAGTTCATTTGTTCTGAAAGGTCAACCTTTTAGACATAATTAGGGCTGGAATACTGTAAAAAATGTTACTGTTCACTCGTATCTCGTTCCAGTAACGATTCGCAGACTCATTTAAAGTTTTTGTTTTGCAAAGAGTCTGCTCACTCCTGAATCACTTTCTTACACAGCAAAACAGCAAGTGTTTTACTGCTGAGTGAACAGTAACTAAAAATCATTACATTTTACAGTATTCCAGCCCGTAAAGGGGAGGAAAAATAACAAACTATAGTTGAAATATACTTTGTTTTATTTAAAAAATTAGTAGGCTGCCAGAATTTCTTTTAAGGCGGCGATAAATGCCTGATTCTGTTCTTCTGTACCGACACTGACACGATTAAAACCAAATGCACTGATCATAATTTTCGCTCTGCAAGGGCAGCACGGATTTCTTTGGATCATGGTGTGTGTCGAAGTAGATGAAGTTTGCGCATGGTTTTGCAAGAGTGCAGCCTAATTTTGTCAGTTCATCCTCAAGATATTTGCGCCCTGCCGTGGTAAGAGCCTTGATTTTTGATGTATTCCTGATCTTTCAAGGCAGTGTGCGCAGCAGCGAGTGCATTGTAGCTGACATTCCATGCCTGACAGGCTTTCATTAGTTCATCGATCAGCAATGGATCAGCGAAGGTGTAACCGATGCGGAGACCGGCCATGCCATAAATTTTGGAGAAAGTACGCAGTACAAAGAGTGGTCTGTCGTAGCCTTCCTGAATCATTTTGATGAGGCTGTAGTGAGTAGGATCTTCCACGTATTCGAAATAAGCTTCATCTACCACCGGAATGACATGATCCGGGAGTTTATGGATGAATTCTTCGACTTTTGCGGAGTTTACATAAGTTCCGGTCGGGTTGTTTGGATTGCAGACGATCACCATTTTCGTTTTGTCTGTAATGGCTGCAAGCATTGCGTCGAGGTCATAACAGTAATCATCGGTCAGTGGGAGAACGACACGGACACCGCCGTTATCGCTGACCATATCAGGGAAAGCTTCATAAGTTGGAGCACAGTACACCACTTCGTCCCCATAATTGATAAATACTTCACCAAGCATATCAATGATCGCAGAGGAACCGGCACCGATACAGACATGATCTATGGTAAGACCATAGAGATCAGCCAGCTGTTTTTTGAGATCGACTGCATAGAAATCCTGATACATATAGCTGTTGAGGGAAGCATCCGTAACTGCTTTTTACCTCATCAGACATACCGTATGGATTTTCATTATAATTCATTCGTGTTACATTCTTCGGGGTGGAAGTTTTCTGACGTGCACCACGGTTGCTCTTTGGTTTTGTTTTCATGCTGTCTCTTAATAAACATTCTACATTCATCTTCATAATCTCCTTGTCTTTTATCTATATAAATTCAGTTGATAATGGAAACCGGATGCCCTTCCAGGTAGCACCGGAAATTGTCGATCGCCATATCGATCGCACGGATCCTGGATTCTCTTGTGAGCCATGCAATATGTCCGGTGATGACGGTATTTGGTGCAGTTAACAGTGGGCTGCCGTGAACCGGCGGTTCATCTGTCAAAACGTCAAGTCCTGCGGCTAGTACCTTTCCGGTTGCAAGAGCATCCGCAAGTGCCTGTTCATCGATGAGGGCACCGCGCGCTGTATTGATTAAAATGACACCGTCTTTCATTCTGGCGATGGTGTCCTGATCGATCATGTGCTCGGTTGCCGGGGTATGCGGCGTGTGCAGGGAAATAAAATCGCTTCGGGCAAGCAGCTCGTCTAACGATACCTGTTCAATGAAATCATACTCAGCACCTTTTTTTGTGGCGGCTGTATGCGAGCACATGCATACCAAATCCCTGTGCCATTTTGCAAAAGCAAAGCCGATTGCACCAAGACCGATCACACCGATCGTTTTGTCATATAATTCGATCTGTCTGGTGACCGATTTACAGAATTCGTTGTGGTTTTCCGGTACAGACCAGTCGATCGTTTTGATCCGGGTGTCATGCGTGCCGATATGATGGCAGACATCCATTAATAAAGCGAAAGCGTATTCTGCGATCGTCTGTGAACCGTAGATGGTATTGGAAATGGAAATACCGTGTTTTCTGGTCATTTCCGTATCGAATTTTTCCCATCCATGTCCTAAGGTGGCAACATATTTTAAATTCGGATGCTGGCTTAAAAATGCTTCATTCATATTGTCCGGACCGATCCACAGTCCGAATACCGCGTCCGCATCTCCGATATAAGTATGAAGTTGTTCTATATTTGGATAATGTGCAGGAACTTCAATGACAACCTCGTCAATACCGGGGAGCTGCTCCAGCCGTTTCCAGCGTTCTGTAAGCTCCTTTGGAGTGATATCTGTCTGAATAATTTCCTCCTGGATCACAACAATTTTCATTTGTCTGTCACCTCCATTTGTTTATGATTGCTAATATAAGTTCAAAATGTTGATTTGTCAAGTATAAATTTCTTGCAAATTAAACAATAAAACACAATTGTGAGACAGTTTCTTCTATAGTTAATATATAAGCGTGTAATATGTGTTATCAGACGAAAAATCGCATTTTTACGTTTTATACAATAAAAGGATAGAAATCATGCACATTTTGAAAAAGTATACAAATCTATAAAATTGGCTGGATTTTGTTGACAGGAAAACAAAAGTGTGATAAAACAGGTTTAATTTAAAACAGCAGGCAATCAGGCAGCAGACCTGAACATAGCAAAGGCGCTAGGGAATCATCCTTAGCGCCTTTTCTGTACATAGAATATATGCAGAGTACAGATGCTGTTGTTTACAGAAAACAGAAGAACAATCTGTTTCATTAGTTCATAGGAAACGGATGTTTCTTCGGAACAATAAGGAGGATTAGTTATGACGAATACACCTACCACATTTTTTGGCTGGATCATTTTTCTGATACAGCAATATCACGGATACTATTTACAAGGGCTGCTTACCACATTGGAAACATCCCTCGCAGGTACAATCTGTGGATGCTTTTTAGGATTTCTGGTTGGAATCATCCAGGCAACGGACATCCGGGCGCAGGATAACATGATCAAAAAGATTTTACTTGGTATTCCATGGGTGATCGCAAAAATTTATGTCACGATTTTCCGTGGAACACCAATGATCGTTCAGGCAATGGTAATTTATTATGGATCATCTACAGTATTCGGAATTGATCTGAAACCATTCAATGCAGCGATTTTTATCATCCTGTTAAATACAGGAGCTTATATGTCAGAGACAGTCCGCGGCGGTATCAATTCCATTGATGTCGGACAGATTGAAGGAGCAAAGGCACTTGGAATGGGATATGTTCCGATGATGATCTATATTATCCTTCCACAGACTTTTAAAATTATCGCACCGCAGATCGGAAATACTTTTGTTGCAAATATCAAAGATACTTCCGTATTAAATGTAATCGCTGTCACAGAGCTTTTCTATATCACAAAAGTTGCAGCCGGAACATATTTCAGAATGTTTGAGGCATATACGATCACAGCATTGATTTACCTGACACTTACCTTATTATTTAACGGTTTGCTGAAGCTGATCGAAAGTACATGGCAGGAAAAGAAAGTTACGAGGTTTTAAATCCGGCAGCCGCAAAATAAATCAGGGGATCAGATGGAAAGAAAGAGGAACGTGTTATGGCAAGACAATCAATATTTAAGTTTAATGAGAGTGACGACTGAGGCAAAGGATGCAACGTATGAATTTCGTGGCCCGGTCATCAGTGTCAGGAATCTGGAAAAGAAATTCGGGGAACATGAAGTTTTAAAAGACATCAGTTTTGATCTGTTTGAGGGCGATGTGGTCTGTATCATCGGATCTTCCGGATCAGGAAAATCTACCTTATTAAGATGCATCAATCATTTGGAGACACCGACGAGCGGTCAGATATTATATCATGGCTATCCATTGACGAAGGATGCACAGACAATCAACCGTTTCCGTTCCCAGGTGGGAATGGTGTTCCAGCAGTTCAACCTGTTTAACAATATGATGGTTTTTGACAACTGCATGGCTGGTGTCCACAAGGTGAAAAAAAGAAGCAAGGAATATTCCACCGAGATCTGTATGAAATATCTGGAAAAAGTAGGAATGGCTCCTTATGTAAAAGCAAAACCGCACCAGTTATCCGGTGGTATGAAACAGAGAGTGGCGATCGCCAGGGCACTTGCAATGGAACCGGAAGTATTGCTTTTTGATGAACCGACTTCCGCATTGGATCCGGAAATGGTCGGAGAAGTTTTATCGGTTATGAAACAGCTTGCAAATGAAGGACTTACTATGGTGATCGTAACGCATGAGATGGCGTTTGCAAGAGATGTATCCACAAGAACCATTTTCATGGATAAAGGATATATTGTGGAGGATGCACCGCCACAGGAGTTATTTAATAACCCGAAGGAAGCGAGAACCAGAGAGTTTTTAAGCAGGTTTATGCAGGGTTAAGGTTCGTAAAAGACAAATTGTATTTGTTTTTTAAGCATAGAATGAGGAGGACAATATTATGAGAAGAAAATTAACAGCAGCACTTTTGACAGCAGCAATGGCAATTTCATTAACAGCCTGCGGCGGATCAGGTGACACAGCTTCGGCAGGGGCATCCACAGGAGAGACAGCAAGTGTGACAGAGGCGGGCGGAACAACAACCGCTTCCGGAAAAGAAGTTCTCCGGGTTGCAATGTCAGCAGATTATGCTCCGTTTGACTGGCTGCAGGAGGATGATTCCAATGGAGCAGTGATGACATCGAATGGTTCCTATATGAATGGTTATGATGTTCTTGTCGCAAAATACATAGCAGAAAAACTGGATATGGATCTTGAAATCACACAGATTGACTGGGACGGTCTGATCCTTTCCATCCAGTCCGGAAAAGTTGACTGTGCGATCGCCGGAATGTCCATCACAAGCGAGAGATCCCAGTCGGTAGATTTCTCGGATCCGTATTACAATGCAAATATTGTTGCGGTTGTTGCGGCTGACGGACCTTATGCAGATGCAGTAAATGTTACAGATTTTGAGGGTGCAACACTTACCTCTACACTGAACACAGTATGGTACGATGTATTAGACCAGATCACGGATTATGCGACAAAGGATGCAGCGCTTGATACATTTGCATCTATGGTTGCAGCAGTCCATGCAGGAAAAATTGATGGATTTACCTGTGATATGCCTTCTGCAAAATCTATTTTAGTAAGCAATCCGGATTTAAAGATCATCGATTTTGAGGGCGGTACCGGATTTGAGGTCAGCAACGAAGAGACAGACCTTGGTATCCCTTGCCAGAAAGGAAACACAGAATTAGTAGATAAGATCAATGAAGTGCTCGCCGGACTCTCAAAGGAGGATAGAGATGCCATGATGGATCAGGCAGTAGCATCCCAGCCGGTAAGCAACTAATATGGAACAGACAGCAGTCGAAAAAATTCGGAAAATATGTCATGGCTTCCATGATCACCATGTTTCTCAAAGCGCCTACTCCATGATTGACGGTTTATTTGTCAGCAATCTGATAGGTGACACGGCATTATCCGCAGTCAATGTTGCGTGGCCGGTCATTGCAGTGATAACTGCGATCGGCACCGGCGTTGGATGGCGGAGCCGTAATTATGTCAACCAAACAGGGAGAGGGAAAGAACGAAGAGTCGAACATTGTACGGGCAAATGTCATTCTTGCATTATTGGCATCAAGTATTGTGGTTACGATTCTTTTCTTGTTTTACTGACTCCCTATTGAAATTGATGGGCGCGGAAGGCGAACTTTTAAGGTTATCACAGATTTATGGAAGGGTAATGCTCACAGGCGGCGTGCTTCAGATCTTATCCTGTGGACTGACACCTCTTCTCAGGAATGACAACCGGGCGGTCAGTGCCATGATGATCATGGTGGGTGGTTTATTTGCTAACCTTGGTCTTGATTTTGTTTTATGTATGTTTTTCATATGGGAATTGGCGGTGCAGCAGGCGCTTCACTGTGTGCGCAGTTGTTTACGACTGTGTGCTGCCTGATGATTCTTTGCACAAAGAAAACAGATCCAATCCGTCTTTCACAGTTTATGATAAGGAAGGAATACTGGAAAAAATTTTAAGACAGCAGTTTCAACGTTTGGAATATCGCTGACCCCTTCTTATTGATTTTATATCACAACGTTGCGTGTTTAAAATTTGGCGGCGACCTTGCGGTAAATGCATATGCACTCATCAGTTCCACCGTCGGCTCGTACCGTGTGCTTCTGATTGGTGTCGCAGAGGGATTCAGCCACTTGCAAGTTATGCCTATGGCACATGATTTTCATGCGATCCGGAAAATAAGAAATAAGGCGATCATCACAGCAATGAGTGTGAGTTTCTTCTTATTTATATTTACCATTGCAACAGCCTGGTTTTACCCAGCCATTTATGGATATGAGGGGAAGCAGCAGAACTTGGTTATCATGCGGTCAAGGTGACGGCAGCACAGCTTATTTTACAGGACTTGTCCGTGTGACCAATTCCTTTTCTATTCGGTTGGAAAAGATAAATACTCGCTGTTTATGATTTACTTTGATCCACTGATTATGACGCCGCTTACGATCGTGATCCTCCACGGATTTTTGGACTGGATGGTATCTGGATCACAGCAGTTGTGACGCAGTTTATTTTAAACATTGTGGCATTTGGAATGTTTGCAAGTCATGAAAGACAGATGAAGAGGATGGAAGCAGAGAAAGCATTTGCAGGAAAATGAGAAGGATAAGAGAAATCGTACAGTAGACAGGTACATGAAAAGAACGTAACGAAGATGGCCGGTACACCATCAAAGTTACGTCTTTTTCCTTTCCTAATAAATCGCGTTCGTACAAGTACTACGCACTACATGAAATAAAATGTTTGTTAATGTTTATATAATAGGAAGAAACTCCTATGTAATAAAACCGGAACTATGAAAAATGCAGATTAGAAATCTGTAAGATCAGCTTTTCTCTTCTCTAAGAAGGCACCCATTCCTTCTTTTATCATGAGTATCATTTACAACACCGAAGAGGTTTGCTTCCATCTCAACAGCATTCTTGATATCCATATCGTAACCATTGTTGATCGCTGCTTTTGCAACTGATACAGCGTAGCTTCCTTTGAGATGATCTTTGCTGCCATAGCTTTTGCAGTTTCCATTAATTCTTCTTTGCAACAACTTTGTTCACTAAACCGATGCGGTAAGCTTCGTTTGCATCGATGTTATCGCATGTGAAGATCATTTCTTTGGCACGTCCCATACCAACTAAGCGGGCAAGTCTCTGTGTACCGCCGAATCCAGGAATGATTCCAAGTCCACATTCCGGCTGACCGAAGATTGCATTGTCAGATGCAATACGGATGTCACATGCCATGGCAATCTCACATCCACCGCCAAGTGCGAAACCGTTAACGGCTGCGATTGTTACCTGACGCATATTCATTAATTTGAAGAATGGAACAGAAGCTCTGATACCGAATGCTCTTGCCTCCGGAGCTGTAAAGTTCACCATCTCGGCAATATCAGCACCTGCAACAAAAGATTTGAATGCGTTGTCTTTCTTGTCAGGACCACCGGTTAAGATCACAACTTTGATATCGTCTCTTCCCTCGATCTCTGTTAAAGCTGTGTTTAACTCGTCTAATGTCTCACTGTTTAATGCATTTAATGCTGCTGGTCTTGAGATGGTAAGAACGGCGATCTCGTTCTCCACATCTAATTTTAAATTGTTGAATTCGCTCACGATAATACCCTCCTGAATAGATTGATAAAAAATTAACAATACATGTTATATCTAGAGTACTTCTTTGAGAGGATTTGTCAATATGAACGTCGATAAACTTTTCTAAAATCTGTAAAAATGGAAAATCGCTCCGTTTACATCCGGGGATTCCTTATTATAATGGGAATATGAGCGAAACATACTTTATGTTATGAGGACTTTGACAATTGCAAAACTTATATAATTTTTAAAATTGTTCAAAGTAACAAAACATTCAAGACACGCCCGCTATGTGTCACTCGGCAGCGGTACTAAGAAGCCAGCCACGACTAATGTCGTCTGCCTTCTAAGTGCCGGCGGTTCCAATGTCTTTCATGTCTTTTGTTACTTTTCACAATTCAATTTACATTTTGTGAGTTTTGCAATTGAATCTACATTTCACTTTACATTTCACTTGATGTTTATAATTAGTTTCAGAATTTGATATTTGAGGATAAAGAGGAATAACACATGATTACAGATTACAATTTACAGATTTTAATAGAGCCGTTATTAAATTGGTTTGCGGGGCATGCCCGTGTGCTTCCGTGGAGGGAAGAACCGACACCGTACCGGGTGTGGGTGTCGGAGATTATGTTGCAGCAGACGCGAGTGGAAGCAGTAAAACCTTATTTTGAGCGGTTTACGAAGCGACTGCCGGATGTGGAGGCTTTGGCGGAATGCCCGGAGGATGAGCTGCTAAAACTCTGGGAGGGATTAGGCTATTACAACCGCGTGCGGAATATGCAGAAGGCAGCCATTCAGGTGATGGAAGAGCATGGTGGAAAACTTCCGGCAGATTATGAAAAATTGTTGAAACTGAAGGGGATCGGAAGTTACACTGCCGGGGCGATCGCCTCCATTGCATATCAGATTCCGGTGCCGGCTGTGGATGGAAATGTATTCCGCATCCTGACGAGAGTGGCTGCGGACGATACCGATATTATGAAGCCGTCTTTTCGCTCCCTACTGGAAAAAGAGCTGCGGGAAGTCATGCAGGAATGGAGATGCCGGGGCGTTTAACCAGGCACTGATGGAACTTGGTGCGACCGTGTGTGTGCCGAATGGTGCGCCGTTATGTGAACAGTGTCCGTGGAACAGTCTCTGTCTGGCAAGGAAAGAGGGCAGGATCGCAGAACTTCCGGTCAGGACGAAAGCGAAAGCGAGACGTATCGAAAAGAGGACGGTGCTTGTCATCCGGGACAATGATAAAGTGGCAATCCGGAAACGACCGGAAAAAGGACTTCTGGCAGGACTCTATGAACTGCCGAATGTTGAGGGGCGATACTCGCAGGATGAGATTGTTCATCTGGTAAAAGAGATGCATCTTTCTCCGATCCGGGTGCAGAAGCTAGAGAATGCAAAACATATATTTTCCCATATCGAATGGCAGATGGAAGGATATGCGGTTTTGGTGGAAGAAGCAGGATTTGACACTGAGGCAGAGAAAATGGCAGAAAATCATCTCATTTTTGTGGATGCAGAAAAATCTCAGGAAAATTATGCGATTCCATCTGCGTTTGCCGCTTACGCAAAATATATGGGGATCAGACTTGGAAATGAAAAATTTTGGAGACGGATTAGAAAGCATGGAAATATTACAATTTCCGGGATAAGAGGGAGCCGGTGCATTGCACCGGCTATTCATATGAAAAGATTGTGTATGGAAAGTGAAATGCTTCACTATTTTCTGGGAGGAACCTTGCTTACTGGTTAAGCAAGGCAACCTGATCTACTCAGGTATGAAAAAAGTTCTATGAAAAATTTTCTTGTTGGCTTAACTTATGCTTAGAGTATAAAGTTGAATTGTGTCTATCGTATGATGGCTTTGTGAGAAATTTGTAAATAAAATATGAACAAAATGTTCAAAATTCAGGCTGTAATAAATAATTAAGAAAAATAAATTGGCTTGTCATAATAAAATATGTATAATAGGAAAGTACTACAACCGTTTCGCAGTCAGGATACAGGATTGCAGACGATCAGTAAATAATTTTGGAAAATGTTGAAATTATAATAAGGAAAGTCAGAGGTAATAAAAGATGTACGATTGCATCGTGATAGGAGCCGGAATTGCCGGAGCAGCCTGTGCCAGAAAACTGGCAGAGGAAGCCGGAAAGAAAGTTCTTGTGATTGAGAGACGAAGCCATGTTGGAGGAAACTGTTATGATGTTTTGGATGAATATGGTATTTTAATCCATGAGTATGGTCCACATATTTTCCATACAGGTCTGGAAGAAGTTTATGAATATTTATCTAGATTTACGGAATGGTATCCTTTCGGACATGAAGTGGTAGCAAAAGTGGGGGACAAGCTGATCCCGGTTCCATTTAACTTAAATACGCTGCACATGGTTTATGATAAGGAAAAAGCAGATCTTCTGGAGAAAAACTGATCGAAGCTTACGGTGAGGGAAGCCGTGTGCCGATCATGAAACTTCGTGAGAATGACGATCCGGATATCCGTGAGATCGCACAGTATGTCTATGAGAATGTATTTTGAAATATACCATGAAACAGTGGGGACAGAAGCCGGAAGAAATCAGTCCGGAAGTGACAGGAAGAGTGCCGGTGCTGATCTCTTATGATAACCGCTATTTTCAGGACAAATATCAGGGTGTGCCAAAGGATGGCTTCACACCGATGTTTGAGCATATGTTAGATCATGAGAACATAGAAGTTGTTCTGGATACAGACTGCAGGGATGTCTTAAAGTTTACAGGGAATGAGATCCTTTTGAGGGAAAACCATTTGAGGGAGATGTCATTTACACAGGAGCGCTGGATGAGCTTTTTGATTGTAAATTCGGCAGACTGCCGTATCGTTCGCTGGATTTCCATTTTGAGCATTATGATGAGGAGTCTTATCAGGGACACAGCGTGGTAAACTACACGGTAAGCGAAGATTACACCCGCATTACGGAGTTTAAATTTCTGACGGGACAGAAAAATACAGATGGAACTACAATTGTAAAAGAATATCCGTTTGCATATACGGGTGCAGCGGGCGAGATTCCCTACTATGCGATTTTAAATGAGGAAAATCAGGCGCTTTACGGGAAATACAGGGCACTCACAGCAGGACTTCCGAAGTTCCATTTATTAGGCAGGCTTGCAGAATACAAATATTACAATATTGATGCCATGACGAAAAAAGCCATGGAACTGGCAGATGCCATTATGAATCAGTAGGAAAGGTTATCATTATGAAGTTACTTACATTTGCAATTCCATCTTATAATTCGCAGGATTATATGGAACACTGCATCCTGTCTCTGCTTCCGGGTGGGGATGATGTTGAGATTTTGATCGTGGATGACGGATCAAAGGACCGCACCGCAGAGATCGCAGACGAGTACGAGAGAAAATATCCGGGAATCGTGCGTGCCATCCATCAGGAAAACGGAGGGCACGGAGAGGCCGTGAATGCCGGAATCCGCAATGCCACAGGACTTTTCTTCAAGGTTGTGGACAGTGACGACTGGGTGGATTACGAAGCCTACATGAAAATCTTAAAAAAATTGCGTGAACTTGCTGGCGGAGATACCGTGCTGGATATGTTCATTGCAAATTATGTTTATGAAAAAGAGGGTGTACGGCACAAAAAAATCATGCGCTATTCTTCCCTGCCGCAGGATAAGATTTTTACATGGAATGAGGCAGGAAGATTCCATAAGGGACAGTACATTCTGATGCATTCTGTCATTTACCGTACACAGCTTCTGCGGGAATGTGGACTGGAACTGCCAAAACATACTTTTTATGTGGATAACATTTATGTGTACAAGCCATTGCCAAGCGTAAAGCATATGTACTATATGGATGTTGATTTTACCGTTACTTCATTGGACGTGATGATCAGTCCGTCAATGAAAAGTGATGATCGGTCGTATTGACCAGCAGATCAAGGTGAATAAGATCATGATCGATGAGTTTGATCTCTGGAAGATCCCGAATCCAAAACTGCGCCACTATATGTTCAATTATCTCGAGATCATCACAGTGATCTCAACGATCATGCTGATCCGCTCCGGCACAGAGGAGAATCTTGAGAAAAAACGCGAGTTATGGAAATATATCAAAGACCATGATATCCGTCTGTTCCACCATTTGAGAAACGGTATTATGGGAAATGCGATGAACCTTCCGGGAAGAGGCGGAAGAAAGATTTCAGTTGCAGCTTACAAACTTTCACAGAAAATTGTTGGATTTAACTAAGGATATGGTGATCAGGTATGTACGTTAGACGGTCAAATATGGAAGATATACCGGCAATGATGGAGTTATATGCGCAGGCAAGGGTTTTTATGCGTGAAAATGGAAATCCAAACCAGTGGGATGAAAATTATCCATCGAGAGAGTTGTTGGAAAAGGATATTGCCTTTGGAAACAGCTACATTGTAGAAGATGATGAGAAGAACCTTGCAGCAACATTTGCTTTTATAAAAGGTGAGGACCCGACTTATTATGGGATTGAGAATGGAGCATGGCTGAATCATGAGCCATATGGAACCATTCACAGACTTGCGGGAAATACTTCTTATCATGGAATTGCCAGTGGATGTATTAGCTGGTGTAAGAGCCAGATTGGAAATCTGAGAGCAGACACCCATGAGGATAATAAAATCATGCAGCATTTGTTGGAAAAGAATGGATTCGTGCGATGTGGAATCATTCATCTTGCAAATGGTGCGCCAAGAATCGCTTATCAGTTTGCCGGAGACAGCGCAGACTACTGGAGTGTGAGGGAAGTTCCTTCCGGTGGACGTGGCTTCGGGATTGCTTCCATGGTACTTGGCATTATCGCACTGGTATTATTCTTTTCCTTTGTGAATATCCCACTTGCGATCCTCGCCATTATCTTTGGTATTATCCAGTTGACGAGAAAGGCACCAAAAGGGATGGCAATCTCCGGGATTGTCATGGGCATAAGCTCACTTCTTTCTGTTAGTCATTTTCTGGACTTGTATGTTTGTGTCAGCTGCCAGAACAGAAAGCACAGATAACAGCACTTATTATTATGAAGGATCTGAAAATGATGATGCTTCCGGTGATTATTATGACGGCTTATATGAGGGCTATCAGCAGGGATACAAAGATGGCTATTATGATGGCTACTATGGCTACACACCGGATGAAGAATTTCTATGGTCATACACCGGATGATGGTTTCTTTGGTTATCTTCCGAATGATGATTCTTATAATTTTCATGGGAAGAACGGCATATATTATTAACAAAGAAATGACAGCCGGGGAATCCGTTTGAGACAGAAAAGCAATGGAAAACAACAATTCATTATAAAAAGAGCAGCAGGATTTCTGCTGCTTATTTTTGCATTTACAGGGATCATTGGTATAGGCGTGGAAAAAAAGGACAATAGGATAAGAGCAGACAGTGGGATGGAGACAGAGAGAATGGCAGAAGAGAACACGAAAGCAGCATCAGGAAAAATCAAAGAAGAGGAAGTTAAGAAAGTGGCTTTGACATTTGATGATGACGTTATAATAGGACTAAGTCAAGAGATTAGCTATAAAGAAGCGGTTTCTATGATTTAGTCCTATTTTCGCTATTCTAAGGAGAGTAGATAGGGCAGCGCTGTTATATTAAAATCTTATAGTGAATAGCCGGGATCTGTCAATATTAGGGATATTGGCTGATGTCGTTATGACCAAAGCAGGGCTAAATCTAAATTCCATGAAAATGGGATACTTGATTTAGCTCTGCTTTAATTTCTATCGGGAGGAGGCAAGTGCTTAACCCTATTTTTATCCAAGTGCATATAAAATATGTTACCCATAGGTGGCCGCCAAGGTACAGCAAGCCTGACCTTGGCTCGCTGCCTGCATGAGAATCTAATGTAACCAAAATAACAAATTCAACAAGAGAAAGGAAGCAAACGTATGGGCAAGGTTTTAGGAATTGTAAACAGAAAGGGCGGAGTAGGTAAGACCACGACTGCCACAACCCTGTCATATCTGCTGTCTAAGGAGGGCTGTAAGGTCGCATTGATTGACTTTGACGGGCAGAGGCACACAACAAAACTTTGCGGAGTGACCGCACCAGAGCAGCTTTCCGTGACAATTTATGACATTTTGAAGTGTATCGTGATGAACGAAGAACTGCCGGATAAAGGGTCCTACATGATAAGGACAGAGACAGGAGTAGATTTAATTCCGGCGAATAACAAGCTGGATAACTTTGATAAGCTGATGTGTGATACTGATTTTGCAGAATACAAGCTGAAAGAGTTTGTGGACACCATTAAGGAGCAGTATGACTACATCCTCATCGACGGGATGCCTAAGATGGGGACAGCCATGATAAATGTGATGATATGCTGTGACAGTCTGATTATTCCGGTACAGTCGGAAACGCTGGCAGTAGAGGGAATGGCAGAGTTTCTAAGGGCTTTCCACAGAATCAAGAGCCACGCAAATGCCAGACTGGAAATCGAAGGAATCCTTATCACCATGGATAATGAACGGACAAGGGTATCAAAGCGTGTGAAAGCGCAGTTACAGCAGGCACTTGGGGAAAAAGTGCGTATCTTTACGAACAGTATTCCCCGGTCTATCAAAGTGCCAGAGGCTGTAGAGTATGGTATGACGATCTGTGAGTATGAACCGGATAATCCGGCGGCGAAAGCCTATGAAAAATTTGTAAAGGAGTTGATGGAAAATGGCGACCAGAACACCAAAAATACCGGCAAGAAGCACATTGCTTAATTCTTCTCTGGACGGTATGGACGACCTCTTTGATTTCAAGACAAAGGAAGACTTAAGCCAGCCGGAGCAGGAAAACGGCGGAACGGGAATCACGGAAATGGACTTTGCTGTGATGGAGCCGCTTCCAAATCATAAGTTCAAGCTTTATACCGGACAGCGGCTTTGGGACATGGTAGACAGCATCCGTGAGTTTGGTATCTTAGAACCGCTTATCGTGTGGGTACATGACGGAAAAAACACGATTTTAAGCGGACATAACAGACAGAATGCAGGAAGCATCGCCGGACTTACCAAAGGTCCGGTCATTATCAGGGAAAATCTGACCTATGAAGATGCCATTCTGATTGCGACAGAGACAAATCTGCGCCAGCGTTCCTTTGATGATTTAAGTCCCTCTGAAAAGGCATACTGTCTGAAACAGCACTATGATGCAATCAAAAGCCAGGGGAGGAGAAATGACCTGATAAAAGAGATTGAAGAGTTCGTAAACCCGCATGAAACCGGGAAAAACGGGACTTCGTTGGAAAACCCAAAGAAGTCAGATGCAGGAGCAGCCGTCAGCGAAGAATACGGATTAAGCAAAGACCGTATTGCACGGTATCTAAGGATAGCAACACTTATCACACCGCTGCTTGACTGTCTGGATGCAAAGACACTTGGTTTTGAAGCAGCCTATGATATTTCATTCGTGAAGGAAGAAATGCAGCCTGTGATTGCGGAATTGATTGTGAATGATAACTGCCGCATAGATACAAAAAAATCAATACTGATACATGACTATGCTAAGAAAGGCAAATTGACAGAGGAACTGTTACGGCAGATCATTACCGGAGAAAAAACGAAGGCTGCAAGGAGTGGCAGCCCGAAACCCATCAAAATCAAGGAGACAGTCATCAACAGATTTTTTGGCAGGGAGCAGAGCAGAAAGGAAATCGAGGATACGATTGTAAAGGCATTGGAGTTTTATTTCGCTCAGAGCAGCGAAAATCCGGAGCAGAAGGTTGGGTAGAGAAACCTATCTTGCAGACCTGTACCGCCAGTCAGTACAGGCACTGACACAGAACAGGACAGAGTGGATGGGGCTTTTGTCCAGTGTGTCAAAATACTACAAGATGTCCTTTGACAAGAACGTGCTGATTTATGTGCAAAGACCGGATGCGGGACTTCTTGCAACGAAGATGGGTTGGGAGAAGCAGACCGGAAGATATTTGAAAGCCGGTTCCAAAGGCATCGGCGTTGTGGATATGAATAATCCGAAAGCCACGCTTGCTTATTATTTTGACCTTGCAGATACCCGTGGCGACTATGAGGGTTTTCGGAGAGCCATGAGTGCGGTCTGGTCTTTGGAGAGGCAGTATCAGCCGGAAATATTAGACCGTTTCCATAAACAGTTTGGGACAGACGAGAATAGTATTGAAAACTGTCTCTGCCAGCTTGTCGGTATGCAGGCGGATGCGTTTTTTGAAAAATATCTTTCCCGTGTAGAGGTAAAGGATGAGAACAGTGTACTGCATGGACTTCCTGCCGGGGCAGTGCAGGCAGAGTTTGCAAAACTTGTATCAGACAGTGCAGCTTATATTGTTTTCAAGAAATGCGGAATCAAGGCAGAGATTTTGAGGAGACAGGGGCATTTGAGAATATCAGCCATTTTGGAAGTCTGGAATTGTTCATGGGACTTGGGTATTATACCTGCGCCATAGCAAGATCGGTATTGTCAGAGATACATAAACAGATTGAGGAAATCAAGGAAGAAAGGAGTCAGAGATATGAGCCGAGAACCGTTAGCGAAACTGGAATACACGAAAGGGGAGGACGGGATGCTGTATCCGAACCTTCAGATATCCGTGAACAAGGAGTACGACTTAAGACCGACAGGGATGTTCGGGAGAAGATGGAAGGACTACATGATGTCGAAGTACCCGCAGAGACTGTCGGAGTTGATCGCACTGGGGCAGATAAACGAGCTGATAGCCAAGGTGGACGAGGAAGCAGAAGCGAAGAAAGAAACGCTGATTCAGCAGCTTCTGGAGGCACAGCCGATGCCGGAGACCGAGGATATGCTGGAGAGAGCCGGACACATGGAGATGATAACCAGACAGGCGGAGGAGATCATCCTGCACGAAGTAGTGTACCAGTTAAGATAGCAGAAAAAGAGGAAGCGGCAGAGCCGGAGCCTGTAAAAAAGAATACCGAAAAAGCATCAGAGGAATCCGAAGCGGAACATGCCGCAGAGGGTTCCTCTTTTCATATTCCGCAGTCAGCGACAAAAGAGAATATCAGGGAGCATAAGGACTGGGAGGAAGTGCAGAGCCTGTTGACCGATACCGGCGTATTTCCTTTGGAACTGTATGACCGTATCAATCAGGTGTTTGCAAAAGAGACAGATCCGGCTGTGAAAAGGAATGCCGTCAGGGATATTTACCTTGATTACGGACTGCAAAAAAGCAGTGACGGAACACGGGGAATCATGCCGGGAAAGGATGTGGCGGATTTCTTTTCGGGGAAGAGGGCTTTGTGCGGCTTTCGTGGGATGTGATTACCCATGTGATAGGTTCTCTGATGCAGAACAGCGAGTATATCCCATACCATGAGGGAAGAAGATGCCATTGGCGATTTCAATATTCCTGATGAAATAGAAGATATGCAGCTTGGTTCCCGAAAAGACCATGAGGACGGACAGCTCAGCCTGTTTGAACTTTATCCCGGTCCTTACGAGGATGACGGAAAAGGGGGCGACCAGATATTGCCGGAAGAAACAGAGCCGGAGGAAATAAAGAGCGGATATATGCCGTTCCCGGTGGGAAGCCGGATTGCGTATGACGACCGTATCTTTGAAGTGCTTCAGTATCTGGACGATAACCATACGGTTGAACTGGGAGATATAGAGCAGCTACAGGGGCTTCATGGATATAAGGTCATAGAGAGACTGCCGGTAGTCCTGATTGAAAATGCAGAGCTTCTGCAACCCAATTACACAGAGGGAGAAGTGGCTCAGACGGTTGTGCAGTCCGTAGAGGATGGAGATTTTTCGGAAGCAGCAAAGAAACGGATAGAAAACATGAGCCGCATCGGGCAGGCAAATGAGAAGTATGCCATGGATGTGGCAAAGGAAATGGAACAGCGTTTTCGGGACGGTACACTGAATTATCACTATCAGCCGGAGCATCGTCTGTACGAGGGAGGCCCTAAAGCAAAGTTCCGCAATAACGTGGAGGCAATCAGGCTACTGAAACAGTTACAGCAGGAGAACCGTATTGCAACTACGGAGGAACAGATCGTCTTAGCCCGTTTTGTTGGCTGGGGCGGTCTTGCCAATGCCCTGACACCCGGAAAGGAAGGCTGGGAAAAGGAATATGATGAGATTTCAGAGCTGCTGACAGAGGAGGAAATGCAGTTGGCATCGGCTTCAACCCTGACCTCTTATTATACGGATCAGAAAGTCATAGAGTTTATCTATCAGGCACTTTACCAGTTTGGTTTCCGGTCAGGAAACATTCTGGATCCGGCACTGGGGACAGGCAACTTTTTCTCAGCCCTGCCGGAGAGTATGAGCCAGTCAAGACTCTATGGAGTGGAACTGGAACCCATTGCTGGAGGCATTGCAAGGAAATTATATCCGCAGGCAGACATTCTTATCAAAGGGTATGAGGACACAGAGTTTTCCGACAGCTTCTTTGATGTGGTGGTGGGAAATGTGCCATTTCACAATATCAAAGTGAGTGACAGGCGGTATGACCGTTATAACTTCAAGATACACGATTATTTTCTGGCGAAAAGTCTGGATAAGGTAAGAAGCGGAGGCATCCTTGCAGTTATTACCACAAAATTCACCATGGATAAGGAGAATCAGTCTGTGCGGAAGTATATCGCACAGAGGGCGGAACTGATCGGTGCCATCCGTCTGCCGGAAAATGCTTTCAAACAGGTGGCAGGAACAGAAGTGACCACGGACATATTGTTTCTGAAAAAGCGGGAGCAGGAAATCATACCGGATGAAAGGAATACACCGTGGCTTTCCGTGGAAAAAGACGAGAACGGAATCCCCTACAACAGTTATTTCATAGATCACCCGGAGATGGTGCTGGGAACCATGGCACAGGAAACCGGTATGTATGGAAGCCATGATTTTGTAACATGCAAACCATACCCGGATAAAACTTTAAGTGAACTGCTGGAGGAAGCAGTAGGCAGGCTCCATGGGCAGTATGAGGAACCGGCAAGTGAACTATCGGAGGACAAAGACACGGTTATCAAAGAGTGGCTTCCAGCAACGCCGGATGTGAAGAATTACAGTTATACCAAGGTGGGGGACGCTTTCTATTACCGGGAAGATTCCCGGATGTACCGTCAGGAGCTGACAGGGAAAAAGGCAGAGAGGGTAGACGGGATGCTCCACATCCGTGATGCCCTGCGGGAACTGATGGACTTCCAGCTTCACGGCGATCCTGAACTGGGGTGGGAATTGCCCACCATGGAGTATGAAAAGAGACTGAAAGAATTATTAGACCGTCTGAACCGGGAGTATGACAGTTATATAAAAATATGGGTATCTCAATTTGCAGGGAATGTCATGGCATTTTCCAAGGATGCAGATTCTCCGCTTTTACGTTCCATTGAGGAAGAAGTAAAGGACGAGCATGGGAAAAAGGTAAAGGGCGAGTACAAAAGACAGCAGTATTCCATAAGGCCACGATCCGTCCAAAGAGTATGCCAAAAACAGCAGACAATGTGGAGGAAGCCCTGCGCATTACCATGAATGCCAAAGGAAAGTTTGACCTTGATTATATGCAGTATCTGTACCGTAAGGACGGGCAGATATGCAGCAAGGAGGATATTCTGGAGGAACTGGGGGAGCATGTATATCAGGATCCGGCAAAGTGGCGGCAAGGAGATGCCACGTCCGGCTGGAGTGCTTGCAGAGGAATATTTAAGCGGCTACGTAAAGGATAAACTGGCGCAGGCTGTTCTGGCGGAAGAGGAGTACCCGGAGTGGTTTGGGCGGAACGTGGAAGCACTAAAGCAGGTGCAGCCGGAACCGTTAAAGCCGGAGGACATCAGTTTCGTGCTTGGCTCTACATGGATACCGGTGAAATACTATCGGGATTTTATGTATGAGAAGTTTGCAACGAGCAAGCATAACAGGGACAGCAATATCCATATCGAGTTTGCGGAATATACAGGAACCTATTTCATTACTGAAAAGAGGGCTGAGAGAGATTCCATTGCCGCAAATAAAACCTACGGGACAGAACGATTGAATGCCTACGAGATTATGGAATATACCCTGAACCTGAAAACGGTAGAAGTCCGTGACAGGCAGGAGTATGAGGATCCGGAGACTGGGGAAGAAAAGGTGCGGTATGTGCTGAACAAGCGGGAAACCCTGCTTGCAAGGGAGAAGCAGGCACAGATCAAAATGGAGTTTGAATCATGGCTGTTTGCAGAACCGGAGAGAGGGGCTGCATTAACGCAGCTTTACAATGACCGCTTTAACAACATCCGTCCCAGAACCTACAACGGGGATGACCTGATGCTGCCGGATATGAATGATGCCATTACTCTGCGAAAACACCAGCGTGACACGGTAGCCATGGGTATTTACAGTGACGGGAATCTTCTGGTGGCGCATGAGGTAGGAGCCGGTAAGACCATGACAGCCTGTGCTATTGCCTATGAGAGAAAACGGCTGGGAGTATGTAACAAGCCGTTGATTGCAGTACCGAACCATACCTTAGAACAGTGGGCGACAGAGTTTATGCGGCTTTATCCTAATGCCAATATTTTAGTTGCAACGAACAAAGATTTTGAAAAGCCACGTCGGAGACGGTTTGTAAGCCGTATCGCCACAGGGGATTATGACTGTATCATCATGGGACACAGTTCCTTTGAACTGATCGCTCTTTCAAGAGAGCGGCAGTTAGCTACCATGCAGGAGGAGATTGATGAAATCACAAAGAAGATAGACGAAATGAAGATGCTTTCCGGGAAAACATGGTCCTTAAAACAGATGGAGATATTCAGGCATAATTTACAGGACCGTTTTGACAGGCTCTATAATGCAGGGAAGAAAGACGGAACGATTTCCTTTGAGGAACTGGGCGTGGATAACCTGTTTGTGGATGAGGCCCATGCCTATAAGAATAATTACAGCTATACCAAGATGCAGAGAGTGGCGGGCGTGGGAGGACAGAGCAGCCAGCGTGCCATGGATATGCACATGAAATGCCAGTATATCAATGAAATCACGAATGAACATGGCGTGGTGTATCTCACCGGCACACCAGTATCTAATTCCATGTCGGAACTTTATGTTATGCCAGTTGCCGGATGAGATGCAGAGAGAAATAAGGGGAATCTTAACCCGGCTTCTTTTGTATCAGTGCGGAACGGAAGAAAAAGCGGAAAAATATTTTGACATGAGTCTTGTAGATGCGGTGCAGCTTGGCATGGATTCCAAGATTGTTGACATTGACTGTGTAGCAGACTCTTTTAAGAATGGCAGCTATATTGACGGGGAGGTGCCGGAGAATATAAGAAAGGACGTGGAACGACTGGCAGAGATCATTCGTCTGCGGACAGAAATGGAAACAGACAGTCCGTTTCTTTATCATGCCAAGGAACAGATTGACGGGAGGAAATATTATGAGCTGGTAAATGTCCTCTGGAACCATGGAGAAGATGATTATGGCTTATGGCAGGTGCAGATCCCGGTCTATTTGGTGCGGAATATCCTAAACAGCCCACAGAGCTTTATAGGCGATGTGGATGAGATTATGGACGGCGTACCTGTGGAGCAGGAGCCGTCCGACAACACGCTGCATTTCCTGTTTCCAAGGGGCGGAAAGATAGCCTGCTGCAGTATGAAAATGGAGGAAAAGTTCTTTGAGGAATACAGCACCCATGGTACATCCGTGAGAGGGAGCAGGGCAGATATCCGGCAGGACTTGGCAGCATCCTTGGAAGTGGACGAGACTTTTCAAGAAGAAAGATAGCGGGAAAGGAGCGGTAAATGGAAAAAATAAGAACCTTTGAGTTAGACCGGTGGAGTGAGCCGGATGAACAGCATCGTGTAAGGCATATCGGAATGGCGGATGCAAAAGAGACATTTGAGAAGCTGGAGACCCATCTGAAAGAAAAGGGAATGCTTCCGGACGAGTATTTTCTTTACGATGTGGATATGAGGACGAAAGCAAGGGAGTTGCCGGACTTCAATTTTGCCATGTGTGTTCCTAATTTTGGCGGCAGTGAAGGGATTTATCTGGATATTGACCTGATTTACTGTGATGAAGATGGAAAGCAGAAAAGCCTGCGGTTTGCTACGGGAAAGACTTTGCAGGAAGGAGCAGATGCGTTCTTTTGGATGTCCCGGATTGCTGCAGAATGTTCCCTTATGCTGAATGGGCGTGGGCGTACCTATGAGAAGCACAATGTGGAGCTTGTGCTGAAGCCGGAAGAAGCGGAAGCGGTGGAGTATTTTGCTAAGCTGCTGCGGGATAGGGCGTCTGAAGAAGCCGAGGCAGAGGACGAGGGCATGGAGCCGTAAGATACTGTTTTTCCGCTTTTTAGGAAAAAGGCTGCTCTGCGGCCGGGTGTGCCTGTGGCACACCCGCCTTGACACCAAGCTGAGCTTGTTGGTTAAGGCGGGAATAGGCGGGTTCCACACCGCCGGAAAACAGCTTGCAGGCAAAGCCTGCAACGGGGTTATCTCATATTGTGTGGGGTTCCTGTCAGAACCCTTGCAGGAAGAACCGTAAATGGGAGGTGGAAGTATCAAAAAGCCGACACAGAAGCGTTCTATCAATTTTACAACGGAGACTTTGGAAACGTTGGATAAGTTGGCAGCCAAAAACCATACCACGACATCGGAATTGGTGCGGGGATATGTGGAGAAAGGGCTTTCCATAGAGGGAAGCCGTGAGGATATAGATTTTATTGCCCGCATCATCCGGCAGGAGATTACAGCAGTATATCATGTGGACGAGATCAAGGCGATTGCAGACCATGACACGGATCGTCTTGCAAAGATGCTGATGAAGATAGGAAAAATCAATGGAGCAATCTTCTTTCTTCTCATTAAGGTTCTGATGAACCTTGCCAATGAGGGGAGTGAGGACGATTTCGACCAGATGCTTTCCGAAGCGGTCAAGCTGGGCGTGGATTATATGCAAAAAAAAGATTTCCAAATCAACAGTTTCCTACAGGATACATCGAATCTGTGGGAACTGGCTGAAAAATTATAGAAAAAGGAGAATGAACCATGACGTATGAAAAATTTATGGAACAGGTAAAGGAGCAGATTATGTCTTTTTTGCCGGAAGAATACGCAAATGCAGATGTGACAATTCAGGAGGTTAGTAAAAATAATAATCAGAAATTTCATGCAATATGTATTAAACGTCCAGAGGACAGAATTGTTCCCAATGTTTATCTTGAAGATTATTATCGGACATATGAGGATGATGGGAATATGGAAAATATTTTGACCGCTATTGCCCGGATATACAAAAAAAACATGGAAAACAATGAAAATTTGCTTCCGTTTGAGGTAAAGGACTACGAGAGTGTGAAAAACAGATTGTATGTGGTGGCATTGAATAGAAACAATAATCAGGATTATTTGAGAGATGCTGTACGCAGAGATATCGCTGAAACAGATATTACATCCGTTGTGCGTGTTTTATGCACAAACAATCAGGAAAAGGGAATGTCGAGTTTCATGGTTAAGTCAGGTATGCTGGAAATGTGGGGAATCTCAAGAGAAGAAATATATGAGCAGGCACTAAAAAATACGGAAAGAATTTTTAAGCCGGACATGAGGAACATTAAAGAGATTTTGCTTTCTGGTTGTATGGGAACACTTTCGGAAGAAGAACAGGAGGGATTTCGTAGCTTTCTAAATCTGGATATACCAGAGCAGGATCAAAGGGCAGAAAAAAGCAAGGAAATCTTACCCTATGAACAGTATGTCCTTACAAATATAGCCCAAATTAATGGTGCAACAGCCATACTTTATCCAAATTTGTTACAGGAAATCGGGGAAGCAACACAAAGTAATTTTTTCATTCTTCCCAGCAGTATCCATGAAGTTATCCTGATGAAGGATAATGGAGATATGAATGCGGAGGAACTTCAACGCATGGTAATGGAAATAAATAGAACACAGGTTGCACCTGAGGAAGTGCTGTCTGATGAGGTGTACAGTTATGATTACAGACAACAAAAGCTGACTATGGCAACCAGTCCCATACAGACCAAGGAACTTCTAGATCAAATAACAGGAATGTGTGATCATGATGATTTCATGGAAGAAGAACAGGAAGCGGATTTATGTATGGGAGAGTAGTTATTAAGTGATTATTGGGAGGAGGGCAAAAGTGAATCAGGCACAAAGATATGAGCATCTTGTAGGGCTGACCGAAGGGAAGAAACTGGATTCTGACTATCGGGCAGCCTTTTACATTTTATCCAGTGTACCGGAGCTTTTTGAGGTCGCAAAAAAATGTGTGGATCCATATGGTATTTCCTTTGACAAAATCAAAAGATCATGTAAAGGAAATCTGGAGGAGTATCAGAGCCAGCTTTTGTCTATGGCACATAACCTTTTCTCATGGAACAGCAGGACGACCGCCACGCCCCATGAACTGTCCCGTCTTACCTATCCGTGGATGGAGATTGCCTGCAACGCTATCTTCATATCCAGCGGAGAGGTTTCTGTGCTGATACAGGAGAATGAAAGTGGGGAGCCAAATCTGGTTTTGGATGCAACACCTTATGAGAAAACAAAGAGGATATACAAAGGATTGCAAAGAATGGGAGAGCGGCTGGCGGACCAAATGGAAGAAGCAGATGCAGAGGAAAGGGAAGGAGAGGAAGATTGGGAACGGTAGAAAAGCAGTGAAAACGGTAAATATATTATAGTACGAAAAGAAGCCGCCATAAATGACGGCTTCACGGTTACAAAATTACCAGGATTGCTCCTGCGTTTACATCATTATACTAGCACAAAGCAGCAGTGATGTCAAACATTTTGTAGCAGTAATAAAGTATGCAGAAAAAGCCTAAATGATACCGCAGGAAACCAGTTTTTCACGGATTTCCTTTAATACGGCAGGCTTTACATCGCCAAACTTCTCGAAGTGGACTCTGGAAAGGCTGACCTGTGTAATCCTTGTTACATTTGCCCAGCGTGGCATTTCGGGAAAACCGTAGACCTTATCAACCATTATATTGTAGTCCATGCTTTTGGGCATCTGGGAAGATAAAGGAATAACGATAAGGGAATCCTTTAAATTTTTCAGTATGATTGCCGGATGTCTGCCGCCAAATTCCGTGCCGATGTTATAACCGAAATCTACCCAGATGACAGCTTTCCGAATCAGTACAAGAGAGCGCATAATCAGTTCAATATCCGTTTCCGGCACGATACTTTTTTTGACAGCAATCACATATTTATCGGTAGCTTTGTCGTACTGATAGTATTTTGACACTACTGCCTGTTTATCGCTGTGCAGCCACTTAAATGCAGATGGCTTGATGACATTGGGCAGGGCGGAGGAGGGTATTTGAAAGGCTTTTTCATTCAGAATCAGATTTGTTTTTAAGGAAGTCCATTTATAGTATTCGTTGGCAAGTTTGACGTTTTCCGGTTCTTCCGGATTAATCTTCTGAAAATGATTTTGTAACGAGGAAGCCATTTCATCAAAGGAATGGTGCGTATCTTCTAATGTTGCTGTATGTTTCAAGGCAATTCTCCTTTGCAGATTTGTATTCCTGATTTTAGCAGATAATGTGACAGAGTACAACAAAATAATACGGAGAAAGGTAGCAGAAAGGTAGAAAATAATGTCAATCTTAGTGTATAAGCAGCGTTTCCGGCATCCGAACAAAAAGGACACACCAGGAGCAAACTATGCATGTCCGGTATATTGCAACCAGACCAAGGGTTTTGAAGAATGAAAATATGAATCATGGGCTTTTCGGAAAACTGGAGCCGGGTGCTGTTACGGAATTTGGGGACTGGAAGGACGTGGCGAAGTTATCTTATGCCAATTCTAAAAAGGGAATCGTCATGTACCGCAGCGTGGTGTCCTTTGCAGAAGATACAGCAAAAGAGCTTCTTCTAAAGGATCAGAAAAGCTGGCAGAGATATATGGAAAACCACATAATGACGATTGCAGGAAAAAATGGCATCAAACGGGAAAACCTGCAATGGGCGGCTGCAGTGCATTGGGAAAAGAGCCACCCTCATATTCATGTGGTGTTCTGGGACAAGTCTGTAAGAGTAAAGAATCCGTTTACACCGCTGCAGATACCCAATGCCATCCGAAAGCAGATGATAAAGGACACTTTTGCGGAAAAGATACTTGCCTTTGCAAAAGAGAAAAATCTTGCAGTACAGGAAATGCGCCGGATAACGGATGAGCTGGTGGAGGAATTTGAAGAAGAACTGCGGTGTAAAAGCCCCGGCAGATTTCAGGCAGCGGAAAAATGGTTTGAGGAAGAACTGGAACAGGGAGTCTCTTTTGATAAAAAGATACTATCGGAACTCTCAGAGAGGCTCTTTGTACTTCGGACTATGATACCGGAACACGGGAGAATTGCTTATGGGCTTTTACCGCCGGAGAGCATGGAAAAGACGGACGAATTGGTACAATTCCTGCTTTTGGAGATACCGGAGATCAGGAAGTGCTTTGAACGGTATGTAAATGCCAAGTGCAGCATGGTGGGACTATATGCTGCGGATGAGGAATGGCTTTTACAGCAAAAGAAGAAGTTTGAAAAGGAAGCGGAGAAGATACTGGCAAACCGGGTATTATCCGGTGTTAAGGCGATATGCAGACTGGAAAAGGAGAAAAGAGGAGAGGCATACTTAAAGAGCCACAGAGAATATCTGGCATCCAGAATGATTATGGAGGCTCTTGATATGCTGGCGCAGGCGGCTTGGAAACAGGAAGAAGATTTCCTTGACGAACAGGGTATGTCGGGAGAACTGTCGAAGGAGGCAAAAAAAGAATTGTTCCTAAGAAATCAGGATAAAGGATATGAACATTAAAATGATAAATAAAATTAAAAGTCAGGGGCATCCGTGCAGAGGATGTCCCTATGTTTTTACTAGGGGTGGCACAGACTGCATCATGGATGCCGTTCCGGGGGACTGTGCATGGTATTTTTACAAGCGGCTGATGGGACATACGGACGCAACCATTCCTTCTGAAGAAATCAGAAAACAGTACAGGGAATATGTAAAAAGACAATCCAAGGCAGAAGAAAAGCTGGAAAGAGGGATTGATATGCTTCTTGAAGTCGCAGAACTGAAATATGGCAGGCAGTACGCACAGTCTCTGAAAAAGAAGATGAGAGGAGGTACAGATTGAAACTAAAGGATGTTCTGCTTATTACAAATAATAATAAGGGTACGGAATATAAGTATCTTTCAAGCATGAAGGACTATATGACAGTCCTGTTTAGGGCATTTGAGGGTTCGGAAACAGAACTGGCTCATGCGGTGCAGGAACTGTGTCAGACAAAGGAGAACAGCCAGTATGCAGAAGTATATCTGGCGGCAAATAAAACCTTTCATGCCAGATTTTGCAGTGATGAATGGGAACTTAGGAATTTCCTTGGGGGAAACCATAAAATGACAGAGGGAGAGGTCAGTTTTGACAAAGACCGCTGTACAAAAGAATGTCTGGATGTACTGACGGCCTACAACATGGACCATGAAGGCCATCCTCTGATCGGGGCGCTGCATTATGAGAAAATGGAATATGATTTCAGGCAGGGCGAGGTACTGCATAACCTGAACGGAAGTGATTACAGTGTGCTTATGGTGTTGAATCAAAATGACCTGTTTCTGATGGCATTAAAAAGCGGACAGTTTCTAATCGCAGAGGGTACAAGGGCATATGCAAGATATCTGAAAGAAGGAATTTGCTCAGAGGACTGTATTGTAAGAGGAATTGAGTGGGACAGAGGAATCTATTTGGGAAACAACCTGTCAGAGATTGATATGGACAGTATTCAGAAAGAATATGGTATAAACCGTAATGAAGTACAGGAAGAAACCGGTATGGATGAAGAACCGGAATGCTGAAAGGAGAGGCATGAAAACAAAAGTTGAATTTTACAAAGCATTTTTTGAAGAACTGGAAAAAAAAGGCTTCGGGGTGGCACAGCCTTCCTCACCGGATTATGTGGTGGATATCCAGTTTAAGGGAAAGACCATTGCATTTTATACGAAAGTAGACATGATCAAAAAGAACCCCTTTGTAGAGGTGCCGGAAAAGCAGATGGAACGGCTTTGGAGCATGGCAAGGGCAACCGCCAGCTTATGCGGTATCTGTTCCGACCAGCCTTACGAGGAGGAAAAGGCTGAGAAACTGAGAAATGGAGTGATGAAGCTGAATGAGCATAACGGCGTCATACTTGCCTGTAAGCAGCATCCATTGTTCGGATATGTGCTCTCTACCTACAAGCAGGATGCACAGAATGAGAATAAGCCTATTCAGAGGCAGTATTTCTATAACAGGGAGGAAGCCTTTGAGAGCTTCGCTACAAGAAGCGGGCTGGTGGATGAGAGGAAACTGTTTACGGAAACGCAGTTGCAGCTTATCCATGCGGGGCTTGTGAAATTACGGACCATGGACGAGGAGCTTACCGAGGAAGATATGAAAACAGTCGGGGAACTGGTAAACAGGGTAGAGGAGATTGTGCCGGAACTGCACCGGGAGGAGCGGAAATTTGACGTTTCAAGACTGCTGGATGCTCTTTCCATGGGTAACGGCATGGAACGATAGGAAGGAGGAAACTGATGCAGCCACAGGGAGACAGCATCTGGGGCAACATCAATCTTTGTATTGAGATTGCCCTGAACATTTATTACTTATGCGGAGAGAAAGGCGAGGGAATTGTGATCCCAAAGGAACAGGCAGAGAAGGATTTTTCCCCTGAAACAGTTGCGGCGGGAAAGGAGTCGGATGGGTATCTTTACTATCCCAAAGGGGAGGCAATGGAAATGTTCCGGCATGAAATGCTGCAGAAGCGGCTGGTTATGATAAAAATATGGAACTTGCGGCCACCGAACAGATGGAGGCAGTCAGAAAAGGCGGGCAGGCAGCAGCTTTAGCACGTTTTCAGGATATAGAGCCGCCGGGGACAGGGGAGAAAATAAAAGCGCATCTGGAACGGAATCTACATACTGAACGGAGAAGAACAGAAGATTGCCGTCCATGAGAGGATTGCAGAGGCTTTTAACACCCTATGCCTGAGTTTGGCAGGCGGGAAAATGGGTATTTCTATTATACTCTGCAAAGTGCGGCACTTCCCTGTATGAGTTAAAAGGGGTGGTCCCGGAATGTCAGGAAATGATTGTTTCCGAGGAAAGCCTGTATGCCACTATCTGTACCCATTATCCGGCATACAGGGAGAGGTACAATGCGCTAGTGGCACAGGAGCAACAGATCCCACAGATAGACGCACCGGCAAACCTGTTTTTGCAGGAGCAGCTTGACAGGGGGCAGACAGAAGCGGATGAGGAAACTGTACATGAGGAAGCATTTGCAGAGGAGGAGGCGGATGAGGACGAATATGGAGAGCAGGTGGATTATGGATTTGGCGTATGAAAGGGGTGCGGATGAAACTTGTCTATATCGCAAGTCCCCTCCGTGGGGAAATTCTTTCGGAGAAGGATTATAGTAAAAACATAAAGAAAGCTACAGAATACTGCGAAAAGCCTGTTCCCTTGGCGTGCTTGCCTTTGCACCCCATCTGTATTTTACACAGTTTTACAATGACACGATACCGAGCAGCGGGAAAATGGGGCTTTCCATGCTGGAAAAATGCGAAGAACTATGGGTAATGGGGAAAAATATCAGTCAGGGCATGAGGGGTGAGATTGCCCATGCAAAAACCTTGGCATCCCCATCTATCATGTAGAGATGCCGGATGACATTATGTATTATCCGGTCAGTGCGGACAATCATGCACTGCTGGGGCAGCATTCTTGCATGCCGGACAGCCGGGATAAGGACTATATGGGAAAAATCCTGGTGATGAATTATGATGCCCTAAAACCGGAATACCGGAGCAGACCATATCAGCTATGGTTTGCTACCGGCGGCTTTGGGCAGCCCTAGCCAGGGCAGGAGGGTTTTGCCACCAGTCTTTATGATGGGGAGCAGAGCAGCTTTTACCGACAGGATTTTGCAGGGATTATAAAGCCTGAAGTCTGGGAAGAAGTACAGGGGCAGTATGATTTTCAAATAACCACTCAGGAAGTACATAAGGACAGTGAAACGCCGCAGGAAGGAATGGAGACATAAAAAAGAAAGAGAAAATCATTTTAGGAAGCATTTTGATAGTGTTTGGAACAATATTCAATCTGTTCTTTACCGTTGCCCTGCACCGGATATTGTCAGGACAGATGAAAACCTTTGCACTGGTGTCGGTCTGGGAGTGTGTGGCAGGTCTTTTCACGAAGCCAAAGCAGGGGATGCTGTTTTTATCCTTTGAGTGTTTTGTGCTGCTCTGTACCGTACTGTTCTTTACGCAGAACAGCAGATCTTATCAGTCAGATCTTATGAAAGTGACGGATGAAATCGAGATACCCGTACCGGTGGGGCAGTTCCAGCATGGTTCTTCCAGATGGATGAGGGAAGAGGAAAAGGACAGAGTGTTTGAGGTATGTACCATAAGCCCCACAAATCCGGTCATAAAAGAACTGATTGACACCGGGTATGAGGGGCTTGATTTTTTAAAGGATAGTGAAATGGTGGATATCAAAGCTGCAGGAGAGCCGGAGGACAGAGAGCTTTCCGGCAGCTTTGTTCCAATAGATGAGGAAACAGAAAAAGAAGCAGACGAAAGAAAGGAGAATGAGGAGACAAAAATAGAGGAAACGGATGAGGGCTACGAGATAGTAGAGTATGCCTACGAAAAAAAGGAGCCGGAGCAGGGAAAAGATGTGCCTGCCTGTGAGGAAAAAAGGAAAGGAGACGGACAGGATCCCTACCGTATTCTGAAAGAAGGCGGTATCGTGATAGGTATGACGAAATGTGGGCAGAAGGAAAAGATACATTATATCGCAGACGATACCCACACGCTTACCATAGGTGCAACCCGTTCCGGCAAGACGAGGACGCTGGTGCTGCAGTCCATTTGTCTGATGGCACTGGCGGGCGAGAGCCTTGTTATCAGCGATCCCAAGGCAGAACTGTATCAGTATGCCGCACCGTTTTTAGAGAAACTTAGGTTTGATGTTATCTGCCTTGACTTCAAGAATCCGGAAAAGAGCAGCCGTTACAACCTGCTCCAGCCCATCATTGATGCAGTGAACCGGGGAGAGATGGATAAGGCAGAGATGTACGCATGGGACATCACGAATATCCTTGTGGGCGATAATACCAGCAATGAGAAGATATGGGAAAACGGCGAGAAGTCCACGATTGCGGCGGCAATTCTCTGCGTGGTGGTGGATAATGCCAAGCGTCCGGAATACCAGAACCTTACCAATGTGTATTGGTTCGTGGCGGAAATGTGCAAGGCGGTTGGAAACAAGACACCCATGCAGGAGTATGTAAAGAAGTTAAGGCCGGGGCATCCGGCAAGGGCGCTTCTGTCAATCTCTGATGTAGCACCCAGCAGGACAAAGGGAAGTTTTATACTTCGGCACTGACGACTTTAAGGCTGTTTACTTCAAGGGCGGTCTACTCCATTACCCATAAGAGCGATTATGACATAGCAGATATCGGAAAAGAAGCAGGCATTGTTCTTTATCCTGCCGGACGAAAAGACCACCTATTATCCCATTGCAAGCCTTATGGTGTCGCAACTCTATGAACTGCTGGTACACCAGTCGGATGAAAGGGGCGGCCGGCTCATAAACCGGGTAAATTTTGTCTTAGAGGAATTTGGAAACTTTACCAAGATCAATGACCTGACGAACAAGCTGACCGTAGCGGGCGGTCGTGGTATGCGGTTCCATTTCTTTTGCAGAGCTTTGAACAGCTTACGGAGAAATACAACAAGGAAACAGCTGCCATTGTCAAGTCAAACTGTCAGAGCTGGATTTATCTGCAGGCAGACGATAAGGAAACCCTGTCTGAAATCAGCGATAAGCTGGGGAAATACACTTGTTCCGGCTATCAGCTATCCAGCCAGCACGGGCGGTACGTCAATCCATCTTCAAGCAGCACTGTAAGTTTAGTGGCAAGGGATCTTCTGACAACGGACGAGATACGGAGAGTGTCAAGACCATATCAGATCGTGGTATCACGTTCCCACCCGGCAATGATGGTTTCTCCCGATCTGTCACAGTGGTATTTTAACAAAATGCTGGGACTTGGAGACAAGGAGCATAACCGCAGGGTAAGGGAAGAACGGGAGCGCAGGAGGCCGGTACTCACCAGCGTAAAGGAAGATATACCTTTATGGAATATCTGGGTTTATTACACGAAAGATCTTCAGATGAAGGAAGAAAAGCAGAAACAGCAGGGACTTCCGGTACAGGCAGGCACCCTGTTTTCAGAGAAATTTATGCGGAGAGGAGGAAAGCTGACGGGAAATGAAGAAGATGAATAGATGGTTACAAAGATGTAAGGCGGCAGGAAAGACATTTCTTGCCGCTTTTGCCGTGTTTTTGCTGAACACACAGACTGCCTATGCAAGCGGTATCAGTGAGAGCAAACTGGCAAAAGGAACAGAAAAGCTGATCGGGGATGCCACAACCTGGCTCATGGTGCTGGCACCGGTCGTTGCGGGACTTCTGATTATTTATTTCTGCATCAGGAGAAGTGCGGCGGACGAGATGGATCAGAAAAGTGGAATAACCGTATCGTGGTTGCCATCGTGTCCTGCATCGGGGCAGTAATCGGAAGTGCAACCTTAAATATCATTATTGGTTATTACCAGTAATGCAGACAACCTAAAAAATAAATTTAAAATTCGGAGGAATGAACACTATGAGAAAAATCAATGACACTATGAACAGACTGGCGGTAGCAGCTTATGTAAAGGGTGGACGTATGAGAAAGAAGCTGGCTGACGTTCTTACCAGAAAAGAAGGAGAAGGTTTCGTAGATACCGCATTGAAAATCTTGATTTCTGTTGTGGTTGGTGCGTTGCTGCTGGCAGGGCTCTATGCACTGTTCAAGGACACCATCCTTCCTACCCTGACGCAGAGAATCCAGAACCTCTTTAATTATCAGGGGTAATGATCGTACAGGAAAAAACCATAACGTTCAATGAGAACTGCCTGCCGGGAAACTGGCAGGCAAATTTTATGTAATGGAGGAAAAAGATTGAAAGTAACAGCAAAAATTACAAAGAACTTTACCGATGCAGGTAAGCTGAAAGCATTTGCCACCGTATGTCTGGCAGATGCTTTTTTGGTAACAGGAGTCCGGGTTGTGGAGTGTGAGAAGGGAATCACCGTATTTATGCCCAGTATGAAAGACAAGGAGGATGAATATCGGGATGTATGCTTTCCGATTAAACCGGAGCTTCGCAGTCAGATCAATACAGCAGTATTAAATGCCTACGATGCGAGCTTGAAGGAGAATGAAATGGATGGGGAATAACAGCCAGATAATCTGCGCCACAAGGGAGGTGAAGCGGATTGGAGGTTATACTGGTACTTCTTATCGTGGCAGTCCTGAATGGAGCAGTTGCTTATATTGATGAAATGTTGCAGGAGTTAGTCCCTATGACACTTTATGCCGACCGGTATATGCTGGCGGCAAATGGCGGGAGCATGGTAGATGTACTGTTTGATATCCTGCTTGGGTTTGGCGTATCCATGATTATACTGAAATTTCTGAAAAAAGGGTTTGAATGTTATGTCATGTGGACGGACGGGGATCCGGACACAGAGCCAGCCGGTCTTGTCATCCGGTTTATGCAGGCGGTGGCTGTGGCGGTCTGCTTTCCCATCGTCTACGGATGGATGGCAGAAATCACACAGGGATTGATTGATGACCTGATGGCAGCGATAGGAGCAGCCACCGATTATGACTGGCAGGAGTGGGTAAACGGCATCTCATCCTTGGGACTGACAACAGCAATCTTCGGACTCATCTTTGTTGTCTGCTATTTTATCCTGTATTTCCAGTTCCTGATGAGGGGACTGGAAATCATGATCCTGCGGATTGGGATGCCTATGGCGTGTGTGGGGCTTCTGGATAACGATAAGGGCGTATTCAAGACCTATATCAACAAGTTCTTTCAGAGTACCCTTGCGGTGGTTATTCAGATCTGTCTTTGCAAGCTGGGCGTAGGTATGATGCTGAATATCGGAATCAATATGAATGTATTTTGGGGAATGGCGTGTATGGTGCTTGCCATTAAGACGCCGTCCTTCCTGAGAGAGTTTCTTGTGCCTGCTGGCGGCAGTGGAGGCGGAGTCATCAACAATGTTTACCATTCCGTGCGGTTAGTTGGCATGGTAAAGGGTATGGCAAAGTAAATGGCGTTAGTTTGAAAGGATGGAACGGTTTGAAATTAGATGATATTTCCATAGCCATAATCAGCCTAATCCGTGCGGGAGCGGTATTCCGCTTTGTCTATTGCATGGTGCGTTTGCAGGGTGCGGAGGAAGAACAGGCGCAGTACCGGAAAAGGGCAAAGAATACGGTATTGTTCTATATCGTTGCGGAGAGCATCTGGCAGATAAAGGACATTGTTATGTATTATTATGGGTCATGAGAAGTTCCCATGTTGCGGGACTGGAAAGGAGGAATTACGGAAGAACAGAAGTGGGAGCTGTATATCCCCAGTGGGGTAAAAGCGGAAAATGAATTATTTAATGGTTTTGGACGGAGGGAGCTTTTGCAGAGTATCGCAGGCTCCCTCTTTGGCGGTGCAGTAGCCGCCGTTATCTGGCTGTGTTCTAATAACGTAGCATTTACCGTGGTTGCGGTTCTGACGGGTATCTTTGGGAGTGTGATGATGTGTACCAAAGACCAGAATAATCAGAGCGTAGTCGATCAGGTGGGCAATATGATACGTTTTGCAAGGAGCCAGCAGATTTATCCCTATCGCGCTTTGAGCGAATGGGGCACATGATGAAGTAAGAAACGATTCTACCAATTCAATATGGATGCTATTCTACCGGACCAGAGGAAAAAGGAATTGTGAATACCTATCAAACCATAACAGGAGGTCTGTTTGGAATTTTTAGATTTATTCAGTGGAATAGGCGGCTTTAGAAGAGGATTGGAACGAAGCGGACATAGATGTATCGGTCATGTAGAGATCGACAAGTATGCGAACATCAGTTACATGGCAATGTACGGACTTTCCTACTGCAAGTACGGAAAATGCGGGGAAGGAAACTGTTGCCGGATATGCAGTAAGGAGGTAAGAGAACACTGTGACGGAAGTAAATGCACGGGCGAGTGGTTCGCCAAAGATATTAAACAGCTTACAGCAGGAGAGATTCCAAGAGCTGAAATCTGGACTTTCGGATTTCCTTGCACAGATATCTCCCTGTCAGGAAAGCGGGCAGGTCTTGCCGGAGAACGAAGTGGACTATTTTTTACAGTCGCTGGTCTGCTCAAAAGCACGCCTACCAAAGATAAACCCCGCTTCCTTATCGTTGAGAACGTTAAGCATCTGTTGTCAAGCGAGAGAGGCGGGGATTTTACCGCCGTTCTGTTTAACTTATGGGAAGCAGGGTATGACCTTGAATGGCAGTGTGTCAACAGTAAGGATTTCGGAGTCCCCCAGCACAGGGAGAGAGTGTACCTTGTTGGATATCTTGGAGGAATCCGTGGACGAAAAGTATTTCCTGTCAGCGGAACAAACACAGCGGTTGTTAAAAAAGTTATAGGAGGCTATCAGGGAGAGCGTGTCTATGATGCGGATGGGATTTCCGTTACCCTGACAGCGGACGGCGGCGGTGTCGGAGGAAAGACAGGGCTGTATCTGTGCGGGACAAAGAAGCCGGAGGAATGGATGGAGTGCCTGAAAGAGAATGGAAATGAGGAATGCGGAGCAAAGAACTATGCCGGTTTCCTCACACAGAAGAAAGAGCCGGATATGACAAGGACTTCACGGTGTCTGGTGTCTCATTATAACGCTGGGATAACGAGGTTTGGGGAAAGCTCCGGTGTGCTGCACTGTAAAGCCTGTGACGGAAAGTGCGTGCAGGCGAGAGCAGCACTTACGCCGGAGAGGGAGAACAAGCGGCAGAATGGACGAAGGTTTAAGAATGTTGGAGAGCCGGGATTTACCCTGACGGCGGTTGACCGCCATGGCGTGATGATGCTGCAGTGTCCATATTATGCCGGAATGCCTATTCGGGAAGCAACCAAGCAGGGATACGTAATCGCAAGGCATGGGGATGGGGTCAACCTGTCTTATCCGAACAGCACAGTAAGCAGAGGGCGGGTAGGTAAGCAGTGCGCCCAGACGCTTGTGACAGGTGGGAGCATGGGAGTGGTAGTATACTGTCGCATCCGCAGGCTCACACCGAGAGAGTGTTTCCGGTTACAGGCATTTGAAGATTTCCTGTTTGACCGTGCAAAGGCGGCAGGAGTCAGTGATGCACAGTTCTATAAGCAGGCGGGAAATTCCGTGACAGTCAATATCGTCTATGAGATAGGACTGCGGCTTGCGGAAATGGAGGCGGGCATCCTTGAAGTTTAACATTCTGTATGTGGATCCTCCTTGGGCTTATAAGGTTTACAGTAAGAAAGGACAGGGACGCTCCGCCGAAAATCACTATCGTACTATGAATGTTGAGGACATCTATGGGCTGGATATCCAGTCCATAGCGGCGGATGACTGCATTCTGTTTCTATGGGTGACATTCCCCTGTCTGGAACAGGGATTAGAAACAATCCGAAGATGGGGATTTACTTATAAGACACTTGGATTCTGCTGGGTAAAGCGGTGCAGGAAGCAACAGGAAAAATGGTTCTGGGGACTTGGCTTCTGGACGAGGGCAAACCCGGAGCTGTGCCTGATAGCTACAAAAGGACAGCCGAAACGAGTGTCAAAGGCAGTACACTGCATCGTAGATACACCGGTGGAGGAACACAGCAAAAAACCGGATATTGTCAGGGAGAAAATCGTAGAGCTGGCGGGTGATCTGCCAAGGGCAGAACTGTTTGCAAGAAACGAATATCCCGGATGGGTATGTGTGGGAAATGAGATTGATGGAATGGATATCAGAGACAGCCTGCGGATGCTGAAAGAAAGGTAAGGAAGGAGAATGTTTTGATATGGTTTCTTGAATCACATAGTTTTCTGGTGGCAGTATCAGCAAGTTTCCTTTTTGGAATTTTGCTGGATATGCTGCTGAAAAACTGACCGGCTCTGAAAAAATCGGATATGTGGCGGTTACAGCTGCGGCTGTTACCGCCGTATTTATTGGAGCGTATGGAACAACTTTACATGCACTTGCCTGTATTTTAACGGGGCAGGTGCTTTTATTTGCGGCAGAGTATGATTTTGCAACCCATACCGTGCCGGACTATGTACCGGTCCTTATACTGATGACCGGATTACTGGAGGTAGAATTTGCCCCAGCACTTCTGGGGCTTGTTCTTGTGCCGCTGCCCTTTGTGGTGGCGGCACTGGTGAAAGAGGGAAGCATTGGCGGCGGGGACATCAAACTGATGGGTGCCTGCGGCTTTGTGCTGGGCGTAAAGCGGGGATATATCGCACTGATGCTGGGGCTGTTTCTGGCAGTCCTGTTTCAGACGGCGTATGCAAAGAAAGAGGACAAAGGATTTGCAATGGCGCCGTATCTGGCATTGGGATGCCTGCTTGCCATGCTGCCTGCATAAAAGCGTGAGAAGAAGTTCTAATGCTCACAGCAAAGGCTGTTTCACAAAGAACTTCTACGGTTTGCAGGCAAACCTTTCTCACTGAAGAACGCAAAACCAGCGTTCTTCCCAAATAGATAGAATTGGAGGAAAGAAAAGTGAAAAATTTATTGAAGAACCGTATTGTGATTGGACTGATCTGTATCATCCTTTCGCTGATTATCTGCTTCGGTCTTACCCCGATGTTCAACAATGCACTGAAATCGAAGGTATCCCTGATCCGCGTAAATACGGAAATTCACAAAGGCGACCAGATTACGGAGAAGATGTTTACTACCGTGGAAGTAGGCGGCTATAACCTGCCCGGTAACGTGGTTTACAAAGCAGAGGGATGTGGTTGGCAAATACGCTAATACCGACCTTTACAAAGGAGATTATATTCTGGAGAGTAAGCTGTCAGATACTCCTATGTTAAAGAATGCCTATCTCAGTAAATTAAATGGGAGAACCGTGCAATCTCCGTCAGTATTAAATCTTTTGCAGCCGGTCTGTCCGGGAAACTGGAGGCCGGTGATATTGTAACCCTGATCGCCTCGGATGTGGGGGAAAAGAGGGAAACACTTGTACTGCCTGAGCTTCAGTATGTAGAGATCATAGCAACTACGGCAAGCAGCGGAACGGACAATGATGTGCAGGCTGATGTGGAGGACGGAGAGGAACAGGAACTGGCGTCTACTATTACCGTGCTTGCAACGCCGGAGCAGGCAAGGCTTCTTGCAGAACTGGAACAGACCGGAAAACTTCATGCAGCCTTGGTATTCCGTGGGGACAGCACACAGGCCGAAAAGTTTTTGGATGAACAGCAGAAAGTCTTAGAAGAACTGTATACAGAAGAATTGGAAGGGGAAGCGGAAACAGCAGAAACAGACACAGAGGAGGAAAAGGAAGAACCTATTGTGGATGATGTAGAAGTGAATGCAGGAGGACAGTAGGATGGAACATGGAAATATGCTTGCTATTGTAGGAAGCCCCGGCAGCGGAAAGACTACTCTGGCGGTAAAGCTGGCGGCAGAAATAGCGAAGAAAAAAAAATGTGGTTGTGGTATGCAGTGACCCCTTTGTGCCTTCTGTGCCGTTCCTGCTTCCTATGGATACGGAGCAGGAGGTTTCATTGGGTGCGCTTCTGACGGCTCCGTCATTGACACAAAACAAGATACTGGAAGCCTGTGTGCCTGTCACTGCAAATGAATATATCAGTCTGCTGGGGTACAGGATGGGGGAAAACCTGATGTCCTATCCCAAGGTTACAAGAGAGAGGGCAGTGGAATTTCTTGTGTGCCTGCGGCATCTGGCTGATTATGTGATTTTGGACTGTACTTCTGTCTTTGAAGCGGATGTGTTTTCCATTCTTGCCATGGAGATGGCAGACCGGGTACTGCGTGTGGGAACTTCCAATCTGCGGGGAATATCCTACTTCAAATCCCATGCGGGTATGCTGGAAGGACGGGCAGACAATGGAAAATATATAAGTGCCATCGGGAACTTTAAGACCGGGCAGGAATGGGAAGCAGCCGCAGGACAGTATGGCGGAGTAGGCTTTGTATTCCCGTATGTGGCGGAACTGGAGAAACAGTATGATGAGGCAAGTCTGTGGAATGGGTTGACTTCCAAGGAAGCTGGTCCTTTTCAGACGGAGGTCAAAAAAGTTCTGGTTGAGGTCTTTGGACTGTATGAGACAAAACAGGGTGAAAACAAGCCGGGGGCAGAGAAAAAGAAACTGGTAGTGCGCAGCCCCTTTGTCTGGAAAAACAAGGGAGAATTTTAAGCAGGAGGAAAAGAATTGCAGGAAATATTAAACATACATGAAACTGCCGGGATGTTAAACAAAAGTGTGGTATACCGCACTTTTCCGGAAGTATTGAAGGATGTGCAGGAGTACATATCCAAGAACTTTGCTTCCGTGCTTCGTGACAACCCGGACGAGAACCGGGAACTGATTGAATCCTATATCGGGAAATATCTGGAACAGAGCAACGTGGGTGTAGAGGGAATGGAGCAGGCAGAACTCTGCGATCTTCTTTATGGGGAGATGACAGGCTTTTCTTTCCTGACACGTTATCTGTACCGGGATGATGTGGAGGAAATCAATATCAACCAGTGGCGGGATGTCAAGATTACTTATTCTACCGGCGAGATTATCCCGGCAAAGGAGCATTTTAACAGTGCCGGTCATGCGGTCGATGTTATCCGAAGGCTCCTGCATAAGTCAGGCATGATTTTTGACAATGCACAGACTATTGTGGTGGGACATTTGAATAACAAGATCCGTATCACGGTTATGGGCGATGGTGTCATTGATAAGGAAAAAGGGCTGGCAGTGTCTATCCGTATTGTAAATCCGAGGAAGCTGACAAAAGGGCAGTTTGTAGGTTTTGGAACTGCCACAGGGGAAATGCTGGATCTGCTTTCCATGTGCTTTACCCATGGTGTATCCATGTGCATAACAGGGGCGACTTCTTCGGGAAAGACTACGCTGATGAGCTGGATATTGGGTGAAGTGCCGTACAGCAAGCGTATTGTTACCATAGAGCAGGGATGCCGTGAGTTTGATCTGACTGCCGTTGACGAGGAAGGAAATGTGCTGAATAACGTGGTGCATCTGGTGACAAGGTTTTCTGATGATCCGAGACAGAATATTGACATGGTAAAGCTGCTGGAAACCACCCTTACCATCAATCCGGATTGTATCGCAGTAGCGGAGATGAAGGGCGGGGAGGTATGCAGGCTATCAATGCCGCCAATACCGGGCATTCCGTGATTACCACTATTCACGCCAATTCCTGCGAAGATACCTATTACCGTATGGTTACGCTGTGCAAGCAGGAACAGCCGGGGATGGATGATGCCACGCTGCAGAACCTTGCCACAAAGCATTTCCGATTGTGGCATTTGCAAAAGGCTGGAGGACAATTCCCGAAGGATTATGGAGATAACGGAATGTGAGACATTGCAGGACGGAAGGAAGAAGATGCGTACCCTGTACAGGTTCAATATTACAGACAATATCATTGTAGAGGGAAAGCCCAAGATTATAGGACATTATGAGAAGGTGGAGAATCTTTCGGAAGGCTTGCAAAAGCGGCTCCGTGAGAACGGACTGCCTTTAAAGATGCAGGAGCAACTTTTGGCGAAGCGTTAGGAAGTGCCGGATATGCGGCGTATGGAATGTGAAGATTATGAAGAATTACTGGAAGAAATGGAGGTATGACCTATGACATTACTTGTGACCATTGCCTTTATCATGGCAGTGGCGGGATGTTTTATCATGCTGGAGCTGTCACCGTTTGCGTTTTTGGAGGGCTTATCGGGGTATTTAAGACCCAAAAATCACAGCATGAAGAACCGGATCAAAGAGAGTAAAAAGAAGAAAGAGCCGAAAGGACTGAAACTGTTGTTTGAAGAAATAAAGGAAATCTTGCGGCTGACCGGGAAAAGCGAACAGTTTATCATGCTGTGCGTGCTTGCCATGATTTTATTCGTGTTGGGCGTGATGATTGCCCTTACCATGAATAACGTGCTGATGGTGCCGGTGCTGGCAGTGGGCTTTGCACTTTTACCGTTTTATTATGTGAAATTTACGGCATCCAAGCATAAGAAGCAGATCAATACGGAGCTGGAAACGGCTTTATCCATGATTACCACCAGTTACCTGCGGAACAAGAATACCATTATTCGGGCAATCGAGGAAAATCTGCCCTACTTAAATCCGCCGGTATCGGAAGTGTTCCGGAACTTTCTCATGGAGGCGAAACTAATCAATTCCAACACAGCGGAAGCTTTGGAAGGATTGAAAAAGGGGATGGATAATGCGGTATTCCATGAGTGGGTGGATGCAGTGGTTGCCTGTCAGGATGATTACAACCTGAAGAACACCCTGCCGCCCATTGTGTCGAAGCTGTCGGATATGCGTGTGGTGTCATCGGAACTTGATCTGCTGATTTATGAACCGGTAAAGGAGTACATCACTATGATCATCCTGCTTTTAGGAAGCATCCCCCTGCTTTACTTTCTGAATAAGGACTGGTATGAGACACTGATGTTTACCGGCTTTGGAAAGGTGCTGCTTGCCATCAGCGGAACAGTGGTATTTATATCCGTGGCGGCAGTATCAAAACATATCAGACCCATTGAGTATAAGAGGTAGGAGGAAAACAATATATGCAGAACATGATTTTACTGCTCTTTGCCGTGTTTTTTACGGCAGGGAGCTATTTTATTCTTGCGGAAGTCTTTAAAGTACCCACTTACCGCACCAGCCGGGCAATCCTGACCGTGGGGAAAAAGCAGAAGAAGCAGGCGAGAAGTTCGGATGCCTTTATCATCGAATTATCCAGCAAAATCGCCCGCTTCCTGCCCATAGATGAGTATAAAAAGCGTAAGCTGGCGGCAACGCTTCGTTCCGCAGAAATTCCAATGACTCCGGAACTGTATATGGCGCAAGCCTATGTAAAGGCAGGGCTAATATTCGTTTGTATCATACCCTGTCTGCTAACGGTTCCGCTTTTATTTCCCGTCTTTCTGGTTTTGGGGATAGGGACATTCTTTTCCGAGAGCGGAAAAGCGGAAAAAATGGTAAAAAAGCGGAGAGAAGAAATCGAGTTTGAACTGCCGAGGTTTGTAGCGACCATTACGCAGGAGCTGATGGCAAGCCGTGACATCCTTTCCATGCTGGAGACTTACCAGAAGAATGCAGGCCCGGCACTAAGGAATGAACTTGCCATTACTACGGCTGATATGCGGACGGGTAACTACGAAGCGGCACTTACCAGACTGGAAGCAAGGGTATCAAGTGCTATGCTTTCCGATGTGGTAAGGGGATTAATCGGGTGCATCCGGGGAGATGACGGCGTAACCTTCTTCCGTATGCTGTCCCATGACATGAAGCAGCTTGAAGTACAGAGACTGAAACGGCTTGCCATGGAGCGGCCGCCGAAAATCAGGAGATATTCTTTCTTACTGCTGGCCTGTATGCTTCTGATTTATATGGGAGTTATGGGTTATCAGATACTCGGAACAATGTCGGGAATGTTTTAGGAGGAGCAGCCATGAAAAGAAGAATAAGAGATGTGTGCCGAAACCGCAGGGGAGAGGGGTACATTGATGTTGCAATCGGGATCTTTTGTCTGATGCTGGTAGTGGCTCTTGCCATGACATTGTTTCCGGTCTTTATGAAGAAACAGCAGCTTGATTCCTTTGCGGAGAGAATAGTCAGGCAGGCAGAAATCGTGGGGAGTACGGATGTGTCCGGCAGGATTGCACAGTTAAAGCAGGAAACGGGACTTGATCCGCAGATACAGTGGGACTGTGATTATTACAGCGGGAATAAGGTGCAGTTAAACGGAGACATCCAAGTGACACTGACGCAGAGGGTGGATATCGGTTTCTTTGTGTTTGGTTCCTTTCCCATTGAACTGAAAGCGAGGGCAAGCGGTAAGAGTGAAGTCTATTATAAGTGACCAAGAAATGAAGTTTCTCTAAGGCATCAAAGAACGCTGCCTAAGAGAAACTAAATCATTTCTGGAAGAATGGCAGAGCCATTCTTCGCAGATGAGAGGCAAGAGAATGAGAAAAATAAGAAAACTGGTAATGGATAAAAAAGGTATGTCCTATCCGCTTACGGTGGCGTTGGTGCTGGCATTGCTGATTGCGTTATGTGTGCTGGCAGAGTTCTTCCGGCTTTCCATTATCGCCTATGGGGTACGGAATGCCTTGCAGGAATCCGTTATATCCGTGGCGACCACCAACTATAATGAGGTCTATGACGGACTCAGGGAGGGGTACAGTGGCGGCTACTTTATGACAGGGGACTGCTGGGAGGAAACACTGGATTACGGAGATGTGTATACCCGGCTTGACCGCCTGCTTGGTACGAACCCTGATGGAGCGTATCATGTGAAATGGCAGGGAAATGGATATGAATACCGGGTAACGGATTTGAATGTATCAATCAGCAATACACCCTTTGCACCGGGTAACGCCAGCCAGAATTTTGAAGCGGATGTTTCGGTGCAGTTGGAGATACCTTTATCTTTCGGATGGGAGGCTCTGCCGCCTGTCCGTATGACGATCAGAGCAAAAGCTGCCTATATGCCCAAGTTTTGAAAAACAATAGACAGGAGTGCAGGCATTATGGTAGATTGAAGAAAAAGTTTCTGATCTGCCGGGAAATGTCTGGACGCATTCAAAAGTCTATTGTATGATGGAGTTGGATAAAAGTAGGACAGCATTTGCCGTAAAAGTGATTTTATGGAAAGTGAGGTCTTTTAGATGAAAAAAGAATATGATAAGAAAAGAAACTGGTGATTTTTATACTTACAGCAGTGGCGGTATGCCTTGCTGGAGGGTTGTGTTTCTATCTGGTAAAGATTGGAACGCCGAAAGAGCCGGAAAAGGAGCCTGTGCAACAGGTCACGGAGCAGATGGAAGTGACTGTTCCTGAAATTGATATTACCAAGAAGCCAGAGGCTTTGGAAGAAACCAAGTCGGAAGCAGCCGAAAGCAGCGGACAGGAAACAGAGCAGCCGGAAAGCAGTGAGTCGGAAACAGTAGACATCCATACAGGAAGTGAACAGGGCGGGGATGACAGTGGGAAGTCCCGGACCAAGGAGGATGCCAGCCCCCGGCAGAGAAACCGGAGGTCAAGGATACGGATGCAGCCGAGAATCCGGAGCAGCCGCCCCAGTATGAGCCGGAGGTGACGGAACCGGAACAGAAGCCGGAAGAACCGGCAGGGGGTAGCACCAACGACAGCGGGCAGGTATTTGTTCCGGGCTATGGATATGTAGACCAGCCGGGCGCACCGCAGGGAGAGTCCGCAGGTTCTGACGGAGACTGGAACAAGCAGATTGGTGACATGAATTAAACAGAGTAAGGATTATATTTGGGAGTATGGTGCAGGTCATGATCTTTTTCTGTTTATTCGTCGGGAAAGTGCCTTGACACGTTGTGACGTAACATGGTATAACGAAATAACTAAGTATACTTTTACGTCATAATAAACAAGAGGATGAATAAATGGGAGATATAGTTAAGAAAAACAATACCATGCCGATAGTACCAACAACCAAACCAGATAAAGTGGAAACGTATGGGGGAAAGCAAACAGCGCGTGTTACCAAGATTTTTAAACAGTCAGACGGTTCTACAGTCAAAGCAACAAAAAAAATTAACAAAGACGGTTCTATTACCGACAAAATCGAGCATAGACATATGTAAATTTATAATCTTATATCTATTTTTATAAATTGTTTTAAACGCTTATTACAAGTTCCCAGTGAGGTTATCTCGCTGGGAATTTTTGCAGTTAAAAAACTTTGGAGGAAAAAATTTGAAAAAAACATTTATGGTAGTATTCCTGACACTTATCATGCTGCTGTCAGGTACGTTGACCGCCTATGCAGAGGGAAGCGGAAACGTGGATGGTGGTGGAGGGGGACTGAATCAGGGAACGAAAGCCTATAACTGGCCGGGCAACTCTTATCAGGGGGTGCGTGTAACGGTGGTAGATGCAGAGTCCGGCGGGATTGTGGCGGGATCCATGGACTTTACCAATAAGAACCTGTCGTCTGTTGCAGGCAATATGTTCAGTTTTGGAAAAGTCAGCAAGATGCAGTACCGCAATGGAGCAGCGTTGACATTACAGACATCGGGCTATACTTACTATACACCTGATAATCCCATGCCCCAGATCATATCCAGCAACAGCAGTAAGGCGAGTATCGCACAAATCAAGCGGTACTTCTGTTCGGAAGGGGCGGCATCCATGGTAGCAGGAAAGGCGGGCATGGATGTGACGACACTTACAAATGGTTCCTATAAACTGGTGATCGAACCGGTTATCTATCTAATCTATAACAATCTTTATTTTGCCATGACGACCACCGAGGCCGGGCTTTATAACCGGATGGTGGGTGGCGATTTAGGCGCACATTTTCCCACAGTAGTCATGAAGAACCTGGCTCTTGCGTTGTTTTTGGAGAAGGCAGATTTAGGTTTTCCGGCTTATACCGGCTCAAAGACTACGGCAAGGTCAACGGATGAAATGATACAGACGCTAGGTATCGGGATCATCAGCTACAAGGGGGCACCGCCCACGGAAGCGGAGTACGATGCAGTATATCGGATTGATACGGATGTGATTACTTCCACAACGCTGTCAACCACGGATGAGATCAACAACGATGCTAAGGCAACCGTGACCTTTTCCATAGGAGGCAGGAGCTATCAGATGTCCGGTGTGGTTATCCCGGAAAACGGGAGTCAGCTTGTGTGGGTAAAATGGCACACGCCGTCCGAACCCTGTGAGATTACCATAAACATATCCACCAATAAGGGAAGCCTTGCGACTACCACCATCCGGGCAAACGTGGTGGACTTAAATGAGAACCCGCCACCGGATCCCATGGCAGATGACCGTTACAATGGTTACAGCAGACCGTCCTTACCAGCAGGGCAGAATGTGACGAGCCTAAGCTGGGGTATCTGGCGGTGCTGGTGGCACGCTAACTGGGTATGGGTATCTGACTGGGACTGGGAGAGTGGAAGCCATAGCTCCAGTTGTCCGGCGGGCTGTACTTCCAGTCATGGGCATTGGGTAGACAATGGAGAGTGGGAGGATCAGGGCTGGTATGATTATGCCTTAGACACCTATTCGGCATCCTTGTCCGCAGCCATGCGTATCACTCCGGATGAAAAGAACCCCACTGCATCAGGAAGCACGTTGAAATCAGGCTATGGCATCAACATGACAGCCACGGCGGATATGCGTTCCGGTGCACCTGCAAGCCATATCACGCAGGTACAGACCTGTGTAGCCTATTTCCCGGAATTTCACTATACCGATTACTGGAGGCTGCTGGAGCCGACAAGTCAGGGATATCCTGCACAGTTTGAGTTTCAGAGGAATGAATACAGTACCTATAACAGAAGAACACATTTTACACCGGTCTGGTTCCCGGACGGGAACTATACCGTATATGCACAGGTCATTGACGCATGGACACCGGCGGGGATGCTGCAGATGCACTTGAACGACACCCTGACGATCCATGACAATCTGTTTTCAGACTGGCATGTGCGGCCATTAAATTAAATAGAAATCGGAGGAAGAAATGGAAAGTCTTTTATTTCCCATTATCATGCTTGCCGTCACCCTGATAGGTGGCGGCATTTCTTTTTTGAAAACCAGTAAAAAAACCCCGCAGACGGATGCAGACAGTGCGGCCATGCAGACAGCACAGCAGTTCATCAATGTCAAGGACATCCGGGATAAGTACCTGTATACCCGTAGCGGGATGGTATTTATCTATCTGCGGATCCATGCTATCAGTATCGACTTATACAGCAAGTCGGAAAAGAATGTGCTGATTAAGACACTGACAGCAGAGCTTTCCGACATCCAGTATCCGTTCAAGTTCATGGCGTTATCCCGTCCGGTGGATATTTCCCCGCTGATAACGGAGATGAGCGAGATGTTAAAGGAAGCGGAGGACAAAAGAAAAGAGCTGCTTCGTCAGGAAATCTTGCAGATGGGCGGTTTTGCCTTGTCTGGAGAGATTGTGGAAAGACAGTTTTATATCGCATTGTGGGAGAAGCAGGAGGAGGGTATTGAGCGTGACCTGCTAAAACGGGCATCTTTGCTTTGCGAGAAATTCGCAACTGGCGGCGTGACCTGCGACATATTGACGGAAAAAGAGATCGTCAGGCTGATTAACCTTGTAAACAATCCGTCCTATACCCATCTGGAGGATGCGGAAACGGCGGCAAGTATACCAGTGCTGAAGGGAGTGATGTAATGAGACATGCAGCGCAGACGGTGGAACAGGCACCGGTAAATAGTGCCCTGTTGAACGTAGTGACGCCTATGGGGCTGTCCTTTGAAAAGAACCGTCTTTCCATTGGGGAGAATATCGGAAAGGCATACGGAATTATCCGTTACCCGCAGAAAGTGGATGTGGAATGGCTTTCTAAGCTGACGAACATTCCAAGCACCTTAGTATCTATCGGCTTTAAACCGGTAGATAACGGAACGCTCATCAATGCCATATCAAGAAGTGTGGTACAGCAGCGAGGGCTTGCGGACGGAGCAAAGGATCCCCTGTCAAGACAGCGGGCAGAAAAGGCCGCAGAGGACGGGGAGAAGATTATCATGCAGATTGACAGGGAGGGCGAGACAGTCGGGCTGATGAGTGTGGAGGTTATGCCCGTAGCGAGGGAGGAAAAAGAATTCAAGAAAGCCTGCCGCCGTGCGGAGAGCGTAGCCAGTGTAATGAAATGCAAGATGCGGGCGATTCCGAACTTGCAGAAAGAGGCTTTTATGCACTTATCGCCCACATTTCCGAATCATGCCAAGATGGAGAGCATCCTGCAAAAAGTCGTTCCCTTTTCCACCTTTGTGGGCGGATTTCCTTTTGCCAGCAGCGGCTTCAATGACGGGGAAGGCTATTACTTTGCCAAAGATACCAGCGGCGGTCTGGTAATTGTAGACACATGGAAGCGTGGCGGGGACAGGACCAACAGCAACTTTTGTGTCATGGGTAATTCCGGCGTGGGAAAGTCCACGGCGATCAAGCACATCCTGTTATCCGAGTATATGAAAGGGACACGCATTATCGTCATTGATCCGGAATCGGAATACAGGGATTTATGCCAGAACTTAAACGGGGACTGGATTAACGCAGTAGGCGGCTCCAAGGGCATGATTAATCCCCTTCAGGTCAGACCGTCACCGCGGGATGACGAGGACGAGAAAGAAGAACTTCGGCTGTACCGGGGTGAGGGTTACGGCATGAATGAGCCTTGCAATGGCCAGCTCAGTGAGCTGGCCATGCACATGAAGAATCTGGAGATTTTCTTCAGCCTTTACATTCCGTCCCTGACGGATATGCAGAAAGCAGTTTTAAAAAAGTGTCTGGTGGAGTTGTACCAGAAGTTTCACATCACATGGGACACGGATGTTACCAAACTGAAACCGCAGGACTTCCCGATTTTTTCCGACCTCTATGCACTGGTGCAGGAAAAGACAAAAACGGAAAAGGAAAATCAGGTCTACACCGACCTTGTCATGCTGCTGTACGACATAGCAGAGGGAGCAGACAGCTTTATCTGGAATGGGCATACTACCGTTTCCAGCAATTCCCGGTTTACAGTCATGGACACCCATGCCTTGCAGGAAACCGGGGATAACATCAAGCGTACCCAGTATTTTAACATCCTGACCTATGACTGGGAGCAGATGAGCCGTGACAGGGAGGAACGTGTGCTGCTGATCTGTGACGAGGCATATCTGATGATCGACCGATCAGTACCGCAGTCCTTGGTATATCTTAGAAATGTGATGAAACGTGCCAGAAAGTATGAGGCGGCACTGGGTATCATTTCCCACAGCCTTGTAGACTTTCTGCATGAGAGCATCAAGCAGTATGGGCAGGCATTGCTTGACATCCCGTGTTATAAGATTTTAATGGGAACGGATGGAAAGAACCTGAAAGAGACCGCAGACCTTTACGACCTGACGGAAGCGGAGCAGGAGCTTCTCTTGGCGAGAAAGAGGGGACACGCTTTGTTTATGGCAGGAGCGAAGCGGCTTCATATCCAGTTCGATATACCGGAGTACAAATTCAGCTATATGGGTAAAGGCGGCGGACGATAACAAGTCCGCCTTTTGAAAGGAGGCGCAAAGATGGCAGATTCGATTTTAGTGAAGCTGTTGGCAGAGGCGGCTTTACAGGCCGCGAAAGACAAGGAAAGCAGGAATAGACTGCTTGCGATTATCTTAGGTCCTGTCATTTTCCTTCTGCTATTGGTGGCGCTCACTATGTATCTTGCCACAAGTCCCTTTTCAGCTCTCTCCGAATGGCTGGTGGGGGATGAAGCTGCCGCCGTGGATGGGTTTCAGAAGGACTATGGATATAACAATGATTCCGGTATCTTTGAGAGGGATTTCAGGGAGGCAGACGGACAGGAGTATGACGAGGATATTCTGCTTGGCAGGGAAGGAGAAACGCAGGTCGTTTATTACAATCAGTTGGACGAGCGTTGGGCAGATGAACCATACGGACAGGACAAGATCGGCACCCATGGCTGCGGTCCTACCAGCATGAGTATTGTGGTATCTACACTGACAGGCACAAACGTGGATCCGGTAGAGATGGCACAGTGGTCCTATGAGAACGGCTATTACTGCCCGGGCGGAGGTTCCTATCACAGTCTGATACCAAAGGCTGCAGAACACTGGGGGCTTTCTGTGGATATGAACCTTGACGGAGAGAATGTGGCAGATGCCATTGCCGAGGGAAAGCTGGTAGTTGCCATTATGTCAAAGGGACATTTCACAAAAAGCGGACATTTCATAGTGCTGCGGGGAATCACTGCGGATGGAAAGGTTCTGGTGGCGGATCCTTCCAGTCTGAAGCGGAGCAATCAGGAGTGGGAGTTGTCCCTCATTTTGGAGGAAGCGAGAAGGCGGGTAGGAGCAGGCGGACCATTCTGGGCTATTTCAAACGAAAAAGGAGATGGGAAAAAATGATTTTATATTTATCATCCCAGCAGCACACCAATCTGCTGGACTTTCTGGCAGAGAAAGAGGATGCCCTGCCGATTAAGAAAATGACGGGAAATTTTATGTTGAAGCAGTTTGTTATTTACGATATGCGGAATTTTTCACACTGCACGGAGCTGGTGTTAGACCGCATTGCCTTTGGGGATGAGGACAGGGACTTTGCCCAGGCCATAGAGGAATTTCTGACCATGTATAATGCCAGGATCACGGTCATCTGCGAGGGGTTAAAAGAGAGTGATCCGCTATGCAGGGCATTGCTGGATGCAGGAGTGGGAAATATTGTCACAGATGTGGAAATCAGAGGGATGCAGGAGGAAATCATGCAGTCTCTAAGCAGTCAGGGGATGACGAGATATGCGCCAAAGGAGCAGAAAAAAACGGAAAGGAAGGGAGAGTGTTACCGTTTCATGGCAGATGGAGTGAGAATTGCCATGATAAGTTCTCAGAGCCGTATAGGCACGACTACTATGGCGTTGGGTTTTACCGCGTGGCTTGGAAACGCAGGTGCAAGTGTGGCTTATGTGGAGAAGAATGCCAGCGGCATCATTCCTTATTTGTCAGATGCCTATGAGATGGATGAGGAAGCTGGGGGGTATCGTCTGGAAAAAATGTGGTATGGCACACAGACACCGCATGGAGGGTTTCACTTTCTGCTGGAGGACTATGGAACAGGCAGACCGGATGCAGATGCAGATATCCTGCTTCTTGTCTGCGGCACAAAGCCCTATGAGATCGTGCATACCATGAAGCTTTTGGAGATGTATGAAACAAAAGCAGCCTTTGTGCTGTGTCCTTTTGTGGAATCAGCATTGCAGAATACCTATGTGGAGGCATTTCAGACAGACTATCATAAGGTATTCTTTCTGGAATACCAGCCGGACTGCATGAATGGCAGTCCCAACGCAAAGATTTTTAGGACTATCATTGAAAGATATATCGCTGGGGAGTAAGTTCCCCGGCGGTGCAGAGAAGATATTGTGAAGCAGTGAAAACAGGAAAGAGGGAAAATATATGAATCAGTATGAGATGAAGAAACTGGCATATCAGTCCAATTTAAGAAATAGGGCATTGCAGGTACTTTTATATTTGATTGACAGGGCAAATAAAGAGCAAACATGTTTTCCTGCGGTGAGGACGATTGCAAGAGAGTTACATATCAGTGTATCTACAGTGAAACGTGCTATGCAGGAACTTGTAGAATCAGGATATGTGACAAAAGAGAGCCGGTTTCGAGAAAGTAATGGAGGACAGACATCCAATCTTTATACGCTATATTTTCCGAAGAAAGTGGAAGAAGAATGGAAGGAAGAGGAACAGGAGAAGTCAGAGCCGGTTTCGATGAAACAATTTGAGTGTAAAAAGGCTTATTGTGAAGAGACAACAAAGAAGTCTCAAATGAAACAATCTGATTATGAAGAGGTTCGTGGAACAGGTACAGAGAGTGGAGCGGAAGAAGGGAAGAAGAGATGTGTGGAAGATAGAATAAATGTTAGTGAAATGAAAATGGTTTATAGTGGGAAAAAATTCAGGAACGAAAGCGCTGACTTTTTTAGGTGGACTGGGGAGGAGATCAGTCTGATACCACCTTGAACGTTCATTTTAACCCAAAGACTAAAAAGTGAAAAAGAAATATTTTTTGGAAATCTATATTTGTAAATTATAAGAAAGGCTTTTAGGTCAAAACAAAAGATTGCGGAATATAGAATAGTTGTATTCTGTATTGAATTTTGTGAATTCAAATTATGAATAATAAAAGAACCTAAAACGGTTACACTTATGTATATATACAAAAAGAACCTAAAATAGTTATAGTATAGAAAGATAGTGATGAAATAGAAACATGAGGGGTATAAATGGTATGTTTGAAATAGAAAAACCTTGTTAAAACCTAATATTCCAAGAACTATTCGATTTACTCCTATTCTGTATGATTGGATTTGGAAGTTAGTGAAAAGGAGGGTTATCATTTAATCAGATAGTACTTTTATGTTGTAAATATGCAAAGGATCAGTACGTTGAGCCTGATGCTCAGAAAGAAAACGAGTAGATGTATGAGAAAGATATGGTTATTGGAATATGTGATGATAATCGGGAAGATGCGATTAGAATTCAACAAGAAGTTTGTAAATGTTTAAAGCTGTTTGGAGAAGAAAAAACAATCACAATGATTTCAGAAGACGGCAGAAAGCTGCTGGAAAATTGTAGAACAAAGATGGTAAATCTGATTTTTGGATCTGGAAATGCCAGAGTGCAATGGATTTGAACTAGCAGAACAGATATATGATTTTAATCCTGCAATAAAATTATTTTTGTTTCTAACCATGAAAATATGGTATTTGATTCTTATGAATATGCACCGTTGTGGTTTGTAAGGAAAAGTTTTATGGAACGCGATATGCTAAAAGCTGTTCAAAAGTATCTTAAGACGGAATCAAAAGTTCAGATATGGTGTAAGGATGGAGAAAAATCAAAGGATATTTGGTTCTGTATAAATGAAGTATTGTATATAGAATGCAGAGGTCATACACTCTTCATATATACGAAAAATGAGGAGTGTCACAAAATTTATGGCTCTTTAAAGTCGCTAGAGGAAAAATTGCTTGTATATGGTTTTATTCGCATACATAAAATTTTCTGGTAAATGCAAGATGCGTAAAGAAATTGGAAATCGTACTGTTTGTTTGCTGGATGGAATGGAATTAGATATTGGTAAAAATAGAAGAAAACAGATTAAACAGCAATTAGAAAATTATAAAGGAGGAAGGAGGATGTGTTAAAATTACAGATTATTTGATCAATGGATTGTCGTCAGTGATTGCGTTAGAGTATATCAGTCATGGATTGAAACAAAAGTATAGTGGCTATTGCGGTACGGTATTGTTTTGATGGGCTGTACCGCATATTTTTTGTGGTTACAGGATTAAATCATTATACCAGCTTTGAGGGGCACTAGGCATTGGTTATGGGGTTGTTTTATATGTGTATTGTCTTTTGGCAGCAGAAGGCAGGAAATCGGATTTCTTTGCTAAGTGTTGTTTGGGTGCTGTTGGCATTTATTAGTGCATATGTAATGTTCGCTGTATGGGGCATGTTTTCGGGAGGAAGTTTGGAAGAACTTTTGAAAACAGAGAGTCAAGCACATATGTATTTTTCACTGTCAGCAGGAGCCTTGCGATTTTCAATGGGAGAATAGTACTAGCAGTATACCAGAGGAGAAAACAAAAAAGATTTTAGCAGAAGACTGGCTGATGGCAGTTACTTTTGATTTTTTTTTTTAATATTATTTATGTTCCGCTTAGAATGCGGGGATTAGGACAAAAAGAACGGTATCATTTGTCTTTATGGATATTATTCGGGATTTTCTTGGCTATTATCCTATTAGGTGGGTTTTATCAATTGATAGGAAAATATAGAATAGAAAAGATAGAAGATGAATATCAGAAAGAAAATCAAAGCTGCAGGAGGAACAAATTCATAATTTGTTCCAGCTTGGGCGCGAGGCGAATCGTCTGAGACATGATATGAGTGCAAAGGTAAATGTTGTTTATGGGTTATTAAGAAAACAAGCTTACAAAGAAGCAGAAGAAAGCTTAAAAAGGATAGCAGATGAGTGGGAGGATTATCTGGAGATTCCAGAAGAAACAGGGAATGAAGGATTAAATGCGGCTTTGATAAGGGCAATTCATGAATGTAGAGAAAAAGATATTCGATTCCATTATGCAGTATTAGGAAATGTAAGTGGAGTTGATAGCTTAGATATGGGAAATTTGATACATAATCTTTTGAAAAATGGAATTGAAGCTTGCGACCAAGTGAAGGGGGAACGTGAGCTCGAGATTGTGATCGGACGAGATGGCTGTATGGTAGAAATTGATATTGACAACACAATTCAAGATTCTGTTATGGAATTGAACCCATCATTTAAAACATCAAAAATAGAAAAAGAAAAACATGGGTTTGGAATGGAGACGATCCAGAGGATTGTAGACGATTACCAAGGAAGCTATTTTGTATGGGAGGAGGGAAAACGGTTACTACAAAGAATTACACTTAAAATTAGGGAAATAGAAGAATAAGGAGATGACATATACGATGTGTATGTCACTCTTTTTTTATTGTACTTATTTAACAGTATAGAAAAAATGCATGGTTTGTTGTGAAAGTAAAAATTTGGATGCAAAGTGGAAAACTTAAATTTTAATCGCCGATTTTCGACAGTTTTTTGCAAAAAAATACCGTTTATGATGAAAAATTACTGATAATGACGAACTAGTTGTTTTTAAAACCTGAATTTGTCATAATGGGTTAAAAATTAACATCTAAATTTGGAAGATGAATCAAAAGAAAGAAATTAGTATCGTGCTGGAGAGGATATCTGCTTATTTATCAACATTATTATTGCAGGAAAAGATTATCACTGCAGATGAGAAAGACACTTATAAATATGGGTTTGAAATAACAATTGCAAACATGATAAACGGATTGATAGTGCTCTCCGTAGGCCTTGGATTAAATATGCTAGCGGAGGCCATACTGTTTTATCTGGTATTTGTGAGTTTGAGATTCTTCTGCGGGGGGTATCATGCAGACAGTTATATAAAATGTTTCTTTTCTTTTTGGCTTACAACCATAGTATGTCTTAGCTTTTCGGTAAGGTTGGCACAATATGAAGAGTTAATACTGATTCCATTTTGGATAACAGCAGTAATTTTAGGGTGGCATATCATAAAATGGCACCGATAGAACATAAAACCGGATACTAATTGAGGATGAAAGAAGGATATTTAGAAGAAGAAGCATACAAATTTACATTTTGGCTTGTAGTAGGAATCATCTTATGGATGGTCCGTCTGGTTCAGATGGAAACCAGTCTAATAAGTGCATTCATAGCAATAACAATTTTAATGAGAATAGGAGGGATTAGCAACTATGAAAAGAGAAGTGCTTCAGGTGTTAGCAAAAGTGGCGAATAGTGCTGCGAAGAGAGCAGATGGTAGAGCTTCTGAGTTTGGAATGCATCAGCCGAAGAGACCGAGAAAAACAAAAATAGTGTATGAATGATAGTGTCAAATGACCTATGAAAAACGAGCCAAAGAAAAAGGCTCAAATGAACCTTGAAAACTGTAGATATTTTATGTTGTGGTAGCTTACCGCCACCCTTGACGGTACGAAAAGAACTGCTGTAGGTGAATCACCGACGGCGAAGAACTCAAGAACAGTTTGAATTTTCCGTCGTTTACAGCAGTGTAGCAGTTCTTTCGTGCCATCAAGGGCACGCCGCTTTGCGGTGGCTGGGATAATTACCTCTGGCTCTGAATCTAAGAACAGTTAGCGGCTTCGCCGTGTTGCAGGTTCAGAATCGTCTGTTGACCAAGGAAGATGAGAAGCTGCCATTTGCCCAGCATCGTGTCAGCCTGAGACAGCATTTCGACTTCATTTAAGACTTTATAGTTGTTGTGTTTGTGTGGTCTTAGGAAGTTGTAATAAGCAACCCAGAGGGCGAGATCATAGTTAGCTCCATCGATGTTATCAAAGCCGTTGGTTTTACGATAGGAAGCTTTGTATGTACGGTTTAAGCGCTCAATCATCTGTTTGTAAGGCCTGAATTCTTTAGAAACCTCATTGTCATTGGTGAGTCCGATTACCTGTGTGATTTCAAACTTAAACTTATCACCGAATTCATGGAAGAACTGCTGGGCGGCAAGGGGATATGCACTGTAGCCATCTGCAATGAACTTAAAGTTCTTAGGCAGTTCTTTTAGATGCCGGAATGCCATCCGCATTGCCAGAATGCATGGACCAACACCACGATTATCAGATACTTGATAGCCGATAACAGAGCGTTTGGCAGCATCCATGATAAACCAGATATAGGTTTTGATACCACGGATTTTGATGTATGTCTCATCAGCAGTAAATACATTGCCAGTTTTGTAATCGTAGTTGTCTACGAAAGGTTTTATGCAGACAGAGGCGGTTTTGCAATAGTTGGCAACTTGCTGGTGTGAGATGCTGATGCCGTGTATGTCCTTCAACGCCTGAGCGGTTTTACGAAGCGATAACCCAAGATTCACTTTGTAGGTAAGACAAAGTGACATGACATGCTGGTCATGTTTACTGAATTTTAGGGAAGAAGCATTCTTGGGAAGAGTGTTTAAATCCATGCGAAAGAAATCTATCTGGAATTCCCGGTAGATGTAATGGAGTTTATATTTGTTCTTGCCATAGCCCTCCTTAAGGTCTTTTTTATCAACCTTGTTTAGATTGTGGAGGTAGTAAGGACATTTTGGATTTACGCATTTGTGGACAACAAAGTGTTTGCGGTCTTTCTTATGAGCCAGCGAGTGATTGCAGTGCGGGCATTTGAGGGAGTTTGACTTTGGTTTTCTTCCGGAGAGAATGTGGTGGAGCATACTTTGCACAGAATCTGTCCTTTTGAACCATTATTCTTGTAGAGATAAGGCTTTGGAGCATTGCAACGTGGACAGCTACAGTTGCCATCAATATCACATTCAGAACGGCGGCTGACAGGTTTGATTTTCTTGCCATACTTCCATTCGAGGTTGTAGTCTTTGTAATCCCATTTTTCGTAATAGATTATTTTTGGGAGCTTATCAATCTTGAATTTTTGATATTTGGGAGAATGGGAATCATCGAAGACCCACTGCTTAAGGGGAATATATCTGCAGATAAAATTAAAAAGCCAGCAGATTTGTTTATGTTGGTATTGAATAAATAGAAGTAAATAAAGTATAATGTCCATGAGCATTGTCTCCTTGTTGATAATGGTGTTTGTGGTGAACTCATTATACTTCTTTTGGGAGGTCAATGCTCTTTTTATTTGCAAACCTCCAATAAATCAAGGTTTTAAAAGAATTTTAGAACAATAAAATGGGTAGTTTTTGACACTACCGTATGAATTGGGAGGGCAGGAAAATGAAAAAATATGGGATGGTATGGATACTGTGTCTGTTTTTTATACTTTTCTGCCCTCAGTCTGTTTATGCGGAGGAATTTGTCAGCACAAAAAATGGACTGGATGTCATGTTTGTCATGGATTACAGCGGTTCCATGAAAACGAATGATTCGCAGGATATTGCAAGGGGGATGGTGAAGGCATTTGTAGATACCGTACACAGTGCGGATATCCGCGTGGGCTTTGTGGCATACAATGACCGTATTCTTACGTCTACCTCCCCGCTTACGATACAGACTGAGGAGGAGCGGGCGAAGTTAAAAGAGCTGATCGACCAGGAACAGTATGCAGGCAATACAGATATTGGGCTTGGATTGTCCTACGGTTACGAATTGCTGGGGAAGCCTTCCGGAAGAAAGCAGGTGATCGTCCTGATTTCGGACGGCGAGGCAGATTTAAAGGGATCTGACACGGGAAGGACCACAGAGATATCCAGACAGGATATGAGCACTGTTGCACAGGAATGTGCACGGACGGGAATCAGGATCTACACAATAGCATTCGGCGATTATGACGGAAATACGCAGACCCTGAAAGAAATCTCAGAAAATACACTGGCACAGATGTATACGGCAGAAACACCAGAAAATCTCATTGAAGTGTTGTATGGAATTTTTGGTACGAACTTGGATTACAGCATACGGGAGATTACCGACAGCGTGTTTGCACCCGGGATCCAAAATATCAGGATCAGTTTAGAGGAAAATTATCTGGATGAGATGGGAATGGATGTGCTGGACGGTGGGAAAGATTTGACAGCAGCATCAGGGAGGCGGATGGGGATGTGCTGACATATTTAGCAAAAGGATTTTCCGGCGGAAATGCAGTGTCTGATGAAAATCTTTACGAAAATTTTATTTATGAGTTTTCCATCGGTGACTACACCGGAAAGTTCCGAACCTTCCGGTCCAATTATGGAGCAGTCAGGGACGTGGTTTTTTCAGGCGTACATGGAAGACGGCATGGGAAACAGTTCCTTTGAGCCAATCTCTGGGGAGGTGAACGGTTTACGGTGGAACGGTTCTATGTGCTGGACGAGTACCTGGGGATCCGCTGATATGAAATTCCGGAGAATATCTCGATGCGGAGCTTTCCAACAATATATTAAAATCATTTGCCAGCTTATACCAGTATCGCAGGCATATGGCTGTCCCTGGAGATTGCAAGATAGACCTGCGCTGGAACGTCTGGCGGAGGAGACAAAGAAAAATCATTTCTGTGGCAGGATGGACGCTTATTTTACTGCACAGCCGGATGCAGAGAAGGAGATTCCACCACTGTCATTTGAACTTTATAAGGTCAGGGAAAATAAACTGATACTGGGAGCGCTTCTGGAGGAATATCCGGATGCAGTCCGTGCAATGGAATTGAACGAAATACATCTGATGGCAGATGAAGACAGACGAATGATTTTATATCACACATCAAAAAGTGTCGTCATGATCGGGAATTCCATCGCATGTAAGCAGATACAGTACAGCGTCGGTTTCGGGGATGTCATTTATATCATGCCCCAGGACGGGAGCTATGAGCTGGAAATACATTACATTGCGGTGATCCAATAAAGACCAAAGAATAGGAGGACGTGAGAATTCATGGAAACAATCACACAAACCAACCGGACTCTGTTGTTCGCAGAAATCAATCCGGAACGAAAAAACATTCTTACCCTGATCGGGGATGTAAGGGGAAAGAGCAGTCTGGATGACGACAAGATGAAAGAGATCAATGAGGAACTGCTTGTATCCAGTTTTGATGAGTTTCTTGAAAAGACGAGGCCAGTTGTGTATTCCTATTGCGATGCGAATACAGGCGAGATGAAATACAGTCTTGTGCGCCCGGAGAATATTCCCGATAACTGCATCACGGAAATTCCATTGAATGAGAATAATGACCTGCTCAATATGCTGATTACTCTTCTGGAAGCCAGGAGTGCGCAGGGAGTTGCCAATGTGGATTTTACGTTCAGCAATGTGCTGGATATGATTTCTCCGAAAAAGATCATGGAGGATATCCGTCAGGTTCGGAGGGAGATCCAGTATACTTATGAAAAGTATGTGCAGCTGGACGATGAGGATCCCAAAAAGCTGGATCTGGGTGACCGTTTGAACGATCAGTTTGAGCAGGCAAGCCAGAATTACAATCATGTACTTGCGATGCTGCCGCTTGCAATAGAGGATGCCAAAACGCGTCTGCTGTTGGGCGATGGGGAAACGAAGCAGGGAGGTCAGGAGTTTAAGGCAGGCTTGCTGAGCATGGGGGAAGACGGCGAACTCAAGATCCTGGAGATGAAGCAGGAGGAGAACACCCAGCTTGCAGTGGTTGACGATCAGATCAACACGGGGCTGATCGAGGCATTCAAAGAGGATTACGACGCATTAAATGATTTGCAGTCGGATTATGTGCGCGATCTGGTCGTCCGCACGTTCTGCCCGTTGGGGTCTACGATGGAGAGCGAGATAGACCGGCAGGCGGAAGTGCGAAATTATAACCAGTATCTTGAATTTTACAAGAAGAGCAAGGATGACTTTGTCAAGGCGGTAAAGCCTTTGATCGAAAAAATCCTGGGAGTAAAAATCTTTTTTGACCAGTATCAGGTAAAAGAGAAAGGGATGCAGCCGAAACTTTTGATCAGTAATATCTCCCTGGATATGCTGGTAAAGGCAAGCAATCTTCCGAGGCTCTTAACTTACTTAAATACGACGAATGATAAAAATGAGTTTGAAAACACGGTGTGGTTTGCGATTGTGCCGGATGTGGAGTTAAACCAGAGCAGCGGCGGTAAGCTGCAGAGAGTCCGCTTTGCAGGGAACCAGAGGCAGGAGAAGGCGGGAACAAATACGATGGAGAATCTGTCGATTCTGATGAATGCCATCCAGCCGTACCGGATCACGACATTTTTCAGTTTCCAGACTGGGGAGGAAACCACCTTTAATTATGTTGCAACAGAGGGCATCGGGGTATTTAAGGAAAAATGCACGCCTTTGATGAAAAAGGAATACAGTGAATTTGCGGTTCCGTGTATTCCAAATGCAACGATCATTCCAAAAGATAAGTCGGGACTGATCCTTGACAGGAAAATGGTGATGGACGAGGACGGCAATGTCTCGCTTTCCAGTGAAAAAGAAGACATCATGAAAATGTGGCTGGAAGGGATCTATGTAGGGGCGGCTTATGAGGCAGCAGGGATTACGGCTGCATGGCAGTGCCCGGAGTACTTAAAGGAACGGTTTCACAATACAAGCAAAGAGTATCCGGGAGTGAGATTTGACGTGGAGGCGGATGACAATGCACTTCTGGCATCCACGAGTCTGACAAAAGAAATCTCCGGTTTTACAAATGTCATTAAGAATTCCATTAACAACACTGGGTTTGGCTTTGTATTTTCATCGGATAATGCGCAGCACAAGGGAAAAGAGATTAAGAATATCACGGTCTATAAGGCACGAAATCTGCTTAACAACGGCACGCAGTTTGAACCTATTTACAAGACGCTTGTGGTCACATATATTGAGAGGATGCTCCGCTTTTACAGCGGTGATTTTAAACAGGATAAGATATTGAAGTTTTTCAGCAGCAATCCAAACAGCCAGAAGAGCCGCTGGGATGCAGACCGGCAGCATATCAACTCTATTCTTCAAGATGGTGATGAATTGGATTACACCATTGATGAGAAGTATGGAATCTGTAATGTTATGGTGACTTTTGCAAATACCACCAGAAACTTAAAGGTTCAGCTTATCAGAAAAGCCGGGGAAAAGTCGGGAGGCTGAGAATATATGTATGAACATTTAAGATACCTGGTGGATATTGCATTTGTGGTAGCTCTCACATTTGCAGTCTATAAAATAAGTAAGAAAAAAAGTAAAAAGGATTAAGGGAGGAAAGAAGAATGGGATTACGTTTGAAAATTGAAGGGAGCGAGTCAGTGAATCTTCCGGAGACCAGTATTGAAAGAGTGAAATTTGGGGCTGATATTCCGCATGACAGCAATGCACGTTCTACGGATCTGGGATCAAGTATCCTGATCACGGGAAAGATACTGGCGTCCGTAAACGGTGAAGCTGCGGACGACACCAGCAAGCTGGCAAGATGGTCGCTGATTCCGGCAGAGAATTCCGACTGTTACCGGAAAGTCCAGATTGACGTGGTAAATGCCTCTCAGATCGTTCGCCAGATTACGATCCCGAATGCGTTTGTGGTAGATTACGAAGAGGATTTTACGGACGATACGGGTGCCGGGACATTTCATCTTCTCATCAAGCAGAAAAAGGACAAGATGACGAACCTGAAATTTGAGGGTGGATTCAGCGGAGAGTAGGCAGGAAATCATGCAATTTGATGTTTCACGGAGACACAGCAGGAAGGAGATATTATGGGATTTAAATTAAAGGTGGAAGGACCATCAACGATTGAATTGGGAACTACGATCATTACCGGCGTAAAGTTTCGCACGGATATTCCGCACGACAGCAATGCGCGTTCGACAGATATGGGAAGCACGGTGACGATCACTGGCAAGATCTTAACTGCCGTTGACGGAGATCCGTTTGACAATACCAGACAGCTTGGGCTTTGGGCGTTAGTTCCGGCAGAGAAATCTGACTGTTACAGAAAGGTGAGCATAGAGGTGATCGCGGCATCCCAGGTTGTGCGCAAGTATACATACCCAAATGCTTTTGTCGTTGATTACAGGGAAGATTATGGAGATGTGGAAGGCGTTGGAAGCTTTACACTTATCATCAAGCAGAAGAAAGACAAGATGGCGCAGGTTGCGGTAGAAGGCGGATACAGCGTATCATAAAAGGCTTTCCGCAAACGGTTTAAAAAAGTATGAAAAGAGCTGCCTGTTTACTGGGCAGCTTTTTTTGAAAGGAAAAGCAGGGGTACGGGGATGAAAAATTATTATGCCATACTGGAAATATCGGAAAATGCAGATAGTCAGGAAATAAAAAGAGCATACCGGAGACTTGCAAAAAAATATCATCCGGATGCGGTAAGGGATGACGCGGTCAAGATGCAGAAGATGTATGAGATCCAGGAAGCCTATGGGTGTCTGGGAGAAGAGGAAAAAAGAAGACGTTATGATGAGGGAAGGAAAAGGGAATCCTCATCAGATGTCGGAAATGCTTCGCATGGAACCCAAAAAACAGTTTCCAGATCATCAGGACAACGAGAGAATACTACATTTTCTAATCAAAGTCAGTTTGAGCAGTTTTTTGGTTTTCAGCCGAGGAAAGGAATGGAAACGTATCAACATCCGAAAGACAGAGTGCAAAGAAACCAGGAACCGATATGCCCGGAGGAGTTATTTGGTCGGTTTTTCGGGAGAGTGGATGGGAAACGAGGAGGGGAAAAGGGATGAAAAAGAACCGTTGGATAAAGACTGGTGCAGACATGGTAATCCTGCTGTGTAGCGTAATATTATGCGTTCAGATCTATTTTGAATCCCATAGGCTTGAGCAGTCCCTGCTGATTTTTTATCTGCTGGTTTTTGTCGGTGTTCTTGCACTGGCTGATCTTATTTATCAGGTATATTGTCAAAAAAGAAAAGAGAATATTCAGGAAAAGCAGGAGCCTTCCAAGACAGGAGTACAGGAAACCGGTCGTCTGATTTTACTGGATGAGGAGGATCAACCGGTCAAGTCGTGGGATATCGCAGGACGGATTTCCATTTTAATTGGAAAATCGGGCGGAGAGGACGATGTGGATGTGGATTTGGAGGACTGTGCTTTTAGCGCATTTATAGATTATGAACACGCTGCCCTCAATTTTTGCATGGAACAATGGTACATAGAGGATCTGGGATCCCAAAATGGAGTCAGGGTACGGAAGGCGGACGACGGGGAGTGTTACAAAGTCATGGGACGTCCCTGCAGGGTAGCACCCGGGGATATCCTCTATATTGCAAAAACCAGACTTCTTTTATCGTAATCCCAGAGAAAAGAGTTAGGAAGCCAAGAGATAAGGAGAGTAAAACAGATGGAAAAATGTATGTATGGACATATATATAACCGGAAACGTTATGGGGATCTATGCCCTTTCTGTTCAATGGAGCGCCGCCAGAAAGAGACAGAGGGAGCAAAGCCGGCTGGTTTTGAGCCTCCACTGGATATTCTGGAAAAGGAGGTGCGGCCAGTGTGCGGCTGGTTGATCTGCATTGAAGGAGCCAGGGTTGGAATGGATTATAAGATATACAAAGGGAAAAATTTTGTGGGAAGAGGAGATGATATGGATATTCAGATTCTGGGGGATAACGAAATAGACCGGAAAAATCATACCATTATTGTGTATGACGACAAAAAGCTGAATACGATGATCCTGCCCGGCGACTCCTCGGGACTTGCCTATTTAAACGATGAGCCGGTATACGTTCCCACGGAGTTAAAGCCTTACGACATCATAAGCATGGGAAAAAGCCGGTTTTTATTCGTTGCATTGTGCGGAACAAATTTTTCATGGGATGACGTGAAATAGGAGAGGATGAGAGCATGGGTATGACGGAGACAGAAATGATCGGCGTGATTGTTCTGGCGTGCCTGGTAACCGCAGTGATCGTCCGGCTTTTGGTCGGTTTTGCACAGAGGGAAACGGATCTGAGGGATTGTGGGGATTCCGGTCTGTATCTGGATACAGGAATTGCCCAGACGATGGGGAATAAAGAGATCCAGTCTGACAGAGTGCGGGCGGAAAGGACGCAGGCAGGCGCTCTGGCGGTGATCGCAGACGGGATCGGAAAACGAAATATAGGGGAAGTCTGTGCACAGATTGCGATGGATACCATTCTGGACAGATATGAGCCTTATACATTTTTGAGTGAGCCGGATCACTTTTTCCGCATGTCGTTTTACGAGGCAAACAGAAGGGTTCAGATGACGCTGGAGCGGTCTAAGGGCGGGACAAGTCTTGGAGCAGTTTTTGTAAATGGGACGAAGCTGTACTATGCGCTCGCCGGGAATATCCGGATCGCACTGTTTCGTGGGGGCGAGATCATTCCGCTGAGCAAAGGGCACACGCTGGATGTTCTGGCGGAGGAAGCGTGGAAGGACGGAAAGATTTCCAGACAGGAAGCGGTGTGGAGCATGGAAGAAAAAAGGATGTGGAACTACGTGGGAATGGATGGGTTTCGCAAAATTGAAGTTGAGAGCCAGCCGATCCTGACCAGGCCGGAAGATGTGGTGATGCTGGCGACGAGCGGGATCTTTGAGGAAGTATCGTGGAGTGAAATCGAGGATATTTTGGTAGAGCAGGGGAGTTTGTTTGAAAAGGCGGGGAAAATTGCCTGGGCAGCAGAACAAAAAGAAGGAACGCAGAAGGAGAACGGAAGCGTGATCCTCCTGCGGGTTCCGGGGAACACCGGGGCAGATCATTCGTGTGGAGGAATGGCATGAGAAGAATAAATTCGGAATTTCAAACTGTCAATATGTCAGAGGAAGGACAAAAGTTATCCAATCGTGACTACTTTGGCTATGTGGAGATGGATGATTTTGCCTGCTATGTTCTGGCGGACAGTCTGGATGGAGATTCTTCCATCAATAGTGCAAAGCTTGTAGTGGAAAGCATCATCCGTGATTTTACGGAAGTGCCGTCTATGGGAAAAGGGCGTTTAAAACGGATGGCACACCGTGCACATACGGAACTTCTCCGGCAGAAAGCGGGAATGCATCTAAAAGCGTCTGCTGTTGTCGCGGTTACCGATTACCAGAAGATCCGGTATGTATATGTGGGAAACAGCCGCTACTATTTGATCCGCAATGACAGAATCCTGGAAAAGACAACCGACCAGTCCCTGACAAGTAATCTGGTGGAGGCTGAAAAAATAACGCTTGACCAGGCGGCAGCCCATGAGGAACGCAATAACCTGTATTCTTTTTTGGGGGAGAGGGGAACTCCAAAAATCCAGATATCCAAAAAGAGAAAGCTGGAAAACGGGGATGTTTTCCTATTGCTCACAAGAGGCGTGTGGGAGCAGTGCCCGGATGAAAAGCTGTTGGAGATCATCCGTGATGCCAATGAGCCGGAGGAGGTGCTTTACCGCACCGAAGACTGGATTCTGGAGAGACAGGAGACGGCAGAGATTGACAACTATACAATGGCAGTCACTTTTGTCAGGAAAGTGTACCAGTCGCCGAAAAAGCCGTGGACCTTAAAGAAGATACTCATGGTCGTAATTCCCGTTGTGCTGGTTGTCGGAGGAATCAGCATCGCGCTGTTTCTTGGGCATAGAAGCATACAGAACAAAGAAAAGGAACTGGCGGAGTGCATGGAGGATGGGGAGACCTATTTCCAGAATGATAATTATCAGCGGGCAGTAGAGGAATACGGCGAAGCGGAGGAACTGGCTGACAGCTTAAAAAGGGAGGAAGAAGCCCTGCTGGCAGACCAGTATAAACAGGTGGCGGAGCAGATCATCCTCGCAGATGAGACTCTTGCAGCCGGGGAATATGAGAAGGCGCAGGAATTGTACCTTACGGCAGGAGAGATGTCACAAAAGGCGGGGAACGTCGGAAAAGACTATATCGACAGCCAGTTAGAGCGTGCAAAGGATTATATTGCGGTATATGACCTGATCGCACTGGGGGAGAGAAAAGAGGAATACGGAAATCTGGAGGGGGCGGTCGCAGCCTACAAAGAAGCGAGAGAGAAAGCGGCGGATATTTATTACAGTGAGGGAAAAACAGAGGCGTTAGAAAAGCAGGCTGCCGCGGAGGAAGCAATGGAAAAAGCGGCGATGGAAGAAGCGGCAAGAAAAAAGGAGCAGGAGGAGACTGCCGCGGAGGAAACGGAGAAACAGCAACAGGAGGAGAAAGCAGCCCTTGAAATGGAGAACCAGCAGAAGGCGAATGATCAGCAAAACGCAATCGACCTTGAAAATCAGGGCAATATGCTTTTCGCCCAGGGAAGTATGAGAGCGCGATCACTTTCTACCAGACTGCGCAGGCGATTTACAGAAGGCTGGAACTGGATGAGCTGGCAGATAACCTGAACCCAAAGATTGATGCGGCAAGGGCAGGGATGAATGCAGCTGCGCAGGGGGCAGCCACAACTTAGGAAAAGCGAGGAACGATACTTATGAGCGGATATACATACAAATGGAACGCAAATCGTGAGATTACTCCCACAAATTCCTATAAAAGGAACGAACTTGAGAAGATGACGATGTTTCATCTCAGAGAAATTTGCAGAAAAGAGCGGCTGGTAGTGTCGTCTGTTCAAAGGGAGGACAAGGAGAGTCTGATCCGTCTCATCATGCGTTTTCGCGGGCAAAAGGAATACCGCCATATCCAGACCCGGTGCGAAAACGGGCTGGAGCGGATTGAGGAGTATCTGCAATGCCATGATGTACTGCTTACAGACTATATGGATATCCGGGTGCCGGGCACTATGACCCTGTACAGCGGCACGCAGATCAATGAGCTGGACGGGTATCAGATACAGTCGGAGCAGGGCATATACGAAGGGAATCTTTTGCTGATTGATGAATCCTTTCAGGTGTACACCTGCTTTTATATCCAGATGGCGGAGGGAAAGGCGTATATCTTTAAAGGAAAGGATGTCGCAGTCCGCCCCCTGGAAAAGCACCAGTATTTTATTCTGTATTTGCCGAAAGAGCGCGATTCCGAATTTCTGTATGACTGTTACTATGGCAACCGGACGATGGCTCCCGGAGTTTTGGAGGGCGTGAGAATTCCACTGTTAGATATTCAGGAAAAAGAGATTGCACAGGCGGAACTCCCGCTGATCATTGATCTTGGAAGCTCCAATACCACCATGGGGATCTGTCTGCCGGATGGAAGTATGAAAACGGCGATGGTAAAGGGAGCAAAATCATCCCAAGCCTTATCGGTGTGCCGGCAGGAGGGGAAGAAGCCTCCTTTGTGTTTGGGCATGACGCGAAAGCGCTGGGGGAGGAGAATTACCGGGATGAGGATATTGCTGTTTTCTATGACATCAAACGCTGGATCAGCGATCCGAACCGGTTTGAAGGAGTAACCCTTACCGATGGATACAAATATCAGTTTTCGAGAAGGGAAATGCTGCGCGCTTATTTGGAATACTTGCTGGATTTGGCAAGACAGCAGTTTAAATGCAGTTTTACGAGTATCCAGATGCTTGCGCCCATCCGTCAAAAAGAAAAATTCCAGTCATTTTTTAAAGAACTTCTGCCGGAGTATCACGTGAACTGCGAACTGGATGAGGGCATGGCGGTTTTGTTCCACAGCATTGACAGGATGATCGCACAGAAAAGTTATGAGGGAAAACGGTGGTATCATGCGCTGATCATTGACTGTGGGGGAGGAACGACAGATCTCACATCCGGAAGATTCTGCATTGATAATAACCGTGTTTCCTATATTGTCAGTCTTGAGACGCGTTATGAAAACGGAGATACCAATTTCGGAGGAAATAACCTTACCTACCGCATTTTGCAGTTACTGAAAATCCGCATTGCACAAGTGCTGGGATGTTTGCCTGATGATATATTTTCCGGTTCAGAGGAATCGTCTGTCCGGAAAGTGGATGAGGCATACCGGCAGGCGGAAGCCTATATCCCGACACAGTTTAAAAGCTATGAGGAGAAGAGCCGGGAACAGTACTTTTTTGTGAAAAACAATTACTACTACCTGTTTGAACTGGCAGAGCAGGTAAAAAAGAGGTTTTTTCAGGCGGATTTCTGCTATGAATTAAAGCTTTCCACGGAGCGGAAAGCTGCACGGGAAATCTATCTGGATAAATGGCGGTTGTCTGTCTGCCCAAATGGGAAGTTTGAAAATTTAAAGGAGCCGGTGGAATTCTCCGTTTACCTCAATGAGGTGGAGGAGGTTTTACGCCCGGATATATATGGTCTGATGGAACGGTTCCTTGATCAGAAATTTGAGCAGGGGCAGCTCCAGACGTATGAGATGATCAAGCTGACCGGACAATCATGCAAATCAAGGCTGTTTACGGAAGCACTCAAAGAGTATGTTCCCGGAAAACTGATCCAGAGCACGAAGCAGGAGCAAGACGGGACGGAGCTTAAGATGTGCTGCCTAAAAGGCGCTTTATCCTATTTCCTGAACTGTAAATTAGGGTATATGAATGTTATCAGAGATTATCAGGTAGGAAGCCTGCCCTATGAGATATGTGCGCTTACCCATGAAAACCAGGAAAAGATCTTAATACACAGTCTGGATGCCGAGGAACATATTGGCTATATCTCCCGTTTCAGGATCGGCAACCAGCTCGATCTGTATTTAAACGACGATCAGGGAAAGCGGTTAAAAACCTATTATTATGAGTACAATACCGCGACGTTTGAGAGGACAACGCAGGAAGAGATCAACCGGACGTACCGGGGAACGGTGATTCAGGAAGAGACGGATACGATCGTAGAAGGGGAGATGAAGTTTTTTGTGTGGGTGTCCAGAAAAAGATGGGGCTTTGTCGTGCTTCCGGTTTTAAGAGACGGGGATCTTTTGTACAAAGGGGAGGAAACGTTTTTTGATTTTGAGGACGATACGTGGGAACTCAACTTTTTCGACGGAAAGAAGTAAGGGGCAGCAGTCGCAGCCAAAATGTGAAATACGGAGAAGAAAGTGATCATGGATAGAAACGAAGACATCAGAGAAATGATCCGGACAGAAATTCAGTCGATTTCTGTTCTGGAAGAGCGGATTGCTTTTAAAGAGATGATGGAAGGCGTCTTTTTAAATTTGTATGAAAAAAATGAGGAGATGTACCGGGCGCTGGAAATGAGGGTTATGGATGATCTGGCATACGATATCAACCGGTACCGGATCTGCACGGGGCTGGTAGAGAGATCCTATCTGGATACCACACACCATTACCTGACGGCTGTCTGCGACGAGGATATCGAGCCGTCTGCCCGGCTGATTTCAGAAATCCGGGAGGAGATCGCGGGGGAGGGAAAAAGCAGTCTTTCCACCGTATTTCTCAAAGGGGATGCAGTCGAGATAAGAAAGCTGTTGGGAAAGGATCGGATCTACGCCGGCGTTTTAAAGGCGGACAGAGAATATCCGGTGTCTGTCAGATTAGAGATATGCAGCCGTTATCGAAAAAAGATGGAGGAATTATACCATCTCTTTATGAAAAATGGAGTTCCGTGGCAGACCATCAATGCCCCGTATCTGTTTAAGATGGCAGATGTGGTGATTTGCGAAATGCCGGAGGAAATACCGGACACAGAGAAGGTCGCCGGATTGGAAGTGAACTTTGAAGAATATGCCCCAATGGTTCATTACGATATGATACCGCTCTGGAACGTATGGCATTTAAAGCTAGAGAGCACAGGCTTCCCGATTCCCTGCGGAGATTATAAAAATTTTGAGCATATCATCTCCATCCAGGACTATGGAGCAGAGCACGCGTATTTGGTGGGCGAAAAGTCCGGTATCAGAAATGTGCGGCAAAACAGGGACCGCCTGCTGATCACGGGTGAGATCAGGAATACAGAACTATGGGACGTCTATATGATCCGCAGCGGGGAAGAACATAAAATTGACCGCTATACCTATCCGGTTATGGAAAATTTACGAAGGGATGGATTTGCAGAACGGTTTTTAAGAAAGAACGGACAGAAGGTCAGGACGAAGGGAGAACTGGAACGGTTTATCAGGGGATTTGCGCTGGAGTCTTATATCGGGTATCAGGACTGCAGACTGGAAGACGGGGAAGGGGAGGAGGCGGAGACTTACTCCATGAACTTTTTTATAAAGGATGAGATTCGTGAGCAGAAAGGGCGCAGAAAGCTGATCCTGTTTTTTAAGGAGCAGGGAAAAGAAACGTGGCTTTTGCGGGACATTGCCAGTTTTATTACATCCGAGGTGCAGGAGCTGTATCCGGAATACCAGTGTGAGGGGCGAATGTTATGAATTATTTATGGGAAGCAGTTTTTATGGCGGACGGGCAGGGGATTCCCAGGGAGCGTATCCGGTTTCTTGCGGCGAAGGATTACAGCGCCTATATGGAAGTATCGCATATGTTCCTGAACCAGGATGCGTTTGACGACGACTGCCGGCTTGAGGTGAATCCGTATTACCGCTTTTATGATATTTTTAAGGAACTGTACCAGCCCGAGATGCGGGAATTCTTAAGCCTGCGCGAAAGTCTGACAAATCTGATTTTTCACGTGCTCGCAGGAAACGATATTCTCTCCGGGATGACCAGAGAGGAATATTACAAGAAACTTCTGTATCAGGATTTGAAAAATGGTGCTTTTGGCGAGGCGGCGGCAGAAGCGGCCGCTCTCTTTGACCAGCGGGAGCGGGAGCTGATCTTAAGCGGTTTGCTGCGGCAATACCAGACCGGGAGCTCGCTGGATATCTTCAATGATATGGTGGAGGAGCTGATCCCGCAAAATATCATATACCGCAGTAATGAGAATTTTTACGAGATTCTGGTGTATATAGGTGTGAAAAAAGAAAAGAGGATTTCCGGCAAGATGGATTTTCTTGTAAGGATGTTTGTTGATCTGCCCTACCATGTGGATATTTACTATGAATGCCACTTCGGAATTATAGGGGTGGAGGCAACCATGAGGATCGATGAGATTGCATTGTGTTAGGAGTATGAGCCATGTTCTGTTACGAAACCCCACAATTTAAGAAAAAGCGCCTTTTGCGCGCAGAAATGTTAGAGCAGCTAAGGGATTATCCGCGGGATTATCTGGAGATCATGTACGCCGGTTACAGCGACGGTGTTTTGTGCGGCTGCGGACTTGTCTGGAACGAAGATAGGATCACGGTTGAACCCGGAATGATCCTTCATAAGAATAAACTGTATTTTATGAAGGATCCGCTTCATTTGGAGTGTCCGGCAGAGGACAGGATCCGGTATGTAAAAGTACAGTTTCTGACGCTGGTTTATGAGAATGAGCGAACGATCGGAAATACAAGGGTCTATCTGGATGATAAGCTTCCGGATCCGTCGTGCGAACTGGAACTGTGCAGATTCCGCCTGCAGGCGGGAGCAAGACTCAGGAATACGTATGAAAATTTCTCTGACTGCGTGACGGAGTTTGACACGATTCATCTGGTAGAAGTCCCCTGGGCTTCCCCCGTGATGCCGACGTTACATCCGGCTGTCTTAAGGCAGTACGCAATGGAGATATTGCGGAAGAACAGCGGGGATGGCATGGATACAGGGTTTGCCATGAATGTCCTTGCAAATGACGGTGTAATGCCGGCGGAAGCGCTCCGTTTTTATATAGAGAATCGGTTGGGCGACCGGATGCCGGAAGGGAATCAGGCGTTATATGACGGACTAAAGAAGATCTTACAGATGGGTGCGGACAGACGTTCTGACAGACAGCCGGGGGATGGAACAAGAAGGCAGGTAATGCTGATATAGGAGGGAAAATGTATGCGTACAGATGAGAGGATCGCTCTTTTAGACCAGATGAGAAGGGTAAAGGAGCAGGGAGAAAAGGAAGTTCAGGCGCCGGAAGAGAAAACGCTTACGCTAGAAGATGCGCTGGCCGCCCTCTCAGAGGGAAAACTGGAACTGGAGGACGGCAGACTTCTGGAATTTGAAATCTGCCCGTATTTTAAGGAAGAGTTTCCTTTTATATGTTTCAAGGGATTTTATCAGGCGTCGCAGGAAGATGAGAGCGGACGGATCCTTGTGAACCATACAGAAGGCGTCAGCCAGATCATAAACTGGACGCCGCAGAAGCGTGCGGCAAAAACGCTGGAGCAATGGAGTAATCTCCTGGTCAACGGCATGGCTGCCAACCGGTTGTCAGCACAGATCCTGAAAAAGAAATCTCTGGAAACAGTGGAATATTTCTGCTTTGAAGTTCCGGCAGGGGAAAAACGGGTGTGGAATATCCTGTTCCGCTTTAAGACGCAGTGGATGGAATTTACTGGAAACTATAACTGTCTGAAGGAGGACGTGGGAACATACGGCGTTTTATTGGAAGCTATGGTGGTAAAGCTGGATGAGTGGATGAGAAAACGGGAAGGAGCGTGTGCGGATGGAAGATCGTATCAGGGAGTTTGATGGCGTCACATACAAAGATCTGTTTCTTTCATCCATAGACGTTGTGTATATCCGGAGGCTGGATATTGTCCAAAAGCCCGGCAGTCATGCCAGTCTGTATCTGGAGGCTGTTCTGGATGGAGAGCAGGAGGAAAACGAGTTACAGAATATCTCAAAGACCATGACGTTAATGTACCGGACGGAAGGAGAGACCCGCCCGCTGTTTTATGGTGTTATCGATAAAATTTTTATCCGCAAGGACGGAGAGGATGTGAGCCTGTATCTGGAGGCATGGGATGCGACATATCTGATGGATACGGAGCGGAGGATCCGGATTTTCCAGAATCCGCAGATGACGCCGGAGGAACTGATGGCGGAAGTTATGTGCACTTATCCGGCGGCGGATTACAAACTGAATGTTCCGAAGATGCCGATCGGTCAGCTTATCATCCAGTATGAGGAGACAGACTGGGAATTTTTAAACCGCTTTTTTGCCCGTTATAAGGAACCGCTCTACCCAAATCCGGAGTCTGAATGTATCCGTGTTCTGGCTGGCGAATCCCCCGATACGGAACAGTTGGAATGGGACAGCCTGCCCTATACGCTTTTGCAGGATTATGGAGAATTAAACCGCCGGAAGGAGAACGGACTTGGGGAACTGTTGGAGCAGGAGAATGTGCAGTATCAGATTGAAACGTATGAGATCGCATCTCTTGGCAATGAAATTCGGTATAAGGGAAGCTTTTGGTATATCGGCGGTGTGGAGAGACATCTTGAAAAGGGGATTCTGGTCAATTCTTATGTGTTGAGAAAAGAAGCCGGATTAAAAGTGCTTCCGTATTTTAACCAGAGACTGACGGGAATCTCCATAGACGGACAGATCGCAGCGGCGAAGAGAGACCGGGTACAGGTAGACATGGAAATTGACAACGGCGGAAAAGAAGGAGAGCACTACTGGTTTCCGTACTCAACGGTTGCGTCATCTCCGGACGGGAGCGGTTGGTACTGTATGCCGGAAAACGGGGAGAGTGTGCGCGTTTATTTTCCGGTAGCGGACGAGAAGGAAGCCTATGTTGTGACAAATATAAAGGCGCATGAGCCCAAAGAGGGAAACCAGGATGATCCTATGGGGAATCCGAATGTGCGCAATATTGAGACTGCGCAGGGAAACCAGGTACAGTTTACGGAGGAAGGCGTTGTGATCGCAGCGGGCAGAAAGCAGGGCAGCATTTTGCTGAAAAAGAGTGGGGAAGTCCTGCTGGACGCCGTGAAAGACATTTCCATATCAGCAGGAAAGGCGGTCAATATTGTAGCGGCAAATGAAGTCATCATGAAATCAGAGACATCCATCCGGATCGCCAGTGAGCAGGGGGCGGATGTGGAACTGAAAAAGGGAAAAGTGACGATTCATGGCATGACGATCCATGAGAACTAGGGAGGAAGAAAAATGGGGTATACGGCAGACCAGATCGTAGTAGAAGGAATTCCGGTTGAGCATCTGGAGGATATGGAATTTGTGGAACGTGCAGGAGAGCATGGCTGTCTCACGCTGGGCGGATATGTCAGGGCAGAGGACGGTGAGCCGCTGCTGTTTCATATGCCCCAGTATTCACCCCTCACAATCAGGGCAGAGGGCAGGATCCTTTTTTCCGGAATCATCATGAAGTTTCTGGTCACGGGAAAAGGGGATGTGAGCAGCGTCCAGGTGACTGCATACAGCAGAAGCATTTTGATGGATCAGGAAAAACGCTGCCGCTCTTTTCAGGATACGGCGATGACATATAGGGAACTGGCGGAACTGGTTTTAAGGGAATATCCGGGGAGTGACATTCAGCTCGCATTTCCGGACGTCCCCATTTCGTCCATAGCGGTTCAGTATCAGGAGACGGACTGGCAGTTTTTAAAGCGGTTGTTTTCGTCTCTGAACGCTCCGCTCACCAGTCTCTCGTCATCGGACACCTTAAGACTTTATGCGGGGGTTCCGTTTCTTCCCAGTGTGGACGGTGCGTTTGAAATGACGGGATTCCGAAAGGAGCTTGGCGCGTACTATTACTGGAAGCAGGCAGGAAAAGATGTAAGGGACGACCAGTTTTTGATCATGGAGGGACGGACAGAAGTGGTGGCTGGACTTTTTGAGCAGATAGAGACGAAGGGGCAAAGTCTTTCTGTCATGGAGCATGGTTTCCGTCTGGAGCATGGACGGCTTGTGGGAACCTGCGGTATTCAAAAGCCGGAAGGGATCCTGGTGAAGACGGAATATCCGGCGCATCTGACGGGAGCAGCGCTGGAGGGAACCGTGCTGGAGGTTTCCGGGATACAGATCCGGGTGCATTTAAAAATAGACGATGGCAGGGACAGTAACGATGCGTACTGGTTCCCCTTCTCTACCTTGTCCGCATCCTCGGATGGAAGCGGCTGGTACTATATGCCGGAACAGGGGGATCAGGTGCGTGTATATTTCCCGACCAAACATACGAGAGACGCCGTCGCAATCAGTGCAGTCAGCGATTATAAAGAAGAGGGTGGCGCGGCGCCGGACCGTATGGGGGATCCTTCTACAAAATATCTGAGCAATCCGTCAGGCCAGGAGCTCCGTATGGGCAAAGACGGGATAAGACTGGCGTGCCGGGGCGGTTTGGCAAGTGTGATGGTCGGAAACGGCGGGGATATTTCCCTGTATGCGGAGGATACGCTGCTGATTCAGGCATCGAATAACGTGGAATTAACATCGGAGACAGAAATGGAGTTTTCGGCGGAAAACACGGCGGTTGTTGCGTGTGCGATGGGAGGCTGCCTGCAGATGCATCCGGGCGGAGTCCTGATGCTTCAGGGAACCGAGGTAAAAGTGGATTAGGAGGGAACAGGATATGGAAAGACAGGAAGCGGTCGAATGTTTTACAAGAGAAGCAGAGCCTGTTCTGGAAGAGGGAAAGAAACTTTTTTACCGGGAATTGCAGGAAAAGACAGAGCAGCTTTCTGCGGTGATCTGCGACGCCATCCATGAAATCAGACTGGAGACTGTCCGGCTGGAAAAAGAAAAAATGATGTTCCTGCATTTTTCCCTGCTTCGTGTGGGGCTGGAAAAAGGCGAGTACCAGATTCTGGCGCAGGCGATGGATGCCAGGTGGTATCTGGATACCGAACCGGCGGAGGTTGGATTTTCACTGGATTTTCTGTTTCCGATGTGGGCGGATATCCGCAGAGAGTTGATGGAAAACAGCTGGAAATACTGGGGTAAGGTCAACCGCTATGATGTTCAGAATCTGGTCGCATCGGCTGTCATGGACTGCAATTTGATGCTGGCGCAGGTATTGCGTTTTATATTCCGCGATGTTGAGGAAAATCCGGATTTTGCTGAAATAGAAAAATCAGATACCTGGGCGGTTTACTGGGGAGAATACCGGGATCACACAGAACTGGTCGCTCATGTAAACAGAGAGAAAAAAGAACAGATCGACTGGGACAGGGCACTGCGCCAGACGAAAAATGAGGAGACCGGGATGGTCTTTGGCTACTGGTACCAGGCGGACTTAAAAAACTCCGACTGTAAGGGAAAGCTGCTGTACTTTATTGTGTTTGAGGATTGCACACTGGAGAATATGTGCTTTGACGATGCGGTTTTGACGGGCGCGAGATTTTTGGGATGCCGGATAAAAAATTGCAGCTTCCGCAACGCGGTCATTCATCAGGCGGATTTTTCGGGATGTATCTGGGAGGAAAATGACTTTGAAGGGGCAGATATGCTTCATTCTGTCTTTGCAGAGGAGGAACTTCCGTTTATTCATTTAAAGCCGGAACAGCTGCAACTGATTCTGGTGGACAGGGGGCGGCAGGAATGAGATTTTTTACGATGGAGCAGGACAAAATGCTGCAGGATATGGCAAAGCTGCGGGATTTTGATATCTGTGGACCAAGACATATTTTTTTCAGGAAGGATGCGGCGGTGATCAAGCCGTCCACGACGCTTTATTTTGCCGCAGATAGCGGGGAAGCGCTTCCTGATTTTATTCAGAGTCCAATTCCTCTGGTATCAGATATGGTGAAAAAGGTGCTGGACGTGTATGAGGACGACATGATTTTCCGGTCCGTGTCGCTGGTGGATAAGAGCCGGGGAAAGATCTTTTTGTACCATACGCTTTTGCTGGAAGAGCAGGAGATGCTTTCTGACAGCACGGAATATTATCCGAACGGAAGCGTGAAAAGACTGGTGCTGGATCGCAAAAAAATCGGAGAGCACAAAGTTTTTCTGGCAGATACAAAAAAGTTCCGCAATCCTTTTGTCAGTCTGGAGATTGTGGAGAGCATATTGCGCAGAAATCCTGTCGGGATTATTTTCCGGGAAGTGGAGGTGGAGTAAATGGCAGAACTGAATGATACCTATGTGGTGCATACGGCGATGATCCGCTGCAGTATGGGAATGCGGGAGACGTATCTGGTGCTGGATGATACGCATGGAGTATTCCTGCGCCAGCAGCCACAGATGACCGTGGACGACAGTGTCGGAGAGGTGAACGTGCGCTGCTTTGGTGGCTGTTACAGCATGGAAAATCCGAGTACGAAAGCGGAGGCTGACCGCATACAAAAGGCGGTGGAGGAAGAATGTCCCGACACTTTTTTAGACAGTGTTTTAAACCATTTTACGGGCGGGGAAAAAGAAATCACGACGCAGGAAGCGCAGGAGGGAGTGCCGAGAATCGTCGGGGTCTGTACGCCAAATATTCCGGCAGGAACCAAGTGGGACAACGGAAAAGAAGGGGTTGAGACACGGGGGATGGAACCGCTTCTTGGCGGTGCAAAGCTTCGCTGTATCTACGGTGGGGAGATCGAGATCATTACTTCCGGGCAGGTGGAGGGCACGGGAGAGTAGGCAAAGGAGGAGGGTGCATGAAGCTTACATATAAGGAACTGGAAATCGAACTGGAGCTTGCCGGACTTCTGGCAGTGGAGGAGCTTGTGCTGACGCAGGGACTGAACTGCCACGCAGGACTCACATTGAAAATCCTGATCGAGGAAGAGCAGAGAGATGAACTGGTCACTATGTCCTCTGACGCCGGCGTAACTGTTCGTGAGCTGGAAAAGACAAACGGGCAGGTGGTTTTCCGGGGAAAGCTGGAGACGGTTTCTGCCAGAAGGGAGAACGGACTTTTTTACTTATACCTGGAAGCCTGGTCTTACACGATGGACTGGGATCGCGTGAAAAAGAGCCGCAGCTTCCAGAACGGCGCGCTGACATACATGGAAGTGGCACAGAGAGTTCTGTCCGGTTACGGGCAGTCCGGTGTGACGGATCATGCGACGGGCGGGGCGTGCATCCCGGAATTTCTGCTGCAGTATGAGGAAAGCGACTGGGTGTTTTTGCGCCGTCTGGCAAGCCACTTTGGAACATACCTTCTTGCGGATGCCACGGACGCCTGCGGAAAGGTGTATTTTGGCATCCCGGAGATCTCTTATGGCACAGTTCTTGACCGGCAGGACTACACGATGGAGAAGGATATGCTCCATTATGCGCGCGTGCTGGAAAAAGAGGGTGTGCTTTCCCAGGAGGCTTCCTGCTGGAATGTGATGGTACGTTTCTTTCTGCGGATGGGGGAAACGCTGACGTTCAACGGGATTGAAGCGGTTGTGACCGCGATGCGCCTGCACACGGAAAAAGGGGAGCTGGTATACAGTTACGTGTTGGCAAGACGGGCGGGAATCCGCAGGGAAAAAGAGAAAAACCCGGGGATTTTCGGCATGAGCATCCCGGCGACAGTCATGGAGCGCAGCGGGAACCGGATACGCGTCCATTTCGAGATCGATCCGGAGTATGAGGCTTCCGAAAAGACAAAGTATTTTACCTACGCCATAGAGAGCAGCAGCTTTTACTGTATGCCGGAGGAGGGAAGCCAGGTACATATCTATTTCCCGGATCATGATGAGCAGGGGGCGGTTGCGGTTCATGCGATAAGGAGTGGGGAGGGCGCGTCCGGGTCATGCAGTACGCCGGAAAACAAACGCTTTTCCGACCCGAGCGGAAGCGCAATGGATATGACGCCGGCATCCCTCCAGTTTGCCCCGGATGCCGGAGGCGCGACAGTGCTTCATCTGGAGGGCGGCGGTTTTCTGTCCCTGACCGGCATGGATATAAAGCTGAAGACGCAGATGGGGATGGCGTCGGATAAAGAGAAGCCGATGCAGGATCTGATGATCTGCGGGGAACAAAAGCTGACCATGCAGATCGGGGAGAGCAGCGACGACTGCATCGTCATGGAGGCGGGGACGGAAGTACGGTCTGCCCTGGTCGTGCAGGAGGCTGACTCCTCCCCGGCGGCAGTCCCCTCGGGGGATGAACTGCTGAGCGAGCAGGAAGCGGCTGACGCACAGGCGCGCGAGGCAGAAAACAATGCGGTCAAGGAAGACATGATCACGAAGAAGCAGGAGAGCAAGAGCAAGATTGTGGACGGCGTGATAAGTCTGGTGACGGTTGTGGGTCTGACCGCACTGACCGTGGCGACGGGAGGACTTGCGGCACCGTTTGCCATTGCGGCAGGGGTCAAGGCGACATTTGCGGTGGCAGATATCGCTGAGGGACTGGACGGATACAGCAAGATGAATGCGATGGATGCGTCGCGGCCGGCAAACTTCCTGCGGGATACTGTTTTTGGCGGCAATCAGACCGCCTATGATATCACCTCCATGATTACGGACGTGGCGTTTGACGTGGTTTCGGGAAAGGCTCTGGCAGGTGCGTTTTCAGGGGCGGATAAAGCGTCAAAAGTCCAGAAGTTTGCGGGAAAGGCAATGTCCTTCTGGAATGGAATCTGCCCGAAGACCAAGGTGGCGAATTTCCTCTTCCAGATGGGCGGCACCACACTGTTTGGCGCAGTCAATGATTATCTGACGACGGGAAAGGTGGATTTAAAAAATCTGGGTCTGGACGCTTTTGCGGGTCTTGCCAAGGGAACGTTAGGAACTGCCGGAACAGAAAAAATCAAAAGGTTGCTCAATACAGATAATAAGTGGGTAGAAAAAGCGGTCGGAACCCTGGCTGGAACTACTTTTGGAACAACGGTGGATCTGGGCATCAACAAATTGGCGGGCAGGGACATCGACCCGCTTCAGGTCATCAAACAGAACCTGATAGAAAGCGGGCTGGGGCAGTTCTTTGGAGAACCGATCGACGTGGTTACGGGAGCGTTCCTGATCACCGCGACCGACTTCACACTGCCGGATATCCGGGAGGATCTCCGTGTGCAGAGGAAATATAACTCCACGAGCAGGGAGGCAGGGCTTCTGGGCCCCGGATGGAGTTTTTCATATGAATGCCGTCTGTACTGCTCGGGCAACAGACTCCATGCGAAGCTGGATAGCGGGATCACGGCGGTCTTTGAGTGGGACGGCTCCCATGCGGTCAATGTCACCAGAGGCTGTGAGTGGCTGGAGCTGACCGGAGAGGACGACGGCTGGAGGATTTACGATGGCAGGAATTACAAATGCTACCACTATGACGGGCAGGGACTGCTGACTGCGGCGGAAGACCGGAACGGACAGTGTGTGCGTCTGTACTATGAGGGGGAACGCTTAACCCGGATCACGACGCCGCTTGGATATTTTCTGGATGTGGAGATCCGTGACGGCAGGCTGGTCCAGATCAGGGACCATGTGGGACGAACGATGCAGTACCGGTATGAAAACGGTTTTCTGTCAGACGTCATCCACATGGATGAAGGCGTCACCCACTATGAATATGACAGCAACGGTTACCTGGAACGCGCGGTGGATCAGGCAAAGGTCACCTATCTTGAGAACCGGTATGATGATGCGGGACGGGTGGTGCTGCAGACGCTGGCAAACGGGGACACCTACCGGGCAGACTACCACCCGGAAAAAAACAGAGTGACAATCGTAAGCAGTGTGCATGACAAAACGGTCGAACACTGGTACAATGAATTTGGGGAAATCCTTGAGACATCCTATCAGGACGGGACAAAGGAACGGTACGGATACGGAGAGAACGGACACCGTGCCAGCCGCACGGACCGTCTGGGCAGAAAAACCATATGGACATATGACGATGTGGGCAGGCTGACCGAGGAAGTGCAGCCGGACGGGCTCCGGACAGTGCACCGGTATGATGCGGCGGGCAACGAAATTCTCCGGACGGACAGCGCGGGCAGAGAGACGGCTTTTGAATATGACGGTCACCATAACCGCACGGCAGAGAGAAGGACGGATGGTCTGCAGGTAAGGGAGAACCGGTCTGTCTATGACTGGATGGGCAGACTGACGGAGACTGCCGACGCCGAAGGCAACCGGACACAGTACCAGTACGGGGAGGCAGGCGGGAAACCGTCCGTGATCCGGTTCGCAGACGGGGAAACCTGTTCGTTTGAGTACGACAAAGCCGGGCGCATGATGGCGCAGGAGGACGTCTGCGGCAGAACCGAGTACGGGTACAATGCCAGAAACAGACGCGCGCTGGTGCGGGACGGGGAAGGCAATGAGACCCGGTGGATGTATGACGGCATGGGACGCCTGCTTGCGCTTTATCTGCCAAAGGCGTGGAAGGAACAGCACGGGGAATACAGCTATTCCTATGACTTCCTTGACCGCCTCATCCACACGAAAAATCCCGACGGCGGGCATGAGCGCCTGGTGCGGGACGGCGAGGGCAACGTTTTAAAGCGGGTACACCCAAATGCCTACGATTCTTGCAGGGATGACGGGGAGGGAACCACCTATGACTATGACAGCGATGGGAACAACATCCGTATCCATTACCCGGACGGGGGATGCGAGCGCATCTTCTATGACAGCGAGGGCAACCGGATCCGCCATGTGATGCCGGAATCCTACGACCCGCAGACCGACGACGGGGAAGGCTTTACGTACACCTATGACGCATGCAGCCGGCTGACCGGGGTGACGGGACCAGACGGGGTGCGTCAGGCATCGTACACTTATGACCCTGCGGGGAATCTGACGGAGGAAACGGATGCAGAGGGACGCTGCACCTACCGCAGCTATACCGCGTTTGGGGAACTGAAAGAGCAGTTAAAGCCCGCGCTCGAGAAAGACGGCGTGATGCTCTATGAGAGGACCACCTGGCAGTACGACAGATGCGGAAACGTGCTGCTGGAACAGCGGCATGGCGGGTACTGGGACAAAAACGGCGTGCTGGTGAAGGAGGACGGTGCCGGTTTGGCGCTGCGCTTCACCTACGACAGCAGAAACCGCAGGATCCGTGTGGAGGACGGGCTGGGGGCAGTCATTTCCTGCCGCTACGACGTGCAGGGAAAGCTGGTTTATGAGGAAAAGGCAGTTTCCAAAGAGGTGCGTCAGGTCATCCATTACGGCTATGACCGTGCAGGGAGGCTTACGGAGCGGAAGGAGGAGCTTGACAGCGGACTTGCACCGCTGGAGGGAGAGCCGCGTTATGCGGTGACCCGCTACCGGTATGACGGAAATGGAAACCGCACCGGGATCGTGACGCCGGAGGGGTACCGCATCCTCCGCAGCTATGACGCCTGCGACCGTCTGGTATCGGAGCGCGTCGTGGACGATAAAAACGGAATCGACCGGACGACATCAGTCACCTATGATCATGCTGGGAACATTATAAGGATTGTCCGCAGTGGAAAGGGACTGGGGGAATGGGAACAGGGATACGGTTATGACCTGAAAGACCGCATCATCCATGTGAGGGACTGTCTGGGGTCCGTATTTTCCTACGAATACGATAAAAACGACCGGAGGATCGTAGAGATCCTGCCGCAGACCGGCATGACGGAGAATGGAAAATCAGGATACCCGAAAAACCAGAACCGGTACCGTTATGATGTGTACGGCAGACTTCTGACCAGAACAGACGCTTCTGGCACGGTGCAGGAGGAGAACCGGTATCTTCCCGATGGAAGGCTGGCGCTCTCCAGAGAGGCAGACGGGCAGGAGATCCGGTATGCATACGGCGCGCATGGCAGGGAGGAGACAAGCACCGCAAGAAGCAGGACGGCGGGGCGTGCCGCCCAGAAATACCGCTATGACAGCCGCGGAAGGATCACGGGTGTTGTAAACGGCAACGGCAATGAGACCGGCTATGACCTGGACGCATGGGGACGCATCCAAAACATCCGCCAGGCAGACGGCGGGGAGGAAGGCTATACCTATGACTTTGCGGGCAATGTCACCAGTACCAGGGATGCCAACGGCGGAGTGATCACCTACCGCTACAACAGTCAGGGAAAGGTCTGCGAGATCACCGACCAGGAGGGCAACAGAGAGACCTTCCGCTATGACCGTGAGGGGCGCATGGTACTCCATGTGGACCGCAACGGCAGTGAAGTCCGCACCACCTACAATGTGGACGGGAATCCGGTGCTTGAGACCGGAACAGACCGAAACGGGGAGAACCGTGTCACAAGAAGTTTTGAATATGACGCGTCAGGCAATGTCAGGAAGGCGGTGGCAGGAGGCTTCTGCTACACTTATAAATACCGCCCGGACGGGAAGCTGCTGAAAAAGTCAGCGTCCGGCAGGACGCTTGTTTCCAGCACCTATTTTTCGGACGGCAGTCTGGAAAGCCTGACGGATGCCAGCGGAAAGCCGGTGTTTTATGAGTATGACTGGCGTGGAAACCTCTCAGCCGTGAAGGACGGGAACGGGGAGACGCTGGCAGCGTATGCCCATACACCGGGAGGAAGGTTAAAGGAGATCCGGCACGGTAACGGTCTTTGCACCCGCTATGAATACGATACGGATGGGAATATGATCCATCTGCATTTCCAGAGGGAAAATGGGGAAACTATCTCCGACTTATGGTATGAATATGACCTGAACGGAAACCGAACCCTGAAAACGGGGAAATGCATACTTTCCGGTGAAAGTCTGACGGATTTGGCGGTATCCTACCGTTATGATTCTATGGATCGTCTGACAAGTGAGAGCCGGGATGGGGAGGAAACCGCATATTCTTACGATTTCTGCGGAAACCGCCTGAAAAAGCTGGATAAAAACGGGACGGAGGAGTATCATTATAACCGGAAAAACCAGTTAATCTGCCGCTTTTCTGAAAAAGAGAAAACCGCATACCGTTATGACCTGCAGGGAAACCTGCTGGAAGCAGCCGGGGCAGAGGGAACAGCGGTATTTTCGTATAATGCGTTTCATCAGCAGACAGCCATGACCATGCCGGACGGAAAGCATCTGGAAAACCGGTATGACGCAGAGTATCTGCGTGCCGGGACAGTGGAAAACGGAACTGTTACAACTTTTTCATACCATAACGGGGAACTCCTCGCAGAGAGCAGTCCAGAAGGTGATACCATAAGCCGTTATATTCCGGGCTACGGAGTAGCAGCAGGCTGGAACCGGAGAAAAGAGTGGTTATCACTACTACCATCTGGACGAGCAGAACAGCACTGCCTACATCACGGGAAGCAGCGGGGAGATAAAAAACCGGTACGAGTACGATGCGTTTGGCGTGCTCCAAAACAGTAGGGAAGAGTTCCACAACAGAATCCTCTACACGGGACAGCAGTATGACCAGACCAGCGGGCAGTATTATCTGCGGGCGAGATTTTACAATCCGGTGATTGGAAGGTTTGTGCAGGAGGATGTGTACCGCGGGAGACGGGCTGAATCTGTATGCGTACTGTAAGAATAATCCGGTGGTGTACTATGATCCGAGTGGGTATGGTGAAGAAAAATGTGATAAAGTTGGTGGGAATGATAGTAAGAGTGGTAGTAAGACCGTACCTAATCCAAATGGGAAAAAAGGTGGTACAGCACATCAAAATACAATTAATTCGATTGAAAAGACAAATGCTAATGGTAAAATTCAATATGAACGAAAGTATGATACTCCTAATGGATATAAACAGAGAAGATATGCAGATGCTGTGGAAATTGTAGATGGAGAAGTTACTAAAATCCATCAAGTTGGAAAAGTTAATAAAAATGGTACACCTATAATGCGTGAATCGAAGGCGATAGATGATATAATGAATTCCTCTGATTATAATGGTGCACCAGTGTATTTTTGGCCATATAATAATCCACAGATGGGACCAATAATTTATGAATATTAATGAAAGGAATGGTTGTTATGGGAAAACAAATAAACTTTTATATGAGTGAAAATGTACAAAATCAGTTTATTGATTTTCTTATCAGTAATAATTTTTTGTTTCTTGATAACGAAGGGAATAAAATAGATTTTCAAAATTTATGTTCTTATAACGATTACTACTTGTATAAGAACGAATTTGGTTGCTTATTAACTAAAAATAACTCAATTGATGTGTTAAATAGTCCAATTATTGAATTCTGTAAAACAAGGGTAAAAGAAAATAGAATATTGCGAGGTAGATTATGGATATCTGACCAGTATTATAAATCTAATAATGCTCAGACACAACAAAGTAAAAACTATATTATGGAGTACAATATGCTTGCGAAGTGGATAAAAAAGAATGTACCGTATCAAAATATTAAAAAAGGAGAGTTTTTTGTAAAAGAGTATACTAATGATGAACTGATTCAAATGGAAAAAACAGGATATATTTTTACAGCATAATTTGATGGTGAAATTTAGAGAATTTCAAAAATGGCTTTTATCACTGTCATTAATTCGATCTATTAGTTTAGAAATGCTGGGCGTAATCCACCATCTAGGTGTGCTTAAGAACATCCGAAATTATAACTGAATATTGTTTCTTGCGGAACTGGATGAAGCAGGTAATCAGGCAAAAACCTACACTCTCGGTAATGAATATGCAGGGCATGTTAGTGAACTAAATAACAGTTTAACGAGTGAAAACAAAGCTGCTTCTTATTACATCACTGACGAACAGGGCAGTATCAGATACATACTTGACCAGTCGGGAGAAGTGCTAAATTTCTATCAGTACAGTGCATTTGGTGAGACAATCATTTCGGAAGAAACTACACCAAACCGTCTGCGATACAATGCACAGACAGAAGACGAACTGACAGGACTCTATTACCTGAGAGCACGTTACTACGCTCCCGGCATCGGGAGATTCACACAGGAAGATGTCATCTATAATGATGGACTGAATCTGTATGCATACTGTAACAGCAATCCGGTGATGTACAGCGATCCAAGTGGGTTTGCAAAGGAAACATGTAAATCTAAGGTTGGTGGAGAATGTGGCAGTGAGACCAGCTATGGGAAGTCAAGTAGTAATTGTACGGAATTGGTACCATATTATCCCGCAAATAATGGAGCTGTGCCAGGAACAGAAAAGAAAATCTATTTAATGGCTGGAGACAAAATTGATAGGTTTGGTGGAAAGAAAGGAAAATTCTTTTCACCCACAGGAACACCTATGGAAATGAGAGCATTACCATATGATGCAGATTTATCTCAATATAGACAATTTGAAGTTGTTAAACCATTTGAGGTTGAAGCATCGACGATAGCTCCAGCATTTGGGAATATAGGATTAGGAACACAATATCGTTCTTCGGTTAGTGTTGATGTCTTATTGAAGAAAGGCATAATAAAACAGGTCGGGGGAAATTAGTAATGAACAGTGAAGAATTAAAAAACAAGCTTGAGGAGTTAAATGTACCAGGCAGGTATTATTCAATAAATAGTAGTATATCATCAGATAGATATGTTTTTCGACAGGTGCATATTTATTGGGAATGCTTTTATATTGATGAAAGAGGAGGACAGAATGATTATCATAGATTTGATAATGAAAATGATGCATGTGAGTATTTCTTAAAAACATTAAAAGCAGAGTTAAAACAATAATTTATCACACCACAACTAAGCCTCCCCACGGGCAGGCTTAAATCATAGTCTCACTACCAGACATTTAACAGAACTTCTTAGGTTCATAAGGTTTACTATCCCGTAACACGGCATAAATTACGGTGGTAAGCTTTCTTGCAACGGCTCCTGTGGCAGTTAAGTGATGTTTACCTTGGTCACGTTTCTTTTTGTAATATGCATTCAACGGGCTATTGTGAAAAGAGCAGGTGGTAGCCGCAAGAAAAATGGCATGTCTTAAGTAAGGTGAACCACGTTTTGACATATGGTTATGTGTGCTGTTAAATTCACCCGACTGACGTACAGTTGGATCAATGCCAGCAAAGGCAACTAAGGCTGATGAACTCTTAAATCTTGTTTGTATCACCGATTTCAGCAAGAATAGTAGCAGCACCAATTATGCCTATTCCGGGAATGGTATGAAGATAACAATCAAACTTCTCGTAGTACTCAAGAATCTGGCAGTCAAGAGCTTCAATCTGCTTATCAAGAAAATTCATTCTGTCAATGAGCTGTTTTAACTGGAAAGAGAAAGCATCCTGTGCTATCTTAATACCAAAGGTATCAGCTGCAGCTTCTTTGATGGAAATGGCTTTAGCTCTGGTAAGTCGGTTGTGGCTCTTATCTTTTATGATTTCAAAGAGCTCATCTATTGGTGCATTCTCAATATTCTCAGGGGTGAGATACTTTTCCAGAATGCCCATGGATGTGCTCACCCAAAGAGAAGAAAACTGTTTTTCATACTCTGGGAAGATTTGTTCCATAATTGTGCCGATTCGGAGCTTAATTTCAGTTCTGGAAGAAATGACAGAATCACGATAACGACATAACTGACGCATGGCAAGGATGTTTTCATCAGCCATGGAAGTAGTCCCAAACTGACCGAAACGTATCACTTCTGCAATTAAAAAAGAGTCAATTGAATCGTTTTTGGTTTGTCGTATATACATTTTTCTTAAAGAATCAGACTGGATAGGATTGATTACATAGATGGTATATCCTTTTGCTTTTAGAAATGAATAAATGGGATACCAGTAATGACCTGTAGCTTCCATGCCAAATACACAAGGGGAATTACCGATGTTTTTGAAGATAAAGCTCATAAGAGAATCTGCACCTTTGTGTGTAGTTGCAAAGCGAAGAGAACGGCCGATTTGTTTGCCTTTAGGTGAAACAATGGATGCTTCATGATGATTTTTACCGATATCAATTCCGATGATGTACATAAGAAATCTCCTTTCGTTTGTGAATTGTAAGGAGATAGAATCCTCACTTCAATGCGGGTTACAATCTGGTTAGATATACGAAGTACAGCACAAATGCTGCCAACATCCAGCTAATACGCAAAATCCTGCAAAGCAGAGGGAGCAGTCTCAATGAACGAAGTCACAAGTGCTTCAAGAGTGGTGACGCACACCTCTATCTATTACAGGATAATTGTGAAATAGGAATAAAAGAAAAGCAATAGATAGAAAAAGACTGCTTTGATTCCTATGTGTTTAGCATACCAGAGTGGTAGTAAGAGTGGCTCAGGAAGCAAATTCCAAGAAGTATTTGACCTAGCAGATAACTATACTTTAAGTGATGATACCTTTGACAATCATATACTTGATAGACATGGACCTAATTCTACATACGGAAATAAATCACATTTTAATGCAGATTTTGATATTAGAAATGGTATTGATAGTACATTGACAGGGGACAAGTTCATTGTAGGTCCTAATACTGCTGGAAGAGAAGGTTATATTTTTGAGCAAACATTTTCCAATCCAATAGGGACAAATAGCATACTATCAATCATTGGAGCAGGCAGCTTAAAGATTCCGTGAAGAAATGTGTAAAGTAATATTGGCAATATCAACACCATATCATGCAGACGGAGGCGTAAGAAGCCTGACTGACGCCAGCGGAAAGCCGGTGTTTTATGAGTATGACTGGCGTGGGAAACTCCCAGCCGTAAAGGACGGTAACCGGATCCTGAAGTCGGGAAGCCGAATCGAGAAAAGCTACAAAATACAACGATATTTATAAAGAAGGTTATTTGAGGATAAAAGATGAGATTTTTTATTAACATTATTAAAGTATTATTATTTTTGGGGGTGGGTACGGCATTATTTATTATTCCATATGAAAAATTTCAAATATGGTTTCCACAAGCTCCAAAAGTTGCAGTTGTAAAAGTGGCAGGGATTGTCAGCTTGCTGTGTGGAATTATAATTATGGTATTAATGTTATCTGAAAAATGATTCTTGTGACCACAAATAATATCAATAATTAAGTGTTTTTTTGGATACTGGAAGAAAGAAAATATAAATGGTTATATTTTTGTAACTAAAATCCAAACCGATTATGGTTATATACGATATGCACCATATATAGTTATACTTATTGTATAAATTATAGGAGGTGCGACTTCATGTTCAGTATAGACAAAACACTAATTAATCCCAATATGCCGGTAACAGTGCGATTTTCTTCAGTCCTTTATGAATGGCTTAGGAACAAAGCAGACAAAGAGGAAATATCCTTTAATCAGATGGTTTTGCAGTGTTGTAAGTATGTGATGGATGAGGAAGAGAGAAACGCAGAAATAAAGGAAACAGGAGATTTGCACGAATGAGTATGGGAAATCTGGAGATAGGGGTATGTGATGATTCTCTGGAAGATTTAAAACGGATTCAAATAGCAATTTACAAAGCTGCGGAGAAATTAGGGGAGAGAGAATCCATCTCCATTCATTTATATAAAGATGGTATATCCATGTATAAGGATAGTCAAAGTCAAGGATTCAGTCTTGTATTTTTGGATTGGGAGATGCCAGAAATAGATGGATTTGATTTAGCAGGTCAGCTTTATTTAAAGAATCCACATTTGAAAGTCGTGTTTGTATCTAACTATGAAAGTATTGTATTTGATGCTTATGAATACATGCCATTGTGGTTCGTAAGGAAAAGCTCCTTGGAGCGGGATATGTTAAAAGCACTGCAAAAATATTTAGGTATAACCACAAAAGTAAAGCTTCGTTATCGGATGAGAGATGGGTTTGGTATGAAGCATGTGCATTTAGAATCTGTTGTCTATGTCGAATGTAATGGTCATGCGCTTACAGTATGGATGAGGAATCAGACGTATCTTCAAATGTACGGAACCTTAAAGTCCATCGAGAATGAGTGGAAGGATTATGGTTTTGTAAGAATACATAAAAATTATTTGGTAAATGTAAAATCGATTGAAGAAGTAGGCGTTAGGACAGTTAGGCTGTTTAATGGCATGGAACTGGATATGGGAAAGAACAGAAGAAAAGAGATAACGGAAATAGTAAACCGATAGAAAGAGGGGGAGGAGCAAAATTACTGGTTATATTATAAATGCATTGTCATCGGTAATCGCATTGGAGTATATAAATCATGGATTTCAAAAAAAATATAAGGGAGTACAAGCGTTCTCTTTATGGATGGCAGGATTTTTGACATACTTTGTGACTGTAACATTGCTCAACCGATTTAGTAGATTTGAGGGGGTGATTGGACTACTCTACGGGGGAATTTTGTTTCTTTATAGTGTCGTAGCTTTAGAGGGAAAGCGGACAGATTTTTTAATCATTAGTCTTATGTGGGTAATTATTGCACTTGTCAGCTCATACATCATGTTTACATTCTTGGGAATTGCCACTGGAGAGGGTATTGGTGCACTTTTGAAGAACAGTGGGGATTTGCGGACATATTCTGCACTGGCAGCAGCAGCGTTAAAATTTTCACTTGGGCGTATTATACTGGCGGTTTATAAGAGAAGAAATAAGATAGCTGTGCAGCTGGAGGACTGGACTATGGCAGGGATGTTCTTCTTACTGTTTGTTTTAGCATTGGGGATGTTCCGTATGGAATCTGAAGAATTATCGCAGATGGAGCGTTATTCTTTATCGTTGCAAATTATGGGGGTAATGTTTGCAATAACAGTTATTTTGAATATGTTTTATCGAATCTTGGATAAATACAGGAAAGAAAAACTGGAACGTGAATATCTTGATGAGGAACAGCACCTGCAGGCAGAACAGCTGAATGAATTGTATAAGATAGGAAGACAGGCAAATCACATGAAACATGATATGAAGATGAAATTGGATACGATTTCCCGTATTTTGGAAAAGGGAGAATATAAAGAAGCGGAATTGTGCATTAAAAGGTTGGGCTCTGAATGGGAAAATTGTCTGGAGGTTCCAACAGATACAGGAAATGAGGGTTTAAATGCGGCCCTCATGAAGGCAATGCAACGTTGTAAAGAAAAAAACATAAGTTTTCATTATGTAGTTTTTGGACAACCGGTAGAAATAGAAAGTATGGACATGGGAAGTCTGATTGATAATCTTCTGATGAATGGAATTGAAGCTTGTGAAGATATAGGTGGAAAAAGAGAGGTAGGGATTGTTATTAGAAAAGAAAATGGGGTTGTGGAGATAGAAGCTGAAAATACTATAAAACAATCCGTATTTTCCACTAATCCTGAAATGGTAAGTACAAAGAAAGATAGACATAGGCATGGATTTGGTTTAGATACCATTCGCAAAATTGTTGAAATATATGATGGGCAATATTCTTTTTGGGAAGATCAGGGAGAAGATAGTCTTTGGTTTGTACAAAGCATTTATTTAAATATTCCTAAAACTGTATAACGAAATTTTGTAGCAAAAGAAAGGACGGGGGGATGACAGAGTAAACTGTACATAAATAAGATGTGTAGTGTGTTCCGAGAAATGGAGTGCCAGAAAGATATTTCTGGTACTCTGTTTTTTTATGGACTTTTGGTATATTGTGCTGCTTGTTATAGCTGTTGATAAATCATCTGAAAGTAAATAAAAGGTCTGTTTATGAGGTATTTTAACCTATTATGATAGGAATATTGAAAATCAGAAATCAGTTTCGTATAATCCGCAATTATCAAAGGATAAGAGCGTAGGGAAGAAATTTGAAAGCGTAACTGTAAGAGTGATCAATGGACAGACTGATATTTTTAAACATTTTAATCAGATGAATGTGTCAAAGAGTTAAAACAACATAAGAAAGAATTTTGTGATAGCAGTAATGGATGTATATTTTATATCGTTTGTTATCGCTGAAAAGAACCTGCGACTTTCTTGTCATACGGTTCTTTTTTTATTATGCAATAATTTAAATGAATTACGTTATGCCCGGGCACCTCCCTTTTCGATTTTGAAAACTTACAAAATCGGAAAGGAGAAAGCCAAAGATGGCAGAAAGAGAAAAATATTATATTGGACTGAACGGACAAATCTTTGAGGTCAATAAGGAACTTTATGACACATATTACAAAGGGCAGCGCAAAGAAAAATATTTTACCTATGATCTGAAGCAGGAACATACAAGAGTAGATAAGGAAACCGGAGAGATGATTGTCGTTCCCAGCAGAGAAGATTCCTATGAGCGGCTTTTGGAAGCAGAAAAGCAGTTTGCAGAGGAAGCGGAGGATGTAGAGGATGTGGCAGTTCGGGCGGTCATGCTGGAGAAATTGAACGAAGCCTTACATACACTTACAGACGAGGAGACAGCTATCATTCATGCTCTGTTCTATCAGGAAATCAGTGAGGTGGAACTGGCGAAGAAATTAGGAATAGCCAGAACAACCTTACAGTCAAGAAAATATAAGATATTAGAGAAACTGAGAAAATTATTGTAAAAAATAAATTTTTTTCGGCAGACCCCTTTACCTAGCGGCGAATTAGGTGAAGGGGTTTTCTTTTGTTCAAATTCATTCCCCTTTACTGCACTTTGACAACTTCATATCTGTGTATCAGGCACACATCCGACCGGCCGGAGAGCCGGATAGCACAAGTCAGGGTACGCCATGCGGATTATTCCAAGCGAGAAATATCTGTGGCTTTACTGCCCGTGGTGGGGCAGGATGCGATGATACCGGTCGGAGATAATGATACTTCCACGCCAGTGGCCCGCATAAGTGACGGGAAAATGCACACCCACGTTTGAGAAAGAATGTGGGCGGCTTTTATGATGCCTGCTTACCGGCAGGATGGCTGATGCACCTTTTTATAAAGCAGTAGAAATCATGGGCTGGATGGAAGCTCATTTTTGTTAGTAAAAAGCCAAACCGATACCTTCCAGCCTATTCCTGTGCTGCTTTATGGCACTAAGAAATTTTAGGAGGCGTAACGATGGCAAAGAGTGCAGAAGAATTATTAATTTATTTATTTGATGAGATTTTACCGAAACATGGAATGAATCTGAGGGTAAAGCAGAAAGAACTTTCTCTTGAAATGCTCCGGGTATTGCAGGAAAACAAACTGGCTTTATGTGAGGCGGAAGTGGGGACAGGAAAAACTCACGCATATATCCTTGCACTGACGGTACATAACATTTATTCAAACAGGAAGGCTCCGGCAGTCATATCAACATCCACCATAGCTTTGCAGAAAGCATTGACAGAGGAATACATACCGCAGATATCCGGGATCCTTTTAGAGCACCATGTAATTGACAAACCATTATCTTTTGTGGTGCGGAAAGGAAAACGGCATTATGTCTGTGACTCCAGATTGAAGATATATGAGACATCCATAAAAAATTTGCAGAGAGAAGCAGATGCCGAGCTGATACTGGAACTGGCAAGGCTTGGGGAGCAGGAATTTGACAGGATTGATTTGGATGATGCCGTGCTGACACCCTATGTAAAAGGCAGAATCAACGTGTTTCGCTGCAATAAGTCATGTCCTTATTCGCTTTTATGTAGATTTATGAATTTTAAGAAAAAGTGCATGACGGATAGTTTTGATTTTCAGATTACGAACCACAATTATATCCTTGCCGATTTAATCGGACAGAAGCAGGGCAGAAAACCTCTTTTTCCGGGATATGGGGCAATGGTGTTTGATGAGTCCCACAAGCTGATAGATGCCGCAAGGCAGATGTATAGCACAGTCTGGGACGAGCAGGATGCGGAACTCATCGTAACTTTGAGTGAAGCGAACAGAAGAACCGCAGCCATGGATGAACTTACTGTATTGCGGAGCCAGCTTGTGGAATATAACAGACAGATATTTGACAGACTGGCGGGAGATTTAGCGGGAAATCATACCAGAGAGGGAAGCAGGATTGAAATAGTGATAGGTTCTATGGAAAAAATCTATATGAGGCACATGGCAAAGGCTTTAGAGCAGCTTCCCTTATCCTATCAGGAAAACAGCGGACAGAAAATGCGGTTGCAAGGTCTGAAAAAGCGTTGTCAGGAGCTGACGGACAAGCTGACCGTATTTCTAAACAGCGGAAATGCAATCTGCTGGATGGAAAAAAGGGAGAACGGCAGGCTTGCCCTGTGTGCGGTTCCAATGGAACTGGAACAGGTTTTATTCCGTGACATCTGGAGCAGACCGATACCGGTTATTATTACGTCCGGCACAATGTCAGTCCGGGGTGATTTCAGTCACTTCAAGAGAATGACAGGGCTTTCCTTTGCAGCTTTATCAAGAATCATGGAAACCAGCAAGCCCTCACCCTTTGATTTTCAGAGTAACGGTCTGCTCTATATACCGGAGCGTATGCCGTTTCCGAATATCCGGGATGACAGATACATACAGGCGGTCATGGCGGAAATATTGCAGATAGTGTCTGCCACTCATGGACATACCCTGATCCTTTTTACATCCTATTGGCTCATGGAAAGGGTGTTTTATGGTCTGAAGGAGCAGCTTTCTGATTATCCGCTGTTTCTCATGGGCAGAGGTAGACTGGATGTAATAAGTAGCTTTAGAAGAAGCGGAAACGGAGTGCTGTTTGCCAGTGACAGCGCCGGAGAGGGAATTGACCTTGCAGGGGATATCCTTTCCAGCCTAATTGTAGTAAAACTGCCGTTTCCCGTGCCGGATCCGGTCATGGAATACCAGAGAAACCAATATGAGGACTTTGATTTATACCGCAGGGACATCATTATCCCGGAAATGCTGATTAAGCTAAGGCAGTGGTTCGGGCGCGGCATCCGCCGGGAAAAGGACACGGCGGTATTTTCCATTTTAGACAGCAGGGCATCCCTGCGTGGCAGATACCGGGCAGAAATTCTGAATACCCTGCCCACCATGCCGGTCACGGACAGGCTCATGGATGTAGCAGATTTTATTATAAGGAAGAAAGCAGACAGTTATTTTATGGATAAGAGGGAAGAAGAATGAAAATCATAGGAATCGTCGTAAGCATTGTAACGGGTGCTCTGCTTCTTATGGCTCTAGCAGCCTGTATTGCAGTTGTCAGGGCTGAGGAATGTATGAGAGCGTTGGAAGAAATGAAAGAAATGAAAAGATTATAGAGGAATATCGAACAAGCTGGTTGTCATATAGTGAGATAAGCCAGCTTGCTGCTTTGTGGAGTGAAAAAATGGAAGAATGGGAAAAACTGGAGGTCGGTTGATATACGAACAGTTAACCGGGATGGACTCGTAGATATAACAAGAATCCCGGAAGATGATTCGGATGGTATGGATAAAGAAATGCAGATAAGAACTTTTTTTTAAAGAAATGTTAAAAATCCGTATTGTTTCATGGTAGGAGATGTAATAGTTAAATCTTCTTTTACAGAAGGAGTCAGCCTGAAACAAAGATTACGGAGAGTTGGCAGATGGGATATAGAATGAAAATTGCTATAAAGGTCTGGAAAAAAGGAAAGTTCTGTGCTAATAAATGTATAGGCCTATATGAATAGAAAGCACTTCTTAATTTATAGCAGATCGTTCTGGCTAATATGAATAAGGAGTTTTTTTATGTTATCAAATAACTTATCTAAAACATATCTATGCGGAGGTTATCTGCGTTTATCCAAAGAGGATGGGGATGTTGCCGGAAGTGAAACGCTGCAAAGCAACAGTATTGAAAATCAAAAAGAATATATTGAAGATTATTTACAAAGCAAACCGGAGATTAAGATTGTCGATTTCTATGTTGATGATGGTTATAGCGGCGTGAACTTTGATAGACCTGATTTTCAAAGAATGCTGCAGGATATCAAAAGACAAGAAGATAAATTGTGTCATTGTAAAAGACCTGTCACGACTAGGAAGAAACTATATTGAGGTTGGAAAATATATTGAGAGACTTTTTCCTTTTCTGGGTGTACGTTTTATTGCAATTAATGATAATTTTGACAGTGCTGATGATACAGCGGCATCCAATAATATCATTATTCCTTTTAAGAATTTAATCAATGATGCGTATTGCAGGGATATTTCAATTAAAATCAGAAGCCATTTAGAAGTAAAGAGGAAACGTGGGGAATTTATTGGTGCTTTTGCAGTCTATGGATATATGCGAGGGAAAGATAAAAAGTAAGCTGATTGTTGATCCTTATGCAGCAGAGATTGTAAAAGAGATTTATGGTATGAAGATGGATGGAATGAGCCAGCAGGCAATCGCGGATGAATTGAATAGTCTAGGGATTCTTTCTCCGGCAGAATACAAGAAAGAGCAGGGGAGCGGATATAAGACGGCATTCCAGACACACAGTAAGGCGAAGTGGACCGCAATGGCAGTTATGCGTGTTTTGACAAATGAGATTTATGTGGGAACTTTGATACAGGGAAAGGAGAGCACCCTCCAATTATAAAGTCAAAGTGAGGGAAAAGAAGCCACAGGAAGAATGGATCCGGGTAGAAAATGCACATGAGGAAGTTATAAGCAGTGCTGATTTTGAAATCATTTCAGATATTATACAGAAAGACACAAGGGTAACAGCAGGAAAAAGAGCGGTCTCCATATATTCCGGCTATCTGGTGTGTGCGGATTGTGGATGCAGTATGGTAAGAAAGAAGGCATACAGCGGTTCTTTTGAATATGTATATTATGTCTGCTCTGGAAATAAGAAGAACAAAGATACATGTAGTAGCCATAGAATCAGTGAAAATGCATTAAATCGTGCCGTAACAAAAACATTGCAGCTTCATTTGAAGTATTTGGCTGATTTACAGGCGAATATCCAGTACATACGGAAAACATCTTGTAATTCAGACAAGATAAAAATGATGGTACTGCAATCCGAAAAAATAAAGGGAGATATTGAAAAGTATAATCGCTTAAAATTGGAATGTTATGAGGACTATAAAAATGAACTAATTACTCAGGGCGAGTATCTGCTGTTTAAGAAGGAATTAGATAACAGAATAGAAGATACTAAGAAGGCTGCTACGGAATTGAGCAAGAAAAAAAGAATGCTATTAGATGGCAGATATGAAAAAGAAAGTTTCATGGAGAAATTTTTGACAAGCAAAGATATAGAGTTAAAACGTTCCTTATTCGTTCGGTTTATCAGTCAGATATATGTGTATGAAGATCGTCGGATAGAGATTATCTTTCGCTATCAGGATGAAATCGAGCAATTAGCTGGACTGGTAGGTGAAATCAAGCAGGAAACGGCTGTTCGGGAGGTGATTTGATGGCACGAAAAGTCAGAAATCATCCGGTTCCGAGAGATAAGATGAGTGAGAACAAATTATCGGAACAGACCCCAAAAGTTAAAACACATGATTTTTCCGTTGCACTTTACATTCGGCTGTCTAAAGAAGATAGTGGAAAAAATAATCAAAATACAGTGGAAAATCAAAAGGCGCTTTTGGAAGATTTTGTAAAAGATAAGCCGGATATGAAAGTGGTTGATATTTATATCGACAATGGATTTAGTGGAACAAATTTTGAACGCCCTGCTTTTCAGAAAATGATGGAAGATGCGAAACGAGGTAAGATTAACTGCATTATCGTAAAAGATCTTTCTCGTTTTGGACGTAGTTACTTAGAAGCAGGAAATTATTTGGAAAAAATATTTCCTTTCTTAAACATTCGGTTCATTTCTGTTACAGACCACTTTGATACTTTTGCCGTAATTTCTTCTGAAGATGGCAGGGGAGTAGCGAATGGGATAGAAATTCCGCTGAAAAATATTATCAATGAGGTGTATGCAAAGGACATTTCCAGAAAAGTAGGCTCTGCCATAGAAATTCAGAAAAGAGAAGGCAAATATGGTGGTGGAGTTGCCCCATACGGTTATCAGAAATCGAAAACTGTTAAGGGTAAATATGAAGTGGACGAGGAAGCCGCAAAGGTGGTGCGCTATATCTTTGAATTGCGCTTGGCGGAATATGGATATTGCAGTATTGTAAAGATTTTGAATGAAAAGGCAATAAAGTCACCCAGTGCATACCGCTATGAAAAAGGGATTGTTAAGAATGAGAAGATGAAGGATGTACTATGGAAAACTTATGCCATAGAGGATATGCTTCGTGATGAAGTGTACTTGGGAAATATGGTAAGAGGCAAGACGCATTCTGCCATGCACAAGGGAGAAAAGAGGCATCATGTACCGAGGTCGGAATGGATTGTTGTTCAGGGAACCCATGAGCCTATTGTATCCAGAGAACTGTTTGATGCAGTACAAGCAGTTAATGAAAAGAAAGCGCAGGAGCATAAAAAACATATGGAAAAAGCAAAAGAAAATCCGAAACATGATAATTTGTTTAAAGGCAAAATATTTTGTGGGGATTGTGGCATCACGATGGGAGGTGCTGTTGGTAATTACAATTCTATGAGCTACTATTGCCCCAATTACAGAGAAAATGGAGCAATGGGATGCGTTAAAAAGCATATCAGTGCAAGAAAACTGGAAAAAGCAGTATTAGAAGCGGTTCAGATACACCTGAAAATATTCTTAGAATGCAGAGAAGAAATTCGGTCAAGAAATGGAAGTGCTGAAATCGGAAAGAGGCGAATGGTGCTTGAAAGTGAGACAAGAGACTTAAGACAAAAAGAGGCACAGTATCAGCAGAAATTAAGCAGCACCTATCTTGACTATAAAGATAAATTACTTACGGTTCAGGAATATTTCATGTTGAAAAATAAATATCAAGCTGCACTTGCAGAACTTAAGGTGGCTCGTAAAGAGAAAGAACTGCTTTTGAATAAAATGCAGGAGACTTATGGAGAAGATCTAGAACTATCTCACGCCGCAGAACAGTATTTCGGGCAGATGGTGGTTACAAAAGATATGGTGGATGCCCTAATAGAACGAATAGAAGTATTTGAAAAAGGGCGTATTCATATTATATTTCGATTCGAGGATGAATATCGGAGTTTACTGGAAAAGAGAGCTGATATGGAGCAGGAGGGAGCAAATTGAAAGAGAATTTTAATCTCTCTGATTTGAGTGTCCGCTGTAGCGGACAGACGGGAGCAAGGATGAAGAAATATATGGTTGCAAAATATATCCGGCTTTCCATGGAAGATTTAGATTTATGCAATTCTGAAGAAAAGGCAGAGAGTGTAAGTATCAGTAACCAGAGAAATTTCATAGATACCTTTATAGAGCAAGGAGAAGAATTTCAGGGAGCAGAAATCAAGGAATTTGTGGATGACGGATATTCCGGCACTAATTTTGACAGACCGGCGATAAAGGAGCTGCTCCGGTCATGCAGGCAGGGAGAAATAGATTGCATTATCGTAAAGGATTTGTCACGTTTTGGACGAAATTATCTGGAAGTTGGAGATTATTTGGAACAGATTTTCCCGTTTTTGGGTGTTCGTTTTATCAGCATCAATGATGGGTTTGACAGTAAAAATTTTTTCGGACAGACGGGTGGAATGGATGTCGCTTTTAAGAATTTTATCTATGAGATGTATAGCAGAGATTTGTCTGAAAAGGTAAAAAGCGGAGTTACAACCTGCATGAAAAGGGGTGAATATTACGCAGGTTGCATGGTGTATGGCTACCAAAAGTCATCAGATGGTAAAAGCATGGAAGTTGACGAGGGTGCAGCAGTTACTATACGGCGTATTTTTCAGGAGTTGGCAGATGGAAAAGATGCAAAAACTTTGGCAATCGAACTAAATGCAGAGGGAGTGCCGACCAGGCTGACTTATAAGCAGGCAAAGGGAGAGCAGCTTAATCGGCATTATAAAGCAGATATATGGAATCGTAACAAGATACATTCTATTATCCATAACCGGGTATATCAGGGAGATATGGTGTATCGAAAGGCGGTCCGTACCCAAATTGGCTGTAAACAGAAGGTAAGACAGCCGGAAGAAAAATGGCTTGTGATACCGGATCATCACGAGGCGATTGTCAGTCGGGAACTTTTCAAAGAAGGCGAATGACAGTATCAGAAAAGGGAAAATAGCGGTTTATGACCGTTCTGCTGTCCGCCGAGGAATTGTCTTTTGCGGATGCTGTGGAAATCGGTTAGAACTGCGGAAAACCAAAAGCCCCTATTATCTATGTAAGCGCAGAAATTTGCTGGATAATGCAAAGTGCAATGAACTGCAAATAGAAAAAGAGCAGATTGAGCGGACTGTATGGACTATCTGGCAGGAACATTGTCGATTGTTTGCGACAATTCCTCTCTCCCAGTTCTTTGAGAAGCAGCAGGAGAAGTTGAGAAAGCAGGAAAATATACTGATGCAGAGATTAGAGCGTTTTCCTGCTGAAAAAATAAATCTGTATGAACAGTTCCGTTCAGGCATGGTAAAGCAGGATGTATTCTTAAAAGAAAAGGAACAGTTAAGCAGGCAGGAGGAAGTAGTACGGAGACAAATAGAGAAAGTCTCTGAACAGATTGATATGCAGGAGGAAAGGGAAAAAAACTATCGATGTGTTGCAGATCTTGTGAAAAGGTATGGAACGAGCGAAACATTGACAGAAGAGTTTATGAGGGAGATGGTGGAGAAAGTCATAGTATATGAAGATAAGCGGATAGAGATTGTCTGGAAGTATCGGGAAGAGTTTGAAGAACTATTGTAAGATTAAAAAGAAGAAGTCTAAAGTGACAAAAGGGCTTCTTCTTTTTTCATCTAAAAATGCCATAGGTTTAAGTAATAAAAAAAGTGAAGAACTTGCGGTATCATTATTAGAATTGGGTTATAGGCTAATTATGATTATTCCATATGGAATATTAAATTTTAAAAAGCAAGCTATTTTTACGAAGTTTACTGACAAGATGCTTGTGCTTTCATATGTGAAACCAAAACATAAGTTCTAAGTTGGGTTTTACTAGTTGTCAACCCAAAAATCAAAATTTTTCAAAAAAATTTGGTCCTTACTTGACACCAGCAGATGATGGACCAAATCCGGATCATACGGAGACACTTTTGGAAGGTTTGAAAGAGCGGAATGTGAAGGCAACTTTTTTTCTTCTGGGTGCGGAGTGTAAAAAATATCCCAGAGATCGTGAAGAAAATCCATGCAGACGGACATCTCATCGGCGTTCATTCCTATGAACATGTGAATCTTTCCAATCTCACGGATCAGGCGGCGATGGAGCAGGTGGACAAAACAGACCAGATTATTTTTGGACTGACCGGAGAACATGCGCAGTATATCAGACCGCCTTACGGCTGCTGGAAATGCAATCTCGATTATGAGACAAAAATGATCGAGGTGCTGTGGGACGTCGATCCGCTCGACTGGAAGACAGATAATTCCAGCGTCATTGCAAAGCGTGTCATGGATAAAGTGCAGGAAAATGATATCATTCTGCTGCATGATGCCTCAGATTCATCCGTAAATGCAGCGTTTCTGATTATTGATGAATTGCAGGGAGAGGGATATTTGTTTGTGACGGTCGAGGAACTGATACTGGAATAATTTACAAATGTAAAATGCTATGATAACAGAAACAGAGGTAACACAATGTATATTGTGTTACCTCTGTTTCTTGCTTTATATATCGGACAGAGTTTCCATTACTTAACCCCTTTTTCAAAAAAATTTATTCAAGTATGTGAGGAGAAAAAATATGAACACAGCTCAGCCAATCCGCTCAGAACAGGAACTGAAAGATTTTATGAACTTTTATGAACAGGTACAGTATCATCCGAGAAATCAACTGCTGCTTACGATGGGGCTGAATACCGCATTAAGGATTTCGGATCTTCTTTCTTTACAGTGGAAGCAGGTATATGACTTAGAAAACCGGAGCGTAAGAGAACATCTGCTTCTTGTGGAGGCAAAGACCGGAAAAGCATCGAATATTTATCTGAATGAAAAAATAACTGTCCAGCTGCAAAAATACTATCAGTTTTTAGCGTCTGGACGCAGTTTTGAGATCAGCGGGGATGCGTATCTTTTCTGTGGAAAAGACGCAGATCCAATCTCAAGGGTGCAGGCTTACCGGATTATCCGCAAGGCGGCAGAAAACAGCGGACTAAGCGGCGTGATCAGCCCACATTCCTTACGGAAAACATTTGGCTATTATGCGTGGAAGCAGGGAGTTCCACCGGTACTTCTCATGGAGATTTATCATCATTCCTCTTTTGACATCACCAAACGTTATCTTGGGATCGAGCAGGATGACAGGGATGAGGTTTTCCGCAAAATCTGTTTATAAGGGACAGGATTTTCCTTCCAATAAAATATCTGAACAATATGCATTGTGATCAATGTGGCCACATGATTCCGGAACGCAAAACAGAGGTAACACAATATACAATGTGTTACCAGTATCTGAAACGGATGGAGTACCGTTTTTAATATACGCAGTATTTATGGAAAAATACAAAGCCACATGGAGGTTACAATGCTTAAATTATCTTTAAAACCGGGAGAATACATTGATATAGGAGAAAATATCCGTGTCGTTTTTTCCGGCGGTTCTGCAAATAACATTCATCTTCTTGTAGACGCACCACGCGAATACAACATTGTGCGCAGTAATTCCATGAAGCAAAAGGACAAAAAAGAATACTATCGTGAGCAGACAATCTCTGAGGAAGCAAAGCGTGAGATTGCAGGAATCTTAATGCGTGAGAAGCACGCAGCTTCTGAGATAACGGACAGAGCGGCTGCAAAAAAAGCCATTTACACAGTCAGCCACAGACGGTAATAATGCCATGCTAACCTAGGGGCGTGGTTTATTATACAGGCACTTTGTGCCAAAATCCTGATTTTTTTTTCAGGGAAAAGGGAATGGAATCCCGAAAATAAAAATTATTTTAGCGGCAGAAAGACCGCAACACACGGAGGTAAAAAATTATGGTAGTACAACACAACATGCAGGCAATGAACGCCAACAGAATGTTAAACATCACAACAGGACAGCAGGCAAAATCCACAGAGAAGTTATCTTCTGGTTACAGAATCAACCGTGCAGCAGATGATGCAGCAGGATTAACAATTTCTGAGAAAATGAGAAAACAGATCCGTGGTCTTGATCAGGCTTCCACCAACGCTCAGGACGGTGTTTCTTCTGTACAGACAGCAGAGGGTGCTTTGACAGAAGTTCACTCTATGTTACAGAGAATGAACGAGTTAGCAGTTCAGGCTTCCAATGGAACAAACTCTGAGGATGACCGTCAGGCAATCCAGGATGAGATCTCCCAGTTAACAACTGAGATCGATCGTGTTGCAGAGACAACAAAATTCAACGAGATTTACCTTTTAAAAGGAGATAAATCCGGTACAACAAAAACAAACACACTTGCAGCACATGACGCTGGTCTTGCAGGTAAATTAAGTGAAAGTGTTGATGGAAAAACAACATTCACAGCAGATGCTTTAAAAGTAGGAAGCAGTGTAAAAATTGCTGGTACAGAATATAAAATTGTTGGTTCCGCAGACGCTACTGATTATACAGATGCAAAAACCTATGATGGTGCAAAAGCTGCTGGTGATAAGATCATCCGAGGAGACAAGACTTACACATATGATGCTGGTGCTTGGAAAGATGAAGCAGGTACCACACAGAATAATTTTAAAGCTGTTGCCGGAGATACACTCATAACCAAGGCTACTGGAAAAACAACCACTATTATGGGTGATGGGAATGAAACCTATACAGCAGCCACAATGACTGCAGTTGAGAATGCAATTAAAGTTCTTGGTGATACTAAAAAAGTAACGATTAATGGAAATGATTATACTATAGGAACATCAACAAAACCTGACGGATCTGCGTATACGGCAGATGACATTGCAGCACTTGTAAAAGAGGGTGATTTAGTCCAGTTAGAAGGTGGAGCTAAAAATTTTGTACTCCCGGCAGGTGCTAAGAACGAGAACGAAATCTCTCTGAACGATGCTTATGCAAAGATGGCTGATGAACTCGGAAAGGCAAGTTCTATTGGAGCTGACAAGGCTGCAACAGTTAAAAATAACGGAGACGGTACATTTGAGATCACTCAGGGTACAGTTAACGTAAAGAAATCACTTTCTTTCAGCTTGCACGTAGGCGCAGATGCAGATGCTACAAATAAGATTAACGTTAATATCGAAGCAATGAGCGCAGCAGGACTTGGAATCAAAGGATTAAGCGTAAAAGATGATTCCGGTGTAGCAGCAACATATGCAATCGACGCAATCGCAGATGCAGTAGCAAAAGTTTCTTCCCAGCGTTCCGCTCTCGGTGCTGTTCAGAACAGATTAGAGCATACGATCGACAACTTAGATAACGTTGTTGAGAACACAACATCTGCTGAATCCCGTATCCGTGATACAGATATGGCTGAAGAGATGGTTAACTACAGCAAGAACAACATTCTTGCACAGGCAGGTCAGTCTATGCTTGCACAGGCAAACCAGTCTACACAGGGTGTTCTTTCTCTGTTACAGTAATTACAGATACCATAACACAAACAACAACAAAAAGCCTGGTCGCATCAGCGGTCAGGCTTTTTTGTCGTTGGTGCGCCCGGCGTCGCACGTTTCTAAGTATGAAGGACATGCCGTCAGTCTGTGCACGTCAATTATTGAAACCGCCGTGTACCGAACGGTACGCACGGTGGTGTGACAGGACGGCGGTTAGTCACGTCTCCTACTCGATTATTCGGAATGAACAGTAATATATTTTTGTTTCCGACTGCTTGGCTTATCTGGAATAGTCATTTTAAGCTGACCACTTGCCAGTAGAGGATTCAAATATTTTCTTGTAAAATAAGTGAGATTTCGATAACCAATAAACGAGCAAATTTCTTGTTTGCTTTTTTCTGTTATACAAAAATCCAAGACTGCGTGTGTTATATATTTCTGAATATCCAGGCAGTTTTTCAGTTTCACTGACGATTTTGCGTAGACCACTTCCACGGCGTTCCATGTATTTCATGCGGTGGAACAGGTCAGCAATCACAGAGTTCCGCCGATTCCATTAGAAAAGGAACTGACACTTTTTAACCAGCCTTTGGGTTTCTTTATATTATACCCATAAGGAACGTTTATTTCAATGATAGGCACAAAGAGTTCAGAGAAAATATTTTGGATAGTGGAGGATGTTCTGCAGTGCTATAGCTGCAACTTTTTTACCTCGTCCAGTGAAAGACCTGAAAATATGGAAATGTCTTCCGGGGATAGTTTATTTGATTTTAACATTCGTTTAGCAGATTCAATAGAAGATTGAAGAGCAGCGTGTTTTTGACCTTCAAGAAATCCTGCCTCGCGTCCAGCTTCAAATTCAGCCTTTCTAAGCTTCTTTTCTTCTTCCTCTTTATCATATTCAAATATACTCATACTGATAACCTCCGCGCGGTTTTTTCGAAGAAAATCCGCAAGAATATTATTTTTAATACAATCATCTACGGCATGATTGATGGCAGTATTTAAGTCCATTGTCGATTTGTTCTGACGTACCTGTGCGACAAATTGTGAATATTCCCTTAAAGTCTGGCAATGTTCCATCAGATTATAATTATGCCCTTCATTAACATTAAAAGTTTTTACCACGAGTTCTAAATTTGGTTCGCCGTGAAGATTTTCATATGCGTCCGAAAGTCTGCTAACTGAGAAATCTGGAAATGGTTCAATACCATTATAAAACACAATAAAGTTTGGCGCAGGAATTTTTTGCGGCGTAGATGCATATAGGGACGATTTGTCGATCAGTTTTTGGTATTCACTCGAAATATAAAATAAATCTCTGAGTGGAATGTTTGGGTTAATGGTAGACTGATGTTCATATAATGATACATTTGTGTCCATGATAAAAGACAGATCATTTTTAATTCCCATGTAAACTGCATTTTCTAAAGTTACAATTTCCAGATCATCCGGGTTTTGGTAATTTGTTTCATTCACTGCATTGTATAGTGAAAGCAGATGCTTTTTATCGGAAAAAAGCATACGAAATACCGTATCTTTGTGTTTCTGGTTTGCCACTGGACGGACAATCTGATTATTTTTGTGTCGAATTTGTTTCTTTCGTGCCATAAATAATTCCTTTCGTGTAGCTGGTGTGTTGTAGAAAAAGTTACAACAAATAAATGGTGCAGGAGAAACCACACTCTTTTTACATCTCCTGCTTTTAAATTAGTAACGGGATTTTAAAAGCATAGATACAAAAAGCGGTGTACTCCCCAAAATGGTACACGCATAAGAATATTAATGACAGAAATGTGTCACACAGACTTTACAATCGCAGACTGCAATGAAGGGGAAACGGTCTGGCGACTGTTGATATATGCTTTGCCACATTGTAACATTTATAAACATGCGGATGCAAGCAGATTTTTATACTATTTTTATTTGTTGGAATACGATATAATATAAAGTGATCATAGGTTTACACTTTCTGGCCATTAGAGCACAAAAAGGAGAAAAATAACATGGCAGGTCTTGTTTTTAAAATTACAATAGAAGATACCCATCCACCAGTGTGGAGAAGAATTATATTCCCGGAGCAGGCAAGTTTTCAGGATTTGCATGATGTAATACAGACAGCTTTTGGCTGGGATGATGATCATTTACATATATTCAAAAAACAATGGAAGATTACAATGAAGATTTTGCAACGGTTTTAAAGGTGAAAGGGGAGAACTTTGAAGAAGATACAGGCGGAATCTGGTATGATGTTCATCAGACACAAGCATATAATATTGATACAGTGAATGCAAAGCTTGCAGGGATGCATTTTACAAAAGTTTCCATGGCAGAAAGAGACCGGAAAATGGTGAAACATATTTTTGAAATGAAGGAAAATTATAATAAATTCAGGCAATTATTCCGCCAACAGGCAGAAGATTTGTTGAAGAAACTGGATAAACAGGCAGAAGAAAAACAAAAGTCAGTGATGCACGATATGATGGATGAATGGAGCTGCTTTTGCAAAGGGCAGGATAAGGCTTTTGTTTGTCGGAGAGCTCCACAAAAAACAAGTAGGGAAATGTTTATGTGCTTGACAGAGAAAGAAGCTTCCGATTACGCAAAGCATTTAAAAATATCTGAGGACGAATTAGCTGGCAGGGAAGTCAGGGATGTAGTAGCTGAGACATTAAGACTACATCCGGAATATTATCTTTATGTGTTCGACAAGCATGATATTACACAATTACAAAAATTCCAAAAGTTTGAAGAAAATAAAAAATATCAGATGGCATTTGATACGGTAGGGAGAGCAATTGCCCTTGGTCTGTTAAGTGTGAAAGCACCGGAAGGAACGCAGGCAGCATATCTGTTTCCAGCATCTGATTTTGATGAAATTTTTTCTTCGATATTGAATCTGGATTGGAAAAAGATCTGTAAGAGAATCCAGGATATATCAGCAAAATTTGAAAAAGTACTTCTTTCCTATGGAATGATCGAGATGGATGCATTTTATCAGATATTTACAAACGCATGGGGAGAACAGCTTTCAAAAGAAGAATTTGAACGATATGTGTATTGGCATGGAAATTTTGGAATGCATTTTAAGACAATGACACATGCATATACCGGAGAAAAATTTGCTGTAATGTGTGATATGGATGCAGTGAGTATTGTGGAAAAGCGTGATAAGTATGCGAAAAACCTTCCATACCGGAAATTTAGTGCAAAAGAGATGGAAGAAATAGCCACATACAGTTCTAAATCAGATGAATGCTGGCATATGCTGGGAGAAACGTTACATGATCAGTATGGTTATGACGTAGAAGAAACCGAGGAAATGATCGACCACCTGCGGAAAATTGTCATGGAAGGAAATGGAGTACAGGAGCTATGGGATATTTTTCAGGACGAAGAATCAACACTGATGGAACAGGTGGAAATGTGGCAGTGCCTTTTAAACGCAGAGCTGGAGACGCATCTTCCTATGTTAAATGGATATTCAAGAATGGAATATGAAAAGAAGACTGGTACAAATGCATTTTCGATTATGCTTTTTGACGAAAACGGTCTGGATAAAGATATAAAACGCGATACCGGATTACAAAAGCTGCCATTGAAAACGCAGGAAATGATTTATCGTGCGTTCTTTGAAAATATCATAGGCAAGGATAGGATTAAAGCGTTAGAACAGGTAAAGAAGAAAATCCAAACGGAAAATGACGGTTTGAATTTCCTGATTGGAATGTGTTATATGGCGATTGAAAAATATAGCAAAGCAAATTCCATCATCGAAGAAATCGCAGACAGAACGCAGGATGAGAGTGCATTTGCAATGCTTGATATGATGGATGACAGTCTTGAGACAGCTATGTATGGAAATGATTATTATTATGATGAATGGGATGCTTTCGCAGGAGTGGGAATGAATGAGCCTTATCAGCGCGAAAAGAAAAAGATAGGACGGAATGATCCATGTCCATGCGGAAGTGGTAAAAAGTATAAAAAGTGTTGTGGCAGATAGGATATTCGGCAGGATTTCGGTAAAACTTACGAAAATACGCAGAAGTGATATTTTCCACTTGATAAATCCTTTAATTTCATGTAATGTAATAAAGACAATGAAATTTTTGCAACGAGTTCTGTCATATTTTGGTTTAAAACATCACGAAATTGCTGAAATAAAAAAGAAAATCTGCAAGTTTGAAACTTGAATAATTCAAAATGGTCAAATGTACGCCAAACGCGGACAAAAGAAAAATATATCTGTGATACCAAAACAGATAAAAATCTGTTAAAATAGTTTTAATTGATTACTAAGGCAGGTTTTTCATATGGATTTATTTGATTATATGAGAGAACAGAACAGGGAAAAGGAATCGCCGTTAGCTTCCAGACTTCGTCCAGCGACGCTGGATGAGATCGTAGGGCAGCAGCATATCATCGGAAAAGACAAGCTGCTTTACCGTGCGATCAAGGCTGACAAGTTGAGTTCCATTATTTTATATGGACCGCCGGGAACCGGAAAAACGACACTGGCAAAGGTCATTGCCAATACCACAAGCGCTGAGTTCCTTCAGATCAACGCAACTTCCGCCGGGAAAAAAGACATGGAGGATGTTATTGCGCAGGCGAAGAACAATCAGGGCATGTACGGCAAAAAGACGATCCTGTTTATCGATGAGATCCACCGCTTCAACAAGGGACAGCAGGACTATCTCCTTCCGTTTGTGGAGGACGGAACCGTGATCTTAATTGGTGCAACGACCGAGAATCCATATTTTGAGGTGAATGGAGCGCTTTTGTCCCGTTCCATTATTTTTGAGCTGAAGAATCTGTCCACGGAAGATATTAAGACACTGATCCTCAGGGCGGTGAATGATAAAGAAAAAGGAATGGGTGCTTACGATGCAGTCATTGAGGAAGAGGCACTGGATTTTCTTGCGGACGTGGCAAACGGAGACGCAAGAGCAGCGCTCACAGCAATTGAACTTGGCATTCTGACAACGGAGCGGAGTGATGATGGAAAAATCCATATCACACTTGAGGTCGCCAGTGAATGTATCCAGAAACGTGTGGTACGCTATGATAAAACAGGAGATAACCATTACGATACAGTCTCTGCGTTTATCAAAAGCATGCGCGGCTCTGACCCGGATGCAGCAGTTTATTATCTTGCCAGAATGCTTTATGCGGGGGAAGATATTAAGTTCATCGCAAGAAGGATCATGATCTGCGCAGCGGAGGATGTGAGCAATGCCGATCCGATGGCACTCGTTGTCGCAACATCGGCAGCACAGGCAGTTGAGCGTATCGGTATGCCGGAGGCACAGATTATTTTGTCACAGGCGGTCACGTATGTGGCGAGTGCGCCAAAGAGCAACTCGGCAGTCAATGCAATCTTTGATGCGATGGAAGCAGTAAAGAATACGAAAACAGCGCCGATCCCGGTACATTTACAGGATGCACACTATAAGTCATCCGGAAAACTGGGGCATGGTGTTGGATATAAATACGCACATGATTATCCGGATCATTATGTGGAGCAGCAGTATCTGCCGGACGGACTGACAGGCCGGAAGTTCTACGTTCCGGGTGAGAACGGCTACGAGAAGAAGATCCGTGAATATTTCAAAAAGATCAAGGGTGAGCCAGAAGAGGAGTAAGAGAACATTCCGGCATGATGATCTCTGTTTCACAGGCTGATGAGCAGAGCACATTTTTCCGGTATTGGATCTTTACATATATTAAAAAGCAGGAGGAATTAGAGATGAAGTCCTACGAGGAAATGACAAAAGAAGAGTTATTGAAAGAGAAGGAAGGATTGGAAGCGGAATACAAAAAATTCCAGCAGAGAGGCTTAAAACTTGATATGTCCAGAGGTAAGCCATCCCAGGAACAGTTAGACCTTTCGATGGGAATGATGGATGTACTGACTTCCGGTGTTGATCTGACCTGTGATGATGGTACAGACTGCAGAAACTATGGTGTGCTGGACGGTATCAGTGAAGCAAAACAGCTTATCGGTGATATGATCGAGTGTAATCCGGACAATATCATCATTTATGGTAACTCAAGCCTTAACATTATGTATGACACCATCTCCCGTTCCATGACGCACGGTGTAATGGGAAATACGCCATGGTGTAAATTAGATAAAGTAAAATTTTTGTGCCCGGTACCGGGATATGACAGACATTTTGCGATCACAGAATATTTCGGCATTGAGATGATCAACGTACCGATGCTTCCGACCGGACCGGATATGGATATGGTGGAAGACCTTGTGAGCAAAGATGAGGCGATCAAAGGTATCTGGTGTGTGCCAAAATATTCCAATCCACAGGGAATCACTTATTCGGATGAGACGGCCGCTTGCAAGATTAAAACCGGCAGCAAAAGATTTCCGTATTTACTGGGATAACGCATACTGCGTGCATCATTTATATGATATTAACCAGGATCATCTGATCGAAATTTTAAAAGAATGCAAGAGAGCAGGAAACCCGGATATGGTTTACAAATTCTGTTCTACAAGCAAGATCACATTCCCAGGTTCCGGTGTGGCAGCGATCGCAACTTCTGCCAACAACTTAGAGGATATCAAGAAACAGTTGAAGATCCAGACCATCGGTCATGACAAAGTAAATCAGCTTCGCCATGTCAGATTCTTCAAAGATATCCACGGAATCACAGAGCATATGCGCAAGCACGCAGATTCTCTCCGTCCAAAATTTGAAATGATCCTGGATACATTTGAAAGAGAGTTAAAAGGACTCGGAGCCGGAAGCTGGTACAGCCCGAAGGGTGGATACTTCATCACATATGAGACACTGGATGGATGTGCAAAAAATGTTGTGGCAAAAGCAAAAAAAGCAGGGGTTGTGATGACTCCGGCGGGTGCGCCTTTCCCATATGGAAAAGATCCGCATGATTCTGTCATCCGTATCTCACCATCCTATCCAAGCCTGGAAGATCTTACGACTGCGATCAACATCTTTGTTGTCTGCGTTAAGCTCGCAAGCATTGAGAAGCTTTAGGAGAATAATAGTAAGGTTTCAACACTTGAAAGTAAAAAAAAGACCTGTGTACAATGTCATGATGTTCAGATGACATAGGTACACTGCAGGTCTCTTTATGGATTCGCCTCAGTGGAAGCATCCTCTGTTCCGTTTTTCCATTTGTTGAATTTCTCGACAACTGCGTAGGTTCTCTGGGAAATATCCGGAAGTTTCTCTCCCAGGATTTGGTTGCCTGTTCGAAACCTTTCTTGAAAGCTTCTAACATAGCGTCTGCCTTGTCAGGATCGTCACCGGATAAAGCTTTTGCAAAATCAAGAATACGGTCGGAAGTCTGCTCTACACCCCAGTAACCGTCCTCTGCGATATCTGCCTGTGCCGTGCTTTCCATCGGCTGATACAGTAAAATCACCTTTGCAAGGAATTTCCACATATCATCTGCGGTGCCGATCGCAACACCCTGCTTGGTCATCATCTGCTCAACGATGCTGCGGAGTGTGCAGTGCGCTGCTCTGCGTCAGCTTTAACTGCAACGATCGCTGCGTTGTCGGCCTTGCTTGTTGTTTTATTGGAAGCCTTGTCTGTCCTGGAGTCAGAACTCTTCTCATAAATGACACCGGAAGCTGTCTTGGAAGAATCTGTCTTTCGTTGTCTCGGATGTCTTTCTGCTGTTTTGTTGTTGTCTGTGTCGATGCTGCTGCGGCAGCAGTCACAGTGTTAATGGAATTGATTGCCATATGATCCTCCTTGTCTGGCGAAGCTGGATGCATTTGTTTTTACAGAAAACAAAATGTTCAGCCACCTGAATGAATAGTTATTAACCTTCCATGGTTCTGTTAATTATATCGGACTGGCAAAGAAAAAAGTTTAGTGCCGATTGACCTTTTGGACATAAAATGATAAGATAATAATTGTATACAAAAAACACAAAAAAAACAAGTTTTATTTTAAGTACAATCAATGCGTGTTAGAGACGATTTTGGTAAGGAGAAACTAACCGATGAAGGATATTTCAGTAAAGGCGCTGGCTAAGATCAATCTTGGGCTGGATGTGGTACGAAAGAGAGATGGTTATCATGAGGTCCGCATGGTGATGCAGACCATTCATTTGTTTGACAGGCTGGAGATCTCGAAGAATACTTCCGGTGAGATCACGATGGAAACGAATCTTTCGTTTCTGCCGACGAATGAGAACAATCTTGTCTATAAAGCGGCAAAGCTTTTGCAGGATGAGTTTGCGATAAAAGATGGCGTGCATGGCTGCCAAGTATATTCCGGTAGCAGCAGGAATGGCAGGGGAAGCACGGACGCAGCGGCAGTGTTATATGGTATGAACCAGATTTTTGATCTGGGACTGATAAGGGAAGAACTGATGGAGCGCGGTGTGAAGATCGGTGCAGACGTTCCGTACTGCATTATGCGTGGAACGGCTTTGAGGGCATAGAGAGAAGCTGAAGCTTCCGCCGATGGTGAAATGTCCTTTTTGATCGCAAAACCGCAGATCAGTGTTCTACTAAGTTCGTCTATGAGAATCTGAGTTAGGCTCTGATATGGTACACCCGGATATTGACCGGCTTGTGGCAGATATCAGAGAGAAAGATTTATATAAAATTGCAGCAGATATGGGAAATGTCTTAGAGACAGTGACAATCCCAGCTTATCCTGTGATCGCAGACATCAAAGATCACATGATGGAGCATGGCGCTGAATGCCATGATGAGTGGCAGTGGTCCGACGGTTTCGGTCTTTGACAAGGAAGCGACGGCGGTAGAGGCATACGAGGCGATGAAACGGTCTTAAAAACAGGTATATTTAACGAGTATTTATAATAACGCGCGTAAGTAGAAAGGCATGGTATCAAAGATGACAGAAGATTTAACATTGAAATATGGATGCATCTTCCGCTGAGAGATGTTGTGTTTAACACGTTAAGAGAGGCTATTTTGAAGGGGAACTGAAACCGGGCGAACGGTTGATGGAGCTGCAGCTTGCGTCAAAGCTTGGAGTCAGCCGTACACCGATCCGTGAGGCGATCCGTATGTTGAGCAGGAGGGGGCTTGCCGTTACGATCCCAAGAAAAGGCGCAGAGGTTGCAAAATGACGGAGAAGATATGGAAGATGTCCTTCAGATCCGTGAAGCGTTGGACGAGCTTGCAGCCAAAATCGCATGCGAACAGATTTCTGAGGAGCAGTTAGAGGAACTGGTTGCGACCATGCATGAGTTTGAGGAATCACTGCTAAGACGGATAATGTAAAAATCGCAGAGGCAGATGTGAAGTTTCACGATATTATTTA